>OOIW01000020.1_pt1 | contig 202095 bp, 197 predicted proteins | sample 1691751 | NCBI WGS metagenome assembly OOIW01 (sample SAMN05831949, study PRJEB22555) | human gut metagenome | isolation source: Skin biopsy | host: Homo sapiens
AGCGAATTACCATTATGGTAACCACAAAATTCTGGATAAAGTTGAAATGATTTGATACTGTTTTTATATACAGTGCTTAATGAGGTGTGAGTGATGAGAACAGGTGGAGATAATGAATATCACTATCCGTGTACGGATGCCTACTCTGAGGAAGTTCATACGCCAAGTGGTGTGGCCGGATTAAAGACCGGGTCAAATATTGAGAGATTGCTTCTACAGCTTTACGACGAGGGCTATGACATCTCAGGCGCGATGACAGAGTTGAAAGCCCTGCTGAACTACGTCACAGACAACCAGGAGAAGTTGCGGGACATTGAGACGCACCTCATGTATTTGCTGCAGAAGGCGCGCTCAGATATAAGCCGATGAAAGAAAAAGCCCCAAGAATGGGGCTTATAGCAGAAACTCATCGTACCTGGCTTGTGAATAACTTTTGCCAAGATTCGCCCAGCAGTACGAATCTAATGCTTCTGTGTATTTCTTAACTCTTCTTGCATTAAGAAACCAGTTAGCACCACAAAAAGCCAAAGCCGACAGTATTAACACAATGCCGAAATCGAGAAAAAAACCTACGAAAATTGCATAGGCAATTAAACCAACTGCAACCAATATGGTAATCGACCTGCTATTGTCTGCAGAGGTTTCTACCCGCTTCAATTCTTGATGAAATAACTTTGCCTGCTGAATTTCCATATCAACCTATTTAAGTTGTTCTTCTACGCGGTTAAGCAGCGGAGAAATGTAAAAGAGGTTTTGATATGGTAGCAACTTCCTGACGGCATGTGTCTGTTTGTCGTCAAATTCTCCATTCAACACGCCGTTGGCGATCGTCGCACTGTCACCAGCCATATCAAACGTCGGCCCCATTAAGGCACCGATCGCATTACGGCTCTGGAATCGCGATACCGGCGGCGCACCGAACATGGCGCCCAAACCGAAACGCCCACCGCTCATGTTCTCGACGGTGTTCACCGGCTCAGACAACCAGCCCAACATCCCTGATCTGTCGAGCCCCTCTTTGACCAGGTTGTTCGGACGATAATCTACCTCACGCCCAGACAGGTTTTGCTTCATCGTGTAAACCATAGCCCCCAGCGCGATTGAGCCGAGCGCTCCCAGATAGAATGAAGCATCACCCTGCTGTATTCCTGATGCCAGTACACGGTTATGAGAAGCGAAAATAAAGGTCTTGAACTGCATGATTATTTTACCGGCTTCAGTGCTCATCATCAGCGGCGTATCCCCCGCCCCCGGTGTGACGATAGTCGAGTCAACATCCTTTAACACGGCAGCCTGAAACGCTTCACGCACAACGCGATCATCCCATAGATGGCTATGCCCGGTAAGTAGGCCGTCCATGTCTTCGCCATGCTTTGAATATTGCTCAGCGATACGGCCAAGCATGCTCTGATCGATGCCGAGCTGAGCCAGCTTCCTGATCTCTTTCTGTGGCAGTTCCTTGCCTGCTGAAAGTAACTGAGCATTATCAAGTATTCGAGACTGCACAATCAGGCCAGACCACGACTTAAGGGTCGAGTTCCACTGGTTCATAAGCGACCAGTTACCAAACTTCTGTGTACCCCAGTTTAGCCCCCTCTCCAGTGCAGAGCGGCGACTGTACGGTTCGGTAAGGTCTGCAATGGCCTTTGTTCGGGTAGACAGCACATAATCCAATCCTACGGCCATTTCTCTGAGGTCTTTCGTGGCCGCTTTTATGGCAGACATGTTGCGGAGCATCACGCCAAGCGGTTGCAGCGATTTAGCCATGCCGTGTTGCATCATTGGGCGTGCAAGGTCAGGCAGTGCAGATATTGTCATGCCGCCGAGTAGGCGAAGGAAATTCACATTTCGAGCCACGCGGCCTGCTCGCACAAAGAAGCTCCTCGGATCCCTCGGCGCACCGTAGGTCCCTATCAGGCGATCGCGCATCCCTTCGATATCACGGAGGTCTGCACTGCGTTGTTTCTCCAGCTTAGCGCGTTCTTTAGGAGTTTTGGCATCACGAATAAGCTGAGTGTATTCCTCAGAAACCTGCCTAATTTGCTCACCCATATCTTTGCTGCCGAACCTTGCCGTAAGCTCAATCTCTGGCCCTATCTGGCGCAGGTAACTTTCCATGACATGGTTGATGTCGGATTCTAAAAAGTCCTCGATACGCTCATCAGGAATGAGAAGGCTGCGGCTCTTGGTAAATCCAGCACGCCCAATAATCTTTTCAGGAATGACATCAGCAGGAACAAATCCAGACGGCGCACCGATAATTTTATTTACGATTTCGTCTGCAGCATCCTCCGCTTCTTCGCGGCTTAGTGGTTCTGAATTTTTCAAATTCCTCTCGCGGCTGGCGTTCAGTCTGTCGGTGGATTTCACCTTTTTATTCAGCGCTCGCAGCTCAGACTGGTACTTCTTGGTGTTCTCCAGGATATCGCTGTGACGGGCGAAGGCATCACGCTCAGCTTTTGCCGCAGTCACCGCTGCTGCATCATCGCTTTCTTTGATGATTTTATCCCGGGCAGCAATTTCAGTTTTTAATTCAGCCTCTCTGCCTGCCCATGCTTTAGAGGCGGTGATGTCATCGGCCAATGCCTTTGCCTTGGGCGCAGCATCTGCGGCATCATTCAGCCCAGCGTTTATTTTCTCCAGACGTGCAGTAGCCTTTTCAGCCCCGCCATAGCTGATGCCTCGCAGCCATGTCGCTATACGCCCACGAAACTCTGTGCGGTCAGAGAGGATTTTGTCGAACTTGTATACGCGAGGGAGATAGCTTTGAGCGGTTGAAACACTGACGTCTTCAGGCAAAATGCCCAACTCCTGCATGCGAACTTTTGTCGCTTCAAAAATTGGCCTAATGGATGCTGCTGCTTGGGCAACCTCTGGGATTTCACTCTGATCACCACGTCGCATAGCCGCACCAACAGCCTCGTTAAAATCGACGAAGTTCATGCGTTTCCCACCAGTGCTGCGGATGTTCTTGCTGTAAGCCTGATATGCGTCTTTCGTATTTTCCATCTGCTTATACAGCATGGTGTCGTACTGTTTTATCTTTGTCTCAGCCGCGGTAAATGTCGCAAGACCCTCGTCATTTTTGGCAAAGAAATAGTTGTTCTCGGCCAACTGCTGATTGATAGCGCGTGATGATCGTGCTGGTGACTGTGCCAGGCGTCCGCCCGGGTTAATGCTGAGGGTTTTATTGAACAGCCCCAGTCCTGCAAGCTGCTCCTGATCGAGAGTGGTGTTAAATACCTGTGCCGCACCAATACTCTGCGGCGCGTCGGTGCCGCGTAAGTTGGCAGATACCGAGGCATTCACCGCTTCGCGCGCGCCAGCGCCAGCAAGCACCTGAGCTCCAGCACCGAGGATCCCGCCAACCATTGCATCAACAACCACATTCATGGCGCTCTGCCCAAGGGTGCGAGTCTCCTGTGTTTCGTTTAATGACAACTCGGAGGCCACCCCAGCACCAGCATTGGCAGCCGCAAAGCGAGCGGCTGTGCTGATTGCAGATCCGCCACGCTCAACAGCACCCAGAGGGACAAAAACGGAGGCAACGTTAATCGGGTCGACAAGTCCCATAGCCATGCTTGAGATGATGCCAGCACCGCCAGCCTCAGATAAAAACGCCCGGTCCTGCATTTGTGTATCGATCCGATGTTTTATCGCCAAAGTTTCTTCTGGAGAACCGGCATCGATAAACGAATCAGCGTAGTCTTCATAGCCTGTAAGATCGGCAGCGTTATTATCAAATGGATTATATCCATCGACCTTATCAAACTGGCTAAACGGCGCGCTGGCAATAAAACTGCCAAGAGAGTTGTCCAGGCGGAATGCGGCGTCGCGAGAACGTTGCACCTGCTGATCCTCAGTGAATGGGTTCAGTGCAGAAAGCAGTGACGGTGTTTGCTGATAAAAACTATTGTCTTCTGGCTGCGGGATCTGGCTGACATCAGCAGACAAAAGTTCATCAGGTTTTTGCTCGTAAGTTGGCATCATTTGCCCCCGGCTGTGATGTTTGATGGCAACTGGTTAGCAATACCTGCGCCGAATGGTTTGGTGAAATCTGGAGGCTGATAACCTGTGTCATTGGTGAAACCAGACGATGTTACCGTTTCACTTTGCTGGCGCTGCTCTTTGGCCGCTTCTACGCGTTGCTGCTGGAAGCCCATTGTTGCTTTATACATTGGGGATGTTTTTTGGTCTGGCTTGAATCGAACAGGCATCCCAGTTTCGCCATAATATGGCCTGACATCTTCATAGCCTTCGGCATTTTTCTGTTTCACCCAAACGCTGTAACTCTGGTCTCTCTGCGTTACTGCATCAGGCACTAGAATCAGGTTGGTATCATCTCGACTTCCACCGAAAGATTTACTAAGAAGGCCACGTTTCTCTAAATCCCATTGCCCCTGAATCCAATTACCTGCCCCGTTGTTAACGCCATATAATGCCTCCGGAGCATATTTCATAATCTCAGGACTACCATTTACTGATGATACGCCCCACGTGTTACGGATCATGGCGTTTGTCATAGCCTCTGCCTGATCAGCATCCCCGCCAGTCTGCGCAAAGTTGGCATCATAAATAGTCTGGTAGTCACGCTGATATTGTTGGTTTGAACGTGACGGGTCACTGGCTGATGGAGTGAATGACGTCGCTGATGTCAGCGCGCTGATATTACCTTGTGCCGCTGACTCACGACCTTTTAGATAATCTTTATCGCGCTGTTTTGTGCTGATCATTTGTTTGGTGCGATCATCCTGCTCGTACACCTGGCTATAGGACATATCAACCGCTTTATCTGCGGGAACGCCTGCGCGGTCATAGGCATAAACCTTGGCGTAAAATGCCATCGCTCCTTTATCCAGATTGGTCACGGCGGCAGGGTTATTGTCAAAAATCTGGCCGTACATTCTAGCCATCGGAACAACTACAGCAGGATCCTTGGATGTTGCACCGGCGGTGAGCATTGTTTTGATCTGAGTTGGCAGGATTCCCGACTTGGTGGTGATGTTCGCAACCTGGCTAAGGCTTTCGTCGCTCTTGATGTCGAAGTCAGGCGCAACGCTCTGATCGAAGTAATGATCCGCTGCTGCCTGATTGCTTTTGTCATTCGGGTCCAGCGGGAAATTATTCTGAAGCGAAGAGTTAAAGCGATTTACGCCCTGCCCCTTTTCCCACTCGGCATCAAGTTGCTTGAATTTAGACTGCATTTTATCCCAGCGCTGCTGGTTAGCTGCAAAGTTAGGTTCATTCGGATCGTTCGGGCGCAGGCGCTCCAGCACATCCTGACGGCCAGACGGTGACATGTCTTTGGCTGCGCCAATCACAGCGCCATATTTCACCTGGTCCTGCATATCCTGCCACTGCTTAGTACCCTTCAATGGACCATATGCCTGAATGAAATCGTTTTGAGTTGGCATCTGGCTTGGTCTTAAACCTTCATCCAAAGCAGAATAGGCGTCTTTAACTGATGAGCCAATTTGCTGGGCGTAGAGTGCGCGCTGCTCGTTCTGCATGGCCTGAGCCTGACGGAGATATTGCCCCTGCGCTGCTGGGCTCGCAGCATCAAACGCAGCATTACCAGTACGACGCTTCGATGAATTAAGTGCAGACAAGCCCAACGCGGCGCTGACGCCGGTATTTATTTGTTCTTCACTATACGGTTGGTTACCATTTTCATGGTTAACAATGCCTGCGCACAGCGCTGCCAGCGTGCTTGGGTTGGTCATATCTAACTGGTCATTGGCACCAACTCCAAGATTTTTGCACAAAGCGCTGATATAGCTGTTCGTGTCATTACCATCAGCCGCTGGCGCCCAACGATTTACCACATCTGCGACGGTGTTAATGCCCTGCCGTTGGTATGAAAGCAGGTTTTTTCCCAATGCACGGATCCCATGCTCTGGTGTTTCGAACTTGGCAAATCGTCCATCACTACCGGTCTGACCTTCCCAAGGATTCGCGTCACTTGCCTCAATGTTTCCGGGGTTGTTGTTTCTCAACCCGCGCGCAGGAGAGGAATTGCCATGCGATGTGAAGCGGCTAGCGCCCCCAAGATCTGATGGCTCGCCATTTTTCTGAATGAATTGGTCGTATCGGCCTGCTGTGAGCTGAGCAGTTAAAGCAGCCTTGGATGACTTATCACGGAAATTAACCCAGTTGGCTTCAATCTCTTCAGGGCTTTGGCCGTGCGTTTGCCCGTAAGCCATGATCTGATCTCTGGCCATGAGGTTTGCATCAATAAAACCCTGATTGTCATCAAAGCTGTTTTCGGCCTGCTGCTGCAGGTTGCTGATCAACCCCTGAAACTGACCTGCTTCAAACTGCTGGCGCTGGCCGATCTCGTAGGTTTTTGCACGGCTCGATACTTGCTGTCCAGCCTGTTCAAACTGACCACGAAATTGGTCTTTAACGGGACCGTCTGGAATTGCTGAATATGCTTTATCTGCAAGCTGTGAAAGTTGACCAGACACCTGTTCACTCTGCCCCAGCGCCTGCGCACCCTGCTTTGTTACCAAGCCAGTCTGAGGGTTATTGATCAGGTCATCAGCCTGTTTGTTGAAATCCAGCAGAGCATTCTGGGCAAAGGCCAAATCTGTTTTATGTTTTTGCTCTTGGATCACTCCAGACAGGTTACTGCCGAATTCAGCAATGGCATCCAGTCCGCTAGGTCGCTGCTGAATATTGGCAACGTTTACTGGACCCTGACGGTCTACGCTCTGACGTTCGTACTGCGGTACTGGTACTGTTGGCATGACGTCACCTTACCTGAATGAGAATGGGGCAGTTGCGGAATAAGGTTGCTTAGCGGCGCTGGAGAACATATTGGCCGATGACCCGGTGCCGGATGTTGCAGCAGATGCGCCCAATCCGCCCATAGTCTGGTAGGCGGAGAATCCGGACAGCGTTGAATTCAAGATTGTTGAGCCTGCTTTAGAGTAACCGGCGTTCTGATCGATCTGCCCCTGCGCTCGGCTGGCGCTGGCTTGGAAGTCCAGCCCGGCAGCCTGCCGCTGTGCGTTATTGATGGTGGTCAGCGAGTCAAGCTCGGTGCCTGATGCCGTATCCCCGAATGTGTTCAGCGCTGATCCTGAAGTCATATCAGTGCCGTTGGCACCGAATGCAGCCGCCTGCCGGCCAGCGACCTGCCGCCCCTGATTCCGCTGCTGAAGTGCCTGTGAGTTACCGGCATTAATCGCATCACGTCCAGCCTGTTCCTGTGCGTCAGCATTGGCATTCGCCACCTTCTTGGCGTCGTTGCCCTGCTTCACTGCGCTGGCAGCTGATGCCGCCGCCGCGATGGCGGTAATAGCCAGAACTGCTGTTGTCGGCTCACACATTATTCAGCCCTCAAATGGAAATGGTGGAAAGGTAATTGCAGCGCGCCATAAGGTTGCGCTTCGTTAAGCGTGAAGCCAAGCCAGTGCAGCCAGGATTTCGCTGCTGCGTTGCGGGCATCAACGAAGTTTTCAAGGCGAGGGTAAAGCGCCAGCATTTGTGCCAGCACCGGGCGGCAATGGCGCAGAAAGGTTACCTGCACTTTCTCCAGCCGATCGGTAGCGACCAGCCAAGGAACGCCGAAGCCTGTCAGCATTGATGCAGGGCACACACCAAAGATGCCCACGACTTCACCGTCGATAACACCGGCCCAGCAGATGGAGGACGCAGCCATAGAGCGGCGCAATACCTCTGAAGGTTCAATCAGCGCAGCAGCATAGAACTCATCAATATCCGCCTGGCGGATGTACGGCAGCATTTCTGCTGCATGTGCTTCGGTAGCCGGAATGATTTGTACGGTGCGCATATCAGCCACCCACCGAGACTTTAGGGATGATCGACAGAATGGATAGTGGCAATGGGTCTGACTGAGTGATGATTACTCGTCCTGACTTATCCCACTCAGATTCGAGATCAACGGTGATCAGGCCGGTTCTATTGCTGACAGGGTCATCGTAGAACTCGAACTCACGCTGCGGGTATTCGTACATCTTTCCGCCTGGCGTTCCGGCGAATATTCCGCGGCTGTCCTGCACCATGATGTCGGCTTTATTGATGATTTTTTTCTTGTCGAGAATGGTTTCCTGCCCGGCAAAGTTAATATCCAAGGTTTCGACCACGGCTGATATTGGCAGGCCGACATGGACAACGGAGCCCGGTGTTTCCAGCGAGATTGCCCCGGCGCTTACCACCTTCTGAGGCTCAACGTTTCCGTCAGAAAGGATGCTGACCGTTTGCCCTTCGAGGTGATTAAGCCCAGTGAAATTGGCTTTTGCGAGATTCCACGTGGCAGTGGCCACAGATTGGAACTGCACCGGAACATTGCGGTTGGCGCTGACCGTGACGACATTTCCGCTGGAAACGGCAACGATCTGGAGCTTCAGGATTTTATCCGTTGCATCCTCGATATATGGCAGCAGAACCTGATCGCCCACATTACCGGCGCTGAAGAAACTGGCGCCGCTGATCGTCAACGTGTAATCCGTACGGTAATCCCAATCGCCGGTACCACCGGTCAGGATCACTGTGCGCGATGCGTCAGTGTTCCGACCGTCATAAGTCAACCCGCTGTCAACAATGAAAGAGTCGCTGATGTCTGCAAAAATACGGGAGTCTAAGCGCTCAATATAACGTTTGGTCTGGCCGTTGATGACGCGGCGGACAACAGCATAAAGCGCATCTTCATTGCCTTCGCTGATGCTGCATACTGACTCGTAATATCCGTTCGTCGCCGGGTGCGGGTGCCAGGCTACAACCTGCTGGTCGCGCAGATACGTCAGCCCCATGAGCAGCCCATCGTCGCGAATACACCAGACAATGCTGAATGGTGTGATGGCAAACGCCCAGTCGATAATCTGATGACCGATAAACAAATGGTTTGCCAGGATAGTCAGGTCAGAACCCTGAAAACCGTCAACGTCAAACGAGTAGGCCAGATCCCGCACAGCACCACCCTTCTGCTGCACGAACAGCGCAACGTTGCTGATGGCGATCGGTGGCACATCGCTTGCGCCGTTCTGCCCCTGAGAGCTGAAATTGAATGTCGATGGTGTGAGCGTGCCCGTCTGGTCACCGTTAACTTTGTACTCGCCACCGGACGTGAGCGCGACCAGTGATCCCACGTCGATCAGGTGCAGGATTTTATTCAGCTGGCGGCCAGCATAGGTGTAGCTGATAGCGTCGTCGTCCACAGAGGGAACGGACGTGCCGAAATCTTTATAGTCGCCGCTTTTGCTGGTCCAGACTGTTTGCGGGAATGACGCTGATGCAGCAAACATCAAACGTTGCTGGAAATAAACAACGGTCGATGGATAACCATCAACGCTGTTCCATGCGAACTTCGCCCACTTATAGCTCGGCGTGACGGTCAGGCTTTTTGGCAGGCGGTTGATAACGGTTGCTGTGGCCGTCAGACCATCACCAGCAACAGCAGTGATTCTGGCAATACCATTCCCACTGTGCAGATAAAGCCACTCGACGCTGTTGGCATCTCCATACCAGCCATCTAACTGTGTGCCATCGGTGTGCGTCGGCGCAACGGTGCCGGTCTTGCCAGCTCGGGTGCATTCGTAATAGTTGGTGGAGTAACGGATCTGCTCACCCAAAGTTACATCACGCTCTGTCTCCCATTTAGCGACATCACCTGTGGTGCGCTGCTCGATGAAAAATAGAGAGCCGACCTGCTCTGCACTGAAAATAGCAGAGGTGCATGTCAGCGTGACAGTCCCGGTTTCCCCGGATGATTCAACGGTGATGGCTTCATCGATGTTGCCATCCTGAAATGGGCCATCATTTGTGCTGACCAACGCTGTGCGCCAGTCTTCATTACCATACCGGCGTATTTCCATTGGCGGATAAGCCACGTGGCAGATCGTCATTACGTCGGCTGACTGCGTGAACTTCAGCATAAACAGGTCAGCTTCGGCGTAAGGCGTCACCACCTCCACCGGCTGACCAACGCTGGCGCCTGATGTGTAGAGAACCGTAGCTCCATTAGCCCAGACGCGCATATAACCAGCACCGAACTCCAGAGCAAAGGTCTGGCTTACCGAGAACTGGAAAGGAATTAACCGGCATTTCTGCGATGAGTTTTTGGCCTCGCCAAGGAACCGGAACCCGGCGCGGTTATCAACTCCTCCGAACTGGCGCACCATGAAGTTGCGGCACCGACGCAGTGAGCTGGCGTAACGCTCAAGGTCCACACGGCCATAAAGATTTGGTGAAATCTCACCACCGGCAAATGATGCCTGCATTGCGCTGACAGCCATTATGACAACCTCGCTATGGTGAACTCCGACTCAGGAACAGGCGGTTCTTCTGATTCGTTCATCGACCGCGCGCCAGCAGACAGGATCACCGCGTTGTACATCTGCAACGCTTTATTTCCCAGATCCCCGGAGGCAGACAGAGGCATCGCCAGTTCCGCAGCCAAACGCCAGCTCAGCGCATCACTGAACAAAGAATCAAACATGTTCGGGTCGGTTATTTTACCGACGTACAGCAGCTGCGCTTCGGACTGGTTGGTGTAAATTATTTTGCCTGTGCCGTCCGGGTCAGAACCAACTTCGTAAGTAACGCGCATGCCAGGTGCAGGAAAACGAATCCCAGGCGTCATGATTTCAATAATGCGGGAGCAGTCGGTCGGGTAGCGGTATGCAAACTGCCAGTCGGTAGACGGTGTATCCAGATCGGCAAGGACCACGCGCTTTGAAGCGAAGTTCCAGTCGAAGTCGCTCAGCACGGCGTCGCGTGCAGATTCGTAAAACACATTGCAAACATCAGCCTGTTTGCTTTGCTCGCTCAGGCTGTTGATTGTGCGTGAGCTGCCGATGCGCATCAGCGCGATGTTGCAAATCTGGATAACTGAGCCCATTACTCATTGCTCCCGTAAAGCGTGTCAGCGGCGGTTTTCTGTGGCTCTGCGGCCTCATCCATCAGGCCGATGTCGGTGATCTGCATTTCGACACTGCTGTATGAGTCTTCGCCATCTTCGCGCATGCTGGTGGATAGCACCTTCACCTTGCCGCACAGCAGCATTTCAGAACCGACTTTAGGCAACGCGATCCCCAGCTTCTTCAGGGTCTCATCGTTGAGGGTGATACGCAGACCCCACGGGTAGTCATCACGCTCTACCGTCTTGCCCTCTTCGTTTTGAAAGCTGTCAGTTCCCTGCTTAAGATTGACCATCTGCGGTTGTTTCATGTCGATGCTCCGGAGAGTAAAGGGGCTTTCGCCCCTTCAGGAAGTGACTGTTAAACGCCTAACTCAGCGCGCTTTTCAGCAATTTTGGTCTTCATGGTTTCAGCCTTCATGGCCGGATGCGGGGCTGAGCTGAACAGCGCTTCATACTCATCGCGCAGAGCAGCCAGATCGACATCAGCCTGATTAGAGCCGTCACCTTCTGGCTTCGGCGCCGGTGGCTTTTCATCTTCCGGCTTCGGCTCAACATAGTTCTTGTCGGCCTTCTTCTTCGCTTCTTTCGCCGCGTCGTTGATCGGCTCCAGTGCGCTGCCCGGCTTGCCTTCGTAATCCACTTCATCGCCCTCAAACAAGAGCTGTTTGTTGATGTATGAAGGAGCCAGGATTCTGTAGCGTGCAACTTCTGACATGTTGCCCCCTGTTATTTAACGGTGAAGCCAGACGCGTAGAAGGTATTCGCATCGACATCGAGGTTAATGCCGGAGGTGAAAGCACCAGCAGTTAATGGACCGGTGGCAACCACGTAGTTCACGCGCAGGTACTTCAGCACACCCTGCGGAACCTTGGCTGACAGAACGCGCTTACCTGCCACCAGTGACGCCAGAGCTAGAGCACCGCTGTCGTACAGCGTTACCCAGGTGGAGTTATCAGCACTGGTTTGCAGCTGAACGTTGACGGTTGCAGCACCAGCGGCGGTGGCCGTGGTGTTTACATTAGTCCAGAACTCCAGCGGTTCGCCCACACCAATATCGCGGCGTGTGCCTTTCAGCGGGCTAAGGTCGATCACATCGGTTGAAGCAGCTGTAGCGGTAACCGCCTGCGCTTCGGAGAACATCAACAGTTTGTCGAGGATCATCTTTCTTTCTCCAATGAGTGGGCTACATCAGCAGCCCATCAGTTAAGGTCGGCGGTTAAACAACGCGGGCTTCAGTTTCCAGAAGCGCATCGGTTTCGCGGATCGGCACGTTACGGAACGTAGTCCAGAACTCGCCTTCGGTTTCTTTCACGGACAGCGCCAGAGAGGCTTTGCTCAGTGATTGAATGTCGAGGTATTCATTCAGGGTTCGGTTCATGTAGAACACCGGTTTACCCATGCCACGGTTCGGGATACGGTGCAGCGCTTTGATCATCAGCTTGACGATATCAACCGGCGTGGTTGCATCAAGATCGCTAACATCGATGTTCGCGATGCGCACGACGTAGCGCCAGTCACGCAGAGCCAGGCCGTTATCCCACTTGTAGTGAGAGCGGTAACCCTGGTATTTACCACCGTTGGCATCAATGAGCGTTTGCTCGCCGAGGTCTTGGGTCTGCAAGCCTGCTTTTTGACCTTTCGGGAAGATGCCGTGCACGGTGTTCTCGCCCCAGACAACCAACCAGATCGATGCGTTATCAGTGCCGGTACCGCCAGCATCGATAATGTTCTGGGCATTACCCGCAGACAGGCTGGAATAACGAGAAGACAGACCCATAAATTGCTGTGGGTTCACGCTGGTATCACCGTAGAAAATGGTGGTTGCCTGCGCTTGGTTCATGGCTTCGAGGAATGCGCGGTCTTCCGACAGACGAAACTCGGAGGTGTTGCCGTTAAGATCGGCCAGAGACTTATCGACTTCTGAATAAGATTCCAGCATGCCGCATGCGTCGGTGATCTGAACGGTGGTTGATTTGCTTGGCTGTACGCCGTAGTTCAACAGACGCCAAGTGGCAGCTGGCAAACCAGAACGCACGGTTGTGCGGTGACCTGTTGGCAGGTTCCCTTCTACAAACGGCATATCCTGCAGGATCACGTTGGTCTGCGAGAGCAGTTCGGTGATCACTGCAACCTTGCCGTCTGGGTCTTTGCGTTTACCCCAGTCAGCCAGCGTTAATGCTGTAGTGCTTTTAACAGCCATATTTCAGTTCCTCACTTATTTCCGTACAAAATATCGGCCTGACTACGCTGGCCACCAGTGTTTGGCATGACCATGGAGTCTTCACTCATGGCCTTACCGACTTTCACGAAACAACGCACCAGATCGGGATGATTCCCCAGACCAGTGGTTTCCAAATATTCACGCAGCCCGGCTGGGGCAAACGTATCGAGAGCCTTCTGAGCCAGACCGACGTTGGCAACAAAGGCATCGCCGCCGATCTCTTTGTCAGTCTTGACTTCGTTCGCCCAGGCTTCGGTTTGCTTCGCCCAGTTTTCCTGCTGGCGCGCTTCAATCTTCGGCAGGATGTCTTTGCCGTAAATATCCACCAGCTTCTGAGCCTGCTCGTTGTTCAGACCGAGTTCACGGGCTACAGGCTCAAGGGCAGCAGTCATTTCAGCGTCAAGCTCTTGGCCTTCTACCGGCGACTTGAATTCGTACTTTTCAGGAACCTTGTCGGCTTTGTCTTTGGCTTCTTTATCCGCCGCAGCTTTGTCCGCTAACTCCTTTTCCTGCACCTGTTGCTCTGGAGTTTTGTCGCCTGCTGCTGGCTTCTCAGCTTCTGCACCGGGTTTATCACTGGCTTCTGCACCGGCCTCAACAGCTGGCTTTTCAGCGCCAGGTGTTTCAACAGCAGCGGCAGGTTGTTCACCGCCGCCAGCACCACCAGCCTCTGCACCCGCGTCAGCAGATTGCAGGCGTTTAAAAATTAGTCGGTCAATAAGGCTCATTGTTTTTCTTCCTCTTTCGCTTCTTTAGCCATCACCAGCCACATGTCCGGGCAGACAGCCATTACCCGGCTGAACACACGTAAACCGGCGTTGCGCTGGCCTTCATTGAAATTCGTTGAGTTGTTGTCCCCGGTGAAGCTGGAGGCAAAAACCTTTGTTTCCTCAAGCAGCGACCAGATGAAGCGGCGGCCTGATTCGGTATTCATGATGTTTTCGATGTCCTGATCGTCACGCTTCTTCAGCTCGATGGACTTCTTCAGCGCTTCTTCGGAAAGGCGATCTACTTCTTCGGGATCGAGGTCTGTCATGGCTGCATCGCCCCGGTCACTGCGCTAAGGGCGCTTGGCTGATCGGTCTGTGTCTCGCTGAGGGTTTTCGCACCCTGCACTGCCGCCATACTGGTTTGCATTGCCTGCTGCTGTTGCTGCTGTTTGGCGCGCTCTTCTCGCACCTGAGCCACCTGTTCGCTTGTCGCGATGATGGTTGCCGGAACGCCGACCATGTTTCCGTAGTCGTCGATGGCCTGATCGATGTTGAGTTTGTCCAGCGCGGCAGGGTTGGCCTGAGCCAGACCGCCGACGAAGCCGACGAACCGCTCGATTGAGCCAATGCCCACAGCCTTCTGCGCCTGTGCCATTACAGAGATGTACTCGACGCGAAGCGACTGACCGGCCAGTTCCGGCGGTGCCGGTGGCAGCATGTTTTTGCGCGCCATGATGTTGAAGATGCGGTCGATAGACGGGTCGAGAAACTCGTCGTTCAGGCGTTCCAGCACCGGCCCCAGCATCAGCAGCTTCTCTTCTTTCATCTCGACAACGGCTTCCACCGGCATGCTGCGGGTGTTGACGTTTTGCAGCATCATGAAGAGATCAACGAAGTAGCTGGAGTTGATGAGGGATCGGGTGTCCTGAATGTCGGCCACCAGCTCATTGATGCGGGGGTTGATGGCGTAAGCAGGTTGGAAAGATGTGCTGCCACTGACCTGGTCAACGTAAGTGATTTCACCGGGCAGCAGGCTGGCGCGCTGGTTGCGTAAACTGGACGGCCCCACCATCGGCGGGTTAACCAGTTTGTCGATGGCCTGAGCCTTGCGGCGCTGCTCGAGCTGGAGAGCTTTAACACTGCCCAGTGCAATCATGCCCGGACAGGACGAGCCGTAAACGTCCTCGCCGTTGATATCCCAGCGCGGCGCCATGATCGGCATGTCGTCGAAACCTTTCTCGCTCAGCAGTTTGTTGTCTGCGCCACCGGCCTCGTAATAGACAGATGCGAACTTCTTGTTCTTCGAATCCATCTTGCCGGTATCGCGGTTCATGTTCGGCTCAACGACGTGAACTACTTCGAACCACTGTTCGTACTGCTGACTGGTCCATGCCGATTTAACGCTGTCACTGACGTTGTCCAGGCCGAAGCGCTGAACGATTTGACGGCACGTCATAGAGAATTTTCGGTAAACGGTATCGACCTGCAGGCGGTCACTGTTCGACAGGTAATAGCTGCCGATCGGGAATGGGTGCGTGCGGATCACGTCTTCGTCGTCTTCCAGCAGGGACATGGCCGTTGTGCCGAATGTGCCGAGTTGGCCGTAGACGATCGGCAATGACTGGTACCAGTTCGATTTGTTCATCACATCGTTCATGCGGTTCTGAACCATCTCGAGCCAGTACTTAACAGGGCCGTACTCCATCATCTCTGGGTCAGGTGTGCCGAGAGAAAACCAAGGGCGCGTAGGGCTGGTGATGCCGGATAGCATACCGCTGGACAATGTGCGGTTCGCCATCGTCGCCGTCGGGTCAACAATCTTTGTGTTGCGGGTAGATTTGTTACGATCGCTGGTGAGGAATCGGCTGCTGCGCGGCAGAATGAAATCTGACAGGTCGCGCCAGTGGGTATCAAACGAGGAACGCTCTGTTTCCAGAGAGCCCAGTTGTTTGTTGTAAAACTGCTTGCGCGATTCTTCAGCCATCGATTAAGCCCCCAACAGGGTTTTGCCTGAGGCGGCTGCTGGCGTACTGGTATCACCCTGCGCAGACGTGAGGATCGTGGACTTCTGACCAGCGGCTGCACGGCGGCGGCGCTTCTCTTCGTCAGTGGCATTCACAACGGCTTCGTCTTGGGCTTGCGGCGCTGATTGCACCTGAGGTGTAGAGGTTTTTGGAGAGCTACCGATGCACATAATGGTTTTCATCCGCAGGAAATAATTACCATTTAACCATATTAGAATATTTATTGACAATTAATAGATGTGTAGTTACCTTTATGGTAACTATTGAGGCGTCATTATCGATAGTTAGCATGAAACCACAGTTTAAAGAACGGTCGTAAAAACGACGCCGGAGCGTAACCGGCACCCAACAGGAAATGGCATTGACCATACTGGAATGGGCCACTCTGTAAACGCAGGGTGCGACTAAATACCCGCTACAGGTTACCAGTGCCATCTCCGTTGAGTCCGACATGCTCAACATCCCGTTCCACTCATGAAAACTTGGATAGCAAACGCAGGCAGTGCCTGTTACCTGCAAAGGTCTGATAGCTGGAGCAGTCCGGTACTGGAACCGGATCACCGAACTCAGCGTTGCTGGACGTAAACCAGCGTGTTACCGCATGAGCATTGAAGTAGCCAATAAGCACCGTATGGGATGGCACCGGTGCCCACAGTGCTCAGCCGGTAATACCTGTGACCGTGATTATCCCATGTAGTCTTTAGCCTCCTTCGCCGGGGGCATTTTTTTAATATCGAGGTAATATCGATGAGCAAAGAAGAAAGTTGTGCCACTGCGATTGTTCAACGTAAAGATCAGCTGGATGAGGACCTGAAGAGACAAGCTAATTTAGAAAAGCACCGCATCAAGCTGGAAACGTTACGGGACCACATTCGCACCAACGGTGTAGGGTCAAGTGACACAGTTGCTGAAAGGATCAATAGCCTTTTCGATACAATCAAGCTGTAGTCACAGTTGAGATAGATTAGCCCGCCGCGTGCGGGCTTTTTATTTGTGCAACATGAGGAGAACCGCTATCCTAATTTGGTAAGTACATAGGTGTAGCGGCTGCATAGCTCCATACACATCGGGAAGTCTTCGACCACTTCCTGGACTGAGCCCCGCTTATTCGGGGCTTTTCATTGGCAACTACCAAATATCTTTAGGTAGTTCGATGCTCTGCTAACGGGCTACTTATAAGGATCATAATCTGTCGCCACCTGATTAGCAGCCAGCCCACCCGGAAGGTTCTGCCTTTTGGTGACTGGGAATGCAAACGTCAGCACCAGAGCATCGGCCTTGCCCGGTGAACGCCCTATCCGCTTTTTGATGTCCTCTTTCGCTTCCAGCACGATTTTTCCGTCAACACGCACCTTGTACTCAGCAGTGCTCAGGTCGTCGGCTGTCTCCTGATCGTCCAGAGAACCGCCAATTTTAAGCCACGATTTGCAGCTGTTGTACATCTCACCGCGCTTGTTCAGCATCTGGGGGTCAGTTGAGCCACCGCCGAATGGCACCAGCTGCCACGTTCTTCCCCAGCCATCGCCGATGGATTTGATGCCGTTGCCATAACCGAAGTCGATAAACACCTGGTCAGCTTTGTACTGGTCTTCGAAGTCGGCGATACGCTTCGCGGATATCAGCTCATCTGTGGTTTTCGGGTAGGTGCCAAGGCATTTGCTGTGCAGCCCCTGCCGCATGTAAATCACGAAGTCATCCGCACCTGAGTATGCAGGGTCTACGCCAATAATGATCGGGGCGTGTGATACCTCGGCGGCTGTCCACTGGCGCTTCATGGCGGCATCGGTCAGTCCGGTTGGTATGAACTGCGCCTCTGACACGTCAGGGAAGATGCCACGCACACGCACCTTCACGAAGTCGCTGTCTTCGCCGTAGTCGTCAACCCACTTTTGCAGCTGCTCTTTGTTGGTACCCTCAACCGTACGGCTGTCAATCTGTGCGCAGTGCCAGCGGTGTTTGTACTTACGGAAGCATTCGCGGAAACGTCCGCTGTTACGGGTCGGGTTCCCGAATGCCACCCAGATGATTTCTGTGTCCTCATCGGTCAGTGCCCCTTCAGCAACCTCCCACACCAGATCGGCAATGTTGGACGCTTCGTCGAATACGACGATGATGCGCTTGCGCTCGTTGTGCAGACCGGCGAATGCCTCAGTGTTGTGCTCACTCCACGGAATGGCGTCAGCGCGCCAGCGTTTATCGTGGCCGCTGTCGTTGCTGTACATCGCGGTTGCAGTCGTCGTGAACCACGGTTTGGTGATTGCGAGGTTCGACCATTTGATGATTTCAGGCCACGTCTTGGTGCGCAGCTGGTTCTCGGTGTTTGCAGTCACCACCACCTTGCAATCTTCGCAGGTGGACATGCCCCAGTTCATCAGCATGGAGATGAAAGCCGATTTGCCGATACCGTGCCCGGATGCCCTGGCTATCATCAGAGGTTGGTGCCGTGTTGCCGGGTTTTGCAGATGGTCGCGTATCTCGCGGAATGCGTCAGCCTGCCATTTCCTAGGTCCCGCTGCGTGAGCCAGCTCTGTACCCTGCTCGCCCCAAGGGAACGCGTAATGCGCATAGCCCAGTGGGTCATGCGTGAAACTGGCAATGTCTTCGATCAGCTGTTCTTCCGGCGAGAGTACGGCGGCATCTGTCATTTGTCTTCACTCTGCTCTTTGACGCGGCGGCGGGCGGCGGCCATGCGTTCGGCGATCGTTATGTTCACGTCAACCTCAACACGTTCTTTAAAAGCCTGAACGTTGACATGCTTACCCACCAGATTCAGCGCCGCAATAGCTGCTTTGGCATCGAAAACGTAAAGCGGACGGCCTTTATCGTCATATATTTGGTTGCCCTTCATGTCCGTGAATGGCTCAATTTCCTGCATGCATCGCTCATGAATTTTGACAGATTGTTTAAGGACATAATCCGCATCGACCATCACCCGCTTATTACGAGCCTTCATCAGCTCCTCAATGCGCGCCACGATCTTAGGGTTGTTCATGAGCCCAGCCGCTTTCTGGGTTGCTGTTTTCTCTGAATACCCTGCGCTGATTGCTGCCTTACGCTGATTGTCTGGATTCTTTAAATACTCCTGACAGTAGCGTTCCATTTTTGGGCTAAGTTTACCGTTAATCGCCATAATAGTAACCTCCTTGGTAATCATAACACGCAAAAGAAAACCGCCAAGCGGCGGTTATTCTGGCTATTTGATGCTGCGTGACATGTCACACCGTTAATTTTGTCTCATGCCATCCCATTGTTTGCCAGCATGCACCTTCACCGATGAACGCACAGCCCTGCTTATCACCTGGTAACGCGTCGCCGCACTTCCCGCATTTGCGCCCGGCTTGCTCGGTGAGCTGCGCCTGCAACTCTGCGTTGTCTTTGCGGATCAGCATGGTGATGTACTCGTCCATGTCGTATGGCTCACGCTGCGGGCGGCGGAGTGCACAGCTTTCACGGAGCATATCGACTTCCTGCCGGTCGAGCGCCACCTCAACCTTTTGCAAACCAGCGTCACTCTGGCGGGCACGCTGCGCGGCTTTGCGTTCTGCTGCGGACTTAGCCATTTCTGCCACCATACCGTAATGTGCTGAGGAAAATCTCATTCCTGTAATCGAATTTGAGCAGCGGTTTAGACAGGACATTCACCCAGACGTAACGAGGTTTTTTACCTTCTGACCTGCACGATTTACAAATCGGAATCGCAGGTGCTGCCTGAAATGCAGGTTCAGAAGAGAACCCACCACAAGCCATGCACCGAGTGATCATTTTGGCGGCCATATCACTCACCATCCTTCACGATGCCGCCAGCGGCCCCGATTGCTGCATGCATACCCGACTCATCAAGGTAAAATGTGCCCTCATCAACTTGAACATAACCTACATTTTCAAGGTTTACCGGCACTTGTGGGTGCAGATAGACGTTATATGTACCATCTGGAAGCCAGTTGCACGAAACCACTTTTGGCATTTCATTCCAGTCTGGTTTTGAACCATCTGGTAGCTTACGGTGCTTACTGAACTGGATAACTGCCACCGGCACCTGCTCGCCTTTCAGCGCTGCGAGTTCTGCCTCTGATTCAAATACCTTATTTAGTTCCTCAAGATACTCAATCACGTGGTTGGCGGTTCCATTGCAGCCATCTGCATTTAGCCGATCACTAGTTTCCTTCCATAGCCCGAAAGTATCATTTCTCTGGGGGTTTTTGATGTAGCCAATGATAGCTTTAAAGGTATTGCTTCCCGCTTGATTTTCATCAGCCCGCTGGCGTTCTGCTTCGAGCTTTGATTCGATGAAAATTTCCACTCTCGAATTGAAAAGTGCGCCGTCAAAAAGCAATTTACCTTCATGCTCAAACCAATATTCCGAGTGGTCTGCGTCTGGCAGGCCATCCCTAACAGATAGGGCAGCAACAACCAGCTTTGCAGATTCCAGGGTTAAAACCTCGGCAGAGCTAAGAGGTCTCCTCGGATTACTTCGTGTTAGGTGCGCAACGATGTGCTGGTTATGCTCACGCAGCGCCGTTATATCTGTTGTATCAGTCATGAGGTTGCTCCTGGATTTGTTACGCAAACTGAAATCCTATAATAATCGCCAGCATCAAATACAAAGCCTCTCGCAAAATCAGATAGACCATCCTTAATAGTTTTCTTTGCTTTCTTGTCAGCCAATGCCTGCACTTGTTTTTTGCTCATCTTCATGATGTTGAAGTTTGCATCTGTTAATGGACCGCCGATTCCATAAACTGGCTTAATCATCCCTTCCTCCCAGCGCGCAGATTGGCGGCGAATTTGTAAGCCTCCTCAGCCGCTAAGTCCATCATCGCCCAATCTTCTGGCTCCCAGAATGGTTTCTCTGATTGCATATGGTCGGCGAACTCATCAACGCCCTGCGCCTTAATCTCAGCGATAGCGGCGTCTGTAACCGGTGTTTCTGGAGTGCCCCAACCGTTATCAGTGAACCAATTATCAAGAGGCTCGGTCTCGCCATTCAGGTGCCAACCGAGAACATCAAATCCCTGACCATAAAGCTCGCTGTTGACTCCATCCACCACTACTCGAAGCGCGGCATTCTCAGCTACCAGACCCAACACATACTCAATGACCTCTTGCGGCAGCCCTTCAAGCGAAGGCATTACAGGCTTAACTTCTGTTAACTCGTTATTTTTCATAATATTTACCCCATTCAAAATGTTAACGGTAATTACGTTTTTTAATTTCCTGCACTTCTTTGCAGCCTACGCAGAGCTGCACACCTGGCAGCGCATTGCGGCGTTCTTCCGGTATTTCGTTGTCACACTCGGCGCAGAATCTTGCTGATGGGCGCGTTGAATGCTGGGTGACGGCCTTCAGGCGCATGTCCAGAATCTGCTGTTCTGTTTAACTGACGTGGTCTAAGTGATCCATCAGGATTTCACTCCTAATCCGTGGCGGGCGATGAGCAGCGCGTCGGCAATGGCCTGCCCTTTGGCTTTTGCATCGAGAGCGCGCAGTGATGGGTAAAGCTGAATTGCCCGGCTGCGCGCCGCGTCTTTGTCGCTGCCGATGAGGCCAGCTGATTTCTTCCATGCCTGCGGGGTAACGAGGGAGTACGGCAGGAACATACCCTGCAGGATCCCTTCGACGTTGCCTGCTGCGTGGCCGAACGTGAACATTGAGCTGACGCCCTGCCCCGGCATTGCACCAACCTGTTCCAGATACGCGTGAGAAATTGCGCCGCGATACTGGAGCAGGAACGTTGCGACCTGCGCGCCGTTGACGCGGGATTTTGTCCCGACCTTCACGGTTGGCGTGTTGAGGTGGCTGACGTACTCGCCTGACTCACTGATTACGACGATGGCGCCAGAGCATCCTGGGTCGATTCCTACGAATAACTTGGTCATCAGTTGCCCCTTACCGCTTTCTCGAACATCTTCACGACAAGCTTGGCGGCCTGAGAGCGACGACGAACACTGCGGGTTTTGCCACCACCAGACACATGGTATGTACCCAGCGTGCGGTTGTACCCGATGCGATAGCCGGTTACTTTGCCACCCAAGGTGAGCAGCTCTGCTCCGCCGAAGGACGCCACCAATTCGTATTTAATTTCCATCAAATCGCTCCAATTACCTTTAAGGTAAACATTACCATTATGGTAACTATATTCAACATAAAAAACGCGCTTGCTTTCACAAAACGCACCATCGCTAAATCGCTCTGTAACGCACCACAATCGTTTACGGATTTAAATCCATCTCGTTATGTGGCTTTACTGCTTTAAATCGATTATCTGGGGTGCTGGTTGAGGAATTTCAGCACTCAGGACTTTTTCTTATCCAGTAAATCCATCCATGCAGGACGTGGACGCGTTTTATTTTCGATTCTGGTGGCCGGTGTAGGGACCTGTTCTCCAGCTGCCAACTTCGCTGCCCATTCTCGGATCTCGGTACGCAGAGCTTTATCGACCTCAACGCCTGACAGGTTGTAACGCACCATGCGCTGGCGCACTGATGTGCAGATCCAGTACAGCAGCCAATTTGAATTAGTCCACGGGAACAGCTCGGCACTGTCGTAGTACCCGCGATCACGGCAGTAGCGCTTGAACTCTTTCGCCACGTCTTCGAAGGGGATCCCCAACTCAGTGCTGCTGGTGCTGTGAACCAGCGCCAGAAAGTCTGATAGGTCTGGGGCGAAGTTGTTCCCCTCATCCAGGCTGCGCCGCATGCATGCCGCCATGCCCGCTTTGATCTGGTCACTGGTGAGTTTTCCAATCGCCTGAATCCAGAGTGATGACGGGGCTGCACCGTTCCGGCTCGTCCATTTGTCCGTATACAGAACTACCATGCTCTCCCAGAACCGGATCGCCTTCTTCGTAGATACCTTCCTGTTGCCTGAGTCTGGCTGTTGCGGCAAAGACGGCTTCGACTGCGCGGCCCTTGTAAGTATCTCCTGAACTAATTCCTCTGCTCGTTTCATGTTGACCACCTTTCAGCTCAAATAAACCCGACCAGCCATTTGCCATGCTCTGCTGGATGATTGCCACCTGCTGATGCTGATTACCGCCTGACAGCCCGAGCAGTTTGGTTATTGCTGCGCCTTCGCTTCGTGACGTCGGTGCATACGCTTTGATTTTCATATCCCGCCGGTAAAGCTTCCACTCATCCCAAGCCTGAGCATTGAGTTGTGGCGGGTATTCAAAACCCGGTTTTTTGTTCACGGGGGATATAGGGGGATCTCTGTCTTTTATATCTTCTCTTCTCTTCTCTTCTCTGGTCTTCATTTTGTCCGCATCGTAAGCGGACATTTTGCGGACGCTTTTTTTACGTGCTGCATCCTGTGCTCTGCGCTTGGCAGATTGCCCGTTATGCTCGTCAAATCTGGGCATTACGAGATTTTCCCCGTCCATTTCCAGCCAGCCCACAGCCATCATTGCGCGTGAAAATCCGGGAAAACCGATCATGTCATCGAGCGTTTCAGCAGTGTATCCGTCAAGAAATCCATCAACAGAATGGACATCGAAAAGACACCATGCGGAATGTAGTCCGCCAACAATCCGAAGTCTGTCCGCTTTCAATGCGGACGCCATGCGGACAATTTTCGGATGTGTATGCAGGTCGGCCCGCATCTTGATCCAGTCACCGGCCATCAGTACACCTCCTGAACGTTCCCCTGAGCATTAATCTCGGCGCGTTTGGAGTGGATGAGCTTTCTTAACTTGACCTGATAATCAGATGAATGTTTGGCGCTGCACTCGACGCACACACCATTACTGGTGAAGCGCTCGGAGTCGTGCCCGTGTCGGCACTTCTTCCCGGTGTAAAAACGTAGAGAGCCTGCTTCGATGGCCTCTACTCTGGTAATAACCTTCATGATGCAGTCCTCTAACTGTGTTCTGTGATATAAGAATGCATGTATTTTTCACAACGATCAACCGTATTTGGATTTTTGTTACCACCCCGCGAGGCGCCCTTGATTTTCAGGCATAAAAAAACCTCCCGAAGGAGGTTTGCTTAACCCGGTGAAGGCTGAATCTGAATCATTCGTAAAAAAGACCAATGAATTTTTCTTTGGAAACGTCCGCCCCAGCCGTAACGCAAGCCTGATGCAGGTTGCTCATCAACTCAGTGCGCGGCACCTTATTTTTATTAATGAGATGGGATTTTATGTATCCCGGCGTTGTACCCGCATCGGTAGCAACTTGCAGACGATTTTCGGGAGTCAGGCTTAGCCAGAACTTTTTGAAGTCGAAATCGTTCATTTTATCCTCGTTTAAATCGCTATATCGGGTCAATGATTACCCAAAAGGTGCCTTCCTGCAAGCGTCATTACCAAAATGGTGCATTTACCATTTCGGTAACTTTGGTTTAAATAACATCAATACGTTATTGCAACCGATAAGCAGGCCATGAAAAGCATCCACGACATCAGAAGAGAAAACCTCAGAACTATCATTCAGAAAGACTTTGACGGTAGGCAGATCCGCATGGCGGAAGCTTTAGGTTTTCAGGCAAATTTGATATCCCGCTGGATGGCTTCCCCGGACATGGCCAGTGCTAAAAATATTGGTGGCTCATCAGCACGCAAGATAGAAGCCGCTGCGCGCCGTCCGGCGTTCTGGCTGGATACAGATCACGGAATGGCGATGGCGGCAGAAGCCGAGCCATTGGACGCCAACACAGAGATCGGCATTATTGCTGCACAGAACCTGACTTCGTGGATGCAGGCCAATAAAGAGCTGAAGTCCCAGGCTGCTGTTGCAGAAAAGGCAGAGGTCGGCCAGTCTACGGTTAACCGCCTGCTGAACCGCGAGGCCAGCATTTCTATCAACAACCTGGCTGCCATTGCTGCGGTATTTAACCGCCGGGCCTACGAACTGCTGATCCCTCCGCACGACGAAACGGTGATTCAGTATGACCGCAGCAGGTACGCCGCCCTGCCCGCTGAAGAGAAAGCCAAGATAAAATCCTTCATCGACTTCGTGATGAGCGAAAACACTAAGTAATCCCTTCCTTACTCAGCGCCGTGCTTCATCATGGCGCCAGCCCCCGGCATACTCCCGCACCACAAATAATTACCTTTTTGGTAACTTTATTTCTTGCTAACGATTGACACACCCCGAATATGCATTTAAATTACCTCCATCAGTTACCGAAATGGTAACGCGCTCTTTAAAAATCAGGATGACATACACCCCCGCAGACGCGGCTTTGATAAGGGAAATTGTATGTGAACTTCAATGTAGTCTCACCGCTGCCCATGCGTGCGTGGGCTTCGGTAAGGCCACAACCGGAGACAGTAAACGAAGCTAATCAATACGCTCACCGGGGAAATCTTCATCGTGCGTCGTCGCGGTTGCGACTACCGCCTTGAGATGTCCTATCCGGACTCAAGCATCGCAGTGACGATGGACGAACGCCAGTTTCTGGCCTTCACCTTCAAACCTGAAGTTGAGGAAATAAAGGAGCCAGATGCACCGGCTCACCCTTTTTATGCCTCAAATAGTTACCAAAACAGTAACTAATTAGGAGCCTGATATGCGTTTCACGATCCAAAACGGTAAACACGTTTTCACCATCAACGGCCAGACCCGCGCTTTTGAGAGTTTCCGCAGCGGCGTGGAATGGGCCTACATCACCAAAACAGCAATGAAGATTGCGAGCGAAATCTAAGGACACAGCAATGAAAGAAAGCATCGAAAAACTGGTAGCACTTGGCATGCTGGTCAGCACTGCCTCAGATATCACGGCGAAAGTAACGAACAAATCCACGCTGATCATCGGCGCAAGCAAAACACCGGAACTGGCTGATGATGAGTACAAGCAGCTGGCGCGCGATTACGACGCTATCAACATGGCGATTTGCGGTGTGCCAGCGGCAGACAAGTTGGACGCTGACCTGTTCCTGGGAGAGTTGGAAGACGAGCCGCCGGTCAGCAGTACGCCTTACTTCGAGCCTGGCCGGTATGAAGGCGTATCAAACGATGATTACCACTCATCAAACGGCGTCAGCAGTACACAGGTAAAAGATGCTCGCATCAGCCTGATGTACTTCAACGGTCGCCACGTCACCAAAACCATCAAAAAAGAAAGCACTGAAGCGCTGACGTTTGGCTCTCTGGTGCATGCGATGGTACTGGAGCCAGAAAAGCTGGATGAGGAGTTCAGCATAGAGCCGGTTATTCCAGAAGGTGCTTTCACAAATACCGAGTCGATAAAGGCTTTCATCGACCAGTACAACGCACCACTTCCGCAGCCAATCGGTCTTGGCACTGCGCTGGAAGACACAAAAGCCTTCTACGAATCGTTGCCAGCCGAATGGCAGACGATCCCGGCAGAAGGAAAAGTCACTGCCACAGCGATGAAGGATTGCATCAAGCAGTACAACGCATCACTTCCTCCGCTGCTGAAGGCCAGCGGGAAGAAAGAGGATTTAGCAGCAGCCATAAAATCAGTGAAACCAGATGCAGTTTTCGCAGATGAGCTGATCGCTGATTGGCAGCAGTCATGCACCGGTAAAACACCGATATTGCGTAAGCAGTTCGAGCTGGCCACCAGCATTCAACAGGCTGTGTTTAACCACCCATCCGCAGGCGGTTTGGTGAATAACCCGAATCGCGCCGTCGAAGTCAGCTACTTCGGCATGGATGAAGACACCGGCCTTGATATCCGTGTTCGCCCGGACATGGAAATCGACTTCAACGGCATCCGCGTCTGTTTTGACCTGAAGACGGTCAGCCTCGGACGCATCAAGCAGGACGCTCTCCGCGCCAAATTGCACCGCACCATCATCGACATGGATTACCACGTCAGCGCCGCGATGTACTGCGACGTGGCCGACATGTCTCAGTTCTTCTGGATTTTCGTGAACAAAGACGAGGGCTACCACTGGATCGCCATCGTCGAAGCGTCAGAGGATGAGCTGGAACTCGGACGCCTCGAATACAAAGCAGCGCTGCGCGATATCCAGAACGCTTATGACACCGGCGTCTGGCCTGCCCCGATCACCAGCGAACTGGTTGATGAACTTAATGACTTTGAATTGCGCCGCCTTGAAGCGCTGCGCCTCGCTTAACTGGAGATAGAAAACAATGACCCAACAATTAACCGTGGCTGAAATGAACGCGCAGCCTTCAACAATGAACAGCGTTTCCATGATGTTTAGCACTGACGGCATGGATCGCATCATCAAGTTCTCTGAGCTGATGTCGGCGGGCAAGGTTTCTGTGCCAACTCACTTTCAGAACAAACCGGCTGATTGCATGGCAATCGTCATGCAGTCGATGCGCTGGGGTATGGACCCGTTCGTTGTGGCGCAAAAAACGCACGTCATCAACGGAACGCTAGGTTATGAAGCTCAGCTGGTTAACGCGGTGGTAACGAGCTCGAATGCAGTGCAAGGTCGCTTCCACTTCGAATATGGCGGTGAATGGGAACGTATTGCCGGGGTAACGCCAGAGAAGCGCGATGAGTCAGGGTTATTCATCCGTGTCGGGGCAATCCTTCGCGGTGAGACAGAAGTTACGTGGGGCGAACCGGTATATCTGGCCGATGTGAAAACGCGTAACTCGCCTCTTTGGAAAACCCAACCCAAACAGCAGATTGCTTATCTGGGCATCAAATACTGGGCGCGGCTGTACTGCCCTGAGGTGATCCTCGGTGTGTATACCCCTGATGAAATTGAAGTGCGCGGGGAAAAAGAAATCAATCCTCAGCCTCAGCAGCGCGCCAGCATCAACCAGATGTCCGAGGCGGATGCCAGTCAGCCGGTAGTAGCTGAGCAGTCTCATGCGGCAGCGCCAGCGGCTAACACTGGGAAACTGGAAGCTGAGTTTATGGCACAGATTGAAGCTGCCGACTCCTGCGAGAAAGCAAAAGCAATCCGCGTCGATCTCGATGAGCAGAAAGCTGCTCTGGGTAACTCGCTGTTTACAGCCCTGAAGGGTAAAGCGGTTGCGAAATACCACCAGTTGGATTCACACCACGCAGTCGAAGCAGCACTGAACAGCCTGGATGTTTCAGACCCAGAAGCCAAGCAGCATTTTGCCCGGGCAGAGCAGTTACTCAACAGCCGCAAACAGAAGCTCGGCGCTGAGCTGTTCGAAGCCTTCACCATCACCCTGAACGATCTCCGTCCTGAATTCCAATAACCACCATGCGGGGCAGTCGCCCCGCCCCTCTTGAGGATCAACCTATGAAAGCAGCAGTACGCAAAACCAAACTCTTGAGCATGGTGCCTCTGTCTGAGTACGCCATCGACAAGTTAGAAAAAGCCGGTGACTTTCCGAAGCGCTTCCCGCTCACCAGCCGCGTAGTAGCGTGGGACCAGGAAGAAGTCGAAGCGTGGCTGGATGCGCGCAAGCAGAACCCTGAACTGATCGAGCGTGACCCGTCACTAGCGGCGAAAAACGCACGAAACCCTAACCACCTGAAGGCGCAGCAACGCGCCGAAGCCCACGCGGGGGTGTGACCGCTCAATTTAGGAATCAGCCATGAATAAATCACAGCAGGTTGGAAACCTAAATTCTATGTCCGGTCACCCTATTTTGTACAAAGAACAACCGGGTGGCGCGAAAGCTTACTGGGATGGCAAGCAGGTAACCTGCCGCTGCCCGGCATATGAGTTTCCGCACCGGTTCACTGGTGGAAGTTGCACCGGGTGGCATATGGCTAAGAACTGTTTCGACAACCGGATCAGTTGCCAAAACTGCAACTGCCTTCACTCAGGCGGCTGCGACGTTGTGAACGAAACAGAAAGCCCAGCTGAATGCTTATTCGTGTTGGATTTCTGCGCGGATTATCAAATCAAATTACGGCGGTAAAACATGACGATCGGTTACATCAACCTGTCAGCACAAGCAGTGGCCGCAGAACAGCGCGGCGACTTTGCCGAGGCTGCGAAACTCTGGGCGGCAGCCAACGCGCTGGCGCATGGCAAAAACGTTTACTGGTCTGACGAACGCGCCGACTTCTGCCGCAAGGCTGAGAAGCGCGCCAAGGTAGTGTCCGGGGAGGCTTTCCAATATGAGCGAGCCAGCTGATAAACCGAAGGCCGAACAGCCTTTACTCGATTACAACCGCGCGGCCGGTAAAAGCCGCAACCTGGCTAAGCTGGCAGAGCTGAAAGCGAAGCTTGGGATGAAGGGGAAGCCTGCATGAGTTTGCATCAGGCTCATAACTTCAAAGGGAAGGAATTATCTCTGGGAAAGTGTGGTGAGTATTACGCCATCTTCACTCTGAGCAAGCAGGGATATACCGTGTACGGTTCTGACCAAGGGCTACCGTATGACATCATCGTAGATGTCGAAGGAACCCTTCTTCGAGGCCAGGTTAAATCAACGTGGGGGACAGGAGATTACGGTAAATCAAAAAGCGTCTACCGCTTCGGGACACGCAGCGGGAAAGGTGGGAAGCGAACAAAAGCTCTTATGTGTGACTTCTACGCGTTCGTGGCTATCCATGATGAAAAAATAGGATTCATGGCCTCAGATGAGCTCATCAGCTCAATAAACCCAGGGATAGTAAAGCAGACATTTGAGTTTAGAAGTCAGGACATATTGTACCCAAACAGAACATATCCCAACGGGACAGTAAGTAACCTCTCCGCGCGGAATATTGAGGACTTTAGTGACTTTTCGCGCATCATTAATTCAATGAAGGAAAAATAAAATGCTCGGATATCAATTAATTTTGGCTGACCCACCGTGGCGTTACGACAACGTGATCAGCAACGGTGCCGCCGGTAACCACTACGGCACCATGTCGCTGACCGATCTGATGCGCCTGCCGGTATGGTCAATTGCAGCTGAGAACGCGGTGCTGGCGATGTGGTACACCGGAACCCACAACGCCGAGGCCGTTAAGCTGGCAGAGGCGTGGGGCTTCAAAGTCAAAACGATGAAGGGTTTCACCTGGGTTAAGCTTAACCAGCTGGCTGAGCAGCACATCAATAAAGCGCTGGCTGCCGGTGAGGTTCAGGACTTCTACGATTTCATGGATCTGCTGAACACGCAGACACGCATGAACGGCGGGAACTACACCCGCGCCAACAGTGAGGACCTGCTGATCGCCGTGCGCGGTACCGGTCTGGAAAGGCTCAGCGCCAGTGTTAAACAGGTGATCCACTCGCCGATCGGCGAGCACAGCGCAAAGCCATGGGAAGCCAGGCACCGGCTGGAGTTGCTTTATGGTGACGTGTCACGCATTGAGCTCTTCAGCCGCGGTGATGCCGAAGGCTGGCACCACTGGGGGAACGAATGCCTGCACAGTGATATCAGCCTTTTGCCTGGTGGAGTAATGCACATCGACTGGGCAAGCGATAAGGAGAATGTAGCGTGAGTATTGACGAACAGAAAGACGATAGCGAGAACGTGCTGGCCTTCACGAAGCGGTTCGACACCAACGCGGATATCAGGGATCAACTGAATGTAGTGAAGGCCGCGAAAGAGCCAGACTACTGCCGTCATGAGCGTACCGTTATTGATGAGCACCGCCGCGTGCTGGCCTGCCGCCACTGCGACAAGGTGATCGACCCGTTTGATTGGGTGATGAGCATAGCCAACAAAGAGGCTTGCATTGATTGGGAGCTGAGCGACCTGCGCCGTGAGGTTATCGAGCACCGCAAAGGACTGGAAAGTCTGAAACGTGAGGAGCTGAACACCAGAAACCGCATTAAAAACGCCGAAGGAAAGCTGGCGAAAATCAGCATGGAAATAGCCAATAAAAGTAAGGCAGCAGGAATACCAATCGCTGCCTTAACAAAGGATACCTATGCCGACTGACAACCCAGTCAGCCCCTCTCCTTCTCGATCCACCCATCAACCATATCCGCCCACTGCTGCAACATGTCCCGGCGCTGCTCCGCGTATTCTGCTTTGTTGTAGACTGCGCGGACGCCGCGCTGCTCATGCGCCAGACACTTCTCTATCCAGTCAGTATTAAATCCCGCCTCATGCAGTAGCGTTGACGCCGTCCGGCGCAGGTCGTGGACGGACAGCTGCGCCATCTCATACCCATCAGAAACCATTTTCTCTACCGTAACCGCGATCACCCTATTCAGTGCCGCATTTGACAGCGGCTTCGACGTATCGTATCTGCCAGGCATAATGTATTTGCTGCCACCGGCGCACATCTTCAGCCCGGTAAGAATGTCGAGTGCCTGATCTGAAAGATAAATGATATGCGCCCGCCCTGCCTTCATCCTACCTGCTGGTATAGACCATTTCCGATCAACAAAATCCACCTCAACCCATTCAGCATGGGTAAGCTCAGATTTCCTGACCATGGTCAGTAGCACCAGTTTTACCGCCAGTTTCAGTGTGGGTAATGTGCCGATGGTGTTCAGCGTTCTGAAGAACAGGCCGATCTCCTTCGGAGTCATTGCCCTGTCACGCGCTTCGAAAGTGGCGATCGATGACGCCTTGATGCTGTCAGCCGGATTCGTCACGTTGTGGCCACGGTCAATTGCATAGCGGAATACGGCCCCGACAATTTCCCGTACCTGTACAGCAGTCGAACGTCCACCGCGATCCCTAATGCTCTCGCAGAGAGTACGCAGAACTTGCGGCGTGATCTCATGCAGCAGGCGGTTACCGATGGTTCCAGTGATCTCTCGGTCGATGCACCCCTGCTTCATGGCGCGTGTGCTGTCCGCAAACCTGGATTCAGCCAGCCACTTGACGGTAAAATCAGAGAAACGTTTAGCCTCTCGTACTTGGTTTTTACCGTCGCGCTTCTGCGCAGCCGGTGATACGCCTGACTCCACCAGTTTTTTGGCAGCATAGAGGCGATCGCGGGCTTCGGCCAGTGTTATACCGTCAGCGCCATACTTACCGATCGTCAGCGTCTCACGGCGACCAAAGATTCTGTAGTCATATCGAAATGCCACGGTCCCCGCAGGAGACACGGACACATACAGGCCGTCGCGGTCAGTCTCTTTATAGAGCTTTTCGCGGGGCTTCAGGTTCTTGAGTTTGGTATCTGTGAGCATGTTGTGACCTCGCCGGTTATACCGTCAAAAGCCACTGTTGGGATACCAAAATGGTGACGGTAAAGAATGGAGAGATTACAACGATTTTGATTTTACCGTCAAAATTACCGGTAAAAATTTGAGTCTTTCAGCATTCGTAACCAATCGTAGAAAAGAGAAAGCCCCCTGATTTCTCAGAGGGCATGCGGTGTTTGCTATCGGCTTAAATCGTTAACAAGTGGCCGTACACTATTCCCACTCAATGGTAGCCGGTGGCTTGCCACTGATGTCATAAACTACGCGAGAAATGCCATTCACTTCGTTGATGATGCGGTTGGAGACGCGGCCGAGGAAATCGTACGGCAGGTGCGCCCAATGCGCGGTCATAAAGTCGATGGTTTCCACTGCGCGCAGTGAAACAACCCAGTCGTATTTACGGCCATCGCCCATCACGCCAACCGAACGGACCGGCAGGAACACGGTAAATGCCTGGCTGACCTTGTTGTACAGATCGGCTTTGTGCAGCTCTTCGATGAAGATGGCATCGGCGCGACGCAGCAGGTCGCAATACTCTTTCTTCACTTCGCCCAGCACGCGCACGCCCAGACCTGGCCCCGGGAACGGGTGACGGAACAGCATGTCGTACGGCAGGCCCAGTTCCAGACCAATTTTGCGCACTTCGTCTTTGAACAGCTCTTTCAGCGGTTCGACCAGACCCAGCTTCATCTCTTTCGGCAGGCCACCCACGTTGTGGTGCGACTTGATCACGTGCGCTTTGCCGGTGGCAGAAGCGGCGGATTCGATCACGTCCGGGTAGATGGTGCCTTGCGCCAGCCATTTAACTTCAGATTGCTTGCAGGCTTCTTCGTCGAACAGCTCAACGAACACGCGACCAATGATCTTGCGCTTGGCTTCTGGCTCGTCAACACCGGCCAGTGCGCTCAGGAAGCGATCTTCTGCCGCCACGTGAACAATGTTCAGGCCGAAGTGGTCGCCAAACATTTCCAGTACCTGCTCGGCTTCGTTCAGGCGCAGCAGGCCGTTGTCGACAAACACGCAGGTCAGGCGTTCGCCGATAGCGCGATGCAGCAGCATGGCGGTAACGGAAGAATCTACGCCGCCGGACAGGCCGAGGATCACGTGATCTTCACCCACCTGCTGGCGAATACGCTCTACCGCATCTTCAATGATAGTCGCCGGGGTCCACAGGGCTTCACACTGGCAGATATCCAGTACGAAACGCTCCAGCATCCGCTGGCCTTGACGGGTGTGGGTCACTTCCGGGTGGAACTGCACGCCGTAGAAGCGTTTTTCTTCGTTGGCCATAATGGCAAACGGACAGGTATCGGTGCTGGCAACGGTCACGAAGTCAGCCGGGATAGCGGTAACTTTGTCGCCGTGGCTCATCCACACGTCCAGCAGCGGTTTACCGGCCGGGCTCAGGGCATCTTCGATGTCGCGAACCAATGCGCTTTCGGTAGTGATTTCTACCTGTGCATAACCGAACTCACGCTCGTTGGAACCTTCTACCTGGCCACCCAACTGCATCGCCATGGTCTGCATGCCGTAGCATACGCCCAGCACCGGGACACCGGCGGTGAAAACGTATTCTGGCGCGCGCGGGCTGTTGGCTTCGGTAGTGCTTTCCGGGCCGCCGGACAGGATGATGCCGCTTGGATTGAATTCGCGGATTTGCTCTTCGCTAACGTCCCAGGCCCACAGCTCACAGTAAACGCCGATTTCGCGCACGCGGCGTGCTACCAGTTGAGTGTATTGCGAACCAAAATCCAGAATAAGGATGCGATGCTTATGGATATTTTTTGTCATGTGAGGCGAATTCCAGCAACAGAGAAAAAGAGCGAAAATAGTGTTTTCGGGGTGAAGCGTTACGCCCCACCCCGGCTTCCCCCGCAGGAGAAGTTAAAGCATTAACCCATGCGGTAGTTCGGTGACTCTTTGGTGATGGTCACGTCATGCACGTGGCTTTCCTGAATGCCGGCGCCGCTGATGCGCACAAATTCAGCCTTGGTGCGCAGTTCGTCGATGGTGGCGCAACCGGTCAGGCCCATGCAAGAGCGCAGACCGCCCATTTGCTGGTGAACGATCGCTTTCAGCATGCCTTTGTAAGCCACGCGGCCTTCGATACCTTCCGGCACCAGTTTGTCGGCGGCGTTATCGGTCTGGAAGTAACGGTCGGAAGAGCCTTTGGACATCGCGCCCAGAGAACCCATACCGCGATAGGATTTGAACGAACGGCCCTGATACAGCTCGATTTCGCCCGGAGATTCTTCGGTACCTGCCAGCATGGAGCCGACCATCACACAGGCTGCACCTGCCGCGATAGCTTTGGCGATGTCGCCGGAGAAACGGATGCCGCCGTCGGCGATAACCGGGATACCGGTACCTTCCAGCGCTTCAACCGCGTCAGCGATAGCGGTGATCTGCGGTACGCCTACGCCGGTAACAATACGGGTGGTACAGATGGAGCCAGGACCGATACCCACTTTCACTGCGCTAACGCCGGCATCAGCCAGTGCTTTGGCGCCTGAAGCGGTCGCGACGTTACCGCCAACGATCTGCAGGTCCGGGTATTTGGCGCGGGTTTCGCGAATGCGCTGCAATACGCCTTCGGAATGGCCGTGAGAGGAGTCAATCAGCAGGACGTCAACACCGGCAGCGACCAGCGCATCAACGCGCTCTTCGTTACCTGCACCGGCGCCAACGGCAGCACCTACGCGCAGACGGCCGTGCTCGTCTTTACAGGCGTTTGGCTTGCGTTCCGCTTTCTGGAAGTCTTTTACGGTGATCATGCCCAGCAGATGGAACTGATCGTCGACCACCAGCGCTTTCTCAACGCGTTTTTCGTGCATTTTCTGCAGCACGACTTCACGCGCTTCGCCTTCTCTCACCGTAACCAAACGCTCTTTCGGCGTCATCACGGCGGTAACAGGCTGGTTCAGATCGGTGACGAAGCGAACGTCACGGCCGGTAATAATACCAACCAGTTCATTTTCTTCGGTCACTACCGGGTAGCCGGCAAAGCCGTTACGCGCGGTCAGTTCTTTCACTTCTTTCAGGGTGGTGGTCGGTGTCACGGCTTGTGGATCGGTAACCACGCCGCTTTCATGTTTTTTCACGCGGCGGACTTCTTCAGCCTGACGCTCAATGGACATGTTTTTGTGGATGAAGCCCAAACCGCCTTCCTGCGCCAACGCGATAGCCAGATTGGCTTCGGTGACGGTATCCATAGCTGCGGACAGCATAGGGATGTTCAGGTGGATAGTTTTGGTCAATTGGGTGCCGAGCTCAGCGGTATTAGGCAGAACCGTAGAGTGAGCTGGAACCAGGAGAACGTCGTCGAATGTCAGTGCTTCTTTTGCGATACGTAGCATGGGCAATATCTCACCAGAGTGGGCTGTGAAAAAGATAAAATATTGCCGCGGCATTATACAGAGCGTAATCGGTTGCCTCCAGTACTTTCTTACAAAAACTCTTGATTACCTTTTTCAGCCATGTAGTATCGACCAATTAAGTGCTTGTTTTGAAATTTGATCTGGGTCACATGTCGCTACCTGTTTCGCCGTCTATTTTTACCGTAAGCCGCCTGAATCAGACGGTTCGACAGCTGCTGGAAATGGAAATGGGCCAGATTTGGCTCTCCGCAGAGATCTCCAACTTCTCCCAACCCTCTTCCGGCCACTGGTATTTCACGCTGAAAGACGATCGTGCGCAGGTCCGTTGTGCGATGTTCCGCAACACCAACCGCCGCACCACTTTCCGTCCTCAGAATGGCCAACAGGTTCTGGTTCGCGCCAGCATTACGCTGTATGAACCGCGCGGCGACTACCAACTGATTGCCGAAAGCATGCAACCTGCCGGTGACGGCCTGCTGCAACAGCAGTTCGACCAGTTGAAACAGCGCCTGAGCGCCGAAGGTCTGTTCGACCAACAGTTCAAGCAACCCTTGCCCAGCCCGGCCAAACGCGTCGGGGTCATCACCTCCGCCAGCGGTGCGGCGCTGCACGATGTGCTGCAGGTGTTGCAACGGCGTGACCCTTCACTGCCTATCGTTATCTATCCCACTTCGGTGCAAGGTGCAGAAGCGCCATTGCAGATTGTGCGCGCCATCGAAACGGCTAACCGCCGGGACGAGTGTGACGTGCTGATCGTCGGCCGTGGCGGGGGCTCGCTGGAAGACCTGTGGAGCTTCAACGACGAACGCGTGGCGCGGGCGATATTCGCCAGCCGCATTCCGATCGTCAGCGCCGTCGGCCATGAAACCGACGTCACCATTGCCGACTTTGTCGCCGATCTGCGGGCACCAACCCCTTCCGCCGCTGCCGAACTGGTCAGTCGCAATCAGCTGGAGCTGCTGCGCCAGTTGCAGTCCCAACAACAGCGGATGGAAATGGCGATGGATTACTATCTGGCGCAGCGTCAGCAACAGTTCACCCGCATCAACCACCGTTTGCAGCAACAGCATCCGCACCTGCGCCTGGCGCGTCAGCAGACGCTGTTGTTCAAACTGCAACGCCGGTTGGAAGACGGCATGCAGAACCAACTGCGTGTGTCCTCACGCCGCAGCGAGCGGGCGCAACAGCGTCTGGCACAGATGCAGCCGCAGGCACGCATTCATCGCTACCAGCAACGCGTGCAGCAGCAGGAATACCGGTTGCAACAGGCGCTGGAACGTCAGCTCAACGCCTGGCGTCAGCGCTTCGGCGTCGCCTGTAGCCAGCTAGAAGCGGTCAGCCCGTTGGCAACGCTGGCACGTGGCTACAGCGTGACGCAAACCCCGCGCGGCGAACTGCTGAAAACCACCAAGCAGGCTCAGGTGGGTGAACTGCTGAAAACCCGTCTGCAGGATGGCTGGGTGGAAAGCGAGGTGAAAACCATCACCGTCGCCAAAAAACCGCGCAAAAAGCGCGCGGCTGAATAATTCCGCTTATTCCAGCGTAAAACTGCTGCCCGGCGCGCCGTTGATCCACAGCTCGCGCGTTTCTCCGGCAGGCAAGCTGAAGGTCAAGGTTTGCCATGCCGGTTTAAAACGGCCTTCGGTAGTGATGGTCAGCGTGATGCGCTGATTGTCACTGAGCATCTCCCAGCGCAACCACAGCGCGTCGCCCTGCTGCCAGCCATAACTTTCCCCGTCGTCTTCAAATAACAGCCCAGAAGCGCTGCCACAGCCTTTTAGCGGATACAACTTCAACTCGCGCCGATCGTCGGCTGTCACATCAACATGAGCCAATCGGGACGACAACGGCAGCGCCGCACCGGCACGCACCAGCAATGGCAAGCGCTCTAACGGGGCCTCCAGCACCACCGTCTGGCCGCCGCTGAACCACTGGCCGCTGTAGAAACAGTACCAGCCGTCGCCGTTATCCGGCAGATACACCGGCCGCTGGCGCTGCCCCTGCTCCACCACGCTGGCCACCAGCAGATCGCGGCCGATCATAAAATCGTCGGTTTCTTTCAGGGTGTGCTCATCATGCTCATGGTCGAGGAAGGTTGGGCGCAGCATCGGCTCGTCGTCGGCACTGGCCTGCCACAGCAGGGTGTAGAAATACGGCATCAGCCGGTAACGCAGGTTAATCGCCTCGCGTACCGCCGGGGTGGCGGCCGGATACATCCAGGGTTCGTTAACCGTGGCGTCGTCGTTCCAGGAGTGAATGGTGAAACGCGGATGCATCACGCCGTTTTGCACCCAGCGCACCAGGAGTTCGGCGTCCGGCTTATCACCGGAGAACCCACCGACGTCATGCCCCAGGTTATACAGCCCCGACAGGCTCATGCCCAACCCCATGCGGATGTTGTAGCGCAGGGTCTGCCAACTGGTGCGGTTATCGCCGCTCCAGGTCTGCACATAACGCTGCATACCGGCACACCCGGAGCGCGAAATCAGATAGGGCCGTAGGTCGGGAGCAAAGCGTTGCTGGGCCTCCATTGAGGCACGCATCATCAGTAACGGCATTACCGGGCGGATATGTTTGATGGCAATCGGTCGGCCGAAACCGTGGCAACGTGCCTCCCCGTCCCACACTTCGTATTCGTTATTGTCATTCCAGGTGGAATCGATACCCATCTCCAGCAGTTGCTGCGTCACGCCCTGCTGCCACCAGCGGACAGCCGCCGGATTGGTGAAGTCGAGGTGCGAGCCTTCGTCGTCCCAAAAGCTGGAGCGCTCCGGTCGATCGCTTTCAGAATCACGGATAAACAGCCCCTGCTCCGCCGCCTGCTGATACTGCGGGTGATCTTGCAACAGGCAGGGCTTGATGTTGGCCGCCAGCTTCAGCCCGGCGTCGTGAAACGCCTGGCTCAGTAGCTTGGGCTGCGGCACCTTGTCGTAATTCCAGTTGAACACATAGCGCTTGTTGGCAATCGAGGTGTAACCCGATGACAGCTGGAAAGAGTCGCAGGGAATATCATGCTGGCGACAGAGCTGAATAAACTGCTGCAATTGCTGCTGGGCGTCCGGCGCGTCGGTGTAATGCATGGTAGAACCGCTGTAGCCCAGGCTCCATTTCGGTCCAAAATGAGTTTTACCGGTCAGGCGCACAAACGCCTTGGTCACATCCAACACCTTGGGGCCGAGGAACAGGTAATAATCCAGATCCCCCGCCTCCGCCTGATAACGCCGATAGGCCAGATGGTAGTTGTCGATCTCATTACCCAGATCCAGCCAGCAGCTGCTCAGGTTGTCGTAAAACAGCCCGAAACTGGCCTCTGCACCACGGGTGATGGTGAACGGAATGTGTTTGTACAGCGGGTCGGTGCTGGCGGCGTTGTAACCCATTGCGTCCAGATTACGCATTTCAAAGCGACGGCCACTGCGTTCCAAATCACCGGCCTTCTCACCTAGGCCATAATAACGCTCGGCAGTCTGACGGCGCTGATAATGGGCCACGCCGTCACCGTGCGGATTAAGCAGGTAAGCGCTGGTGGGCCGATCGGCTGCCAGTGGTCGCCATTCCCCAGCGGCGTTGCAGTGCTCCCATTCCAGCCACAACGGCTGATGCACCGTCACACGCAGTGCAGACGTCGCCACCACCAGCCGATCTTCATGTTGCTGCAATTGATAGCCCGGCAGGCCGAACCCGGCTACGCTCAACCGGTCACGCCCTTCCCAGGGCACGTCAGTCTGCGGCGCGATGCTCCAGGTGCGATCCAACGCCAACTCGCCGTTGCGTTTGATCAACACGCGGAACAGGTCATTTTCCAGCACGTACAGGCAAAACAGGTGACGTTCGTCGACCAACAGTTCAATGCGATCGGCATACTGACCGGCCAACGTCCAGTTTTTCAAGGTTTTCATAGGCATCCAACTTAACTATTAAGTGTTTTTTTACCGCCACGTTCGGCGATCAAGGCAATCAGGAACAGGGCGCCGATCAGGTCGAAGAAGCCCATGGCGATAAACAGCGGGTTGAAACCGACGGTATCGGAGACCGCGCCGATCAGCAGCGTAAACAGGAAGCTGGCGATCCAGGCGCTGGAGCCGCGCATGCCGTTGACCGTCGCTACCTGGTTTTTATCGAACGACTCCACCACCAGCGCGCTGAGCATGCAGGAGATCACCTGATGGCCAAATCCGCCGATCGAGATCAGAGCGATCGCCACGTAGGGATCTTTAGTGATCGCCACAAATGCCAGCGAAACCATCATGAATGCGCCGGTAACCGAGCTGGCAACCACCGAGTTGACGCGGCTACAGCCAAACCATTTGCGGTACAGCGTGGTGAGATAGCCGCTGGCGACGCTGCCGATGTCCGCCGCCAAAAACGGCAGCCAGGCAAACATGGCGATGTGTTTTAAATCCATGCCGCGCTCGGTGGCCAGGTACAGCGGTACCCAGAAACTGAATACCGCCCAGGCCGGTTCGGCGAGAAAGGCCGGAATGGCAATGCCATAAAACTTTTTATTGCGGCACAGGATCGCCAGCGACTTGAGGAAAGGCAGCCGGGGCAACTCCGGCTCGTTGTCTTCGCGGATCAGATCCAGCTCCTGCTGGCTCAGATTGGGGTGCTGCAGCGGCGAGTGGTAGAACCGCCACCACAGCACGACCCAGACCAGCGCCAGCGCGCCGGAGAACAGGAAAGCGCCCTGCCAGCCAAAAGAGACATGAGCGATAACAATGATCGGCGGTGCCAGCATGGCACCAATAGAAAACCCGACGCCCGCCCAACCGGCAGCGATCGGCCGTTCCTTTTTCGGGAACCAGTCGGAAATGGCCTTGGCGTTGGCCGGTGTGGCCGCCGCTTCTGCCCCGCCCATGAAGAAGCGCAGAATGGCCAACTGCACCCAGGTGCCTGCCCCGGCGTGCATCATGCAAACCACCGCCCAGATGCTGGCGCAGATCAGGAACCCCATCTTCAGGCCGATCACGTCGATCAGCCAGCCGCAGATCGGCTGAAACACCGTATAGGCCAGTTGGAACGACGCCACCACCCAGGAGTACTGTTCGGTGGTCATGTTCAGGCTGGTTTTCAGCTCCGGCGCCAGGATACCCAGCGAATTACGAGTGATGTAGTTGACCGTCACACCCAGTAAAAACAGCGCCAGCATCCACCAGCGCAGTGATTTAAATTTACGCCGGCCGCTGTCGACGACCGTCTGATTAATTTCAACACTCATCTGTCTTCTCTCCACGACGGCTGCCCGGTGACACAGCACGCTTTTGGTAGGGTACGTTTGGCTAGTGAAGGTATGGATCCAGTGAAATTGAGATGCGCTTCACAGAAGCAGGCACATCGCCTTCACAACCACCTGATTTATTTTCGTTTTATTTATAATTCAGCCCGTTAATTGGACTGATAAATCTATAAAGTTGGCATACCAATTCAGACTAGCCAGCCGGAAGCGTGAGCGAAACGTGGTTTTTTGCAAAAGTTTTCATACGTAGGGTAAAAGGTCGCCATAATGGCGACCAAAGCCTGACAGTCCGCCGAAAAAACACCGTGAAAATATTTTCATTACCAAATTTGAAGGAGATCACAGAATGAACGGAAAGCTGAAAATACAGGAAATTGCCCGCCAAACCGGGCTGTCGATCAGCACCGTTTCACGCGTATTAGCAGGCAAGGCCAACACCAGCGCCGAGGCGCGTCAGAAGGTGCTGGCCTGCGCCCAACAAAAGGGGATCCTGCAGGGGATTTCCAGCGGCCGACTGATGTTGAACAACGTAATGGTCTTCGCCCCGCAGCGGGCCTTTGACGTGCGTACCGATATTTTTTACTACAAGGTGATCCAGGGCATCACCGCCGCACTGGCGGAGCACGAAGTACGCATTCGCTATTGCGGGCTTGAGGAATTACACAGCGACGGCGCGCTGTTTCTGGAAAAAATGAGCGATCCGCAGACCCAGGCGGCACTGATTATCGGCATCGATGACGAACACATTCACCAGTTAGCTGCCGACCTGAACAAACCCTGTGTACTGATTAACTGCAGCGACCGTCAGATGCGGCTCGATAGCGTGTCGCCCGACCATCAACTGATTGGCGAGTTCTCCGCCAACTATCTGTTCCAGCAGGGCCACAGCCATATTCTGAACCTGCAATGCCTGCGTCGACACACCATGGAGTTGCGGCTGGCAGGCATTAAACAAGCCTATGCGCGACACAATATCGCCTTTGACGACGGTCGCCATCTGGTCACCACCTCCGGCTTCGGCAGCGAGGAGGCCGAACAGGCACTCACCACCTTTATCAATCGGGTCAGCCACCGCTCGCAGTTGCCCACGGCCATTCTCGCCGGTGGCGACTATATGGCGGTCGGCGCAGTCAAGGCACTCAACAAACTGCAGTTGAACGTGCCGGGCGATATCTCGGTGATGAGCACCGACGGTTTTAATCTGGCGGAAATTCATGACGTGCCGCTCACCTCAGTACATGTGCCGCGCGACGAACTGGGCTATGAGGCCATTCAACTGCTGCAGCGCCGCATGCTGCGTGCCGATGCGCCCCCATGCAACCTGCTGCTGCATGGCAAGCTGGCGGTTCGCACCTCGGTCAAACGCATCAGCGCCCATAAAACCAACCCGGCGGTCAGCACCCACGATCATCGTCTTTACGATGTCTGAGCTACACTTAGTGTCAAAATATTTATAGATACCCTGTAGCTTGAAAGATGACGGGTAACTTTTTTTGCCTAAGGAGAGCCACTATGCCGACCCTAACAGCACGATCGGTCATCCCCCCTTATATGCTGCGCCGGATCATTGAGCACGGCAGCCTACCGCAGCGCGACTGCGCGTTGCACACCCTGAACCATGTTCAGAGCCTGCTCGGCAACAAGCCACTGCGTGCCCCCGGGGCGAAAACCTCGACCGGTGGTGAAGTCATCCGCGATATTTACGATGCCGAAAACAGCACCCAACTGCCCGGCAAACAGGTGCGTAATGAGGGCCAGGCCAGCAACCACGACGTGGCGGTGGATGAAGCCTATGACTACCTCGGCGTCACCTACGATTTTTTCTGGCAGGCGTTCAAGCGCAACTCGCTGGATAACCTGGGCCTGCCGCTGACCGGCAGCGTGCATTATGGCAAGGAATACCAGAACGCCTTTTGGAATGGCCAGCAAATGGTCTTCGGCGACGGGGATGGCGAAATCTTTAACCGTTTTACCATCGCCATCGACGTAGTCGGCCACGAATTGGCGCACGGCGTCACCGAAAGTGAAGCCGGGTTAATTTACTTCCAGCAGGCCGGTGCGCTGAATGAATCGCTGTCTGACGTGTTTGGTTCTTTGGTCAAGCAGTTCCACCTTAAGCAAACTGCTGATAAGGCCGACTGGCTGATTGGTGAAGGGCTACTGGCGAAAGGCATCAACGGCAAGGGTCTGCGTTCGATGTCGGCGCCCGGTACCGCCTACGACGATCCGCTGCTGGGGAAAGATCCGCAGCCGGCCAGCATGAAAGACTACATTCAGACCAAAGAAGACAACGGTGGCGTCCACCTCAACTCCGGCATCCCCAACCGCGCCTTTTATCTGGCGGCCACCGCACTGGGCGGCTATGCCTGGGAGAAAGCCGGTTACATCTGGTACGACACCCTGTGTGATAAGGCACTGCCGCAGGACGCTGACTTCGCCACCTTTGCCCGTACCACGGTAAAGCATGCAGAACAGCGCTTCGACAGCAAGGTAGCGGAAAAGGTACAGCAGGCCTGGCATCAGGTGGGGGTGGAGTAATGAAACCTTTGCCGGTGCTCAATCAGGACACGGTCATTGAGCTGGCGCGTGAAGGCGGCTTCGCCTTTATTCCCAAACTGGCGGGCCAGCGGCGCATTGCGCTGGCCGACATTACGCCAGAGCAACGGCAGCGCCTGAACCAACTGTTGAACCAGACGCTGCCCTATGCCCAGGAAGAGGGTCAGCCGGATTCCCCCGGCTGCGGTGACCAACGCTATTTTCGCGTGCAGATCAGCTATTACAGCCAGACCCTGAGCAGTGAAATCGTGCTGCTGATACCGGAAACCAGCGCTCCACAGGCGTTGGTCGACCTGTGGAAAACCGGCCAGGTCGATGAGTGAACACTTACAACGGCTGATAACTGAATAACACCCGTTTTTTGGAGATTAGCCCGTGGCCGTTCTGACACAAATAGTCCACCGCGCCGCAGGCCTTCAGCTCTTGCAACGGTTGCCCGCAATCCGGGCAGTGAGCCAACTGTTGATAATCGCTATTACAGGCGGTGCAATGGTAGTGACCATTCACCCACTCCATCGTTTTATCGCATTGCGGACACTGTACTTCCATAGTCACTCCCAGGTTAAATCACGCCCCATGAGCGCAAGAAATAGATGCCCAGCGCGGTAGTGAAAAACGATCCGACGGTGGTGATGGCGATAATGTTCGCCGCCAGCGTGGCGTTCCCCCCCATGGCTCGCGTCATCACATAGCTCCCCGAAGCCGTTGGCGTGGCCGAGAACAGGAAGATAATCCCCAACGCCGCACCGTGGAACCCGCATAACCAACCACCCAACGTCATCAGCACCGGCACGATAAACAACTTGGCCGAAGAAGACAGTGCCGCCACGTTGGACGAGCGGAACATGGCGCGCAGATCCAAACTGGCACCGGTGCACAGCAGTGCCAGCGGCAGCGACAGTGCAGAGATGTAGCTGCCCGTCTGCCGGATCACCTGAGGGATGCCCAGGCCGGTCTGCGCATAAGCCAAGCCGCACACCAGGCCGATAATCAGCGGATTGGTGACAATGCTGCGCAACAGCGACAGGCGGCTGATCCTCTTGCCCTGTCCGCCCTGCAGGCTACGCGTCAGGGTTATCACCGACAGTACGTTAAACAGGATCACCGTCACCGTCAGGTACAGCGACCCCAACGCTATTCCTTCGCTGCCGTAAGCGGTCATGGCGTAAGCCAGACCGACAATGGCGGTATTGGCGCGGAAGCCCCCTTGCACGAAGACACCGCGTTCCCGCGGATCTTTAACCAGCCAGATAGCCGCCGCTTCCAGCAACAGGAAGGTGACGAGGGTACCAATCGCGCCAAAGATCACCAGCGGCAGGTTACCCAGCAACTGCGGGTGGTTGGTGGCAATGCTGAAGAACAGCAGGCAGGGCAGCGCCAGGTTAAACACCAGCCTGGTGGCACCGTCAATAAACCGATCGTCCATCAGACGCCAGTGGCGCAGCAGTATGCCCAGCAACATCATTAACAGATTGGGGACGGTGACGTTAAATGCAAAACTCCAGGTTTCCCAGGACATGATGTTCCTTCAGGCTGACGGCGATAATCTACGGATAATAAAACGATTTCGGACCAATAAAAAAGGGGCGCGGTAGTGATACCGCGCCCCTCATGCTGATTATCAGCTTTTTTTCAGGTGGCTCATCAGGCGTTTACGCTTACGCATCTGGTTCGGCGTCAGCAGGTTACGCTTGCCGGCGAACGGGTTCTCACCCTCTTTGAACTGGATACGGATTGGCGTCCCCATCACCTTCAGAGAGCGACGGAAGTAGTTCATCAGGTAGCGTTTGTACGAATCGGACAGATCGGTCACCTGGTTGCCGTGGATCACCACAATCGGCGGGTTATACCCACCGGCGTGCGCATATTTCAGCTTCACGCGGCGGCCACGTACCAACGGTGGCTGGTGGTCGTCGGCAGCCATCTGCATGATTTTGGTCAACATAGAGGTGTTCACACGACGGGTCGCACACTCGTAAGCTTCCAATACCGAGACGAACAGGTTACCAACGCCGCTGCCATGCAGGGCAGAGATGAAGTGAATGCGGGCGAAATCGACAAAGCCCAGACGCATATCGAGCATCTCTTTCACGTGATCGCGATCTTCCTCGCTCATGCCGTCCCACTTGTTGACCACAATCACCAGTGAGCGCCCACTATTGAGGATAAAGCCGAGCAGCGAGAGATCCTGATCGGAAATGCCTTCGCGTGCATCCACTACCAGCAACACCACGTTAGCGTCTTCGATCGCCTGCAGGGTTTTGATTACCGAGAACTTCTCTACGGTTTCCGTCACCTTGCCGCGCTTACGCACCCCGGCGGTGTCGATCAGCACATATTCGCGCTCGTCACGAACCATCGGGATATAAATGCTGTCACGGGTGGTGCCCGGCATGTCGTAAACCACAACACGATCTTCGCCGAGGATACGGTTAGTCAGTGTGGACTTACCTACGTTAGGACGACCGACGATAGCCAGCTTGATCGGCAAATCCTGCGGGTTGAAGTCGTCTTCCGGCTCGTCTTCCGGGCCTTCGAGGTTTTCACCTTCTTGCTCGGCCCAATAAGCGGCGTTAGCCTCTTCTTCGGTCAGCTCGACTTCTTCCGGCTTTTCACCGACAAACGGCACCAGCACGTGTTCGATCAACTGCGCCACGCCACGACCGTGGGAAGCGGCAATCGCATGCACGTCGCCCAGGCCCAGCGAGTAGAAATCGGCGGTGGCCATGTCGGGATCCATACCGTCGGTTTTGTTGGCAACCAGGAAGGTGGCTTTCTGACGGTTGCGCAGATGCTGGGCAATGCCCAGATCGGCTGGCATCAGACCGGCGCGAGCATCGACCATAAACAGCACGATGTCTGCTTCTTCGATCGCCAGCAGCGACTGACCGGCCATGCGCGTTTCAACGCCGTCTTCGGTGCCGTCAATGCCCCCGGTATCGACGATAATAAATTCATTACCCTCAACCTCAGCACGACCATACTTGCGGTCTCGCGTTAGCCCGGGGAAATCCGCCACCAGCGCATCGCGCGTATGGGTTAAACGGTTAAACAAGGTGGATTTACCCACATTCGGGCGCCCTACTAGCGCGACGACAGGTATCATTGTGAAGCCTCATTACTTAATAATCAAAGCGTTACTGCACCATGGATAGACACCAGGCGTGCAGCTTATAAAAATACGAAACGGCCCCTGAACACTCAGGAGCCGTTGGCAATCCGTGCGACGATCGGCGTTAGCGGGTGAAAGCGTAAACTTTTCCGCCCTTCGCCTGGATGACCAGCTTATCGCCAGCGACCATTGGCGCAGACAGGAAGCCGGAGCTATCCACTTCTTGCTGAGCAACAAAACGGCCGTCCGTGGTATTGATCCAGTGCAGGTAACCTTCTGAGTCACCGGTCACCAGGAAACCATTGTACATCACCGGCGGGGTCAGGTTGCGGTGCAGCAGATCGCTCTGCGTCCATACGGTCACGCCACCTTCGGTGCTCAATGCCACCACGCGATCGTTCTGATCGATAAGGTAGATGCGGCCGGCATCAACGATAAAGTCGTTCACCGAGCCCAGTTCACGCTTCCACATGATCTGGCCGGAACGCAGATCCAACGCCGTCAGGTTGCCATTGTAACCTAATGCGTAGACAACGCCCTCAACAATCACCGGCGTAGTGTCGACATCGTTCAAACGATCGATTTCGGTCGCGCCGCTCGGCTGGGAAATACGTTGCTGCCAAATCAACTGACCTTGCTGCATCAGCACGGCATTTACGCGACCGTTATCACCGCCGACAATGGCTGCGCCAAAGGCAACGGCCGGGGCGGATTCACCGCGCAACGACAGTGAAGGCATGTCCAGGTTAACCGTCCACTTCACCGCGCCGTCAGATTCGTTCAGCGCCTGCAGCAGGCCGTTAGTGGTGTGGATCAGCACCATACCGTCGCTGATCACCGGACGTGAAATTGCTTCGCCGGCCACTTTGGTCTGCCACGCGACGGTACCGTCTGCAGTATTCAGCGCGTAAACCACCGCTTTCTCACTGCCAACGTAAGCCTTGTCACCCGCTACCGCCATACCGCCCGACAGCAGTGCCGGCAGGTTGCTGGAGAAGAAGCCGGTTTTCTCAGAGAGATCAACCTTCCACTTTTCGTTACCGTTATCGGCATCCAGTGCTTTCACGATACCGTGACGATCTGCGGCATAAATCGTGTTGTCCTGGAAAGCGGGACGCAGGTGAGAATAGAACTCACCGACACCGTCACCGACCGAGGTACTCCACGCCTTGCTTGGCGTGAACTGATTTTCAACTTTCGGCAGCGGCGACATGGTAACCACGTCTTCTTCACTGTTGAACAGTGAGCAACCACTCAGCAAGGCAACGGAAACCAGTCCGACCAAGAGTGTTTTACGCAATTGCATGGGAATTCCCCTTAGCTGGACAAGTTATTCAATTTCATGCGCAGCAGAACCTGCAGCGCCTGAGAAGCGTTAGACTCAATGCCTTTACTGTAAGCCTCACGCGCACCTTTGGTGTCGCCTTTGGCCAACAGCACGTCGCCGCGCGTATCTTGCGCCATCGCCGCCCAGCCTTCGCCTTTCACGCCATCCAGCGTTTTCAGCGCGTCATCCAGCTTTTTCTCCTGCACCTGGACACGGGCCAGACGCAGGTTAATCATCGAAAGCAGGTTTTCATCTTTGGTCTGACCCTGAGCCAGCACCAGTTGTTGGCTTGCTTTGGCAAACTCATTTTGCTCAACAAAATGCTTCGCCAGCTCCAGCGAGGCCATCACGCCGTAGCTGTTGCTGTTGGCCTGTGCAAACTTCTCCGCAGCGGCGACATCGTCCGGCTTACCGAGAGCCAGACGATCGCTGGCTTCCTGATAAGATTGGGACGCAACCATCATGTTGGAGTTTTCGTGGCTCTGCCAGTAACGCCAGCCGACCAGGGCACCAATTCCGAGCACCACGCCCACTGCCAGCGCTTTGCCGTTTTCAGCAAAGAACCGACGCACGGCGTCGACTTGTTCGTTTTCAGTGGTATAGACTTCCACGGTGTCCTTCTCCTTAACCTAACATCGTTGCAAGACGCACTGCGACTTCGCTTTGCGCCAGCGTTTCTTGTTCACCACTGCGCAGGTCCTTGACCACGACCTGCTGGGCTGCGACTTCGTTCTCACCCAGGATCAAGGCAACGCGCGCGCCCCATTTATCCGCCCGAGTGATCTGCTTCTTAAAGTTACCGCCGCCGTAGTTGGTCATCAGCTTGAGCTGTGGCGCTTCATCACGCACGCGCTCCGCCAACTGCATGGCCGCACTCTGAGTCCCTTCACCGGAGGAGATCACGTATACGTCAATGGTCGCCGCGGCTTTGAACTCTGGGTTAACAGCCTGAACCAGCAACACCAAGCGCTCCAGGCCCATGGCGAAACCAACTGCCGGCGTTGCACGCCCGCCCAGTTGCTCAACCAGACCGTCATAACGACCACCGGCACACACCGTACCCTGAGCGCCCAAACTGGTGGTCACCCATTCGAATACCGTACGGTTGTAGTAGTCCAGACCGCGCACCAGGCGTTCATTGATGGTATATGGGATGCCCGCCTGCGCCAAAAGTTCACACAGACCTTCGAAGTGGGCTTTGGATTCTTCATCCAGATACTCGGACAGCCGTGGCGCGTCGTTCAACAACGCCTGCACTTCCGGGTTTTTCGAGTCCAATACGCGCAGCGGGTTGCTGTACATACGACGTTTGCAATCTTCGTCCAGCTTCTCTTGATGCTGTTCCAGGAATGCCACCAGTGCATCGCGGTAATTGGCGCGTGCTTCCAGTGAACCAATGGAGTTCAGTTCCAGCTTGACGTGCTCGGAGATCCCCAGCGCTTTCCACCAGCGGGCACTCAGCAGGATCAGCTCGGCGTCGATATCCGGGCCCTGCAGGCCAAACACTTCGGCCCCCAGCTGATGGAACTGGCGATAGCGGCCTTTTTGCGGGCGCTCGTAGCGGAACATCGGACCGACGTACCACAGACGCTGCTCCTGATTGTACAGCAGACCATGTTCGATGCCGGCGCGAACGCAGCCAGCCGTCCCTTCCGGACGCAGCGTCAGGCTTTCGCCATTGCGGTCGTCGAAGGTATACATCTCTTTTTCCACGACGTCGGTCACTTCGCCGATCGCGCGTTTGAATAACGGGGTCTGCTCTACAATCGGCAAGCGGATTTCGCTGTAACCGTAGCCGCTAAGCACCTGCTTGAGGATGCCTTCAATACGCTGCCATAATGCCGTTTCTTCCGGCAGGTAGTCGTTCATGCCGCGAATGGCTTGAATGTTCTTTGCCACGTGAGTTCTCTGTCCGTTGTCTATAAAAATGAACCCGATTATAGGGACTTTGCCGTCCCGTATTCAACGCGAATGCAGAGTTCTGCTCCCGGGTTCATAAACAAGCGGGCTAAAAAGCCCGCCGTATCGGTATAATGCTTATTTTTCCAGCAGGTTGACCGCGATGCGATTGCTTTCATCCATCATCGACGCCTTGGCGCGGATCTTGGCTTCCAGTTGGTCAATCATCTGCTCGTTGTCGAAACGTTCTCTCTGGCGCACACCGTCTTCGTAGAAACCGCTCTTTTTGTGGCCACCGGTCACGCCCAGCGTAGAAACCAGGGCTTCGCCCGGGCCATTGACCACACAGCCGATAATCGAAATGTCCATCGGCGTGATGATGTCTTCCAGACGCTGTTCCAGCGCGTTCACCGTACCGATAACGTCAAATTCCTGACGTGAACAGGTCGGGCAAGCGATAAAGTTAATACCGCGGGCGCGGATACGCAGTGATTTCAGAATGTCGAAACCGACCTTCACTTCTTCCACCGGATCGGCTGCCAACGAGATGCGCAGGGTATCGCCGATGCCTTCCGACAGCAGCAGCCCCAAACCAATCGCCGACTTCACTGAGCCACTGCGTGCGCCACCGGCTTCGGTGATGCCCAGATGCAACGGCTGATCGATACGTGCAGCCAGCAGACGATAGGATTGTACCGCCAGGAACACATCGGAGGCCTTAACGCTGACTTTAAACTGGTCGAAGTTGAGGCGGTCGAGAATATCAACGTGGCGCATGGCAGATTCGAGCAGCGCTTCCGGCGTAGGTTCGCCGTATTTTTCCTGGATGTCTTTTTCCAGCGAACCGCCATTCACCCCGATACGGATTGGGATATTTTTATCGCGTGCGCAGTCTACCACTGAACGGATACGCGACTCGTTACCGATATTGCCCGGGTTGATACGCAGGCAGTCTACGCCATACTCTGCAACCTGCAGCGCGATACGGTAATCGAAGTGGATATCGGCGACCAGCGGCACGTTGACCTGCTGCTTGATCAGCCTGAATGCCTCGGCGGCATCCATGGTGGGGACTGAAACGCGGACGATATCGACACCCACGCGCTCCAGTGCTTTGATCTGATTAACCGTGGCTTCAACATCAGTGGTACGGGTGTTAGTCATCGACTGCACGGCAATCGGCGCACCATCACCAATAGGCACATTGCCGACGTAAATTCGCGTTGATTTTCGACGGGTGATGGGCGATTGGTTATGCATTACTTACTCTCCATTGTTGCCCTGACTCAACGACAATGGCCGCGCAATTACTGCGCGGCAACGGTCAGACGAGCAACACGGTTCGACTTAACAAACCGGCTTAAATCAACCGGCTTACCTTGATATTGAATCTGTACTGCGGCCGGTGCACCAATGGTCAGTTTGTACGGCGCGGTACCCGCCAGGTTCAGCTTGCCGCCGCTTTTCTGGCTGCCGCTGTACAACGTTTTACCGCTGGCATCACTCACCTGCAGCCAACAGTCGGCGGAGAACTCCATGACCAGCGCGTTAGGATCAACCGCCCCGGCAGTCACACCCGCGTCAGCGGTTGGCAAGGGGGCTGCTGGTGCCACAGGCGTTGTCTCTGGCAGCGTTGTCTGGCTTGGTGAAACCACCGCAGGTTGCTGCGCGGTTGCACTGCCGGTGACGGCCGGAGTCTGTGACTGCTGTGGAACAACGCCGGTATCAACCGGCGTAGAACCATTGTCAGCCAAAGGTGCACTGTTGTCGGCATTGCTGTCGGTCAACGGCACAGATTGGCCTTCATTGTTATTCTGTGAAAGCTGGGCAGAGGATTGATCGGCCATAGTGGCGATTTCTTCCTGCTGGGCCTTGTGGTTTTGCCACCACCAGGCGCCGGTCAGGCCAACCACCACAAAAACGATCAGCCAGGTGAAGCTCATCAGCCAGCCGTCGCGTTTTTTGCGGCGCTTGCCCAACGAGAAACTCTGCATGGGTGCCACTTTCGCGACCTTCAGCGGAGCCTGCTTGGCCAGCATCGGCAGCAGTTCTTCCTCTGGTACACGCACCAGCTTGGCGTAGGAACGGATATAACCCCGCACGAAGGTTGAAGCCAAATCTGCGGACAGATTGTCTTCTTCGATATCGCGCACGGTAGACATTTTGAGGCACAGGCGTTCTGCAACAGCCTGTTGACTCAACCCGAGTTGTTCACGGGCTTGACGCAGACGTTCGCCTGTCGTCATTGATACGGTTTTATCTTGGGAGGTTTCAGTATTCATTAGCTAAGAACTGCTGGTACTGTTTGGATTGTGGAAAACTTCGCGATAACTGCTTGCCATAACGTTGCACGCTATCTTGGCGCCCGGCTAACGCGGCGAAACGAATCTGTAACCATAAGCTGTCAGCGCTAGCCGGCAGAACATGTTGATAACTGTCGAGTAAAAGTTGCGACTGCGCGCGCTTCCCTTCTCCAAATTGCTTTTCTGCCTCCACTAACAGTGGAGTGCCTTTGTCCGGATCGATCTTCATCGCACGCGTTAACAAGGTACGTGCTTCATCGTTCTGTCCGGCCTTGAGAAAACAGTAACCTGCGTTTTCCAGGCTGTCGGCAACCTGACCGTAATCCGGTGCTACTGCCGCAGCGCTAAACTGCTGTTGTGCCGGTACATACTGCCCTAAACCGCAAAGAAACGCACCGTAATTATTCAGCACGGTGCCATTGCCAGGCGCAAGTTTGAGCGCTTGCTGATAACGCTGTTCGGCCGCGCTATTTTCGCCCATCCGCTGCTCATAGAGCGCCATGCCCAATTGGGTACGGTAATCCTGTGGGGCAGCGTCCGCCGCCTTCTCCAGATTCTGTCGCGCGGCAGGTAAATCTCCCTGCTTCAGATATTCCAGACCCAGTTGCAAACGCGTTTGGCCCGCTTGTGACTGCGCGTCTTTTTCTTCCGGTGTTGAACCGGAACAGCCCGCCAGTAAACCGGCCGCCAGCAACATCCCCCACAGAGTCAGCTTCATGCCTGCATTCATTTCCTTGTCTGATGTCACCTTACAATCTGTTGGTATAACAGATTGTAAGATAACAAAAAAATCATGCTATAGGGTTCAGACCGCACGTACGGAGATAGGTTCCCCGGCCATTTTCTTTTTCAGGGTACGCTTGGTACGGTCGATCACTTCACCCGCCAGTTGCCCGCAGGCGGCATCGATATCATCACCACGGGTTTTACGAACAATAGTCGTAAAGCCGTATTCCATCAACACTTTGGAAAAACGATCCACCCGGCTGTTGGAGCTGCGGCCATAAGGTGCCCCTGGGAACGGGTTCCATGGGATCAGGTTGATCTTGCATGGCGTGTCTTTCAGGACTTCAGCCAGTTGGTGCGCATCGTCGGTGCTGTCATTGATATGGTCCAGCATCACGTACTCAACAGTCACCCGCCCCTGGTTGGCATTGGATTTTGCCAGGTAGCGGCGAACCGCAGCCAGGAAGGTTTCGATGTTGTATTTACGGTTGATCGGTACGATATCATCGCGGATCTTGTCGTTCGGCGCATGCAGCGAGATCGCCAGCGCAACGTCGATCATATCGCCCAACTTGTCCAGCGCCGGCACCACACCGGAGGTAGACAGGGTCACACGGCGCTTGGACAGGCCAAAACCGAAGTCGTCCAGCATGATTTCCATCGCCGGTACTACATTGCTCAGGTTGAGCAGCGGCTCACCCATCCCCATCATCACCACGTTGGTGATCGGGCGTTCGCCGGTCACTTTAAGCGCACCGATGATTTTCGCTGCACGCCACACCTGGCCAATGATTTCCGACACGCGCAGGTTGCGGTTAAAGCCCTGCTGAGCGGTCGAACAGAATTTGCATTCCAGTGCACAGCCCACCTGGGAAGAGACACACAGGGTCGCACGGTCGCCGTCCGGAATAAATACGGTTTCGACCTGCTGATCGCCCACTTTGATCGCCCATTTAATGGTGCCATCGGCTGAGCGTTGTTCTTCCGCCACTTCTGGCGCACGGATCTCGGCGACGCTTTGCAATTTATTGCGCAGGACCTTGTTAATGTCGGTCATCTGCTCAAAATCATCGCAGCAATAGTGGTACATCCACTTCATCACCTGATCGGCACGGAAGGGTTTCTCGCCCATTTTGGCGAAGAACTCACGCAACTGCTGACGGTTTAAATCCAGCAGGTTAATTTTGGCCACAGCCGGTTGTTCCGCGTTAACGGATTGAGTAGTCAGCGAATTATTTTCAGACACGATGTGCTCGGACGTGATGGGTTCTAACATAATTGATCTCTGGCCTCGTTGTTACACGTTACGGCGCGAAAGAGTGGAAAGTAAGTGCGTCGTTCAACCCGCATCAATTGCGGTGACGGCGCTAAAAAGCGCGCCCCTGACAAGAAGCCTTATCAGGGGCGCGGCATTGTACAAATTTTAGTAGCAGCTTTCCACGTCTGAAAGGTATTCAGGGCATTTTTATTGTTTCAGCCGATGAATGCCGTATTCGGACGGGTATTATTAACGTGAGCAGATTTCGCTATCGTTAAAGAAGTAAGCGATTTCGCGCTGTGCAGATTCTACTGCGTCAGAACCGTGAACGGCGTTGGCAGTGAAGCTGTCCGCGTAGTCAGCACGCAGGGTGCCAGCCAGTGCGTTGTCTGGGTTGGTCGCGCCCATGATGTCACGGTTGCGCTGTACTGCATTTTCCGCTTCCAGAACCTGTACCACGATCGGGCCAGAGGTCATGAACTCAACCAGGCCATCGAAGAATGGGCGGCCTTTGTGCTCAGCGTAGAAGCCTTCGGCTTGTTCGCGAGTCAGACGCAGCATTTTGGATGCGATGATTTTGAAACCCGCGCGCTCAAAGCGAGCATAGATTGCGCCGATGTCGTTGTTAGCTACAGCATTTGGTTTAATGATGGAAAAGGTACGTTCTACGGTCATGATGGCCTCTGTATAACTTCCAAAACAGGCCGGTCTGTAAACAGGGTGCCGGCCTTCTCAAGTGGCGCAGATTATATGTGCGCCGGTAACGCTTGCCTACGGGAAAAACAACATTTCATTAAAAAATCATTATCTTTATTCTTCACTTTGCGGCCCAGAGCACAGGTTATGAAAACTTAACTTAATCGAGGCTAAATTCGCGCACCGCCACCTGACCACTCTCATCCAGCACGCTTAGCTGATAACGACCGGGTTGGCTCAGCGTCTGCAACAACGACTCCCCTTCCCCCACCAACTGGCCGTTGAGGAACCACCAGCGCTGTCCGCCGCCTCCCTGGGTACTGACCCGCAAATCAAGCGCATTGTTACCCGGCAGGCGACGCAGTATCGCGCCGTCACGCACGCCCAGCATCAACAGCGGCGGAGCTTCTTGTTGCTGCAACGGCGGGCACTGCGGATCGATAGCCGGCAAGCGCTGAGCACGGCGCTCCGCCGCAGGCAACCAGGGCTCCAACGGCGTTGGCCACAGTGCCAGCCGACGCGGTGTCGCCCCCGGACAATCCGCCGCCCCCCGCAATCCACGCGAGTTCAACCACATCAGCGGCTGACTGCCCAGCAGGCTTTCCTGGCCCGGCGCGGGCAACGTCGGTGGGATAGTCCCGTCGAGGATCCAGCTCAGACGCCGTTGGCGGCAATTGCTGTCCCCCGCCGGAAGCGGCTGACCGCCCGGCCAGCAAATCACCGCACGGCTGACGCTGGCCGGGCGAGGATCGGCCGGAATGCCTTCGCCACGCTGGCGCAAAGAGGTCAGTAACAGGTTGTTGACCTGATTCAACAGAGGCACCGCCGTGGCGAAGCCGAACTGCCCGGCCACCGGCGTGCCGTCCGGTCGGCCCACCCAAATACCCATCGTGTAGCGGGCATTAACGCCAATCGCCCAGGCGTCGCGATAACCGTAACTGGTGCCGGTCTTCCACGCCAACGGCACGCTGGCGGGCAATGCATCATCCGGTAGTGGGCGCGCCTCTCCCGCCAGTATTCGCCGCACAATCCAGGCGGCACCCGGTGACATTAACTGGCGATCGTAAATCCCTTGCTGAGGCGTAAAGCGCAGCGGTGCCACCCGGCCCTGACGAGCCAGCGCGCTGAATCCGGCCACCAACTGATCCAGCCGGGCTCCGGCCCCGCCCAGGATCAGCGCCAGGCTCGGTTCGGCGTGAGTTGGCAGTCGCAGTTCAACCCCCACATTACGCAAGTTGGCGGCAAAACGCTTTGGCCCGTAGGCCTCCAGCAACTGTACCGCCGGCAGGTTAAGCGAGCGCGACAGCGCCTCACTGGCGCTGACCGGGCCGTGGAAACCGGTATCAAAATTGCCGGGTCGATAATCGCCGAAACGACGCGGTACGTCTTGCAACAGCGATTCGGCATGGATCAGGCCGTCGTCCAACGCCAGCCCATACAAGAAGGGTTTTAGCGTCGAGCCCGGCGAACGCCAGGCGGCCACCATGTCGACATGGCCAAAGCGGCTGTTATCGTTCAAATCCAATGAGCCCAGATAGGCGCGTACCTTCATATTGGTGTGATCAACCACCAAGACGCCAACCGAGGTTTTCTCGGGCAGTTGGCTCTTCCAGCCGCGTGCCAGTTCTTCCAGCCGCCGCTGTAACGTGGCGTCCAGCGTGGTGGTTACCACCTGACTGCGGTTACTTTGCGTCATGCGCCTGGCCAGTAACGGAGCCAACTGTGGCACCTGGCGCGGGGCCAACCACAGCGCCTCCTGACGGATTTCAGCCACCTGCTGCGCCGGCCAAACCTGATAATACGCCAGCCGTTCCAGCACTTTGTCACGTGCAGCCTGTGCCCGTTCCGGGTAGCGATCCGGTCGCAAACGACTGGGAGCCTGTGGCAACACGGCCAATAACGCCGCCTCACCCCGCGTCAGCGCCGAGGGCGGCTTACCCAGATAAGTCCAGCTTGCTGCTCCGATCCCCTGTAGCGTGCCACCGTACGGCGCCCGGTTAAGGTAGATTTCGAGGATTTGATCCTTCGACAGATGCCATTCCAACTGAGCGGTGCGCCATACCTGTCGAAATTTCCCCCCCAGCGTACGGGGATGGGGATCTATCAGGCGCGCCACCTGCATCGACAGCGTGCTGCCGCCGGAAACAATCTGCCCGTTGCGCAGGTCCTGCCAGGCAGCACGGGCCAGCGACAACGGATTAATCCCGGGGTGCTGATAGAACCAGCGATCCTCATAGGTCAGCAATGCCTGCAAATAATAGGGCGAGACCTGCTGCAGGCTGACCGGATAGCGCCATACGCCGTCACTGTCCGCATAGCGCCACAACGGCGTGCCATCCTCCGCCACCACCACGCGCGCCATCTCGGCATCTTTCAGCGGCAGCGGCCACAGCCGGTCCGCCAACCACAGTAAAGCGGGCGGCAGGATAATGACCAGCAGCCAGAGGGCGCCTCGGCGACGTAAATGGGTGAGGAATCGATTCATTGGGAAGCTATCACTCCCTTGCCCCGCCACCGGTTAACCCCCGGGGCGGAGCAAGGAGGATCATTTGGCGATTTCAAGCCGCTGTGGCGTCGCACCCAGCGCACGCCAGGCTGGCACATACATTGACTCAACCTGCGGCGCAGGCACCAAATAGGTACCCGGAGTGACTGCGCGCGCCAGATACAGCAGCGTGGTATGACGGTAGCCGTCGATATTCACCGCCGCCACATAGCGATCGTCACGGAACTCCTGATGCTTGATGTCGGCCTGCTGCATGTCTTGCAGCAATTCGGTCACGCTGCTGGCGCTTTCGCCCAGGCTGGCACTGCTGTCCCCCAGGTTCTGGTTTTCCAGCTCCAGCCCGGCCGGCAGCAGATCCACCACCAGCGCATCCGGTACCTGATTGTCGGCCCAGACATCCAGGTGCACCAGGATCAGTTGGCCGCTTTTCAGTTGGGTCAGATCCACCGGTTTACCGTCCAGTCCCAGGAATTCACGGCGGATGTTCAGCACGTTGCTCTGCGGCTGCGGTGCCTGTTGCGGATAGCCCACCAGATCGACCCGGCTGTACAGCGTGCCGCTGCCGGTATTGGTGAGCTGCAGCCCGGCCGCCAGCTGTTCAGCGGACAGGTTTTGCGTCAGCGCCTGGCTGCCGGACAGCGTCTTGCCCTGCGCCGTTTGCGCCTGCCATGGTGTTTCAGCACTGCCGATCAGGTTGCGCGCAGCCAGGAACAGGGCATTGCTCTCCTGCGTGGACAGATAACGTTCGCCGTTGAGACGCTCAGACAGCGTCAGCAAGCGTTGGTCGCGCTCAGCTGGCAGCAGATTATTTTCGGTCAACAGTGCCAGGATCATCGCGTCATCACGCAGCGGGCTGCCGTAATCTTCCAGCCAGTAATCCTTGGCATTGCGCTGCGTCGCCAGCCCTTGCTCGATCGCCTGATTGGCTCGCGGCATATCCCCCATCAACTTCAACGCCACCCCAAGTTGCACCAGCGGCAAGCCTGAACGGGCATCGGCACGACGCTCAAACAGCTGGCGCAATGCCCCAAGCGATGCCTGTTGCTGACGTGCCAACACCAGGCCGGCATAGGCCTGCACGGCAAAACGGGTGTGATCCGGGTACTGGGTGGAGCCAACGTCGATCTGGCTGCGATCCTGCAAATAACGCTGCAGACGGTTGTTGGCCGCCGTTAAAGCATCCGCCGGTACGCTGTAGTTCTGCTCGCTGGCACGGAACAGGAAGTCCGTGGCATAGGCCGTCAACCAGAACTCTTCCTGACTGTCGCGATTCCACAAGCCAAAACCGCCGTTATAGCGCTGCATGCTGAGCAGGTGCTCGATGCCAACGTCGATACTGTTGCGGCGACTTTCATCACTGCCGGATTTGATCCCCAGCGCGCTAAGCTGCGCCCGGTTGGTGTACAGCGACGGATAAAGCCCGCTGGTGGTCTGTTCCAGACAGCCGTAAGGATAGGCGTACAATTCGCTGATATAGCGCGCCAGGTTGATTGGCGGACGGCTGGTCAACAGCAGCTGTCCTTCGGTCGTCGCCTGCACCAGCCCGGCGGCGGCATCTGCCGGCAGGCCCCAGCTTTCACCGGCGTGGATCACGCTGGCAAACTGGCGAGTCTGCGCCGGGTAAGCCGGTCGCACGCCAATCTTCCAGCTGTGCTGATAGTCTTTGAGCGTTTCCCCCGGCAGCACCAGGCCGCTGACGGTCAGCGCAACTTCACCCTGACCAAAGCCCGCTAGCGCCTGCACCGGGATCTGCAGCGTGGTGCGCTCGCCGTTGGCCAGGCTGACCTGTTGTTCAGCAGCGCCCTGCAGCGCCACTAACCCGCTGGAAGCCAGTTTCACCGTTAATGTCTGCGGCTGCCCCGACAGGTTGCTGACATCCAGCGCCAATTGGGTACTGTCGCCCCCGGCCAGGAAGCGCGGCGTCGCCAGCTCCGCGACCACCGGTGCGGCAACAACGGTCTTACCCTCCGCCTTGCCGAAGTCTTCATCACTCCACGCCTGCGCCATCAGTCGCAGTTCACCGTTGAAGTCAGGAATGGCAATCTGAATTTCGCCTTCGCCATTGGCATCCAGCTTAACCGGCTGCGCTTGCTGGGCCACGATGGTGACTGTGGTGATCGGTTTTTTACCGCCGCGCGACAAGGCATCTTCTTCATCGCCGTCACCGCCGTAACGCAGGTTAGCCAAACGCCCCTTGCCTTCAATCAACTGACCGTACACATCGTACTGATCGGCGCTGTAGCGTTTACGACCAAAGAAGGCCTGATACGGATCCGGCGTTGCGTAGTCGGTGATATTAAGGATGCCGCTGTCCACTGCGGAAAGCAGCACGTTGATTTGCGGTGGCGGTTTTCCGCTGCTGTGGGCGGCCTTCACTTTCACCGTCAGCATTTGGTTCGGCCGCATGCGCTGCGGCGCGTCCAGCGTCAGTGCCAGTTTGCGCCCTTCATCCACCAGCGGCAGATGCAACAGCCCTACCGCCCGTTTCGGCGTCGACTGCTGTTGTTTATCACCCGGGCGGATCACCAATGCGCTGAGGTACAGATCGTGGCGTTTCCACTCCTGATTGATCGGCACTTCAACATCAACGCCCTTGGCAGGCACATCCAGCTCCTGCCACCACAGCGGGCCATCGCTGGATTCCACCAGCAGATAGCCCTTGCCGGCGGCCGGTGCTTCAATATGCAGTTTCACTTTTTCGCCCGGTTGGTAGGCCGGTTTGTCCAGCTTCAGCTTCACCTGGTCCGGACGCACCGCGCCGCTGCCATTGGTGTTGTCCTGCCAACTGTAACCCGCCCAGAAACGCAGGCTGCTGATCAGATTGCTCTGTGGATCCACCACCTCAATGCGGTATGCGCCCCACTCCACCGGGAAACTGACCTTGGCACTGCCGTCGGCGGCGATATCGATAGTCTGTTCCGCCAGTGGCAGATCTTTTTTGTCGTACAACGACTGCCAGCCCTCGCCTTCTGACCACTGCCAGTAGTAGTCGCGGCGCTCACGCACCAGACGGGCCTTCAATCCGCTGACCGCCAGTTTCTCACCGGCGGCATTGGCGTAGACGATATCAAACCCGGCCTGGGTGTTTTCATCCACCACCGACTGGGCCTGATAGCTGTTGCTGCGGTAATCATAAATCTGCTGTTTGTTGAACAATGGCCGAATGCCGGGCAGTGCATCGGCAGGCCAGATCGCCTGTTCGGCGCGGCGCGTCACCGGCCGGCCACCGGACTCCAACAGGCTGGCCTGCAGGATGGCTTTCAACGGGGACTTCACCTCCGCCCAACTGCTGTCCACCGCCACCTGCGCCTTACCGGCGTTATCCAGTGCCTGATCGAATTCATCCATATTGCGCGACAGGCTTTCTTCCGTCACCGAACCAAATTCATAGCCCGGCAGGCTGCTGACCGCCTCACGCTGCGGCCGCAGGAACACCTGCCCCTGCAGACGGTTACCCGAGGCCGGGGCACCGTAGAGATAACGGCCGCTGACGTCGAACACCAGCTGTGCGTCAGGGCGCAGCGGGGTTTTCTCGGCGGTAATGTCGAGCGCCATGCGTTCCGGTAAAAAGTCCTCTACCTTGAAGCTGTATAGCCGCGGCTGGTTATCGCCCAGATTGAAACGCAATGACCAATTGCCGGTCGGTCCGCCCTCAGGAATGGCGTACTGGTATTGATACAGGCCGTCCTGCGGCTGCCAGACAAAACTGCGCGCCACCTGATCGTCCGGCTTGACGATATCTACCTTCACCGGCTGGGCCGGCAGCGGCTTGCCGTCGGCGTCACGCAGCAGACCGTTAACGATCAGCGTTTCGCCAGGACGGTACAAATCACGTGGGCCGAAGGCGAAGAATTGCTTGCTGTAACCTTCCGGCCCGGCGATATCGAACTCAGCCAAATCCAGCGCCGGCGTCGAGAGATCGATCATGCTGGTCTGGCCCTGCTGAGTGGCCAGCAACAACCGTGCCTTGGCGCTTTTCGCCAACTGGGCATGGCCCTGCTTATCAGTGGTGCCCTGAGCCAGCGTTTGGCCTTTTTCATCCAGCAGGCGTAGTTCCACCGCGCCCAATGCCGCACCGCCGTCCAGCGCCTGGGTAAACACATCCAGACGGTCGTGGTAGCTGTGCAGCGAAACACCGATATCACTGAGGGTGAACAGGGTCGCCGGGTTGGTATAACCGTAATGCCCGGCCTGCTGCATCACCGCCAGGTAAACCCCCGGCTGCTGCAAGGCTTCGATGCTACTCAACGGCAGCAACAGGCGTTCGCGGGTATTGCGTTGCGGGTTGAGATCAAAGCGACCGCTGTAGACCAGGTCGGCCATTTTCAGCAGTTCTTCCGATTCCCAACTGGAAAGCGAATTGCGGTACTCCCAGTTGGCCAGGAATGCCGGCAAGGCATCGGCCTTCACCCGGAAGAAGTTAACGTCGACGTTATCGACGTTGAGCGCCATCACCGGTAACCCCTGTGCCAGCTTGGTTGGCAGCAGTGAGCCTTTGCCGGCAAAGCCGACGCTCGGTTTGATGTCGCGGGTGGTAATCGTCTGTTGTTGCTGTTTACCCAGTTCGGCACCGTTGACCGCTTTCAGGCCGCCCTCAAGGGTCAGCACCACTTTGCGGTTGGGCTGCAGATGACGTAACCGCAACTCCATCAAATTGTCTGACAGCTCCCAGGCTCCGTCGATTTTACCGCTGACGCTGTCGACCAGATGAGCTCGCGCGGCGAAATCCTGATTCGGATCCAGCGGCAAAGAAAACGTCAGCACCATGGCACTGGCGCCGTCGAGTTGCAGTTCGGAGGCATCAAGCAGCGTTAAGGGTTTGCCAGCGTCGCGTTTCGCCAATGCCGCCAACGCGGCAGCATCCGGCCGTTTGGCCTGCGTGACGCTGCTCGCCTGAGCATCGGCCTGCGCCGCGGTTGAGGTTTGACCACTGTCATCACAGGCGGCCAGCAGTAGCAGGCCCCCCGCCAATGCGATCCCCTGACAAAGCTTCTTGCCTGATGCAAATGCCCCTGAACGGCATGGTTTCATCGTTTAACTCCCTGGCAGCCTTTACGCAACGACACCCGTCGGCGCAATATCCGAATATGGATGAATGATAGCAGCGCTGTTAGCATCAGACCCAGCTCAATTTTTCCCCGTCAACAGAAAGGGCAACCGAAGCCTGAGCAGGAGATGATATGGCCACAATGAAAGATGTTGCCCGACGGGCAGGTGTATCGACAGCCACCGTCAGCCGGGTGATCAACAGCACCGCCTATGTTGAGCCGGTCACCCGCGAACGCGTTGAAAAAGCCATGCGCGAGTTTAACTATCACCGCAATGCTGCCGCGCTGGCCCTGGCGAAAAGAAGCGGCAATATGCTGGGATTATTGACCGGTAATCTCGACGACCCCTTTTTCTCACGGCTGGCGCGGGGCGTCGAAGATATCACGCGCAAAGGCGGCGTAAAATTGATGGTCTGCAGTGGCGGCCATCAGGCCGAACTGGAGAAAAACGGGCTCGATTTTCTGATCAACCAGGGTTGCGAAGCCATCGTGGCCCACGTGACCCGGATGAGCGATGCCGACGTTTTACGCTACGCCGCCCATACCCCGGCAATGGTGGTGATCAATCGCTATTTGCCCGCCATCGCCAATCGCTGCATTTGGCTGGATAACATCAGCGCCTCTCAGGCCGCCACCCAGATGCTGATTCAACACGGGCACCGGAATATCGCCTGTATCACCACAGACTTGCCGATCGATGACAGAAAACAGCGTCTCGAAGGCTATCGCAGTGCCATGGCTCACGCCGGGATCTCGGTGCCGGGTGCCTGGATCATCAGCGTCCCTTTCAATGAACAAGGGGGCGAATTAGCGGCAGAAAGGATCCTGGCCAGCGGCCACCATTTTACCGCCGCACTGACGTTCAATGACGTGATGGCCGCCGGTATGATGCGAACCTTTCATCAACGCCAGATGAACCTGCCGGAGGATATCTCGATTGTCGGGTTTGATGACGTGGCCCTGGCAAAATATCTCCATCCGGCATTGACCACCGTGCATTATCCAGTTGAGAAAATGGCACGACGCGCGGCTAATTTGGCGCTACAGCTCAATTCTGCTGTTGCTGTAGCACCGCAGAATAATATGTTTTCCGCTGAATTGATCCTGCGAGACTCGGTCGCCTCCCTCGAGAAAAATACCTCAAATCAAGAAAACAAGGCCATAAAGTGAGAGATACTTCACACAACAGCAGTCCATGAAACCGATTACATGGACAGTTGCCCGCGCTCACACCCCAATCAAAACGAATTCATTAGGCTGGCGTCACACCCTCATCCTTAACCGGAGTTGTTAATGAATAACAAAAAGAAACTCAACCTGGGGCTAGCGATGCTACCCATTGTGGCGATGCTATTACTGCTGATCATCGGCTACGGCCAGCTTGGGCTGCGGATCGAGCCGCTACTGCTGGTCTCGGCCGCCATTGCCGCCGCACTGGCCTGGTGGCAAGGCTACCGCTGGAACGACATCATCGACTCGATCGTGGCCAAGCTGGCCAAGGCGATGCCAGTCATCATGATCCTGATCTGCGTCGGCGGGTTGATCGGCACCTGGATGTTCAGCGGTACCATTCCCTACATGGTGTACTGGGGCTTAAAACTGATCAGCCCGCAATATATCCTGATCGCCGCGTTCTTCATTACCAGCGTGATCTCCGTTTGTACCGGTACCTCCTGGGGCGCAGCCGGTACCGTCGGCGTGGCATTGATGGGCGTGGCCGCCGGGCTGGATGTCCCTTTGGCCGCCGCCGCCGGTGCCGTGGTTTCCGGGGCCTACTTTGGCGACAAAATATCTCCGTTGTCTGACTCCACCAATTTCGCCGCCATCGTCGCGGATACCGACCTTTACAGCCATATCCAGCACCTGATGTACACGACATTGCCGAGCTTCGTTTTAGCCGCGGTGGTGTATCTGATTGCCGGGCACACCAGTGCCGTCGGCAGCGTAGCTACGCCGGAAAAAGTCACTGAGATCGTGACCGCGCTGGAGGGTCTGTATCACTTTAACCTACTGCTGATCCTGCCGCCGGTGCTGGTGCTCTGGGGCGCCGTCACCAAACGACCGGTGATCCCCGTGATGCTGGCTGCCTGTACTCTGGCCATCGCCATTGGGGTACTGCTCCAGGGCTTTAACCTGCAGCAGGGCTTAAATGCGTTGATGGACGGTTTTAACCTTTCAATGTTTACCGCCCAGGGGCACAGCATTACCGGCATCGTCGACGATGTTCCACGCCTGCTCAACCGCGGCGGCATGTTCTCGATGATGAGCACAATCCTGCTGGTGTTCTGCGCGTTTTCCTTTGCCGGGGCCTTAACGCTGACCGGCGCGCTGACCGTTATCATCAACCGACTGCTGAAAGTGGTTCATACCACCGGCCAGTTGATTGCCGCAACGGTCGCAACCACCATTCTGGTGACCGGCGCCACCAGCGACGGCAAGCTGGCGCTGCTGATCCCCGCAGAACTGTTTAAGGGCGCCTACCGCCGCATGGGATTAGACAATAAAAACCTGTCACGGACCGTCGAGGACGCGGGCACCGTCATCGAACCTTTAATTCCGTGGACCGCCGCAGGCATTTATATGGCAACCACCCTGGGTGTCAGCACGCTGGATTTATTGCCTTGGGCCATCCAATGCTACGCCGCCGTGTTCTTCGCCCTGATTTATGGCTTTACCGGATTCGGGATTGCCAGAATACAGCCAGAAAACGATTTACAGCGTAAGGAAGCCTGACGTGAAACCAACCGATTTTAACCAGATAGTTAACCGCCACAACACCGGCTCGGTGAAATGGGACTTTATCGACCGCTATCTGCAACTCGATGAAACCGATCTTTTGCCGATGTGGGTCTCCGATTTTGACTTCCAGTGTCCAGAGGAAGTCCGGCAGGCGCTGCATCAGCGGGTAGATCACGGCATATTTGGCTATAGCGAACGCGATGACTCATATTACCAGGCGGTAATAGAGTGGTTCTCAAGCAGGCACAATCTGCCTTTGCAACGCGAATGGTTCACGTCCATCGAAGGGGTGGTGCCCGGATTGGCGATCCTGATCCAGTTGCTTAGCCAGCCTGGCGATCCGGTGGTGATCCAGGGGCCATACTATGGATCTTTCGCCAAGATCATCACCATGAATGGCCGAGAGGTCCTCGAAAATCCGCTGAAGGAAAGCGCGCAGGGTTATCAATTCGATTTCGAGCATCTGGAGGCCTGTTTTGAGCAGCGGAAACCGCCATTGTTGTTGCTGTGTAACCCCCATAATCCAACCGGACGATGCTGGAGCCACAGCGAACTGACGCAGTTGATGGCGCTGTGCAGCCGCCATGGCGTGACGGTGATTTCCGATGAGATTTGGGCCGACCTGACGCTGCCCGGCGAAACCTTCACCTCGGTGCTGCACCTGGATGAAGCCTGGCATGACCACCTGATTTCAGCGACCTCCGCCAGCAAAAGCTTTGGCTTGTCATCACTGCGGATCTCGAATTTCCTGATCCCCAATGCTCACACCCGAAATGCGTTCATCGAACGCCTTAATGCCCATGGGTTGGATGTCTTCAATGCGTTGTCGATGACTGCCGCAACGGCAGCTTATCAACAAGGGGAAGCCTGGCTTGATGATTTACAAGGTTATCTGGCCGACAACCGGCGTTGGTTTGAACAGGCATTAGCCTATGCCGCACCCTGGTGCAAAATGGCCCGGGCCGAGGGCACCTACCTTGCCTGGCTGGATTGTCGCGCTTTAGGCCTGGATGATAACGCTTTACAGCAGGCGCTGATCCACCAGTCAAAGATTGCCGCCTCGATGGGCATCAGCTTTGGCGAGCAGGGAAAAGGCTTTATTCGCATCAACCTCGGCTGCCCTCGTCAATATCTTGAACAGGCCATCACGGGGCTCGCCCGGCTAAAACCCTGAGCAACAATCACCGGTGTATGAAAGGCCCCAGTCGGGGTCTTTTTTTGAACGATATCTGGTGGGAATGATTGAACGAATTTACCGCGACCTGACGGTATAGCTTTGAAATTAAAGCTTCTGTTAGACTGCGGATGGGCGCTTGAAGCTTTCTGCTTCAGGCCCTGGGTGGGAAGCAGAAAGAAGAAAGCCCCAAACTGACTCTTAATCAGAATGAGGCTTCACCATACTGCCTGAACACCAGCATGGTAGCCTCTTAACCGCAGAAATGCAACGGAGGGCTGACATGTCGCGAAAACTGTTTTTACCAGGATTTACAGTAAGTTGTGTAACATTTCTGGTATTCACCTGGCTTATACGTGGTTCAGTTTGTGAGCTGACGTTCAAGCAGGGAAATACGGAGGTAGCGGCAGTGTTGTCCTGTAACGTTCAACGTTAAATGGCAACCTGAAGGCGGGGTTCGCCCCGCCTGTTTTGGTGTGACGCAGTGGTTTTCCAGCGCCCATTGTTGTATCCGGCCAGCCTTTCGAGGCTGGCCGCTCTCCTTAGCTTTGATACAGAGAACCGCAGCAAAAACAGGATTACTGGGTTTTATCCGTCGAAGGAATAATATTACGCAACCAACTGCCCCAGCGACGCTGGTAGAAGGGTTGGGTATGGGTGATCAAATAATGGCTGACGCCACGTTCCTCTTCCGATACCAGGCAAAAATCCACCGGCTCATCATTAGGCGCGGTTTCGCTGGCCACGCTACCCGCCTCGTTGATCAGTGCCTCAATGTCGCCTTGCTCGCCATCCACTTCCAACCCAACCAGCAGATTAGGCTTCTCGTCGACCGCCTGATCGTGCATCAGAGCCAGAAATGCGCGACGCACCGGCTTACGCTGACTGAACAGCGTGGTCAAGGCATCGACCATTGCCGACGGGTATTCTTCCGGCTGCCCCAGCAGGATCTGGGTATCCTTATCGATATAGCGCTCTGCCGGTTTGCTCACACCGCCGGTCGCCAACAGCATTGCCACTTCTTCAGGATAAAACTCTTTGCCGTACTCGGCCTTCGGGTTGAGGAACAGATCCGCACCCTGCGTAATCTCGAATAAGACGCGTGCCGGCATGGCGATGAACGGCTGTTCATCCTCAACGGCCTTTTGCAACGCTTCTACCGAGGTAAAGAATGGGATGATGCTGCCGCCGTCCTGCTTTTCCCAGTGCTGGATATTCACCGGTGTATCGGCGTTCAGCGTGATGTCACCGCCGAGTTGCACCTGCTCGCTGTCACCGAGGATCAACACCGTAGCGTCGAGCAGTTCACGGAAGAATGCCGGACGATGGGCCGGCTCCGTCACCGCCAGTTTCAACAGGCGTTCAAGTTCATTTTCGCCTGTGGCGACTTCGTGATGGTGAGAACTCATGGCAAACTCCAGCAATCAAATAACGGGGCCCAGCATGCTGGGCCCCGAGGGTAAACGACATTCTATACCCTATAGCTTTCATTTTGCAGCTAGGCGCCCAGCTCGCTCATCCCCAGGCGCTTACTCGAGTAAGTAACTGGGGTGAGCGAGTGCAGGTAACAACGCTGCAACTTGAAAGATGACGGGTATAACGCCCACCTTGGTGGGCATTCAATTATTTGGCTTTGCTCAGCAACAGATTGGCCAGAGCACGTACGCCCAGGCCGGTCGCGCCAGCAGCCCATTGATCCACGGCACCTTTACGGTAGGTGGCAGAACAGTCGATGTGCACCCAACCCTGCTGGTAGTTGGTCACAAAATGCGACAGGAATGCGGCCGCGGTGCTGGCACCCGCCGTGTAAGCCGGACCGGCCACGTTGTTCAATTCGGCAAAATTGGACGGCAGTTGGCTCCGATGGAACTCAGCCAGCGGCAGACGCCAGAAAGGCTCTTGTTCAGCGGCCGCACTGGCCAACAGTTCTTGCGCCAGAGCGTCATCGAAGCTGAACAGCGCATGGTAGTCGTTACCCACCGCCGTTTTCGCCGCACCGGTCAGGGTGGCGCAGTCGATAATCAACTGAGGGTTCTGCGCGGACGCATCGATCAGGCCATCGGCCAGCACCAGACGCCCTTCAGCATCGGTATTCATTACCTCAACGGTTTTACCGTTACGGTAACGAATAATATCGCCCAGTTTGAAGGCGTTGCCGCTGACCATGTTGTCGGCACAGCACAGGTACAGCTTCACACGCTGCTTCAGACCGCGAGCCGCCGCCAGCGCCAATGCGCCGGTAATGGTGGCTGCACCGCCCATATCCGCTTTCATGGAGTCCATAAAGGCGCTTTGTTTCAGGCTGTAGCCACCGGTGTCAAAGGTGATACCTTTGCCCACCAGGCAGGCAAACACCGGCGCTTCCGGGTTGCCGGTCGGGTTGAAGTCCAGTGCCAACAGCACCGGCGAACGATCCGAACCGCGCCCCACGGTGTGAATACCGGCGTAGTTTTGCTCACGCAGATCTTCACCCTTGGTAATACGGTAGCTGACGGCTTCACAACCGACATCACACATCAGATCCACCGCGCGGGTAGCCAGTTGCTCCGGCCCCAACTCTTCCGCCGACATGTTGATGGTGTCACGCACCCAGTCAACAATCTTCAGGCGCTGTTCCAGCTCTTTGCTTTCTGCTTCCGGCAATTCTGCCCATTCGACGCTGCGCTTGCCCTTCGGCCCACGGAAACCCTGCCAGAACGCCCAGCTGTTTTCCAAATCCCAGCCATCGCCGGCCAGTTTGACGTTCTTGATGCCCTGCCCGTCGATCTTACGGGCGGCACGTTGAATGCTGCCCAGTTTGTCGTTACCGGTCAGGTGGATAGTCATCCCTTCTGTACCGGTGCTCAGCAGCGCTTTCTCGCCCCAGCGAGCGTCAGCAGGTTGGTTCGACAGCGTTACCAGCATGAATTCAGTTGTCATAGCCTTACTCCGGATTTCCCCTTCATTTTCACGTTCTTGCGCGAAATCTATTGGGGATTTTTATTGTATACCCTATGAGTTTCAAGTTGCAGCTAGGCGGCCAGCTCGCTCATCCTCAGGCGCTTACTTCAGTAAGTAACTGGGGGGAGTGAGTGCAGTCAACAACGCTGCAGCTTAAAAGGCGACGGGTATGTCGGATACAAAATAAACGGGCCGCCTATGGCAGCCCGTTACGCTATTTACTCCGCTTCATCTAACCAGACCAGCAGGACAGCTTCCAGTATTTTTTCGTTGGAAGCCTGTGGATCGTCATCAAAATCTTCCAGATCGCAAATCCACTGATGCAGGTCGGTAAAACGTACGGTTTTCGGATCGGTATCCGGGTATTGGTCGTACAGGGCTTCGCCGATTTCACGGCTGTCGGTCCACTTCAGTCCCATTCCTATTATCCTCTTACCCTTCACGCGCGTGGTTGACGGTATAACGCGGCATTTCAACCACCAAATCTTCGTCAGCCACCAGCGCCTGACAGCTCAGACGGCTTTCCGGCTCCAGACCCCAGGCCTTGTCCAGCATGTCGTCTTCCAGTTCGCTGCTCTCTTCAAGAGAGTCAAAACCTTCGCGTACGATGCAGTGACAGGTGGTGCAAGCGCAGGATTTCTCACAGGCATGCTCAATCTCGATACCGTTGCGCAGCGCCACATTGAGGATTGACTCCCCGTGTTCGGCTTCCAGTACAGCCCCCTCCGGGCATAAATCTTGATGGGGCAGGAAAACAATTTTAGGCATGATTAAACCTCATCCACAGAATGGCCAGCCAGCGCACGGCGAATGGAAGCATCCATGCGGCGCGCGGCAAAATCTTGCGTTTGTGCATCTAATATTTTAATTGCGGCTTCAATGGCGGCAGGATCGGTGCCCTGCGTCGCCTGTTGCAAAGCTTCCACCGCCGCGGGGATCGCCGTACTTTCTGCTTCGCTCAGCAATGCGGCGTCGCTGGCCAGTGCGCCCTGCAGGCTTTCCAGCACCCGCGACGCCTCAACCCGCTGTTCCGCCAACATGCGTGCGCCAACATCGCTCTGCGCGTTGGCCATCGAGTCTTTGATCATGCCGGCGATTTCGGCGTCGGACAGACCGTACGACGGTTTAACCTGAATTGAAGCCTCTACGCCGGTGGATTTCTCCATCGCGGCGACACTCAACAGGCCATCGGCATCCACTTGGAAGGTAACGCGAATATGCGCGCCGCCGGCTGGCAGTGGCGGTAAACCACGCAGCGAGAAGCGTGCCAGCGAACGGCAATCCTGCACCAGTTCACGTTCCCCTTGCAGCACGTGGATCATCATCGCACTTTGGCCGTCTTTAAAAGTAGTGAACTCCTGCGCACGCGCCACCGGAATGGTGGTGTTACGCGGGATCACTTTCTCTACCAGACCGCCCATGGTTTCCAGCCCAAGCGACAGTGGGATCACGTCCAGCAGCAGCATGTCGCTGTCCGGCTTGTTGCCCACCAAAATATCAGCCTGGATCGCAGCACCGATAGCGACCACTTTGTCCGGATCGATCGAGGTCAACGGCGTGCGACCGAAGAACGTGCCGACCTGCTCACGCACCAAGGGCACGCGAGTGGAACCGCCAACCATGACCACTTCCAGCACTTCTTCGGCACTCACGCCAGCGTCTTTCAGCGCACGGCGGCAGGCCATCAGAGTACGTTTCACCAGAGTCGCGATCAGCGCATCAAACTGTGCACGAGTCACTTCGCCCTGCCAACCGGCAACCTCAACGACAGTGCTGTCAGCATCGCTCAGCGCAATTTTGGCCGCGATGGCCGCATCCAGCAGTTGGCGCTGTACGCCGTGATCGCTGCGGTCAGCCACACCGGCCTGCTCACGCAGCCAGTCGGCCAGCAGATGGTCAAAGTCGTCGCCCCCCAGCGCGGAATCCCCGCCGGTGGCCAACACTTCAAACACCCCACGGCTCAGCCGCAGAATGGAAATATCAAAGGTACCGCCGCCCAGATCGTACACCGCGATAATGCCTTCCTGCCCGGAATCCAGACCATAGGCAATCGCCGCCGCTGTCGGTTCGTTCAGCAGGCGCAACACGTGTAGCCCGGCCAAACGCGCAGCGTCTTTGGTGCCCTGGCGTTGTGCATCATCAAAATAGGCCGGAACGGTGATCACCACGCCGTCGAGTTCCCCTTCCAGCGCCGTTTTCGCCCGCTCGGCCAGTGCCCTGAGGATATCGGCGGAAACCCCTACCGGGTTAACCGCACCGGCAGCAGTGACGATCATCGGCAAGCCATTGTCACTGGCCTGGAACTGATAAGGCAGGTTCGGGTAACGTTGCTGCACGTCGGCTAATGAACGGCCCATCATGCGTTTGATTGAGCTGATGGTATTGGCGGGATCCTGCGCTGCCTGCTGGCGCGCATCCCAACCGACACGCAAGGTGTCAGCCTGATAGTGCACCACAGAGGGCAGTAAATCGCGCCCCTGGGCATCGGCCAGCGTTTCCGCCTGCCCGCTGCGCACCGTGGCGACCAGAGAGTTGGTGGTGCCTAAATCAATACCGGCAGCCAGACGGCGCTGGTGCGGCGCAGCGCTGAGGCCGGGCTCACTAATTTGTAATAAGGCCATATTGAAGCTTCCACAATCAAAAATGTGTTACTCAAAACCCAGCAGTTTTTCTTCGAGTTGTTCAACCTGTTGCTGGAGTTTGTCCAAAAAGCGCAGCTTACGCACGGTGTCGGCGGCATCAACCCACTGTTGACTATCCAGCTGTTGCACCATCAGCGCGCTGCGCTGTTTGACCGTCTCGTTCACCCGCGCACCAAAGCTGGCCAGCAGAGTTTCTGCATCCGCTTTGCGTTCAATGGCGTCGAGCTCTTCGCGCAGTTCCAGCTGCTCCATCAGGAACGCGGTATCACGCAGGGTATGCTGCTCGTTGCCCAAATCAAAGCCGTGCAAAGATAGCATATACTCTGCGCGTTTTAATGGGTGCTTCAGCGTTTGGTAGGCTTCATTGATAGTCGCAGCCTGTTGCAACGCCATCAGGCGTTCGCGTTCTGGCTGACTGGCAAAACGATCGGGATGGAATTGGCGCTGCAGATCCTGATAGCGAGATGCAAGCAGGCTGCCGTCCACGGGATAGCGAACTGGCAGCCCGAATAAAGTAAAGTAATCCATAGCATGCTCTGGGCGTTATCGAATGAAGTTCCCCCGCGGCTGGCGGGGGAGCACGATGGACTGTCAGACGTTGAAACTTTCGCCGCAGCCGCACTCGCTTGAGACATTGGGGTTGTTGAACTTGAAGCCTTCGTTCAGGCCTTCCTTAACGAAATCAAGCTCGGTGCCGTCAAGGTAGACCAGGCTCTTGCCGTCAATGATCACCTTAACGCCTTTGTTTTCAAAAACGATGTCGTCATCGTTCATATCGTCAACAAATTCCAGCACATACGCCATCCCGGAGCAGCCAGAGGTTCTCACCCCCAGACGCAGGCCAAGGCCTTTGCCGCGGTTATCCATAAATGCCTGAACACGCTGCGCAGCGCTGTCGCTCATGGTAATTGACATCACAACCTCACACTTCAAAGCCCAACCAAGGCCGGGCTAAATGACTCAGAAATAATTACTTGGCGCTATGTTTGCTCTTGTAGTCGGCAATCGCTGCTTTAATGGCGTCTTCGGCCAGGATAGAGCAGTGAATTTTTACCGGCGGTAATTCCAGTTCTTCAGCGATCTGGGTGTTTTTGATCGCTTCGGCCTGATCAAGAGACTTGCCTTTCATCCATTCTGTCACCAGCGAGCTGGAGGCGATGGCGGAACCGCAGCCGTAAGTCTTGAAACGGGCGTCTTCAATGATACCTTCATTGTTGACTTTGATCTGCAGCTTCATCACGTCGCCACAGGCCGGTGCACCCACCATGCCGCTGCCAACGCTCGGATCTTCGTTGTCGAAAGAACCCACGTTACGCGGGTTTTCATAGTGATCGATTACTTTTTCGCTGTAAGCCATGACCTTGCTCCTGAATCCTGAGAATTAATGATGTGCCCATTCGATGCTGTTGATATCCACGCCCTGTTTGAACATGTCCCACAGTGGAGACAGGTCACGCAGACGGCCGATGGATTTACGCACCAGTTGAATGGTGTAATCGATCTCTTCTTCTGTGGTGAAACGCCCCAGAGAGAAACGGATCGAGCTATGCGCCAATTCATCAGTCATGCCCAACGCGCGCAACACGTAAGATGGCTCAAGGCTGGCGGAGGTACAGGCTGAACCCGAGGATACAGCCAGGTCTTTCAGTGCCATGATCAACGACTCACCTTCAACATAGTTGAAGCTGACGTTCAGGATGTTAGGAACACCGTGCTCCAGGTCGCCGTTCAGATACACTTCTTCCATATCTTTCACGCCGTTCCACAGACGATCACGCAGCGTGCGCAAGCGTGCCATTTCCGTCGCCATTTCTTCTTTGGCAATACGGTAGGCTTCGCCCATACCGGCGATCTGATGGACTGGCAGAGTACCGGAACGCATGCCGCGCTCATGGCCACCGCCGTGGATCTGGGCTTCGATACGGATACGCGGCTTACGACGCACGTACAGTGCACCAATGCCTTTCGGGCCATAAATTTTGTGGCCGGAGAACGACATCAGATCGACTTTCAGCTTGCTCAGATCGATAGGCAGTTTGCCCACGCTCTGGGTCGCATCAACGTGATAAATGATACCGCGCGCACGACACATTTCGCCGATAGCTTCGATATCCTGCACCACGCCGATTTCGTTGTTCACGTGCATGATCGAAACCAGAATGGTGTCTTCACGCATCGCCGCTTCGAGGGCCTGCAGACTGATAATACCGTTGCTCTGCGGTGCCAGATAGGTCACTTCAAAGCCTTCACGCTCGAGCTGACGACAGGTGTCCAGCACGGCTTTGTGTTCGGTTTTGCTGGTGATGATGTGCTTGCCTTTCTTTTGATAGAAATTGGCAGCACCTTTGATCGCCAGGTTATCGGATTCGGTGGCTCCGGAAGTGAACACGATTTCGCGCGGGTCAGCGCCAACCAGTTCAGCAATTTGGTTACGGGCGATATCTACCGCTTCTTCCGCCTGCCACCCGAAACGGTGGGAACGGGAAGCCGGGTTACCAAAGGTCCCGTCCAGAGTCAAAAACTGCATCATTTTCTCAGCAACGCGCGGATCAACCGGCGTCGTTGCTGAGTAATCCAAATAAATCGGTAATTTCATTGCTCTTGTGCTCCGTACATCACTTCCAAAAACTAAAAAAATATCGCCAGCTGCTTATGCGCGCAGATTAACGTTGATAGTTTCTTGCTGACGACCGTTGGCCGTGCGACGGGTATCGTTGTTTTGACGGTCCGCCACCACCAGCACGTCCTGGTTGTTTACCAGTTCAGCCAGCGTAATGTTGTTCAGGAACCCGCTGATGCGCTCGCTCAGATCGCGCCACAGGGTATGGGTCAGACAGCGATCGCCACCCTGACAGCCTTCTTTACCCTGGCAACGGGTTGCATCTACCGATTCATCGACAGCCGTGATAACTGCACCTACGGCAATCTCACTTGCGTCTTTGCCCAGCAGATAACCACCGCCCGGCCCACGTACGCTGGCCACCAGGCCATTCTTACGCAGACGGGAGAATAATTGTTCCAGATAAGAGAGCGAAATACCCTGGCGTTCAGAAATATCCGCCAGAGGTACGGGCCCTTCCTGGGAGTGCAATGCCACGTCAAGCATAGCGGTTACGGCATAACGGCCTTTGGATGTCAGTCTCATAGCTAAGTGGTTACCTGTTGGTCAAACATGGCCGAAAGTCTGACATTCCTGAGTAAATCAGTCAACTATTTAACCTAGTAATTTACTCAAGTATTAGCACGTTTTGGACTAAGCCAGATAATATGCATATAAAATACACATTATAACCATTAGATAACTAATACTATTACCGCCAGCCGTCATTTCACATCAAATTAATTACCTTGATGTTTATCCTGTTTCTCGATCGACGTCAGCATGCCGCGCAGGATATTCAGCTCTTGAGCTTCCGGTCGCGCGCGGGTGAACAAACGGCGTAAACGGCTCATCACCTGCCCCGGATGGGACGGACGAATGAAGCCACTATGCTGCAGCGTTTGTTCCAGATGTTGATAGAAACGTTCGAGGTCGTCCACCAGCGGATAAGGGGTTTCTTCCAGCTGCGGCGCGCCCACCTGTTGGCGATCGAGGTAAGCCACACGCACTTCATACGCCAGGATCTGCACGGCCATCGCCAGGTTCAGCGAGCTGTAATCCGGGTTGGCAGGAATGGCGACATGATAATGGCACTTTTGCAGCTCATCATTGGTCAGGCCGACACGTTCACGGCCGAACACCAGCGCGACCGGAGCATGTTCACCTTCGTGCACGGCGCGTATGCCGCATTCACGCGGTTCCAGCATTGGCCACGGCAAGGTGCGTGAACGCGCACTGGTGCCCACGACCAGACTGCAGCCGGCAATGGCGTCATCCAGGGTGTCAACAATGGTGGCGTTGCCGATCACGTCGCTGGCGCCTGCGGCCAGGGCAATCGCCTGAGAATCAGGTTTTATCAGCGGATTAACCAAATAAAGGTTGGTTAATCCCATGGTTTTCATGGCTCTGGCGGTCGAGCCCATGTTACCGGTATGAGAGGTTTCTACCAGAACAATGCGGATGTTATGCAGCATACAAACTCTGAGCGTAGCGGAAAATCACAGCAGCTTAACACAGCCGTAGGCATTTTGCCGAACACCTGCTATACTTCGCGCCGTTTCCTGTTCTTTAACATCCTAGTTGGAAGATACCCATGCATCCGATGCTGACGATCGCCGTGCGCGCTGCGCGCAAGGCCGGTAACCTGATTGCCAAAAACTACGAAACCCCGGACGCTGTAGAAGCGAGCCAGAAAGGGACCAATGACTTTGTCACTAACGTCGATCGCGATGCAGAGCATCTGATCATCGACGTCATTCGCAAGTCCTATCCGCAACATTCTATTGTTACCGAAGAACGCGGCGAATTGGTCGGCGAAGATAAAGATGTGCAATGGGTGATCGATCCACTGGATGGCACATCAAACTTCATCAAACGTTTCCCACACTTCTCAGTTTCCATCGCCGTACGCATCAAAGGCCGTACTGAAGTGGCTGTGGTTTACGATCCAATGCGTAATGAACTGTTCACCGCGGCTCGCGGCCAGGGCGCACAGCTCAACGGTTACCGTCTGCGCGGTACCAACGCCAAAGACCTGGATGGCACCATCCTGGCAACCGGCTTCCCGTTCAAGGTGAAGCAGCACGCAACCCCTTACATCAACATCGTTGGCAAACTGTTCACTCAGTGTGCCGATTTCCGCCGCACCGGTTCTGCCGCACTGGATCTAGCCTATGTGGCCGCTGGTCGCGTTGACGGTTTCTTCGAAATTGGCCTGAAGCCATGGGATTTCGCCGCGGGTGAACTGCTGGTGCGCGAATCTGGCGGCCTGGTGACCGACTTTGTTGGCGGCCACAACCACTTCAGCTCCGGCAACGTGGTAGCCGGTAACCCGCGCGTAGTGAAAGCCATGCTTTCCACCATGCGTGAAGAACTGAGCGAAGCGCTGAAGCGTTAATATCGCGAAGTGAATGAATAAAGAAAAAGCGCTGCAATATTTGCAGCGCTTTTTTTATGCCGATCAGCGGGAGAAAGGCCGGGTGCCACCGATGAATTCCGACTGGGCAGTGACATACAGCAACACCCCGGCGAACAACAGTATCAAGCCACCGGCCAGCGCCAGCGAACCCCAGGCGACTGCGCTCCAGGCCGCAGGCGCGCGTGAACGGCTAAGACGCACCGCCAACCGACGGCTGTAATGCACCAGCAGCGCCAGCAATGAGATGGTCAGCGAGGTGCCCAGCGCCATGGCCAGCGCCGAGAAAACACCCCAGATAAACACGCCAATCACCTTGGAAAACAGTAATACCAGTATTGCGCCTGAACACGGCCGCATCCCCATCGCCAGCACGATGGCGGTCTGCGTACGCCAGTCACTCCCCGCCTGCAGTTCGCTGTCGCTCGGCATATGGCGGTGACCACAGCCGCAATGGTCGCTATGAACATGATCCGCCGGTAGCGGTTGCAGACTGTTGATACGCAAAGCCGGAGAGGGACGCATGGCTTTCACCGCGTGATACAAACGCTTCAGCGCTCGCCAGCTCAGCAACACCCCGAGCAGCATCACCAGAATAAAACTGCCCTTCTCCATCCAGAAACTGCTCTGATGCAGTTGCCGCGACGACAATTGCAGTACCACCAGCATCAGCGTCACCAGGGCAATCGCCACCAATCCCTGAACCAGCGAAGCGGCAAAGGTCAGTTTCAGGCTGCTTTTCAGCCGCGCCGGATGAGTGGCCAGATAAGTGGCGATCACCACTTTGCCGTGGCCGGGACCGAGTGCATGCAACACGCCATAGCTCAGGCTGAACAGCATCAACGCCAACCCGGCTTGCTGTGGCGCCGCCTTTACCTGCTGCAACAGGCCAGCCAACTGCTGATGCAGGCCTTTTTGCCACACCACGCTTTGCATCAACAGCTGCGGCCAATAGTGCCACACCAACTGGGCACCCAGCGCCAGCAACAGTGTAAACAACAACAACGGCCAAAGGCTGAAAGCCCAGTGTCGCTTACGCGGGGTGTGTTGGCAGAGGTTTATTGACATTGCAGGCTGACTCGCTGGGCAAACTGCTGTCCCAGCGCCATATCTTCGCCGGGTGAATCATTCTTATCGAGGGATAACGCATAGGCCTGCAGGGAGCTGTCCGGCTTCGGCGTCATCAATTTAAACTTGCATTGCGCCGTCATCTCCGGCGGCAAATGCACTGCCGTTTTATCTTTATAAGTCATATCAACAAAATAAGTGGGATCGTAGGTGGAGATCTCAAACGGCTTGCCCGCCAGCGGCTGCGGTTCGGCCAGCGGCAGGATAAATTCCAGCACCGCCTGGTGCCCCTGGCGCGAAAGGTGATATTCCGTTGGCAGATTCAGGTATTTCACCGGCTTGCCGTCGCGATAGACATCGGTGAAATAGTGTTGCCCCAGGACATTGGCCATCACTTGTGCCGCCAGCTTTTTCCACACTTCCGAGTCGTTTTTGGCATTTTCCGCATCGTACAGCAGATCCGCCGAGGTGATTTCATCCATAACCCAAACCATTTTCAAGCCAACCAGCTGTTGATCCTTAGCCACAAAGGTGGTGTTCATATCAATAAAGCTGTGCGGGTGAGCGACAGCGCCGGTGCTGAGTAGCGTTAAAAACCCGGCAAAAATAAAACGTAACTTCATCATCAAACGATACTCATTATTGTTATAAAGTAACATCAACCGTTCTTCAACCACCGCCATTCCGCCCAATAATTGTGACGAAAGTTGTAAGCCGAAGTAAAACCGGGTGCCGTTGCCACGCCGCGCAGCGCCATTTGCTATGCTTATTCATAATTTAAACGTGACCTGCCTGAAGGTGATATGAGCCTGGACACTGGCCCCGTGCCTGAGCTCTCCGGTCAACAACGACGCTGCCATCTGTTATTGATGCTGTATGCGCCGGTGCCCGCAGTACAACTGGAGACTATCAGCCAAATTAATGGCGTCGCCCCCCCTATCACCCGGCAAGATATAGCCGAGGTTGCCAGTGAAATCCAGCGTTTCCACCACCTGGAGATCGACGGCAATCCCGACGAAGGTTACCGGATCAGGGGCAGCGCGCTCAACCAACGCCTCTGCCTGCTCCACTGGTTGCGACGAGCCCTGCGCTGCAGTCCGGAATTTATCGAGCAACATTTTTCCCACTGGCTACAGCAGGCGCTGGGACTAAGCATCGACCTGACACCGCAGTTAGAGCAATACATCAGTGAGTGTGAAACGCTGATCAATCGCAGCTTTGATCGGCGCGATCGTCAGTTCCTGCAGCACTACCTGCGCTACTGCGCATGGGAAACCCAACGCCAGCGGCACCCGACCTTCAGCCCCGCCCAACGCGACTGGTTGCATCAGAAGCCGGAGCATCAGGCCGCCGGCTGGCTGCATCAATCACTGAATCAGCTTTTTGTCCTGCCACCCGAGGCCAGCGAAAGCGACTTTCTGGTGTTAATGTTCACCATGCTGAAAAATCACAGCTACCACAGTAACGACTCAGCGGAAGATCTGCGCTTGATGGCGGCGATTGAAAATATGGTCGAGCGCTTCCAACAGATTTCCGGCATGACCTTCAGCAGTAAAGAGGATTTGATCAGCCAACTGTTTGCCCACCTGGCACCGGCAGTAGAACGCTGTCGCTTTGAGATTGGCATCGATAACTCGCTGCTGGAAGAAGTGCAGCGCAAGTATCCACGCCTGATGCGTACCGCTCAGGAGGCACTGGTACCGCTCGAACAAGAGTACGGCATTCATTTTTCCAGCGAAGAAGCCGGGCTGGTCGCCATCAGTTTCGGTGCCTGGCTGATGCAGGGCAATGCGTTGCAGGAAAAGCAGGTGTTATTGCTAACGCTGGACAACCCGCAATTGGAAGAGGAAGTGGAATATCAGATCCGCGAATTAACGTTACTGCCGTTGAACATCAAATATCTGCCGCTGCGCGACTATCTGCACTCCGGTGCACCGCAGGGGGTGACGTTGGTGATCACCCCTTATGCCACGGAGCACGCTGAACCGCAGCCACCGCTGATTCATACCGAATTACCGTTAGAGCGCCAGCAGCGCAAAGTCATCCGTGCGTTGCTGGAAACCTCTTAACGACTACCACTGACCGTAACTGCCGGCGGGCGGATAAACAGCGCCGGCACCACCACGGCCGCCATCACCCAGAACACCCCACCCTGCAGATGCTCAAACAGGAAGCCGGCGATCACCGTCATAATCGCAATGCCACCGCCCATCGCCAGCGCCGAGTAGACCGCCTGCAGCCGGATCACTTCCGGCCCCTTGCGCGCGGCGATAAAGCGCATCGCCGCCAAGTGGCAAACGGTAAAGGTGCCGCAGTGCAGAATTTGGATCACCAGTAACCACCCGAGTTCGGTACTACTGGCCATCAGGCCCCAGCGCAGTATCCCGCAGCAGGCGGAGAGCAGCAGCAGATTGCGTGCATTCCAGCGACGGAACAGGAAATTACTGCTGGCGAAAATAATCACTTCCGCCACCACGCCCAGCGACCATAAGTAACCAATGGTCGAAGCCGAGTAGCCCGCTTCCTGCCAATAGATAGAACCGAAACTGTAATAGCCGGCATGTGCGCCCTGTAACAGGGTTACGCACAACAGAAAGCGCCAGACTGGCCCTTCCTTAAGCATCTCCCACAGTGAACGATCGGCTTCACTGTGAGTACGCGCCTCGCCCTGTGGCATCACGCTCGGTTTCAGCATCATGCCCAACAGCATCGCCAGTATGCTGATGATCAGGCTGTAGAGGATGGCGTTGTGGCCCCAGACGGAAATCATCTGTCCGGTCAGCGCCGAACCAATCACAAACGCCAGCGAGCCCCATAACCTCACCCGGCCGTAATCCAGGGTAATTTGTTTTTGCCAAGTGCCGGCCAGCGCATCGGTCAGCGGTACCAGCGGCGAAAAGAACAGGTTGAAGCCGGCAATCACCAACATCAGCCAGCCCCAGCCGTTGCCGAAACAGAACCCAATGGCAAAAGCCAGCGTCAGTAACGCTAGCAGGCGTAATGCCGTCACCAGATGAGAGGGATCTTTTACCCGAGGGGCAATCAACAAACTACCAAGGAAGCGGGCAACCAGACCGGCGCCGAGCAGAATACCGATGGTTTCAGGCGGTATGCCTTCACCTTTTAACCAAACACCCCAAAAAGGTAAGAAGATGCCGTAAGAAAAGAAATAGGTGAAATAACTGAGAGCTAGCCAACGCGTAGATTGCAGAACCATGATCCCTCCGGTGTGAGGGCGATACTTTGACAGAGGTCACATTGGCTAGCAATGTTCATTCACCTTCAAAGGGATAGAGTGCAATACAGTTCACAGTTTATGTCTGTAATCAGGGCGCAGTTCACTTATCGCGCCCCTACAACGGAGGGTCGGTGATCTACCCCAATAAATGGTCCGGCCCGAACCCAAAGGGGAAAAGCTCCGAAATATCGTGTACGTAGTACTCATCCAGGCTGTTGGCAATAATAACCTTGGTGTCCTTGCCAAACTCATAGATCATTTGACGACATACACCGCATGGCCCGGAATAGCCTTTAGCCTTGCTTTCACCCTCTCTGGGACCACCGATCACCACAATCATTTCAAAGCTGCGTTCGCCTTCAGAAACGGCTTTCAGAATAGCAACGCGTTCCGCACAGGTCGTTGGCGAATAAGAGACGGATTCAACATTACAACCGGTGTACACCTTACCGTTCTTGGTCATTAATGCCGCACCCACGGTAAAGTTAGAATAAGGGGCATAGGAAAACTCCCTTGCCCTGGAGGCAACAGCAATCATTTCTTGAATCCTGGTTTTGTCATCCATTTCAATTTCTCCTTTTGATTGAACTCATTAAATTGCACCAGAAGGCGGTATAGTTTTCCCATTGCATAAATTGCGGCCCGCCCCAGTGTGGCGAACAGTCACTGGCAAAACAGGCAACATGCCCCTGTTGATACTTACCCACCACCAACAGGGGATCGCCGTTAATCTCGGCCAATGTTTCGCTGCCAGGTTTGGCAATGAATTTGTTATAGCCCAGCAAAGGCGGCCATTCATTTAAATCACGGGTGATCTCATGACTGTGGCTCAGCGTGAGCGGTTTACAGCCTTGCGGTAATTCAATACGATCGTCGTGGTCTAACATTTCAACCGGCAACACTTCGGCAAGGAGGGTGTTTTTATAATTTGCCTTTGCCTCTATACCGGTAAAGGAAAGATAACCGCCTATCATTAATGCTCCGCCCCCCATGGCGACATAGTCTTTTATCAATGACAGGACATTGGTCGTTATCTCCATTTTATAGAAAGTTTTATTTTGCAATAAGAAGGTATTGCTGCCGATATCGCTAATCACGACAGCATCATAAATTAGCAGTTCGTCCAACGTTTGCGGAAAGGCGGTTTGCACGGTATGCGCCGGCATATAATCGATAGTCATCCCCGCACCGCGCAAGCAGGACAACAGATACTCCGCGCCCTCTTCATATTTACTTGATGTAAAACTGTCAAAGCCTTTAGAGTGGATCATGTGAATATGCCATGACTCACCAATAAACAAAACCCTCATGGTAATACCTCATTATGTCTGTCGATTTTAAACCCTGTTGGAAAGAAATAACTTCTGGCATGGAAACAGGCTAGCTGACGTTTTAAATAACTAATCCGGCTACCGCCGCCGATAAGAAACTCACCAGCGTTGAGCCATACAGCAGTTTCAGACTGAAACGGGAAACCACATTTCCCTGCTCCTCATTCAGCGCTTTAATCGCCCCCGCCACAATGCCCACCGAGGTGAAGTTGGCAAAGGAGATCAGGAACACCGACAAGATCCCTTCAGCGCGTGGCGACAACGCGGTTTTGATTTGTTGCAGGTCAGTCATGGCGACAAACTCGTTGGCGACAATCTTGGTCGCCATGATACTGCCAACCTGCTGTGCCTCATGAGCAGGTACGCCAAGCACCCAGGCAAAAGGATAAAGCAGATAACCCAGTAACCCCTGAAAGCTGATGCCAAACAGGCCGCTAAACAACGCATTGATGGCGGCGATCAGGGCAATAAACCCCAATAACATCGCTGCAATGATTACTGCTACCTTAAAGCCGGCGAGAATATATTCGCCCAGCATTTCAAAGAGGCTTTGTCCGCGATGCAGATCCTGCATCTGAACTTCTTCTTCCAAATCGACACGATAGGGATTAATCAGTGACAGCACGATAAATGTGCTAAACATATTCAGAATCAATGACACCACGACATACCGGGCATCAACCATATTGATATAGGCACCGACCATAAACACCGAGACGGTTGACATCGCCGTGGCCGCCATGGTGTAGATGCGGTTTTCAGACATCTTGCCCAACACATCTTTATAGACGATAAAGTTCTCCGACTGCCCAAGCAATAATGCACTGACGGCATTAAAAGACTCCAGTTTGCCCATGCCGTTGACTTTGGATAATACCGTCCCAACCACCCGAATAATAATCGGCAATAGATTGACATGCTGAATAATACCGATCAATGCGGAAATAAAAATGATCGGGCATAACACATTGAGGAAGAAGAATGCCAACCCTTGCGCTCGCATTCCGCCAAATAAGAAGTCAGTGCCTTCGCCGGCAAACAGCATCAACCCGTTGAACACCGTGGAAACCTGTGCGGTAAAGCCGGTGCCAATATCAGAACGGAGAAATAGCCAGGCGAGTAAGACCTCTATCACCAGCAGCTGAATAATATAACGGACTTTAATTAGCTTTCGGTTATGGCTCACCATCAATGCCATTACCGTCACTAACAGACAAGAGAGAACAAAATGAATAACCTGCGTCATGCGACACTCCATAGTATAATAATCGTCCTTTATTAAGGTATACCATGAGAGTAAATAACAATCATATAGACGCACATCACATAACACGCCCTCAACACAATGCAATTAATTAAAAGGCGATAAATATCACAGCCTGTTGTTATTAAATATATTAATAACTGATATTAATGACGGAAACATATATACGACGTTGGATTTATCACCGTCGACAGCAGGTAAAAAAAACCGGTCACCTAAGTGACCGGCATGACGCCTGAGCGTTTTTTAGCGAGAAAGCGGAATTATGCGTAAACCGGCAGGCGGGCGCAGATATCCAGTACTTTCTTCTTGGTGCGTTCGATGGTGGCTTCATCATTGATGTTGTCCAATACGTCGCAGATCCAGCCGGCCAGTTCACGCACATCAGCTTCTTTAAAGCCGCGGCGAGTCACAGCTGGAGTACCGATACGCACACCGGAGGTGACGAACGGGCTCTTGGGATCGTTTGGTACGCTGTTTTTGTTCACGGTGATGTTGGCACGGCCCAGGGCTGCGTCAGCTTCTTTACCGGTCAGGTTCTTATCAACCAGATCCAGCAGGAACAGGTGGTTATGGGTGCCGCCGGAAACCACTTTATAGCCGCGTTGCAGAACCACTTCCACCATAGCTTTGGCGTTATCGGCCACTTGCTGCTGGTAAATCTTGAACTCAGGCTCCATCGCTTCTTTCAGCGCCACCGCTTTACCGGCGATCACGTGCATCAGCGGGCCGCCCTGGCCACCCGGGAACACGGCGGAGTTCAGCTTTTTATACAGGTCTTCATCACCGCCTTTCGCCAGGATCAGGCCGCCGCGCGGACCCGCCAGGGTTTTGTGGGTGGTGGTGGTGACGATGTGCGCGTGAGGGACCGGGTTAGGATAAACGCCGGCGGCAATCAGGCCCGCAACGTGCGCCATGTCAACGAACAGGTAGGCGCCGATGCTGTCGGCGATTTCACGCATTTTTGCCCAATCAACGATACCGGAGAAGGCAGAGAAGCCGCCGATGATCATTTTTGGTTTATGAGTCTGCGCCTGTTTAGCCAGATCTTCGTAGTCGATTTGACCTTTTTCGTCGATGCCGTAAGGCACCACGTTATACAGTTTGCCGGACAGGTTAACCGGAGAACCGTGGGTCAGGTGGCCGCCGTGCGCCAGGTTCATCCCCAGAATGGTGTCGCCCGGCTGCAGCAGCGCGGTATAAACAGCAAAGTTCGCCTGGGAACCGGAGTGTGGCTGTACGTTGGCGTAATCAGCACCGAACAGCTCTTTGGCACGGTCGATCGCCAGTTGCTCAACGATATCCACATATTCGCAGCCGCCGTAATAACGCTTGCCCGGATAACCTTCAGCGTATTTGTTGGTCAACTGGGAACCCTGAGCCTGCATTACGCGCGGGCTGGTGTAGTTCTCAGATGCAATCAGCTCAATGTGCTCTTCCTGACGCACCACTTCTTGCTCCATTGCACGCCACAGTTCGGCATCGTAATCAGCAATGTTCATTTCACGCTTTAACATCCGGCTTCTCCTGACTTAAATCGGCTAACTAAAAAATCACCAAATAACTACCCGGTTGGGTTCTGGCCCACAGTGTAAGCTGTTTCGCCCCACTGAGGATAGGCCTTGACAGAGGTTTTTACGCAAACGATTGGCATTAGGCGCAGCAAGGCTTTGATCCGATAAACTACCCCATTCGACAACGGACTTTTACTCATACCGAGCATGCGGTTTTTTCATGTTCTGTGAGCGAGATCGCCGCTTAACGACCCCGCAACAAAAACAGGGGTATTTACAGCCAGGGCAGAAACCGTTAGGATGCGTTAAAACTTAAAGATGCACTTTAAATGCATCTTTACAATATTCCAATAATGATCGACCAAGGAGCGCTACCATGCTGGATAGCCAAACCATCGCCACCGTAAAATCTACCATTCCCCTGCTGGCCGCTACCGGGCCGAAACTGACCGCCCATTTCTACGATCGCATGTTCGAGCACAATCCGGAGTTAAAAGATGTGTTCAATATGAACAACCAGCGCAATGGCGATCAGCGTCAGGCGCTGTTCGACGCGATCTGTGCCTATGCCGCAAATATCGAAAACCTGGCGGCACTGTTGCCGGCGGTAGAACGTATTGCTCAGAAGCACACCAGCCTGAATATTCGGCCGGACCAATACCAAATTGTTGGCGGTCATCTGCTGGCTACCCTGGATGAAATGTTCAGCCCAGGCCAGGAAGTGCTGGATGCCTGGGGTAAGGCTTACGGCGTGTTGGCGGACGTGTTTATCCAGCGCGAAGGCCAGATTTATCAGGCCAGCGAAACGGCTGATGGCGGCTGGCGTAACCTGCGCGCATTCCGCATCGTCAAAAAACAGCCACAGAGCGAGGTGATTTGCAGCTTCGTGTTGGCACCGGTTGACGGTGGCAAGGTGATCGACTTCAAACCGGGTCAATACCTGGCGGTCTACATCAAGCACGACAGCATGGAAAACCAGGAAATTCGCCAATACTCACTGACCACCTCACCGAATGGTGAGTACTATCGCATTGCGGTAAAACGTGAAGATCAGGGCAAGGTATCGAACTTCCTGCATCAGCAAGCCAAAGAAGGCGACGTGATTTATCTCGCTCCGCCGCACGGGGATTTCTTCCTCGAAGCACAGCCGGAAACCCCGGTGGCGCTGATCTCCGCCGGTGTCGGCCAAACGCCAATGCTCGGCATGCTCAATACTCTGCACGATAACCAGCATCCTGCGGACGTACACTGGCTGCACGCAGCGGAAAACGGCAGCGTTCACGCCTTTGCCGATGAAGTGGCAAACATCGCCGACCGTATGCCAAACCTGAGCCGCCACGTCTGGTACAACCAACCGGGTGTCAATGATGTGGAAGGCCGTGACTACCAGAGCCGTGGCCTGATGAACCTCAGTGCCCTGCGCGAAACGCTCAGCACGCCGCAGATGCATTACTACTTCTGTGGGCCGGTGCCGTTTATGCAGCATGTGGGCAAGCAGTTGCTGGAGATGGGTGTAGAGGCCGATCGTATCCACTACGAATGCTTCGGCCCGCATAAGGTGATGTAATTGAAAGGGGCGCGGCATGTTGCCGCGCCCTCAGATGGCTGATAATGCTCGTTATTAGGGAGAGCGTGCCGAAGGGGTCGTAGCAGCTTGCCCGCCGACCAATTTGCCGGGAGCAAATTGGAACGACTTCCAGTCGGCCCGTAGGGTGGGACACACGGACGTGTCCCATAACGGCCCCTCGGTGCGCTAGGCCCGAGTATCTCTATCTAATAAACAGCTCAACCCGCGCCCTTCTGTTATTTCTCCGCCAGCTTGCGTGTCTCCTGTACCTGCTGCGCCGTAACCGGTGCCGCCTGGTTGCCCCAGCTTCCCCGTAAATAACTCATCAGATCGGCAGCCTGTTGGTCGTTCAACGTCCAGGCGTAACCCGGCATGGCGATCGCCGTGGCATGTTGGGTGATTGGCGTATGCGCTCCTTCCAATACCACGCGCAGCGCAGTTAGCGGGTTTTCCGCCGTGACCGTTGCGTTACCCGCCAGTGCCGGAATGGTGTTGTCGCTGCCCTCACCCTTATTGCCATGGCAGGTTGAGCAGTACATGGCATAGGTGGCTTGCCCTGCCTGCGAATTGCCGTTGGTCATTGCCACGGCTTTCTCCGCCTGCGGTTTTTCCGCCGCCAGGCTGTGCAGATAGGTCGCAATGGCGTTCAGATCGCCATCGGTCAGATATTGCGTACTATGGCTAACCACCTCACCCATCGGCCCTGCGACCGCCGCATGTTGGCTACGTCCGGTTTTCAGCAAGGCCACGACCTCGTCCTGTTGCAGCCCGCGTAACCCGGAAGCGTACCACCCATCCAGTTCGGCGCCGCTCAGGAAGGTCGGCTCTTTACTGTCCAATCCTTTCTCCTGCATCGCCCAACCGCGCGGCGTGTGGCAACTGCCGCAGTGCCCCGCCCCTTGCACCAGGTAAGCCCCGCGGTTCCACTCGGTGCTCTGGCTGTTGTCCGGCTGGTATGGCGTATCCTCATGGAACAGCTGGTTCCATATTGCCAACGGCCAACGCATCGACAGTGGCCAACTGATATCACTGGCACGGTTAGCGGTATTCTGCGCCGGGACTTCCTTCATCAGATAGTCGTACAGCGCACGCATATCTTCCGCATTCATTTTGGCGTAAGAGGTGTAAGGCATCGCCGGATACAGCCGATGGCCATCTTTGGCGATCCCCTGGCGCATCGCACGGTCAAACTCTTCAAAAGAATAAGCCCCGATGCCCTGCTGCTGGTCCGGCGTAATATTGGTAGCGTAAATAGTGCCCAACGGGGTCGGGAACTTCATACCACCGGCAAACAGAGCGCCGCCCGGTGCGGTATGGCAGGCGGTGCAGTCACCGGCCTTGGCCACGTATTCCCCGGCCGACATCGCCTGGGCCGAACCGCCAACTGCCAGTAAGGTCAGTAAATACAGTGAACGCATGCTCATGCTCCCTCCTTGGCGGCAACATGGCCGAAGGCCAGTTCATTTACCGCGCGCCATGCCTGGTCGATCGCCGAGTTGGCGTACGGGCTCCAGTCTGAATCCGAGTTGGCAATCACAATTTTGCCGATCGGCTGGCGTGCCGTCTCTATGATTTTCTTCGCCTCGTCCTCATCGTCAAACAGCCCGTTGAGGAAGTAAGAATAGCCGTGCGACCAGCGGTTAACGGTGATTGCCTCTATATCTCGCTGATGATCGAAACCGGCAGAGCCGAGCATGCCCTGCAGCTGTTCACGGATCATCTGCTCATGCACTTCAAACGGCGTCCCCAACAGCAAGGCGCGACCTTTGCGCGACTGTTCACGCGGGCTCAGCCCGCTGCCCGCCAGCGTCGGTACATACACCATGTGCAGGCCAATCGGCTGGTTCGGATCCCGCGGGTGCTGATAGCCGCCCATGCTCACCGGGTAATCCAGCTTCACGCGGCAATAAGGCGCCGTCGGCGAGTAAACTTCATGCACGCCCAGTTTGATAAACGACTGCCAGTTGCGGATCACTACTTTGCTGTACACCAGCGGCGACTTGACGTTCTGTTTCAGCGCCTGTTGCTGCTCAGCTGACATTTCCGGCACCAGATACGGGATCATCATGTTGTACCCGGCCATCACAACCTGTCCGGCACGCACCTTGGTCATCTTCTCGCCGGTCATATAGGTCACCTCGACCTTGTCACCGACGTTGGCCGCGTGTAGCCCGGTGCTGTTCAACCGCAGTTTTACCGGTGACTCCGCTCGGTCGAGCTGGCTGTAGTCGAACTTCGCCAGCACGATGTCATTCATGTCTTTGCCGCCCGGTGAGACTGCCGGGATCAGATGGCGCACCATTAAACGCGTCAACGTAGCGTTGCCGTCCGGGAAGTGGAATACGTAAGGATCGTCGAGATCTGCCTGCGACTCCTCATCCAGTGGCGGCAGGTTCATGCCGTTCAGGCCAGGCAGATCGCAGATGCGCGCATCGCTGCAAGAGGTGGCGTCGATACCCACCGCCTGGAAATCACTGGTGGTTTGTTGGAAATAGCGGATTGCCATTTCGCTCAGGCCAACCTTGTCACGCAGGAACTCGGTATAGCTGTGTTTGTCGAGCCATTCGCTTTTTTGTTCCTGGTTCATCTCCGGCAGATAATCTTTATCCACGGTGTGTAGCAAAATCAGCGCCTGACGATCGCTCTCCGGCAGTGGGAAATCACCGATAAAGGCTTCGTAGGAACGGCCGTTGAGGCGGTCATGGGGGATATCGTCCGCCACCATGCGGCCCGGATCCCCGTTCACCACTTTGTCGACGCCGAAGTTTTTGCGATCGAAATAGACGCCACGGCTCAGGTTCAGATCCGGGTAGAAGGTTTTATCGAAAGCCTTTTCCAGGTTGTCGATGCTGACGCCCAGCTTTTGCAGCAGCCCCATCGCCACCGGACTGAAGTTGGATCGCGGCGACTGCAGCGACTCGCTGCCACCGTAGCCGAGGATGGTGCCGTTCTCGCTGCTGAACTCATTACGCTTGGCGTGACCACCAAAGTCGTCATGATTATCGATCAGCAAAATACGCTGCTGCGGCCCCTTCATTTGCTGCCAGAAACAGGCGGCCGCCAGCCCACTGATACCGGCACCGACCACCACCAGATCGAACTCTTCCGTGGCTGGGATGCTGGCAAAATCGAAGGCCTTGCCGTCACGTCCCAGTTGATGCGCATGCTCAAACGAACCGGGATGGTTGCCCCGCAGCCCGGTCAGCGTCGGTGGGTAATAGAGGGTTTGATTGGCGGTTTGCGGCGATGCGCGCAGGATCTGCATCGGCGTTAACCCGGCGGCGATGGTGATCGCTACCCCATTAAGAAAATCGCGTCTGGTGATACCCATAATTGGCTTCCTTCAGTTTTTATCCCCGTCGTATTTCAAGCTACAGCGTTGTTACCTGCACTTGCTCACCCCAGTCACTTACTTAAGTAAGATCCTGGGGATGAGCAAGCTGGCCGCCTAGCTGTAACTTGAAATTCATAGGGGAATATTATTATCAAGCAAGTACCAGCCTGCTTAAAAGCCGCGTTATTTTGCAGATAAAACCTGATGAATCAATGTTTAAACATCACGTGGCGGATTGCGGTGTAATCTTCCAGGCCATACATCGACATATCCTTGCCGTAACCGGACAGCTTTTGGCCACCGTGCGGCATCTCGCTGACCAACATGAAATGGGTATTCACCCAGGTACAACCATACTGCAAACGGGCGCTCAGACGGTGTGCCCGGCCCACGTCGCGGGTCCACAGGGAAGACGCCAGCCCGTAGTCAGACTCGTTGGCCCAGGCCAGTACCTGCGCTTCGTCGTCGAACGGCGTAACGGTCACCACCGGGCCGAACACTTCACGCTGGACGATTTCATCTTCCTGCCGAGCCCCCGCCAGCAGCGTCGGCTGGAAATAGTAGCCAGGGCCGTTAACCCTGTCACCACCGGTCACCACCTGCACGTGCGGCAAGGCCTTGGCCCGTTCGACAAAACCCACCACCCGCTCCAGATGCTGAGCGGTTATCAATGGGCCCAGTTCGCTACTTTGATCTTCCGGCGGGCCGATCTTCAGGCTACCGATGGCCTCACCCAATGCTTTCACCAACTGCGGATAGATCCCCTTCTGCGCATAAATACGGCAGGCGGCGGTACAGTCCTGACCGGCGTTGTAGAAACCAAAGCTGCGGATCCCCTCCACCACCTGCTGCAGGTCGGCGTCGTCAAACACCAGCACCGGCGCCTTGCCCCCCAGCTCCATATGGGTGCGCTTAATGCCGGATGCGGTATGGCCAATAATGTGTTCGCCGGTGGCGATTGAGCCGGTCAGCGACACCATGCGCACTTTGTTATGGCCGGTCAGGCGATCGCCGACGCTGGCACCGCGGCCAAACAGCACGTTAAACACGCCCGGCGGGAACAGACCGGCGGCCAGCTCGGCCAGCTTGAAGGTGGTCAACGGGGTTTGTTCCGACGGCTTAAGCACCACGCAGTTACCTGCCGCCAGCGCCGGAGCCAGCTTCCACGCCGCCATCATCAATGGGTAGTTCCAGGGGGCGATCGAGGCGACTACGCCCAGCGGATCGCGGCGGATCATCGACGTGTGTCCAGCCAGATACTCACCGGCCGCCAGCCCGCTCAGGCAACGACTGGCCCCGGCGAAGAAGCGGAAGACATCAGCCACGCCCGGCAGTTCGTCATTCAGCACGCAGTGGTAGGGTTTACCACAGTTGATCGATTCCAGGCGGGCCAGGGTTTCCGCATGGCTGTCGATCAGATCCGCCAGCTTCAGCAGGTGTTCAGCACGTTCTTTCGGCGTGGTCTGCCCCCAGTGTACAAATGCGGCGTCGGCCGCCAGCACGGCCTGATCGACCTGCTCTGCACTGGCTTCAGCCACCTGTACCACCACCTCTCCGGTTGCCGGGTTATACACCGGCAACAACTCGCCCTGGCCGGTAACCAGTTGGCCGTTAATCAACAGTTGGCTTTGCATAGGGTTATCCTTTTATAAGATGTCTGGTACGCATTAGGGTCAGAGGTTATTTGCCGCTGCCGGCGACGCTTTCGCCGCCCTTGGTCAGGTAATAGGCCCCCAAAATCGGGAACATGGTCAGCAACATCACCGACAGCGCCACCACGTTGGTGATCGGCACATCGCGCGGACGGCCAAGCTGGTTCAGCAACCACAGCGGCAGCGTGCGCTCATGTCCGGCGGTAAAGGTGGTGACGATGATTTCATCAAATGACAAGGCGAATGCCAGCATGCCCCCGGCCAGCAATGCCGAACCTAGGTTGGGTAGCATCACGTAGCGGAAGGTTTGCCAGCCGTCGGCGCCGAGATCCATTGACGCCTCGATCAGGCTATGGGAAGTCCGGCGGAAACGAGCGATGACGTTGTTAAACACGATCACCACGCAGAAGGTGGCATGGCCAATCACGATGGTCAGCACCCCCGGTTCGATATTCAGCGCCTTGAACGCCGCCAGCAGCGCCAGACCGGTAACAATGCCCGGTAGCGCGATCGGTAACAGCAGCAACAGTGAAATGCTGTCTTTACCGAAGAAATCACGTCGGTACAGCGCCGCCGCCGCCAGGGTGCCCAGCACCAGCGCCACCGCCGTCGCCAGCGCGGCAATCTGTGCAGAAAGCAGCATCGCATCGATAATGTCCTGCCGACCGGCAGCCACGCTAAACCAATGCAGCGTGAAGCCCTTCGGCGGGAAGCTGAACGCCGCGTCCTCGGTGTTGAAGGCGTAGATGGCGATAATCGCCAGCGGGAAATGCAGGAAAATCAGACCGCCCCAGGCGGCCAGTTTCAGCCCTAATGGCGCGCGCTCAGAGTGCATCGAAGGCCCCCAGACGTTTCACAATGGAAAGATAAATCGCGATCAACACAATCGGCACCAGGGTAAAGGCTGCTGCCATCGGCATATTGCCGATCGCCCCTTGCTGGGCGTACACCATGCTGCCGATGAAATAGCCCGGCGGCCCCACCAGCTGCGGCACAATAAAGTCCCCCAGCGTCAGTGAGAAGGTGAAGATCGACCCGGCGGCAATGCCTGGCACCGCCAGCGGCAGGATCACGTAACGGAAAGTCTGCGACGGGCGTGCGCCCAGATCTGCCGAAGCGTGCAGCAACGAAGGTGGCAGACGTTCCAGCGCCGCCTGGATCGGCAGGATCATGAACGGCAGCCAGATATAGACAAACACCAGAAAACGCCCCAGCCCGGAGGTCGACAGGGTATTGCCGCCGACACCCGGCACGGTCAGGATCGCCGTCAGCACCGGCTCCAGCCCCAGATGCTGCAGGAACCACTGCGCCACGCCATCCTTCGCCAGCAGCAGCGTCCAGGCATAGGCCTTGACGATATAGCTGGCCCACATCGGCATCATCACCGCGATATAAAAGAACGCTTTGACGCGGCCGCTGGTGTAACGCGCCATGTAATAGGCAATCGGGAACGCCAGCACCGCACTGGCCAGTGACACCAGCACCGCCATCGTCAACGTGCGCAGGATGATGTCGTAGTTGGCCGGGTTAAACAGCGCCCGCAGGTTATCGAAGGTCAGATCCGGCGTCACCGTCATGGTGAAATCGTCGAAGGTATAGAACCCCTGCCACAGCAGTGTCAATAATGAGCCGAGGTACACCGCGCCGAACCACAACAGCGGCGGCACCAGTAACAGCAGCAGGTACAGCGTCGGCCGGCGGTAGAGAAAGGTCGACAGGGCGCGCAAGGTACCGCGGCGCGGCGCGGGATAGTCGATGCTCATCTCCATCTCACCTCTCCTCCAGCAGCGGTACCATCGCCTCACGTGACCAGCAGGCGGTGACCGGCTGACCGATCAAATGCTGCTGTCCGGCGGCGTGCCACTGAGGATTCGCCTCGCTGACCAGCAGTTTTTCACCGCTGCTCAGCGCAATTTCATAACGCGTCGCTGCACCCTGATAATGGATCTCTTGCAGCGTGCCCTGCACCTGAATTTCGCCCTGTGCGGCACCGGTCATATCCACCAGGCGAATATGTTCGGGGCGGATAGAGAAGGTGGCGGTCTGGCCGAGCAAGCGCTGCGCCAGCTCGCTGCGCACCACGTTGGAAGTCCCGACAAATTCGGCGACGAACGGCGTTTTCGGCCGCATGTACAGCTCACGTGGCGCGTCCACCTGCTCGATACGCCCGTTATTGAACACCGCCACCCGATCCGACATCGACAGTGCTTCGCTCTGATCGTGAGTGACGAAAATAAAGGTGATCCCTAACTGGCGCTGCAGCTTTTTCAGTTCGCCCTGCATCTGTTCACGCAGCTTGAGATCCAGTGCGCCCAGTGGCTCATCCAGCAACAGCACCCGTGGTCGGTTAACCAGCGCGCGGGCCAGTGCCACACGCTGCCGCTGACCACCGGAAAGGTGCGCCGGTTTACGTTCGGCGACGAACCCCAGCGCCACACTGTCCAGCGCCTCCTGGGCCCGAGCCAGCCGCTCACGCTTGGCGACACCTTTCACCATCAGTCCGTAGGCCACGTTTTCCAGCACCGACATGTGCGGGAACAGTGCGTAATCCTGGAAAACGGTATTCACGTCACGCTGATACGGCGGCAAATTGGCCGCTTCCTGGCCGTGAATACGGATCGAACCGGCGCTGAGTTGTTCAAAGCCGGCGATCAGTCGCAGGCAGGTGGTTTTGCCCGAGCCAGAAGGCCCGAGCATGGAGAAGAATTCCCCATCTTGTATTTCGATAGAAACCCGGTCCACGGCGCGAACGTCGCCGAAGCTCCGTGAAACATCGATAAATTGCACGGCAATGGTCATGATCTGCGCTCCTGATAGGCATTCATCGGGCGTAGCAGGCTACGCCCTCCGCGGGTTACCGACCGCCCATGATGGCGATATAGTCCTGAGTCCAGCGGCTGTACGGCACGAATTTACCGCCCTGCGCCTGTGGCGTTTTCCAGAAGGCAATCTTGTCGAACTGGTTGAAACCGTTGGTTTCACACCCCTTATCACCCAACAGCGTACTGGCCTTGCAGCCTGCCGGAGACGCCGGTACCGAACCAAACCAGGCGGCAACGTCGCCCTGCACTTTTGGCTCCAGCGACCAGTTCATCCACAGATAAGCACAGTTCGGGTGTTTGGCATCGGCGTGCAGCATGGTGGTGTCCGCCCAGCCGGTAACCCCCTCTTTCGGGAATACGGTGCCAATCGGCTGGCCTTCCCCTTTCAGGGCATTGGCCTGATACGGCCAGGCGCTGGAGGCCACGACGCCTTCGTTTTTGAAATCACTCATCTGCACCGAGGTGTCATGCCAGTAGCGGTGGATCAACGCATGCTGGGTGCGCAATATCTTCAATGCCGCCTGATATTGCTCTTCGTTCAACTGGTACGGGTCGCTGATGCCAAGCTGCGGCTGCGTAGCCTTCAGGAACAGCGCCGCATCGGCGATGTAAATCGGCCCGTCGTAGGCCTGCACCCGGCCCTGATTGGTCTTGCCGTCCGGCAGGTTCTGTTGCTGGAACACTACAGCCCAACTGTCTGGCGGCGTCGGGAAAGTTTTAGTGTTGTACATCAGCAAGTTGGGCCCCCACTGATAGGGCGTGCCGTAGGTTTTGCCGTCTACGGTGTACCAGGCCCCGTTCAGCAGGCGCGGGTCGATGTTTTTCCAGTTGGGGATCAGCGCAGGGTTGATCGGCTGCACCCGCTTACCGAAGATCAGGCGTAACGAGGCGTCGCCGGAAGCGGTGACCAGATCATAGCCCCCCTTGGCCATCAGGCTGACCATTTCATCGGAGGTGGCGGCGGTTTTCACATTCACCGCACAGCTGGTTTGTTTTTCGAACTGGCTGACCCAGTCATAGTTTTTATCAGACTGACCACGTTCGATGTAGCCGGGCCAGGCAATGATATCCAGTCGCCCTTCGCCTTTACCCAGCGCCTGCGGCAAGTCAGCCGCCTGGGCCAGGCCGCAAAGCACGGTGAAACAGAGTGCGGAAACTGTGGTGGTGACTGCGGTAGTTTTTCCCATCGTAATTACCCCTGTGTTGCGTATCTGTGTGCGGCAGGGAACGGCTGCCGCCCTGGTTTCATTTTATTTACCCTATGAATTTCAAGTTGCAGCTAGGCGACCAGCTCACTCATCCCCAGGCGCTTACTTGAGTAAGTAACTGGGGTGAGTGAGTGCAGGTAACAACGCTGCAGCCTGAAAGGCGACGGGTATGCTGCCATTAGAAGGTGGCTTTAAACTTCGCCATTACGTGTCTGACCACGCTGTAGTCCTGCAGTGAATCACTGGATAGATCTTTGCCGTAGCCGGAGCGTTTCAGGCCCCCGTGCGGCATCTCACTCGCCAGGGTGAAATGGGTATTGATCCAGGTGCTGCCGTATTGCAGATGTGCGGCAATATGCAGCGCCCGATCGATATTCTGCGTCCAGACCGACGAGGCCAGGCCGTATTCGGAATCGTTTGCCCAGTTGACCGCCTGCTCCAGATGTTCGAAGCGGGTGACGCTCACCACCGGGCCGAACACTTCGCGCTGGACGATTTCGTCACTTTGCAGGCAGCCGGCCAGCAGCGTGGGTTGGTAGTAGAAGCCAGGGCCGGAATGCGCGGCGGCGCCGGTGATCAGTTCAATATGTGGCTGGCTGAGCGCCCGCTCGACAAAGCTGGCGACGCGATCGCGTTGGCGGCTGCTGATCAGCGGGCCGATTTCGTTATCTTCATCGCGTTTGCGGGCAAAACGCAGGCTGGCAACCGCCTCGCCCAGCGCCTCCACCAGCTTGGGATAGATCCCCGCCTGCGCGTAGATGCGGCAGGCGGCGGTGCAGTCTTGGCCGGCGTTGTAGTAGCCGTAGGTGCGGATGCTGTTGACCACTTCATCCAGGTCGGCGTCGTCGCAGACAATCACCGGTGCCTTGCCGCCCAGCTCCAGGTGGGTACGTTTGACGCTTTTCGCCGCGGCCTGCAGAATTTTTTGCCCAGTGACGATGTCGCCGGTGACCGAGACCAACCGTACCTGAGGATGACCGACCAGATGGCTGCCGACCCCTTCCCCGCCGCCATAAATGATATTCAGCACGCCCGGTGGCAGGATGTCCTGCAACGCAGGCACCAGCGCCAGAATGGTCAGCGGAGTATGTTCGGAAGGTTTGAATACCACGGTGTTACCCGCCGCCAGCGCCGGCGCGATCTTCCACGCCGCCATCATCAGTGGGTAGTTCCACGGCGCAATCGAGGCCACCACGCCGATCGGGTCGCGGCGGATCATCGAAGTGTGGCCTTCAATATATTCACCGGCCAGTTGTCCCTGCTGGGTGCGCACCGCACCGGCAAAGAACCGGAACACATCGACGGCAGCCGGCAGATCGTCATTGAGCGCCTGATGCAAGGGCTTACCGCAGTTGAGCGCCTCCAGACCGGCCAAACGCCCGGCCTGCCGCTCGATGGCGTCGGCAATGCGCAGCAGAATAGCAGCACGGTAGGCCGGCGTGGTGCGCGACCAGTGGCCGAAAGCCTGCTGTGCCGCTTTGACCGCACTGCCAACCTGTGCCGATGAGGCTTCGGTGATGGAAACCAGCGTTTCGCCATTGGCCGGATTAACGATGCACTCTTGCTGGCCTTCGCCTTCGACCGACTGACCGTTAATGAATTGCTGACAGGATAAACCTGAAAGGAGGTGCACATCTGCCATCGCGTATCGCCTCTAAGTGACCAAAACGTTAACTAAATGTGAATAAGTTAGTTTCAATCAGACTAAGCGAGCCTCTGGCAGCCAACAAATTCTAAATACTGAACGCCGCGTTCGATTAAATCGAATGCTTGAGTCCAGCAGCGTGCATATTGCCGTTCTCACGCGCAATGGTAAGAAACGGCGTGACCAGTTCCGGCCGCGCACTGCCGCGTCGCCAGGCCAGGCCGATGTCCAGCGGCTCCAGCAGATCCACCAGCTTACGCGCCTCAATCATGTTGCCTTCCAGCGACCAGGCGCGGTAGGCCATGTCCGGCAGGATCGAAACGCCCATGCCCGCAGCTACCAGGCTGCGCACCGCCTCCGTCGACCCGGTTTTCATGGCAATCTCCGGTTTCACTCCGGCGCGTGCCCAAATGCGCCGCGCATGGACGTCCATTTCATCGGCGTTAAGCTGGATCAACGGCAGCTTCGCCACGTCCGCCAGGCCGATGCTTTCATGATCCAGCAACGGATGCAGCGGCGGCAGCCACAGGCGATAAGGCGAGTGCATCAGCACTTCGGTCTGCAACGCGTCGCGGTCTTCGATATTCGACAGGATCAGCACGCCGATATCGATTTCCCCGCTCACCAGCAGATGCTCAATATAAGGGCGTTCATCTTCAATCACCTGAAGGGTGACGTTGGGGTAAGCCGATTTAAATCGCTTCAACAGCTCGACCAAAAAGTACCCTGCCACCAGGCTGGTCACGCCGATGGTCAGCTTGCCGGTCAGGCTTTCGGTCCCCAATTGCAGGCTGCGCTTGGCGTTATCCACCGTCGCAAGGATCAGATAAGACTGGCGCAGAAACTGGTGGCCCTGGTGCGTCAGGTTCATGCCCTTGGCGTGGCGATCAAACAGCCGCACACCGATGTCGGTTTCCAGCTGCTGAATGGCCAGCGTCAGTGAGGACTGGGAAACAAACACCGCCTGAGCGGCAGCGGAGATCGACCCGGTTTCCGCCACGGCAATGAAATGGCGGATTTGGCGCAGCGTCATCATAGGTAACAACCTCAATCAAAACAGTTGGGTTGAGTGTAGATGCCGTGCGGAAAGCGATCGAAAAAACTATCTAAAACGCGACAGCCTTCGCTTTTTTAGAACGCTAACCACAGGAATGACTGAGACTGGAGAATAAAACCGCGGGCTCAAGGGGGGAATGGCAGAAACAACAAGGGCGCAGTATTGAGCTGCGCCCTCAGGGATTTCAGACCAGAAACGTTAAATTAGATCGCTTCTTCGTCCTGCTCGCCGGTACGGATGCGCACTACGCGCGCCACGTCGAAGACAAAGATTTTGCCGTCGCCGATTTTACCGGTTTGTGCAGTCTGCATGATGGTCTCTACGCAGGTATCGACGATATCGTCGGCCACCACGATCTCAATTTTCACCTTCGGCAGAAAATCGACCATGTACTCCGCGCCACGGTACAGCTCGGTGTGGCCCTTCTGGCGGCCAAAGCCTTTCACTTCGGTAACGGTCATCCCGGTAATGCCAACCTCAGCCAGCGCTTCACGGACATCATCCAGTTTGAACGGCTTGATAATAGCGTCGATCTTTTTCATCTTGTTTCCTTTACCAATTTTTGCGGCCAAAGCCGGATGTGATTGGGTAGCGGCGGTCTTTGCCGAAATTGCGGGCGGTGATGCGCGGCCCAACAGCGGCCTGACGCCGTTTGTATTCGTTGATATCCACCAGGCGGATAACCTTGCGCACGATCGCCTCGTCGAAGCCTTCAGCCACCAGATCGGCGACCGACTTATCGCGCTCGACGTAACCTTCCAGAATCGCATCCAGAATGTCGTACGGCGGCAGACTGTCCTGATCGAGCTGATCCGGTGCCAGCTCGGCGGACGGCGGACGATCGATAACCCGCTGCGGGATCACGTATGAAACGGTATTGCGGTATTCGGACAGCTTGAACACCAGCGTTTTCGGTACGTCTTTCAGCACGTCGAAACCACCCGCCATATCACCATACAGCGTGGCGTAACCTACGGCCATCTCGCTTTTGTTGCCGGTGGTCAACACGATGCTGCGGCGTTTGTTGGACAGCGCCATCAACACCACGCCACGGCAGCGTGCCTGCAGGTTTTCTTCAGTGGTATCGCGTTCGGTACCGGCAAACATTGGCGTCAGCTGACCCATAAAGGCGTCGAACATAGGTTCAATGGAGACGATGTCAAATTCAATGCCGAGGATTTCCGCTTCTTCCTTCGCATCGGCGATACTGATGTCCGCGGTGTAGCGGAACGGCATCATCAGCGCCTGCACTTTGTCTTTGCCCAACGCATCGACGGCAATCGCCAACGTCAGCGCCGAATCGATACCGCCGGACAGCCCCAGCACCGCGCCCTTAAAGCCGTTTTTGGTCACGTAATCACGCACCGCCAACACCAGGGCTTCGTACACCTGCGCCAACTGCGGCAACTCGGCGGCCGGTGCGGTCATCGGTACCACCTCCAGCTCATTGAGCTCAAGCAGGGTCACCTGCTCGGCAAACGCCGTCAGGCGGTGGGTCATGTTGCCAGCTGCGTCGAATACCTTCGAGCAGCCGTCGAAAATCAGCTCATCCTGCCCGCCGATCTGGTTCAGATACACCAGCGGCAGATGAGTACGCTGGCAATGACCGGCCATCAGCGTCTTGCGGATATACGGTTTTTCGCGGTTATACGGCGAGGCATTGATCGACAAAATCATTTCGGCACCGGCCGCCTTGGCGGCATCCACCGGTTCCGAGAACCACAGATCTTCGCAAATCAGCAGGCCCAATTGATAGCCTTTCAGCTCAACCACGCAGGTTTCGTTACCGGCCTCGAAGTAGCGTTTTTCATCGAAAACGCCATAGTTCGGCAACTGCTGCTTGAAGTAACGCGTCAGCAACTGCCCTTCGGAAAACAGCGACAGCGCATTATACAGCTTGTCGCCTTCGCGCCACGGGTGGCCAACCAGGATAGCGACCTCGGTGGATGCCTGCTGCAAACGGTGCAACTGCGCGTCACAGCGCTGATAAAAATCGTTGCGATACAGCAGGTCTTCCGGCGGATAGCCGGAGAGCGCCAACTCGGTGAACATGACCAGATCGGCTCCCGCCTTCTGCTGCTCTTGCACGGTTTGCAACATGCGTTCGGTGTTGCCTTCAATGTCACCGACCAGCAGATTTAGCTGGGCCAGTGCGATGGAAAGTGATCTGCTCATTGTTTAGGATCCCGCTTAATACGTTCCATGGTGCTCTGTGTTGGGCCATGCCACAAACCAGAGAACGAAGTGTAAATCATTCCGCCGCGTTTGTTGAGAACCTGCGTGCGCAGGCTGCGGCGGAAAATATCATTCTTTAAAATCGTTGGCGTCCAGTTCATGGCGCGACAGCAATTTATAAAACTCGGTACGGTTGCGACCCGCCATGCGCGCGGCCTGGGTCACGTTACCCTTGGTGATTTGCAACAGCTTGCGCAGATAGTGCAATTCAAACTGATTGCGCGCCTCGACAAAGGTCGGCAAGGCGGTATTTTCGCCTTCCAGCGCCTGCTCAACCAGCGCTTCACTGATCACCGGCGCAGAGGTCAAGGCCACACACTGTTCGATCACGTTCACCAGTTGGCGCACGTTGCCCGGCCAGGTGGCGGTCATCAGGCGTTTCATGGCATCCGTTGAGAAACTGCGGACAAACGGCTTATGGCGCTTGGCGGATTCACGCAACAGATGATTGGCCAGCAACGGGATATCCTCGGCCCGCTCATTCAACGCCGGGATCTTCAGGTTCACCACGTTCAGGCGGTAGTACAAATCCTCGCGGAATTCGTTTTTCGCCATCGCCTTTTGCAGATCGCGGTGAGTGGCGGAAATAATACGGACGTCAATGTCCAGATCGCGGTTGCTGCCCAGCGGGCGCACCTTGCGCTCCTGCAAAACTCGCAACAACTTAACCTGCAGTGAAAGCGGCATATCGCCGATCTCGTCGAGGAACAGCGTGCCGCCTGCCGCCGCCTGGAATAAGCCTTCGCGGCTGCTGACCGCGCCGGTAAAGGCCCCTTTGGCATGGCCAAACAGTTCGGACTCCAGCAACTGCTCCGGTAACGCGCCGCAGTTAATGGCAATAAAGGCCTTCTTGCCACGCGGGCTGGCACCGTGTATCGCCTGCGCCAACACCTCTTTACCGGTGCCGCTGTGGCCGTTAATCAATACGCTGACGTCCGACTGCGCCACCATTTTTGCCTGCTCCAGCAGGCGCAGCATAATCGGGCTGCGGGTGACAATATCCTCACGCCAGCTGTCATCACCCGCCGGCAATGACAGCGACAGTGCATCGTCGATGGCTTTGTACAGCGCATCACGATCCACCGGTTTGGTCAGGAAGCTGAACACCCCTTGCTGGGTAGCCGCCACCGCATCCGGGATCGAGCCATGGGCGGTCAGGATGATCACCGGCATGCCTGGCTGGTGCTTTTGGATCTCGGCAAACAGCGCCATGCCGTCCATTTCATCCATCCGCAGATCGCTGATCACCAGATCAATCTTCTCACGCCCTAACAGGCGCAGCGCTTCCTGGCCGCTTTCGGCGGTAGTGACATGAAAACCTTCGCTGGTCAGGCGCATCCCCAGCAGCTTGAGCAGGCTGGGATCGTCGTCAACCAATAACAAATTGGCCGGTTTGCGTGCGGTCATTGCGCGTGAGACTCCTTGTTAGCAGGGGGCGGCGCGTAAGTGTCTTCCGGCTCAACCGGCAGGGCGGTGCCCTTCTCCGGTTCGGCGTCCGACTCTTCGGCCTTGGCCGGGGCGACTTTCTTGCCCGTGGCGTCGGTTTTTTGCTGTGTCCCGCTGTTGTCCGGGATGTCACTCTGCAACTGCTTGCGCGAAGAGAGCTGACGTTCGATATCGGTCAGGTTTTCCAGCTTGCGTGAAGTGTCCTGCAGTTGCGCCTGTAAACGCACCTGGCTCTGACGCAGCGTGTCGATCTGGCTGTCGGAGCTTTCCTGCAGATGCTGATAACGCGCCTTTTCATCAAACAGGGTGATCTGCAGCACCTGCTGTTGACGCCACAGCTGCAACAGCGGACGCAGGGAACTTGGGAACTCCATGCGGTAACTGTTCAGGCGATCGATCATCTGGCGGCGTTCGCCCGAGGTCGGCTCGGCGCTGCCCAACAGAATGCTTTGCTTGAAAATGCCGTCCCAACTGTTGCCGGGCAGGGTTTTCGCCAGCGCACGCGCCTGGGTTGAACCGATGCGATCGGCACAGTCCATGGCGCGCAGCCAGTAAAGTGAGTTATTCAACGCGTCTTTTTCGTCGAGCGGCCACAGGGTGTCGCACGCTGCGATGCGGTAATCCACCACTTTGGTGTCCGGGATCGCTTCCTGCTGCGGCTGATTCAGGCCACCGCTGACCGCACGATCGACGCAGCCCGCTAACAGAAACGGCATAAAAAGAACGCTGCCTAAAAAGGAAAATCGACGCTTGCCGAGCGGCGTGCCCTGTGTGGCACGCGGTGAACGTTCGGTCTGCGAGAGACGAAGGCGTTTAGACCATGTGTACATTATTATTCATTCTCGGCGGTTAATGGCAATTCAATACGGAAGCAGACGTCTGCGCCGGCGACTTCAACCAACTGCAGTTCGCCACGCATGCGGCGGATACAATCCTGCGCGATGCTCAACCCCAGACCGCTTCCTTTTACTGCCCCTTTTCGCTGGTGACTCCCCTGGAAAAAAGGCTCAAAAATCATGGTTTTCTCGGCTTCGGGGATCGGCGTGCCGCTGTTAGCGACATCAATCTGCACCCTTTGCCCAACCTGACGGCTGCGGATCCAAATGTTACCGGATTCCTTGCCGTAGTGCACCGCATTGGAGTAGAGATTATCCAGCACGCGCATTAATAGCGTAGGCTCTGCCCAGCAGATTTCCGCATCCAGTTGGATCTCGGTGCCGATCATTTTTGCCCGGGCCGGCAAACTGTGCGCAGCCACCACCATTTCGACCATCCCTTCCAGCTCGACATTCTCATGCTCTGCTGGGCCATCGGCCAGTTTGCGGTTGTAATCCAGCAGTTGTTCAATCAGTTGCTGCAGGTGGCGACTGCTGCCGTCGAGAATGGCCACCACCTCTTTTTGATCTGAGGTCAGCGGACCGGCCACTTCGTCCGCCAGCAGCTCGGTGCCCTCACGCATGCTGGCCAACGGCGTCTTCAACTCATGCGAGATATGGCGCAGGAACTCATGACGCTGCGACTCCAGCCACGCCAGCCGTTCACTCAACCAGATAATGCGCTGTGCCAACGAACGCAGTTCGCGCGGCCCTTTAAACAAGGCAGTACTGCCCAACGCCCGGCCTTCCCCCAGACGGTTGATCATTCGCTCGACCGCTTTTACCGGGCCGATAATCATCCGGGTAAACAGCACCACCAGCATCACGCTGACCAGGAACAACATCAGCGCCTGCCAGCCGAAGAACTGGCCGCGCTCGGCGATCGCCTGCTGCAACTGCTGACCGCGAGAGAACACCACGGCGCGCGTGGCCTGTACCATCTCGGCATTGGAACGCGAGAACGACTCCAGCAGCGTCGAAGCCTGCGAGTCCGGGCCGCTGTTCTGGCATTTAATCGCCGCCAGTTGGGTTAACAGGTCACGCAAGGTTTGATAATAGCGTTCATCCGGCAGGATCGGCGCGTGGGCATCGAGCATCTGCGAATACTGTTTACGTTGGTTCTGATATAGCCGCGCCAGGGTGGGATCGACCAGCACGCAATACTGGCGGTAGCTGCGTTCCATTTCCAACGCCACGCTGGTCATCGCTTCGCTACGCCGCGCATCCACCAGCGTGGTGCGGTTGATGTCCGCCGCCTGAGCACTGAGATGATCCAGACTCTGGTAAGCCTGATAAGCCAGTACCAGCAGCGGCAACAGCACCAGCAAGAACGCCATCAGCACCAGTTGGCGCAGTGAGCGGGGAAATAAACGCCATCTTTTCAACGAAATCATCTCATTGTCTCTAGTCTGCTCCGATGCTAACCGAGTCGCCGATGAGAGGAAAGCCCGGCGTTCAGCGGAGCGTCAGGTAAATACAGGTCAGCGGGCCATCGTGGGGAGTTTGCGTTTAAGGCTTTCGATAACGGATGAATACAGAGGTAAGTAAAACTTTGAGATTTGACGCTGGGGCAGGGCTGCCCCATCGCAAGAAAGTGTGGATGCCCTTGAATCTCGTCCCCAGGGTGATGTAGCACAAGGCTGGCATCGAACAGGACGAATAGCATCCGTAAGTATCCGGGATTGATGAACATTCATCACAGTTGGATACAGGCGGTGCCTCACTCCACGTGTCGCCCGATGCTTGATAAAGCGCTTGCGCGTCTGTTATCGGTTTGGTTGGACGATAGGCACCATTTCTTTGGCATCATTCGGAGGCTTATGAGGCAACTGTTCCGTCTAAATACGGGGCCGTCATAAAAAGGTGAATGAGCAACTGGGGAGAATAATGCACTTAGCGTGCCAACTTTTCAAGTTATTTTTAATATACTGATATATATGGATAAAAATTTTAATCACTGTCAGAAAACGCCAATTAACGCCACATCGGGCGAAGAAAAAAACGCCACCCTGTCGTCAAAAACCGACAACTTAAGTCAATTAAATTTTCACCATTATAAATCAATGAGTTAAATGTCTCTTTTTAGAGACAATGAAAGTAGCCGCTGTCGCAAAATGCAGACAGCTGCCAGCGAGCAGAAAAATAAAAAGGGGCACAATCTCTTGCGCCCCTCTGACTTCCTTCGAATGCTCGCTTAGCCCAGCTGTTTACGGGCGTTGCGGAACATGCGCATCCACGGGCTGTCTTCGCCCCACTCTTCCGGATGCCACGAGTTGCTGACGGTGCGGAATACCCGCTCCGGATGCGGCATCATCACCGTCGCGCGGCCATTGGTGCTGGTCACTGCGGTGATCCCGTTCGGCGACCCGTTCGGATTGGCCGGGTAGGTTTCCGTTACCTGGCCAGCATTATCGACAAAGCGTAATGCCACCAGGTTATGGTGTTCCAGCGCCGCCAGATGTGCAGCATCACGGACTTCGACGTGCCCTTCACCGTGCGACACGGCGATCGGCATGCGTGAACCCGCCATGCCCTGCATGAACAGCGACGGGCTGGCCGCCACTTCCACCAGGCTGAAACGCGCTTCAAAACGGTCTGACAGGTTACGCACGAAACGCGGCCAGTGTTCAGCACCCGGGATCAGATCGCGCAGGTTCGACATCATCTGACAGCCGTTACACACGCCCAACGCCAGGGTTTGCGGACGGTGGAAGAAGGATTCGAACTCGTCGCGAACGCGATCGTTGAACAGAATCGACTTCGCCCAGCCTTCACCGGCACCCAGTACGTCACCGTATGAGAAGCCCCCGCAGGCCACCAGCGTATGGAAGTCCTGCAGGTCACGACGCCCTTCCAGCAAATCGCTCATGTGAACGTCTACCGCATCAAACCCGGCGCGATGGAATGCCGCAGCCATCTCAACGTGGGAGTTAACCCCCTGCTCACGCAGCACCGCCACTTTAGGGCGTGCGCCCTTGGCGATATACGGCGCAGCAATGTCTTCTTCCGGGGCAAAGCTCAGTTTGACGTTCAGGCCAGGATCGCGTTCATCCTGCTTGGCCTGGTGCTCCTGATCGGCACATTCCGGGTTATCACGCAGACGCTGCATCTGCCAGGTGGTTTCCGCCCACCAGGTACGCAGCGTGGCACGGCTTTCGCTGTACACCGCTTTATCGCCCTGAGTAATCACAAAGCAATCGCCGGCCTGCACGCTGCCGAGGTGGTGAACATTGTCCGTCAGGCCGTGCTGAGCAAACACCTGCTGTACTGCTGCAAGCTGGTCAGCCGTGACCTGGATCACCGCGCCCAACTCTTCGTTGAACAGCGCAGCCAGGGCGTCGTCGCCCAGCCCTTTGATATCTACCTGCACACCGCAGTGGCCGGCAAACGCCATTTCCGCCAGCGTGACCAGCAGGCCACCGTCGGAGCGGTCGTGGTAAGCCAGCAGCGCGCGATCGGCCACTAACTGTTGCATGGCATTGAAGAAACCCGCCAGTTGCTCAACATTACGTACGTCGGCCGGTTTGTCGCCCAGTTGACGATAAACCTGCGCCAGTGCAGTGGCACCCAGCGCGTTATGACCGTTACCCAGGTCGATCAGCAGCAGCGCGCTGTCGCCTTTATCGGTGCGCAACTGTGGCGTCACCGTGTGGCGTACATCTTCTACGCGAGCAAAACCGGTGATCACCAGTGACAACGGCGAGGTCATTTCGCGCTGTTCATTACCTTCCTGCCAGCGGGTTTTCATCGACATCGAGTCTTTGCCCACCGGAATAGTGATACCCAGCGCCGGGCAAAGCTCTTCGCCCACCGCTTTCACCGCTTCATACAGACCGGCGTCTTCACCCGGGTGACCGGCTGCCGCCATCCAGTTAGCAGAAAGCTTCACACGCTTGAGTGAACCGATCTCGGTTGCCGCCAGGTTGGTCAAGGCTTCCCCGACCGCCAGGCGGCCAGAGGCGGCGAAGTCCAGCAGCGCCACCGGCGCACGTTCGCCGATCGACATCGCTTCACCGTAGTAACTGTCCAGGCTGGCGGTAGTGACCGCACAGTCGGCCACCGGGATCTGCCACGGCCCTACCATTTGATCGCGCGCCACCATACCGGTCACGGTACGGTCTCCAATGGTGATCAGGAAAGTTTTCTCTGCGACGGCCGGCAGGTGCAGAACGCGGTTGACCGCATCGGCCAGGGTAATCTCGTCGCGCTGTAGCGGCTGGCCCTTGGCCTGCAGACGGGTCACGTCACGCGTCATCTTCGGCGTTTTGCCTAACAGCACGTCCAGCGGCATGTCGATCGGTTGGTTGTCGAAATGACTGTCGTTGAGCGTCAGATGCTGTTCTTCGGTGGCTTCACCGATCACCGCATAAGGCGCGCGCTCGCGGCGACAAATCTCGTCAAACTGTGCCATCTGCGCCGGGGCAATCGCCATCACATAACGTTCCTGCGATTCGTTACACCAAACTTCCAGCGGGCTCATACCCGGCTCGTCGTTCAGGATATCGCGCAGCTCGAAACGACCACCGCGGCCGCCATCGCTGACCAGTTCAGGCATGGCGTTGGACAAGCCGCCAGCGCCGACATCGTGGATAAACAGAATCGGGTTTTGCTCGCCCAACTGCCAGCAACGGTCGATCACTTCCTGGCAACGACGCTCCATTTCCGGGTTGTCGCGCTGTACCGAGGCGAAATCCAGATCGGCGTCGGACTGGCCAGAGGCCATAGAAGATGCCGCACCGCCGCCCAGACCGATATTCATCGCCGGGCCACCCAGCACCACCAGTTTGGCACCGACGGTGATTTCTGCTTTTTGCACGTGGTCGGCACGGATGTTACCGATACCGCCCGCCAGCATGATCGGCTTGTGGTAGCCGCGCAGTTCCACGCCGTTATGGCTGTTGACCTGCTCTTCATAGGTACGGAAGTAACCCACCAGCGCCGGACGGCCGAATTCGTTGTTGAACGCCGCGCCGCCTAATGGGCCATCGGTCATGATGTCCAGTGCGGTAACGATGCGGTCCGGTTTGCCGAAATCCTGCTCCCATGGCTGTTCAAAGCCGGGAATACGCAGGTTGGAAACCGAGAAGCCCACCAGACCAGCTTTGGGTTTGGCCCCGCGACCGGTAGCGCCTTCGTCACGGATCTCACCGCCGGAGCCGGTAGCGGCACCTGGCCATGGGGAGATCGCCGTCGGGTGGTTATGGGTTTCCACCTTCATCAGGATATGGGCTTCTTCCTGATGATAGTCATACTGCCCGCTTTCCGGCGCGGCGAAGAACCGGCCGACCTGCGAACCTTCCATCACGGCCGCATTGTCTTTATAAGCCGACAGCACGTAATCCGGCGTCTGCTCAAAGGTGTTCTTGATCATTTTGAACAGCGACTTCGGCTGCTGTTCGCCGTCGATGATCCAGTCGGCGTTGAAAATTTTATGACGGCAGTGCTCGGAGTTGGCCTGCGCGAACATATAGAGTTCGATATCCGTCGGGTTGCGCCCCAGACCGGTAAAGGCATTCAGCAGATAGTCGATTTCGTCCTCGGCCAGCGCCAGACCCAGCTTGAGGTTGGCCTGCTCCAGCGCGCTGCGCCCTTCTCCCAGCATGTCGACCGCCTGGTAAGGTGCCGGCTGATGCTGAGCGAACAGTTGTTCGGCCTGTTGCAGACTGCTGAAGACGGTTTCCATCATCCGGTCGTGCAACAACGTGGCTAGCTGCTGCCATTGTGCTTCGGTCAGCGTCGGTGCCTTGACGTAGAACGCCAGACCGCGTTCCAGCCGCAGCACCTGCTTCAAACCGCAGTTATGGGCGATATCGCTGGCTTTGGAAGACCACGGAGAAATGGTACCCGGACGCGGCGTCACCAACAGCAGGCGGCCTTCAGGGGCATGTTCGGCGAGAGAGGGGCCGTACTTGAGCAAACGCGCGAGCTTGGCGTGCTCTTCGGTATTTAACGGTGCGCTAACATCAGCAAAGTGGACGTACTCGGCGTAGATATCACTGACCGGGAGTTGAGCGTCCTGGCAGCGGGACAGCAGTTTGGTAACACGAAAAGCCGACAAAGCGGGCGAACCACGCAGTATTTCCATAATCAAAGTTCTCTCGTCTTCGAAGCAACTGACTTCAGCACTTCATTGGGCGCAACAGGGGGAAAACGCGCGCCATTATAGAGAATCTACGCCGCCGACGAAACCGTTTGCGTAGCTATTATTAATAAAAGCTGTTTGCGCCGTCGAATTGTCATAACGTATCAATAAAGTTGCACGCTGGCGTTTTGTTGCGCAAAATGCCCCGGCACTGTTGATTTAACCATAAGAAAAGACTGGTAAGCCGTCGGCAGTGCATGTGTGCCACCACTGGATAACTATTTGAAACGCCTTAAAATAAATTACATTCTAATCGGTGTTGTTACCTTGCTTCTGGCGCTCGCCCTGTGGCCCAATATTACCTGGCGCGGCGGTCAGGGCGGGCAACTCGAAGAGATCAAATCCCGCGGAGAGTTGCGTATCAGTACGCTAAACTCGCCGTTAACCTATTTCACCACCAAACAGGGGCCGAGCGGCCTCGACTATGAGTTGGCAAAACGCTTTGCCAACTATCTGGGGGTGAAACTGGTGGTGATCCCGCACAAGAACATTAATGACCTGTTTGACGATCTGGACGATGACGACGCCGACCTGTTAGCCGCCGGGCTGATCTACAATCAGGATCGGCTCAGCCGTGCGCGCACCGGCCCGGCTTATTATTCCGTTTCCCAACAGCTGGTCTATCGCCTGGGTACCGCACGACCGAAAACCTTTGCCGACATTAAAGGCAAACTGGCGGTCGCCTCCGGATCTGCGCACGTCAGCACCCTGAAACAGCTTAAGCAAAGTAAATTCCCGAACCTCAGTTGGGAAGCCTCCAGCGATCTCACCTCGAAAGAGCTGCTGGAGCAGGTGGCCGACGGCAAGCTGGATTACACCCTTGGCGACTCCGTCACCATCGCCCTGCTGCAACGCATTCACCCGCAACTGGCAGTAGCCTTCGACGTCACCGATGAAGAACCGGTCACCTGGTACCTTAAGCGTGGCAGTGACGACAGCCTGTATGCGGCGATGCTGGACTTCTACAGCCAGATGGTTGACGACGGCACGCTGGCGCGACTGGAAGAGAAGTATCTCGGCCACGTCGGTAGTTTCGATTATGTCGACACCAAAACCTTCTTGTCGGCCATCGATTCGGTGCTGCCGACCTTCCGCTCGCTGTTTGAAAAGTACGCCAGCGAGATCGACTGGAAGCTGCTGGCGGCGATTGCCTATCAGGAATCACACTGGAACCCGCAGGCGACCTCACCGACCGGCGTACGCGGCCTGATGATGTTGACGCGAGCCACCGCCGACGGGCTGGGGGTTAACGATCGTCTCGACCCCGAAGAAAGCATTCAGGGCGGTGCCCTCTACCTGCAAAGGCTGATGGCCAAGGTGCCCGACAGCGTACCGGAAGATGAACGTATCTGGTTCTCACTGGCGGCCTACAACATGGGCTGGGGCCATATGCTCGATGCCCGTAAGCTGACCAAAATGCAAAAAGGCAATCCGGACAGTTGGGTCGACGTCAAACAGCGCCTGCCGATGCTCAGCCAGAAACGCTACTACCCGCAATTAACCTACGGCTATGCACGCGGGCGCGAAGCCTATAACTACGTGGAAAACATCCGTCGCTATCAGGTTAGCCTGGTCGGTTATTTGCTAGAAAAAGAGAGAAAGGCGGCGCAGGAAGCGGCCGAGCAGGCGGAACTGGGGAAAGGCTATCCGGCCGTGACGCCGGAGTTGGCACTGAACTTCTGATTATTCAGGGCTGTTATCTACATCACTGCGCTGAGCTTGCTTCAATGCCTTTTTCTGCTCACGACGCAGACGGAAAAAGTTGCTCAGCGTGGCAGCACACTCCTCGGCGAGCACGCCGGAGAGGATCTCCACCTGATGATTCATGCCAGGATGGCGCAAAATATCCACCAGCGATCCTGCCGCGCCGGTTTTTACATCGGCCGCGCCGTACACCAACCGACGAATGCGGCTGTGTACCATCGCGCCGGCGCACATCACGCAGGGTTCCAGAGTCACATATAAGGTTGCGTTCAGTAGACGGTAGTTCTGTAACACCGTCCCGCCTTGTCGCAACGCCATGATCTCCGCATGCGCGGTCGGATCGTGGCGACCAATCGGCCGATTCCAACCTTCGCCAATTACCTGGTTATCCAACACCAGCAACGCCCCTACCGGCACCTCGCCCTCTTCCTGCGCACGCAGGGCCAGCCGCAATGCCTGACGCATCCAGTACTCATCATTATATTCAGTCATTGCATCATTCCTCGTGCACTTTGCGGCGGGCATTATACACAGTACCCCCCTTTTGTCGCAGCCACTCGACTATACTGGCCGAATAACAGTGTTTTTCAGGGACAGGAAACATGAAATTCAGCAAAAAGAATGCCGTCGTGGTGCGTAAGGCGCTGGATGGTTGGGTGGGTGAAGGCGCGCTGACCCCACAACAACAGCAACAACTGCTGCAGCATGTCGAGGTGCAGCCCTTCGACTGGCGAAGACTGGCGCGTTATGCGTTTCTCGCCGCGCTGGCTTCGCTGGTGATTGCCATCAGCAGCCTGTTCGCCGACAGCGAGCTGCTTTACCGACTGGGTGAACTGTTCCGCTTCGATGCGCCGGTACGCATGACAATGGCCGCCGTGGTGGCCGCCCTGGGCTATGTCTGGGCGCTGCGCCGTCGCCGCCGTCATCCGGAAAAACGCTATGGCAATGAAGCGGCGCTGTTTGTTGCCGTGCTGTTCACTGCCTGCGCCCTGTGGCAAATGGGCGTCTGGCTCGATAACGGCAGCGGCCGGGTTTCCCTGCTGCTGATGTTTGCCGCCCTGTTGTATGCTGCGATTGGCTGGTTCAGCCGCTCCGGGCTGGTGTGGTGGTTTGCCTTGCTGTCACTCGGCAACGCCTTCGGTGCCGAAACCGGCTATATGTCCGGCTGGGGAGCTTATTGGCTGGGCATGAGCTTCCCAATGCGCTTTATCGCCTTCGGAGCGGTGCTGATCGCCGCGGCATTGCTGTTGCGGCCCTTGCTCGCCAGTCGCGGGCTGGAGCGGGTTTCGCTGGCGATGGGTTTGTTGTATCTGTTTATTGCCCTGTGGTTGCTGTCAATCTTTGGTAACTATGGCGACCTCGACAGTTGGTACAACGCACGTCAGATTGAACTGTTCCACTGGAGTCTGTTGTTCGGCCTGGTCGCCGTCGGCTGCATTTGGCTGGGGCTGAAGCGCGACGACGGCATACTGCGCGGATTCGGTCTGACGTTCCTCGGCATTAACCTCTATACCCGATTCTTCGAATTCTTCTGGGGCGCCATGCCAAAGGCGATTTTCTTTGTACTGCTCGGCCTGAGCCTGTGGGCATTAGGCCATTATGCGGAAAAGATTTGGCAACTGGGTCGCAAACCGCACGATCAAACCGAGGATTAAGACCCTGTCGCTTAACCGTAAGTCTTACTGCTGGATTGGGCTGATGCCAGGGAAATAGACCACACAATTAAAATGGTTAAATTGGAATCAAATCAATCACCTGGTCTAACCACCGCAAAATTGCGATAGATCATAAACAGTTAATAATTAGCGGAGTAGTGTTTGGGGCAAGCAATAAAGCTTTTATCAAGGAGTGAGTTATGGCTGCCTCAACTTTCTTTATCCCTTCAGTCAATATGATTGGTTCTGGCTGTCTGGACGAAGCGGCAAACACCATGAAACAACAGGGATTGCGCCACGCATTGATCGTGACCGACAAAGTGTTGAATAACATTGGTGTGGTTGCCCAGGTGCAACGGTTGCTCGCCGCACAACAGATCGAAAGCTGCGTTTATGACGGTACTCACCCGAATCCAACCACGCTGAACGTGAAACAGGGCCTGGCGCTGCTACAAGAACACCGCTGCGACTGCGTGGTCTCTCTCGGCGGCGGTTCGCCGCATGACTGCGCCAAAGGCATCGCGCTGGTCGCGACCAACGGTGGGGAGATCAAGGATTATGAAGGTGTCGATCGCTCTGCCAAACCGCAACTGCCGATGATCGCTCTCAACACCACCGCCGGCACCGCCTCTGAAATGACCCGTTTTTGCATCATTACCGATGAAGCACGCCACATCAAAATGGCGATTGTCGATAAACACGTCACCCCGATCCTGTCGGTCAACGATCCGCACCTGATGGCCGGCATGCCAAAAGGGCTGACCGCCGCCACCGGGATGGATGCATTAACCCACGCGATTGAAGCCTACGTTTCCAGCGCCGCCAACCCGATTACCGATGCCTGCGCTCTGAAAGCCGTCACCATGATTGCCGAATCGCTGCGCGACGCGGTTGCCGACGGCAGTAATATGCAGGCGCGTGAAAATATGGCCTATGCCCAATTCCTGGCCGGCATGGCCTTCAATAACGCTTCACTCGGTTATGTGCACGCCATGGCGCACCAACTCGGCGGTTTCTACGATCTGCCACATGGGGTATGTAACGCCGTGCTGCTGCCACATGTGCAAGAGTTCAACGCCCGCGTTTGTGCACCACGGCTGAAAGATATCGCCGTCGCCATGGGGCTGGATGTGAAACACCTTAACGACCCACAGGGCGCGGCAGCCTGTATCGCCGCCATCCGGTTGCTGGCGAAAGACGTCGGCATCCCGGCCGGACTGCTCGATTTAAAGGTGAAAGAACAAGACTTCGATACTCTGGCGGCCAACGCGCTGAAAGATGCCTGCGGCTTCACCAACCCGATCCAAGCCACCCATGAGCAGATTGTCGCCATCTTCCGCGCGGCAATGTAAACCACCAATAACAACCAAGGGCGGATATTCCGCCCTTGGTTGTTATTCCAGCTGTTGCAGCTCACCCAGCTTGCTGACCCGCCAACGATGCTCACAGAAATACAGCAAAGGATTATCCTGCTTACTGTCGCTGTAGCCGCTATACAGCTTGAGCGGTGCACCGAGACGCTGTTCCAACTGCGTCACCTTCTGTACCCCCAGGCAACGCAGAGCCAGCACCCAACCACCGTAACGCCGTAAAATACGGCTCCCCACCAGATGGACCTGCGGCAGAAAAACAGAGTCCTGATACACCTGCTCTACCAGTCGCTCCGGTGAACCCGTGATCAGCCATACCTGTGCATCATGCGCTTCCAGGTACTGACGCAGACGCATTTGCACCACCGGGAAAGCGGTCACCTTATCGCGGAAATAACTGACAAAGCGCTGTTCCAATGCCTTTAAACGGGCCTCTGAGCGACCAAAGGTCATCGACCACAACAGCACGCTCATCGGCCAGCGAGCGGCGCGGCCCATCACCAACAGTGTCAGCCCGACAACCGGCAACACCGGCACCACCAGCAACAGATTCAATGGCAGATGGCGTAACAAGAAACGCAAGAAACTGCCAAACATGTCTTCCTGATGCAGCGTACCGTCCAGATCAAAGAACACCACACGGCGGCCTTCCTCGGCCTGCTGGTTCTGTTTCTCGCTCAAGCGCTACTCCTCAGGATCGTTGAATCCCATTATCCAGGTGAAAATAAATCCAGCGGCAATGGTAATCACCAGACCGGCCAGATACAACATCACCTTACCCGAGACAATGGTTAACGCCAAAGGTAAACCCGAGATGCCGAAGGTGATCACCGTCGCCACCTTCCAGTAACTGATCAGCGCACCGCCCACCGCCCCGCCGAGACAGGCGGCGATAAAGGGCCTCCCCAGCGGCAAAGTCACACCAAAAATCAAGGGCTCGCCTATGCCAAGAATACCGACCGGCAGCGCTCCTTTGATCACCTTTTTCAGGCGGGCATTACGGGTTTTCATTAATACCGCCAACGCGGCCCCGACCTGGCCGACCCCTGCCATGGCCAAAATTGGCAGCAGGGGATTAGAACCGTGGGCCTGCACCAGCTCGACATGGATCGGCACCAGCCCCTGATGTAAACCGGACAACACCAACGGCAGGAACAGCCCGGACAGTACCGCGCCCACCAGCAAGCCCCCTTTGTCGATCGCCAGGTTAGCACCATGGGCGATGGCATCCGAAATATAGCCGCCCAACGGCTGCAGGATCACAATCGCCAACGATGCAGTGACCAGCGTGGTGATCAGCGGGTTGAGGATCAGCTCAATCGACTCCGGTAGCCAATTACGCAGGCGCTTTTCCACCCAGCACATCAATGCCACCACCAGCAGCACCGCGATGACCCCACCACGGCCAGGCTGCAACGCCTCACCAAACAGAGTGATCTGCGCCAACGCCGGGCTGGAGAGAATACCGGCCATGACGCCGCCCATGGCCTGTGAACCGCCAAACACCCTGGCGGCGTTAACCCCCACCAGAATATTCATGATGGCAAACACTGCGCTGCCGAAAATCGCCAGCAGCCCCAGCACGTTGGGATAATTCACTGCCAGCTCACCGGCAATATCCGGCCGTTTCAGCAGATTAATGATGCCGGTAATCAGACCGGAAGCGATGAACGCCGGGATCAACGGAATAAAGACATCGGCCAGTTTTTTCAGCGCACCGCTCATTGGCGCGGCATACTTTTGCTTGGCCTGCGCCTTGTTACGGGCGACATGGTCTCCGGCAGCCGCCGGTGCGCCGGTGAGCAGTGAGCGCATGGCATCCACCACCTTGGCGGCGGCCCCCGGACCCACGATGAACTGGTGCTGATCGCCCTGCTTGATATAGCCTTTAACGCCCGATAACTGTTTGAGCGCCGCTAAATCAAGGCGTTGTTCGTCGCTAACTTCGACGCGCACCCTTGTCATGCAGTTCTCCAGACGCAGGATATTCCCCTCGCCGCCAATGCCCGCCAGAATCTGTGTCGCCAGTGCCGTTGTCTTGTCCATCGCCCGCCCCAGGAGTGGTTTAGCGCGTCAATGCCGCGCGCAAATAGCCGTCGTGCTGCTGTAAGCGCTGCTGCGCCTCTTCAGCATCGATGCCGGCCAGAATCATCAGGATTGCCGGTTTGACTTCAAAACCGGTCTGCGTCAGCGCCGCCTCGGCCTGACTACGCTCGGCACCGGTGGCTTCCACCACGATGCGGCAGGCGCGATCCACCAGTTTTACGTTGGTGGCCTTCACGTCCACCATCAGGTTTTCATAGACCTTACCCAGCTTGACCATCGCACCGGTCGACAGCATGTTCAGCACCAGCTTCTGCGCAGTGCCGGACTTCAGACGCGTCGAACCGGTCAAGGCCTCCGGGCCTACTACCGGCGAAATCGCCACCTGTGCCTCATGGGCGATCGGTGAATCCGGGTTACAGGAGATCGCCGCCGTCGGGCAACCCAGCTGTCGCGCATAACGCAGCGCACCTATCACATAAGGCGTGCGCCCGGAGGCGGCCAGCCCGACCACCATGTCGGTAGCCGTTAAATCCAGCGCGACCAGATCGGCCTCACCCAGCGCCGCGTCGTCCTCTGCGCCTTCCACCGCTTTCAGCAGCGCGCCCGGCCCACCGGCAATCAGCCCGATCACCATGCCATGCGGCACGCCGAAGGTCGGTGGGCATTCAGAAGCATCCAACACGCCAAGGCGGCCGCTGGTGCCGGCCCCCAAATAAATCAACCGGCCACCGGCCTTCAGCGCCGCCGCCGCCAAATCCACCGCCTGCGCGATGGCCGGCAGCACTTTTTCAATCGCTTCCGGCACCTTGCGGTCTTCCCGGTTAAAACAGCTCACCATCTCCAGCGTCGACATCTCGTCCAACTCCATGGTGGCTGGATTGCGGGTTTCGGATACTAATGCGCCTAAGTTCATCTCTTCACCTTTGAATTTTTAATTCACAAACTTAAATCATTATTTGAATATTTTATTCAACAAAGCGAGCGCTTTTTGCTATTTTAAAGACTCGCTCACAAAAAATTTTCACTGCGCGTTTTCGCTATCAACGTGGCAGAATGGCGTCTGGTTTTCAGGGAATTATCAATGAGTACCCTTCTTCGTATTCGCCAGATGTATCCAACGCTGGCTCAAAATGACCGCAAACTGGCGGACTTCCTGCTGCATAACGCCGAGCAGGCGCGCCATCTCAGCTCGCAAAAGCTGGCCCAACTGGCTGGGATCAGTCAGTCGAGCGTGGTGAAGTTTGCTCAGAAGATGGGCTACAAAGGCTTCCCGGCGCTAAAACTGGCGCTGAGTGAAACCCTGGCACAACCGCAGACAGAACCCGCGGTGACGGTGCATAACCAGATCCTCAGCAGTGACGCCCTGAAAACCGTCGGAGAAAAACTGTTGGTAGAGAAGCAGGCAGCACTGCGCGCCACGCTGGACATCAACAGTGAGGAACGCCTGCATCAGGCGCTGGAAATGTTGCGTCAGGCGCGAAGGGTTATTCTGCTGGGGATTGGTGCCTCCGGCCTGGTCGCCAAGGACTTCTCCTACAAACTGATGAAAATTGGCGTGATGGCAGTAGCCGAGCAAGATATGCACGTCCAACTGGCGACGGTTCAGGCGCTGGATAAGCGGGATTTGCTGTTGGCAATTTCGTTCAGCGGCGAACGGAGGGAAATAAACCTGGCAGCGGAAGAAGCCCGCCTGGCCGGCGCTAAAGTGCTGGCGCTTACCAGCTTCTCGCCGAACGGCCTGCAACAACGCGCCGACCACTGTTTGTATACCATTGCCGAAGAACCTAATACCCGCAGCGCGGCTATCTCTTCCAGCACCGCTCAATACGCCCTCACCGACCTGCTGTTTATGGCCTTAATCCAGCACGATCTTGATCATGCCCGCAACCGAATAAAACACAGCGAACAATTAGTGAAAAAACTCGTCTGAGTCGTATAATGCCCAGACCACAAATACCAGGATATAAAAAACATATCTAAAAATAGAGTGTGTGGTGTTTATTGTTCAAATTCCGCCCGGAATTTGAACAGGCATGGACAGCAATATATTGATAATAGAATTTAATGAAAACACATACAGTAATTTTAAATAGAACCCACATATTCGCAACATCCCCCGTGGTCCGCAATTTTTTGCTCTTCGTTGTCGCTTCGTTGATATTAATAAAAGCGATGGGATATGGCGGCGCCAAAGGGATTGATATCCTGTTTATTTCCCTTAGCCTGTTATTATTATCTGCCATCCCCCTCACGCGATATTTTCTGGTTATCCCCTACATTATATTCTGTGCCATTTATGCCCCCGTCGGGGTGATCTACGGCCCACCTTCCGTCTCCGTGGTGTCGGCCCTGTTTCAAACCAACAGGGCGGAAGCCATCGAGTTTCTGCACGCCATCCCCGCCGGCTGCTATCTGTTACCCTGCGCCACACTGCTCACATTGTTTATTCTTGCTCGCTATAGCTGGCAGCGGCCACTCCCGACTAAAAAAATATTGCCATTTGGGGTGATTTTTATCGTTTTGCTGTTCGCCAGAATACTCAGTGGAGGAGTCGGAAATCTTCATTTGGTGGATTTCTTTTCATCGCTAATTTCTTCATACCAGAGCTACAACCAACAAATAGCAGAAATTGATGCCAGCACGCACTCCCAACCCAGCTGGCTCCTTAATGGCGCTAATAGTAACAAGGCTAACTATGTCATTGTGGTTGGCGAAAGCATGCGCAGGGACTACATGTCATTATTCGGTTACCCGACGCCGACGACCCCTTTTCTGGATCACGTCAACGGAACTTTTTACAGTAATTATATTTCCACCGCGCCGAACACCTTCGAATCTTTGCCAAGAACGCTGGCATTGAGCGAGGGGAAAAACAGTCATATTGCCGATAATATTATTACGCTGGCGAAAACCGCAGGATTACACACCCATTGGTTTTCCAACCAGGGTCTGATTGGCCAGTTTGATACACCGATATCCAAAATAGCCATGTTCAGTGATGAGCACCAGTTCCTGAAAAAAGGGGATTACCAGTCACGCAACACCGACGACGATGAGCTATTACCTCTGCTGCAAAGCTCATTGGCGAGCAATGGTCTGGGGAACCTGTATGTTCTGCATATCATGGGATCTCACTCAGACTTTTGCGAACGTCTCGGTGGTGAGCCACCGATTTTCACCAGCGATAACGCTGAGCTCGCTTGTTACCTTTCAACCTACCGCAGGACGGATCGTTTCATCGAGCATGCTTATCAAATGCTGCAGGCGACTCACTCCCCGTTTAAATTATTCTATTTCTCTGATCACGGTCTTTCCCATCGTGAGATTGATGGCAAACTTTACCTGCGCCATGGCGGTGATACCCGGCAGAATTATGAAGTCCCGCTGCTGGTGCTTTCTGATTCAGACCGGCAACGGACCCTTATCGAGGATCCGCACAGCGCCTTTGACTTTATCAGTCTGTTTGCCCAACAGGCTGGGATTAACATTACCCGGCCACAATTGTCTGCAGCGGTAACGGCACAAGGCAAGAGGCATGTATTCAATGGTCAGGAAATGGTTGATTTTGATCAGTTAGCCAACGACCCGCCGGAGTTACTATGACGCCCCGGTTAACCGCATCTGTAAAAACACATTTGCCGCTGCAGGTGGAAAAACGCCCGAAAAAATGGGTTTTATGATAGATTGCGCGCCTGTTCGTGTGCACCGATTAAAAGATAACTGACATGGCACTGCTGATTACCAAAAAATGCATCAACTGCGATATGTGCGAACCGGAATGTCCTAATCAGGCCATTTCGATGGGCGATGATATCTACCAGATTGATACCGATCGCTGCACCGAATGTGTTGGCCATTATGATATTCCCACCTGTCAGCAGGTGTGCCCAATCGATAACACCATTGTGGTTGACCCGCAGCACAACGAAACCAACGAACAGCTGTGGGATAAGTTTGTTGTGCTGCACCACGCCGACCGACTCTGACCACGGAGGTTAGATCAACAAGGGCGCCAACAGGCGCCCTTTTGTTTTATAGCAGGTTAAGACGATTACCCTTCGATAATCACCGTGGCACAGGCATAGCGGCGTTCATCGGCCAGCGAAACGTGAATGGAGGTCACTCCCATTTCCTGCGCCAGCTCGGCGGCACGTGCATGCAGACGGATATTCGGCTTGCCGAGCCCGTCATTGAACACTTCAAACTGATTAAACGCCAGCCCGTTGCGAATACCGGTACCAAAGGCCTTGGCAACCGCCTCTTTCACCGCGAAACGTTTGGCCAGAAAACGCACCGGTTGCTGATGCTGCTGGTACAGTTGCCATTCGGCTTCGCTCAGTACGCGGCGTGCCAGACGATCGCCACTTCGCTCCACGACCGCTTCTATGCGTGCCATTTCGACAATGTCGGTACCCAGCCCCAGCACTGCCATTAGCGACGCGCTTCGCGCATCAGCAATTTCATGTCAGTCACCGCTGCCGGTAACCCACACATCACCGCCTGGCCGATAATAGCGTGGCCGATATTCAGCTCATGCATTTCAGGCAAGGCTGCGATCGGCTGAACGTTATGGTAAGTCAGGCCATGGCCGGCGTTGACCTTCAGGCCTTTCTCCACAGCATAGGTCGCAGCAACCGCAATGCGGTACAGCTCGGCCTTTACCGCCAGTTCACCTTCGGCTTCTGCATAGGCACCGGTATGAATCTCAATGTAGGGTGCCCCCACCGCGACCGCCGCATCGATCTGACGATGATCCGGATCGATAAACAGCGAAACCAGAATGCCAGCCTTTGCCAGCCGCTCAACCGCGACGGCCATTTTGTCTTGCTGCCCGGCAACGTCCAGTCCACCTTCGGTGGTTACTTCTTCGCGTTTTTCCGGTACCAGACAACAAAAATGCGGCTTTAACTCAATGGCGATGTCCAGCATCTCATCGGTCACGGCCATTTCCAGATTCATTCGGGTCTGAATGGTCTGGCGCAAAATGCGAACGTCGCGATCGGTGATATGACGGCGGTCTTCACGCAGGTGTACGGTGATCCCGTCAGCCCCGGCTTGCTCGGCAATAAATGCCGCCTGTACCGGATCCGGGTATTGGGTTCCGCGCGCGTTACGTAACGTGGCGATGTGATCGATATTGACGCCCAGCAGCAAGTCAGCCATGACAACCCTCTAAAAAACGATTTTCAGTGGCCGTAGTTTACACCCGGGGGCAGTGCGGCAAAAGGGGAAAAGGTCAGGCGTCGTCGACCGGAGAATCAGGCTGCTTACGGACAAACTGACGAAACAGCTCGCGGCTCTTCAGCGGTTTACCGCCCAGGTAAGGTTTGAGCGCCATGCGGGTGAAACGTTTGGCAGCGCGCAAGGTTGGTACATCGGGAAATTGACGCTCCGCCAGCGCACGCAGTTCGCGGCCGGTAAAGCTGTAATGATCAACCACCAGGCTGGCGATAAAGCCTTTTTCCTCGCGGTAGCGATAGGTCATGCCGTCATCTACCGGCAGGCCGCTACCGGCGCAGTGCAGGAAGTCCAGGCCGTAGCCCAGGTGATTCAGCAAGGCCAATTCGAACTGACGCAACGCCTGCTCCGGCGAAACATCTTCTGCCGCCAGCGCCTGCAAACATTGCAGATAATCGAAGAATAATATCGAGTAGTTGGCTTCCTGCTCCAGCACCCGTGACAGCAGTTCATTCACATACAGGCCGCTGTACAGCATCATGCCGCTGAGGGGTAAACCGAGGGAGACCGCTTCGGCGTTACGCAGCGTTTTGACTTCGCCACGGCCGCCCCATCGCACCAGCAGGGGAGTAAAGGGTTGCAGGCAACCCTTTAGATTGGAACGGCGGCTGCGCGCGCCTTTTGCCAGCAAACGCACCCGCCCATGACCTTCGGTAAACATATCCAGCATCAGGCTGGTTTCACTGTACGGTCGTCCGTGCAGGACGAAAGCGCGCTCCCAGCCGTCCATTGGATAGTTTATTTCAGGTCGTCGGTATAGCCCAGGCTACGCAACGCACGTTCGTCGTCCGCCCAGCCCGATTTCACTTTCACCCACAGTTCCAGATGCACTTTGGTTTCAAACATCTGTTCCATATCCTGACGGGCTTCAATACCGATGGTTTTGATCTTCGCACCCTTGTTGCCGATGACCATTTTTTTCTGGCCTTCGCGCTCAACCAGGATCAATCCGTGGACGTTGTAACCACCGCGCTCGTTCGGCACAAATTGTTCGATCTCAACCGTCACCGAGTAAGGCAGCTCTTCACCCAGGAAACGCATCAGCTTTTCACGGATGATTTCCGACGCCATAAAGCGCTGGGAACGGTCGGTGATGTAATCGTCCGGGAAGTGGTGTTCCGCTTCCGGCAGCACCTTGCGCGCGATAGCCGCGATAGTGTCCACGTTCATGCCTTTTTCGGCAGAAATTGGCACCACGTCGAGGAAATTCATCTGCTGGCTGAGGAACGCAATGTGCGGCAACAGCTTGGATTTGTCGGTAACGTTGTCGACCTTGTTGATCGCCAGCAGGACCGGACTTTTCAGGTTGCGCAGCTTGTTGACCACCATTTCATCATCGGCAGTCCAGTTAGTGCCTTCTACCACGAAGATCACCAGCTCGACGTCGCCGATTGAGCTGCTGGCCGCACGGTTCATCAAACGGTTGATGGCGCGCTTTTCTTCGATATGCAGACCCGGGGTGTCGACGTAGATGGCCTGATAGGCGCCATCGGTATCGATACCCATAATGCGGTGACGGGTCGTCTGTGGTTTACGCGAGGTGATGGAGACTTTTTGTCCCAACAGTTGGTTCAGCAACGTGGATTTGCCCACGTTGGGACGACCGACTATCGCAATAAAACCACAGTATTGTTTTTCTTCGCTCATTCAAGCTCCAGCTTTATTAACGCTTGTTCCGCTGCCGCTTGTTCGGCTTTACGGCGGCTTGAGCCGGTTCCCACCACGGGCTCGCTCAAACCACTCACCTGACAGTGGATAGTAAACTCCTGATCGTGCGCCTCACCGCGAACCTGCACCACCAGATAAGAAGGTAACGGCAGATGACGACCCTGTAAAAACTCCTGCAAACGGGTTTTTGGGTCTTTCTGCTTATCACCGGGGCTGATTTCGTCCAACCGGCTGCGATACCAGTCCAAAATCAGTCGTTCAACAGTTTGGATATCACTGTCCAGGAACACACCGCCAATTAAGGCTTCCACCGTATCCGCCAGGATTGATTCGCGGCGGAATCCACCACTTTTCAGCTCACCCGGGCCGAGACGCAGACATTCGCCCAGATCGAACTCACGTCCCATCTCCGCCAGCGTATTACCGCGCACCAGCGTGGCGCGCATACGGCTCATATCGCCCTCGTCTACGCGAGGGAAACGCTGGAACAGCGCATTGGCGATGACAAAACTGAGAATGGAGTCACCCAGAAACTCAAGACGTTCATTGTGTTTACTGCTGGCGCTACGGTGAGTTAACGCTTGCAGTAAGAGCTCCTGCTGTTGAAAAGTGTAGCCCAGCTTCCGCTGCAGCCTATTTATTACGATGGGGTTCATGAGTTACCAATAGATCAAGAATGCGTCAAAAACTTGCAGCATACGGAACAGGCCTGCTTCGCTGAAAGCCAATCCAAAGCTGTTTCGTTTGCAGTGGCCCCCAACAGGGAGCCAACTTTTTATCGCTCGAGCCGGTATTCTACAACGAGTGGAAATATAATGCTGCGTTAATAGACGCCGGATTAATGAATTCCACCGATACGGCTAAATCTTACGCCGGTAGGCCATTCGCCTTCCTGCTTTTCAAAACTCATCCAGATAGCCGTGGCCTTACCTACCAGATTTTTCTCTGGTACGAAGCCCCAATAACGGCTGTCGGCGCTGTTGTCGCGGTTATCACCCATCATGAAGTAATGACCCGCCGGCACAACCCACTCCGCCAACTGTTTACCCGGCTGCTGGTAATAAGCGCCCACCTGATCCTGCGTGCCTGGCACGGTCAGAATATGGTGAGAAACATTACCCAGGCTTTCCTGGCGCTCACGCAGACGAATACCACCCTGCGGCACGTTTTCGCTCAGCGGGATTTGGTAGAAACCGTTGCTGGCCTCACCCATGCCGCTGCGGCTGAACAACTGCACAAAGTCGCTTGGCTGCGCATCATTGTAAGTCACCGCCAGCGCGGTATCACATGACTGGCCGCTATTACACGAAGGCTGAACGGTCACACGCTTATTGATCGGATCGTAACTCACGCGGTCGCCCGGCAGGCCAATCACACGCTTGATATAATCCAGTTTCGGATCCAGCGGATATTTAAATACCGCAATATCACCGCGTTTCGGATGACCGGTTTCAATTAGCGTGGTCTGGGTAATAGGATCTTTAATGCCGTAGGCATATTTCTCCACCAGAATAAAATCGCCAATCAACAACGTCGGCATCATAGAACCGGACGGGATCTGGAAAGGTTCGTAAATAAACGAACGCACCACAAAGACCAGCAGCAATACCGGGAAAACCGATGCGCCGGTTTCAATCCAACCCGGTTGTTTCGCCACTTTTGCCAGCGTTTTATCGTCTACAGCGCCCGCAGTCTGTGCATTAACCGCCGCAATCTTGGCTCGGCGGGCCGGCGCCCATCTGAAGCGCTCAAAGGCCCAGATGATCCCGGTAACCAATGTGGCCAGTGCCAGGATCAGGGCAAACATATTCGCCATGCAAACTCCCTAGTTACGCGACTCTATCGCTGTTACTTACTTGTCCTTGCCAACGTGCAGAATGGCCAGGAACGCTTCTTGCGGCAACTCTACGTTACCGACCTGCTTCATGCGTTTCTTACCGTCTTTCTGTTTCTGCAGCAGCTTCTTCTTACGGCTTACGTCACCGCCGTAGCATTTCGCCAGAACGTTTTTACGCAGCTGTTTCACCGTCGCACGCGCGATGATATGGGTACCGATAGCGGCCTGAATGGCAATATCGAACTGCTGACGTGGGATCAGCTCTTTCATCTTTTCTACCAGCTCACGGCCACGGTACTGCGAGTTGTCACGGTGAGTGATCAGCGCCAGCGCATCCACGCGCTCGTTGTTGATCAACACGTCGACGCGCACCATGTCAGAGGTCTGGAAGCGTTTGAAGTTGTAATCCAGCGACGCGTAGCCACGCGAGGTAGATTTCAGACGGTCGAAGAAGTCGAGCACCACTTCCGCCATCGGGATTTCGTAGGTCAGTGCAACCTGGTTACCGTGGTAAACCATGTTGGTCTGTACGCCACGTTTCTCGATACACAGGGTGATGACGTTACCCAGGAATTCCTGCGGCATCAGCATGTGACATTCGGCGATCGGCTCACGCAACTCTTCGATGTTATTCAGTGGTGGCAGCTTGGATGGACTATCAACGTAGATGGTCTCTTTGCTGGTCGTTTCCACTTCATACACTACCGTTGGCGCGGTGGTGATCAGTTCCAGATCGTATTCACGCTCCAGACGCTCCTGAATAATCTCCATGTGCAGCAGGCCGAGGAAGCCACAGCGGAAGCCGAAGCCCAACGCGGTGGAGCTTTCTGGCTCGTAGAACAGGGAGGCGTCGTTCAGGCTCAGTTTGCCCAGCGCGTCGCGGAAGGATTCATAGTCGTCGGAGCTGATCGGGAACAGGCCCGCATAAACCTGCGGCTTCACTTTCTTGAAGCCCGGCAAGGCTTTGTCTGCCGGTTGACGAGCCAGTGTCAGGGTATCGCCCACCGGTGCGCCAAGGATGTCTTTAATTGCACAGACCAACCAGCCTACTTCACCACAGTTCAACACGTCACGATCGACACGTTTCGGGGTAAAGATGCCCAGACGATCGGCATTATAGGTTTGGCCGGTGCTCATGACCTTGATCTTGTCGCCCTTGCGCATGGTGCCGTTCTTAACGCGCACCAGGGAAACTACGCCCAGGTAGTTATCGAACCAGGAATCGATGATCAGTGCCTGCAGCGGCGCTTCCGGATCGCCTGCCGGGCCCGGAATATCACGCACCAGGCGTTCGAGCACTTCTGGCACGCCGACGCCGGTCTTGGCCGAGCAACGCACCGCATCGGTAGCGTCGATGCCAACGATGTCTTCAATTTCCTGCGCGGCGCGATCGGGATCGGCAGCCGGCAAGTCAATTTTGTTCAGTACCGGCACCACTTCCAGATTCATATCCAGTGCGGTGTAGCAGTTAGCCAGCGTCTGAGCTTCTACGCCCTGCCCGGCATCAACCACCAGCAGTGCGCCTTCACAGGCGGCCAGTGAACGGGAAACTTCGTAGGAAAAGTCAACGTGTCCAGGCGTATCGATAAAGTTGAGCTGGTAGGTTTGGCCGTCCTGCGCCTTATAATCCAGCGTCACGCTTTGCGCTTTAATGGTGATGCCACGCTCGCGCTCAAGATCCATAGAATCGAGCACCTGCGCGGCCATTTCACGTTCGGACAAGCCACCGCAAATTTGGATAATACGGTCGGACAGCGTCGACTTACCGTGGTCAATGTGGGCAATAATGGAGAAATTTCGTATATGCTTCATTATAAAAGTTTTTCTGCCTTGGTATTTCTGAATTACTCGCCTATAGAAACCCGCATGGACCTAAAGCGACAGTGAATGGGTTCGGCCGTCTTGCGCCTGAATCGCTGCATTCTACATGCCACAACACTGAAAACCTAGCGATCGGTGCAGTGAAGGCATTCTATTATGTACACTTTAATGTTACAGGGCGCTCCGGGTTATGAAAGCAGATGTTAACAAAGCCCAACGTCGTCAAAACGGTCAGTTATGACAATCTTTCCTTCCCCTATCCTCTCACCTGCCGCCTGCGGGATCGGGCGTTAATACATAACCGCCAATAACGCAATAAACCCCTTCCTAATTCTGGATAAAATAATATCTGGATCAACATCTTAGAATTGCACTTCACTCCCCAGGCTTTAGGAAAAACCCGATATACGCTGACCGGCTGCTTCTATAGAAATGTGGGTGAACACCGAGATAAAACATAATTCAGGGCACTACATCGGCATGCCCACCGGGGTTCATCAGCCTATCTCTGCGTATTGATTGGAAGGTGCATAATGATCGATAAAGGGCCAATGCTGAGCCGGCACGATTTTTCAAAGGTCAATTGGGGCATTCTGGCAGCGGCAGCGCTGCTGTTAACTCTCGGTGCGGCGCTGTTGTTACTGCCACTGCTGAGCAACATGGATGAAAATGAGGTACTGACCCTACTGCAAACCGGCGCAGCAACTATTGTACTCGGCTGCATTCTGCTGGCACTGCGCCATTGTCTGCGGCCAACGTTGACCTATCGCCTGTACGAGCACGGTGTTCGGGTGATTAACCCGCATAGTCATAAAGAACGATTTATCCCCTTTGAAAAAATTGGTGATATTTATCGTTTTCGCGGTGGGCGTCTGTTTGGCGGGGTATTCGATGTGATGGCTTTTCGCACTTCGGCTGAACAGCCCTGGTGCCCGGTATTCAGCAATGTTTCCCACTCCTGGCGGCTGGCAGATACCATTATCGCTCAGCAGATCCAACAGCGTGGGCCACAAGCCTTGAATGCGCTGTATCAGGGTGAAATGTTGTCGTTTCACTACCTCAGCTGCGGCGCTCGCTGGCTGAATCAATTACTGCCAGGGCAGCGAAAACGGCCATCAACCCAAACGCTGAGTCTGAGCTCAACGGCACTGATCACGGCGCAGGGTTCTATCCCGATTGAGCAGATCCGCGAACTGGAAAATAACCCGCAACGCGGCACCATTCGCCTGCTGGATAATCAGGGCAATGCGTTATTTACCATCGGATATTTTTCGCTGCTCAGCGCCGATCTGTTTATCGCGCTGCTGGAACATATGATCTACACCCGCATCACCGCCTACCATAACCCGGCGATGACGCGGCAGCAGTTTTAAAGCAGAGGTGGGTTTTCCGTCTGCAGGCGCATGGCCCCAGGCGGTAAACCAATTTGCAGAACGATGGGTTGGTAATTCGCCTGTTCACCGAGGCGCTGTGCCAGACTGCGTGCCAGCATAAAGGCCGCAACCCCGCCAAGCAGTGCGCCCAGCGCGGCAGATGCATCGGTGCCCAGCCAGTATTGCAACAGGCTGCCCCCCAGCATCATGCCCAGCAGTGGCGTCAGATAAACCAGCATTGCTGAACGCAACAGGCTGCCTTCAGCAATGCCCACCTCAACCCGCTGGCCCGGCTCGAGCGGCTGCTCAATACGCACCTGCAGTTGGTGTTCGGTTTCCGGCACCAGCTCATTCAACGCGCGTGCGCCACAGCCAGAACGGGCCGTACAACTGCCACATCCTGCTTTCGGCTCACAGCGCAGCAGCGCCACGCCTTGTTGCCACGAAACGACCGTGGCCCACTCTTTCATCATTGTGGTGGCACCTTGAAGGAAATGCTGTCAGCAATTCGTTTAGCCGTCGCCGGCGGCAATTCGCCAACGATAGTGATCTCATTGCCGTTACGGACTTCGGTCTGGATAGTGCGACGCCCCTGGCGATAATACTGCTGGCCAGCGCCGCTGCCCGCTGGGCTGACGTTGACCGAGAAGCTGAACAGGCCATCGCTGTAGAGCCGCGATTCAACAGGCTCAGTCACGTTCGGCAGTTTACGGCGGTTACGTGCAATTTCATCGACCCCAGCCGGTAACCAACCCGTGCTCCAGCTCAACTTGATTTTATCTACCGCAGGAAGTGACAGCAACGGCGGCAGGCTGGCCTTGAGCAGCCCCTGCATCACGCTTTGCACTTGCGGCCCAACCACGAACGAAATCACCCGGTATTGCTCCAGCGTTTCGCCATCACGGTCGATCAAATCCACCCGCAGCGGCAGCTTGGTGTCTTCATCCATCCAGACAATATAGCTATAGCGTGAACCATCACGAGCCACCACGCGGATCACTTCGCACGGACGGTCGGAAATGCGGGTGCTGCCGACGGAGATGAAATCGTAATATTTCGCCAGGCGATCAAAATCAGCATAAACAATGGCCGGCAACGCATCGACGATGTGATCGCCAGACAGCGTAAAGGGCTCCAGGCCGGGTTCGAAATAGCTGATCCCCGCGCCGCGCTGCAGTACTTCACGGCGTGGGCCGTCCATATGCAGTAATTGGCCGAGCGGCTGCTGGTCGATCATCGCATGACGGTAGCGCAGCGATTCGATCCCCTGCTTGCTGATGCTGATATAGGCGAGTTCATAATTGAGCGAACGGCTAGCACTGCTCATCTGTTGTAACAACGCCCCGGACGCAGAGGGCTGCGCCGGGGCGATGTTTGAGTAGAGCAGGCTGCCCGTCAATAGACAGACGGAGAACCAAAGTTGCTTCATTACTGCTGTTGCATTCCTAAAGACTGAGTTCCGGGTACCTGAACGGCAGCCTGTTGTGGGGTGCTTTGCTCAAGCTGCAACTGATCAGAATGCAAACGACGTTGCAACTCATAATCTTGCAGCATAGCGTTAATGCGTTTGCGTTGTTCCTGCACCTGCTGCTGTTGACCGCTGCCGGTGGAGAAACTGTCTGCCGGTACGCCGAGGCTAACCGGTGACGCCTGCCCCATGATCGGCAGGGTATTGAACGCCGGTGATTCAGCAGCGCCAGATTGTGCAGCCGGTTGATTGTATTGCTGTACGCCTACAATCACCGCCAGCGACACGCAGGCCGCCATGCCAATCTGAGTGATCTGGCTCGCCCAAGGGCGGACTTTGTGCCAGAACGGCATTTTCTGCCAGGTGTGCGGTTGCGGCTGAGATTCTGGAACTGCAGAAGGAACCAGACGTGCAGGCTCTTTCTCAAGTGCAGCAGCAACACGATCTGCGATATCGAGATGCATGACTTGTCCGATATCACCCCGTAGTGTGTCACGTATCAGGTGATAGCTCTGCCAGCTTTGTTGAAGCACCCTGTCTTTAGACAATGAACTCAGTAGCTCACTGTCGAGCGATTCTCCATCCATCAGAGCGGAAAGCTTTTCTTTCTGCATGCCTAAGTACCCTTCCTGTGTTCGCCATTGCTAACGTTGAATCAGCGGTTGAACTTTATTATCGATAGCCTCCCTGGCGCGGAAAATACGCGAACGTACGGTTCCGACCGGGCAATCCATGATGGCAGCTATTTCTTCGTAGCTTAGACCATCCAACTCCCGCAGGGTAATCGCCATGCGAAGATCCTCAGGGAGAGACTCAATGGTACGGAAAACTATCTGTCTCAGCTCTTCTGACAACATTAAGTTCTCAGGGTTCGAAATTTCTTTCAGTGCACCCGCACTTTCGTAATTTTCGGCATCGTTGGCATCCACATCGCTGGATGGCGGACGACGACCCTGAGCCACTAAATAATTTTTTGCCGTATTCACAGCAATTCGATACAACCAGGTATAGAAAGCGCTATCCCCACGGAATGATTCCAGTGCGCGATAGGCTTTAATAAACGACTCCTGTACCACATCCGGCACATCGCCCTGCGGTACATACCGGGAAACGAGACTCGCCACTTTATGCTGGTAACGAATCACCAGTAAGTTAAACGATTTCTGATCGCCCTTTTGGACCCGCTCAACCAGAACTTGATCCGTTAACTGCTCGCTCATCCGAGGTAAACTCTCCCCAAATCCGTCTCCACGCGTAAAATTGTACTGCCAGCCATACATTATTTTCCTGAGCAAGCACTCGCTTGGAGTTCATACAGAACACGAAGTTCCGTATTGCCATTGTTTTTTATGTTGATGTCACCCATCCGTGGCTTTTGCCCGGACAATTAGGCTAACATGAATTTCACTCTTCTTCTGCACACATCATACGCTATGCAACCATCATCTGAACATGTTAGCGATGTACTGATCGTCGGCAGCGGTGCTGCCGGCCTGTCACTGGCGTTGCGCCTGGCGCAGCATTGCAAGGTTACCGTACTCAGCAAGGGGCCACTCAACGAAGGCGCCACCTTTTATGCCCAAGGCGGGATCGCCGCGGTTTTCGATGAAACGGACAGCATTGCCTCACACGTTGATGACACTTTGATTGCCGGAGCCGGTCTGTGTGACAAAGATGCGGTTGAGTTTATTGCCGGCAATGCTCGCCACTGCGTGCAGTGGTTGATCGATCAAGGGGTCTTGTTCGACACCGAGGTCAACGCTCAGGGCGAAGCACATTACCACCTGACGCGGGAAGGCGGCCACAGCCATCGCCGTATCCTGCATGCGGCCGATGCTACTGGCAAAGAAGTAGAGACCACCCTGGTTGGGAAAGCAAGCAACCACCCGAATATTTGCGTGATGGAACGCCGCAATGCGGTCGATCTGATCACTTCAAACAAAATCGGCCTGCCGGGTACCCGTCGTGTGGTCGGTGCCTATGTCTGGAACCGCGAACGGGAACAGGTAGAAACTTACCGCGCCAAAACGGTCGTGCTGGCAACCGGTGGGGCAGCCAAGGTGTATCAATACACCACCAACCCGGATATCTCTTCCGGAGACGGCATCGCCATGGCCTGGCGCGCCGGTTGCCGGGTCGCCAACCTTGAATTCAATCAGTTCCACCCGACCTGCCTGTTCCACCCACAGGCACGTAACTTCCTGCTGACCGAAGCCTTGCGCGGTGAAGGGGCTTATCTGAAGCGCCCGGACGGCAGCCGCTTTATGCCCGATTTTGACCCACGCGGCGAACTGGCACCGCGAGACGTCGTAGCACGCGCCATCGACCATGAAATGAAGCGCCTGGGTGCAGACTGCATGTATCTGGACATCAGCCATAAACCAGCTGAATTCATTACCCAGCATTTCCCGATGATCCATGAAAAACTGCTGACGCTGGGCTTTGACCTGACCCGCCAGCCGATCCCTATCGTCCCCGCAGCGCACTATACCTGTGGCGGCGTGATGGTTGATCAACACGGCCGCACCGATCTCGACGGGCTGTATGCCATTGGCGAGGTTAGCTACACCGGCCTGCACGGTGCCAATCGCATGGCGTCCAACTCACTGCTGGAATGCCTGGTTTATGGCTGGTCGGCAGCCGAAGACATCATGATGCGGCTGCCGTTTATCAAGCTGGCCAAACAGCTGCCGCAGTGGGATGAAAGCCGGGTGGATGATGCCGATGAGCGAGTGGTGATCCAGCACAACTGGCATGAGTTACGGCTGTTCATGTGGGACTACGTTGGGATCGTGCGCACCACCAAACGGCTGGAGCGCGCACTGCGCCGCATCAATACGTTGCAGGCAGAAATTGATGAGTACTATGCCAACTTCCGCATCTCCAACAACCTGCTGGAACTGCGTAATTTGGTGCAGGTGGCGGAGCTGATCGTCCGCAGCGCCATGGAGCGTAAAGAAAGCCGTGGATTGCACTACACGCTGGACTACCCGGATCTGCTGCCGGAAGCGCTACCGACCATCCTGCAACCATAATGATACCGCCAGGGCACCCATAAAGGTGCCCTGTTCATTTCAGTAGAACAGGTAAAAATCGGTAATCAGACGGCGGAAATCATCGGTGTAACTGCCATCGTCCAACTTGATAGCCAGCTTCTGTTCGGTTTCTAGTTCGACGGGCTGACGCGTCAGCGCCAACAATACGCGGTGCATCGGCGTATCCGCGCGATCGCTGACATTCAGCCGTTGCGCAGTATGCCAGCCGCGTAGCTGTGCATTGCTTTCGAAAGCACCACCAATGTCGTGCGGCAGCACTACGCAAAATGTCCCCTTTGGTGCGATTAACTGCTCCGCACTGGCCAACAGAGCATCGTGGGTCAGGGTTTCGGTATAACGTGCGTTGTGGCGCGCCTGGTCACGGCAGGCAACCGCCGGTTCGAAATATGGCGGGTTACTGACGATCAGATCGTACTCACCGGCATGATGCTGGGCAAAATGATGAATATCTTGTGCATGGACCTGAATGCGCTGCGACCAAGGGGACTCCTGCACGTTGTCACGTGCCTGGGCGGCAGCGGTCTCGTCCAGTTCCACCGCGTCGATCAGCACGTTCTCGGCCGACCGCTGCGCCAGCATCAGCGCGATCAATCCGCTGCCGCTGCCGATATCCAGCACCCGTTGCGCCTGCGCCAAGGGAGCCCATGCGCCGAGCAACACGCCGTCGGTGCCCACTTTCATTGCACAGCGATCGTGAGCAACAAAAAATTGTTTGAAGGTAAAACCGCCGCGACGCGGAGTAAAATTCGCTTTCGATTGAGTGCTCACAATAACCACCTGAATACAAAACTCGCGTAGCATAAGGCAATCTGATTTTTGGGAAAAGACATGCTTTCCGCTTAAATAGGTGAAGAACGCGGCCAACCCGTCTATAATCGGCGCCCCAAGTAGAGGTAGACCATGACAGTAACCAATTTTTCCGAGCTCGAACTCGATGAACGCCTGATAAACGCCCTGCGTGATAAAGGCTACGAACGCCCAACCGCCATTCAAGCCGAGGCGATCCCGCCTGCGATGGATGGGCGCGACGTATTGGGTTCGGCGCCGACCGGCACCGGCAAGACCGCTGCATTTTTGCTGCCGGTATTGCAACATCTGCTCGACTTCCCACGCAAGAAGTCCGGCCCACCGCGCGTACTGATCCTGACCCCGACACGCGAGCTGGCGATGCAGGTAGCCGATCAGGCACGTGAACTGGCTGCTCATACTTCGCTGGATATCGCTACCATCACCGGTGGCGTCGCTTATATGAACCACGCGGAAGTCTTCAGCGAAAACCAGGACGTGGTCGTTGCCACTACCGGTCGTCTGCTGCAGTACATTAAAGAAGAAAACTTCGACTGCCGCGCGGTAGAAACGCTGATCCTCGATGAAGCCGACCGCATGCTCGACATGGGCTTCGCGCAGGACATCGAAACGATTTCCGCCGAGACCCGCTGGCGTAACCAGACCTTGCTGTTCTCCGCGACGCTGGAAGGCGATGCCATCCGCGAGTTCGCCGAACGCATTCTGAAAGAACCGGTAGAAGTCGAAGCTGACCCATCACGCCGCGAGCGTAAAAAGATCCTGCAGTGGTACTACCGTGCAGACGACGTGGTGCATAAAACCGCCCTGTTGGTGCATTTGCTGCAACAGCCGGACGTGCAGAAATCCGTGATCTTCGTGCGTAAGCGTGAGCGCGTGCATGAGCTGGCAGCCTGGCTGCGCGAGGCGGGCATCAACACCTGTTACCTCGAAGGTGAAATGGTGCAGGCCAAGCGTAACGAAGCGGTAAAACGCATGATGGACGGCCGTGTCAACGTGCTGGTCGCTACCGACGTTGCCGCTCGTGGTCTGGATATCCTGGATATCACCCACGTGTTCAACTTCGACATGCCGCGCACGGCGGATACCTACCTGCACCGCATCGGCCGTACCGGTCGTGCCGGGCGTAAAGGCACCGCCATCTCACTGGTTGAGGCACACGACCACCTGCTGTTGGGCAAAGTGGGCCGTTACCTGAACGAGCCGCTGAAAGCACGGGTGATCGAAGAGCTGCGTCCATCAACCAAAGTGCCAAGCGAAAAAAGCAACGGTAAACCTTCCAAGAAGGTGATGGCCAAGCGCGCTGTCGACAAAGAAAAGAACAAAGAAAAAGCCAAGGTGAAAGTGCGCCATCGCGATGCGAAAAACGTGGGCAAACGCCGCCAGCCAAAGGCTAAGCCTGAGGGCAACGGCGCGAAGTAATGCTGCCGTCGTGAATAAAAACCGCCTCCATTAACCTGAGGCGGTTTTTTTATGCCCGTTACGGCTGCGCGTAATGCGTCGCCTGCTGATGGGCTTTTAGCCAGGCATTCAGTTGACGGTAGCGATCGCGCATTTCTTCACTCTGCAACGACGTCGGCGTCTGTGAGAAATAGAACTGGAAGGTCACTCCCTGCTGGTTGCGGGCTTTAGCATCGGCCCCGGCTTGCAACAGCATCAACGCCAATTGCGGTGCATTGATTTTTGCCGCTACGTGCAAAGGCGTATCCCCCAGCCGATCGCTCAGCGTGACATCCGCCCCAGAGACCAACAACAGCCGCAGTTGCTCCTCTCGCCCCGCCAGCACCGCAGCCGCCAGCGGCGTGGCACCGGTCACCGCATTACGTGGGTTAACCGCTACACCCTGCTCCAGCAACAACCGCAAATACTGCGGGTCCTGCACCGCCGCAGCGGTATGCAGTGCGCTGTTGCCATCCAGCCCCGGCGTGGCGGCATCAGCCCCCAACTCCAGCAGTGAGCCCAAACTTGACGGTTGCTGCGACAGTATCGCCCACTGCAGCAAAGTGACCTGACGGTCGCCCTGCTCGCGCAGTCGCCCCTGCGTGGCCTGCTCGGCAATACTCTGCACATCACCGCGCGCCACCGCCTGAGCCAGCGCCGCATTGCCGTGTCCGTTGAACGGAGAGATATCCTGATTCATCTGTTGTTCCTTAGCCATCATCAGCAAACCGGCGATCGCCGTCAGCAGCAGCATGGCGATAATTAACGCCTGCTGTACTCGTCGCCTGTCAGGCATTGGCTTTCGCCTCCCAGGGCTTTTGCTCCGCCATCGAACTGATCACCTTATCGATACCGTGCGCGGTCAGGCTGCGGTCCACATGTTTGCTTGGCCGCCAGTCGTCAATGCCGCTCAGGGTGTCGTTATTGGCCAACGTGATTTTATGCCCAATAGCGTCCGGGATCAGCGAAGTGGATTCCTGCGTTCCGGTCAGCATGTCGTATTGTTCGCTGTAACGGCGGATGCCCCCGGCTTGCGCATCCTGTTTCGCCGCTGCCGGATCGATCCCCATACGGTTCAGCGTGTAATCGGACACGCCCGCAGCGTTAAAGGTGACCGCCACCGTACCGGTCGCCAGCGCCGCCGTTGCCGCCAGGCCGCCCCCCAATGAATGGCCGGCAATCACCAGCGCATCACCAAATGCCGCCTTGGCGCTTTTGGCAACCGCGACCGCCTGATTGTACTGCACATCGTCATAGCCGGTCGCCTGACGCACATTGCTCAGCCAGTCGCGCATATCATTGGTGCCGGCGAAGGCCAATACATATTGCTGATTATCGCTGTAAATGCCGGCCTGAAAACCCGATGCCGAATCATGCAGACTGGCGGGGTCAATGCCTGCGCCGAGCAAAGCGCTGTCGCTCAACCGGCTAAATCCGTCAACACCCTGGCCGGTGGTGCTGTAAACGTCTTTAGCCAATAACGCCAGCGTATAGTCCCCTTGCTGGGACTGCTGCCCACGCGTCACGCCCTGATTAGCAGCCACCGGTGCAGCGGCCGACATATCGCTCACCAGCGTATTCAGCAGGCTCTGCGCATTCAGGCTGTTAGTGGAAAGCGTGGCCGCCGGGGCCTTGGTCGATGGGGTTTCTGTGAGCTGGGGAGAGCTTGGTGGTTCCGGTAATACACGCGCCACTGGGGGCTGGATGGCCGCGGAACTGACCGCAGAGGTAAAACTCAAAGACATACTCATGCCGACTCCTTGTCGATAGACTTATCTATGCCGCACCCCAATGGGTGCTGCTTTAGCTATCGGCAGGTCGGAGCAGTTCTGTAATTCGGGCGATTATCTTTGCGAGGAATGTGATCCGGATTCAGTTTCTGACGAGTGGTCGCCATAAAAAAGGGAGCCGAAGCTCCCTTATTAACCACGCGGGTAATTACAGGCTTTCTGTAAAGGTACGTGTAATCACGTCACGTTGTTGTTCTGGCGTCAGCGAGTTGAAACGCACCGCATAGCCGGACACACGAATGGTCAATTGCGGGTATTTTTCTGGGTGCTTAACCGCATCTTCCAGCGTTTCACGACGCAGTACGTTCACGTTCAGGTGCTGCCCCCCTTCCACGCGCACGGTAGATTGCATTTCCAGCGGCACTTCACGGTACTCGATCTGGCCCAGATCGCTGACCGGTACGACCTGGTCTTCTGTGTATTTGGCTTTAGCGCAAACGCAGCGGGCTTCGGATGTTTCATCATCCAGCAGCCAGAAAGAGTTCAGTAGCGCCTGGTCGTTCGCTTTAGTGATTTGAATACCAGTAATCATTTTGTTGCCTCCGTACAAGGGCGAAAAATTCTACTTCGAGAAAAAACCAATCCTGGTTTCGGCCATTTGGTAAAACCATTGTTGTCTTGTTGTTCTGTATACCAGTCTGGCCGGGGCAATTCTTTGATTAAAGTCAATTTTCACGAGGTGCCCACACGGCGATAAAGGGCAAGTTTATGTTTTATGTCAATTTTCCCCACCAAGCACTTCGCAATTATTTTTGTAAATTATCAACAATTTTTGCATCCATCGCGATAGCGCCAGGATAAAAGCGGGTTTCACTGTGTGGAGCTAAACGGTAAGCTATGCCCAGTGAATTGTTAACGAAAACAAAGGAGAGCGTTTATGTCCACCTCCCTCACCTGGCATGATGTCATTGGCAAGGAGAAAGAGCAGCCCTATTTTCATGAAACGCTTGCCTTTGTTGCCGCTGAACGCCAGGCCGGTAAGACCATTTACCCACCACAAAAAGACGTGTTCAACGCCTTTCGTTTTACCGAGTTGGCGGACGTAAAGGTGGTGATCCTCGGTCAGGATCCCTATCACGGCCCGAATCAGGCCCATGGTCTGTCTTTCTCGGTGCTTCCTGGCGTGCCTGCGCCCCCTTCGCTGGTGAATATGTATAAAGAGCTGGCAACGGATATCCCGGGTTTTGAGCGCCCCAGCCACGGCTGCCTGCAAAGTTGGGCGGAACAGGGCGTGCTGCTGCTGAACACGGTGTTGACCGTTGAAGGCGGCCAGGCGCACTCTCATGCCAAGCTGGGCTGGGAGACCTTTACCGATAAGGTGATCGCCGCGTTGAATGAAAACCGCGAAGGCGTGGTGTTCCTGCTGTGGGGCGCGCATGCCCAGAAGAAAGGTAACTTTATCGACAGCAACCGTCACCACGTGTTGAAAGCGCCGCACCCTTCGCCGCTTTCCGCCCACCGTGGTTTCCTCGGCTGCCGTCACTTCTCGCAGGCCAACCAGCTGTTGGAGCAACAGGGGCTAAAGCCTATCGACTGGTTGCCGCAACTGCCGCAGGCCTGATTCAGACGCAAAAAAGGCACCCGAAGGTGCCTTTTCTTTACTTAATTTCGCTTAAGCCTTGGCTTTGGAAACCGCAACCATCGCCGGGCGCAGCAGACGACCATTCAGCGTATAGCCTTTCTGCATCACCATCATTACGTGATTTGGCTGGTGATCGGCAGATTCCATCAGGCTCATCGCCTGGTGCACTTCCGGGTTGAACGGCACGTTAGTGTCGCCAACGATTTCGATACCGTACTTACGCACGACGTCCTGCAGAGACTTCAGCGTCAGTTCGATACCTTCGATCATCGCCGTCAGTTCCGGATTGTTTTTATCCGCCAGATCCAACGCACGCTCCAGGTTATCCAACACCGGCAGCAGATCGCCGGAGAATTTCTCCAGAGCAAATTTATGCGCTTTTTCAATATCCAGCTCGGTGCGGCGACGGACGTTTTCCATTTCCGCTTTGGCACGCAGCAGGCTGTCGCGTTCATGCTGCTGGGCTTCGGCCAGTTGAGCTTCCAGCTCAGCAATGCGCTCATCCCGCAGATCGACGCCCTCAGCCGCTTCCGGCAAGACTTCCTGCTGTTCCATTTCTTCCGAGACTTGCTCGTTTGGCGTCTTCTGTTCTTTACTACTCATGAATATCTCCGCGTTTTAGCATTAATCTCGCAACTTGGCTTATTATGGGGATCAAAACCGGGGTTTCAAGTCAACCGGTCACAATGTGGGGCATAAACTGGTCCCGGTGAGGAAAATCACAACAATGAATAAAAAATTCGCCTGTATTGGCATTGTTGGCCACCCGCGTCACCCTTCGGCGCTGGCAACGCATGAGATGTTATTTCACTGGTTGGTCGCCCGAGGCTATTCAGTGATGGTTGAACGGCAGATAGCCAAGGATTTGGGGCTGCAAGACGCCGTGACCGGTAGCCTGGCAGAGATTGGCCAAAAGGCCGACCTGGCCGTGGTGGTCGGTGGCGACGGTAATATGCTGGGCGCCGCGCGCGTGCTGGCACGCTACGACATTAAAGTGATCGGTGTTAACCGCGGCAATCTCGGCTTCCTGACCGATCTGGATCCTGACAACGCATTACAGCAATTAGCCGACGTGCTGGAAGGCGAATACATCGATGAACAGCGCTTCCTGCTGGAAACCATCGTGCACAAAGAGAACCAGCAGTGCCGCATCAGCACCGCGATCAACGAAGTGGTGTTGCACCCCGGTAAAGTGGCGCACATGATTGAGTTCGAAGTGTATATCGACGATCGCTTCGCCTTCTCCCAGCGCTCCGACGGCCTGATCATCGCCACCCCGACCGGTTCGACCGCCTACTCGCTCTCTGCCGGTGGGCCGATCCTGACGCCTTCGCTGGAGGCCATCGCGCTGGTGCCGATGTTCCCGCACACCCTTTCGGCTCGCCCATTGGTGATCAACGGCAACAGCACCATCCGGCTGAAGTTTTCGCAAATTGGCAGCGATCTGGAAATCAGCTGCGACAGCCAAATCGCGTTGCCGATCCAGGAAGGTGAAGAGGTATTGATACGCCGTAGTGATTTCCATTTGAATCTTATTCATCCAAAGGACTACAGCTATTTCAATACGTTAAGCACCAAACTGGGCTGGTCAAAAAAATTATTCTAAAAACTGCGCCAGCCTCTTTACTGTATATAAAACCAGTCTATACTGTATGAAACTACAGTTATGTGTTTATACACAGGAAGGTTCCCATGCTGGCGCAATTAACCATCAGCAATTTTGCTATCGTTCGTGAGTTGGAAATTGATTTTCAACCGGGTATGACGGCGATTACCGGTGAAACCGGCGCCGGCAAATCGATCGCCATCGACGCGCTGGGGCTGTGCCTTGGTAATCGCGCCGACGGTAACGTCGTTCGATTGGGAGCCGCCCGTGCCGATATCTGCGCCCGCTTCTCACTGGCGGACACCCCTTCTGCAAGACAGTGGCTCGAGCAGAACCAGCTGGACGACAGCAATGAGTGCCTGCTGCGCCGGGTGATCAACGCTGACGGCCGCTCACGTGGCTTTATCAACGGTACCGCCGTACCGCTTTCGCAACTGCGCGAACTCGGCCAGCGCCTGATTCAAATCCACGGCCAGCATGCCCACCAGCTATTACTCAAGCCTGAGCACCAAAAACAACTGCTCGACGCCTACGCCGACGAACCTGCCCTGCTGACACAAATGCAGCAGGCTTACCAGCGCTGGCATCAGAGCTGTCGCGAACTGGCCCACCATCAGCAGCAGTCCATCGAGCGTGACGCTCGTAAACAGCTGCTGCAATACCAATTGAAAGAGCTGAACGAGTTTGCGCCGCAGGCCGGTGAGTTTGAGCAAATCGACACCGAGTTCAAACGCCTGGCCAATAGCGGTCAGTTGCTGACCATCAGCCAGCAAACCCTGCAATTACTGGCCGATAGCGAAGAAAATAATATGCTGAGCCAGCTCTACACCGCCAAACACCTGCTGGTTGAGCTGGTCGGTATGGATGAAAAACTCAGTGGCCTGCTGGATATGCTGGAAGAGGCGTCAATCCAAATCAGTGAAGCCAGTGATGAACTGCGCCACTATGCCGATCGCATGGATTTAGACCCCAACCGCCTGCAAGAACTGGAACAGCGCCTGTCGCGCCAAATTAACCTGGCGCGTAAACACCACGTCGCGCCAGAAGAACTGCCACAGTTGCACCAGCAAATGCTGGATGAACAACAACTGTTGTCACAGCAAGAAAACGACCATGAACACCTGGCCGAGGCGGTCACGCTGCATCATCAGCAAGCGCTGTTGCTGGCAGAGCAACTGCATCAGAAACGCCAGCATTATGCCGCCGAACTGACTACGTTGATTACCGACAGCATGCAGGCGCTGTCCATGCCACACGGCAAAATCAATATCGATGTGCGCTTCGAGCCGCAATATTTGAGTGCTGAAGGCGCGACCCGTACCGAGTTCTGCGTTTCCACCAACCCGGGCCAACCGCTGCAGGCCTTGGCGAAAGTAGCCTCTGGCGGCGAACTGTCGCGCATCGCGCTGGCAATCCAGGTGATTACCGCCCGCAAGATGGAAACACCGGCGCTGATTTTCGACGAAGTGGACGTAGGTATCAGCGGCCCAACCGCCGCCATCGTCGGCCGCCTGCTGCGCCAGTTGGGGGAATCAACCCAGGTGATGTGCGTCACCCACTTACCACAGGTAGCCGGTTGTGGGCATCAGCATCTGTTTGTCAGCAAACAGACCGATGGCACAGAAACCGAAACACAGATGTCACCCCTGGATAAACGTGCCCGTTTGCAAGAATTGGCGCGCCTTCTCGGCGGCAGTGAAGTCACCCGAAACACCCTGGCAAACGCAAAAGAACTGCTTGCTGCATAGAAAAGCTCAACTTTTTTACTTTCCTGAGGTCATATTGGGGCCCTGTAAAGGTTTCCAACTGCTGCAAGGTCTATTATCATCGGCATCCTATGCCCTAAAGGAATGTGATTACTATGCGCTGTAAAACGCTGACTGCCGCCGCTGTGGTTCTTGTGATGCTGACTGCAGGCTGTTCTACTTTTGAGAAGGTGGTTTACCGGCCTGACATCAACCAAGGGAACTACCTGACGTCAACCGACGTAGCTAAAATCCAAAAAGGTATGACCCAGCAACAGGTCGCTTATACATTGGGAACCCCAATGTTGCAGGACCCGTTCGGTACTCAGACGTGGTTCTATGTGTTCCGCCAGCAACCTGGTCATGAAAATATCACCCAGCAAACCCTGACGCTGACCTTTAACAGCGCGGGTGTATTGACCGATATTCAGAACAAGCCAGCGCTGACCAAGTAATCCGCGCAGGAACTATCGTCCGGCCCGTGAGGGACGCGTCAAGTTCTTCATGACAGTACCAGGCTGCAACTCGGAAGATAAAATTCTGATAAAAAACAAGGCGCATTCAGCGCCTTATTTTTTTGCCTTCTCTGCCCGTTGACGGCGCAGCTCTTTGGGGTCGGCAATCAAGGGGCGGTAAATTTCCACCCGGTCGCCATCATTGAGCACATCACCCAACTTGGCCGGTCGACTATAGATGCCCACCTTGTTACTTTGCAGATCAATGTCACCACGCAGTTCCAGCAGCCCGGAGGCGACAATCGCCTGCTCAACGCTGCTGCCCTCGGCCAACGTAACGTTGCGCAGATACTGACGTTCCGGCAAGGCGTAAACCACCTCGACCCGTATCTCAGACACTGTAAACCTCTTTCGCCCGCTGGGTGAATGCCTGCACCATGTTACCCGCCAGCTCTTTAAACACCTTGCCGAACGCCAACTCGATCAGTTTGTTGGTAAATTCGAAATCCAGGTGCAGCTCAACCTTACAGGCTTCCGGACTGAGCGGCGTGAAGTGCCAGCCCCCCATCAGCTTGCGGAACGGACCATCAACCAGTTGCATATTGATGCTCTGGTTATCCAGCAGCGTGTTGCGCGTGGTAAAAGTTTTACTGATACCGGCTTTGGCAACATCCACCGCGGCGGTCATTTCATTGTTGGACGCGTTAATCACCCGGCTACCGGTGCAACCTGGCAGAAAATCGGGATAAGAATGAACATCGTTAACCAACTGATACATCTGCTCGGCGCTGAATGGCACTAACGCAGATCGACTGATCTGGGGCATATCATTTCCTGTGAGACACAAAACATACAAATCATACCATTTATCTATCGGCAAACAAAAAATCTGCTATGCAACACAGAGGCCAAAAATGCGAAAAATTGCGCAGGTGCTGAGCGGGAAAGGATTTCTTTCGCTGACGCATCCAGTATAATGAACACACTATGACAAAGAAAAAAGCACACAAACCCGGCTCTGCCACCATTGCGCAAAACAAGCGTGCGCGTTTCGAATACGCCATTGAGGAAGAATTCGAAGCGGGCCTGTCTCTGCAAGGGTGGGAAGTCAAATCGCTGCGTGCCGGCAAAGCCAACATCAGTGACAGCTACGTGACTTTTCGCGATGGTGAAGCCTACCTGTTTGGCGCCACTGTCTCACCGCTCAACGTAGCTTCTACTCATGTGGTCTGCGATCCGACACGTACCCGTAAACTCCTGCTGAAAAAGCGTGAGCTGGACTCACTGCTCGGCCGTGTAAACCGTGACGGTTACACCGTGGTTGCCTTGTCCATGTATTGGAAAAATGCCTGGGCCAAGATCAAAATCGGCGTAGCCAAAGGTAAGAAAGAACACGATAAGCGCGATGACATCAAAGATCGTGAATGGCAGACGGCGAAATCCCGTATCATGAAGCACGCCAACCGATAAGCCTCTGGCTTAACGGGATAAACTTCTGTTATACTGCGCGACGTAACTTGGGGCTGATTCTGGATTCGACGGGATTGTGAGGCCTTAGGAGCATGCCGAGGGGCGGTTTGCCTCGTTAAAAGCCGCAAAAAAAATAATTGCAAACGACTCGCAATTCGAATCTGCTGCTTTAGCAGCTTAATCAGCCTAAGAAACTGAAGATTCCCTCTCTCCCTAGCCTCCGCTCTTAGGACGGGGATCAAGAGAGGTCAAACCCAAAAGAGATCGCGTGGATGTCCTGCCTGGGGCTGAAGCGTTAAACCCAATCAGGCTAGTTTGTTAGTGGCGTGTCCATCCGCAGCTGACCGGCGAATGTGAAGATTGGACTAAGCATGTAGTGCCGACGGTGTAGTAATTCCGGACGGGGGTTCAAATCCCCCCAGCTCCACCAAATAGGTCACCGGTGATACCAGATAGATCCGGTGACAATAACGAAAAAGCCCGCAATTCACGTTGCGGGCTTTTTCGTGTCTGTAAACAGCTAACGGCTAGTGATCCAAATAGAGATAGTGCATCCAGCTGGTCATCCGCAGCAGGACTTTGCGCATAATGGAAAGGTGCTCAAAGTGCTCGGTATACACCGCGGTCTGGGCAGTCACGCCATCGGGCAGTTTGTCGAGATCCGCAGTAGGATCCAGATCGATCATCACGTAGACCCCTTCCTGCTGGGCGCCGGCATTTAATCCCTGCAATACGCCACTGGCCTGATAGCTGCCGTCGGGCACCACGGGCAGCACCCGCGTTACCGAACCGCCATAGATTTTGCCCGGCAAGCCGTTAAATACCACCTCGGCCTTATCACCCTGGGTTAAACGCAGGATCGAGTTTTGACGGAATACCGCCACCACCTGCCGTTTTTGCTGCGGAATAAAAATCATCACCGGCTTGAACGGCAGGCGCACCGCCGTGGTGCCCGGTCTGGCCAGCACTTGAGTGACATAACCGTCGCTCGGCGCACGAACGGTGGTTTGCTCCAGGTTATAAGTCGCTTCGGCAATCTGTGATTTCAGGCCGGCAATATGAGCATCTTCGCCGTTATAGCGACCCGAAAGTTGTTCCTTTGCCTGCTGATGCTGTGCCCTGGCAGCCTGCAACGCGGCAGATTGTGCCTGGAACTGTTGCTGCGCATGGCTGATGTCTTGCTCGGAAAAAGGATTGACCGCCATGGTCGCGCCTTTGGCATAGCGCTGATAATCCTTGCGGGCCCGTTCATACTCGGCATTTACGCGCTGAACATTCGCGGCAGATTCATTTAATGTAGCCTGGCGCGCCCGCACATCCGCTTCTGCACCGGCAAGTTCCGCCTGCAGCTTGCTTAAGCGAGCGCGGTAACGGGTATCGTCAAGGCGAAACAACAGGTCCCCTTTGTGCAACAGCACATTGGTTTTATCCGTAACCTCAACAATCACGCCCGAGACTTGCGGGACGATCGGCACTGAAATGGCGATCTTCTGCGCCCGGTAGGTATAAGGATGGTTGTAGTTCATGCCCAGGATTAAGGCGCCAACAATAAAAATACCGCCGAGCACCGCCGTCGGTACCGTCCATTTATTGACCGGGATACGGAACAGTTTGAATACGCCGTAACTCAGCGCGACGTAGCTGAGGATAATTAAGAGATCCATACTGTTTGCTTAACCTTTATTGGACGACAAGCTTTGTTCGGCAACCTGCAGCTGCATACGCTGCAACTCACTTTCGAGCTGATTAATTCGTGCCTGCAGCACTTCAGGTTGCTCAGGCTTGTCGGCCATCCCCCAACCCCGTTCCGGTCGATATAATGTCGCCCAAATCCACAGCAGTGGCCAAATGGCATGCAGAGTAAACAGACTGACCCAGCCCGCCACATGAATGGCATCCTGATGAGGATGCTGCCGTTTCTTGGCCAGCAGATAAGGAATATCGTGGATAATGATCACACCGTAAAATAAAATTAAAAATACGGCGATCAATACCCCTAAAGCGAAGTAATCTAGAAACATGCAGTATCCTGGTTGGTAAGGCTAAATTATTTAGCGATATTTATGTGGTTTTATATTCTTTAATATCTTTGGCGATGGTATCGATGGCATTTTTAACGTCAGTCACTTTTAACTGTGACTTTTCATTATTCAGATTCTCTCCGGAGGCTTTCCTCACCACTTTGATCACCGGCTGGTTGGTTGAGGCATCGATAAACTCCCCTTCCATATAAACGGCGCTTTCCATGGTGCGGTGGCCGGTGACGCTTTGCGTTGCAGCCACCAACAGCGTGATCGGCAACACTTCATACACCTGCAAACCCCTCTTCTGCGTATCGATAGCAGTGATAGCACCACGGAAAATCAACGTGTTTTCACGCGGCACATCCTCTAGGATGAAATGAGAGGCCATCGCTTGCTTGAACTGGCGATTGGTGTAGCTCAAAATATTATCCAGCGCCTGCTGGCTCACCATCTCACTGGGCTTTGGTCTTGGGAAATAGATCATTGGCTGGTAAACCAAATATTTATACTTCGAGAAATCAACATTAGTGTCTTTCCAATATAATACGTCCTTACCAGAAGCAGATTGGCTCTTGGTAATATCATTATAATTAGGCAAAAACGTCGAATATTTCTCTTTTTCAGTGACCGACGATGAGCAGGCAGTCAGCGTTAACGTCAATGGCAAAATGATCGCGCAGGTTATTTTCATTATAATCTTCCATGTCAACTTTAATGCATAGCAAATAATTGACCAAAAGAATACCCGCCGGTCAGTGATAAGTCATATGACAATACCGGCAAAAATGTATATCATTTTTGATATACAAACTCAGTTTGGTAGGCACTGTGAAATCAAAAGACTTCAGGATTGATGAACTCAGGATCGTTCGCACCGTTGCAGAAACCGCCAGCGTCAGCAAAGCAGCGCAGTTGTTGGATATGCCGCAGTCCAATGTGTCACGCACCCTGACAGCGCTTGAGCGACGGCTTGGCCTGGAGATCTTTTTACGCAGCCCGCGAACGCTGTCTTTGACCGAGTTCGGCGAGCAATTTTTACGCCGTGCCGCTCAGCTTTTGGATGAGCATAACGACCTGCTCGACATGTCCGGCACCTATAAAAAAAGCCTGAACGGCATGGTGACCCTGGGTGCGCCGATCGGTATTCACTCCTTCCTGACCCGTTATCTGCTGCCGCCCCTGCTGCGTGGATCTCCCGAACTGATCGTCGATTTAGTCACCCGCAACCCGGATGAACGCGAGAAAAAATACGGTGCGGTTTTTGATAGCGACTGCGACCTGTTGATTAGCCTCTTCCAGCCGCAAAACGAAAACCTGATCGCCCGGCCCTTGACCCGTTTCCGCGTCGGGCTGTTTGCATCGCCGGATTATATTGCCCGCTCACCGCTTATCGAGCCGACTGAGCTGGTGCAACATCGTTGTATTACCCTGCGAGTGTTGGGCGGCAGCCGCAATACCTGGAGCTTTTACAACTCGCAGGGCCAGTTGGTCGATGTGGCGGTCAACGGCTCCAGTATCTGTGACAATATCCTGCCGGCGATCGAGCTGGCCAAACAAGGGTTGGGCATTGTCTATGCCCCCTATTACTCGGTGGCTTCCGCACTGGAGTCAGGTTCACTGCTGCCTTGCATTGAGCGCGAGCGCTGCATCGATATGCAGGCTTACCTCATTTACCGTCAACGTGGCGTGCTCCCCCACCGGGTACAGGTGATGATGGACAGCATCATGAACACCATCAAAATACATGAGTACCGCTTGATCTAGCCCCACCGCCAGTCAACCGTTCTCCTGCGCCTGTTTGATAAAATCGATAAATGCCCGCAATGGCGCGGGTATAAATCTTCGGTCGGAATAATAGAGATAGGGCCCGGAAAACTGCGGCCACCAGGCTTCGAGCACCGGCTCCAACTCGCCTCGGGTCAAATAGGGCCTTAACCAGTCCTCAAATAAATAGATAATCCCCACGCCAGCTACGGCAGCCTCTATGGCCAGATCGGTAGCACCGCCCGCCTGTATCGTCAGCGGCCCCTCAGGGTGAATAACCCGTTTATCCCCCTGTCTTTCAAACTCCCAGGGATAGGTTTTACCACTGGGAAAACGCCCCTGCAGGCAAGCATGGGTGAACAAATCCTGCGGATGTTCAGGCCGCCCACAGCGATCTAGGTAGTCCGGCGCGGCCGCAGCGGCAAAGCGTTGTATTCTCGGGCCGATAGGCACCGCAATCATGTCCTTTTCCAGCCGCTCTTCATAACGGATACCGGCGTCGCAGCCCGCAGCCAGCACATCGACAAAGCTTTCGTCCGTCTGCACCTCCAGCTTGATCTCCGGATAGGCAGCGAGAAATGCCGGGATCAGCGCCGGCAACACCAGCCGCGCCACGCTGGTCGGCACATTCAGCTTCAACGAACCGGCGGGCTTATCGCGATAACCATTGACCACATCGAGTGCCCCCTGCACTTCAGCCAGTGCCGGCCCCAGCCTTTCCAGCAGGCCATAACCGGCGGCGGTAGCCGTGACGCTGCGTGTGGTGCGGTTAAACAGCCTGACACCGAGCTGTTTCTCCAGGCGCCGAATGGCGTCGCTAACGCCGGAGGCGCTGCGCCCCAGGGTTCTGGCACCTTCACGGAACCCCCCCGTACGCGCCACGGCGAGAAAGGCATGCAAATCATCTAAATCAGTGTTCATTGTCCGTTTCCCCGTACAACCCGTCCACTGCCCCGCTACTTATCACCGTCGGCGGCAACGCTTATTATAAATAGATGCGGTAGCCCCGCTTACCCTCAAAGGAGACTGGTTATGTTCAATCGCGATCAACACAACACCTTCAACCTCGGCGATCGAAACGTCAAGCGACTTGGCTACGGTGCCATGCAACTGGCCGGCCCTGGCGTGTTTGGGCCACCGAAGGATACTGATGCGGCGCTGGCGGTACTACGCGAAGCAGTAGCCTCTGGCGTTAACCATATCGACACCAGTGACTTCTACGGCCCGTACGTCACTAACCAACTGATTAAAGCCGCGCTGGCACCTTACCCGGACGACCTGACTCTGGTTACCAAAATCGGTGCGCGACGGGGAACCGATGCCTCATGGCTGCCGGCGTTTTCTGCCGAAGAGTTGACCAGTGCAGTGCATGACAACCTGCGCAATCTTGGTCTTGAGACGCTGGACGTGGTTAATCTGAGGATTATGTTCAGTGCCCATGGCCCGGCAGAGGGGTCTATCGAAGCCCCTTTAGCCGCATTAGCCGAGTTATAGCAACAGGGTCTGGTGAGACACATTGGCCTGAGTAATGTCACCCCGACGCAAGTCTCTCAGGCGCGTAGTATTTGCCGTATTGTCTGCGTACAAAATCACTACAACCTGATCAACCGCAGCGATGACGCCCTGATTGACAGCCTGGCCCGTGAAGGTATTGCCTACGTACCGTTTTTCCCACTCGGTGGTTTTAGTCCGATCCAGTCTTCGGCCTTATCCGATATTGCCCAGCGCCTCGGGGCCACCCCACTGCAAACCGCCCTGGCCTGGCTGTATCACCGTTCGCCCAATATTCTGCTGATACCGGGGACTTCCTCCGTGGCTCACCTGCGAGAAAATCTCGCGGTCCCTGACTTGCCCTGGACAGAAGAGATTGCCCAAGCGCTGGACGCTATTGTCTGACAGCAAGCTGACCGCCCGATCATGCCTACCTTATTTAACATGGAAATCAGCGGGATGTGCGGATAACATGACGACGCTGCCTAAATATACGGCAGCGGTTTAACTCAAACAGGGGTCGTTATGACGCAAAATATTTATGACAATCAGGTCTTCTTCGACGGCTATGCACAACTCAGCCGCTCGGTGAATGGGCTGGATGGCGCGCCGGAGTGGCCGACCATCCGCAGCATCCTGCCGGATTTACATGGCAAACAGGTGGTCGATTTGGGCTGTGGCTATGGCTGGTTCTGTCGCAGCGCGCGTGAACAGGGCGCTGCCAGGGTTCTCGGTCTGGATCTGTCAGAGAAAATGCTCAACAAAGCCCGCACGCTGACACAAGACGCCGGTATCGAATATCACCAGCAGGATCTGGAACAGCTTCAACTGCCGACGGCCACTTTTGATCTGGCCTACAGTTCGCTGACGCTGCACTACATCGAAGATCTGGCGCGGCTGTTCGCCACGGTTTATCAGGCGCTGGTGCCGGGTGGGCAGTTTATCTTTACCGCCGAACATCCGATCTATACCGCGCCAAAACACCAAGGCTGGCTGGTAGACGCAAACGGGCAAAAATCCTGGCCGGTCAATGGTTATCAGCAGGAAGGTCAACGGATTTCAAACTGGCTGGCGGAAGGAGTGATCAAGCAGCACCGTATGCTCGGCAGCTACCTTAATCTGCTGGTGCAGCAAGGGTTCGTCGTCACCTATCTGAATGAATGGGGCCCTTCGGCGCAACAAATCGCAGAAAATCCGGCGCTCGACGAAGAACAAGAACGCCCGATGATCTTTATTCTGGCCGCCCATAAACCCGCGTAGTTATTCCTCGTCACAGTAAATTCTTAATACATCCAATATTGGGGAGGTTACCTCCCCCCAAAGTATCCTGTTACCCAACCTTCAGGCACGGATATCCTGATATTCCGGCGTGGTGTCGAATTCGTGTTTGGCGAACGGACACAGCGGGATAATCTTGCGATTTTCCGCCCGCATTTTTGCCACCACCAGCGCCACCAGCTTTTTGCCGACGCCCTGACCTTTCAACACCTCATCCACCCAGGTGTGATCGATAATGGTTAATTTGTCCCCACTCGGCACAAAGGATATCTCGGCGATCATTTTTCCCTGCTGATCGTTTATATAGAAACGTTTCTCGTCTGACAGAATTTTAAGATCCATACATTTATCCCATTTTAAAAATACATAAATTTATACCCTATAGCTTTCAAGCTGGCCGCTCTAGCGCGTCCATGCGCTCGCGGCATTTGTACATCCCTGTACAGCACAGCCAGGTGCCCAGCTCGCTCATCCCCAGGCGCTTACTTTAGTAAGTAACTGGGGTGAGCGACAAATCTGTCGGGAACAGATTTGAACGCTGCTTGCAGCGGCCCTGAAAGGGCAAGGACCATGGATGGGCCTTGTAAGCAGGTAACAACGCTGCAGCTTGAAAGATGACGGGTCTAGAACAAACCTGATATTAGTCTACTATTTAATCAGTACTACAACATAATTGTGACAGTGGCTGAGGAGTTCAAAATGGGTGACGGCTCAAAAGACGGCGTAATTCTGCTATCCCGAATATTGTTGATGATCTTGTTTATCATTTTTGGCTGGATGAAGTTGACCAACTTTGGTGCCAGCGTGACCTCAATGGAGGGTTATGGTACGCCAATGCCCTATTTAGCGGCGATCATTGCCGTGGTGGTGGAATTCTTTTTTGGTATCGCACTTATTCTCGGGTTATTTACCCGCCCTATCGCGGTTATTTTTGCCGTTTATGTTCTCGGCACCGCCTTTATCGGCCACCCATTCTGGAAAATGACCGGTATGGAAATGATGGGCAATGAAATAAACTTCTTTAAAAATATCAGTATTATCGGTGGGCTGCTGCTGTTGGCGGTCACCGGTGCCGGGCGTTATTCTCTGGATTATAAATTCTTTAATAAATAGTTCACTTCAGCCAGCAGCCGGTGGCAACGCCACCGGCTGCTCTTTCGGCACGCCTCGGTCATCAATAGACGACTAAAACACAGTATCCGCTTAAATCTTAACACCGTCATTCAGGCCAATATCGCATCCCGCTGTTGTTCCGGTGCGGCGGCGATAAACGCCGGCAGCGTGCTGCAAGCCTGATAGACCCGCGCACAGCGTGGGTAGGCAGTCAGATCACAGCCCATACGCAATGCATTGGCCCACTGCGGGATCAGACAGCAATCCGCCAACGTCGGCGCATTGCCAATGCAAAAATCTCCGGAGTCCACCCGTACCAACAGTGCTTCCACCGCCATCATCCCCTCAGTCACCCAATGGGCGTACCAGGCCTGTTTCTGTACCGCAGAAATGCCCAATTCGTCACTCAAATAGCGCAATACCCGCATATTGTTTATCGGGTGGATATCACAGGCGATAGCATAAGCAATCTCCAATGCTCTGGCGCGATTCACCTCATCCTGCGGCAGTAGCGGCACCTGCGGATAACGGCGATCGAGATAATCGATAATCGCCAGAGACTGTCCCACCGCCTGCCCCCGATCGTTAACCAGTGCCGGTACCAGACCGATAGGGTTCATCGCCAAATAACCTGCAGTCGACTGTTCTCCGGCGCGAATGTTGACGCCTTCGCTCTGGTAATCCACTCCTTTCAGCGCCAGCGCAATACGTACCCGATAAGATGCAGAGCTATTAAAAAAGCTGTAAAGCCTCATCTGTTACCTCTCAGGCAATGTTGACCTGCAACGGGGTCAATCCTTCGACGGCGCCATCAATACGGTCACCGCGAACCACCGGCCCAACCCCCTCCGGCGTACCGGTATAAATCAGGTCCCCCGGTTGCAGTTCGAAAAAGCCGGAGAGATAACTGATGGTTTCCGCCACCGACCAGATAAGGCTGCCAATGCTACTGCGCTGCTGCTCCACACCGTTGACCGTCAACCAGATCGCCGCCCGATCGATATCGTGCATTTCAGCCGCGGTGTGGATCGGCGCGATCGGCGCAGAAAGATCAAATGCCTTACCGATTTCCCACGGCCGCCCCATTTTGCGCATTTCCATCTGACGATCGCGGCGTGTCATATCCAACCCGGTAGCATAACCGTAGACATAATCCAGCGCTTTTTCGATCGGGATATCACTACCGCGTTTGCCTATCGCCACCACCAGCTCAATTTCGTAATGGTAATTATCGGTTTGCGATGGGTAAGCCAATGTCAGACTTTCACCCGCAGCCACCGGTACCACTGCATCCGCCGGTTTACAGAAGAAAAACGGCGGCTCACGATCGGGATCGAAACCCATTTCCCGCGCATGGGCAGCGTAATTGCGCCCAACGCAATACACCCGATGTACCGGGAACAATCGGTCGCTGCCTACGATCGGAACGGCGGTCACTGCTGGCGGGGTAAATAGATACTGGCTCATGGTTGCTCTCCTTTAAATAGTCTTGTGACAAATCAGCCGCGCGCTTCGCGCCATAAGCTCAGCGCTTGTTGCACCGGCCGGTCAGAAAAGCTGAACAGCACGGTCTCGCTGTGGCTGACAAAACTCAGTGGCTGCCAGGACGGCACAACAAAAATATCTTTGGCGGCATAGGTAAAATGCTCATCGCCGATGACGACGCTGCCTTCCCCCTCCACCACATGGTAGATCGTGCTGTCGGTACTACGTATTTTTTCGCTGCTGAACCCCTTGGGCAGCAGTTGCAGGAAAGCGGCGATAGTGGCCATCGGCGCTCCGCCAGTTGTCGGGTTGACATAGCACAACTTGATACCTTCGCACGCGTCCAACGGGCCGTTGCGGAGTAATTGCTCCAGCGCCTCACGGCTGCGATCGTAGCGGTAATTGAAAATCGGCGAGGCATTGCCCACCTGATGACGCACCGGCAGCATATTGGCGGCATAGCGTGGCAGATAGTCGCTCTCCGGCCGAGTCACCGGCTGCTGTTGCTGTGGATGATCCTCGGCAAAACTACAACCCAAGAGGTTCACTAACGGCAGATCCAGCCCATCCATCCACACCACTGGCTCCTCGCCCGGGTTACCGTGATCGTGCCAGCGCCAGTTCGGCGTCAGGATAAAATCGCCGGGTCGCATAGCTGTGCGCTCACCATCAACGGCGGTAAACGCGCCTTCTCCTTCCACGATAAAACGCAGCGCCGACTGAGTATGTCGGTGGCTCGGTGCCACCTCGCCCGGCATGATCAATTGCAAGCCAGCGTACAGCGACGGCGTTATTGAGGCTTTGCCGCGTAGAGCCGGATTCTCCAACACCAGCACCCGCCGTATCGCCTCTTGAGCACCTATCAGCTCACCGCTATGCAGTAGCAATAGCCGAAGCTGCGTATACTTCCACAATGCAGCAACGCACGCAGGGTTCGGCGAATGCGGCACTAAACTGTGCAGCGATTCCCACAACGGGGATAGGCCCATTGCATTGATTTCTTGATAGAAACTCGCTCTTTGTTGCTGTAATGACGGTGTTAATTCGGACATAACATTCTCCTTGTCAGCGTTAAGCGTTCATCCGCGTACCGGTACAGGCTGTTGCCCGCCGCGAACCTGTGCAAACAACAGGCCCAGAGCCAATACGGCAATCAGCGCCGGTATGGCGATAAGCATAAAAATGGTGGAAAAAGACAGGTTGAAAGACAACATCACCGCGCCGCTGAGTGAACCTAGTATCGCTCCACAGCGACCTATCGCATTTGCCCAGCTGACTCCGGTAGCCCGGCAACCCGTCGGATACAGCATGGCCGACAGCGCGTTTAGCCCGACCTGTGAACCACTGATGCCGATGCCGGTACCCAGCACCATAAACGCCATGCTCCACAGCGCCCCTTCCGAAAAGCCGATCAACAGGATAAACAACGCGCCCACCCCATAACTGATCATCAGCACCCGATAAGGATTGTGTCGATCCATCAACTGACCGACAACAATAGCGCCGAGTGTGCCACCCACCTGGAACATCGCCGTCACCCATGAGGCATGTTGCAGATCAATGCCACTGTTATTCAGTAAGGTCGGCAACCAACTCGACAGCAAATAAACAATCATCAGGCTCATAAAGAACACACACCACAGCAGCAACGTTACCGGTAAGACACCACGCTGGAATAGCGCCATCACAGAACCGGTGGTCGCCGGTTGTTCCGGAAGATAAAACCACGCGTTGTCGTAATTTTCTCCGTCTATCCTCTGCAATAACGCCGCGACCTTTTGCGGCTGGCGTTTACGCAATACCCGATAACGCGGTGACTCCGGCAAAACAAAAGCCAGCGCAACCAGCAACAGCAATGGCGCAATGCCACCAATGGCCAAAATCCCTTGCCAACCGATGTGCGGCACCAGTTGCGCACTCACCAGGCCGCCGAGTGCAGATCCCAGCGTAAAGCCGCAGAACATCAGCGTTACCAAGCCTGCACGGCGGCGTTTAGGCAGAAACTCGGAGGTCAGCGTAATGGTATTGGGCATCGCCCCGCCCAACCCCAACCCCGTCAAAAAACGCAATAACGTCAGGGTATTCATATCTGGCGCCATGGCGGAAAGCAGGCTGGTCAAGCCGAAAAAACCGACGCACAGCAACATGACAGTCTTGCGTCCCCAGCGGTCTGCCAGCGGGCCGAACATCAGTGCGCCCAGCGCCAGGCCGAGTAGCCCAGCGCCAAACAGTGGAGCCAGGTGCGCCGCATCCAACTGCCACTCTTGACGAATAGCCGGGGCGATAAAACCGATGGCGGCAGTGTCAAAACCATCCACTGTCACTACCAGAAAACAGCATGCCAGAACGCGCCATTGGAAGGCCGAGACTGGCGCCGCATCTATAACATCCTGGATATTAATCCGACGGGAATGCTTCATGGCTGATTGCCTCTTGGGTGTAGGGTCTTTTATTGTTTTTGTGATGCACGTTACTAATTTGTTAATACTATGTGTGAGAGCAATGTGAAAAGATAATGGCATTTTGACCCGTGAGATAACCTGGAGGTTATGGCAAATGGCAGATTGGACACAGCGCCTGAAAATACATCATCTACGCTTGTTAATGTGCTTAGGCGAACAGGGCAACCTGACCCAGGTGGCAAAAATGATGAACATCACTCAACCCGCCGTGTCGAAATGGCTGTCGGCGTTGGAGGAAGAGGTCGGTCTGACGCTGTTTGAACGCCACAGCAAAGGGCTGAGGCCATCGGAAGGCGGGAAATTGCTGCTCGAGCATGCACGTCGCATTCTTAACGATCTCGATCGTTCTCGTGAGGACATCGCACGCTTTAAACAAGGCAGCCAAGGTAGCCTGTTGATCGGGTGCTCTCCGGTTGCAACCGACTGTGTCACCCAAGCGATCCTGCCGCTGATAGAGGATTACCCCAGCGCCCACCTGCAAATCATCGAGAATGTGATGACACCCCTGCTGCAAAACCTGCTGTCAGGGAAAATTGACGTCGTCGTTGGCCGCATTGGCGGCCATGCGCTACAGCTGCCGCTCAATTACCGGGTGCTGTACACCGAGCCAGTATGCTTTGTCGCCCGTACCGGGCACCCATTGGCAGCACGCGCTGGCATCGGCTGGGAAGAGTTAGTAGCTTACCGTTGGATCGTCTGGCCGACCGGCACACCGATCCGCGTCAGCATCGACAACGCATTGGTCGAACAGGGGGTGATGATGCCCGCCGACCATATCGAATCGGCGTCAATGAACGTGACACTTGGCATGGTGCAGGGCAGCGATATGATTTCGATTCTGTCATGGCGGTTGGCGGAACGTTATGCGGCGCAGGGACAATTACGCATTCTGCCGCTGCCACGTATCGAGCAGAAAGGCAGCGTAGGCGTCTTCTGGCGAAAAAATGATATTCCTTCCATCGTGTTACAGCGCTTTCTCACCCACCTGAACGAGAGTACCGTCGGGAAGCCACTCTAACGACTGCGCTTGGCGTGACGTTCGAAGTTATCGGCTTTGGCCTGCGCCGATTTACGCAGCGTGACGTAGCAGGCGCCTTCCCCGCCGTCACGCGGCAACGCCCGGCAAAAGGCCTGCACCTGTTCAAACTGCGCCAACCATTTGGCGAGATAGCTGCGGATGATATTGGCATGGCTTTCATCCTCGCGACCACGGCCGTGGACAATCAACAGCGAGCGCAAGTTTTGCTTTTCCGCCTGCAGAATAAAACGGAACAGCGCTTGTCGACAGGCCTCTACCGACTGTTTCAGCAGGTTCAGACTGGCCTGCGACGGATAGCGGCCATGACTTAGCTTGTCCAGAACGCCCTGCTGAATGCCCTCGCCTTTGTATTCCAGTGGGACTTCGCAAGGGATCAGCTCAAGAAAACCGGTGCTGAGAAAGTTTTCCTGCCGCAGCGCCTCGGCCTCACGGCGTGCGCTTTTATCCACCGTCTCCTGCGGCTTGAGGTACAAGGTCTCGGGGGCGCTGGATAACGGGATGACGTCCGCCATCGCCTGTTCAAAAAAGTCTTTGTCCTGGTTGCTCATCGCTCTGCCACTCCTAGACTGGGCCTTTAATACCGGGAATGACCCTGATTGTAAGACGCCTCACCCCGGTTGCAAGCCGGGAATTTTCCGCAATCGTCGTCAACGGGTGAGGTTCTGTGCAGTTTTCGTTATACTGCAAAACCATTATTGAGTGCCGCAAAGGATCGTTCCCATGAAAATGCGCGAGCTGGAAACCCAGTTTCAAAATGCCATGAGTGAGCTGCAGGCCAGCTTCGAAAAGCAGCACCGTGAATGGCAGCACAGCTATCAGGCACTGCAGCAGTTGCTGGAAGAGGCTAAACAGCGCGAAGTCGCATTGCGTATGCAGAATGAACAGTTGGTGCGCAAACTGAGCACCGCCAGTTCAGTGCCGGAACAGCACGCGTTAGTGAAGCAAATCAAAATGCTGGGTGCTCACCTGGACGCGCTGGCCAAAGATGCCGCCACCTTCAACCACCACCTGCGCAATCAACAGCGGGCAGCCGACAACTTCAGCGGCGAACAGCGTTGACACCGGGCGCTGTCACGCAGCGCCTCCTGCCAAATACTGGCGTTTTGAGAGTGTAATAAATCATAAATGACCTGGATCATCATCGCTGCCCTGATCGTTGTATTTATTATTGGCTACCGCATTCTGACTTCCGATACCCGCAAAGCCATCGACTCTCTGGCGCACCTGCTGAAAGTAAAGCCGATGCTGATTGAATCCATGATTCAGGAGATGGGCAGTCGCAACAGCCAGACATTTATCCGCGTGCTGAACAACGGCTACACCGAAGAGATGCACCAGGCAGCCTATTTGCTGTTTATCTATCTGACCTTTATCAAGCAGGCGGATGACCAGCAAATCGCCCTGTGGCGCGAAACGCTGCTGCGCGCCGGGCTGTCGCCGGAGCTGCATGCCGAGCACACCGAGGCCGCGCTGTTTTACTTTGCCGATCTGGATATTGACGCTTTCGAACTGGCGCAGTTTCGCCGCGCTTACAATGAGCGTTTTAACCAGGAAGCGATCGCGAATTGGTAACAATGTGTCCCCCGCAGGCGGGGGAGGCATTACTGGAACATGCTGTAGATATAGCGCGAAAGCGCATCACGCGAGCTGAAGCCGTGTGGAATGCCGTAACGCGCACTCGGGGCATCGCTGCTTAAATCCAGGGGAAACTCAAGGTACTGATTGCTGATGCGTATCGGCGAGGTCGGCGTGGCAAAATGCACGCTTTTCTCTTTCAGTGCCGGGTGGATCACCAACGCGGTTCTGCCCATCCGCGCTTCACGATTCACATATACGTAGTGCTCACCCTTGCGGTAACCATAAGACTGGTCGGTGACATAATCACGCTCAAAGCCAGTATTCTCCAACACTCTAGCCACTTCATCCGGCCGTAAATACATCGATTTCTCCTCTCATTCTGGACCGCTGAGCGACCTTACCGTAATCATGAGATGAAACAATAAATTTTTCGGTATGGATGTGGGTTTAGGAATAATCCTTAATTATGGGTTTTGCCGGTTTTGCACCAGTAACCGCAGCGTCAACAGCACGCCCAAAAACACCATCAGCGCTGCCGCCAGATAGATCGACGGCACGCCCATGTGGCTCATCAGCAGCCCGGCCAACGGCCCGGTGATCCCCAGCGCCAGATCGAGAAACGCCGAGTAGGTGCCCAGCGCAGTACCCTGATTTTGCTGCGGCACCTGTTTCACCGCCTCCACGCCCAGTGCCGGGAACACCAACGAGAAACCTGCACCGGCCAACAGCGCGCCCGCCTGCACCATCAACGGATCGCTGGCCTGCCATATCAGCAGCAATCCAACAATCTCGATCAGGAACGACACCAGCGTGACCTTTAAGCCACCGTAGCGATTAATAGTATGGCTGAAGATCAAACGGATACCGACAAAGGCAACGCTGAACAGCGTCAGTGAGAATGCCGCCCCGCTCCAGCCCTTATCAGCATAGTAGAGGGTGATAAATGTGGCGATCACGCCAAAGCCCACGGTGCCCATCGCCAGGCCGAGGCCGTAGGTCCAGATGCGGCCGAAGACCGCGCTAAAGGCGAGGCGATTACCGGCAGTAATCGAAACATTGGGCTTGGCACTCGCCAGCCACAGCGAAACCGCGACAGCCAGCACGATCAGCGCCGCCACCCCGGCCAGCCCCCATTGCTGGTTAAGGTAAACGCCAAGCGGCGCTCCGGCCGCCATGGCACCGTAAGTCGCCACCCCGTTCCACGAAATCACCCGGGCGGTATGCAGCGGCCCCACCAGACCAATGCCCCACAGCGTGGAACCGGTGCTGGCAAAGCTTTCGCCGACGCCAAGAAATACCCGGCCAATACACAGCAAAATCAGGCTCAACAGCGGTATACCGACGAACCAAAAGGCCATGGCGTAAAACAGGCCACTCACCCCGCAACAGGCCAGCCCGAACAGCACCACCTTTTTCGGCCCAAACTGATCGGCATAGCGCCCGGCATGCGGCCGGCTGAATAAGGTGGCGAAATACTGGGCGCTGATGATCAAACCGGCCAGCACCGAGTTGTACCCCAAATCGTTATGCACAAACCCCGGTAATACCGCCAACGGCAAACCGATAGTCAGGTAACAGACAAAGGTAAACATCACCACGGACAGGATCCGTTGGTTAAGCTGAAAGTTGTTTTCTTTAGAACTGACGGCGGTCATCGAAGGTGGCTCGCATTAAACCGGGTAGGCAACAGCACTCAGCATACCCGGTCGGGGTTCGATCATAAATCTGCGAGTTATAACCAATTATTATTTAACCCAACTTTTGCTGCCTGCGCCATTCGCTCGGGCTAATGCCCTGAATGCGCAGAAACTCACGGTTAAAGTTCGATTTAGTGGTGAATCCGGCCTTTTGCATGATATCGGTCACCGGATCCTCACCGTCCAGCAGCCACTGTGCCGCCTGGCGAATGCGCAGTTGATTCACATATTGCGACACATTCATGCCCGTATGGCGGTTGATCGCCTGTGAAACCCGCCGCGTCGGCAAACCGACCTTACGCGCCAGGCGCGCCAGATTCAGTTCGGGCTCCAGATAGAGGTCGTCCTGCCGCAGCCGCTGCTGCACCCGCTCAAACCATTCGGCCAGTTGCTCCTCGTCTTCGGCAACCTCCTGCGTCGGCTCCGGCAACGGCTCTACCGGGCTGTCTGAGGGACGGCTGCGGGACAACACCAGACACAGGCTTACCGCCACCAGCAGATTAACCAGGGTCGCCAACCTGCCGGCATGACGCCCGTCGAACAGTGAAAAATCGAGCGTAATCACCAGTTCGGCCGCCGCCACGGCCATCAGCAAGATGCCCAGCCCCTGCCACAGTCGATAGCTGAGCCAACTTTCCGCCAGCGCCACCTGCTGTAAAGCGTTCTCACCACGCCGCAGTGCGTACAGCAGCGCCGCGCCATAGCCCAGATAAGCGCCCGCGATCAGCACATCCAGCCAAAAAGGCGCGAACAAGCTCGCCAGCAGCGTCAGGCATAGTGGCATCAGGTGCCCGAGTTCACGTCGCCGCAGCCTGCCCTGGGTGCTGACCAGAAAGGCCAGATAAGTCAGCGTGGGGATCGCCACCGCACCGAAGGGTTGCAGTCCATTAAACTGCGCCACGCCATAGCCATAGCGGATCCCCACCAGCAGGCTTTGCCAGGCGCACAGCAACAGCAATAACTGGAAGACCCAGCGCTGCGGCCGTGGTCGCCCCAGGCGATACAGCAGCCCCAGGCACAGCAGGCCAAACAAAAAAGTGAGGGGGATAAGCGGCATCGTCGGCATCTTGTTGTGTTCACACAGAAACGGCAGTGTACTGTTAAAACAAACCTTTAACGACCCGGATCGCGATCGAGGTCGCCTGATAACGCCCCCTATGCCACCCTCTCGAGGTCAACATTTGAGGAGTGAAAATGAACAGAGCGTTGTTGTTGTGGGTACTGCTGTGCGGCGTTGCCAGCGCCACCCCTTATCAGGTTGCCACCCGCGATCAAGTCTTTCAGGCCGGTTCACGTTCGTTGAACAGCCGAATTTACTACCCCACCGCCGAGATGGATGGGCAAAGGCTCACCGGTGCAAATAGGGTCTTTACCGGCATCAGCAGCCGGCCAGATGCGCCAGTGGCGAACGGACACTTTCCGCTGATCGTGATCAGCCACGGCAGCGGCGGCAATAACAGCAGTCAGGCCTGGCTGGCGGCGGCGTTAGTCCAGCAGGGAATGATTGTCGTGGCGGCCAACCACCCAGGCAGCACCACCGGCAACTCTGTTCCGGCGCTCTCCGCCAAACTGTGGTTACAGACAGAGGATATTTCCGGCCTGATCAGCGCCATCACTGCCGATCCCCAGTGGAATAAAGTCGTTAATCGCCAGGTGATTGGCGTTATCGGCCACTCCAAGGGCGGTTACAGTGCCATTGCCGCCATCGGTGGGCGAGTCCGGCTGGCCGATTTCATCCGCGGCTGCCAACAAGCCCCACAGTCACCCAACTGCCAGTTTTATACCCGGGCCAAGGTTGATTTAGGCGCGCTCTCCGCCCGGCAATTTGATGCCGATTATACCGACCCGCGCATTCGCTTTGCCGTCGCCCTCGATCCCGGCATGGTGCCTTATCTGCTGCCTGACAGCCTGCGTCGGCTCAACGCCCCTTTATTGGTTATCGAACCTCAACATTTCGAACCGGACAGCCAGACCCCCGGTCTTGGCGGTGCTGCACTGGCCAAAGACTCAGGACAGCAACCGATTGATGCACTACGGCTGTCGGACGGTAACCATTTCGATTTTATTCCACTTTGTCAGCCGAATGGACGTCAAATTCTGGCTGCAGAGGAAGAAGATGCAGAGGTGTTATGCGCTTCCTCCAATACACAGCGTGAATGGGTTCACCAGAAAACATTGACAGCAATAATGACGTTTATCCGCCCGTGGCTATCCGCCCCCGCAGGAAATCAATAAACGCCCGCACCTTCTCCGGCACATGGCGGGTATTGGGGTACAGCGCATAAATGCTTTGTGCCGGAAATTGATGGTCTGCCAGCAGCGGGCACAGCTTGCCTTCGGCAATGGCGGGCCGCACCAGCCATTCGGGCAGTAATGCCACCCCGGCACCGTGCAGGGCAAACGCCAGCAGCGCGGAGGCACTGTCGCCTATTAATGTGGCGGCGTCTTCAACCTTAAACAGCACCGCCTGCCGTTCCGGGGTAATTACCTGCCAGCTCAACGGTGAACTGAGGCGGCTGTGGGCGATCCACTGCGCCTGCGCCAGTTGCTCCAGCGATCCAACCGGATGGCGGGTCAGATACGCCGGTGAGGCGACAGGCAGGATGGCAAAGCTGTCGAGCCGCGCCGCGTGGTGGCTGGAATCCGCCAGTTGCCCCAGTCGGATCGCCACGTCGAAACGTTCCGAAATTAAATCGGCATGATAAGAAGAAGAAACATGCTGAATACGCAAGCGCGGATGCAACCGGGAAAATGCCGCCAGCGCCGGTACCACCACCTGTGCACCGTATTCCGGCGTAGTGGTGATACGCAATACGCCGCTCAGACCGTGGTGATCGCGGCGCACGTCATCCAGCACGTTTTCCGCATCCTGCAACAGCCGCAGACAGCGCTGATAGAAGCGTTCACCGGCATCGGTCAGCGCCAACCGCCGGGTAGTGCGCACCAGCAACGACACCCCCAACTCGCTTTCCAGCTGTTTGACATTGAAACTGACCACCGCCTTGGTTTGCCCCAACGCCACCGCCGCAGCAGTGAAGCTGCCGGCATCCACCACCGCCACAAATATCGCCAAACGCTGCAGGTTAAGCACAGTGTCACACCTTATTGTCAAAATTATTTTGACAGTGTAATCGTTCGCAGCTGATTTATCCGCAGTTTCCCCCCCGCTACACTGCGGGCCTTCAACCGGAGGCCCCATGCCCTATCGCATCAAAGTCGCAATCGTCTATCTGCTCGGATTTTTTGTCGATCTGATCAACATGTTTATCGCCAACGTCGCTTACCCGTCGATCGGTCATGCGTTGCAGGCTTCGGTCGGTGAACTGGCCTGGGTCAGCAACGGTTATATTCTCGGCCTGACGCTGGTGATCCCGCTCAGCGCCTGGCTGGCACAGCGTATCGGCGGACGGCGAGTGTTTTTGCTGTCGCTGACACTGTTTATGCTGGCAACGACGGCAGCGGGCTATGCCGACTCAATCGGCGAGTTGATTGGTTGGCGAGTGCTACAAGGTATGGGGGGCGGTTTGCTGATCCCGATCGGTCAAACGCTGACCTATCAACTGTATCGCAGCCACGAACGCGCCGGACTTTCCGCCGCCATTATGCTGGTTGGCCTGCTGGCACCCGCGCTGTCACCGGCGCTGGGCGGGCTGATTGTTGACAGCCTTGACTGGCGTTGGGTGTTCTTCGCCAACCTGCCGCTGGCGGCGCTGGCACTGTTGCTCGCCGCGCTGTGGTTGCGCCCTCAGGCAGCAGCCGAGCTACAACGCAAGCCGCTCGACGTTAACGGGCTGCTCAGCGCCTGCACCGCTCTGACGCTGATCCTGCTGGGCCTGACCCGGCTGGGTGATGCCGATGGCCTGCTACAGGGCGCTTTGCTGTTAGCCGCCGGGGCGCTGATGTTGGCTTATTACCTGCGGCGCAGCCTGCGCATCGCCCAACCGCTACTGAATCTGCGGCTGATGCAAGATCCGCTGCTGCGCACCTCGATGATGATTTATCAGTGTATTCCCGGCCTGTTTATCGGCGTCAGCCTGGTGGCCATGCTGTATTTGCAAAACCAATTGGGCATGCGCGCCGCACAGGTCGGCAGCCTGATGCTGCCCTGGTCGCTGGCCTCATTTCTGGCCATCACCCTGACCGGCAAGAAATTCAATCGCCTTGGCCCGCGGCCGTTGTTTATCGTCGGTTGTCTGCTGCAGGGGCTGGGTATTCTGACGCTGTCGCAGATTGCTCATGCCGGGGACCACGGATTGCAGTTGACGGCCTTCGCCCTGATGGGCTTTGGCGGCAGCCTGTGCAGCAGCACCGCACAGAGCAGCGCTTTCCTGCAGATTGCCGATGAACAATTGGCGGATGCCAGTGCACTGTGGAATATCAATCGCCAGCTCAGCTTTTGCCTGGGTGTCGCCCTGCTCAGCCTGCTGTTAAATCTGCTGCTTGAGCATTTTTCGCCCGCTGCCGCCTACAAAATCTGTTTTTACCTGGCCGCCGCCAGCACGCTAGTGCCGCTGTTGCTGTGCCTGCGTATCGCTAACCGTGCCATCGTGCACCGTCTCAACACTCAACAGGAAGCTCCATGAACCGATATTTTACCGAAGTGATCGACGCTCACGTCGCCATTGAAAACTGGCTGGAAAAAGGAATGGGGGAAGAAACAGCACTGCTGGCGCGTTTTGATCCGGCCTTCAGCATGATCGCGCTGAACGGCAGCCGACTGGATTTCGCCGCACTGAGCGCCTTTTTCCACGCGCATCGCGCCGCTAAACCAGGGCTGGAAATCACTATAGAAGAGATGACGTTAGTGGCCGAATGGCCAACGGGCGCGGTGGTTAGCTATCGTGAAAAGCAAATGTTGCCTGGACAGGCGGTAACGCTACGCAACTCCACCGTGGTGTTCGAGCAGACCCAAACCGGGCTGGGCTGGCGGCACCTGCATGAAACCACGCTGGCACAGTAATCAGAGAAAACCGTCTGCCAGGAACAGCTCCCAGGCGACAATCAGCCCACACAGGGTAACGGCGCTGAAAATCACTTCGAATAAATAACGATTGATCATCATGAGCTAGCCCTCAAAAGAAAACACCCGGCAAAACCGGGTGTTTACATAGCGAATGGATGCTGCGGTACCCGCAGACTTCACTTATTTAGCGGCTGGAGCTGCTTTTTTGGTGGCTTTGTGGTGTTTTTTAGCGGCCTGAGCTTTCTGCACTGGTGCTTTTTTGTGGTGTTTTTTAGCAGCCTGGGCTTTTTGAGCTGGCGCTTTTTTGCTTACTTTGTGGTGAGTTTTAGCAGCCTGAGCTTTCTGGGCTGGGGCTTTTTTGCTCACTTTGTGGTGAGTTTTAGCAGCCTGAGCTTTCTGGGCTGGGGCTTTCTTGGTCGCTTTGTGGTGCTTTTTAGCGGCCTGAGCTTTCTGTGCTGGCGCTTTTTTGGTTGCCTTGTGGTGCGTCTTCTTATGATGAGTGGCTTTAGCTGGAGCCTTCTCAGCAGCAGCTGCTGGTGCAGCTTTAGTCATGGTTGCAGCTGGAGCCGCAGCTGCCGGAGCTACTGCATCAGCAGCGAAGGCAACAGAAGACAGACCCATGGTAGCAGCAACGATCAGGGCTAATACTTTTTTCATCTTTAATTCCTCAGAGTGTTTTTTCAGTAAGCCCCGTTGGGCCGTTGAAACAGATACTAGAGGAATCGATGAGCCGCTTCCGTGAGTGATTGGTTTCGCCGAGTAACCAAATGTACAGCGTTTGTGAACTGCGTACACAAGTCTATGCTGGAGACTGATGATCTCTTTTGTCACAGGCGGACAACGCCATGAAAACCTCTTCAATCAAAGTGACACCGGCGAACTTTGCCGGTCTGGGCGCGGGTGCCCTGCTTTTGCTGGCTATACTCTATCTGTTTATCCGCCACTGGGCAGAGTTCGTCCAATATTGTATCAATGCTCAGATCTATATGCATCGTTATCTGGTTTTGTACCTGTTGCAACAGCGCAATCACCAGTACAGCGGTGGCGTGATGCTGGCACTGGGCAGCTTTATCTACGGTTTTTTACACTCCGTTGGCCCGGGCCACGGCAAATTTGTCATCACCACCTATCTGGCCACCCATCGTCGACAGTTGAACGCCAGCCGACTTATCACCCTGCTCGGCAGCCTGATGCAAGGCGTTGTCGCCATCCTCTTCGTGCTGATTCTGGCGGTGGCGCTGAACCTGTCAATGGGTGATCTGAGCCTGAGTCGTTACTGGCTGGAAAAAGGCAGTGCGCTGTTTATCGCCGCTTTTGGCCTGGTGGTGATAGGGCGGGCCATAGGTTTACGCCGGCATCGCCTGCCGAAAATAAAAACCCTGAGACCGATAGCCAAGACGGCGCAGCACAGCCCTGGCGATGATTGCGCCTGCGGTCATCGGCATCTGCCCAACGCGGCAGACCTGACCGGCGGCTGGCGCAATGCATTGTGGCTTATCCTTTCCATTGGCATCCGCCCCTGCAGCGGTGCGATCCTTATCCTGGTATTCGCCAACGCCGTCGGCATGTTCACCTGGGGGGTGATTTCAGCCATCAGCATGGCGTTGGGAACGGCGCTGTCGATCATGATCCTCGCCACCCTGGTGCACCATGCGCGTGAAAAATTGATCGCCGCTAACGATCACCTGACGGGCAAGCACCTGGCGCAGGCGTCACGGATGGCGGTTATTGTCGGCGGCGTGCTGCTGGTGTTATTCGCGTTGGTGCTGTTCAGTTCGGTCATCCCGGTCAGTGCCAACGGCGATTTTATTGCCGCCGGTTGCTGACGGCGGCCATCACGTCGCTATCAGCCACGAAAACAGAATCTCATGGGCGTTTTTTCCGTGATCTTCAACACATTTTAAAAAATGGTCTACACTTAAAAGACATGTGTCGAAACGGAGAATCGAATGTTTAAGAGATCAGAAAAAGTAGAACGCGACATCGATCAAGACGTCACCCTGCTGGCGGATACGCTGGATGAGGTGCTACGCGAATCCGGTGACAAGACCAAAGAGGAACTCAAAGAGCTGCACAGCAAGGCAAAAGGCGTATTACGCGATGCCCGGGCACGCTTTAATGGTTCCAGCAGTCTGACACAGCACGCGCGCGATGCCGTCGAACAAGCCGACAGCTACGTGCGCGACAAACCTTGGCAGGGCGTAGGGATCGGGGCCGCCGTTGGCATCGTCCTCGGCGTGCTGCTGGCCCGGCGTTAACACCCCTTGCAGTCATAAAGATAAAACAGATGTGCGTCTGGCCCGCGGGAAACCGCGGGCCGTTTAATTTGTGCCTTTGATTAACCCGGCCAACCGGGCTACCGCTCGCTCCGTATCCGCCTGCTGTGTAAAGTTGGCAAAGCCCATTAACAGGCCCGAACCCGCCGGTTCCGCAATACGCCAGTCGGATAGCGCCTGTATCGACAAGCCGCACTGCCAGGCCAGTTCCGCCAAAAGCCGATCTTGCCCCTCCCCCTTCAGCCGGGCCAATAACTGAATGCCACCGGCCTGTGACGCGACCGTCAAATGCTCCCCCAACTGCTGTTCCAGTGCCTGTGCCAGCCATGCGCGCCGTTGGCGATAAATGGGCCGCATCCGCTTCAAATGGCGATAAAAATACCCCTGATGAATAAAATCTGCCACGCTGGCCTGTAGCAACGGCGGGCAACCGCAGCCGCGTAGCCGGCTGCTGTGGCCAAAAGCCTCTACCTGCCCGGCAGGCACCACCAGATAAGCCATACGCAAGGCCGGGAACAGCGTTTTGCTGAAGGTACCGGCGTACAGCACACGCCCCTGACGATCGAGACTTTTCAACGGCGGCAGCGGCCGACCGTGATAACGAACCTCGCTGTCATAGTCGTCTTCAAGGATCCACGCCTGCTGCTGCTGCGCCCACTCCAGCAGCGCCATACGCCTTGCCAGACTGAGTGTGACCCCCAGCGGACTCTGATGGGTCGGCGTCAGCACCGCCATCCGTGCCTGGGGGGCGCTGGCCAAACCGGCGGCAATGTTCATGCCCTGCTCATCGACCGGCACCGCCACTGGCCGCATACCGGCGGCGCGAAACAGCGGCAGCGTGACCGGATAGCCCGGATCCTCCAGCCATACCGCTTCCCCCGGCTGAAGCAAAGTGCCGATCACCAGATCCAGCAGTGCCTGATAACCGGCACAGATAAACACCTGTTCCGGGCGGCAACTGATGCCGCGCGAAAGCTGCAAATAATTGGCGATTGCCGCACGCAGCTCGGGCAAGCCCTGAGTTGACGGATGTGCCATAGAGGCCAACGGAGCAGTGCGTAACTGGCGACCGACAATTCGCTGCCATTGCGCGCGAGGAAACGCATCCAGCGCGGGTAGCCCCAGTTGAAACGGCGGCGTCGCCCCGTTCGGATGCAGCGGATTTGCCGTCACCGTCGGCAAAGGCTCCACCGTCAGCGCTGCACGCACCGGCAGGTTCTGCAACTGCGGCGAAACATAGGTGCCCGCCTGCCCCCGGCTTTGCAGGAAACCTTCGGCAATCAGCTGTGCATAGGCACTTTCTACCGTGGCACGGGCCACGCCCAGATCGCTCGCCAAGCCGCGAATCGAAGGCAACCGGCTGCCCGCCTGCAGGGTTCCCTGCGCTATGGCGTCTTTGATCCGCAAATAGATCTGCCGGTACAAGGGGTCGGCAAGCCGGCTGTCCAGCCGCAAGGAGGTAAGAAACTGACGCATCATGGCCCGGTTAAATAATCACTTTATGGCCCTATAGCATAGTCCATATCACCGCTAAAGTAGCACCATGATTCTGCTATTCGCTAACCGAGGTTGACCATGATTAAGCAACGTTTGAACTATTCCGAACTTTCACCGGCTCCGTACAAAAATATGGTGAGCGCCCTGATGGCGCTGGAAAAAGGCGCGCTGGATAAAGCGACCATTGAACTGATGTTTATGCGTGTTTCGCAGATCAACGGCTGCGCCTACTGCCTGGATATGCACGGTAAAGCCCTGCGCGAAAGTGGCGTCGACAACGCCAAACTGGATCAGCTGGCAGGCTGGCGCGTCAGCCATGCGTTCAGTGAGCGTGAACGCGCAGCACTGGAATGGGCAGAATCTGTCACTTTGATCGCCGCTACCGGCGCTCTGGACAGTGCGTTTGAAGCGTTACAGGCGCACTTTAGCGACGCAGAAATTGCTGATTTGACCTTCGCCATTAGCATCATGAATGCCTTTAATCGCCTGGCCATCAGCATGCGCCAATGATCCAACCGCACTTCCCCTCTCACTACGGGAGGGGTTTTCGTCACTAACTCCCCGAAAAAAAAATTTCTCCATCGCTTTTCCAGCCCCGCTGCGGCCTGCGCGCGAAACCCATCAAAACACCATATATAGCGTGGTTGATAAATTAAATATCTACATATAGTATTTATTCCATCAGCCGCAGGGAACATGTAGCGGTTGGTAACGCCGTCAGAAGCGCCGTTCAATGCTCCGTTATCTGACCTGTCCGCCTTTCCTTCAGCCTAAAAGGTAAATGCGAATCATGAGCATTATTATTTACAGCAAACCGGACTGTGTCCAGTGCAACGCCACCTATCGCGCCTTCGATAAGCAAGGGATTGGTTATCAGGTGATCGACCTCACTCAGGATCAGCAGGCGCTGAGCCATGTTAAAGCCCTCGGCTATCAACAGGTTCCGGTGATCATCGCCGGTGACGATCACTGGTCCGGCTTCCGGCCAGACAAAATTGGCGCGCTGGCTCACGCCGTCGCGTCTTGAGGCCGGCCATGAACCCACTGGTCTATTTCTCCAGCAGTTCGGAGAACACCCACAGGTTCGTTGAAAAGCTGGGCTTACCGGCGATGCGCATACCGATCGCCGGTGCCCGTAGCAAACTGCTGATGGAAAGCCCCTATATTTTGATCGTGCCCAGCTATGGCGGCGGCAGCGCCGTGGGAGCCGTACCGATCCAGGTGATCCGCTTTCTCAACGATCCGCAGAATCGTGCTTTCCTGCGCGGCGTTATCGCCGCCGGGAATACCAATTTCGGCGCAGCGTACGGCATTGCCGGCGATATCATCGCCAAAAAATGTCAGGTGCCTTTTCTTTACCGCTTTGAGCTGCTCGGCACCACACAAGACGTTGCAAACGTTCGACAGGGAGTAACCGCATTTTGGCAACGACAGAACTGACCAGGCCCACCACCAGCGCGCTGGATTACCATTCGCTCAACGCGATGCTCAATCTTTATGATGCCGAAGGCCGTATCCAGTTTGATAAGGATCGACTGGCGGCACGACACTACTTCCTGCAGCACGTCAATCAGAACACCGTGTTCTTCCACAACCTGGAAGAGAAGCTGCGCTATCTGGTGGAAGAAGGTTATTACGAGCAGAGCGTGCTGGCGCAGTACGACTTCGCCTTTATCAAGCAGTTGTTCCAGCAGGCCTACGCGAAAAAATTCCGCTTCGAGACGTTTCTCGGCGCCTTTAAGTACTACACCAGCTACACGCTGAAAACCTTTGACGGCAAACGCTATCTGGAACGCTACGAGGATCGGGTGTGCATGGTCGCCATGACGCTGGCCGCAGGCGATACTGCACTGGCGCAAGCTCTGGTAGAAGAAATGATTTCCGGCCGCTTCCAGCCGGCGACGCCCACCTTCCTCAACTGCGGCAAACAGCAGCGCGGCGAACTGGTGTCCTGCTTCCTGCTGCGCATTGAAGACAACATGGAGTCGATCGGCCGGGCGGTGAATTCTGCGCTGCAACTGTCGAAACGTGGCGGTGGCGTGGCGTTTTTGCTGACCAACATCCGTGAGGTCGGCGCGCCGATCAAACGTATTGAGAACCAATCCTCCGGCGTCATTCCGATCATGAAAATGCTCGAAGATGCCTTCTCTTACGCCAACCAACTGGGTGCGCGTCAAGGAGCCGGTGCGGTGTACCTCAATGCTCATCACCCGGATATTCTGCGTTTCCTCGACACCAAGCGTGAAAATGCCGACGAGAAGATCCGAATCAAAACCCTGTCGCTGGGGGTGGTGATCCCGGATATCACCTTCGAACTGGCGAAAAATAACGAAGAGATGTACCTGTTCTCACCGTATGACGTCGAGCAAGTGTATGGCGTGCCGTTTTCGGAAATCAGCGTCAGCGAGAAATATCGCGAAATGGTGGATGACAAACGCATCCGCAAGTCGCGCATCAATGCACGCGAGTTCTTCCAGGTGCTGGCTGAGATCCAATTTGAGTCCGGCTACCCGTACATGATGTTTGAAGATACCGTCAATCGTGAGAACCCGATCGCCGGACGGATCAATATGAGCAACCTGTGTTCGGAGATTTTGCAGGTTAACCGCGCCAGCACTTATCACGATGACCTGAGCTATGACCAGGTCGGCAAGGATATTTCCTGCAACCTCGGCTCGCTGAACATCGCCAAAACCATGGATGCGCCGGACTTCGGCAAAGCGGTCGACACCGCGATCCGCGCGCTGACTGCGGTGGCGGACATGAGCGACATCCGCTCGGTGCCCTCTATCGCCGAAGGCAACCGCAGCTCGCACGCTATCGGCCTGGGCCAAATGAATCTGCATGGCTATCTGGCGCGCGAACGCATCTTCTATGGCTCGGAAGAAGGTATCGACTTCACCAATTTCTATTTCTATACCGTCGCTTACTACGCCATTCGTGCCTCTAACCAGCTGGCTATTGAGCGCGGTAGCGCATTCGTCGGCTTTGAAGACTCCACCTATGCCTCCGGTGAGTACTTCAGCAAATACACCGAACGGGAATGGCTGCCACAGACCGAGCGAGTGCACGCTCTGTTCGCCGACGCCAATATCGCTATTCCGGGCCGCGAGGAATGGTTGGCGCTGCGCCAGTCGGTGATGATGCACGGGTTGTACAACCAGAACCTGCAGGCGGTACCGCCGACCGGCTCCATCTCCTACATCAATAATTCAACCTCCAGCATCCATCCGATTGTGTCACGCATCGAGATCCGCAAAGAGGGCAAGATTGGCCGCGTGTATTATCCGGCGCCTTATATGACCAACGACAATCTGGAGTACTACCAGGATGCCTATGACATCGGGCCGGAAAAGATCATTGATACCTACGCTGCCGCCAGTCAGCACGTCGATCAGGGGCTGTCGCTGACGCTGTTTTTCCGCGATACCGCCAGCACGCGCGACATCAACCGCGCACAGATTTACGCCTGGCGTAAAGGCATCAAAACCATCTATTACATCCGTCTGCGCCAAATGGCGCTGGAAGGCACCGAGGTGCAGGGCTGCGTGTCCTGCGCACTGTGAGGCAACTTATGAATAGCATTAAACCGGCGCAGCTGGTGCGCGCAGTCAACTGGAATACCATCGAAGACGACAAGGATCTGGAGGTGTGGAACCGCCTGACCTCCAACTTCTGGCTGCCGGAAAAGGTACCGCTGTCGAACGATATTCCGTCGTGGGCCACGCTGACACCGAAAGAACAGCAGCTGACCATCCGGGTGTTCACCGGCCTGACGCTGCTGGACACCATTCAGAATACCGTCGGTGCCCCGGCGCTGATCGCTGACGCCATTACGCCGCACGAAGAGGCGGTGTACTCCAACATATGCTTTATGGAGGCGGTACACGCCCGCTCCTACAGCTCGATATTCTCCACGCTGTGCCAGACGCCGGACGTCGACGACGCCTACCGTTGGAGTGAGGAAAACCGCGCATTGCAGAAAAAGGCCAATATCATTCTGGCCCACTACCGCAGCGACGATCCACTGATGAAGAAAGTCGCCAGCGTGTTCCTCGAGTCGTTCCTGTTCTATTCGGGCTTTTACCTGCCGATGTACTGGTCGAGCCGCGCCAAATTGACCAACACCGCCGATCTGATCCGTCTGATCATCCGCGATGAAGCGGTACACGGTTATTACATTGGCTATAAGTTCCAGAAAGGGTTGGAGAAAGTCGACGCCGCCCGTCGGCAACAGGTGAAAAACTTCGCCTTCGATCTGCTGCAGGATTTGTATGACAACGAGGTGCGGTACACCGAAGAGCTGTACGACGGGGTGGGCTGGAGCGAGGACGTGAAAACCTTCCTGCACTATAACGCCAACAAGGCGCTGATGAATCTGGGTTACGAAGCGCTGTTCCCACCGTCGATGGCGGAGGTCAACCCGGCGATTCTGTCAGCGCTGTCACCGAACGCCGACGAAAACCACGACTTCTTCTCCGGCTCCGGCTCGTCTTACGTGATTGGCAAAGCGGTCAATACCGAGGATGACGACTGGGATTTCTGAGAGTAATTATCGCGATATCGTCCTAATCCTAATGAGGACGGTATCGCAACATTAATAACCAAGCTCTTTCTGACTTCGGATCGCCAGAATAAATGCCGTATCAATATCAGGAATGTATTTGTAAAGGGCCAAATACCCACGGGCTTGCTGACCAATGATCAACTCACGCTTTCCTGATCCAAGCGGCCGACCAATTAGCGGATTATGTTCCAGTACTGCAATGGCCTGGATAATTTCCTCAATTCGACGCCCTGAATCTGTAACCTCATAATGTGCCAAATGGACGAGAATACGCTCAATATCATCCTTGACCTCTGGCGCTAACTCGATCTTTGTCATCAGCCCCCCAGCTTTTTAACAGAAGGTTTGGTTGCAGCAGTATCCCCCGCCACATAATTTTCCAGATAGCCACGCATATCACTCCAGGAAATGGTTTCCCCCGTAGTAACAATGTTGGCATAACGTTTTTCCGCTTCCTCTTCGAAATCACGACGTAATTCTTCCTGCTGAGTTTTCTCAGCAATCGCCTGCAAAATAAAGTTGTGTGAAGTCACGCCGGCTTGCTCTGCTACGGCTGCGACTCGGGCTTTAAGTTCTTCTGGTATACGGATGGTGGTGGTCGGCATAGTCAACAAACCTCGGTGCAGACAAAGCGAATGTAGCTCAATTGTGCTACATCAATATTGATTACTCAACAACATTGTTCATTTAATCGCCACAGAACGCTGCCGGATGCGTTGCCAGATGGCCCGCTTTTCCTGGTCATCGGCGCTCGACCAGGCAGCGATTTCATCCAGCGTGCGCCAACAGCCACGGCACCACGCTTTTTCGGTGTCGATCTGGCAAACATTATTGCAGGGTGAACGGACGCTCTCGTCAATCTGACTGCCCGTTTTCCTTCTTCTGCTGCGCCCTACCATTAAATGCTTCCTCGCGGTGGATTTCTCGCCACAGGATACCCGATCCTGCCTCGAAAAAACCGCCTGCCAGCATCAGATAATGCCACCGTTGGCACGCAGGGTTTGGCCATTAATCCAGGCGCCGTCGGCACCGGCCAGGAATGACACTGCTGCGGCGATATCCTGCGGCTGGCCCAGCCGTTCCAACGGTGCCATTTTCGCCAGTCGCTCGATTAGCTCAGGCGTTTTACCGTCCAGGAACAACCCGGTAGCAGTGGGCCCGGGTGCGATGGCATTCACGGTGATATTACGACCGCGCAGCTCTTTCGCCAGCACGCTGGTCAGCGCCTCGACGGCGGCCTTGCTGGCGGCGTACATGCCGTAGCTCGGCTGCAACAGCCCGACCACACTGGAAGAAAAGTTGATGATATGGCCATTGTCACGCAGGCGTTTCGCCGCCTCACGCAGGGTATTGAAGGTGCCCTTCAGGTTGATGTCGATCAGCCGATCCACATCGGCATCGCTCATTTCTGCCACCGGGGCCAATGCAATCACCCCGGCGTTGTTCACCAAAATATCCACGCCGCCGAAAGCCTGTTCGGCACGGTCAAACAGTTGGGCTACCGCAGCAGCATCGCTGACGTCCGCTTTGGCGCTCAGCGCCCGGCCACCCTTCTGCTCAATTTTGCGTACCAGTTGATCGGCCAATGCCTGGTTACCTGAATAGTTGACGATCACAGTAAAACCGTCGGCGGCCAGCCGCTCTGCAATGGCGGCACCGATGCCGCGTGATGCGCCAGTGACAATGGCAACTTGTTGGCTAGTGGTGTTCATCTGATCTCTCCTCGTCGACGATGCGCCGGCAGGCTTGCTGGCGTGGGATCATCATGCACCTTTCACAGCGGCGAATAATCCCCTACTCTTCGTTATCACTATCCGAATTAAGCGAATAATCACCATGGACAGAATTGACGCCATGCGTCTGTTCACCCGCGTGGTAGAACAGCGTAGTTTTACCCAGGCCGCACAGGATCTGGGCCTGCCGCGTTCCACGGTGACCGACGCCATCAAACAGCTGGAAGCCCGGTTGCAGGTACGGCTGTTACAACGCACCACCCGTCATGTCAGCCCGACGCTGGATGGTGAGGCCTATTATCAGCGCTGCCTGACTATTTTGGCGGATATCGAAGATGCCGAGATGGCCTTTGCCGGGGCCAAGCCACGCGGGCTGCTGCGTATCGATGTGCATGGCACGCTGGCGCGTCACTTTCTGCTGCCCGGGCTGCCCGATTTTCTGGCGCACTATCCGGATATCGAATTGTTCATGAGCGAAGGCGATCGGCTGGTAGACCCGGTGCGGGAAGGTATCGACTGCGTGGTGCGTGTCGGCAAGCTGAAAGACAGCGATATGGTAGCGCGTCGGCTGGGTGAGCTGGAGGAAGTGACCTGCGCGGCCCCCGACTACCTGCAACGCTTCGGGACGCCGCTCAGTATCGATGAACTTGAAGGGCACCGCATGGTGGGTTTTCGCTCCTCAGCCAGCGGCACCATTATGCCTTTGGAATTTAACGTCGCAGGTCAGCCGCAACAGGTGATGCTGCCCTGCACGGTGTCGGTCAGCGCGGCGGAAAGCCTGGTGGCCGCAGCACGCATGGGGTTGGGGATTATTCAGGTGCCGCGCTATCACCTGCGCGACGATTTGGCTAACGGCAGCCTGCTGCCGCTGTTGCCGCAATACCCTTCCACACCGATGCCGGTCTCGCTGCTGTATCCGCGTAATCGCCAACTTTCACCCCGGGTGCGGGTATTTATCGACTGGTTCAGCAAGGCTTTTGCCGCACGCAACGGTTAACAAGCCGCCCGTCAGAGCGGCCATTGGTTTACAGGGCGCCATATTCCAGCGGTACCCAGCCGTAGCCTTCACCCTGCTTATTCAGATAGCCCAATCCGGGGAATGACAGATGCGCCCCGCCCACCAGCTCCTTTTGTCGGGCGCTATCACCGAAGACCCGCAGTCGCTGGGTCACCGCTGCTTTGGCATCACTGTCGAAGCTGATCGCGACATTCGGATGGGCAAACTGCACCGCTGCCACGTGGATCAGATCGCCAATTAACAGCAGTTTCTTACCCTGATTCTCCACCTGATAAATGCTGTGCCCCGGCGTATGACCGTGGGCCGCAAAAGCGCTGATGCCTGGCGACAACTCGCCGTCACTGTTGAAAGGTTTGAAGTGCCCGACGGCCTGATAAGGTTTGATCGCCGCTATCGCATTCTCAAATGACGCTTTATCTTCCGCCTTCGCCTGTTTCAAACGGCTCTCGCTCAGCCAAAAATCGGCCTCCTGCTGACCGGCACGCACCAGCGCATTTGGGAACACCGCCTGGCCGTTTTGCATCAGGCCGCCGAGATGATCCGGGTGCATATGCGTCAGATAAATTTCATCCACCTGTTGCGGCTGATAGCCGGCCGCCTTCAGATTAGCGATCAATTTACCCAGATCCTTGCCCAGCAGCGAACCGGCCCCGGTATCGATCAGGATCAACTTACTGCCGGTATTGATCAGGTACGAATTGAACGAGGTCACTACCGGCAGGCTCTGATGGTGCTCGGCCAGCGCGGTTTCGATCTGTTTTGGCGTGCTGTTCAGCAGCAGTTTATCCACCGGCAAACGGAGCACCCCATCGGACAAGACGGTGACTTCATAGCTGCCTAGCATAAGGCGATAAAAACCCGGCGCGGGGGTTTCCACCTGTGGCGCGGCGGCCAGGGTTTGCAGCGACATGACGGCCAGCGTCGCCCCCAGCAGGTAAGATTTCCAGAACATAGTGACTCCCGATTGTCATTTAAGCGCTAAGTATTAACCCAAAGCGGAAATGACGCCTGCAGGAGGGGAAAATGAATAAAAAAAATCCCCGCGGGGGCGGGGAAAGGCAAAGAAAACTAAGGTTTTTTTGTTATACGAAGAATTTGGCCAGCACTAACAAAGAGAGTGAGACGTTAATCGCGCCGCCGATGCGGGTGGCGATTTGGGCAAACGGCATCAACGACATACGGTTACCGGCGGTCAGGATAGCAACATCACCGGTGCCGCCCTGCCCGCTCTGGCAGCAGGAGACAATCGCCACATCGATCGGGTGCATGCCAATTTTCTTGCCGACAAAGAAACCGGTCGCCACCAGCGTGCAAACGGTGCTGACGATCACCACCAGATTTTGAATAGTGAAAGCGTTAACCAGTTCCTGCCATGGGGTGATCGCTACGCCAACGGCAAACAGGATTGGGTAGGTCACCGCCGTGCGGAAGAACTTGTACACCACCTGCGAGCCTTCCTGAATACGTGGAGAAACACCGTGCGCCAGCTTCACCGCCACCGCCGCGAACAGCATGCCAACCGGTGCCGGCAGGCCAATCAGGCGATGCAGCAACATCCCTACCATGTACAGCAGGATGGCCAACAGCGCGCCACAGGCAATGGTGCTGACATCCACCTTGCCACTGACTTTTTCCACCGCACTCATTTCGCTGTCACCCTGCTTGTTGGGCATCAGGCTGCCTTCACCGGTCAGGTGCGGGTAACGTTTACCAAGTTGGTTGAGCAAGCCGGCGAGCACAATGGCAGTCAGACCACCGAGCATCACTATCGGCAGGATACGACCCAGAGCTACCCCCTGATCCATATGCAGGATTGCTGCGTAGCCCATCGACAGCGGGATCGCGCCCTCACCGACGCCCCCGGCCATGATCGGCAAGATCAGGAAGAAGAAGATTTGGAACGGCTCCAGCCCCAGCGCCATGCCGACCGCCATACCCACCAGCATGCCGGCAACTTCACCGCACAGCATCGGCGCGAAGATGCGCAGGAAGCCCTGGATCAACACCTGACGGTTCATACTCATAATGCTGCCGACGATAATGCAGCAGATATAGAGATAGAGAATATTGGTCGACTTGTAGAACTTGGTGGTCGACTCCACCACCACGTCCGGCAGCAGACCGTAATGCACCAACGCGGAAGGAATAAAGGTGGCGCAAATGGCTGCGGCCCCCATTTTGCCGATCAGCGGCAGGCGTTTGCCAAACTCGCCGCAGGCAAAACCGAAGAAGGCCAGTGTAGCGACCATCACCACGATATCGCTGGGTAATTTCCCTTCCAGGCAATCCAGTAAAATAAGTACGCCGGCCAGAACGAAGAACGGTAACGGAATAATCCCTACTTTGTAATTGTCCAGTATGTGCCACCATTTTTCACGCAACGGTATTTCAGCCGTTTTGTCTTTGGCGACGAGGTAAGAATCATCTGTTGTGCTCATAATCTGGCCTCTTATTAGTTTGTTCGGCCATCATAGAGAAACGCACGGATTACCTGCTGTGATTTTGTTCAAAATTAAAAAGGGTTTTTAATGGTGGTTATGGTTTCTATGGTGTTAATTAGGGTTATGTAAAATAGAACGTGGTTTTAATGGTGTTAATGTTATTTTAACTTTAAAGCTTATCAATTTTATTGCAGTCGCTGAATACTGTGACCCACCAAGGATAAACCCGTGGCGGCGATCACAAGTTGATCGGGCGCAATATTACATTAACCCCGACTCATGATAGGGTAAGCACTCAGGATCTCTCAGGGTACCCCCCAGGCCATGCGCATAAAACTCTCATTTCAAATCAAGCTATTCCTGTGCCTGGTCGCCTTCTCCTGTGTGCTGTTAACCTTTATTGGTGCCTACACTTACTACCAGCTGGATGCCCAGCTGCACCGCGACCTCGGCGCGCGGGCGCAAGTACAGGCGCGGGAGATTGCCCTGATCCCTTCCTTGATCACCGCAGTGGAAAAAAACGACCCGGTAAAAATCGCCGAGCTGATGAAAAAAATACGCGCCAGCAGTGATGCCAGCTATATCGTGATCGGCGATAAACAAACCCGGCATCTTTACCATTCTGAATATACTGATCGTATCGGTACCCCGATGGTCGGTGGCGATAACAAAGAGGTTTTGGAAGGGAAAAGTATTATTTCCATCCGCAAAGGCGGCATCGGTGTTTCATTGCGCAGTAAAGCGCCGATTATGGACGACAATAATAACGTTATCGGCATTGTTTCGGTCGGCTATCTGAAATCACATATCGACAATCTGAATGCCAGAACCCTGACGCAAATTGTGGTGTCGATTGTGATGTTATTAATCGCCCTGTTTGTTTTTTCCTGGCTGTTATCGAAGAATTTAAAACGCCAGATGTTCTGGCTGGAGCCGAAGGAAATTGCGCTGCTGGTGCGCCAACAAAAAGCCCTGTTGGAAGCAATTTATGAGGGAGTGATTGCCGTCGACCCTCAATTGCGGATCATCACCATCAACCACGCGGCACGTGAATTACTGGATCTGCGTCAACCCGCCGGGGCCCTGATGAGGCGTGAGATTGGTGAAGTGATCCAGTCGCAGCCGGACTTTTTCGGCGCTTCCCAGTTGGGGCACGACACCCATGATGAGGTTTGCCGCTTCAACCACGTGCGGGTCATCGCCAGCCGGGTGCGGATTATGCAGGAAGAAGAGCTGCAAGGCTGGGTGATCAGCTTCCGCGACAAGAACGACATCAATACCCTGAGCAGCCAGCTCAGCCAGGTCAAACGCTACGCTGACAACCTGCGTATCATGCGCCATGAACAGCTCAACTGGACCGCCACCCTCGCCGGGCTGTTGCATATGCAGCGCTACGACGAGGCGATCCGTTATGTTGAGGCTCAGTCGGAAGGCGCGCAGGAGATCCTCGACTTTATTTCTCAGCGTTTCAGTTCTGCGGCACTCTGTGGTCTGCTGTTGGGCAAGTACTCCAGTGCGAAGGAAAAAGGCGTTGAGCTGCGCTTCGATCCCGCCTGTCAGCTGGGGCAAATCCCGGCGGCGCTGAACGAAACCGAACTGATGTCGATCATCGGCAATTTGCTGGATAATGCGGTTGACGCTACGCTGCATTGCGATGCGCCGCATGAAGCGGTAGAACTCTATATTAGCGATAACGGCAATGAGTTGGTGATTGAAGTGGCCGATCGCGGTACCGGCATCGCCCCCGAGGTGCGTGATACGCTGTTCGAACAAGGCGTCACCACCAAAGATGACAAAGGTGACCACGGCATCGGCCTGCATTTGGTCGCCAGCCACGTAGCGCAGGCGCATGGCAGCATAGAAGTGTCGGACAACGAGCCGCACGGCACCATTTTTTCTTTGTTTATCCCTAAACAATCTTGAGCACCCGAATAATGCAACCAGAAGCACTGGACGTTTTGATCGTGGAAGATGAGCCACAGTTGGCGACGCTGCACGCCGAGTTCATTGAGCAGAACTTTGCTCTGCGGGTGGTGGCCTATGCCGCTACGCTGGCCGAGGCCAGAGCCAAGGTCAAAAGCCACCAGCCACGGTTGATCCTGCTGGATAACTTTCTGCCGGACGGCCAGGGTATTGAGCTAATGGAGGAAGCCGCAGTGAAAAATCCCGGTTGTTCGGTGATCTTCATTACCGCCGCCAGCGATATGAACACCTGCAGCCAGGCGATCCGCAACGGCGCTTTCGATTACATCATTAAACCGGTGTCCTACAAACGGCTGCGCAACTCGCTGGAACGCTTTATGCAGTTTGTTCAAACCCAGCGCACCTTCAAGGTAATCGACCAAAGCAACGTCGACGCACTGTATAACCTGCAATCCAAACAGTTCTCCAGCGAGCCCAGCGCCAAGGGCATTGAAACCAACACGCTGGAGCTGGTTCAGGCGCTGTTTATCAAACAGCCAGAGATGGCACACGCGGTGGAGGACGTGGTCGAACAGGTCGGTATCAGCAAAACCACCGCCCGCCGTTATCTGGAATATTGTGTCGCTACCCAATTCGTACGCGTAGAGATGATGTATGGCAATATTGGCCATCCACGTCGCCTGTATCGCAAGGCGTAGGCTGACATCTGGCTGTCATATTAAGCGGATAATATGCCTGCGACGATATCCCCTCGATATCGGCACCTGTCGTTAAAAACTGATGAAATACTGATGACTTTTACCCGACCTCTGGTCGGGTTTTTTATTGCCTGAGAAGAAGACTCAGCGAGTAAATAATAGCGTTAATACAGTGAGATTATTTTTACTTAAAACCAAGCGTTTACGGGGAATATCAAACGCAAATAATTGAATATTCACCGCACTACCATAACCAATAGAAATGTTGATGTAAATCGCTAATATCCCATTCAGCGGACATTGAGGGTTGTCTCAGATATTCACTGTGTTAGGGTATAGGGGACTATTATTTTCTATTGGGACATTTTTTATCGTTTGATAATTCATCAGAGGAAACAGCAAATTGCATGGCAATTAAACTCGAAGTAAAGAACCTGTATAAGATATTTGGCGAACACCCGGATCGTGCATTCAAACTGATTGAGAAAGGTCTGACAAAAGACCAACTGCTTGAAAAAACCGGGTTATCACTAGGCGTAAAAGACGCCTCTCTGGCCATTGAAGAAGGCGAGATATTTGTCATCATGGGGCTTTCCGGTTCCGGAAAATCCACCCTGGTACGCCTTCTCAATCGTCTGATAGAACCCACCCGCGGACAGGTGCTGATTGACGGCGAGGATATATCGAAAATATCCGACAGCGCACTGCGTACCGTACGTCGTAATAAGATCAGCATGGTGTTTCAATCATTCGCTTTAATGCCACATATGAATGTATTGAATAACACTGCATTTGGCATGGAATTAGCCGGCATTCCTCCCCAGGAGCGCCAGGATAAAGCGCTGGAAGCCCTGCGTCAGGTCGGACTGGAGAATTATGCCCATGCTTATCCTGATGAACTTTCCGGTGGCATGCGTCAGCGCGTGGGATTAGCCCGTGCCATGGCAAATAATCCGGATATATTATTGATGGATGAAGCCTTCTCAGCGCTCGATCCCTTAATCCGTACCGAAATGCAGGATGAGCTGGTCAAATTACAGGCCCAGCATCAGCGCACCATCGTCTTTATTTCTCACGATTTGGACGAAGCTATGCGTATTGGCGATCGTATTGCCATTATGCAAGGCGGTGAAGTGATTCAGGTCGGCACGCCGGAGGAAATATTAAATAATCCGGCCAACGATTATGTACGTACCTTCTTCCGTGGCGTAGATGTCAGCCATGTTTTCAGTGCCAAGGATATCGCCAAGCGCCGTCCGGTGGCGCTTATTCGTAAAACCCCCGGTTTTGGTCCGCGGTCGGCGTTACAGCTGCTGCGCGATGAAGACCGCGATTATGGTTATGTTGTTGAACGCGGAAAGAAATTTATCGGCGTGGTGTCGGTAGATTCGCTCAAGCAGGCGCTGGCGGCCAATCTGACGCTGGATGACGCCCTGCTGGAAGCACCCGCCCCGGTACCGGCCGACATGCCGCTAAGCGAACTGATTTCATTGGTCGCTCTGGCGCCTTGCGCGGTACCTGTGGTCTGCGAAGAAAACAACTATATCGGAATCATTTCCAAGGCCATGCTGTTGCAGGCCCTGGATAAAGAGGGCCCAACGAATGAGTGATACAACACAAGATCCCTGGGCCACTGCGCCTGTCGACCCCAGTGCCGCACCGGCCGCTGACGCTGCCAACTCGGCGGCTCCCGCCGGCGATGCCTGGTCCAGTACGCCACCAGCGGCAACCCACGACGCCGCCAGTCAGGCCGCTCAAGGCTCAGACTGGCTGAATAGCGCCCCGGTCCAACCGGAGCACTTCAACCTGCTGGATCCGTTCCACAAGACCTGGATACCCTTTGACTCCTGGGTCACCCACGGCATTGATTGGCTGGTGCTGCACTTTCGCCCGCTGTTCCAGGGGATCCGCGTACCGGTCGATTTTATCCTCAGCGGTTTTCAACAATTGCTGCTCGGTATGCCGGCACCGATCGCCATTCTGCTGTTCTCGCTGATTGCCTGGCAGCTCTCCAGCCTCAGCATGGGTGCCGCTACGCTGGTCTCGCTGATAGCCATCGGCGCTATTGGTGCCTGGTCGCAGGCCATGGTGACGCTGGCGCTGGTATTGACCGCCCTGTTCTTCTGTATCGTCATCGGGTTGCCGCTCGGCATCTGGCTGGCGCGCAGCAAGCACGCCGGCAAAGTCATACGGCCGTTGCTTGACGCCATGCAGACCACGCCGGCCTTCGTCTATCTGGTGCCGATTGTCATGCTGTTCGGTATCGGTAACGTGCCTGGGGTGGTGGTCACCATTATCTTCGCCCTGCCGCCGATCGTGCGTCTGACTATCCTGGGCATTAAACAGGTGCCGGAAGATCTGATCGAAGCCGCTGAATCCTTTGGTGCCAGCCCGCGCCAACTGCTGTTTAAAGTGCAGTTGCCACTGGCGATGCCGACCATTATGGCCGGGGTAAACCAAACGCTGATGCTGGCACTGTCGATGGTGGTGATCGCCTCGATGATCGCCGTCGGCGGTCTGGGCCAGATGGTGCTGCGCGGTATCGGTCGTCTCGATATGGGGCTGGCCGCCGTCGGCGGGGTCGGTATCGTGATCCTGGCAATTATTCTCGACCGCCTTACCCAGTCGCTGGGGCGCGATCGCCGCAGCAAAGGCATGGGACGTTGGTACGCACACGGCCCGATCGGCCTGGTCACTCGGCCCTTCATCAAAAAGCCTTAATCGCCCTGCCCCCGGCGCTGGCCGGGGGCACCGACAGCACGAATAAAATCGAAGGAACCACTATGCGCTCGACAGGAATTTGGGCTTTTGCCCTGACTTCATTGCTTGGCACACAGGCGTTCGCCGTCGAACTTCCCGGCAAAGGCGTCACGGTTAAACCCTTGCAAAGCACCCTCGCCGAAGAAAGCTTTCAGACCGAGCTGGTCAACCGTGCGCTGGTCAAGCTGGGCTATAACGTCCAGCCTACCGCCGAGGTGGAATACAATATTGCCTATACCTCTATCGCTTCCGGTGACGCCACCTACATGGCGGTGAACTGGGATCCGCTGCAAACCGACATGTACCAAAGCGCCGGCGGCGACAAAAAGTTTTATCGCCAGGGTGCCTATATCACTAATGCGGCGCAGGGTTATCTGATCGACAAGAAAACGGCTGATCAATACCACATCAGCGATATTTCCCAGTTGAAAGATCCCAAGCTGGCCAGGCTGTTTGATGCCGACGGTGACGGCAAGGCGGATCTGGCCGGCTGTGAGCCTGGCTGGGTGTGCGGCAACGCGATCAACACCCATATCAAAGCCTATGGCCTGAGCAACACGGTTACTCAAAACCAGGGTAACTACTCCGCCATCATCGCCGACACCCTGACTCGCTATAAACAGGGTAAACCGGTGCTGTACTTCACCTGGACGCCGTATTGGGTCAGCGACGAACTGGTGCCCGGCCGCGATGTGGTCTGGCTGACCGTGCCGTTCTCCGCCAGCCCGGGTTCGTTGAAAGACAAGGATACCGCGTTGTCGAACGGCAAAAATTACGGCTTCTTCGTCAATAACGAACACATCGTCGCCAACAAGCCGTGGGCGCAGGCCAACCCGGCGGCGGCCAAGCTGTTCGCCATCATGAAACTGCCGTTGGCGGATGTTAACGCGCAGAACCTGCGTATGCACAAGGGCGAGAACAGCGCCGAGGATATACAACGCCACGTAGACGGCTGGATTAAAGCCCATCAGGCCACCTTTGATGGCTGGGTCAGCACCGCTGCTGCGGCAGCGAAATAATCCCGACGTGCCGGAAATCCCGGCTTCATAACATAAAAAAGGTATTTCACTATGCGCACTACAGGAATCTGGGCGGTTGCCCTTACCACACTGATTAGCTCACAGGCGGTCTCCGCCGCAGACTTGCCAGGCAAAGGCATCTCCGTTCAGCCGGTGCAGAGCACCATCTCGGAAGAGACCTTCCAGACGCTGCTGGTCAGCAAAGCGCTGGAAAAGCTGGGCTATGACGTCAAGGAGACCCGTGAAGTCGACTATAACGTCGCTTACACCTCGATCGCTGCCGGCGATGCCACCTTCATGGCGGTGAACTGGCAGCCGCTGCACAATGATCAATACAAGGCCGCCGGCGGCGACGCTAAATTTTACCGCAAAGGCATTTACGTAGATAACGCTGCGCAGGGTTACCTGATCGACAAGAAAACCGCCGATAAGTATCACATCACCAACATTGAGCAGTTGAAAGATCCGAAGATCGCCAAGCTGTTTGACACCAACGGAGACGGCAAGGCCGATCTGACTGGCTGTACACCAGGCTGGGGTTGTGAAGCGGTGATTAATAATCACATCAAGGCCTACGGCCTCGATAAAACCGTCGAGCACAATCAGGGTAACTACGCGGCGATGATTGCCGATACTATTACCCGTTACAAAGAAGGCAAACCGATTCTGTACTACACCTGGACACCATACTGGCTCAGCGACGTGCTGGTCACGGGGCGCGACGTTGTCTGGTTACAGGTCCCTTTCTCCTCCCTGCCGGGCAGTCAGAAAGATATCGATACCAAGTTGCCTAACGGCGCTAACTATGGGTTCCCAGTAAGTGTCATGCGCATCGTTGCCAACAAAAAATGGGCCGAAGCCAACCCGGCCGCTGCCGAGCTGTTTGCCATCATGAAGCTGCCGATTGCCGACGTGAATGCGCAGAACCTGCGTATGCATGAAGGTCAGGCGTCCGAAGCCGATATCCAGAATCACGTTAACGGCTGGATCAAGGCACATCAGGCCACCTTCGACGGCTGGGTGAAAACCGCCGCAGAAGCCGCGAAGAAGTAATAGCTCCGGGGCGCAGGCCACTGCGCCCCGACTCTCTTCATTCAGCAATACCTATCCCACTAAACTGCAAAAACCGCTCGGCGGTTCTGGACAGCGGCTGCGGCCATACGCAGTACACCTGTCGCCGTGGACCATCCTCAATCGGGATCGACACCAGCGAACTTAAACGCTGCGCCGTCGAAATAGGCACAATACCTGCCGCCAACCCACGCCGCACCAGATTCTCCAGCCATTCGATATGGTCAATTTCAAAACTGACATGCCGTTTGATGCCAGCCGCCTGAAACGCTCGGTCGGTCTGCCGCCGGGCACCGGTCCCGCTGTAAAAGTCCACCAGCGGCACCTCTGACAGGGTTTGCAAATTGACCCGCTGACGGCTGGCCAGCGGATGCTGCGTCGCCACCAGTGCCACCAGCGGCTCATCGGTGAGCTGCCGGTGCGATACAGGCAGCATATCGATATCCCCCGGCCAGATACCGACAAACGCCACGTCTGTCTTTTGTTGGCGCACGTCTTCCAGCAATGTTTCGCTCATGCCCACGTACAGCCGGATATTCACCGCCGGATAATGGCGATGAAAGTTGCCCAGTTTTTCGGTCAGATCAATCGCGTTTATGGTTGAAATGGTGCCGATGGTCAGGGTACCGGATACCGTGCCGCTGGCGGCAACCACCTCCTCCACCAGCGCCTGTTTCGCCGCCAGCAGCCGTTGCGCTGGTTGAATAAACGCCTGCCCGGCGGTGGTCAGTCTGACCCGACGCGAGGTGCGCTCGAACAATGTACAGCCCAGTTCCTCTTCCAGTTTGGCGATCTGGTGGCTGAGGGCCGACTGCACCGTATGGCAGCGCTGGGCCGCCCGGGTAAAGCTCTGCTCTTCGGCTACCGCCAGCGCAAAGCGGATCTGTTTCAGGTTCATGGTATCTATCGCAAAATGAGATTGATCAAATGAAAATTATACATTGGTTTCGCCGGCTGTCGTGCCCGATACTTCGGCTAACTTTTCCCTGTGATTAATATCTTATGAACCAACAACATTCACAGCCGGGTCTCAGCCCGGCGCTGATCGTGCTGATCGCCATCGCTACCGGTCTGGCCGTCGCCAGTAACTACTACGCACAACCGCTGCTGGAAACCATCGCCCAAAACTTTGATCTGTCGGTGAATCAGGCCGGTTTTATCGTTACCGCCGCCCAGTTGGGTTATGCCGTTGGTCTGCTGCTGCTGGTACCGCTCGGCGATATGTTTGAACGCCGCGGGCTGATCGTCTTTATGACGCTGCTGGCCGCGGGCGGCATGCTGATCACCGCCAGTTCCACCACCTTGCCGATGATGATCCTCGGTACCGCGCTCACCGGGCTGTTCTCGGTGGTGGCGCAAATTTTGGTGCCGCTGGCGGCTACCCTGGCCCATCCTGAGAAGCGCGGCAAAACCGTCGGCATTATTATGAGCGGCCTGCTGCTCGGCATTCTGTTGGCGCGCACCGTGGCCGGAGCGCTGGCGTCGATTGGCGGCTGGCGCACCATTTACTGGGTAGCCAGCGTGCTGATGATCCTGATGGCACTGATCCTGTGGCGCGCACTGCCGCGTTACAAGCAGCATTCGGGGCTGAATTACCCGCAGTTGCTGAAATCTATCTTCACCCTGTTTTGCGGTACCCCCCTGCTGCGCACCCGCGCGATACTCGGGGCACTGTCGTTCGCCAACTTCAGCGTGCTGTGGACTTCGATGGCCTTCCTGCTGGCGGCACCGCCGTTTGGCTATTCCGAAGGGGTGATTGGCCTGTTTGGCCTGGTAGGCGCTGCCGGTGCATTGGCGGCTTCACGAGCCGGGCATTTGGCGGATCAGGGTAAGGGCGGTTTAACCACCACCGTTGGCCTGGTGCTGCTGCTGCTTTCCTGGATACCCATCGCTTTCGCTAAACAATCCTTGTGGGCGTTGATCGCCGGCATCCTGATCCTCGACCTGGCCGTACAGGCCGTACACGTCACTAACCAAAGCGTGATTTACCGGATTATGCCGGAGGCGCGTAACCGCCTGACCGCCGGCTACATGACCAGCTATTTCATCGGTGGTGCGCTCGGCTCACTGCTGTCAGCCTCGGCCTATCAACATGCAGGCTGGACCGGCGTTGCCGCTGCCGGGGGCGTTTTATGTCTTCTCAACCTGCTGACCTGGTGGCGCGGCAAGCACCATGATCCGCAAGGACCGGCGACAATCTGATTAGCAAGCGAATAGTCATAGTCGAAATTTATTAGCGCCGCAGGGTATAAACATTACTCACTCTCTGGTAATGTTCTGCAGATGAACTATTAATCTCTATCCTGCGACACTAATAAAAATGCAAAGCCAAGCTGCAGAAAGCCTTAATCCCCCTGCCGTCAGCTCTACCTTCACCCACGGCGTCGTCGACAGTTTACCGATCGTCATCGGCTATGTGCCGGTGGCTTTTGCTTTTGGCCTGAGCGCCGTTAAGCTGGGATTCTCCCCGCTGGAGAGCATCTTCTTTTCCTGCATTATCTATGCCGGTGCCAGCCAGTTTGTGATCACCGCCCTGCTGAGTGCCGGTATGTCGCTGTGGGTTTCCGCGCTGACCGTGATGGCAATGGACATACGGCATCTGCTGTATGGCCCCGCTCTGCGCCACCGTATCGTTTCACGCATGTCGGGCGGTAAAACCGCACTCTGGGCCTTTGGCCTGACCGACGAGGTGTTCGCCGCCGCTACCGCCAAGCTGATGCGTAATAACCGCAGCTGGAGCGAGAACTGGATGATCGGTATTTCACTGTGCTCCTGGCTTTCCTGGGTGGCGGGAACCGCCATCGGTGCGCTGTTCGGTAACGGGCCGCTGGAGCAATACCCGGTGATTGAAGCCTCGTTATCCTTTATGTTGCCGGCGCTGTTCCTCAGCTTCCTGCTGGCGGCCTTCAGGCGCCCACAAAGCCTGACCATCGCCGCCGCACTGGCTGGCGCACTGCTCGGCGTGGTGCTGTTTTCTATTCCCGTCGCCATTTTAGCCGGCATCAGCGCCGGCTGTATTGCCGCCCTGTTCCAACCCACTGTAACGGAGGCGATTGATGAACACTGATGTGGTGATGATTGGCCTGGTGGTCGGTTGCGCAAATTATCTGTTTCGCTACTTACCCTTACGCCTGGCACCCGCACGTGCCCAACCGGGGATCAAGCGCGGTAAAACCGCACTGTTGCTCGACAGCATTGGTATCGCCTCGATTTGTGCGCTGTTGGTGGTTTCCAGCACGCCGGTAGTGATGCGCGAACCGGACAAACTGTGGCCGACGCTGATCGGTTTTGCGGCGCTGGGGCTGTGCTTTTACCGCAGTAAAAGCATCATTCTGTCCACGCTGTGTGGCGCAGTCACCTTTGGCATCACGTTAAAAATATTTATGATTTTCGCTCCAGCCAGCCTTTGATTTTGTCCGTCATCCCCAGGCTAAGCAGTCGTTCGCGAATGGGTCGTTGACAAACAACTTACAAATGACACGAATTGCTAAATTATTCGCACGGCTGAAGATTTACATTATTAATCACTATCGTTACTATCTCGAACGAAATTAATGAGGCCCAAAATTATGGAAAGCTCGTTTACTCCCATTGAACAAATGCTTAATTTCCGTGCAAAACGTCAGAAAGACTTCCCTTATCAGGAAATTCTGCTGACCCGGCTGTGCATGCATATGCAAAGCAAGCTGTTGGAAAACCGCAATAAAATGCTCAAGGCACAAGGGATTAACGAAACACTGTTTATGGCGCTGATTACTCTGGATGCGCAGGAGAGTCACAGCATTCAGCCTTCTGAGCTAAGCTCTGCTCTGGGCTCGTCACGCACCAATGCCACGCGGATTGCCGATGAACTGGAAAAACGCGGCTGGATTGAACGCCGGGAAAGCGACCATGACCGTCGTTGCCTGCATCTGCACATGACGCCGCAGGGAGAAGAGTTTCTCAACCAATTGCTGCCACCGCAGCACAAATGTCTGCATTTCCTGTGGTCCACGCTGAACGATGATGAACAGCAGCAGCTGGAACAGCTGACGCGCAAATTGTTAACGCGTCTGGACCAGATGGAAGTTTCAGGACAGTTATCCCAATAATTTCTGTTCAGGTAACCGACTATGCGATCCCCGTTTAACTGGAGATTCACCCCGCTGTTCGCCGTATTGCTGCTGGCCGGGTGCGCCTCTACCGACAATATTGCCCCGCAATCCACCCTGATGGACTCGCAGAGCCTGCAACTGTCACAGCCGAAGGTCAGCTCGCTGAACGTTAGCCCACAGTGGTGGCGTTCGCTTAACGATCCGCAGCTCGACAGCCTGATGACCCAGACGCTGCAAAGCTCGCCGACGCTGAGACAGGCGGCCGGTCGCGTGCGTGAGGCACAGAGCGTGGTGGGTGAAGCCAGTGCGGCCAACGGCCCGAATCTGGATCTGAACGCCAGCAGCAACCGTCAGAAAGTCCCGCAGAACGTCAACCTGGGACTGGGCTACCCGCATCAGCCGATCTACGAGACGTCCAACTCGCTGGGGCTGAACCTGGCCTATGAGTTTGACTGGTGGGGTAAATACCGCAATCAGGTTAACGCCGCCAAGGCACAGGTCGATGCAGCCCGCGCCGAGCAGGAACAGGCTGCGCTGACGTTGACCAGCTCGGTGGCCTCTGCCTATTACCAGTTGCAGAGCAATTTCGCGCTGGAAAAACTGCTGCAGCAGGAAGTGGACAACAACCAAAGCCTGACGGATTTGCGTCAACAGCAATATAAAGCCGGCATCACCGGCGTTGATGTTCCGCAGCAAAGTCAGGCGCAGGCCGACGGCGCCAAACAGCAGATCCTGCAACTGCAATCGCAGATTGAACAACTTAGACACCAGTTGGCCGCGTTGGCCGGCCAGGGCCCGAGCGCCATGCAACACCTGCGCCCGGTGGCTCTGCCCGCCAACACTCTGATGGCGCCAAAAGGTGAGCTGACCGCCGATCTGCTGGGCAAACGCCCGGATATCGCCGCGCAACGTCAGTTGGTGGAGTCCTATAACCAACGCGTCAGCGCAGCCCGTAAAGAATTTTACCCCAGCCTGACCATTTCAGCCTTTGCCGGCCTGACCACCACTAACACCAGTGGTACCAGCCCGAATCTGTTTGAAGCGGCCAGCCAGGCCTGGAACGTGGTGCCGGCAATTTCATTGCCGATCTTCCACGCTGGTGCACTGCGCAGCAAGCTGGGTGAAGAGTCCGCGCTGTATGACCAGGCAGTGGAATCTTATAACCAAACTATCCTGAATGCCGTGCAGGAAACCGCCGATGCCATTACCGTCCAACAAAGCACTGCGCAACAGCAGCTGCAGGCGGCATCTGCGTCCCAATCGATGCAACAGGTGTACCGCGTCGCTAACGCTCGATACCAGGCAGGGATTATCGGGCGCGACCAGTTGTTAACCAGCCAGACGCAGCTCTTGCAGCAGCAACAGGCGGAACTGAATGCCAACAGCAACTTGCTGCAGGCGAAGATAGGACTGATCCGTGCGCTGGGCGGTGGCTATCAGGCCCCGGTCACTGCGGATTCAAAAGCATAATAAAATAGAGAGCTTGGAGAACACCATGAGCGCAAGTGCGGAGACTCAGACCCCGCCACAACCGGCCGGCAAAAAGAAACAGCGTAAATTTTGGCTGCTGTTGCTGACGGTTATTTTCGTTGTTATTGGGGTGGCATATTTAGTGTATTGGTTCCTGGTGTTGCGTCATCATCAGGAAACGGACGACGCCTATGTGGCCGGCAACCAGGTGCAGATCATGGCCCAGGTGAACGGTAGCGTTAACAGCGTCAACTTCGACAATACCGACTACGTGAAGCAGGGGGATGTGCTACTCACGCTGGATCCGACCGATGCCGAACAGGCGCTCGAACGCGCCAAAACCGGCCTGGCCAACAGCGTGCGTCAGACCCACCAGCTGATCATCAACAGCAAGCAGTATCAGGCCAACATTGCCCTGCGCAAATCTGACCTGAGCAAGGCCGAAAGCGACTTGAAACGCCGCGTGGTACTGGGCAGCCTTGACGCCATCGGCCGTGAAGAACTGCAACATGCGCGTGATGCGGTCGACAGCGCCAAAGCGGCGTTGGAAGTGGCGGTTCAACAATACAACGCCAACCAGGCGATGGTATTGAACACCCCGCTGGAGCAACAGCCGGCGATTCAACAGTCCGCTGCGCAAATGCGTGACGCCTGGCTGGCGCTGCAACGTACCAAAATCATCAGCCCGATCACCGGCTATGTGTCTCGCCGCAGCGTACAGGTTGGCGCGCAAATCGCCGCCGGTTCCCCGCTGATGGCGGTGGTGCCTGCCGATCACATCTGGGTGGACGCCAACTTCAAGGAAACTCAGATCGCCAATATGCGCATCGGTCAGTCGGCCACCGTGGTCAGTGACATTTACGGTGACGACGTGGTGTACAGCGGCAAAGTAGTCGGTATCGATATGGGCACCGGCAGCGCCTTCTCACTGCTGCCTGCACAGAACGCCACCGGTAACTGGATCAAGGTGGTTCAGCGTCTGCCGGTTCGTATTGAGCTGGATGCCAAGCAAATCGCCGATCATCCGCTGCGCATTGGTCTGTCGACGCTGGTGAAAGTTGACACCACCAACCTGGACGGCCGCGTGCTGTCTGACGTGGTGCGTGACAAGCCGCTGTACCAGACCAACGCATTGGCGTTGAACCTGGCGCCGGTTAACCAGATGATCGCTGACGTGATCCATGCGAATGCCGGCTAAGCGCGTGGGAGGCTACCTTGGCACAGAAACCGCTTGAAGGTGCCCAGCTCGCCTGGATGACGGTCGCGCTCGCCATGGCGACCTTTATGCAGGTACTGGACTCCACCATTGCCAACGTGGCGATCCCGACCATTGCGGGGAACCTCGGGTCTTCCAACTCGCAGGGCACCTGGGTGATCACCTCGTTTGGCGTGGCGAACGCCATCTCGATCCCGATTACCGGCTGGTTGGCGAAGCGCGTCGGTGAAGTGCGACTGTTCCTGTGGTCCACCGCGCTGTTCGTGCTCGCTTCCTGGCTGTGCGGCATCTCCAACAGCCTGGGCATGCTGATCTTCTTCCGCGTGATCCAGGGTGTGGTCGCGGGGCCGTTGATCCCGCTGTCGCAGAGCCTGTTGCTGAACAACTATCCGCCCGCCAAGCGAGCGATGGCCCTGGCGCTATGGTCGATGACGGTGATCGTCGCGCCCATATTCGGGCCGATCCTCGGCGGTTATATCAGTGACAACTATCACTGGGGCTGGATCTTCTTCATCAACATCCCGATTGGCGCCGTAGTGATCCTGGTGGCGATGTCGACGTTGAAAGGCAGGGAAACCAAAACCGAGATCAAACCGATCGACACCGTCGGTCTGGTGCTGTTGATCGTCGGGATTGGCTCGCTGCAGGTGATGCTCGATCAGGGTAAGGAGCTGGACTGGTTCAACTCAACCGAGATAATCGTGCTGACGGTAGTGGCAGTGGTGGCGCTGGTGTTCCTGATAATCTGGGAACTGACGGACGACCACCCGGTGGTGGATCTGTCGCTGTTCAAGTCGCGCAACTTTACCGTCGGCTGCCTGTGTATCAGTCTGGCCTATATGCTGTACTTCGGTGCCATTGTGCTATTGCCACAGTTGCTGCAGGAGGTATATGGCTATACCGCCACCTGGGCAGGATTGGCTTCGGCACCGATCGGATTGATACCGGTCTTGCTGTCGCCGATCATCGGTAAGTTCGGTAACCGGCTCGACATGCGCCGACTGGTGACCTTCAGCTTCATTATGTATGCCGTGTGCTTCTACTGGCGCGCCTATACGTTTGAACCGGGAATGGATTTTGGCGCCTCGGCCTGGCCGCAGTTTGTCCAGGGCTTCGCCATCGCCTGCTTCTTTATGCCATTGACCACCATTACGCTGTCCGGCCTGCCGCCGGAACGTATGGCAGCGGCATCGAGCCTGTCGAACTTTACCCGTACGCTGGCGGGGTCGATCGGGACGTCGATCACCACCACCCTGTGGACGCAGCGCGAATCGCAGCATCACTCACAGCTGGCGGAGTTTGTGAATCCTTACAGCCCGCAGTCGCAGGATATGTACCGGCAACTGGAACAGATTGGCATGAGCAAGCAGCAGGCGTCGGCTTATATCGCCAACGAGATCACCGCACAGGGGCTGATTATCTCGGCTAACGAGATATTCTGGCTGTCGGCTGGGGTGTTCCTGATCCTGCTGGCGCTGGTCTGGGTGGCGAAACCGCCATTCAGCTCCGGCGGTGGGGGCGGCGGCGCTCACTAAACAGCAGAAAACAAAACGGGCGCCCTGAGGCGCCCGTTTTTTATGACATATTATGTATACCCTATGAATTTCAAGTTGTAGCTAGGCGACCAACTCACTCATCCCCAGACGCTTACTCTAGTAAGTAACTGGGGTGAGTTAGTGCAGGTAACAACGCTGCAGCTTGAAAGGCGACGGGTATATCAAGCTTGGTTTTGACGCCACCAGTCAGCCAGCAAAATGCCGGTCGCGACCGATACGTTCAGACTTTCCACCTTGCCGGTACCGCCGATAGACACATTCATGTCACCCTGCTGCCAGGCACTGTCGCTCAGACCGTCACGTTCCTGACCCAGTACCAGTACCATTTTGGCCGGCAGTTTAGCCTGCGCCAGTGGGGTCCCTTTGTGGCTCGAGGTGGTGACGATGGCGTAACCCGCCTTGCGGAAGGTATCCAGCACCGACAGGAAATCATCGGCGTTAATTGCCTTGATGTGTTCCGCGCCGCCTTCAGCCGTACGCACTGCTGCGCCAGACTCCAGCACCGCCGGATCCTGCAACAATACGCCGTTAACGCCAAAGTGAGCACAAGAACGGACGATAGCACCCAGGTTGTGCGGGTTACCCACTTCTTCCAACGCCAGCACGCAGTCTTTCGCCGGAGCTTCTTTCAGATAGGTTTGCGCATCCAGACCCTGGCGCTTCTTAATCAGGAAGCAGACGCCGCCGTGGTGTTCGGTGCCGGACGCTTTGGCCAGCTCTTCTTCATCCACCACGTGGTAGGCCTTGCGGTTCGCCGCCATCCAGCGCAGTGCTTCACGAAAACGTGGCGTGACCGACTGTACGAACCAGGCGCGGACGATAGCGTCCGGACGGCTGGCAAACAGGGCCTGACAGGCGTTTTCACCGTAAACGCGGGTTTCTTCCGCACGCTGACGACGCAACTGTTCTGGATCGATAAAGCTTTTACCGCTGATGCCACCGTGATCAAACGCCGGCTCTTCTTCCGGGCCACGTGACACAGTTTTCCACGGCGAATCATAACCGCCACGGTCTTCAGTGTGCGCTGGACGGCGAGGACGATCGCTTTCACTGCGGCGGGAATCAGAGCCAGAGCCACGGCGATCATTATTACCGCGCGGCTTGTCCTGACCGGTACGGCCCGAAGTGCGCGCACCGTCTGCCGGACGGCCTTTGCCGGCCGGACGCTTATTCTTGTTACGGTCGTCGCTGCTGCTGTCGTCGTCACTGCGGACGTACATCACTTTAACTTTACCGTTCTTGCCACTAAATGAATCGTTCATTTTCTTCTCCACCAACGCGCAGGGCGCGAAGATTACCTGATGTTAGGGTGCTAAGCCACCTACTTGCGCTAAAAGCTAACAACTATCGTATTCATCGAACAAACCTCTTTGTTCATTGCCCCACTTTTAACGATAATAAGCAGCATTAAAGAAACATATCCGCAACCCGAGTGCGGTGTGTCGTGCTTTCTCAGTATCCGAGGTCATCATGAATACAGTTTGTCCAGCTTGTAATGCCACCAACCGCGTCCCTGAAGAACGAGTGGCTGACGGTGCAAAATGCGGCCGCTGTGGCCATGCGCTCTTTGACGGCGAGGTGATCAACGCCACCGCCGCCACACTGGACGCGTTGTTGCAGGATGGCCTGCCGGTGGTGGTCGATTTTTGGGCACCCTGGTGCGGCCCTTGCGTCAGTTTTGCCCCGACCTTCGAAGACGTCGCCGAAGAGCGCGCCGGCAAAGTCCGCTTCGTGAAGGTCAATACCGAGGCCGAACCCGAACTGAGCGCCCGCTTCCGCATTCGCAGCATTCCGACCATTATGCTGTTCCGCGATGGGAAAATGGTCGACATGCTCAACGGTGCCATGCCAAAAACGCCGTTCGATAACTGGCTCAATGAACTAGTTTAACGCAGAAAGTATAGGCGGTGTTGCCCATTGTGGATGACACCGCCAGGATCCAATCCAGCCCGACTGTTCCCGTCGGGCTTTTTTCTGCGTTACAATGGCGGTTTTCCCCGAGATCTTTATGACCGACAACGCCGTACTTCGCCTGCGCCAAATTCGCTTGGAACGCTCTACCCGCCCCTTTCTGGCGCGTGGCAACCGCGTACCGCGTTGTCAGGGCTGCCTGCTGCCCCATAAGAACTGCCTGTGTGACACTATTCAGCCGCAGCCGGCCGCCAGCCGTTTTTGCCTGATCATGTTTGGTGCAGAGCCGCTGAAGCCGAGCAATACCGGCCGACTGATCGCCGATATTCTGCCGGAGACTCAGGCATTTCTTTGGTCGCGCACTGAAGTAGACCCAGCCCTGCTGGCGGCCATTAACGATCCCGAACGCCAGCCTTACGTGGTGTTTCCCGCGTCCTATGCCGCCCCCGAGCGGCCAGTATTCAGCGAACTGCCCGCCGGTGGCAAACCGCCGCTGTTTATTATGCTCGACGGCACCTGGACCGAGGCGAGCAAAATGTTCCGTAAAAGCCCGTACCTCAATCAGTTCCCGGTGTTCTCACTCAACGTGACCGCCGCTTCCAACTACCAACTGCGCGAAGCCAGCCGCACCGAGCAGCACTGCACGGCTGAAGTGGCGACAGCGCTGTTGCAGCAGGCCGGTGATGTGGCCGCCGCCGACGGGCTGGCCCAGCATTTTCACTATTTCCGTCAACAGTATCTGGCAGGGAAACCTACCCGGCCGGAGGCACCGGTCACAGCAAAGCCGTCGCAAAACGCCTAAAATCAGGCGTAACGTTGCCTAAAGGAGTCGTGCATGAGCCAGCGAGGGTTAGAAGCGCTTTTACGTCCTAAATCGATTGCCGTTCTCGGCGCTTCACAACAGCCCGGCCGCGCCGGTAACCTGATGATGAGCAACCTGCTGGCCGGTGGCTTCAACGGGCCGGTGATGCCGGTGACGCCACGCTACAAGGCCGTGTGCGGTGTCATGGCCTACCCGGACGTCGCCAGCCTGCCAATCAGCCCCGATTTGGCGATACTTTGCACCCATGCACAGCGCAACCTGGCACTGATTGAAGATCTGGGGCAACGCGGCTGCAAAACCGCCATTGTGCTCTCCTCCCCGCCGGAACAGTTCGCCGAGCTGAAAGCCTGCGCGCAGCGTTATTCGATGCGCCTACTGGGGCCAAACAGTCTGGGTCTGCTGGCGCCGTGGCAAGGTATCAACGCCAGTTTTTCACCGGTGCCTATCCTCAAGGGCAAGCTGGCGTTTATTTCCCAGTCTGCCGCCGTGGCCAACACCATTCTCGACTGGGCGCAACAGCGTGAAGTCGGCTTTTCCTATTTTATCGCGCTGGGCGACAGCCTGGATATTGACGTCGACGACCTGCTGGATTTTCTGGCGCGCGACAGTAAAACCAGCGCCATCCTGCTGTACCTGGAAAATATCAGCGACGCACGACGCTTTTTATCCGCCTCGCGCAGCGCTTCACGCAACAAGCCGATTCTGGTGGTTAAAAGCGGCCGCAGCCAGCAGGCCCAGCTGTTGCTCAACAGCCAACAGGGGTTGGATGCCGCCTACGATGCCGCCATCCAGCGCGCCGGTTTGTTGCGCGTACAGGATACCCATGAGCTGTTCTCGGCAGTAGAAACCCTAAGCCATATGCACCCGCTGCGCGGAGAGCGGTTGATGATCGTCAGCAACGGTGCCGCTCCTGCCGCAATGGCCCTGGACGAACTGCTGGGCCGCAACGGCAAGCTGGCGCAGTTAGGGGATGAGATCCTGGCTCGGCTTGGCGAAAGCTTGCCCGAGTATATCCACGCGGGGAATCCAATCGATCTGCGTGATGATGCGACGCCACAACGTTATCTGGCGGCGGTCAAAACGCTGCTCGACAGTCATGACTACGACGCCCTGCTGCTGATCCACGCGCCAAGCGCAGCGGCCCCGGGCACCCTCACCGCCGAACGGATTATCGAGGCGGTGCGCCAACACCCGCGTGGTAAACGTATTACGCTGCTCACCAACTGGTGCGGCGAATACTCTTCGCAGGAAGCCCGGCGACTGTTTACCGAGGCCGGCATTCCAACCTACCGTACCCCGGAAGGCGCGGTGACCGCGTTTATGCATATGGTGGAATATCGCCGTAATCAGAAACAGCTAAAAGAGACACCGGCGCTGCCGGTCGGCCTGACCGCCAACACCGCCGATGCCCATAGGCTGATTCAGCAGGCGCTGGCCGAAGGCGCTACGCAGCTCGATACTCACGAGGTGCAATCCATTCTGCAGGCCTATGACCTGACGACGCTGCCGACCTGGATTGCCGAAGACAGCGCCGAAGCGGTGCATATAGCCGAACAAATTGGCTACCCGGTCGCCTTGAAACTGCGTTCGCCGGATATTCCCCATAAGTCTGAAGTCCAGGGCGTTATGCTCTATTTACGCACCGCCACCGAGGTGCAGCGTGCCGCAGAGGCTATTCTGGATCGGGTAAAACGCACCTATCCGCAGGCGCGTATTCATGGCCTGCTGGTACAGAGCATGGCCAACCGCGCCGGCGCTCAGGAATTGCGTATAGCGGTGGAACAGGATGCCATTTTTGGCCCACTGATCATGCTGGGTGAAGGCGGCATCGAATGGCGGCAGGAAAATCAGGTCGCAGTGGCGTTACCGCCGCTGAATATGGCGCTGGCGCGCTATCTGGTATTGCAGGCAGTGAAAGGTGGCAAGATCCGCGGGCGCAGTGCCCTGAGGCCTCTGGATATTCCCGGACTGAGCCGCCTGCTGGTTCAGGTATCCAACCTGATCCTCGACTGCCCGGAAATCACCCGGCTGGATATCCACCCGGTACTGGCCTCCGGCAGCGAATTCACCCTGTTGGACGTTTCCATGCAGCTTGCTCCGTTTGAGGGTGACCCGCAGGCACGGCTGGCCATCCGCCCCTATCCCCATGAGCTGGAAGAGACCATTGGCTTGAAAGACGGTTCACAATGCCTGTTCCGGCCTATCCTGCCGGAGGATGAGCCTGCACTGAAACACTTTATCGATCGCGTAACCAAGGAAGATCTCTACTATCGCTACTTCAGTGAGATCAACGAGTTTACCCATGACGATTTGGCTAACATGACGCAGATCGACTACGATCGGGAGATGGCTTTTGTCGCCGTGCGCGATGAGCAGATTATCGGCGTAACGCGCGCCCTGTCCGATCCGGACAATACCGACGCGGAATTCGCCGTGCTGGTGCGCTCCGACCTGAAAGGGCTGGGACTGGGCCGTCAACTGTTGGAAAAAATGATTGCCTATGCCCGTGCCCACGGGCTGACCCGTCTGACCGGGATCACCATGCCAAACAACCGCGGCATGATAGGACTGGCACAACGGCTGGGCTTCGGTATCGATGTGCAACTGGAGGACGGTATCGTCAATTTGACCCTGCCGCTGCAGACGGAGGAAGCGCAGTGACCTGTGTCGCAATGCGCTACGAATCCACCACTTAACGCCAAAACATACGCACAATCGAGGCAACTAGTGGTATTATCGCCCGATTATTCGATTTATTGTTTTTCCGTATTTGGCGTTCTGGCCATCTAATCATGAGAGAAGAAGCGCACTGTGATGTTGTCAAAATTTAAACGTAGCAAACATCAACAACACCTTGCACAACTGCCCAAACTCCCCCAGACGGTAGCTGATGTACGCACTTTGTACACGCCGTCTGATTACCGCGCCACCCTGCTGGAATTAATCGCTAACGCCACCCAACGCATTTATCTGGTCGCTCTGTATCTGGAGCACGACGACGCCGGGCGCGATATTCTCAACGCACTTTATCAGGCGAAGCAGCGGTGTCCCGAGCTGGAGATTTGCATTCTGGTCGACTGGCATCGCGCCCAGCGTGGGCGCATCGGTGCCGCGGCCGCCAATACCAATGCTGACTGGTACTGCGCCATGGCAGACCAGCATCCGGGGTTGCCCGTGCCAATATACGGCGTGCCGGTCAATACCCGTGAAGCCTTGGGCGTGTTGCATCTGAAAGGTTTTGTTGTCGACGATACCGTGATTTACAGCGGTGCCAGTATCAACGACGTTTACCTGCATCAGCATGAGAAATACCGCTACGATCGCTACCAGTTGATCACCAACAACCCGTTGGCCAATACCCTGATCGATTACATCAAACAACACCTGCTGACTGCCGGTGCCGTACAGCGTTTGGATCGTGACGATCGTCCCAAAAGCCCAGAGATCAAAAACGAAACTCGCCTGTTCCGCTTTGGCCTGCGCCGCGCCGGCTATCAGTTTAGTAACAAGGCGAGCAACGATGAGCTGGCGGTAACACCGCTGGTTGGGCTGGGTAAACAAAGCGTGCTGAATAAAACCATTCACCACCTGATGTCCAGCGCAGATCAGAAACTGACGTTGTGTACCCCCTACTTCAACCTACCTGCCTTGCTGGTGCGTAATATCATCTATCTGCTGCGCCAGGGCAAACAGGTGGAAATCATTGTCGGTGACAAAACCGCTAATGACTTCTATATTCCGGAAGATCAGCCGTTCAAAATTATCGGTGCGCTGCCTTATCTGTACGAAATCAACCTGCGACGCTTTCTCAGCCGCCTGCAGCGTTATGTCGATACCGGTCAGCTGATTGTTCGGCTGTGGAAAGACGGTGATAACAGCTACCACCTGAAAGGCATGTGGGTAGATGACGAATGGCAGTTGATTACCGGCAATAACCTTAACCCACGCGCCTGGCGGTTGGATCTGGAGAATGCCATTCTGATCCACGATCCCAAGCAGGAACTGCGTGAGCAGCGGCACAAAGAGCTAGAGTGCATCCGTACCCATACCACCGTGGTGGGAAACTACCTGGACTTGCAAAGCATCCAGGAATATCCGATCAAAGTGCGTAAGTTGATCCGTCGTCTGCGCCGTATCCGCATCGACCGATTGATTAGCCGTATACTGTAACCGCGCTATAATTCAGCTATCGCAGACCCCGGCCCATGCCGGGGTTTTTTATGTGTCATGACAACAGGATGTTTTCATTATGCGCCTACTTCGCTGCCTGGCTGTGTTGCCCTTTTTACTGTTCACCAGTGGTTGTACTCATCTGGCCAATGACCGCTGGACCGGGAAAGACAAGGCTCAGCATTTTGTCTCTTCCGCCGTCTTTGCCGCCGCCGGTGCCGCTTATGGTGACCATCAAAACTGGAGTGAGGCCCGCAGCCGTAGCTTTGGCCTGATGTTCTCAATCGGGCTCGGTGCCGCCAAAGAACTGTATGACAGTCGCGAAGGTGGCACCGGCTGGAGCTGGAAGGATTTTGCCTGGGACGTAGCGGGCGCGGCTACCGGTTATAGCCTGTACCACGCTACCCGCTGATTCACAGTTGGATCTCTTTCCCCTTGCGATGCAAACGGAGCGAAACGATCAGCGCCAGTAGACACATGCCGGAAACATACCAGAAGAAGGCGTTTTCGATGCCGTACGACTTCAGCGACAGCGCAACATATTCTGCAGACCCGCCAAACATCGCGTTAGCCACCGCATAAGACAGACCAACCCCTAACGCCCGCACTTCTGGCGGGAACATCTCGGCTTTCAGCAACCCACTGATCGAGGTATAGAAACTGACGATGAATAAGGCCAGCACGATCAGGCCAAACGCCGCATAGGGGTTGGTGACGTTTTTCAGCGTCAGCAGTATTGGTACCGTCAGTAAGGTGGCGAACGAAGCAAAGATCAGCATTGAACTACGACGACCAATCTTATCCGATAATGCCCCAACCAACGGCTGCAACAACATGTAGATAAACAGGGCAGCGGTCATAATACCGCTGGCCAGCTTGGCATCCATCCCAGAGGTATTGACCAGATACTTTTGCATATAGGTGGTAAACGTATAGAAACTCAGCGAACCAGCAGCGGTAAAGCCCAGTACCATCAGGAAGGCCTTGCGATTCTTCCACAGCCCTTTCAGCGAACCGGCATCCTTATGATTACGGGTTTTAGCATCGGAAGTTTCATTTAGTGAGCGGCGCAGATATAACGCCACTACGGCCAATACCGCCCCTATTGCAAAGGGAACGCGCCAGCCCCAGGCTTTGAGTTCTTCGGTAGAAAGGATTTGCTGTAACGCCACCAGAACCAGCAGCGCCAACAGCTGGCCGCCAATAAGCGTGACATATTGGAAAGATGCATAGAAGCCGCGCCGCCCCTTTATGGCCACCTCACTCATATAAGTAGCGCTGGTGCCATATTCGCCACCAACCGACAGCCCCTGGAACAGGCGGGCAACCAGCAGCAGCACCGGCGCCCAACTGCCAATCGACTCATAGGTCGGTAAGCAGGCGATCACCAGGGATCCGGCGCACATCATACAGACGGAAATCAACATCGAGTTTTTACGGCCATGCTTATCGGCAATATAACCGAATAACCAGCCGCCGATCGGGCGCATAAAGAAACCAGCGGCAAACACACCGGCGGTTTGCAGCAGTTGAGTAGTGCTGTTGCCGGCAGGGAAAAACGAAGCGGCAAAGTAGATAGAGCAAAAGGAATAGACGTAAAAATCAAACCACTCCACCAGATTCCCTGATGAAGCCCCAACAATCGCGAAAATACGTTTCTTTTTGTCCTGAACTGCCAGATCGGCGGTATCCCCACCCTCAATGGCCGAGGTTGTTTCTGTCATTTTATATTCTCCGAGCCAGATAAACCGTGAAGTCGGCGTCCCGCCGTTTAAATGTAATTTAATTGTTAGTATTTAGTTAACGATTAAAACAAATAGCGGGCGAAGAATATAGCGTGATTTATGTGATGCGCATTGAAGACTGGGGTGAAAATTGAGGGGAATGGCGGCAAATATTTATGGCGGACAAAGCAAAAAGCCCCATGCTCGAACAGAATGATATGCGACAGATAAAACAAAAAGCCCTACGCTTTCACGTAGGGCTTGTTGCTTTATTTGATGCCTGGCAGTGTCCTACTCTCGCATGGGGAGACCCCACACTACCATCGGCGCTACGGCGTTTCA
>OOIW01000022.1_pt1 | contig 190156 bp, 165 predicted proteins | sample 1691751 | NCBI WGS metagenome assembly OOIW01 (sample SAMN05831949, study PRJEB22555) | human gut metagenome | isolation source: Skin biopsy | host: Homo sapiens
GTTAATGCGTTATCTCTCCCGGCTTGCGTTGCAGGCCGGGAGTATTTTCAAGTGATCCTTTTAGCGCAGCAGCCGCTTCATCACCTTACCGGTACTGGTCATCGGTAACCGTTCGACAAATTCAACGATACGCGGGTATTTGAACGCTGCCAGTCGCTCTTTGGTCCAGGTTATCAACTGTTCTTCAGTCACTGTTTCATCCACATCCTTCAACACCACCACCGCTTTGATCTCTTCGCCAAGTGACGGATGCGGTACGCCAATCACCGCCACCAATGACACTGCCGGGTGACGGATCATCAGTTCTTCAACTTCACGCGGGTAGACGTTAAATCCACCGCGTATAATCACATCTTTCGATCTGTCGACGATAAAATAGAAGCCATCGGCATCACGGCGGGCCAGGTCACCGGTTCTGAACCAACCCTTTTCCAGCACCTCGGCCGTCGCTTCCGGGCGGTTAAGGTAGCCTTTCATCACGTTGTGGCCACGCACCGCAATCTCACCAACCTGATCTATCTCCGTCAGTGTTTTACCGGTGACATCAACCAGACGAACTTCAATGCCCCAAATGGGCTGGCCGATAGAGCCCACTTTATTGACCCGTCCCGGATGGTTAAAGGTAGCAACCGGGCTGGTTTCCGATAGGCCGTAACCTTCCAGAATATTCACGCCGAAGCGCTGGGCAAAGTCCTCGATAATTTGTACCGGTAAACTGGCACCACCAGATACCGCCATACGCAGGTTTTTACGCAACAGGGTCAGGTCTGCCGTGTCGTCCAGCGCGTTCAGTAACGCCCAGTACATGGTGGGCACCCCGGCAAAAAAGGTGATGGCGTGTTTTTGCATCAGCGCGATGGCCTGCTTCGCATCAAAACGCGGCACCAGAACCAGCGTCGCCGCCAGGGCAAAACCGGCATTCATCTGTACGGTGGAACCAAAAGTATGGAATAGCGGCAGCGTCACCAAATGGCGATCGGGCTGTTCGACCGAGCTATTGAACAACTGTACCGAACCCAGCGCGTTCAGCACCAGGTTGGCATGCGTCAGTTCAGCCCCCTTGGCGCGGCCGGTGGTCCCGCTGGTGTAAAGGATTACGGCGGTGTCAGATTCCAGCGTAGTGGCACTGTCAAAATCGGTGGGCTGGGTGCTGATAACCTGGCTGAAACGGTCACCTGCCAGTGGCAGGCTGTCACCAATAATGATAAAATCACGGCACTGCTCTGCAGTGTCAAATGCACGTCGTGCCTCTTCCCCCAGGGTTAATCCGTTACCGCCCTCAAAGCAAAAGAAGAGCACCGCCTGTGAATCCTGCAGGTAGTATTCAAACTCCCCCGCCTTTAACAAGGTGTTCAGCGGCACCACCACTGCGCCGGCTTTTAGCACACCATAATAGATAGCCGGAAACTCCCAAATATTGGGGCAGGCCAGCGCCACCCTTTCGCCCGGTTGTACTCCTCGGGCAATCAGCAGGTTGGCGACCTGATTGGCCCGTTGATTCAGCGTGGCGTAGTTAAACTGAGTCTCCTCCTGCACCAACGCCAGACGATCCGGAAATGAACGCGCACTCTCTTCAAGCAATGTAGCCAGATTTAGCATGGGTTTTTCTCGAAAGCAGAGACCGGGCAAGCCCGGTGAGTCATCGACTGAGATACTGCGCTACCTCGCTGAGGTTGCTCTCCCTGAACAGCCTGAGGCGAAAAAGCCACGGCAATGAAAAGTATAGACCAGGTCATACCAGCGTACAGGTTCGCGTTCCACCGCTCGATCGACTATATGTTAGGGATCATTCCCCCTCCGGAGAGCCTCTGATGAGCAAAAAAAAGATCCTGATGTTGGTCGGCGATTACGCCGAAGATTATGAAACCATGGTGCCGTTCCAGGCGTTGCAAATGATTGGCCACCAGGTGGATGCGGTATGTCCCGATAAGGTCAAAGGTGACTACATCATGACCGCCATCCATGATTTTGATGGTGCGCAGACCTACAGCGAAAAACCCGGCCACCGCTTCACCCTCAACGCGGACTTTGCGGCAGCAAAAGAAGAAAACTATGACGCCCTGTTGATCCCCGGCGGCAGAGCGCCCGAGTATCTGCGCCTCAACCCACAGGTCATCAAGCTGGTGCAGGCCTTTGACGCGGCACGCAAACCGATCGCCGCCGTCTGTCACGGCCCACAGCTGCTGGCCGCCGCCGGTATATTGAAAGGCAGAACCTGCAGCGCCTACCCGGCCTGCGCCCCCGAAGTACAATTGGCTGGCGGGCACTTTGCCGACATCGGTATCGATCAGGCCCATGTCGATGGCAATCTGGTCACCGCCCCGGCGTGGCCGGCACACCCACAATGGCTGGCGAAATTTGCTGAGCTGCTGGCGGAATAGCAGCATTAAAAGGCCCGCAATCACTCTGCGGGCCGGAAACTTATTTTGATGTTGTGATGACTCTCACACAATTAATTTAACAGATAGCGAGTTGCTTACCTTGAATGTCACAGCATCACTTTAATTGCTCAATCAGAAAATGGATATCATAGAGCCAACGTTTGGCACGGGCGGATCGTACCAGCATATAAACATACAGCGGTCGGATCCTTTCCATTTCAAGATCCCAATGATCTCCACGTCGAGATGATGGGGAAAATAAGGACGCCGACCTGGACTCCTGACGGAAATACAATTCATGATTGTAATTACTGCTGTCGATTCGAAAGGCATCGAAGTAGCCACACATCAGCGTCTCCGACCTGGGTAAAGACAGGTTTAGCTCTTTATTTATTTCTGTATTAAGTGTCACGTCTATCCCTCTCTTAAGGAGGCTGGGCGCGTTATACTTATTAACCACCGAAATAACCTGTTGCTGAATATCACTATCCATTTCAACCTCAATATATTTGGCCGCGGGAATGATGCGATAACATTCAGACCCTGCTTCCGGTGGCGAGTTCTGCCACTGGTGGCTATTTTCCTTTTCTTTACACTTTCACCACAGAATGAATATAAAAATACGCAGAGTGTTGCCACCACCCTGCGTAATAAGATTATTACTTGCGGTCAATTTTATTGTGTCAGGGAGCTATTATTGGCAATGACGCCATCGCCCTGCTTCTCCGCCGTAATACCGCCACCCAGCACCTTATACAGCGTAATCAGGTTTTGATACTCGGTTTGTTGAGTAGTAATTAACGACTGACGGGCGGTATACAGCGTTCGCTGCGCGTCCAGCATCACCAGATAGGTATCCACCCCATGGCGATAACGCAGTTCTGCCAAGCGATAATACTCCTGCGAGGCTGCCACATAGCCGGTTTGCGCCGCGAGTTGTTCCTGGATAGTCCCTTTGCGGGCCAATGCGTCGGCCGTCTCTTGGAATGCCGTCTGCACCGCTTTCTCGTAGGTGGCGACGTAAAGGTCTTTCTGCGCCTTGGTGTAGTTCAACTGGGCGGTGTTATAGCCACCGGTGAAAATGGGCAGGCTAATACTCGGTGCAAACGACCAGACCCCCGCCCCCTTACTGAACAGCGATGACAGTTCCCCGCTGCCTATTCCGCCACTGGCGGTCAGGCTGATTGACGGGAAGAACGCTGCACGGGCGGAACCGATGTTGGCGTTGGCCGCCTTCAGATTATGTTCGGCCTCCAGTACGTCCGGGCGGTTCAGCAGCACCTGCGAAGACACATTTGCCGGCAGATCTTTCATCATACCGGACAGCGCCGCGATATCCGTGGGTAACAGGTTCTCCGGCACGCCTTGCCCCACCACCAGATCCAGCGCATTTTTCGCCTGTGCGACGCTGGTGGTGTAGCTGGCCACGTCCGAACGCGCCTGCTGATATACCGTGTCCGCCGAGGCCACATCGACCATCGACAAGATGCCGTTTTGCTGATTTTTGCGCGTCACGTCGAGCGACAATTTGGCGCTTTCCATGGTGCCTTTGGCGGCGGCCAGGTTGCTGCGCTCGGCCGCCACGTTCACCCAATCGGTCACGATATCGGCGATCAACGTCAGGCGGGTGCTTTTTGCCGCCTCCGACTCGGCCAGATAGGTTTCAAAGGTCGAGCGCGACAGGCTGCGGTTCTTGCCGAACAAGTCCAGCTCAAACGCGCTGGTGCCGGCCGTGGCTTCATAGCTCTGGCTGATCGCCGTGGCGTTACCGTCCCCGGTCAGTGCCCGGCCACGACTGCCGTCCACACCGGCGTTAATGGTGGGGAACAGATCGGAACGCTGCTCGCCATAGAGCGCTCTTGCCGATTCAATATTGGCAATGGCCTCCCGCAGGTCACGGCTGCTGCTCAGCCCCATCTCGACCACCTGCCGCAGTTTGGCATCGACCACATAGTCGTGCCAGGGAATATCCGGGTAACTCAATGACAACTTACCGGAGGGCACAGCATAAGCCGCCCCCTGGGGCAACGTGGAAGGTACCGGTGCCTGTGGACGCTGATAGTCCGGATCCAGCGAGAGACATCCCGTCAGCAATAACGGAAAGGTTAGAGTGATTAAACGTTGCAGCACATTATTCTCCTGCCTGTGGCGCCGTATTTTCTGTCGGTTTGGCGGCGGTGGTTTTGCGTGAAAACATCCGGCGTACCAAGACGTAGAACAAAGGAACAAAGAAGATCGCCAGTATCGTTGCCGTGATGGTGCCGCCAATGATCCCGGTGCCGATGGCGATACGGCTGTTGGCCCCGGCACCGCTGGATACCGCCAGCGGTAACACACCGGCGGTAAACGCCAGTGAGGTCATCAGAATCGGCCGCAAACGCATGCGGGAGGCCTCGACCGCCGCGGCGATTAGCGTTTCGCCCCGCTGGTATTTCTCTTCGGCGAATTCGACGATCAGAATGGCGTTCTTGGCTGACAGGCCGATGATGGTTAACAGCGCCACCTGGAAGTAAATATCGTTTTCCAGGCCACGCAGGGTGATCGCCAACAGCGAGCCGACCACGCCCATCGGCACCACCATCATCACCGCAAACGGAATTGACCAGCTCTCGTACAGCGCGGCCAGGCACAGGAATACCACCACCAGTGAAATGGCATACAGCGAGGCTGCCTGCCCGCTGGTCAGGCGCTCCTGATAAGACAGCCCGCTCCAGGAGAAGCTGCTGGCGGAGGAGTATTTCGCCGCCAGTTTTTCCATCTCATCCATCGCCGTACCAGAACTGGCACCGGCTGCACCCTCACCGGTGATCTCAAACGATGACAGACCGTTGTAGCGTGACAAGTTTTCCGGCCCGTAGATCCAGTGGGAAGAGGCAAAGGCCGAGAACGGTGTCATGCTGGTGCCCGAGCTGCTGGAGGTGCCACTCACAAACCATTTATCGAGATCTTCCGGCTTTGAACGGTATTCCACATCACCCTGCATATAGACTTTTTTCACCCGGTTACGGTCGATAAAGTCGTTGATATAGGTGCTGCCAAATGCGCTGGTGAGTGTGCTGCTGACGTCGCTGGCGCTCAGCCCTAACGCCTGCAGTTTGCTATTGTCGATCTCCACCTGCAGTTGTGGGGTGTCAGGTAAGGTATTGGCGCGCACCGCACTCAGGCTCGAATTTTCCCCCGCCGCCGCGATAATCTGATCGCGCATCACCTGTAACTCCGCACGGGTGGTCGCCCCCTTGGCTTGCAGTTCGAAGGTGAAACCGTCGGACTGGCCAAAGCCATCAATCGCCGGTGGGCTCATCGAGAACACCTGGGCGTCGCGGATCTTGGCGAAGTGCGCCATCGCACGTTTGGCAATTGCATCGGCGTTATTGGCACTGCCGGCGCGCAGGCTCCAGTCTTTCAGGCTGACGAAGGCCATACCGGCGTTTTGTCCGCTGCCGCTGAAACCAAAACCGTTAATGGTGAAGATAGTACTGACGTTGGCCTTCTCGTCGTTGAGGAAGTAATCCTTCACCTCGTCGCTGACCGCCGAGGTACGGGCATTGGTCGCCCCGGCCGGCAGCGTGTACTGCACCATCACCACGCCCTGATCTTCATTGGGCAAGAAGCCGGTCGGCAGCCGCATGTACATCACGGCGGCGGCAATCAGCAACAGGCCGTATAGCAACAGATAGCGCATCGGGCTGTGGATCACCCGGCCGACCTTGTCGGCATACTTCTCCTGCAGGCGGTTATAACCACGGTTGAATTTACCCAGCAGGCCTTTGTTGGTCAGCTCCCCGTGTGCGGGTTTCAGCAAGGTGGCGCACAGCGCCGGTGCCAGCGTCAACGCCAGGATCACCGACAGCACCATAGAAGCCACGATAGTCACCGAGAACTGGCGGTAGATCACCCCGGTGGAACCGCCGAAGAACGCCATCGGCAGAAACACCGCCGACAGCACCAGGGCAATGCCCACCAGTGCGCCGGTGATCTCCTTCATCGACTTCTCTGTCGCCTCGCGCGGCGGCAGTTTATCTTCCCGCATCACCCGTTCGACGTTCTCTACCACCACAATGGCATCATCCACCAACAGCCCAATCGCCAACACCATGCCAAACAGCGTCAGGGTGTTGATCGAATAGCCGAAGGCAGCGAGTACGCCAAAGGTCCCCAGCAGTACCACCGGCACGGTAATGGTCGGGATCAGCGTGGTGCGCAAATTCTGCAGGAACACAAACATCACGATCACTACCAACACCACCGCCTCGACCAAGGTTTTCACTACTTCTTCGATCGAGATATTAATAAAGTCGGTGCTGTCTTTCGGATAGGCCACCTTGTATCCGTTTGGCATCGAGCTTTGGTATTCCGCCACCTTGGCCTTAACCAGCTTGGCGGTATTCAGCGCGTTAGCCCCGGCGGCCAGTTTGACCGCAATACCTGATGCCGGATGGCCATTCAAGCGGGCACTGGAGGAGTAATCCTCATTGCCCAACTCAACCCGCGCTACATCACCCAGACGCACCAGGGCCCCGCTACTGTCACTTTTCAGAATGATATTGCGGAACTGCTCCGGCGTTTGCAGCCGCGACTGCGCCTTCACCGTGGCGGTCAATTGCTGATCGGCGCCAGACGGCAAATCGCCAACCTTACCGGCGGAAACCTGGGTATTTTGCGCCTCAACCGCCGTTTCGACATCGGACGGCATCAGTGAATAGGACGCCAGTTTGGTCGGGTTCAGCCAGATGCGCATCGCGTATTCTGACCCGAATACCTGTACGTCACCGACACCGTCGATGCGCGACAGCGGATCCTGAATATTACTCACCAGATAGTCGGATATGTCCGCCATACTGGCCTTGTCAGTTTCGTCATACAGCCCGACGATCAGCAAAAAGCTGCTCTGGGATTTCTTGACCGTCACCCCTTGCGCCGTCACCTCGGTCGGCAAACGGCTTTCCGCCTGCTGTACCTTGTTTTGCACCTGTACCTGAGCGATATCCGGGTCAGTGCCCTGATCAAAGGTGACATTGATGCTCACCGAGCCGTCAGAGCTGCTGGTCGCCGAGAAATAAAGTAGCCCGTCCAGGCCGGTCAGCTGCTGCTCGATCACCTGGGTAACGCTGTTTTCCAGAGTCTCCGCATCGGCCCCTGGATAGGTGGCGGAAATGGAAATCTGCGGTGGCGAAACGTCCGGATATTGCGAAATAGGCAGCGAGTTGATCGACATCAGGCCGCACAGCATGATGATGATCGCAATCACCCAGGCAAATACCGGGCGACGGATAAAGAACTGCGCCATGGTTACTGCTCCCCGCCGTTAACTGCGGCGCTATCCGCCGTTTCTTTCACCTCAACCGCCTTGACCTCAACGCCGGCAGCCACCTTATTGGTGCCTTCGACGATCAACCGATCGCCGGCATTCAAGCCTTTGCTGACCAGCCAGTGGTTGCCGATAACCTGCTCGGTGGTGACCGTGCGTTGCTCCACCTTGTTTTGCGCGTTAACCACCAGTGCGGTCGCTTCGCCCTTGGCATTGCGGGTAATGCCTTGCTGCGGCGCCAAAATCCCTTTGGGGTCGACACCGTTATCTACCCTGGCGTGCACATACATTCCCGGTAGTAATTCATGCTCAGGGTTAGGGAACACGGCGCGCAGCGTGACGGAACCGGTAGACTCGTCCACCGACACTTCCGTCAGCTCCAGCTTGCCAGGGTGGGTATAGGGCGTGCCGTCTTCGAGGTTGATCGCCACTGGCGTGACATCGTCACGTTGCAACGAAGCTTGCTGTTTGCGCAGCTTAAGCAGTTGGCTGCTGGACTGGGTGAGATCGACATAGACAGGATCGAGCGCACGAATGGTCGCCAGAGCATCGGTCTGGCTGGCGGTCACCAGCGCCCCCGGCGTGACCGAAGAGATACCGATACGGCCGGAAATCGGCGCGCGCACCTGGGTATAGGCGAGATTGATTTTAGTGGTTTCCAGCGCCGCCTGATACTGCGCGACGGCGGCTACCGCTTCCAGATAGGTCGCCATGGCATCATCCGCATCCTGTTTGGAAACGCCATTTTCTTTCACCAGCGCGGCATAGCGCTGAGCCTTCAGACGGCTTGAATTGACCGTGGCCTGGGCACTTTTCAACTGGGCGGCGGCCTGATCGTAACTGGCCTGGTAGGTCGCGGGGTCGATTTGATACAACACCTGACCCGCTTTAACCTCGGCACCTTCGGTAAACAGGCGTTTTTTGATGATGCCCTCCACCTGCGGACGAACATCTGAGGTCATGGTGGCGTTTACCCGCCCCGTCAGGTCACTGCTCAGCGTGACCGCTTGCGGCTGCAGCGTTGCCACACCCACCTCCTGCACGCTGCCTGCCCCGGTAGTTGCACTACCGGTTTGGCCATCACAGGCGGCCAGCAACAACGACAGGCTGACCAGTAAAACCTTTTTCCTTTGCATCAACTTTCCATCCTATTGAGAACGTTTATTCTCAATATATAGAAAGCGATGTTTTTAGTCTGGCAGGGTTACGTAAGGATTCAGTAAAAGTGCACCACAGAGCATGAGGAGAGCCGGTACGCACTCCTTTCTCGTACCGGCTCAGGGTTACTTCTTGCGCAGAGGCACGTCTTTCAACAGCCAGGTCAGTGCAAAGGCCAGCGCCATCACCCCAGCCGCAATCTGATACACCGAGTGGATCGCCCCACCGAAGGCCAGTAAATAGTCACGTTGCAGTTCCGCTGGCAGATGGTGCACGGCATCGGCGCCCAGTGAACGAGGAAGCTCCGCACCTTCCGGCAGCAAGGTGGTCAGGCGACTGTGCAGCACATTGGTAAAGATCGCGCCGAACACCGCCACGCCGATAGAACCGCCTATCGAACGGAACAGCGTAGCGCTGGAGGTCGCGACCCCCATATGTTTTGGCTCAACGCTATTTTGCGCCGCCAGGATCATCACCTGCATCACCATACCCAGTCCCAACCCCAGCAGGCTGATGTAGACGTACAGCAAATGCACCGGGGTCGTGTTTTTCAGCGTCCCCAACAACACCATCCCTGCCAGAGCACACAGGGTGCCAATAATCGGGAAAATACGGTATTTACCGCGCTTGCTGATTAACCGACCGCTGACGATCGAGCTGAGCATGATCCCCCCCATCAGCGGCAGCAGTTGCATCCCGGCCTGGGTCGGCGTTGAGTCCTTCACCACCTGCAAATACAGTGGCAGGAAGGTCACCGAACCAAACAGCGACATGCCAACGATAAAACCGATCAGCGCACAGAGCACAAAGGTACGGTTGCGAAACAGCCCTAGCGGAATGATCGGCTCGCTCGCCAACCGTTCTTCGTAGATAAAACCGCCCAACGACACCAACGCGAAGGCCAAAATGCACCACAGTTGGCCATCCGACCAGGCCATGACCGTACCGCCCTGGCTGGTAAACAGGATGATGCAGGTCAACGCGGCAGCCAGATAACTGGCTCCCAGAAAGTCAATTTCGTGCTTCACCCGGTTAACCTTGGACTGGAACACCGCGCCGATCACCAACAGCGCGAAGATCCCCAGCGGCAGGTTGATATAGAAGATCCAACGCCAGGAGAAATGTTGTACCAGCACCCCGCCGATCAGCGGACCGACTACCGTCGCCAGGCCAAACACCCCGCCAAACAGCCCCTGATAGCGCCCGCGATCGGCCGGTGGAATAACATCACCGACCACCGCCATGGTCACCACCAGTAAGCCACCGCCGCCCAGTCCCTGCAGCGCACGCATCAGGATCAATTGGGTCATGTTTTGCGCCAGCCCGCATAACACCGAGCCGAGTAAAAACACCACAATGGCGATCTGCAGCACGATCTTGCGACCGAATAGATCGCCGAACTTGCCATACAGCGGCACCACAATGGTCGACGCCAACAGATAGGCGGTCACTACCCACGATAGATTCTCCAGGCCACCGAATTCGCCAACGATGGTTGGCAGCGCGGTGGAGACAATGGTCTGATCGAGCGCTGCCAGCAGCATCACCAGCAGCAGCGCGGAGAACAGCAAACGGATCGAGGGTGCCTGCTCGGACGCCCTGCCGTTTTCTTCGATGCCTGCCAGGTTATCAATACCCATTTAGCTGAGCCTGCTTGTAATTAATTAATCGAGCAATTAATATATGAGTTATTCATTTCTCAGGTCAATGGATCTCACCGCGATGACAGCACAAAACGTTCAAAAACCTCGCCGCCCCGGTCGCCCTAGCGGCAGCGCTAATGGCGCAGAAAAACGCGAGCACCTGCTCAACACGGCGCTTAATATGTTTGCTCGTCAAGGTATTGCCGATACTTCGTTGAACGCCATCGCCCGTGAGGCCGGTGTCACTCCAGCCATGCTGCACTACTACTTTCACAACCGGGAACAGTTACTGGATGTGCTGATCGACGAACGTTTCCTGCCGGTGAGGCTCGCTGCCAGCAGCGTTTTTGACGCCAATGCGGACGATCCGGTGGCTGCCATTACCCAACTGGCGCAGCGGTTTATCGATATATCCAGCGATCATCCGTGGTTTCCCCCGTTGTGGCTGCGTGAGGTGATGAGTGATAACGGCGTATTGAAGCAGCGCATGAACGAGCGTTTTGGTGATATCCAGCGTAAATCTGCACTGCAATCGATCATCCGTTGGCAGGCGGAAGGCAAACTGCATGCCGGGCTGGAGCCCTCGTTATTGTTTATCACCCTGTTTGGCATGACGTTACTGCCGTTGGCCACCGCGCCCAAATGGCAGCGTGATGACAGCAACCCATTGAGCGCCGATGTCATCGCCCGCCACGCCATTACGCTGTTAACCCACGGCCTGGGACCGTTGGCCAAGTGATTTTTTTGTTTTTGAGATTTACGCTGGGGGGAGGCAGAGCCAAAGCTGGCCCTGCCTACTGGCGGATTTAAACGGCCGGCAGTTGGTTGGTGACACAGTGAATACCGCCGCCGCCAGCGGCGATGGCATCAATATCCAATTGCACCACTTCACGATCCGGATAAAGCTCGTTTAATAATCGCAACGCTTCAGCATCTGCCTCTGGGTCGCCAAACTCGGGGGCGATGACCGCACCGTTGATCACAAAGTAATTGATGTATCCCGCAGCAAAATCCGGGTTCCCTTTACTGAAACGGCTACGACGCGGTTCCATCGGGGGCGACATGGTGTGCACCTGTAGCTTGCGGCCATCGGCATCGGTCGCTTGTTTGAGGATCGCCAAATGCGCCTGAGTGACTTTATGGTCGTAAGAGTCAGGATCGGTGTCCAGATTGGCCACCACCACTCCCGGGCTGGCAAAACGGGCGTAGAAATCGACGTGGGCATCGGTAATATCCTTACCTTTAATCCCCGGCAGCCAGATGATTTTGCGCAGGCCGAGCATCTCCTTCAACTCTTGTTCTACCCGGTCACGACTCCAGCCTGGGTTGCGGTTATTGTTGACCCAACTGCTTTCGGTCATGATACCGGTGCCATGACCATCCACTTCTATGCCGCCGCCTTCGCCTACCAGGCCGCTGCGCCGTATATTGGCGACGCCGTAATGATTAGCTTCAAACGCCGCCAGACGCGCATCATAGGTGTGCTGCTGTTTGTTGCCCCAGCCGTTAAAGTTAAAGTCCACGGCCCCCAGTTTGCCCGTATCGTTGATGACAAAATTGGCGCCAATATCACGCATCCAAATATCATCGAGTTCGGTAACAATATAGGTCACATTGTGGCTGCCGCATTTCTCCTCAGCCAACCGGCGTTCACTCTCGCGGCAAAACACCGTTAACGGCTGATATTGAGCAATGGCGCGAGCTATCCGTCCCAGGGCGCTCTGCACACCCGAAGTATAATCAGCCCAAATAGCCCGTTGGGCCCCGAAGGCGATAAACGCACGTTGTTGCTCCTCGCCTTCATCCGGCATGCGCCAGCCTTCTCCGCGCACGGCTTGCGCTGCATGGGCAGGTAACGTCAGCCCCATGGATGCCGTTAGGCTCATACCGGCAATCAGGGATGCCTGCTTAATAAATTCACGACGCGTTGACATGGTTTGCTCCTGTATTGCCGTCATTGAAATAAGGTATTCTGTTCAGTGAAAGACGGCGTGATTTCGATGTAATACATGTTAAGGCTTCCAGTACGGCCATAACAAACGATACATTTAGCGGACACCTGATTAGATAGGCTTATCAATAATGCTAAAGCACTGGCCCCCAATGAACGCGTTACGCGGTTTTGAAGCCGCAGCCCGCTTGGGCAGTTTCCACCAGGCCGCCGATGAACTGCACCTCACTCAGTCAGCCATCAGTCAACAGATACGCAGCCTGGAAGCCTTTCTGGAACAACCCTTGTTTTTTCGCAGTGGTCGCAGCGTCAGCCTGACCGATGCCGGGCACGATCTCTACAGCACCGCCCAGGTGATGCTGCAACAACTGGCGGTCGGCATCCGCCGTCTGGAGCAATACCGCAAACCTAACCAACTGATCGTCAACACCACTCCGGCGTTTGCCCGCCACTGGCTGGTGCCACGCCTGAAGAGCTTTAATCGGCTGCACCCGGATATCGATCTTTGGCTGTTCACCAGCTTTGATCCCCCGGATATGGTGACGGAAACCGTCGATCTGGCGATCCGTGACGACCTCAGCGCGCAGGCTGAATGCAGCTTCCAAATACTGCATCAGGATCGGCTCTATCCGGCTTGCCATCCTGACCAGCTAAAACTTGACGCTGAGCACCGCACCACCCTGCACGGCGAGCGTGAGATGGACTGGAGTCATTGGGCCGTTCAGGGCGGCGTCAATCTGGGGCAAAGCAGCCATGGATTGAATTTCTCAGACCCGGGCCTGTTATTGGACGCCGCCTGCGACGGCCTGGGCATCGCGCTGGTCAGCCAATTGCTGGCACAGCAGGCGCTGGCAAAAGGGGTGTTGCAACCGCTGACGGAACAAAGTGTGCGCGGCCCCCACTGGGCCTGGCTTGTCCACCGTGATAGTGAAAGCAGCCCGCATACTCGGCAGTTTTGTGAGTGGTTGCTAACTCAATTGCCGCCGCCAATTTAACGTTCCAGCTCACGGATCCATGCGGCAGATAAAGCAGGTCGGATTGAGCGGTGCTACCTTCAATCAGGCGCCTTAAAACCTCATACAACGGCGCTAAGTGATTGTTGAGATTGAATTCACCTGTCATCGTTCAATTCGAAAAGGAACCGCTATGCATTCTGGCTTATTGAAAACCTTAGCACTCAGCGTGGCGATTGCCACCCTCAGCCCTTCAACCTGGGCCGCAAATCTCAACGCCGGTGCCGTGGCCGCACCTGACCAATACGGAGCCAAAGTGGCCGCACAAATTTTGCAGGCCGGCGGCAACGCGGTCGATGCGGCGGTCGCTACCGCTTTTACCCTGGCGGTGACCTATCCGGAAGCCGGTAACATTGGCGGCGGCGGTTTTATGACGCTGTACGTCGACGGCAAGCCCTACTTCCTCGATTACCGTGAAATCGCCCCCAAAGCCGCCACCAAAACCATGTACCTGAACGATAAAGGCGAGGTAATTGAAAACCTCAGTCTGGTAGGCACCAAAGCGGCTGGCGTGCCAGGCACGGTGCTGGGGCTGTGGGAAGCGCACAAACGCTTCGGCAAATTGCCTTGGGCCGAGTTGCTGACCCCGGCGATCGGTTACGCGCAGCAGGGCTTTAAGGTGGCCGATCAGCAATATCAGTACCGTGAGGACGCCAACAAGCTGTTCGCCGGACAAACCAACTTTGGCGATTACTTTGGCAGCATGAAACCCGGCGCGGTGTTTAAACAGCCGGAGCTGGCCAAAACGCTGGAGCGTATCGCCAATAAAGGCGCGGACGATTTCTATCAGGGGGAAACGGCCAAACTGCTGGTGGCCCAAATGCAGCATGATGGCGGCCTGATCACCCAGGCGGACCTGACGGACTATCGGGTGAAATGGCGCGATCCGATGCAGATTTCCTGGCGTGGCAACACCCTTTACACCGCCCCGCTGCCCAGCTCTGGCGGCATCGCGCTGGCTCAGTTACTGGGCATCAAAGAGGATCGCGCTGCCGATTTCAAAGGAGTGGAACTGAACTCGGCGCGTTATATTCACCTGCTGTCGGAAATTGAAAAACGCGTATTTGCCGATCGTGCCGATTATCTCGGCGACCCCGACTTCGCCAAGGTCCCGGTTGCCCAGTTAATCGCCCCGGACTACCTGCAAAAACGCGCGGCGGAAATCAACCCGACGGCCATTTCACCGACCGAAAAAGTACGGCCGGGTCTGGAGCCGCACCAAACTACCCATTTCTCGATTGTTGATGCACAGGGCAACGCCGTCAGCAACACCTACACGCTGAACTGGGACTTCGGCAGCGGCGTGGTGGTGAAAGGCGCCGGCTTCCTGCTGAATGATGAAATGGATGACTTCAGCGCCAAACCGGGCGTGGCTAACGCCTTCGGCGTAGTCGGTAGCGACGCCAATGCCATTGAGCCGGGCAAACGCATGCTCTCTTCCATGAGCCCGACCATTATCACCCGCGACGGTAACGTCAGTCTGGTGATCGGCACTCCCGGCGGTTCGCGCATTTTTACCTCGATTTTCCAGGTGATAAACAATATTTATGATTATCAGTTGCCATTGGACAAAGCGGTGGCCGCCCAGCGCGTTCATCACCAACTGCTGCCGAAAGATACCATCTTCTATGATGGCTTTGCCCCGCTGACCGGCAAAGTGGCCGAACAGTTGAAAGCGATGGGCTATAAGCTGGAAGATCAGGGCTGGTATATGGGGGATATTCAGGTGATCCGCGTCAACGGTGATACGCCAGAGACGGCATCTGACCCACGTGGCCGCGGCGTAGGCCTGGTAGTGAAGAAATAATTGAAAATGGCCGGCCCGGTGACAGCAACCGGGCCGGCCAACATGGTGTTACTGCTTACGCGTCCAACCGTCCCTCTGATCGTTCTTCACTACCTCAATGAAGGACTCAGGCAGCAGGTTGCGGAACAAACCATTCTCTTCTTCGATAACGCTGACCATTTTGTCCACCATCTCCTGCGGATCGAACTGATCGAAAGGGAACTTGAGCTTGCTGTGGTCAATAAAGTTCACCTTAGGGTCGTACCACACTTTGAAACTTTCCATCATGCGATCATTAAAGCCGGTCAGATAAGGGCCGGGGTTGACCGTGGCCACCTTCACGCCAAAATCGGCCAGCTCCATGCGCAAGGATTCGGCAATCGCCTCCAGTGCATGTTTGGACGCACAATAAGCGCCGGTAAAAGCGCCGGTCAGCAAGCCGGCAACGGAAGAAACGAACACTATCTTGCCGCTCTTACGCCCCACCATTTGTTTAATAAACCCCTGAGTCAGCGCCATACTGGAAAATACGTTGGTCTCAAACTGGGATCGCAGCACGTCGATAGGCATTTCTGCCACCGCACCGGCTTCGGCAATACCGGCATTGTTGAACAACACGTCAATATCCCATTTCCACGCATACTCCCGATCCCTGCGGTCCAAAATATCCAGTTTTTCAACCTGCAGCGTAACGCCGCGCTGTTTGGCGGCCTCAAGCAACTGGGTGACCTGCGGCGTGAGCTGGACACCGGCGATCACCTTATGCCCGCGCGCTGCCAGTGCCAGTGAAACCTCCCGGCCAAAACCGGACCCTGCGCCTGTCACTAATACTGTTTTATTAACCATCTGATTATTTCCTCTGTTCACATTGATAGGGCTAGCACTCAGGGTTACAGCGGGTAACACCGACGTCGCCGCCACCACGCCGCTGCTGATAATAAATTTCCTGCGGGTTATTTCAGGCATGCAGCCTCCTTCTGCCGAGGCAGAATGGTATAAATGGTTAGATATCGCTTTATTTAATGAATGTACTTAATACTGGTATGGTATTTATTTCAGACTGGTCTCTGCAATATAAGCATCCTCATGAGACTTGGCGCCGGAAATGCCAATTGCGCCAATAAATTCATTCGCAGATGAATAGACTGGCAGTCCGCCGGCAAAAGAAGCCAGCCCCTGATTGCTGTGCTCAATCGACCACAACTCTTGTCCTGAACCAGAGAGCCGGCCCAAGTCGGCACTGGGAATACGAAATAACGCTGAAGTTTTCGCTTTCCTTTGGGCTAAATCAATGGCCCCCAGCGGGGTATTATCCATGCGGGCAAAGGCGATCATATTGGCGCCGTCATCATAGACACAAATACAAACCGCCAACCCCTGCTGTTGCGCGGTACTGACCCCTTTGGCAATAATCTGCTGGGCATAACCCAGCGAGAACGTTCCTGACATGGCAAGTAACCCCCGTTAATACGAAACTGGGGGAAACTATAAAGTTGCGCTAGGATGTGAACAATACCCACTCACCTGACAACAGTTGTTAGCTTATCTTATGAATAGACAAGATCCGCTTAACGGCATTCACCTGTTTTTGACCGTGGTCGAAGCCGGCAATTTCTCTCGCGCAGCCGCCATGCTCAGCGTCACGCCAGCCGCAGTCAGCCTGAGGATCGGGCAACTGGAAACCGAACTGGCGGTGAAGCTGTTTCATCGCTCGACGCGTAGCGTCAGTCTCAGTGAGGCCGGTGAGTGGTTCTATCAAAGTGTGGCACCTTTTTATCAACATATACTTAATGCCCGCGAAGGCCTGCATCAGAGCCAGGACCTGCCGTCTGGCCATCTGCGCATCACCGCCGTACAAATGGCAAAAGAACTGCTTAAAGCGCCATTCCTGGCAGAATTCAACCGCCTTTATGCGCAGATCACCCTGGAAATAAATTACGAAGATCATCTGATAGACATTATTCAGGAACGGATCGATGTGGGTATTCGGCTGGCGGATAAATTACAACCCGGCATGGTTGGCGTACAAATAACTCCGGCACTGCCTTGTGCCCTTATCGCCTCACGCGATTATATTGCAAAATATGCGGCTCCAACGAATATTGCTGAGTTACAGCAACATCGTTGCATACGTTTTCGCTTCCCCGACCGTGGCATATTGCATAAGTGGTCGCTGACCGATGGCGAGCAAGATCATGACATTGACCTGCCGGGAGTGTTTATTACCGACAACACCGAGGCTATTATTGAGGCCGCTCGGGCGGGAATTGGCATTGCTCATGTGTTTTTACGGCACAGGATCAAACAAGAGCTTGAGGCGGGAACCTTGATCGAAATAATGCCGGGGTATTGCCGCCCACTGCCACCGATGTGGGTCTATTACGCCAACCGCAAATACGTACCCAAAAAAGTCAGGGTATTTATTGATGAATTAAAACGCCACAGCCAGACGCTGTCGTGGTGAAGCCTGCCCCGTCATCACGGGGCAGGCTCAGGGTTATCCGCCGGCTTTATTCAGCGCAGCGTTCGACAATTCGCCGTAAACCACCTGGCCACGGAAACCACGACGTACCTGCTGGAACAGGGCTCGGAATGCCGGATAATCCTGTGGCTGGCAGAGCGCGTCCTTGCCGCGAATGGCATTCATCTGCAACCGATGGTTGACGACCACCTGCTGCCCCTTGAGTTGCCATTCCACCTGGTATTGGCCGGCCGCATTGCTGAATTTTTGGTTCTTGGGAATGGCGATAATCGGCACTCCGGCAGGCAGTTGCAGGCGATAGGTTTCATCATAGTGCTGTGCGGTGCAATAAAACGGCGTCTCGTTGGTCGGCGCTGAAGTGGTTGAATAAAGCGTTCTGAAAGACTTGCCGCCGGGCGGTGTTGGCACGGTCATGCCCCCTACCACGCTAAAATCAACATAGTCCTCGGCCTTGAAACGATAGCTGTAACCAAACTGCTTTTTGAGATTGAGCGGATCGCCTTGCATCACAATTTTCCCACGCCCATCAATGCCGGAAGAGGCCATGATGGTTTCTTCAACCCGCGTCTGATTCTGCTGATTGATATGGGAAAAATACCCTCTCAGGTCGATCTCATCCACCTCACCCAAATTACGTTCGGTTTGTCCGCGCATATTGCCCGACTTATCGAATTCGAAATCCACGCTGAGTGAGGTGTTATTACGCAGTTCATCATTGTCTGGGGTCCGCGCCAATTTCGCTTCGCGAGTGAGCAACACCGGTGCCCCAAGATCGGCCCCCGGCAGTTGACCAAAACGGGCCCAGGGATTGGTGGAATCCAGATACAGCTTGAACTCCGGCACATAGGTAATGGCATGGTTAAAACGGCCCAACAGCGGTACCGTCGGCAGAACCGGCCCTTCATCCATGCCAATCAGCACCGGCGAACTGTCAATGCCCTTGGCGGCTAACAGCGCCTCCAGCAGCACCACGTGATCCTTGCAGTCACCGTAATGGTTATCAAGGATGCTCTGCGCCGGATTCGGCTCCAGCCCACCGTTACCCAAATACACGGCAACGTAACGAATATTCTGTGCCACCCAACGGTAGAGAGCCGCCGTCTGTTCACGGCGATCGCTGATACCACTGGTGATTTGATCCGCCAGAGTTTGGATCGCCGGGGTGACTTTCGCCGCCTCGCCGGCTTTCAATTGGTAGGCTTTGGCCAGCTGTGGCCATTCACGGTAGGTACTGGCCATGATGGTTGGGCTGAATGTCCAACTGTTGGCCGACCAGTTCTGTGCGTTCAGCGGGTCGCTGCGTTGATAACGCCAGTGCCAATGCGCCTGACCGTCACGGACCTGCGGCGTATTACCCCCCTCAACTCCCCGGGTAAAGACATGCATCGGCAAGTCAGCCGGCGCATGCAAGTTAACTTCCGCATCATCAAATTGATCGAATACGCTGAAAGTTTCCCACAGGCCGAAGTAGTCCGGGAAATACGGGGTATTTTGCGTGCGGCGTAGCTCATACACCACGCGAGACCCCGGAGCCAGGTTGGAGAACACGATAACTCGCACCTTGCGATCGGCATACAGCGGTGCGGAAGCGCTGGAGTAACTTTCCTGGGTATAGATACGATCGGGCGCTACGTCATGGCGCTGGCCATCAGCCGTCAGCGTATAGGCCGAAATCACCTCCAGCGTTTCCATTTTCTCGCTGTAACTCAGGCGGATTTGGCTGAACTTTTCGACGGCGGCTTTGGTTTTGAGCAGAACTTCATAGCTCTCGGTTTTCACATTACTGGCATTGGCCCGCACTTGATAATCGGCGCGGTAGCGCACAAAGCTAAAATCATTGCGCACGACGGCTTCCTGCGCGTTAGCCGTCGTAGGGGTATCAGCGGCCAACAGCATGGCGGGTTGTGCTGCCGTCAGGCCAGCGAGCACCAGTATTGAGGAGATAGCGATTTGCATCTTCAATCCTTGAAGGTTTATTTAATCATAACGGTGGCCTTAATCAGGGCCAGGCCACGGTCGCAACAAGCAGGTACGCCAGTATAAATGAGAAACATTACCAATAAAATACTGATTCGCCTGACAGGATCCGATGTATCATCCGGGGCAGAAAGTTTCAAAATGACAAAGGCCACGTTTTAAAAGGAAGGCTATTGATGGAAAGTATCATTATCGAGAAAGCGAAAAAAACGGATGCCGCAGAAATTGTAAGGCTGATATCCCTGGCCGATAAAGATGCGGTACTGGCTCTTTCCGGTAAAGATGATATTGATAATGCTCTGCGTCAGTATGAAATAAACTTCGGTCGTGAGGATATCTATTTCAGCTACAAGAATATCTTTGTGGCACGCAGCAACAGCCAAATCCTTGGCTGCATCCTCTACTTCCGGGGCGAGGATGAGTCCAGTTTCCAGTCCATCTCGGAACGTCCGCTTGAAATGGAAATGGAAAATGAATCTGATCCCGATGAAATCTACATTGACTCACTGGCAGTGCTGCCGGAGTGCCGGGGAAAGGGGATCGCCAAGCAGCTGGTTAAACAGGTCACTCTTGAAGCCAGAAAACAGGGGTTTCAAAAGGTAGGCTTGCTGGCTGACAAGAACAAAGCCTATCTGGGCAGAATGTACCAAACGCTGGGGTTTAACGTCACGGCCGAGGTGAGTCTGCTTAACGACCATTACGAAAAGATGACCTTCTACACAGAACCATCATGTTCCTGAAACTGTCCCTCTCCCAAAGGAGAGGGATTGAGCTAGCCTTGCTCTATCAGCATCACCGCCGTGGTATCCGCTGCCAGGGCTTCGAAGATATGCTCCCGATCGGCGGAGTAACTGATGTAATCCCCCGGACTCAACTCTACCGCCTGGTCTTTCGGCCCCACTAGTGCCCTGCCACTGCTGATAATCACGTGCTCAATGGTCCCCGGCATATGCGGCCGCGAGATGCGCGTTTCGCCCGGTTGAACGCTCAGACGGTAAATATCGCGCTGGGCTCCCGGCGGACACGTCGCCAATAAGGTGGCGGCGTAATTGGCCTGTTCGGAAACGGTAGTGACCCCTTCGTTAGCGCGGATCACCTGAACGTGCTGGCGCGGCTGGGAAATTAACCGGCTGACCGGTACATCCAGCGCCATCGCCAACGCCCACAGCGTTTCCAGACTAGGGTTGCCGCTGCCGGTTTCCAGCTGTGAAAGCGTCGATTTGGCTATCCCGGCCCGTCGGGCTAGTTCGGTAACCGATAGCCCCAACCGCTCGCGTTCCCGGCGAATGGCGGTTGAAAGCAGGCCGATCGGCGTGGCGTTATTGCAGATGTCATCGCTCATTGTTCACCATACCATCCATTTGTTCGACTTGACGAACGCTTGCGAGCTGTTCATCATAATGTTCAGTTGTTCATTTTAATGGTAACCGCTTCAGTCGGCAAGCGCTGAGCACCATCAGGGAGAAGGGATATGCAGGTAAAAACCAGTGGTGTCATGCAGATGACCCTCGCCATGGTCATTTCTGGCACCGTGGGGTGGCCGGTAGTGATGCTGGGGCAACCGGCCACCACGGTGGTTTTCTGGCGCTGTGCGTTTGGTGCGCTGGCGATGTTGGTGGTTTGTGCCCTGCTCGGCCTGCTGAAAAAAGGCCTGCTGACCCGACGACAGGCCGCGATAGCGGTGCTGGGTGGCATAGCGCTGGTGTTGAACTGGACGCTGCTGTTCGCTGCCTATTCCTACGCCTCTATCGCCGTGGCTACGGTCACCTACCACGTTCAGCCCTTTATGTTGGTCGGGCTGGGGATGCTGTTTTTTGGTGAAAAACTGACGGCGACCAAGCTTGGCTGGCTGTTATTGGCCTTTGCCGGCATGTTGTTGATCATCACCGACAAACAAAATGCTGGCGACGCCAGTTCTCATTACTTCACCGGCATATTACTGGCGCTGGGCGCCGCCTTTATGTATGCGGTCGCGGCGGCGATCGTCAAACAACTGAAAGCAGTGCCGCCACATCTGATTGTGTTGATCCAGCTCTCCGTTGGCGCGGTACTGTTGGCCCCCTTCGCCGGTCTGGGCTCTCTGCCGTCAACGGCCAATGCCTGGTTGCTGCTGGCGACCCTGGGTCTGGTGCATACCGGGTTAATGTCCTCACTGCTGTACAGCGCGATCCAGAAAATCCCTACCAGCCTGGTGGGTGCCTTGTCCTTCATCTATCCGTTGGTGGCGATTATTGTCGACTGGAGGGTGTTCGGTCACCGCCTGAGCCTGCTGCAGCTGCTGGGCGCTGCCGCCATCTTGCTGGCTACGGCGGGCATGAACTTTGGCTGGCGCTTGATGCGTGCGAAGAAAACGCCCCATCCGGTGAACGGGATCTAAATGCCGTAAAGATGGTCTTGATTACTGATACACCTGCGGCAGGGTTATCCCGAAAATATCAAAAGCTCAGCAAATTAAGGTATTCGCCCTGGCCGACAATAGCTGTTATTTATTGAGTCAGACACGGCGGAGGAATCAACGATGACGCTTTATCTGTGGAATAACCGGCTGAAACAGTGCGTCCGTTTCAGTTACTGGAATGAGCTGTGCGTGATTAACTAAATCGGGGGCCTGTAATGGCCCCCACCAATTTTAAAACCCTACCTGTCCTCAGTCTCACTGCGTAAGCGACTGACCTGCTCTTGCAGGTCGGGCCACGGTGCTTTCCCCGCATAATTTTGCCGCAGGTAGTTAAGCAACGCCGCTATCTGCCCATCATTCAGGTTATGACGGAATGACGGCATATAACCCAGATTGATATTGGCCGGTTGCTGAATACCGTCCAGTACCACCCGAATGGCGTTGTCCGGCGTGTCGGCAAACAGATTGGTGTTTAGCGCCAGCGAAGGCCGGACCCCGGCCATTTGCGCGCCCTTCTCCTGAGCATGGCAAGCCATGCAGGCCCCGGAGAAAATACGTGCCCCCTCGGTGGTTAACGGCTCGGTCTTTAATTCGGCCCAGTCATTCAGTCGTTGAGCCTCTGCGACCTTGGGTTGTTCCGGGTGATAACTGCGAAGATAGGTGGCGATGGCCTGCAAGTCCTGCTCCGGCAGGCGTGAAAGCCCCTCTTCGATCACTGGCGCCATCGGCCCTGCTGCGACACCATGATTGGCCGAATACCCGCTGCGCATAAAGCTGAGCAAATCCTGCCGGGACCAGTCCAGCGGAGCCAAAGAACTGCCGGTGAGTGACGGTGCCGTCCAGGCTTCCGCCACGCCGCCGGTCAAATGCGCAGTGCCGCCTTTTTCGCCAAACATCAGATTGCGCGGTGAGTGACAGGCGCTGCAATGCCCAAGACCTTCAGTCAGATAAGCACCCCGGTTCCACTCGGCACTTTGCTCAGGATCCGTTTTCATCGCACCCGGCGTCAGGAACAGCCAGTTCCAGGTCACTATGCCCTGGCGAATGTTAAACGGAAAACTCAGCGCGGTGACTGGCGGCTGGTAGCTCACCGCCGGTTGCGACATCAGATAGGCGTACAACGCCTGCAAATCTTCGTCACTGGTGCGGGTAAAGGCGGTATAGGGGAAAGCCGGGTAAAGATAATGCCCTTCGCGATCCACCCCATGACGCATCGCCCGTTCAAAGGCGGCATAGGACCATTTGCCAATGCCGCTTTCGTTATCCGGCGTAATATTGGTGGTGTAGATGGTGCCGAACGGGATCTCCATCGCCAACCCGCCGGTATTGCGTTTACCGCCCGGCCGGGTATGGCAGACCGAACAATCGCCGAGGTCGGCCAGCATTTTGCCACGGGCGATTTGTTGCTGACTAAAAGCGTGGGTCTCGCTCGCATCACGTGGTGCAATTTCCGGTTGCCAACTGACAATCACACCGGCGACCACGACGGCAACCACCGCCAGACTGCCCCATCCGGCGACTTTCTTTAACTTGCCCATTATGACTTATCCCTTTCTGCGTTGGCGGAAGCCTGCTGTTTTAACGCCTTCAGCACCTGTTCAGGGGTGAAGGGCACTTCCCGCAGCCGCACACCCAGCGCGTCGAATAATGCATTGGCGATCGCTGCCGCACTCGGCACCGAGGCCGATTCCCCCGCGCCCATCGACGGCTCATCCGGGTAGTCCAGCAGTTGCACATCTACCTGCGGCAACTCATCAAACCGCAGAATTGGATAGCCGCCCCAGTCCAGTGACGTCACCGCTGACGCATCAAAGGTGACAAACTCCTTCAGCACCCGACTGGCGGATTGAAGGATATTGCCGTGCACCTGATGACGCACCCCGGCCGGGTTGATGATGCGTCCGCAGTCATGGGTAACGAAGATTTTGTCGAGTTTGATCTGGCCGCTGTGGCGGTTAACGCTAAGGTCACACACCCAGGCTGCCCAGGCCGCGCCGAACCCCGGGAATTTGCTGTGGAAATAACGGGCATAGGCAAAGCCACGGCCACTTACCCATGCTTGTTCGCCCGTTGCCGGGTTGCGATGCGCCGGGCCATCCTGCCAGCCGGCCTGTTTTTTTAAGGCATTGATTAACGCCACGGCGCGCGGGTCTTTCAGATATTGCAGACGGAAGGCGATCGGATCCTGCCCGGCGTGCCATGCCAGCTCATCAATCCACGATTCGTGGGCAAACACATTGGGCAACGCCGAAACCCCGCGCATCCACGATGCCCGCACGATCGGCGCAGCATCCTGGCAAATCACTCGCATATTCGGATATTCGTACTGAGGAATGGCGGTTCTGTCGCCCATCTGCTGCACATCGGCCCGATTGGCCACCTTACCGGTCAACACCAGTGACAATGTCACGGCGTTATTGGAGGGATAGCTGGTTTTCAGCTCGTAGGCCGCCACCTGCCCGTGTTGATCCAACCCACCGCGCACCCGCATCAACTGCCCGGTGCCCTTGGGTTCCCAACCCGACTCTTGCTCACGCATCAACTGCACTCTGACCGGTTTGCCGGTGGCCTGCGATAACAGCGCGGCATCTGCCGACACGTCATCGGCACAGTTGCGGCCATAACAACCGGAGGCCTCCATGCGATTGATATGCACCTGCTCAGGCTGCCTGTCGAGCAAATGGGCGATATCTTTACGCAGGTCATGAGGGTTTTGCGTGCCCGACCAGATTTCTGCATGTTCACTGCTGACATCGGCCACAGCACAGGAAGGGCCAATGGAGGCATGCTGATGATAAGGCCAGACGTAATCGGCATTGACCTCGGTGTGCAGCGAAGCCAGAGCAGCATCGACGCCCGCATCATCGCGCAGCACGCGATCGCTTTTCGGGTTATCCGCCAGCGCCGCCTGCAATCCCTGCACCGAAAGATCCGGCAGCCCGCTCCAGGGACGCCACACCGTCTTCAATTGCCGCATGGCTGCGATCGCCTGCTCTTCGCGCTCGGCAACGATGCCGATAAAATCGTTAATCACCACCAGTTTCACGATGCCCGGCAGATGAGAGATAGAAGCCCGGTCCACCGACAGCAGCCCACTGCCCAGGGGAGCACTGCTGTCCGCACCGGTATAAGGCGGGCGCACCACTCTGCCGTGTAACATGCCCGGCAGCCGCAGATCGTGCACGTAGGTCAATTGACCGGTGACCTTGGCCGGGATATCCACCCGCGGCACGGCTTTGCCGACGTAGCGGCTGTCTGCCACGCTTTTCAGCTTGACCGTTTTATCCAGTGCAACCTGTAAGTTCTGTCCGTTGGCCAGGTCGCCATAGCTCAGGCTGACGTGGGGTTTGTCCACCGCAAACACCCGGCCATTTTCGGCCCGCAGCCTGTCCACCGGCAACGCGAAAGCGCGTGCGGCCAGCCCCAGCAACAACTGGCGTACCTGTGCCGCCGCCTGACGCAGTGGAATTGAGGTCACCTGAATAGTGGCACTGGCGATGGTCGGCCCCTGATCCGGCGTGCGCTGGGTATCCCCCAGAATGACCGTGACATGGTCAAAGGACACGCTGATTTCATCGGCAACAATTTGTGCCAACGCAGTGCGAATACCGGTACCGAGATCCACATGGCCATTAAAGGCAGTGACCTGGCCATCTGCGGTCAGGCCAATAAAACTGTCCACGCGATCCAGCGGCAGGTCGCCCACGGCGGCAGGCGTATCGGCCAGGGCATTGAGTGAAACGGGCAGCAGACTGCTGACCATCACCAGCCCTCCTGCCTGTAACAGGCGGCGGCGAGTGAGTTCCAGGCGGCTCATGACTGCCCCCTTTCAGCCAGCAGTTGTCGGGCTTTGGCGGCGGCCCGCAAGATCTCAATATGGGTGCCGCAGCGGCACAGGTTATAGGCCAGTTCATTTTTGATTTGTTGTTCATCGGCCTGCGGATTGCGCTCAAACAGCGCAACCAGCGTCATGATCATACCGTTGGTGCAATAACCGCACTGCGCGGCCTGCTCATCGATAAAGCCCTGTTGAACCGGGTGCAGTTGCCCCGCTTCGCTTAGGCCTTCCAGCGTGGTAACAGATTTATTGATGGCACCGCTCAGTGGGATAGAACAGGAACGAGCGGCAACGCCGTCGATCAACACCGTACAGGCACCGCACTCCCCCAGACCACAGCCATATTTGGGGCCGTTGAGGCCCAGATCATTGCGTAACACGTAGAGTAAAGGCGTCTCGGGCGAGACGTCATCGAGTGCGACCATCCGGCCGTTTATTTTAATTTCCATGGTGAAATATATCCTTAACCAAACGGACTTCTCCGTAATATCACTGCAGTGAATGATTCACAGCATGCTAATTATAATCATTAAAAGACTTAGCAATGTTAAGGTGATGTAGCGTGAATTGCTTTACCGAAAAGTGGGTATTTATTATAAATTTCTTATAGATATTCATAATATTCTTGGCGAACGCGGCAGTGAAGTATGAAAAACAACCGTTTGTCGGCGACTAAATAGGGCTAAACGAAGCGATACTATGTGCCTCTCTCTCTTGCATGTTACGACTGACTGTTACCGCTTTTACCCCACGGCTCACATTACCGGTAACACCTTTTTTTAACATCCTTCAGCGTGATATCTGTCGCAAAACCGCCTGCAGAAAACCGCTTTGATAGTCCTATCGAAGCAACTATTTTTTGACAGGTGAAACCATGACGACCCCAACGCCCAATGAAGTGCTGTTAATTGCCCCCGTGATGGAAAACCTGCAGACCCGCCTTGAGGCGGCCTTTGTGGTGCACCGGCTGTATGAACAGACGGACCCGGTGGCGTTTCTCGCCGCCAAGGGAGAAGCCTTTCACGCGATCGTTACCCGTGGCGATATCGGCGTCACCACGCCGATTCTCGAGCAATTACCGCAGTTGGGGCTGATTGCGGTATTTGGTGTGGGCACCGACGCGATAGACCTGGAGTACACCCGCCAACGTGGCATTGCCGTCACCATCACTTCCGGCGCATTGACTGAAGACGTGGCGGATATGGCGTTGGGGCTGCTGTTGGCCACCGCTCGTCAGCTCTGCCATAACGACCGTTTTGTCCGTGAAGGCCGCTGGCTGCAGGAGGCACCCGGCCTGTCGGTGCAGGTCAGCGGAAAGCGTCTGGGGATTTTTGGCATGGGTAACATCGGCCGTGCCATTGCCCAGCGCGCCGCCGGCTTCAACATGCGCATTCAATACGCCAGCCACCACCAGGACGAAACACTGCCCTATGCCTATTACCCGGATCTGCTGGCACTGGCGCGGGAAAGCGATTTTTTTGTGATTGCTATTTCCGGCGGTAAGGACAGCGCCGGTGTGGTAGACAAGGCCGTGTTTGACGCGCTGCCGTCGCACGCACTGGTGATCAACATCGCCCGTGGCAGCATCGTCAACCAAGCGGATCTGATTGCCGCGCTGCAAAACGGTGACATCGCCGGCGCCGGGCTGGACGTTTACGCCCAGGAGCCGCAGGTGCCTGCCGAACTGATCGCGATGGATAACGTGGTGCTGCAACCGCATATCGCCAGCGCCACTCAGGAAACCCGGCAAAAAATGAGCGATATCGTCTTCACCAACGTTGAAGCCTTTTTCAACCAGGCGCCGCTGCCCCACGCCATTGAATAATTAACCCGCTTTAATTCGATTTTATTACCACCGAATAACAGAACCTCCCGTTCTGGAGGTTCTCCCTGCGTCCTGTAAAGAGAGATCGCCATGGATAATAAAATACCCAACACCCGCTGGCTGCGGGTCATTGCCCCGATCCTGATCGCCTGCATTATTTCCTTTATGGACCGGGTTAATATCAGTTTTGCCTTGCCCGGTGGTATGGAAAGTGATTTGGGCATTACCAGCCAGATGGCGGGTTTGGCCAGCGGCATCTTCTTTATCGGTTATCTGTTTTTGCAGGTTCCCGGCGGCCGCATTGCGGTTAACGGCAGCGGCAAACGCTTTATCGCCTGGTCACTCTGTGCCTGGGCGGTGGTTTCGGTGGCCACCGGCTTTGTCACCAACCACTACCAACTGCTGGTGTTACGTTTTGTATTAGGCATTTCCGAAGGCGGCATGTTGCCGGTGGTACTGACCATGATCAGCAATTGGTTCCCGGAAAAAGAACTTGGCCGCGCCAACGCCTTCGTCATGATGTTCGCCCCGCTGGGTGGCATGCTTACCGCCCCCATTTCGGGTGCCATCATTAACCAGCTCGACTGGCGCTGGCTGTTTATCCTCGAAGGTTTGCTGTCACTGGTGGTGTTGGCCGTTTGGTGGCTGTTGATCAGCGACCGTCCGCAGGAGGCGCGCTGGCTGCCGGCCCGTGAGCGCGAATATCTGATAACAGAACTGACGCGTGAACGTCAGGCCCGCAGCAGAAGCCAGCCGGTCAGCAACGCACCGTTGAAGGACGTGTTCCGCAATAAGGGGCTGATGAAACTGGTACTGCTGAACTTCTTCTACCAGACCGGTGACTATGGCTACACCCTGTGGCTGCCGACCATTTTGAAAAATCTGACCGGTGGCAATATGGCCTCGGTTGGCTTCCTGGCGATATTGCCGTTCGTCGCGACCCTGCTGGGGATTTACCTGATATCGGTGCTGACCGACAAAACCGGCAAGCGTCGGCTGTGGGTGATGGTCTCCCTGTTCTGCTTTGCCGCCGCGCTGTTGGCATCGGTGGTGTTGCGCCATAACGTAGTGGCGGCCTATATCGCCTTGGTGGTTTGTGGCTTCTTCCTGAAGGCGGCGACCAGTCCATTCTGGTCGATGCCAGGGCGTATCGCCTCGGCGGAAGTGGCCGGTGGCGCACGCGGCGTGATTAACGGCCTCGGCAATCTGGGCGGTTTCTGTGGCCCCTATCTGGTCGGCGTAATGATCTACCTGTACGGTCAGAACGTCGCGGTTTGCGCGTTGGCGGTCTCGCTGATCATCGCCGGTATCATCGCCTGGCGCCTGCCGAAGGAATGCGACCTGACCGGCAGCGAACCGGCACATGACGTGCTGCTGGATAAGGCCAAACGTGCCTGAATAACAACGAAAACCACGAGCGGGCTACGGCAAAATTTGCTATGTTAGCCCGCTGATTAAGGTCTGTTGTTACTCGCCGGATAGGTCTATGTTTACCCATAAAGCAATTGCCGAACTCAATGCGCTGGAGTTGATGGTTTATAACTACGTCATCAAAAACAACAACCCGGTGATGTATATGACCATCCGCGAACTGGCCGAGGCCGCCGGGGTGTCCACCACTACCGTGCTGCGTTTCTGCAAGAAAATGGGTTGCGAAGGTTATTCCGAATTCCGTATCCGCTTTAAACTGCATCTTGAGCAAACTGAGGCGCCGCCGGTAGACTTCGGTACCAGCGAAATCATCAACTTCTTTAAAAGCATCAATAATGACGAGTTTAATCAGCTGATTGACCAGGCGGTGCAGCATATTGCCGCCGCCGAACGCATTATTTTTGTCGGGGTAAGTACCTCAGGGGCATTGGGGAAATATGGTGCGCGTTTCTTTTCCAACGTGGGGAAATTCAGCACCCATATTGATGATCCTTATTATCCGATCAATAGCGACATGTATAAAAGCGCGGTAGCAATTATGCTTTCCGTCTCCGGTGAGACCGAAGAGATCCTGCGCCTCGCCAGCCAGTTCAGCCTGCACCACTGTAAGATCGTCAGCATCACCAACAACGAAACCTCGTCGCTGGCACGTATGGCGGACTTCAACCTCTCCTATCACGTTCCCCCGCAGTTAATTGCCGGGCAACATAATATCACCACCCAGATCCCGGTCATTTACATTATTGAAACTATTGGCAAGCGGCTGGGCCATATTAACGCCAGAAAATAAAACAGCATGTTTTTTTAATGTGACAAATTACCAAATCGGTATTTTGTTATATCGTGACATTCAATCCCAGCTTGCTAGTATATTCTCAGAACCTTTCATTAATAAGCGAATGAGAAACCAACGATGAAACAGCAACAGTTACCGAAAGATTTTCTGTGGGGTGGCGCGGTTGCCGCGCACCAGGTTGAAGGCGGTTGGGATCAGGGCGGCAAAGGCCCAAGCATTGCTGACGTGCTGTCAGGTGGCGCGCACGGCGTGGATCGCGTAATGACCGATGGCGTACTGGAAGGCTATCGCTACCCTAACCATGAAGCCGTTGATTTCTACGGCCGTTACAAACAGGATATCGCGCTGTTCGCCGAGATGGGCTTCAAATGCTTCCGTACCTCGATCGCCTGGACGCGCATCTTCCCTAAAGGTGATGAGCTGGAGCCAAACGAAGCCGGTCTGCAATTCTACGACGATCTGTTTGATGAACTGCTGAAATACAATATCCAGCCGGTGATCACCCTGTCGCACTTCGAAATGCCCTATCACCTGGTGAAAGAGTATGGCGGCTGGAAAAACCGTCAGGTGGTCGATTTCTTCGTGCGTTTCAGCGAAGTGGTGCTGCGCCGCTATCAGCATAAAGTTAAATACTGGATGACCTTTAACGAGATCAACAACCAGAGCAACTATCAATATCCGCTGTTCGGCTACTGCTGCTCCGGCGTGGTGTACAGCGAAGAACAGAACCCGGAACAGACGCTGTATCAGGTGCTGCATCATCAGTTCGTTGCCAGCGCCCAGGTGGTAAAACTGGGTCACCAGATTAACCCTGAGTTCAAAATCGGCTGCATGCTGGCCTGCGTGCCCTTCTACCCGTTTTCCTGTAAGCCGGATGACGTGATGTACAGCGTCGAAGCCATGCATCAGCGTTATCTCTACACCGACGTCCAGGTGCGCGGTTACTACCCGTCTTACCTGCTGCGCGACTGGCAACGCAAGGGCTTGCAGATCGAAATGCAGCCGCAGGATGAGCAAACCCTGCGTGAAGGCTGCGCGGATTACATCGGTTTCAGCTACTACATGAGTAACGCCCTGCAGGCCGATGCGGTGAGCAGCAGTGACCCGATGTTCGGCTTCCCCGGCAACGTGCCAAACCCACATGTTAAAGCCTCCGACTGGGGCTGGCAGATTGACCCGGTTGGGCTGCGTTATTCACTGAATGTGCTGTACGAGCGTTACCAGAAGCCGCTGTTTATCGTTGAGAACGGCTTTGGCGCTTTCGACAAGGTCGAGGCTGACGGTAAAATCAACGATGACTACCGTATCGACTACCTGAGTGCGCATATCGAACAGATGAAAAAAGCGGTGATCGAAGACGGCGTGGATCTGATTGGTTACACCCCGTGGGGCTGTATCGACTGCGTTTCCTTCACTACCGGTGAATACGGCAAACGCTACGGCTTTATCTACGTCGATAAACACGACGATGGCACCGGCACCCTTGAGCGCTCGCGCAAAAAGAGCTTCGACTGGTACCGCAGTGTGATCGCCAGTAACGGCGAACAGCTTTAATCCCCATGATGTTCCCAAAGGGCGGATAATCCGCCCTTTGTCATTCCTATTACATAACCTCAGGTTATGCAAAACACCGCTAAATTTCACTTTATCGTAACACTCTGTCTTGCGAGACTCAGGTGAGGGAAAGCGATTTTCCCCTTCGTGCTGACATTAAATCAAAACAGATCAGCCCTCTGCACCCTGCCTACGCCATGAGGATTTCCGCATGAGCCAGATAGATGAACTCTACCAACGTAACTATGATCGGCATCCGCCGGTGCTGGTGCCGGAATACAAGACCAGCGTGCTGCGCTCACCGAAAAATGCGCTGATATCGCTGCAAAATTCACTGTCCGAAATCACCGGCCCGGTGTTTGGTCAACATGAACTCGGCACACTGGATAACGACCTGATCCTTAACTACGCCAAACAAGGCTTGCCGATCGGCGAGCGGATTATCGTGCACGGCTACGTTCGCGATGAAAACGGCCTGCCGATGCGCAATGCGCTGGTCGAGGTGTGGCAAGCCAACGCCGGTGGGCGCTATCGCCATAAAAAAGACCAGTATCTGGCCCCGATAGACCCCAACTTCGGCGGCTGCGGCCGGGTATTAACCGACGACAACGGCTATTACTTCTTCCGCACCATCAAACCCGGCCCTTATCCCTGGCGCAACCGGGTTAATGACTGGCGCCCCGCCCATATTCACTTTTCGCTGTCCGGCGACGCCTTCGCCCAGAGGTTGATCACCCAGATGTATTTCGAAGGCGATCCGCTGATTGCCAGTTGCCCCATCGTGCGCGCGATCAAAAATGACGATGCGGTACGCACGCTGATCGCCGGTCTGGACAAAACCGCCTCGGTGCAGCTGGACAGCATGGCCTATCGTTTCGATCTGGTGTTACGCGGTCACCGCGCCACCTTGTTTGAAAACCGCCTACAGGGGAAAGCATGATGCCGCAAAACTATCTTCTGGAAACGCCGTCGCAAACCGCCGGCCCTTATGTACACATTGGCCTCGCCCCCCTGGCCGCCGGCTTCGAGATCTTTGAGAATAACTTCGGCCAGGTGCTGACCCAGCCGGAAACTCAGGGCCAGCGTATTACCCTGGAAGGTCAGGTGTTCGACGGCAGCGGCTCCCCGATCCGCGACGTGCTGCTGGAAATCTGGCAGGCCAACAGCCACGGCCGCTATAACCACCCGGGCGACCAGCAACAGCACAAACCGCTGGATGATGCCTTTCGGGGCTGGGGCCGCAGCTGTTCGGATTTTGAAACCGGCCTCTACCGCTTTGAAACCATCAAACCCGGCGCTGTCTGCGGCCGTGACGGCCGGATGATGGCACCGCACATTAACCTGTGGATCGTCGCACGCGGCATCAATATTGGTTTGCATACCCGGCTGTATTTCGCCGACGAGGATGCCGCTAACCAACAGGATCCGGTGTTAAACCTGATCGAACTGGAAGTGCGGCGTAAAACGCTGATTGCCCAGCCAGAACGCCGGGGTGATGAATTAGTGTATCGCTTTGACATTGTGGTCCAGGGCGAAAACGAAACGGTGTTCTTCGACCTGTAAACTCCGCCTGTATGCGGCCGCAAAAAATCTGTATGCCAATGCAAATATGCGGCCGCCATCACTTGTTACCTCCGGGGAAAACTCCCTACACTGAGGTATGAAAAAAGCCAATTTATTTATTCAACGCATGCGCTTACGCCACATCAACGGCTTTGTTGCCGTGGCGCAAGAACGGTCGCTAAGCCGCGCCGCCGATAAGCTGAGCCTGAGCCAACCGGCACTGTCCAAGACACTGAGCGAGCTGGAAGCCTTAACTGGCAACCGCCTGCTGGTGCGTAACCGCCAGGGAACCCGGTTGACCGAACAAGGTGAGCAGTTTCTCGGTTATGCCACGCGAGTGCTGGAGGCACTGACCGCTGCCGGACACGCACTCGACAGGCTCGACGATGCCCCGGCGCGGGTATTACGTATCGGGGCACTGCCGACCACCGCGCTGGGCATGCTGCCGCAGTCCATCGGCCAGTATCAGCAGGCCCACCCTTATTCACGCATTCAGGTGGTTACCGGTAAAAATACCGAGTTGCTGGCACAGCTCAAGGCAGGAGAGATTGACGTCGCGATGGGCCGCATGGCCGATCCGGAAATGATGAGCGGGTTGGCTTTCGAACTGTTGCTGCTGGAGTCTCTGCTGATGGTGACGCGTCCTGGGCATCCGCTGTTAAGCGAAACCATCACTCTGGAGCACGCACTGCATTATCCGGCCATTATTTCGCCAAAGGGCACGGTGCCGCGCCACAATACCGAGAATCTGCTGTCGACCCAGGGTTTCAGCCTGCCCGGCCAGTATATTGAAACGCTGTCGGCCTCGCTGGCACGCCAAATGACGCTGCAGTTTGATTATGTGTGGTTTGTGCCATCCAGCGCGGTAAAAACCGATATAGCTGCCGGACAACTGATCCCGCTCCCCCTGCCGACCCAGGGTATGGAGGAAGCGGTAGGTATTCTGACCCGTAACGACGGTGAGTTGACTGAGGCGGTGCTGGCGTTTATCGCCACGGTTCGGGGTATCGCGGGCGCGGCACGTTCCGCTTAGCCGGCTTCCCGGTCCTGCTCGGCAAAGACTTCTGCCGCCAGATGAAACGCTGAGTTGGCCGCTGGCAGACCGCAGTACAGCGCACTTTGCATCAGCACTTCTTTAATTTCCTCGCGAGTCACGCCGTTGTTCACTGCCGCCTTCAAGTGCATACGCAGCTCGGCTTCGCGGTTAAGGGCGATCAACATCGCAATGGTGATCAGACTGCGGGTATGGCGTGCCAGCCCCGGTCGGGTCCAGATCTCCCCCCAGGCATAGCGGCTGATAAAGTCCTGGAACTCTTCGTTTAACGGAGTGAGTTGACTGAGGCTACGGTCCACATGGCTGCCCCCCAGTACCGCCCTGCGTACCTCAATCCCCCGCTGATAACGTTGTTCATCATTCATATTGTTTTGCTCCTGAAATGGCTGCCGTGGCCTGTTCCAGTACCCGCCGGGTAAAGGTTTGGGCACTACCGAGGTACTGCTGGGGATCCAACAGGTTGGAAAGCTGCTGGGCAGATAAATGTGCCATAACCAGCGGATCGTCCAGCAACACCCCAGACAGAGTGAGCTGCTGCGCCAGCGCCAGATGGCACTGTTTTTCGATATGCTGATGGGCCTGCTGGCGGCCAATAGCTTCGCCCAACGCCATGGTCACCGCCTCCGCCATGATCAAGCCGTGAGTTAACTTCAGGTTATATTCCATCTGTTGCGGAAACACCTGCAGCCCGTCAATCAGATCACCGGCCGTGTGCAAAGCTCCCGCCGTCAACATCACCAATTCTGGCAGGCTTTCCCACTCGGCGTGCCAACCGCCCAGACCGCGCTCGTGTTCCTGCACCATAGCGGCATACAGCCCGCCGACCAACGCGGGCACCCGATTGGCCGCCGCGAGGATCACCGCACAGGCCACCGGATTACGCTTGTGCGGCATGGTCGAAGAACCACCGCGCCCAGCCGCGACCGGTTCGGCCACCTCTGCCACTTCGGTTTGCGTCAGCAAAGAGATATCGCGTGCCAGTTTGCCCAGCGTGCCGCTTAATCCGGCATACCAACCGGCAATCTCCAGCAGGCGATCGCGCTGACTGTGCCAGGGAGTATCTGCCGCCGTCAGTTGCAACCTGGCAGCCAGTTCGATGACCAGTTGATCCCCCGATTCGCCCAGTGATGCCAGAGTACCTGCGGCACCGCCTAGCTGCAGTGCCAATACGCGCGGCCGCATTTCATTCAGCCGCTGCCGGTAGCGCAGCAAGGCATCCAGCGTGCCCGCCAGCTTTAGCCCCAGCGTGGTGGGCAGTGCGTGCTGCATCCAGGTACGGCCGACCAGCACAGAGTCCTGATGACGTGTAATTTGTTGTACCAGCGCCGCGATCAGCCGGTCCAGGTCGTTCTGCGTCAAGGTGAGCGCCTGCCGCAGTTGCAGCATCAACCCGGTGTCGATGGCATCCTGACTGGTTGCGCCCCAGTGAACGTAGCGTGCAGCCTCGGCATCTTGCTGCGCCACTCGGCTGGTTAGCTGTTTCACCAGCGGGATCGCCAGATTACCGGCCTGCGCCGCAGCCTGAGCCAGGCTCAGCACATCGAACAAATGGCTGTGGCAAACGGCAGCAATCTGTTGGCCGGCTTCGGCAGGAATGATCCCCAGCCCGGCCTGCGCCGTGGCCAGCGCCGCTTCGAAATCCAGCATCCCCTGCAGGGTAGCGGCATCGCTAAAGCACGGGCTCACCGCCGAAGACCGCAGCAGCGGCGTCAGTAACTCCATATATCCTCCGGGCAAAGGGCTAATTTGCCGATGATGGCGCGACGCAGTTGGCAGCGTCAAGAACGATAACCGCTGATTTGGGCGATTATCGAAACATTGGACGAATTTATTGGTTTTTGTGATACCGGCCGGGTTACATCATCTGAAAGGGTGAGCCGACATAGTTTTCCGCCAGCACCGTCATGGCGCTGCGCGACTTCACGGTGTATTGCAGCTCCGATAACTGCAACCGTTGCTGGAATGCGCTGTCGTCATGATGGGTATGCAGCATATTCGTCATCCACCAGGAGAAATGCTCCGCACGCCAGACACGTTGCAGCGCGTCATCACTGTAGCTGTCCAGCCGCCGCCAGCTTTTGTGACGGTAAAACGCCTCCAACGCCTGAGACAACAGACAGACATCCGCCATCGCCAGATTCAACCCCTTGGCCCCGGTTGGCGGCACAATATGCGCCGAGTCACCCGCCAGCAGCAGGCGTTTACAGCGCATGGGTTCGGTAACAAAACTGCGCATCCCAACCACGTTTTTCTGGAATATACGGCCCTTCTTCAGCGACCAACCGTCGTGATTTTCTACCCGGCTCTCCAGTTCATTCCAGATACGATCGTCCGACCATTGGTCGACGTTTTCCGTCGGGTCGCACTGGAAATACATGCGCTGAATGCCTGGAGAACGGGTGCTGATCAGCGCAAAACCCCGCGGGTGACGGGCATAGATCAGCTCATCGCTGGACGGCGGTGCCTCCACCAGAATACCAAACCAGCCAAAGGGATAGACCCGGGTATAGTCCTGGCGCAGCCCACCGGGCATCGCCGCCCGGCTAATACCGTGGAAACCGTCACAACCAATGACAAAATCACATTCCAGGCGCTGCGATTCGCCGCCAAGACGGTAATGTACCTGCGGTCGTTCGCCGTCCAATTCCTTCAGTTCCACCTGTTCCACCTCGAAATAGAGCTGGCCCTTTACCGCCTGCCGCGCGGCAATCAGATCTTTCAGCACCTCGTGCTGGGCATAAACCGTGATCGCCCGGTCAGTCAATTCGGTCAGATCGATCCGGTGCTGTTGGCCGCCGAATGCCAGCCGGATACCATGGTGCTGCGCCCCTTCTTTGCGCATGCGTTCACCCAATCCGGTTTGATTGAGTAAATCGACCGTTCCCTGCTCAAGCACCCCGGCGCGAATGGTGGACTCCACCGCCTGCTGGCTGCGCGTTTCCAATACCACCGACTCAATGCCCTGCAGATGCAGCAGGTGCGACAGCATCAATCCGGCCGGGCCGGCACCAATAATCGCGATCTGTGTACGCATCGTTATCTCCTTATAGGGCTTTGTTGAGCGAACCGGACAGTGCCGTCGCCTTGGCAGAAAGGTGTTTGACTATCAGCGCCAGCGCGGCCACCAGCGCCGGGATCGCCAACAGGGTGAAAATGGTACTGAACGACAGCTGCATTTGCATCAGCACCCCGCCGCTCATCGCGCCCAGGATGCCGCCGAAACGCCCAAGCCCCAGCATCCAGGCGACACCCGTCGCTCGTCCCTGGGTTGGATAGAACCCGGCGGCCAACGCCGGCATGGAAGACTGTGCACCGTTCATGCAGGTACCGGCGATAAACACCGTCACCGCCATCAGTATCGGGTCGGTGTAAACGTAGCCAATGGCGCAGACGAACAAACCGGTTAACAGATAGCCCACCGCCACCACTTTGTGCGGATTCATCCGGTCCATCAGCCAACCGATGATCAGCACGCCAATACCGCCACCCAGAGGAAATAGCGCGGTAATCAACGACGCCTGGCGAATGGAAGCGCCAGTTTCACGGATCAACAGCGGTAACCAACTGGTCAGCAGGTAGAAGATCATCAGCCCCATGAAATAGGTCAGGCACAGCATCAGGGTACCCAGCAGATAACGCGGGGAGAAAATCACCCCCAGCGCCGATTTGGCTTTAACCTGGCCGGCCTCAGACAGGCTAAAGCGCAGCGGTTCGATTAACTTGAGCGGCGCAATACGTTTGAGCACCGCAGCAATACGCTGCGCCGGGTAACCCCGCACCACCATAAAACGGGCCGATTCCGGCAGTGCGACAATCAGCACTACCGCCAGCAGCAGCGGCATCACGCCGCCCAGCACCATGACACTCTGCCAACCGAAGTGTGGGATCAGCCAGGCGGAAACGAAGCCGCCCATCGACGACCCAAGCGGAAAGCCACAGAACATCAGGTTCACCAGCAGTGCTCGCTTACGTTCCGGTGCATATTCCGACATCAGGGTGGCCGCATTCGGCATCGCCGCGCCCAGCCCCAGACCGGTTAAAAAACGCAGCAACGTCAGCATCGGCAGCGTGGTAGCAAAAGCCGTCAACAGGCTGAAACCACCAAATAGGAACAGCGACAGCACCAGCACCTTTTTGCGGCCAATGCGGTCCGCCAGCGGTCCGGCGGTGAGTGCCCCCACGGCTAACCCAACCAGGGCCGCACTCATCACCGGTCCCAGAGAGGTCTTCTCTATCCCCCAGTCTTGCACCAGCGAGGTGGCGATAAAACCGATGATAGCGGTGTCGAAACCGTCCAGCGCCACGGTGAGAAAGCACAGTATCAGGATCATCCACTGGTAACGGGAAAAGGGGTTCTCATTAATAAACGACTGAATTTCTAGGGTGTTTGGCTGAGACATAGAGCGCTTCCTGGGTTGGCCTGGTGAAATAAACCCGGCGAGAACAGCCAGGCATTCCCCCTGGCAAAGCCGCTAGTTGTGCGATTATCGAAACTTGGTTCGTTAATCGCCTATTCATCAAAACACCACCCACAATAAGTTTCAATATTGTTAAATTAATTAGCGTGCGATAACCGAACGCGAAAAAGCATGATTTACAACAAATACTTTATTATCAGCCTGATGGTTTATTTTCTTCCTTTCGGCAAGGTGGGCATTCTGTGAGCCATTTAACATTGATGAAACTATTTCGGCGCTTATTTAACAGGGAAAAAATGCCGGTTCCCCTTACCACGCCCCGACGCCCCGGCGCTGCCTTATTCCAGGCGGCAATTTTGATTGATTAACCCGGAAATCGGGTTCGATTGAACAACTTGAAAGCGCATGCGACTGGACTAAGCTGAAACGGAAGAAAGCGAATAACAAAATAATAAAAATAGATTACTGACTGGGCAGGTAACCATGAGCAAAAGAGTGAATGGCGTTGTTTGCTGTCTGTTATTTCTGATTTCATCCCTGTGCTTTGGCGCTGAGCCACGCCAACTCGCCACCGATCAGGAAAAGGCCCGCACGCTTTATATATTTCATCAGCCCATTGTCATGCTGCAGGCAAAGTTCGGCTTTACCACCCCAGAAGAACGTGTTCTGCGGATCCGTAATACCCTGCGCGCTCTCACCGAAGAAGACATACGCCAGCCGGTACAGGTACATGTAATAAAACGCTATAACCAGCAGGGGCGGCTGTTTACCATTAATGGCAAGCCCTTTATGTTATTAACCCAGGGAGACCTGGATGATGGCGATGACCTGACGCTGGATCAGGCCTCCCTCAAAGTGCTGGCGAGAATCAATGCCCAGCGCACGGCGCTGATAGAACAGTATTCTTCTGCTTATTTGGCCATCGCGGTAGCGAAGAGCGCAGCCGGAACCCTGGCACTGGCGGTGGTATTTTACGCCGCGTTCAAATCCTGGCAGCGGGTTAAAAAGTTTTATGCTGCCAGAATAGCGCTCAAGCGGGGGTGGATCCCGCAAAGCTGGCGCGTGCTGCTCGGTGCTTTTGAATCCCGCCTGTACGCCCTGCTAATGATCTTACTGAGTATTAGCGCCTTTTATATCTGGCTGAGCTGGCTCTTCCGGTTATTCCCGTGGACACGTGTTTGGGGCGAGTCTCTGGGTGACTGGTCTATCAGCGTTATCCAGAAAGTTACCCTATCCATTGTCTCCGCCTTCCCTGGGCTGGTGATTGTCGCCATTATCTTTTTGCTGACGGGTTTTATTCTAAAACTGCTCAAGGTGCTGTTAAAACGCGTCGAGAGCGGAAGACTGGTCGTACCGGGATTACATCCCGAAACGGTTGGCGCCACACGTAAACTGATTTCGGTGATGGTCTGGTTATTCGCCTTGTCGGCCGCCTATCCTTTCTTACCGGGTGCCGACTCTTTGGCCTTTAAAGGCGTCAGCGTCTTCTTTGGCTTGATGCTAACGCTCGGCTCGGCCGGATTAATGAATCATGCCATGAGCGGATTGGTACTGACTTATTCGCGCGCGTTACGTAAAGGCGACTTTATCAGGATAGGTGACAACGAAGGGCTGGTCAGCGAAGTCGGAATGCTGGCCACCAAAATCCTCACCCGCGAGAACTATGTTGTCACCGTCCCCAATGCGGTAGTGGTCAGTGGGAAAATTACCAATCTCAGCGCACTGAACCCCGGCGAGGGTGTGAATCTCACCACCAGCGTGACGATTGGCTACGACACCCCATGGCGGCAGGTTCACGCAATGCTGGAACTGGCGGCCAAAAGAACCCAGGGCATCGACAGCCAGGTCCCCCCGCTGGTTCGCCAGCTCAATTTAATGGACTGGTACATCGCCTATGAACTGCAGGTCAAGCTCGCTGCAGGCGAATCACTGGCAACCGTCAAAAGCGAATTACATAGCCATATTCAGGACGTGTTCAATGAATTTAACGTCCAGATCATGTCGCCGAACTTCGTACTTCAGCCCGAAAATGCCGTGATGGTCACCCAGGAAAATTGGTATACCGCCCCTGCGGTGCGACCGGATCAACAGCCATGACAAAATTGGGTGTCCTGCTGGCGCTGGTTCCCGGGTTAGCCTTTCCCGCTGCCGTTCAGGCGGCAGGACTGATTGACGCGGAAGACGGCATGCTGGATATGGGCGAGTACATGAGCGATAGCCGCTACGGTTTTCTGCCGGTGCCGGTGGTGATCACCGAACCGGCCGTGGGGTATGGCGGTGGCCTGTTTGGGCTTTTTCTGCATGACACCGGTCAGCCCAATGAAATGCCTCGCTCAGGCAGGCGCAGCGCGCCACCCGCAATCAGCGCCTTTGGCGGCGGGGCTACGCAAAATGGCACCTGGTTTGTCGGTGGCGGGCATCGACACACCTGGAATAACGATGCCATTCGCTATCTTGTGGCCGTAGGCTACGCGGATATCAATCTGGATATTTACACTGGCGACATTGCCGGTTTCGGCGGCGGTCATGGGGTCAGTACCCAAACGAAAGGCTATGGCGGAACACAGAAACTGTTGTTCCGTCTTGCCGAAACGCCCTTCTTTGTCGGCGGTTCGCAGTTTTACGCCAATACCCAAATCTCTGCTGATAAACCTTTTATCAGCCAGGCACTACAACAGGTGCTGGGGGGTTCCAGTACCAGCGCCGGACTGGGCCTGGTGATGGAATATGACACCACGGACAACCTTTTCTACCCGCGCCATGGGCTATCGGCCTCCGCTGAATATCAGTTTTACACCGGCTTCCTGGGCGGCGATTACCGCTATGACACGCTGACCCTGGACGGAAAATACTTCCATCCGCTTGGCCGAAGCTTCACTCTCGCGCTCGCCGGTAACTACCAGTCACTGTCGGATCACGAAAGCCATTTACCCCCGATGGCGCGTCCCTATATCAAACTCCGTGGCATCCCGAGCTATCGCTATCAGGGGGATTACGTCGCGGTGGGACAAACCCAATTAGAGTGGCAGGTGACACCGCGTTGGGTGGTGCAAGGGTTTGTCGGGGCCGGCAGCGCCAGTCGTGATAGCCAAACGTTGTTCGATAAGACTGAAGTAGCGTGGGGCGGCGGATTCCGCTACCTGATAGCGCGAAAATTTGGATTGCATACCGGGATCGATGTCGCCTTCAGCAACAGCGATCAGGCGCTCTATTTCAATATCGGCTCTGGGCTTTAAGCCGGTTGAAACCGGTCTTCTCGTTGAGGATCCAATAATGACAAATCACAGGCATGGCCAAACCCGCATCAAAAACATCTCACTCCGATACGCGAAACGAGTGGTTTTTCCTTTGTTGTTTTTATCGGGTACCGCATGGGGCGCAGCAACCAACGCCCCGGCCCAGAGCGACAGTACCTTCCCTATTTGGGGAGATGAAGCCCGCGCCCGCGGCTATAACATCCCGCTGCCGTTTGGCGTCAATCTCAGTTATATGAATATGCGCCAGAATATTGATGTCGACAGCATTACCTTTTCCGGCCTGAAACTGGGCAATCACCCGATTCCCAGCGACCTGTTCAATATTGATGTCGGACACACTCGCGAACGCAGCAAAAGCGAAAACCTGCGGCTGGATATGTGGGTTTTCCCCTTTTTGAATATTTATGGCCTGGTCGGGCACACCAAGGGGTCTTCGATATCTCAGGTTTCTGTCGACGCCGACCCATCACAGTTCACCGGCCTCGACCGTATTATCGCCTCGGCCGTTCATCGCCTTAACCAAAATGGCGATCTCAGAGACATCGATTTTGCCCTCGATTTTAAAGGTACCACCTGGGGCACCGGATTCACCCTGGCGGGCGGTTATGAGAAGTGGTTTGCGCTGGTGGATACCAACTATACCCGCACGGACTTTGACATTCTCGATGGCAAAATTTCGGCCATCACAGTTTCGCCGCGCGTGGGTTATCGCTTTGATATGCCAGCAATCTCTGGCCCTTCGCACCTGAGCCTTTGGATAGGCAGCATGTATCAGGATGTGGATCAGGAGTTTAAAGGCAACCTCTCGGATTTGCATATGCCGGCAGAACTTCAACCACTTATTGACGCAGTGAATAAAGACAACGCCGGCCGCTTTGATGTCAAACAGCATCTCACATCGCCGTGGAATACGCTGGTTGGGGCGCAGTACGAACTCACGCAGAACTTCAACCTATTGGCCGAAGTCGGCTTCAATGAGCGAAACAGTTTCTTCCTGGCGGGTGAATATCGATTCTAATGAAGCGACCTGTGCTGTGGTTAGGTGGACTCTGTAGCCTGTTGACCTTATCCGTTAATGCGGAGTTGCTGACGCGCGAGTCCATCGATCAGTTTCTCGGTGCCATGGGGGCAGACGATCAATACCACGCCGCAAAAGGGGTGAACTGGACGGTGCTGCCAGGGCCCTTTTATACGCCGGAGTTAAAGCTGGGGTTGGGAACCGCGGTGGCCGGGCTTTATCGCGTCGATCCCAACGATAAAGTGACGCAAAACTCCTCACTCTCATTTACCGGTTTTATCAGTACCAGCGGCGCACTGGGGCTTGGGCTAAATAACTACACTTTTTTTAGTGACGACCAGTGGCGGCTGTTTGTTGAAGGCTCGGTGGCAAAGATCCCAACGGAATTCTGGGGCGTGGGCTACGATGCCGCACAGGGATCGGGCCAGAAATATACCCAGGATTCTTTTAGCGTTCATCCGCAGATTTTTTATCGACTGGTGGATCATCTTTATGCCGGTGTTGGCTGGGACTTTTCAACCCTGGATGCCAAAGTTGATGATCCACAGCCTGGCGATACCTTCTCTCACTATACCGATTCAACGTCACCGCTGAGTTCCGGCGCGACTTTCGCCCTTAATTACGACTCCCGCGACGCTATCACGCAGCCGAAAAACGGGCAGTATGCCAGCGTCCAATACAGCGTATTTGATCCGTCGCTGGGCTCGGATACGCATTTCACCGCCCTGCAGCTGCAATACAATTACTATTTTCCGCTTAACCAGAATGACGTATTGGCATTCGATGCCTGGGGACGTTTTACTCGCGGAGAGGTGCCCTGGGACCGGCTTTCACAAGCTGGGGATGATCGGCGGTTACGCGGCTACTATCAGGGACGCTATCGGGATAAAGATGTGGTGAGCACCCAGATTGAATACCGCAAGAAGCTCAACTGGCGGCACGGTTATGTGCTCTGGCTAGGCGCAGGTTCACTGGGTGCCAGCCCGGATAAAATGGGACAACACCCTATTCTTCCTACCCTGGGTGCAGGGTATCGTTTTGAAATTAAACCAGATATGAATCTACGTCTCGATCTCGGCGTTGGCCGGGACAGCGCAGGGTTTTATTTTCAGGTCGCGGAGGCCTTTTAATGCGTGGTTATTTTCTCGCAATGCTGCTGGCTACTACCTGTTTTGCCCATGCGCAACCGGATAAGGCCGACATTTTACCTTTTGAGCAGGCAACTCGCGTTTGGCCCGTCGCACAGAACCTTTCGCCACCGGAATCGCTGCGCCCTTGCTGTGCATTTGGCTACAACCTTCAGGTGCGCGCGGCGGGCATTCCCATTCCGGTTTACCAGATTGGTAACGTGCTCTCACTCAGCACCCTGGGTCACCATCATTACAATGACAGTGCGCTGGGCGCAGCGAAAAATATCCTTGGTCTGAGCGAGGAAGCCAACGGTCTGATCTATACACGGCGCGGTGGCTTTATTGATATCGCCCACGTTCGTGATACTGCCGATAACACCTTTTATCTCTTCACCCGGCTGTATCCACGGCTGGGTCGGGAATGGCGGCTGTTTTACAGTGAAGAATTAGGGCTCAGACGGGTTCAGTTTTACCCGTTTACCCCGCCGGCATCGAAGGTAGACCGCTATAATCTGGCGGCGTGGCTGGCCGGGCATCTGGCGTTTCAACTGGCACAGTGGCATGAAATCGCCCAGTGGTATGGCTTCCAGTCTGTCCCCGGGTTTTCTGAGGAAATCTCTGCTTTTTCACCGGAAGATCTCTATGCCAATCTGCTGGGGGCCAGGCTGGCCATCAATGTGATATTGCAGGGGCATGCCGGTTCGGTGGAGAACTACAATCTGGCAATGGATAAAGCGCTTTCTCAGGCTTTAATTGACCTTGAGGCGGTGAATCAGACCGAAACCGAACGTCAGTTTCGCGAAGTCGACGGCGACTGGTGGAATAGCCAACGTCGGGTGCCGGATAAATTTTTAGTGCTTAAACGCAATTACCATCTTGGCGAAGACCGCTTGCCCACCGCGGTACCTTTCGAGCAAGCCCTGCCGTACCGTCTGGCTATGCCGGAGAAAATAGCAGGAATAACACTAAGCCGCCTTGGCGAACTGCAAATCCACAAAGGAAAGGATATGCGTGGCCTGCCTACGCCCAACACATTCTATCGCCCTGCACAGTTTGCCGCACTGGCAGAGCAGGCACGTCAAGCCGACCAGATTCAATTGCAACGGCTCAACCGCTGAGGTCAAAGACTTTTGGCGGTGACCTGGCTGGCCAACTGCGCCTGACGGTTAAAGCCTCTGGCACCCTTGATAAAAATGGCGCAGGCGGTGATCAGCGCCGGAATGGCGATAAGGGTAAAAATACGATCGAAACCCCAACCCAGTGCCAGCATTTCCGCCCCGGCAAAGGCGCTCAGAATGGCGCCGATACGGCCAACGCCGTGCATCCAACTGGAGCCGGTGGCCCGCGCCTCGGTCGGGTAATAATGAGCCGACAGCGCGTTCATGCCGGTATTAGCGCCGTTCAGGCAAAAGCCACAGGCTAACGCCAACACACCGAGCATCAAACTGCTGTGGGACGCCAGGCCGATCGACAACGTAAACGCGGCACCCAACAGGTAAATCACGCCCAGCGCCCGGTGGGGATTGACCCTATCCATCAACCAACCGGCAAACAGCGAGCCGAAGGTGCCACCAGCCTGATACAACGCGGTGATCACCGCCGCCTGCGCCACGCTCATGCCAATGCCTTTCACCAGCGTCGGTAACCAACTGCCCAGCAGATAGACCAGAAACAGCGCCATAAAATAGCCCAGCCACAACATCAGGCTGCCAAATCGGTACTGCCGGGAGATCACAATCTGCATCGATCCTTTACCGGGTGCCACCCGCGGCGGCAGCCGGTAGTGGGTGTTGGCGTCGGTACTGCCCGGTGCCAGCTTTTCCACTATTTTGCCAATGCGTTGTTTGCTGGCACGTTTGGTGACCAAAAATCGCACCGACTCCGGCAGTTTGGCGATCAACAGCGGTACGCTCAACAGTGGCAATATGCCCCCCAGCAACAACAGCGCATGCCAGCCCATCTGCGGGATGATCCACGAGGCCGCGAACCCACCCAGCGCGGCACCAAAGGTAAAGCCACAAAACACCACGGTGATAATAAAGGAACGTTTCTTTTCCGGCGCATATTCAGAGATCAGCGTGCCGACGTTCGGCATCGCTGCCCCCAGCCCCAGCCCGGTCATAAAACGGAAGAAAATCATTTGATCAATATTGTGCGAAAACGCGGTGACCAGCGTCCAGACGCCAAAAAAGAACACGCTGTTAATGATGATGACTTTACGGCCCAGCCAGTCCGCCAGCGGCCCGGACAGCAACGCACCGAGGGTCAGGCCGACCAGCGCGGCGCTGATCACCATGCCAAGCTGCTGATTACTGACGCCCCATTCGCTTTTCAGCTCCGGCGCGATAAACCCCATCAGGGTAATGTCGAAGCCATCGAGCGCAACCACGATAAAACCCAGCAAAATAATTAACTTTTGGTAACCACACAGCGGACGATCGTTGATCAGCGCACGAACATCAATTTCGTTTGAAGCCACAATTTTTCCTTGGACAGACGCCAATAAATACAGGTGTTCGATAATCGAACTGACATTAAATATCCCGCTTCTAATGTATGAACTCCGGTGCAGGTCGGCAACGGGGATTATCGATAATCTGACGGTTATCGAACCTGGCGGTACGTTTATCAACAATTAAAGATTCTTCCGTATCAAAGAAACTCAAGACAATATGCTAACAAGCAAGCTAGCAACGCCTTTATTTCCCGGCCGGCAGCCCATGGCCAGGCGGGAAATAATGTTGTCGAATTGTGAGAAGGATCGTCTCGCCCCTGCGGTTATCGTCGCGCAGGTTTACCGGTGAGCAATATGACGTCGTTCACAAAAGCCCGGCTATGGCGGATTGTATTGCCGTGTGACCCCGGTTACTCTTAACCGGTGTTCCCCTAAAGATAAGTGACTGATGTTTTGAAGAATGATGAGATCACTGCCACCAAACGCAAAAACGACCCCGTTGGCCTGAAGCAGCGTATTTTCGCTGCGGCACTGACCGAGTTCGCCGAGGCAGGCCTGAAAGGCGCCCGCATGGAAAACATTGCCGAGCACGCGACCACCACCAAACGCATGGTGGTTTATCACTTCAAGACCAAGGAATCACTGTACCTGGAGGTGTTGGAACACGTATATCAGCACATCCGTGCGCACGAAACGGGGTTGGATCTACAGGCATTACCGCCGGTGGCGGCCATGACCAGGCTGGTCGAGGAAAGCTTTAATTACCATGCGGAGCACCCCGACTTCATCCGGGTGATTTGCATGGAAAACATGATGCGCGGCCAGTATATCCGCCAGTCGCCACGTATTAAGGCATTGAACCAGAGCGCCCTGACCCTGCTGGAAGATATTTTGCAGCGCGGCAAGCAAGAGCGAGAGTTCACCCCGGACGCCAGCGCCACAGATGTGCATCGTTTAATCAGCAGCCTGTGTTTCCACTACGTCGCCAACCAGTACACCTTTAATACGCTGTTTGAAAACCATGAACCGCAGGAAGATCAGGCTCGGCACATCCGTCGGTTAGCCGTCGTGGCAACCCTGCGTTATTTGGCTCTGTAAGCACTGCCTCTGGAGACCATGATGACCAAGACCTCTGCCGGCGAAGAGATCGCCGCGCCTGATAGCTCACTGTCCGCCGCCAGCGGTGATCCGTTCAAGGGCGATCCCAATTTTATGGCGTCGCTGGCCCGGGGGCTTGAGGTGATCCAGGCTTTTACCCCGCAACGCCGGTTGATGTCGATTTCGCAAATCAGCCAGAAAACCGGCATTCCGCGCGCTGCGGTGCGCCGCTGCCTGTATACGCTGAACAAGTTGGGGTTTGTCTACGCGCAGGATGGTAAGAATTTTGAGCTGCGCCCACGCATTCTGACGCTGGCTCATGCCTATCTGGGTGCCACACCGCTGGCGAAAGCCACCCAGCCGGTGCTGAAACACATCAGCCAGTTGCTGAATGAATCCTGCTCTATCGCCACGCTGGATGGCGACAATATTCTGTATATCGCCCGCGCCTCTGCCGAACGCATTATGACCATCGACCTGAACATTGGCAGCCGCCTGCCGGCATTCGCCACCTCGATGGGCCGGGTGTTATTGAGCCATTTGCCACTAGATAAGCGTGAGGATTACCTGCAACGCATCACTCTGATGCGCTATACGCAATACACCATTGGGTCCGTCGACAAACTGCGTGACGAACTGGATAGGGTTCGCACGCAGGGTTATGCGATTAACGATCAGGAGTTGGAAATCGGCCTGCGCTCCATCGCAGTACCGATTTCCTCGGTCAACGGCGGCGTCACGGCCGCGTTAAACGTGGGGGTGCAGGCCGGTCATGTCCCACTGAACGAACTGACCGAGCGTATCCTGCCGATCCTGCTGGAAGGCGCGCAGGAGCTTTCACTGCTAACGCATTAAATCGACTGCTGCGCGGTGGCCAAATACTTGGTCATTTCCGCCTCGGGCACCATGCCGCCGCCGGTGGCCCACACCAGGTGGGTGGCATGGTTCATTTGTTCTGCATTTAGCCCCTGGCTCGCCAACCATTCGGCATCTGCCGTGACGCGCCATGGCCCCGGCATGCCTGCCAGCGCCGAAGGTTCGAGCTGAATATGCTCATGGCTGTCCAGCAGCCCCAGCAGTGCAAACATCTCGCGGTCACTGAGAGTGTAAAAACCGGAAAGCAACCGCTCCATGGCCCGACCGACAAAGCCGGATGCGCGCCCTACCGCCAGCCCGTCCGCCGCAGTCTGATTATCAATACCCAGATCCTGTACCGCGATGCCATCGTGCAGGCCGGTATGCACCCCCAACAGCATGCAAGGTGAATGCGTCGGTTCGGCAAAGATGCAGTGTACGTGATCGCCAAAGGCCAGTTTCAGCCCAAAGGCCACCCCGCCGGGCCCGCCGCCGACGCCGCAAGGCAGGTAAACGAACAGCGGGTGCTGAGCATCCACCCGGACGCCGCTGTCGGCAAACTGCCGCTTCAGACGGCCACCGGCTACGGCATAGCCCAGGAACAGCGTCTGTGAGTTCTCATCATCGATAAAGAAACAGCGCGGATCGCTCGCCGCCTGCAAACGGCCCTGTTCCACGGCAACGCCATAATCTTGCGCGTACTCCACCACGTTGACGCCATTCTCACGCAGCTTTTGCTTTTTCCATTCGCGGGCGTCGGCCGACATGTGCACGCTGACGCTGAAACCCAACCGGGCGCTGATAATGCCGATCGACATCCCCAGATTACCGGTCGACCCCACGGCAATGCGGTAACCGCTGAAGAATTCGCGGAACTCCTCCGAGAACAAGCTGGCGTAGTTATCCGTCAGTTGCAGCAGGCCCGCAGCCAGCGCCAGTTTTTCTGCATGCGCCAGCACCTCGTAGATACCGCCACGCGCCTTGATCGAGCCAGAAATCGGCAGATGGCTGTCTTTTTTCAGCAGTAAACGGCCAGCCAGCGTCAGGCCATAGCGCTGATCGAGCGCAGTTTGCATGGCGTGAAGGGCGACCACTTCGGACTCGATCACCCCGTGGGTGGCTCGGGTTTCCGGGAAGGCGGCACTCAGATAAGGGGCAAAACGCGCCAGCCGCTGTTCTGCATCGCTCACGTCGCTGGCGTCGAGCCCCACAAACGGCAGCCCGACCTGCAAAGTGGTCGCTCGCGGGTTGAACCAGGTCACCGGTTTAAGCTCGATCAGTTCCTGCACCAGCGGGAATTGCGTAACCAACTGCTGAATCTGTGTCTTTTCCATGATTGTTCTCTGCGCTGCATAAAGGTTAGCCCTAGGGTGCAGCGATTTGCTCAGGCTGACAAATGATAAAATCTCAGCCTTGGGTGAGCAGTATTGATGCAAAAAGATGATTTGCGTCAATTTCTCGCTCACATTGACGGATTAGGTGACAGTGAATCATCTTAAGTGCCCCGCAGCCAAAAAGAGGCTACGGGGCATTAACGCACCGAATCTTACCCGCGAGCCGCTGCTTCCATGTCTTTCTCAAACCACAGGTGTTGGGTGATTTTCACGATATCCCCTCCGCTACTGGTCCAGAATAGTTTCGAAGCCGCCGAAAATCATGCGTTTACCGTCAAATGGCATTTGATCGCCGAATGCCTTCATCCGTGGGTCGCTCATCATTTTCTGACTTGCAGCATCACGGACCTCTTTTGACGGATATTCTATCCAACTGAACACCACCACCTCGTCGGCTTCAGCCTTAACCGCGCCGCGAAAATCGGTGACTTTTCCATCAGGAACATCATTGCCCCAGCATTCGACGATCCGCGTAGCACCGAACTCTTTAAACAACGGTGCCGTCGCGGCGGCCAGTTTTTTGTACGCCTCCTTATTGGCGGCCGGCACCGCCACGACAAAACCTTCTACATATTTCATCGGGGTGTCCTCTTGTCAGTTCGACAGTCGGGTTGGCACCGGCGGAGCTGCCTGCGCCCTCTTCCATTTTAGACCCCATTAGCGGGGTCAACCATTAAGGGTTCCGTTTGGTGAGGCAGTGATCCCCCTGGCCGCCAGGGTCTCTGTGCGGCGTCGGTTGTGCCGACCCGACCAGATAAATCCCTATGGCCAGGACGGTGGCCATACACGCAAGGGCCAGCGAAATCGCCAACATGCCGGTATCCCCGAATCTCTCGCGAAAACTGGCATAGCACGAGGGAGCCAGCGCCGACAGGAAAAAACTGGGCATCAGCAGTTTTCCCATACGACCGGCATACAGATGGGGTTCAAACAGTGTCAATGGCAATGTCGCCCTGACCAGAGTGGACAGGCCGTTGATGGCACCATACCCGAGAACGAACAAACCGGTGCCCACAAGGGACGTCTGCCCCAGCAGGCTGATGATAAAGCAGCAAGGAAGTAATATCCCTACCACCAGGTTCAACCCCAGTGCCGATCCACGGCTGCCCATAGCCACATCACCGAGGCGCGCGCTGACCTGTCCCACGCCCCATAATGCGCCGAGGAGTACCGGCAGACCGGCATTGGCCAGAATGAGAGGCAAGTGGGTTGAAATACCGGTTGCCAGGAAACCAAGCAGCGCCATCAATGCCGCATACAACCCGCCTTTCAGGCGGTCATGACCGGAGTGAGGAGCATTCACCGCAGGCAGTCGGGGACACGCTTCAGGTGCCCCCTGAACATCTGGCAGGCAACCACACAGCATCATGCTTAACAAGGCGAACAAGCCGTAGCAGCCCACTCCCCATCGCCAGCCAAATAGCTGCAGCAAAGTATCGCCAATGGGCCAAAAGACCACGGAAGCTAGGCCTCCGAGCAAAGTCACTTGTGCGATGGGTTTTCTGGCCGCGGTCCCGGCGAGACTCACCAGAACGGCAAAGGCCGCATCATAGAGCGATAGTCGCATGCCGATACCCATCACCAGCCAGGCCAGGAAGTAAATGTCGACAGTCTGGCTCGTCGCCAGCAGCAGGCAGCCAAAACCATTCAGGAGCGCGCCGAGCTGCATGAGCTTTCGCCCCCCCATCCGCGTGAGCCATTGCCCGGACAGTGGAGAAACCAATCCCATGGTGGCCATAGCCAGCGTCAGACCTGAGAAGATTAGAGTTTCTCCCCACGCCGTGTCGTGTGCAATAGCACGGCCATACGCCCCCAACAGATAGAAGGTAATACCCCAGTTAATTAACTGGGTCAGACCGACACACCAGACGATTTTACTGCTAAGCGGCGGTGTATTCATCCGGCAGGGTCCGCTAGCCTGGCGTGGCTTTCACCCAGAGCAGGTGGCATGTTCAGGGTATCGTCCCAACAGGCCGGTCCCAGCTCAACAGAGGTGGCGGAGGACCATAACCGCTTGCCCATCACCGGCTCAAGTTTTTCCGGATGAGCAAGCAGGAACGGCAACCCATAGTGTAAAGTGATGGAGATGTTCATTCAGTCCGTCAGAAGATGATATTTTTGTTTTATCGAGAGTAAATCACTCTCTCAGGTTCTTGTAGCGCCCGAATTTTATGTACTGCATAAGGAAAACTTTGGTGTGGGTAAACTCAATTTGGACCAGCTTCAGACGTTCGCTCAGGTTATCAAGCAAGGTAGCTTCTCCGGCGCGGGTGCCACATTGGGATTGACACAGCCAGCAGTGAGTCTGCAAATCCGGCAGTTAGAGCGGTCGCTCAATGTCAAACTCATCGAACGCGTCGCCAAGCGCATTCGCCCGACCGCGGCAGGCGCGGTGTTACTGGGGCATCGTCATCGCATCAATAGCGCGGTGGATGAAGCGTTGAGCGACATGGCCAACCATGCCAGCAACATCATGGGCAACGTGATCCTCGGTACGGGCGCGACAGCCTGCATTCACCTCCTCCCGCCGATACTGCGTGAATTGAAACATAGCTATCCGATGTTAACGGTCGGGGTCAGAACGGGAAATACCGATGATATGGTGCGGGCGGTGGAAGAAAACCGCCTCGATATTGCCCTGGTCACCCTACCGGCATCGGGCCGCAATGTGTTGATCACGCCTATTTTGCAGGATGAATTTGTGGCGATTTTCCCGGCCGCCGATCCCTCTCTGCCGATGACGTTCTCGCCTGACGCGTTAAGTGCCTACCCGTTTGTTGTTTTTGAATCCGGTAGCAGCACGCGCTTACTGATCGACGACTGGTTCAGACAGGCGGGGAGCTCAAACAACCCGATCATGGAACTGGGCAGTATTGAGGCCATTAAAGAAATGGTATCGGCCGGACTGGGGTTCAGTATCGTTCCACGGATGGCTCTGGCGGGTAACACGGAAAATCCTGGCATCATACAGAGATCACTATCCCCCTCTCTTGAACGCACGCTGGGTATTGCGCTACGCCAAGATAAGCCCCTGACCAAAGGGCTTCAGAAAGTGATCAATCGTCTCAACAACCTGCAGCGCTAGTGCTTCATGGACGGCTAATGTTCACCGCTCAGAATAAGACACAAGCTAACCCGGATAAGTGTTTTTCCGGGTTTCAAAGATCAGAGTCCATCCGTTGCAGCAGTTCTGGCGTGGCGACCCGGTTGCGACCGCTATTTTTGGCTTTGTAAACCGCCAGATCGGCGATTTTCAGCAGGTTGTCCAGATTCTGTCCGGTACCGCCGATGCAGGTGACCATGCCGATACTGACGGTGATCTGCAGCGGTGTGCCGGCGGGCATGGTGATAGATTCGATTTCAACCCGGCGACGCAGGCGCTCGGCCAACAACAGCGCGTCCTGCAGCTGCGCTATCGGTGCAACGATCGCAAACTCTTCCCCCCCCATGCGGCCAAACAGGTCGTTATCACGCAGGTCGGCAGTAATGGCACGGGTAAAAGACAGTAAAGCCGTGTCACCGCCAGCATGGCCAAAGCGGTCATTGATCGATTTAAAGTAGTCGATGTCCAGCATCATGATGCAAATCCGCTCACCCTTCTGGCTCACCAGCCTGGTACCGCGTTGCATAAAGGCGCTACGAGTCAATACGTGGGTCAGCGCATCATGATTCGCCACGTGCTCGAGTTTGCGCAGCAGTGCATTGCGGGCAAAGTTCATGCTGGCAACGGCAATCGGCCCCAGCGCCAATAGCGCCACGCCAAGGCGCATCGATACCGTATTCTGCAGCACTTTCATGTCGAGATTAGTGGTGATCAGGCCCAGATCGATCGCCAGATGGCACCATATCACATAGGCCAGCACGGTAATCATGGTGCTGAACAGGGAGAACGACATCGCCAGCCACAGCAGGATGGGCATCGGGAAGATCACCGCGCCAGGGCCGCCAATCAGGATGCTGCAGATACAGGCCAACAGCAGCAGGATTAACACCGCCATTTTTCTGCAGGTGCTGTACCACTGGCTACGTAAGGTGACCGACTGGCTAATGCTACGCAGATAGCCTTTCCAGTCCGCCGGGAAGGTCAGGATAAACGGCATCAGCGTGATGTAATTAGTGAACTCCGAAGACAGCCACAACGCCACTGAGGGTAAGTACTGACGATCAAACAGCAGCACCGAAGCCCCAGCCCCGAGGAGCCCCGTGGCGGTCGCACTCGCCAGGCAGACGGCGAACAGAAAAATACTGGATGAGGTGCGTTCCAGAGTTCTTACCTGCGGCGATAAACGCATAAACAGATAAAACCCGACCGCTACGCCGGCGATATTGGCGCCATTGAGCAATATGGCTTTGCCGAGCGTGCTGCCGGTGATCAGGTCCGCGGCCAAATAGCCCAGCATCGCCATCACCCAGCCAACAGGACTGGCCATTGCCGGGTAACGTACCAGCACGGCCAACAGTACCGCATTGGTTGGCCAAAATAGCGCTAACAGACCGATGGGACGGCTTTCAATGCCAAACAGGCAGGTGACAAACACCAGCAGAAAAACCATCAGCGCAGGCTGAATTTTTGTGGCGACAGGTAACTCAGTGGTGTGCATCTTGCTTCCAGGGGCTTACGAAGAATACGGATAAAATCCTGCCTGCATGACGGTGCCTAAAAGCCTGCCAGTCACGTCTGACCACGTGTGTAAATTGAGCAGCCAGCCTGACATTATTGCTACTTTTCTCAGACCTGGCATCCGTTAATTGATAATTTTAAAATATGATTATGTATCAATCTGTAGCTCAGACGGCGACCGCCACAAACCGGACAAACATTCACTACCAAAATAGTACATATGCGAATTATAATGAAAATGATAATCGTTATTATTTATTAATTTGATATGGAATGGTATGCGCCAGGTAGAAAATCATCGTCTGTATAAAACTAAAAAACGTCAGGCTCTTCGCTCACTTCCCCTGCTCGTCAGTGTGTTACCGGCGCTGCCAGTAACCGCCGTACTGGCCGAAGATGACTCACTCACCGTCACCGCAGGCGCCTTGCCTGCTGAGAGCTACAGCGCCGATAGCGCGTCAACCGGCAGTAAAACCAATACCCCACTCAGTGAGGTGCCACAGTCGGTCAGCGTCGTTACCCCGGAAGTGATTAACGATTTTCAGGTCAAAAGCGTCAACGACGCCATGAAATTCGTCAGCGGTGTGACGCAAGGCAATACCCTTGGCGGCACTGAAGACGGTTTCGTCAAACGCGGCTTTGGCGTCAACTCCGACGGCTCGGTGTTTATCGACGGCGTCCGCAGCAATCAGGGATTGAGCATGGATGCCACCACCGATCGCGTTGAGGTGCTTAAAGGCTCGGCTTCGCTGCTGTATGGCATTCTTAGCCCCGGCGGCATCATCAATCTGATCAGCAAAAAACCACAGTACGACTGGAATACCCGCATCAGCGGCGCCACCAACAGCTTTGGCGGCGGTAGTGGTTCCGTCGATGTGACCGGGCCATTGGGTAACGGCTTTGCTTTTCGCTTTATTGCCGAACGGCAACACCAGGATTACTGGCGCAATTTTGGCACCGATGAACATACGCTGATCGCCCCCTCGCTCAGTTGGTTTGGCGATAAGGCCGCCTTCAACATCGCCTACAGCGAGTATAAGTACGATATCCCTTACGATCGCGGCACTGCCTTTATCAATGGCAAGCCTGTCGATATCCCCTATAACCGCCGACTGGACGACTATGCCAACCATGCCTGGGGCAAGAACAAACGTCTGAACGCACACTATGAGTATGCACTGGACAGTACCTGGACCACCCGTTTCAACTATGCCTGGATGCAGCGCCGCTACGACAGTAACGAAGTGCGCGCCACGGCGATCAACACCACCACCGGCATCGTTTCACGCCGTGCGGACGCCAACCGTGGCTTCAACCATCAGACCGACTATTATTCCTGGGATCTGAACGGTTCCCCGGTCGCACTCGGCATGCAGCATGACCTGCTGATTGGCGTCGACTATGAGAAAAATGAAACCTACAAGGCCTATTCCTATCGCGGCAAGGTCTCGCAAACCTTCAATATGTATGACCCGGTCTACGGCGAAACACCGGTTACCAACAGCAGCACCTACAATGATGCTCTGAGTAATCTACGCAGCAGCTTGTACAGCCGCTCGGCCTACGTCAAAGACAGCATTCATTTGACAGACCAATGGATAGCCGTTCTCGGCGCGCGCTACCAGTCTTACTACCAGAACAACAGTAACGGCTTCCAGAACCCGAAAAACACGCTGAATGACAAAGGGAACAAATTTCTGCCGCAGGCCGGTGTGGTGTATAAGCTGACCCCCGCTGTTTCGCTGTACGCTAACTACAGCCGGTCTTTCACCCCGTCGACGGCCGTAGATGACAACGGCAACGTTGCCACACCGGAAACCGGCACCACCTACGAGGTAGGCGGCAAATGGCAAGTGACCCCGGTGGTGGATGCCACGCTGGCGTTATACCGCATAGATGAAAACAACATGTCGATCTTTATCAACGGCGTGACCCGCAGCATTCCCAAGGCGCGATCTTCCGGTATTGAGTTGGAACTGAATGGCGAAGTCGCCCGCAACTGGGATCTGACCGCCAATTACAGCTACGACAAAACCGAGATTGTGGAAGATAACCTCAACCCGGATAACGTCGGTAACCGGCTGGTGAATGCCCCAACCAACATGGGCAGCCTGTATCTCAGCCACCGTATAACGCTGCCATTAGTTCCTGGTGATGTGCGGTTGGGTGGCGGTGGTCGCTACGTCGGCCGCCGCGCGGGCGATCCTGAAAACAGTTTTACCATGCCGGCCTACACCGTGGCGGATGCGTTTATCGCCTGGGACAGCAAACTGGTAGGTAAACACACTCAGATCAAGCTAAATGTTAAGAACCTGTTCAACCGCGAGTATTATGAATCCAGTGCGGGCAATCTGCGGGTGATTGAAGGCGAACCCCGCAGCCTGAGCCTGCAGGCAACGGTAGATTTCTGACAGAGCGTCCCCGGGCGCAGTTGGCCCGCGCCCGGGGAGAGTTAGCGGTTATTTCAGCTTAAGCATTTTCCCGAGCAGAACATCGGTTGATTCGAGCATATCCGTATCAATGCCTGCGGAAGGCGTGAAGGTCAATTCGCCAAAAATGGGTTTGCCGTTGTCGATATAAAAATCAACGCGGACAAATTCAAAGGGCTCAGACAATTTCTTGGCGTACTCAAACAGCGCGTCATAACCTTCGGGTTTCACAAAAGCCTCGATCTCTTGCTGGCTGAGCGCCAGACAATCCTGGCTGTAGCAAAGAAACTTAAAGTCTTTATCAAAAAAGTAATATTTCGGCATCCCGGTTTCTCTACCGACACAAAGTAATGTGCAGTAAGGAACACCATGGAAGCAGTATATTTTATAATCATCAGGGCCATGACCACCCGGTGACGCTATAAACTTCTCGCCTATTATTTTTTTATTGATCTTCTTGTAGTTTAACTCTGCATAGACCTTCCAGTAGTCCTCTTTCATCCAGCTTTCAATGGTTTTAGAGGCTTGTACGGTATCCAGTGACTTTTTATCCTGACAAATCAGGTTGTAACCAGAGCCGTGGTTGCCCTTAATCACAAACTTGTCAGGTAACGACTCCCACGGGATCTCATGAGCCGAATCACAGGCGAAGTAAAGCTCATTGAGTATTTCCTCACAGCCTTGCGCTTTCAAATACTCCCTGACGGCATATTTATCTGCACATTGCGTCACCAGCGCATTGTTACTGTAATCGTTAAGTTTGAGATAATTGATCTTCTCATTCCAGGTCATCGGCGGGTTTAGATTTAATTTTTTCCCGAACGCCTTTTGGTAGATAAATTTGGTTTTAAAGGTCGGCGCAAATGTAGCCATTTGATTCATGATAAATTTGTTAATGTGTTTTCTCATACAACCTGTCTTATCATTTGATAAAAGTAGTAAAACGGCTCCCGACAGGAACCCAAGAAGGTTAAAGCGATTGGCTGTTATTGCTCACTGCGCCATTGAATCATCGCCGGGGCCGTACTCAGATCAAATTGGCTGTTACCTAAAACCCGGTTGAGAATGCGGGCCGATCGCCAGGCCATCAGGCTGAGCTGAGGGTCAGCAATGCCGTGATGGTGCATGCTGGCGTTGACGGCAAACAAAGCATTCTCATGAACCCCTTCCCGCTCAAGGGTAAAATCAGAGGCAATGCGATATTGTCCATCCGCGTCGGTTAACACTCGGTCAGCCAGAGATTCAAGAAAGGCCGGGCGGGCCTGTTCATAGCCGGTAGCAAAAATCACCACGTCGGCATCAAGGGTCTCGCGCCCCTGATCAAGATGATGCTGCATCTGTAGCTGATAAGCATTGTCTGTGGCATTAAGGGCCGTAACGGAGCGACTGGGCAGCAGTCGTACCCACCGTTTATCCCGAAGAACATCGAAGCGGTGATACATGGCGCGATAAATCGCCAAAAGCGACTCGCTGGTGATCCCATCGGAGGTCATTTTTTGTTCACGCAGCATCTGTTGTTTGGCCGTGTTGCCCAGCGTGTAAAAGTCCTCGACATAATCGGGGGTAAAATACTCGTTAGCAAATGCAGCTTCATCAAGGGCGTTGTAGTTGTTACGCCGGGAGATCCAACTCAGCTGTTCCGGCTGGCCCCATTCCCCCTGAAAAACATTAAGGAACAGATCGGCACCGCTTTGACCGCCGCCCACAATGGCCACACGTTTTCCGCTAAGGTTTGGCTGACGAAACATCATTTCGCTGGCGTGAAAACATTGATCGTTTTGTTCGGTCACACAGTCGGGCAGTTTGACTTGCTTGCCAATCCCCACGCAGACATGTTTGGCGCGAAACACCTCATGCTGGGTGGTGACAACAAACTGCCGCTGTTGGTCATCAAACTCCACGCGCTGAACGTCCTGGTTAAAAACCAGTGAATCCAGGCCGGTTGCCGCCCAGCCAAGATAATCGGCAAACTCTTCACGTGACACGGTGCGTTGTTCTGTCGTCAGGAAGCGGTAGAATTTTTTTCTCTTCACCAGATAGTTGAGAAAACTATAAGGGTTGGTTGGCGAGACGGCCGTCACCAAGTCTTTCAAAAAGTTGGTCTGCATACTGCTATCTGCCAGGATCATGCCTGGGTGCCAGGAAAAATGCGGTTTGCGCTCAAGGAATTTACAATTAAAACCTTCGATTTCGCTACCCAGCGCAGCAATACTGAGGTTGGACGGACCGATGCCAATACCGATAAAGTCCAAACACTGGTTCATTGTGTGTGCTCCTGAATGTATATACTTACAGATATGTATTCTGTGATCTGGAAAGTGACGACCAAAATTTAAAAGATCAAAATGGCCACAACATCCCGTCATTTTATTTTCACAAAATCACGAACATATCTCGCCTTTGATTACTCATTTTTATTTAAATGAAAAACTTCGCGGAGCCATAAACAAGGAACGCTTTGATAACGAATCCTCAGGAAATGAAAATTCAATGGGCAACAAAGGAATGGGTAACATATCCCTATGTTAATCTGTCTATTCCGCCCGGCATCATCCTTGATTAGACACAGCCAAATCAGAGTAGCGCTAAAGCTGCAAGCTGGCATGTGAAAAAAAATAATATTAAAGGAATAGGACGATTTGTTAATATGAAATTAAAAGTGAAATCGTAAAAAATCATAAAATTTCACTTAGATTTAGGCAACATTGCGATCAGAACACCGTCGGTGAAATTTTCACACCAAAAGGCAACCAAAATAAAACCATTAAATATCAACATAATGAAAGCATGTGATGACTGAAGAGTAAAAAGCAAACAGAAGCCAGTACGGCTTCTGAGCATTTACGCCATCGCATAGGCCAGTGGGTGAGGTTTTAAATCCAGGGCGGGATTTTTCAGATATTTTGCTTATCGCAGTGCCTATATGGGGAATGTTTACCCTCACTCCCCAGCATTAAAATGGGGCAAGTCGTATATTTAATGACTCGTAAGGGAAGTCATTAATGGGGAAAGTTGGAGAATTAGAATAACTTTCCCACCAGATTAATTTAGGGTGGATATTAATCCATTTCGATATAAATCCCTACTGATAGATCCGCGCTTCATAAGGGCGAAGATTTTGTCGCTCACCTTCTTGAGGATAATTACTCAGTAACAACGCTCTTTTTTCCAACGACAAATCCTGAGCGTCAATTTTCTGAGTTTCAGCGCTCAGGTTACACAGTACCAACACTTGTCGCTCATCCTGGCTACGGGAATAGGCGTAAATATGCGGATGTGCCGCCAGTTGTAATTGGTAACGCCCGTAAACCCACAGCGGATCCTGCTGGCGCAGCTGGATTAACGCCCGGTAAAAATTCAGTACCGAGTCAGGTTCTTCACGCTGACGCGCCACGTTAATTTGCTGATAATTGGTATTCACCGCAAACCACGGCTTTGCAAGGCTAAAACCGGCGTTGGAGCTGTCGTCCCACTGCATCGGCGTGCGTGAGTTATCGCGCCCGCTGCGGCTGAGGAACGCCAGGATCTGCGCTTCCTCCATGCCCTGCTCCTGCAGTTTGGCGAAGCGGTTTCTGGCTGCGATATCGTTAAAATCGGCCAGACGGTTGAAGCGGGTGTTGGTCATCCCCAGTTCCTGCCCCTGGTAGATAAACGGCGTTCCCTGCATCAGGAAATACATCGCCGCGATGGCGGTGGCGCTTTCACGCCAATACTGCTTATCGTCACCCCATTTCGATACCACTCGTGGAATATCGTGGTTTTCAACGTACAGCGCGTTCCAGCCTTTCCCCTCCAGCAAGGTCTGCCAGCGGGTAAAGATGTTTTTCAGGCCCGGCACGTCAACCCCGGCGTCCGGCGACTGCTGATGGCTGGTTTCCCACAGTTTGACGTGCTCAAACTGGAAGATCATATTCAGGCGGCCATGCTGCTCGCCCACCCAGTCTTCGCCCTGCTCTGCCGAGGCTCCGTTCATTTCGCCCACCGTCATGATGTCATAACGGTTAAACACCTGTCCGCACAGGTCATCGACGTAATCCAGCAGCCCCTCGTAGTTAAGGTGTCGTTCGAACGACGGCACGTAACGCAACCCTTGCGGGTTGGGCATGTCGGTCAGGCCCGGTTGTTTTTTCATATGACAGATGGCGTCGATACGAAAACCATCAATGCCCTTATCCAGCCACCAGCGCATCATGTCGTACAGCGCCGCCCGCACCTGCGGGTTTTCCCAGTTCAGATCCGGCTGGCGTTCAGAGAACAGGTGCAAAAAATATTGCTCGCTGCCGGCGTCATATTTCCAGGCCGAACCGTTAAAAATGCTTTCCCAGTTGTTGGGCTCCGCGCCGTTTTTGCCCTCGCGCCAGATATACCAGTCGCGCTTGGCGCTGGATTGAGATGACCGGGATTCAATAAACCACGGGTGCTCGTCCGAGGTGTGATTGACCACCAGATCCAGTATCAGCCGCATGCCGCGGGCATGCACCTCGGCCAACAGACGGTCAAAGTCCGCCATGGTGCCAAATTCCGTCATAATGGCCTGATAATCACTGATATCGTAGCCATTGTCGTCGTTCGGCGAACGATACATCGGACAGATCCAAAGCACGTCAATGCCCAGCCACTGCAAATAATCCAGCCGGGCGGTGATACCGTTCAAATCACCAATACCGTCGCCGTTAGAATCCATAAAGCTGCGCGGATAGATCTGATAAACCACCGCCTGTTTCCACCAACGTACCGTTTCTCCACCGTTCATGTCCCTGCTCCCTTAAATTGATTAATGTGCCTGCTCCGACGCCAGAATGCGCTGGAATGCCCGTCCCTGGCGGTCAAACAGATAACAACACTCGACCGGCAGGCGCACGCCCACCCTATCCCCGGCCTTGATGGTCGAACGTTCGGGATTGCGCAGCACCCAGGGTTCGCCGGCGTTACCGTTATCCAGGTAGAGATAGGTTTCATTGCCCATGTGTTCCACAAACATCACTTCGCCCTGAAACTCACACTGTGCCTGTTCACCCCCGCGAATATGCTCCGGGCGAATGCCGACGTTCACGCTTTGGCCTTCCGCCGCCGTCGGCGTGGCGATCGGCAGCACCAGCGCCTTGCCGTTGTCCAGCTCTACCACGCTTTGACGCTCACCGGCCCGCCGCAAAATTGCCGGGATCAGGTTCATTTTGGGTGAGCCGATAAACTGAGCGACAAACTCATTGGCCGGCTGGTCATACAACTCCAGCGGCGTGCCTACCTGTTCAACATGCCCCTGGTTCAACACCACAATACGGTCGGCCAGCGTCATGGCTTCAACCTGATCGTGGGTCACATATATAATGGTCGACCCCAGTCGCTTATGCAGCGACGCCACCTCCATGCGCATCTGCACCCGCAGCGATGCATCAAGGTTGGACAAGGGCTCATCGAACAAAAACAGCTTCGGCTCGCGCACGATGGCGCGACCAATCGCCACCCGTTGCCGCTGCCCGCCGGAAAGGTCCTTCGGACGGCGTTCCAGTAACGGCTCAAGTTGCAAAATACGCGCGCTTTCACGCACCCGGCTGTCGATCTCCGCCGCCGAATGTCCCGCTAGTTCCAGCGCAAACGCCATGTTTTTATACACGCTCATGTGCGGATAAAGGGCGTAAGACTGGAACACCATGCCAATGCCGCGCTCGGCCGGCGTATCGTCATTGACGTAGTTGCCATCGATATACATGCCGCCGCTGCTGATCTCCTCCAGCCCGGCGATCATCCGCAACAGGGTAGATTTACCGCAGCCGGAGGGGCCGACAATCACCACAAACTCTCCGCTGTTGATCTGCAGATCCAGCGATTTGATTACCTCTGCGTTAGCGCCATAGCGTTTTTGCAGTTTTTCCAGCGTTAGTTGCGCCATATTCCTCCCGTTCTCACCACTGTGGGCATTCAGTGGGACGCCGATCGGCGCCCCGTCATCAGGCTTATTTCAGGTAGTCGAGCCACGGGCCCTGGCGTGAAATCATCACGTCCACCAGTTCGGGGATCGCCCGGCATTTGTCGTTGACCGAATCCACCAGCAACGCCTGGATCACCAGATCGCGCGAGCCTTCAATCACCGCGTCAGCCGTCAGGTCATGGATGGCGATCTGATTGCTCAGCAAGCCACCGATACCGGCGGGCATATTGACCTTGATACCGTGCACGCCCTTGCTATCGATAATTGCCGGCACTTCAACCGCAATAAACGCCGGCAGCTGCTTGATAAAGCCCTGGTTCGGGATATTGACCGCCGACTCTTCATAGCCTGAATCGGTCAGGATCCCTTCCATGATCGGCACCACGCGCTCCTTCAGCTTCAGTTCGATTTTTGGCTGCACGTGGCCCAGGTAATTGCGATAGAAGGTGTAAAAATCGAGGATGCCGCGGTGGTCGCTGACCTCGCTGGCCCAACGGATGTACTCACCAAAGTGGCTGTCGCCGGTGATCGGCAAGTGGTGGAATTTCTCCAGGATCTCTTTGAACAGCGTGCGGTCAGCCCAGGGATAAGCGCTGTCTTTTCCGCCCAGCGCATCGCGCTCGGTGCTGCCCTCGGTCTGTACCAGTTTGCCGTGGATGCGGGTGTAAGCCAGGATGTCGCTGTAGCCCGGCAGGCGGGAGAAATAATCCGGTGCCTTGGCACGCACATCGGCATAGGCATCTTTGCCGCTGTCTTTGTAACTGGCTTCCAGCAACACGCTGAAGTGATTAAGCCCGGCGGCCCGCAGGGTGAGATTGTCGAACGACGTACCCAACATTTCCGGCAGATAGCGTTCCAGTGAGGCGATTTCGTGGCACATGCCGACAAAATTGAGCTGCGGGAAGCGACGATGCACGGTGGTGCAGATGCGGCTCATCGGGTTGGAATAGTTAAATATCCAGGCGTTCGGGCAAATATCGGCAACGTCGGCGCAGATGTCGAGGATCGGCGGAATAATCCGCAGCGAATGGAACAGACCGCCGGGGCCGCCATTTTCGCCATACACCTGTTGAATGCCATACTGCTGCGGGATTTGCCAGTCGAGATCCCACAGCGCAAAGCGGTCACCCACCTCGATGGAGATAATCACAAACGCCGCCCCGCTCAGTGCCGTTTTGCGATCGGTGGTGGCGCTAACGGTAAACGGCAAATCTTCCGCCGCCAAAAAGTCCCGGGCCGTTTTCTCGGTCACCGCCAGGGCGGCAGGATTGATGTCATGCAGCACAATTTCACTGCCGTACAGCGTCTTGCTCTGGAAGATATCCCCCAGCGTGCCGTAGCCGAATTGCGCGCTGCCTGCACCCACTAAAACGATTTTTGTAGCCATTGGTTTGCTCCTGCTTAGGGTTAATCGAGAATCAGCCTTTTACTGCGCCGTTGGTTAATCCGCTGACGATACGGCGCTGGAAAATCAGCACCAGTGCGATGATCGGCAGTGTGACGATGACCGAGGCCGCCATGATGGTGCCCCAGGGAAGTTCGTACTGAGAGGCGCCCTGCAACATGCCGATCGCCACCGGCACGGTGCGTTTGCCACTGGAGATAACAAAGGTCAGGGCGAACATGAATTCATTCCAGGCACCGATAAAGGCCAGCAGCCCGGTGGTCACCAGCGACGGTCCCATAATGGGAGCAAAGATGCGGGTGATGATGGTCCAGGTGCCGGCGCCGTCGACGATCGCCGCTTCTTCCAGCTCCGCCGGGATCGCCTTCATAAAGGTGGTCAGCACCCAGACGGTAAACGGCAGTGAGAACGTGGTATAGGACAGCACCAGCGCGCCCAGCGAGTCATACAACCCCATAAAGCGCACCAGTTCGAACATGCCGGACAGTACCGCCACCTGCGGGAACATCGACACACAAAGGATGGTGAATAACAGGTATTTGCGGCCACGAAAACGGATGCGCGCCAGGGCGAAGGCGGCGGTAATCGACACCAGCAGACAGATACCTACCGTCAGCGTCGCCACCACGATGGAATTCAGCAGGCTGCGGGCAATGCCGTTATCCATCAGTGCGGTCAGGTAATTGCCCCAGTGCAGGTTGCCCGGTAAATAGGCGACCTGGAACAGATCCTGCCCGGAACGTAACGAGGTAATCAGCGCGTAATAAAATGGAAACAGGCAGATCACGCTGGCCAATGCGGCACTGGCAAAGATTAGCGTCTTATGGCCGTACTTTTGCTGTTGGCGGCTCAGTTTCATGCTTGTTTCTCCTTGTCATTCAGACGGCCCAGCGTGAGGAAACAGGCGGCAATGCCTGCCACCATCATAAACACCAGCACCGAAGCGGCCGAACCGGCACCCATTTCCTGATAACTGACCATCCGATCGCGGGCATAGCCGGATACCGATACCGTGGCCTCGCTGTTGGAGGTCAGCACGTAGATCAGATCAAACACCCGCAGCGCATCCATCACCCGGAAAATCAGCGCGACAATCATCGCCGGCATAATCAGTGGCAGGGTAATGCGGCGGAAGCGCTGCCAGGCGTTGGCCCCATCGACCCGGGCGGCCTCATACAGATCGCCGGGGATCAGTTGCAGCGCGGCCAGCAGCATCAAGGCCATAAACGGCGTGGTTTTCCAGACGTCGGCAATCACCACCGCCCACATCGACAGCCCCGGCTCCGCCACCCAGGCCAACGGCGTGGCGATAATGCCGGTCTTGAGCAACAGGTCATTCACCACACCGTACTGATCGTGGAACATCCAGCCCCACATCTTGGCGGAAACAATGGTCGGAATGGCCCAGGGCACCAGAATGGCGGTACGGACCAACCCCTGGCCGCGGAACTTCTGATTCATCAACAGCGCCAGCAGCATGCCGAACACCAGCTCCAGCGACACCGACAGCAGGCTAAAGCGCAATGTATTGCCTACCGCCAGCCACCACAGCGGATCTGCCAGCACGCCGTAATGGTGGCCGCCTTCGGTCAGATCCAGGTAATTGGCGAAACCGACGAAGCGGTAGTCGTCCGGTGCGTCCAGCATGGCATCGGTAAAGCTGTAAAACAGCGTGCGCAGCAACGGCCAACCCGCCACCGCCGCCAGCAACAACATCGCCGGGGCCACCAGCAACCAGGCGATACGGCTGCGACGCTGCTGGTGATTAAGCTTGCTGCGTCTGGCCGGCCGTGCCTGCGCGGAAACGGGCGTGACCGTCAGGGATAAAGCCTCAGTATTGCGTTTCATGCATCAGACTCCGGCGGTTAATGGATGATTGCCCTGCTTTCAACGCCATCCTCTGGCTTTGATCCGCTCCAGTCGCTGCTGTAAATCCGCTACCGCCGTGACACCGTCACTGTCACCGCGTAATACGTTAAAAGTTGCGTTGTAGATCGCTCTGGAGACCTGCGCATACTGCCGTTTGGTTTGGGTGGCCGGGCGTGGCATCGCCTGGGCGAAAATGCCCTTGAAGTCCGCCAGATAAGGCGCCTGCGCCAACACTTGTGGATCGTCGTATAACGCGGTGCGTGAAGGGGCCTGGCCCATCAGTGCCAGCGCCCTTTTTTGTGATTCGGCGTCGCTGACGATTTTCAGCAGCGCGATTGCCGCCTGCGGGTGCCTGGTGTAACCGTTGATCGCCCACTGCCAGCCGCCCAGTGCACTGACCGAGTGCCCGTCAGCCCCTTTCGGCAACGGCATCACGCCCACCTTGCCGCGGATCGCGCTGCTGCTGTCTTGCGCCAAAACGTAGGCATATGGCCAGTTGCGCATAAACATCGCATCGCCGTTCTGGAATAGCGCCCGCGACTCTTCTTCCATGTAACCCAGCGTGCCCTTCGGGGTGATTTTGCCGATCCAGCCGGCGGCCATATCCAGTGCCTGTGCCGCCTGGGGATTATTGATGGTGATATTGCCCTGAGCGTCGATAAAACTGCCGCCGTTCTGCGAAGCCACCCACTCCAGGGCGTTGCAGGTCAACCCCTCATAGGATTTGCCCTGGAACACCAGTCCCCAAAAGTTTTTATGACCGGCGGCACGTTCACCCTGCTGAATGCGAGTGGTAATACGGGTCAGATCGGCCCAGGTTACCGGCGGTTGCTCAGCGTATTTTTCCAGCAGATCCTTTCGGTAGTAGAGCGCGCCGCTGTCCAGATAAGCCGGTACCGCTTTGACACGGCCGTTTACCACGTTGTTTTGCCAGGCGGCGGGGAAGAAATCCTGTTTGATGTCGGCCACGCTGTCGGTCAGATCCAACAGGTGTTTGTTCAGCACGCCAATCCATACGGTATCTGCCTGAAACAGATCGATGGCGCTGGCATCTTTGGCGGCAAACAGTTGCTGGAACAACGACAGCTTTTCATCAGAGGCCGGGGGAAGATCGATAAACTCCAGGGTATAGCCGGTCTGAGCCTCAAAACGCTGCTTAATCTCATTGCAGTACTGGCGCCCTTCTTTGCTGGGCGCACACTGCATGCGCAGCGTCTCGGCCACAACCTGACCGGACGTCAGCGCCAGGGCGGCGGCAACCATACTCGGAATCAATCTTCTCATTGCATCCTCTCGGGTGGCGGCTGGAAATACCGGCATGAGAGCAAGCTATCGAAGGCGGGTCATTGGCGGAAATCGTTTTTCACCGCTACGATATAGAAACTTTCTATACCACCAGTGGAAAATATGATCGTGGACAAAATTCTGCGGCAATTTATCGAAGTAGCGATGTTCAAAAATGTGAGTCATGCGGCAAACAAGCTTTGCCTGAGCCAGCCGACGCTGACCCACAACATGAAGAAGCTGGAGGAGAATCTGGGGGTGCAACTGCTGGAGCGCACCTCCACCGGGGTGAAAACCACCGAGTACGGCGATTTGCTGCTGGAACAGGCGCAGATGATGCAGCGAATTTATGACAATACGCTGATCAAACTGGCGTTTATCAAGGCGCGTCAGGAGCAGAGCCTGCGCATGGGCACCGGCCATGCCTGGTGGTACATGTTTGTACGTGACAGCTTCAATGCCTACCGCCAACTCCACCCGATGGTGAATATCCATATCGATCTGGGTAACCACCTGCGCCTGATGGACCTGTTATTGGGCGGGGATATCGATTTGTTTATCGGCCACGAAATTCAGGGGTTGAACCCCAAGGCAGGCATCAGCTTTCTGCCGCTGTTCGGTACCCGCGACACCATGTTCGTGCGGCGCGGACACCCATTGCTGGACCAACCGGTGGGGCCGGATGCGCTGCTGGACTACTCTTGCGTTGAGCTGACGCCGGACGAAAGCCGCTATCATCATATGGTGGAAGATATGCAGCCGAAAAAACTGGCGCGCAACCGCCTGCACCTGGCGGAACGGGTGATTTGTTCGACCAATTCAATGATGTCGGCGGTGGATATGATCAACGACTCCGATGCGGTGCTGCTGGCCTATCCTTCTTGTATGGCAGGGTATTTTGCCGAATACGGCATTGAGCCGCTGCAGTTGACGCAGCCAGGTCAACGCTGCACCGTCGGTATTTACCTGATGCGCGAAAAGGCGGATGCGCCCCACGTGGTGCAGATGCAAAGCTTAATGCAGCAGCACCTGGAACAGATCCGCCCGCTGCTGTAGTTACTTCTCACCACCCAGCGCGACCAGCGCCTGATACAAGGGTTTGGCATTCTCCGGTCCGACCACCAACTGGTACTCGGTGGTCGACTGGGGCGTTTCCACCTCCAGCAAGGCTTTAACGCCAGGCAGCCCCTCGATGCTCTGCCTATCCAGCCGTCCGCCGTCGTGCAGTTCCGCCCTGATACGGCTGGCGCAGTAGCGCAGTTTGACCAAATTCTCCGCGCCGCCGAACGCGGCCAGCAGTGATGCCGCCAATTGATGTGTTTCCATGATGCCCCCTGAATGAGATTGCCCTATGCAACAACAGCATAGAGCCGACGGCAGGTTGAAGTGAAATTGGTTTCATCCACTCTGATATAGACGCCATCTATAGCGCATCATTGGGCGGTGGGAGTGCCTTTCAGGGCATATACTTAATGGAATGATGAGTTCGGAGGTAAGTGAAATGAAAGCGATGATCCCCCTGTTTTTACTGCTGATGCTTTCCGGCTGTATGGGCCGGGGCGGCCCGCAGGATGTGCCGCCACCGCCGGTGCATAATGATCCACAGACCTGTAATAACTCTTCCGCCAGTGCCAACAGCGACTGTTCGCAGTCCGTGGTACCGGCGATGCACTGAGTTTACTCCTACGTCCGGCCCCGCAAGACCGGCCGTAGAAGTCAGCAGCTTACGAAGATTGTTCTTCGTCGTTGGTCAGGTTTTTCGCCTGCTGTTTCATAAACACCACTTCCTGTGGGCTGGACATATTGACCCGCTCAGCCCGCAGCAGCTTGAGAATATTGAACAGCAGCTCACTTTTAGTGGCGCCAACCATACGCGGGCTGGCTACATAGCCGGTTACGCTGAGAATAATGCCGTCCGGGCCGAGCTGGCTAAAGCGAACATAAGGCGCCGGGGTTTCCTGAATGGCTTCATACTCCTGGTAGGCACTCAGCAAAATATTGCGCACCTGCTCCGGGTCGATATCTGTCGGGAAGGTCAGCGCGATAGTCACCACGCCCTGCGCATTACCCATGGTGGCGTTACGCACGTTTTGCGAGATAAGCTGCGAGTTGGGTACGATCATCGTCGAACGGTCGCTGAGTTGGATCTCGGTGGCACGCACGTTAATGCGACGTACATCCCCCTCTACGCCACCGATCCCGATCATATCGCCCACTTTTACCGGCCGTTCAGTCAGCAGGATCAGCCCGGAAATAAAGTTCTTCACGATTTCCTGCAAACCAAAACCGATACCGACCGACAACGCACTGACGATCCACGCCAGATTGTTCCACTGGATACCCAGCGCCGCCAGGGTGATCAGGATCAGCAGCACATAACCCACATTACTGAACAGCGTAACCAGCGATGCGCGAATACCGATGTCTGAAATGGTTTTCGGCAGCAGTTCCTGGCTGAGCCAACGCTGAGTAACCCGCAGAATATAGATGCCAATCACCAGGCAAATCACCGAGTTGATCAGGTTGCCCGGCACGATATTCAACCGCTGCAGCCCTTCACCGCTCAGGATGGCGATGATCTTGTCCAGCAACGAGTTGGGCGTGGTGGTGCCGAACGAGCCGTTAAACAGCGAGACAATCATCAATAACAGCAGCGAACACTTGGCAATGGCGGTGAAGATAATCGCCATCTGCTCCAGATGACGATCCTTAAAGTTAAACGACTTTTTCAGCGTTTTACCGCTGGCGGTCTGCGGCGAAAATATCGCCCCGCACAGGTCGGTAGCGAACATCAGCAGGAAATAGAATGCCATCAACACCAGGGCAATCCAGATCACCTGATAGGTCAGGAAGCGGGCGAAGGCGATATACCCCACCAGCAGTGAGAACAGGATAATCACTGAACACACCAGGGTGCTCATGTGCAACAAGCCACTGATGGTGGAACGTTTCTCTACGTGTTCGCCCTGCTGCTCCAACTGGCGGCGGATACGCTGGGAACGCAGCGGCATCGCCAACAGCACCATACCGATTAATCCGGCAACCAGACCATTGCCGAAAATGGTGGTGGCCAGGCTGGTGCTCACCACGTTGTTGACCAGTTCTATCGAGCCAAATGCCAAGGTTAGCCCCGCCAACAGCGGCGAAAAATAGCGCAGACCGGCGGCAACGGCATCATCCATCGTGCCCAGACGCCATGACGGGCGGTTGAGGGACAGCGTCGCGCGGCCCAGCCCGGCGATCAGCGCACAGAAAATCCCCAGTCGATTAAAGCCCTCGGCGAAATCCTCCAGCATCCCCGGCAAAGGCTGCGCACGGGTAAAAGTAAGATACAGCAGATTCAGCGCAATACTGGTGGTGATCACCGTAACGCTGACGGTGACCATGGCCATAAAGCTGCGGCGTAAACGCCCGTCCGGCAGAAAGCGGATGCTCACCCAGGCCAGAAAGCGTTCGGAGAAATAACGCCCCCATGACCAGATAACTACCGCTAACACCAGCAAGCCCAGGGTGCCGTAGCGCCACTCTTCCTGCCAACTGGCATCCCAGGCCTGTTTCATCGCAGTATTGAACTCATTCAATCGCTGCACGTCACTGTCCGCAGGTTGTACCACCGGCGACCAGAACTTGCCGCCCAGCACGCTGCCGGTGTTCAACGCCAATTGGGTTTTGAACGCCACTCGGCGCAAATCGCTGATTTGTTGGCCCAGGTCGATCGCGCCGGCTTTCATGGCCTGCGCGCGTTTTACCGCATCGTCCAGCTGCTTTTTACTGTTATTCAAGGCATTACGCTGCTGTACCACGGCGGCGGTTTCAGCCATCGAACCGGCGGCCGGCTGTGGGCCCAGGACGTCCAACTGCCCCTGCAGTTTTTCCTGCGCCGGTTGCAGATCGGTCGCCAGTTTGTCCAGCCCCGCAGCCAGATCGTCGTTAGCCAACTTCAGCTTACTGAGCTGGTTATCGTTGTCAGCTTTGGAGACCTGCTGCTTGATGCTGTCCAACTGTTTTTGGTAGTTCTTCAGCGCGGTGGCAGTGTCCGGCGTGCTTTCGGCAACCGGGGCATCATCCTGCGCAGCGACGCTGGTGAGCGGCGCTAACTGCAAGCCAAACAGCAGGAACAGGAACAGAATAATCTGGCGGGGCTTTAACATAAATTCGGTGCTCAGCGTTTGCATGATAGACAGACGAAACAGGCGGGCCGGTATTTACCGACCCGCCTGGCTAATCATAAACTGTGATTATGATAACTGCTTAATCTGCGCTTAAATATCAGTATTACTCCCATTCAGCACGATTATTTTCACCACCGCCTCTCTTGGCATAATCCCGACAGCGTTTTCCGTTTACTGCACTGATAACTCGGGTAATTCACAGTGGCGTAACCGACCAAAGCGCCCTATACTCAGCTCACTCATTAACCAACGTTATAAAAGGAGGATTACTATGCCGATGTGTGAATTATTTTTTTACTCACACTTCTATAGTAATCACGGCTGCTCAAGCATTACCGGTATCGTGCTGCGATAACCCAGGCTTGAGCGAAGTTTACTAAAATCTGAAGTCCCTTCCCTCCGGCTTACCGGGTTGTCGTCAGCGATGTTTGACGATAGGCATCTGCATGCCTGTAACTCTTGAGTAAGCAATGAGCACACTACTTTCTGCACAATCTGTCGGTTACGACAACAATTTCGGCCCTCTGCTGGTTGAGGTTTCTTTTAGCCTGAAGAAAGGCGACCGCATTGGTTTAATCGGCCACAACGGCTGTGGCAAAAGCACCCTGCTTAAAATTCTCAGTGGCGATCTGCCTGCCGGCACCGGCAGCGTGACCCCGGCCCACCAATGTTTGATGGCGCGGGTAGAACAACACCTGCCCGACCCCCTGCACGGCTGTACCCTGCTGGAGGCGGTACTGGCCCGGCTGCCAGAAAATCAACGCGTCAGTGAAAGCTGGCAAGGCGAAGTGCTGCTGGCCCGTCTGGGTTTTGCGCCAGCGTCATGGACGCTGACCGCCGGTACCCTGAGCGGTGGCCAACACACCCGCTTGCTGTTGGCGCGCGCGTTAATCCGCCAACCCGACCTGCTGCTGCTGGATGAGCCCAGCAACCATCTGGACTTGCCCACGCTGCTGTGGCTGGAGCAGTTCTTGCAAAACTGGTCCGGCAGCTTTGTGCTGGTCTCCCACGATCGTTACCTGTTGGATCAGGTGACTAACTGCACCTGGATCCTGCGTGACAAAACCCTGCAGTTCTTCCGTTTGCCCTGTACTGCGGCGCGCCAGGCGCTGGAGGAACAGGATGCCGCCGATGCCCATCGCCGTCAGGCGGAGCAGAAAGAGATCGACCGGGTGGCGAAAAGTGCCCAGCGGCTGGCCATCTGGGGCAAGGTTTACGATAACGAAGATCTGGCCCGCAAGGCCAAGCAAATGGAAAAGCGCGTTGACCGGCTGAAAGAAGAGCAAACCACGCTCAGCGCGGGCAGCCAGTGGCGGCTCAGGCTGAAGGGGGAAGCCGTGGATGCCGATCGCCTATTGGCTCTGCCACCACTGGCAGTGCGCCCGGCGGTCGATGCGCCGGTGCTGTTCCGTCTTGAACCATTGCGAGTCAAAAGCGGGGACCGCATCGCCATCGTCGGGCGTAACGGCTGCGGTAAATCATCGCTGCTGCATCATTTGTGGCGGGAATACCAGGACGCGTCCCTGCGGGAAACGGTTTTCCATCCGCGGGTACGCATTGGGTATTACGATCAAAGTCTGCAACAGTTGCATGATGACGACACGCTGAGCGAAGCATTAACCCACTTCGCAGCGCTGACCGAAGACCAGCGGAAAATGGCGTTGATTGGCGCCGGTTTCCCTTATCTGCGTCATCAGCAACGCATCAGTACCCTGAGCGGCGGCGAGCGTTCACGCCTGCTGTTTGTTGGTCTGACGCTGGCTAACCATTCGCTGCTGTTACTCGACGAACCGACCAACCATCTGGATATGGAAGGCAAGGAAGAGTTGGCACAGACGCTGCGTCAGTTTGACGGCGCCGTGATACTGGTCACTCACGACCGGATGCTGATCGAAAATAGCTGCAACCGTTTCTGGTTGATTGACCATCAGCGGCTGGAAGAGTGGCAAGACCTGGAGCCGGTCTATGCCCGACTGGCAGAAGTGCGCGACGCTGCGCCAGTAACCGCAGCGAGCCGGGCCGTCAGTCATCCGTTGGCGCATGATGACGAAGAGCGGCTGCTGGCCGCGTTGTTTGAACTGGAAAGCAAACTGCAGGAGGATCTGGCACGCAAACCCAAGCATCAAAAAACCCAGTTGCAACAGCAATGGCGCGAAGAAATTGTCACCCTCAGCGCCCGGTTAAATCTGGACTAACCTTCACAGGCCGCCCACGGGCGGCCTCACTCCACCGGCATCTCGCCCTGATAACCCCAGGCACGCAAAAAGATCGTTACCGTGGCGATAGCCAGCCGTTGCAAATGGGCCTTATCCGGCAGTTCGTCAGACAACAGCGCCGCAGGCAGTGAGTAACCCATCACGGCACCCAAAAATGCCTGTGCCTGCAGTTCAACGTCGCCGAGCCGCAGTTGCCCTCGCTGCTGCGCCTGCTGCAATAAACTGACTAACCCTTGCAGAACCCGCCCGGACTCTCGCTGTTGCAAAGTGGCATATAATTCCGGCCGTTGCTGTAACAGTTGGATCAGCAAGCGCTGAAAGTGAATATTTTTGCTCTGAAAAAAGTGATCCTGCACCACGGCAGCAAAACGCATCAGCACCGACGATAAGTCCTGAGTCTCTCCAGCCAGGAGGGTGTTTAGCGGCGGCTGCATCAGCTCCTTCATATAACCGAAGGTCTCCAGCACCAGCGCATCTTTCCCCGGGAAATGGTTGTACAGCGTTTGTCGGGTGGTGCCGGCCTCGGTGGCGATCACATCCAGCGAAATATCCAACCCCTGGGTCAAAAACAGCTCGCTGGCAGTGGCCAATATTCGCGGTTTGGCCTTCATGGGACGCCCCGGTTGCCGGTTGTTCATGGTGTATTTACTCCTGCCATGTAGACATCATGTCGAAAGGATTATTTTTTGCTTTTTAAGCGTGCCAGCCCTTGTTTAACCAGTACAAAAAACAGCGGGACAAATAACAATGCCAACAGTGTGCCAGAAATCATGCCACCGATCACCGCAATCCCTATCTCACGGCGGCTTGATGCACCGGCCCCCACCGACAGTGCCAGCGGGATCACCCCGGCGACAAACGCCAGCGAGGTCATGACGATAGGTCGCAAACGCAGGCGTGCGCCCTCCAGTGTGGCCGCCAACAGTGCCTGGCCTGATTTCATCTGCGCCTCGGCAAACTCGATAATCAGGATCGCATTCTTGGCCGATAGCCCAATAGTGGTCAGCATACCCACCTGGAAATAGATGTCGTTCTCAAACCCTGCCAGCCGCGTAGCGAGCACCGCGCCGACAATCCCCAGAGGAATGATCAGCATCACCGCGATCGGAATGGACCAGCTTTCATACAGTGCCGCCAGGCACAGAAAAATAAACAGTACGGAAGCCAGATAGATCCACAGCGTTTGGCCTGCGGCCACCTGTTCCTGATAGGAAAGCCCACTCCACTCCAGCCCAAATCCCGCCACCTCCGCGATAATGCCCTGCATCTGGGCCATGGCCGTACCCGAGCTCTCGCCTGACACCGACGAACCCTGCAATTGAGTGGCCGATAAGCCATTAAAGCGTTGCAGCATTTGCGGCCCGGAAAGCCAGCGCGTATTGGCAAAGCTGGCGAATGACGCCATGCTGCCGCTGCTGCCGCGAACAAACCACTGATTAATGTCATCCGGCGCGGAACGCGAGGCGGGATCCCCCTGCATATAAACGCGTTTCACCCGCCCACGATCGATAAAGTCATTGATATAGGCGCCCCCCCAGGCCGCCGACAGCGTGTTGTTAATATCTGCCTGTTGCAACCCTTGCGCGCTGGCCTTCTGCTGGTCGATATCCACCTGGAGCTGAGCTTTGTCCTCCAGGCCGTTCACCCGTACCGCAGTAAGCAGTGGGTTATCAGTCGCGGTGGCAATCACCTGTTGCTGTGCCTGTTGCAGCTCGTCGTGGCCGGCATTGCTCTGATCCTGCAGCCATAATTCAAAACCGCTGGATTGCCCCAAACCGCGCACCGCCGGAGGTGACAGCACGTTGACCTGCATGTCACGGGCGCTTTTAAAATGCAGGTTGGCGCGGGCAATGATCGCCTGCGCGGTATTCTCGCTGCCGTCACGCACATCCCAGTTTTTTAACTCCGCGAACGCCATGCCGACATTCTGTGCGCTGCCAGCATTGTTACGCCCGACCACCATAAAAATAACGCTAAGGTTGTCTTTTTCTTCGGTCATAAAATAGTCGGCAATGTCATCGGCGGCCTGTTGTGTTTTCGCCATCGGCGTACCGGAGGGCAGAGTAAATTGCACCATCACCGACCCCTGATCCTCTACCGGCAAAAAACCGGTCGGCATGCGTAAGTATTGCCAAACCATCAGGCCGGTAATCAGCAATGCCACCAGGCTATATAGCCCTTTGCGCGCCAGAATATGCGTCAAACCACGGCCGTAAGCCTGTTGGCTGCTGTCGACCACGTGGTTAAATCGGCTGAAAAACCAACCGCGTTGGCCATGGGAGGACGGCCGCAGCAAACCGGCGCACAGGGCCGGCGTTAACGTCAGTGCCACCAGCACTGACAGCACCATGGATGAAACGATGGTAATCGAGAATTGACGGTAGATAATCCCGGTGGAGCCACCGAGGAACGCCATTGGAATAAACACCGCAGACAGCACTAGCGCAATACCGATCAGCGCACTGTTGATCTCGCTCATCGAGCGCAGTGTCGCCTCCTGTGGTGGCAAGTCCTCCTCATCCATGACGCGTTCGACGTTTTCGACCACCACTATTGCATCATCCACCAATAGACCGATCGCCAGCACCATGGCAAACAAGGTCAGGGTATTTATGCTGTAGCCCAACAGCGCCAGAATGCCAAAGGTGCCCAACAACACTACCGGCACGGTAATCGCCGGGATCAAGGTGGCGCGCCAGTTCTGTAAAAACAGATACATCACCACCACCACCAGAATAATTGCCTCGATCAGCGTCTGCACCACGCCTTCAATTGATACCGTGACAAAGGGCGTGCTGTCGCGTGGATAGGCCACTTTTAAGCCAGCGGGAAACTGCGGGGTCATACGTTCAACCTCGGCACGCACGCTTTCGGCCACCGCCAATGCATTAGCACCTGAGGCCAACTGTATGGAAATGCCGGCAGCCGGATAACCGTTCAGCCGGGTTTGGTTCTGATAATTCTCTGCTCCTATCTCAACCCGGGCAACGTCGCGAAGATAAACCGCTGAGCCGTCGGTGTTGGTTCTTAAAATAATATTGCTGAACTGTTCCGGCGTTTGCAGCCGTGATTGGGCCGTCACGGTGGCATTCATCGCCTGACCGGGCTCGGTTGGCAGTGATCCCAACTCACCGCTGGTCACCTGCGCATTCTGCGCCTCTACCGCCGCCTGAACGTCTGATGGCATCAGGCCGTAGCTGGTTAAACGCAGCGGATCCAACCAAATGCGCATGGCGTATTGCGCGCCAAACACCGTCGTCTCGCCAACCCCGTCCACCCGGCTCAACGGATCCTGCAGTGAGCTGACAAGGTAGTCATTGATATCGACGTTATCCATTTGCCCGCTGGTATCGTACAGCGCCACCACCATCAGGCTGTCGCCCTGCGATTTGGTGACGGTAATGCCCTGCTGCTGCACTTCCTGCGGCAGGCGCGAGTTGGCCTGGTTAACCGCATTCTGTACCTGCACCTGAGCAATATCCGGATCGGTCTGCTGATCAAAGCTCAGGCTGATACGTGCCTGACCGGCTGAGCTGCTGGTCGATGAAAAATACAACAGGCCATCAATCCCTTTGATTTGCTGCTCAATCACCTGCGTGATGCTGTCTTCCACCGTTTTTGCCGCCGCTCCCGGATAGTTGGCGGTGACGGTGACGCCGGGCGGCGCGATATCCGGATATTGTTCCACCGGCAAAGTCAGCAAAGCCAGAATGCCCGCCGCCATAATGCAAATAGCCAGTACGGCGGCGAACACCGGTCGAAAAACAAAGAAATGCGCCAGCATGGTGTAACCCTCACTCAGGATAATGACAATCAGCATCCGTTTATTTACTTTACAGTAAAGTAAATAAACTAAACAAACAAGTCAGCAACCGATCTCATCAACGGCAGAGCTTTTTACTATTTTGTGACATTGTCACTCGGAAGGTTCATCTAGAGAATTGCCGCCAGCGCGCTGCCTGGCGGCGATTAATACAGATCAATGACGGCGGGATTCAAATGCTGGATTTGGGTTTGATCGGCTCGACGTGCCCTACCGCCCTGGAAATACTTGGGTAAAGCGCACGCAGCTGGCGCTCAATGCTGTCCACCGCCGCGTGCGCCGACACAATGGAGGCCGCCGGGGAAACCCGACAATGGAAATTGACGATAATGCCGTTGGCAGTTTTGCGTGCGCGGATGTTATGGACGTCCTGCACCATCTCACCGCTCTCCACCACCGTCTGCAGGATTTGGCGAATGCTTGCCAGTTGGTCCGGCGCAACATCCTCGCTGGCGATCCAGTGGTGCATCTGCGGCTCCAGGTGCGTTTCGATCTCCGTATCTTCACCTATCGCCTGCCGCAACAGGGTTTCAATCTCGCTGGCAATATCGTGGGCCTGCGCCACGCTGGCATTGGCCGGCACCGCCAGATCCATGCTGATCGACATCCGTTCCGGCAGTTGCTGTAACGCCACATTTTGTACCACTGCGCCGTGATTGGCGGCGATCACCCGGATACGGGTTGCCATGTCTTCATCACTGCGGATTTGCGGATTGGCAATCACCGTGGCCTCGGCGTGGGCATACTGCTGTTCCAGACGCTCGGCAATAGACTGTTTCAACGCGTTGATGCGCTCCAGTGGCAAGGTGCGGCAAACGGCGACGGTGACTTCAATAAACACAATGGCACCGGCGTTACGAATACGGATACTCTCGGTGGCCAAGATCGCCGGAAAGCTGTCGAGCAAAGCGCTGATTTCTTCTTTGGCACCGGCTGGCGCCATGTCCATCAGGGAATCGAACGAGCGTTTCCCCAGTTTTATCGCTGCCACCACAATAAAACAGGCCACGATCAGCGCGGCAATAGCATCTGCCCGGTTGAATCCCAACAGGACAAACACCATGCCCAGCAACACCACGGCGGAAGCCAGCATATCGGAGAAGAAGTGCAGCGCATCAGCTTCCAAAGCCGCACTGTCGGTGGCCTTCGCCACGCGATTCAGCGCCTTGACGCGGAAGAAGTCGACCACAATCGAGATCAACAGCACGGCGATCACCACCGGTGCGGCGACAATCTGATGGGCTTCGCCGAGCAGGCTTTTACCTGCCTCATAAACAATCCAGCCTGCTGCGCCCAACAGCAGCAGCACTTCAAACAGCGCCGCCAGGTTTTCAACCTTGCCGTGGCCGAAATGGTGGTCATCATCGGCCGGCTTGTCGCTGATACGCACCGCCAGCCAGGTAATGCTGGTGGCAACAAAATCGGTAAGCGAGTGGATCCCTTCAGAAATAAGGCCGATACTGCCGGTAAAAATACCGGCAATAAATTTACCGGTCGCCAATAGCCCGCTGGCTATCATGGAATTTCTGGCAACGGATTCTTTTTCGTTTTGCATATTACGGCTCACATTCAAATAGGTAATTCATTTTTTTATTTTAGTCGACCATTGCCAGACAAAAGCAACCAGCAGCATAGTACCCGAGAATGTCAGCAGTAAACTAGAAAGGAATTCTGATTTTCCGGTTGAATAAAAATAAATCTCATTCACACCAACAGAGATCATCAAAATGGCATAAAGCAGGCCAAGAATAAAAATAGTCATGGTGGTAATACTCCCTGAAAGGCGCTCCAGGCGGTCAGTGTTTAAGCGCATCCTCCCCGACGTAAATAAAACCTACGGAGAGGATGCATCCAGGCGGATCTTTAGCGTTCATTAATCATCCCATTTGGTGCTCAGATAGGCGGCTAACAGGCCCAGCGAGCTGATAATGCTCAGGAATCCTACAAAAATTGTCATATTTCCCATTATTTCGTCCTCAGTTAACTAATATCGATAGAAGCCCCTTTAATTAAAAAGTGGGGATTGTCATTACTCATGAATATTTACCTTCCTCCTGTTCAGTGAGATAAAATGCCCGCTCCGGCTGCAACACGGAGCGGATAACGGTTTAAATCTCCAGAATGTACTGGGCGATTTTGAAGTAAATAATCAGACCGGTGCCATCAATAAAGGTGGCGATAAAGGGTGCAGAAACCACGGCCGGGTCGATCCCCAATCGCTTGAGGAGCATCGGGATAATCGAGGAAACAATGGCGCTCCAGACGGTGATCGCCACCAGCGACAGGCTGACCACCAGTGTCACATCCATCCCCACGCCCATGATCCAGGCCCGCACCCAGGCGGCGATGCCAATGGTGACCGCGATCAACAGTGAGGTGGACACCTCTTTGCGGATCACCGCGCCCAGATTACGCAGGCTAACCTCACCCAGCGCCATGGCCCGTACCAGGGTTGAAGTAATCTGGGTACCGCTGTTGCCGCCGGTACCGATCAGCAGCGGGATAAAGAATGCCAGCGCGATCGCTGCTTCCAGCTGTTCTTCAAATGCCTTTAGCACATTACCGGTGTAAGCCTCGGCGACAAACAGCATCAGTAACCATACCGACCGTTTGCGCCATAATGCCCAGGGGCTGGTCTCCAGATAAGGCTTATCCAATGGCAGGCTGGCGCCCTGACGTTGCGCATCTTCGGTGTTTTCGTCTTCAATCAGCCGGGCAATTTCTTTTTCGCCCAGCACGCCGACCAGGGTTTTATTCACCACCACCGGCACTACGTCCAGCCCGCCCTTACCCAATAAATGGGCGACGTCATTACGATCGTCATCCGGGGAAACCTGAAAATAGCTGTGGTTGATCATGACGCCAACAGCTTTATCGTGGTCTTCACACTGTAATAATTTTTTAACTGACAGCGTGCCACGCAAATGATAATCGTCGGCGGTGACAAACAGCTGCGTCGGAATTTCGTCGGTTTTAAGCTGCGAAAGAAAATACGCCTTGGCTTTATTGACCGTCATATTTCCTGGGATCGTAATAAAATCGGCATTCATATAGCCAGCTACCGAAGACTCATCAAGAGTTTCAGTTGCGGTCAGTGCCGAACAGGGGGAGTTGTGATGTGACTTCATTATGTTAGTCCCTATTTCTGTTTAAACTTCAACAGCGAATCGCATAGGGGCGTTAACCACAGAGGGAGTGCAGACAGCCTATCTCCGCGTCCAGGTTTTAGCACTATACAACGTATCTGATGCTATTCATCAGAAGTTACTTTGGGCTGAACCTTAATCCGATAAAGCCTGTCTTAACCTTGGGCATCTCTCGATGTCGTCAGATCAGTAACCTGTGTTTGTATAGGAGCCTCGCCAAACGAGATACTGCATATAAACTACGGGAGGCAGTATAGACGCGGTTTTTTATTTTCGGGTAAAAATCTGGCTGACCGTTTATGAAACATTTAGAAAAAGTAATTAACAGCGGATCGGAATCCTCCCAATCCGCATTATTAGAAGTTTAATGTGCGATGATATACACGTTTTTATCGTACAGCGGCCCCTGTCGGGTAAAGTCGATGCCCTTTACATAGGGCTTGATCAACGTAGCGTTGGCTTCGTAGTAAACCGGGGCCACCGGCGTCTCTGCCGACAACAGGTCTTCGGCCTGCTGGAAGTACTGCTGCACCTGCTGTGGCGTCTGGGCGGCAGTGGCCTGATGCAACACGCGATCGTAATTCTGATTGGCGTATTTGGCCGAGTTCTCACTGCTGGTGGAGCGGAACACGTTCAGGAAAGTCGAGGGATCGTTGTAGTCCGCCAACCAACGGCTGAAAGCCACGCTGTATTGCCCATTGTTGATGTTGTCCAGCACCACCTTGCGCTCCTGATTTTGCAAGGTGACCTCCACACCGAGGTTCTTTTTCCACATCGCACTGGCAGCGATCACAATCTTCTTGATGGTCGGGTCGTTGCTGTACAGCAGGGTAAAGCGTAACGGATGTTCCGCGTTAAAACCGGCTTCGGCCAGCTGTTTTTTCGCCTGTGCAATGCGTTGTTCACGTGACCACCCCGCCGCTTCACCGGCCCGCAAGGTATAGCCGCCAGCCCCGGTTGGGGTAAAAGTCCAGGCCGGCTGCTGGCCATAGCCCAACACTTTGGTGGCAATAATCTCTTTATCCAGCGCCAGATTTAACGCCTGACGCACCCGTACGTCGTTAAACGGGGCCTGGCGGTTGTTAAAGGCAAAGTAGCTGGTCGACAACAGCGGATAAGTCACCAATTGCTCATCACCCAGACTGCTTTTCAGCTGTTGGTACAGTTCCGGCGGCGCACTGTAGCCCAGTTCAATCTCACCGGCCCGGAAACGCGCCACTTCCGGGAACCCCTGCAGCGGCAGGAAAGTCACCTTACTGAGCACCGTGTGGGCGTTATCCCAATACTGGCTGTTGCGCTCTACCACCACCTTCTCGTTCACCACCCACTGTGCCAAGCGGAAAGCGCCGTTGCCGACAAAGTTTTTTGGCTGCGTCCAGTCTTTGCCGTATTTCTCCACCACTTTTTGGTTTACCGGCAGCACGGGGAAATGCACCAACTGCTTGAGCAGATAAGAGTTGGGTTCGGCCAGTGTCACCTGCAGGGTATGCGCATCCAGCGACTTCACTCCCAGTTCGCTCGGCGGCTTACTGCCGGCGTTGATTTCCGCAGCGTTCAGTACGTAGGCCGATGCCAGATAACTGCCGTAGGGAGAAGCCGTTTTCGGGTCGGTCAGCCGTCGCCAGCTAAAAACGAAGTCCTCGGCGGTCAGCGGATCGCCGTTCGACCATTTGGCCTCCGGGCGCAGATGGAAGGTCCAGACATTGCCCTGATTTTCCCATTGGGTCGCCAGTGCGGGGATCACCTCACCGTTTTTCCCGACCCGCAACAACCCTTCAAACAGGTCATTGAAGATATAAAACTCCACGTTGCTTTCCGCCAGGTTCGGATCCAGTGTTGCAGGCTCATAACCATTGGCCCGTACCAGCTCCTGCGTGGCGGCCAGTTGAGTCCCTGCCGGTACCTCGGCAGCGTTAACCGCGATGCCAGCCTGTAAAGACAAGAGGATTAGACCAGTCAATCCTTTAAGCTTGAATGAATACTTCACATCGATATCCCTTATTGGTGTTTTGTCGACGTATATATACATTGAAGCAGTTGAATAAATTAAATGATTAAACGCTATGACTCATAACCAAAACTGCGCCCATGCATCAACATGAATTTCTTTCATAATCAAAAGAATACCCGCCATTTTGACGGGTCTGTTTTTATAAGGGTTGGAACAGCGTTAACTGTAATCCGGCTGGCGCTTCCAACCGGTTATTGAGTGAGTTAAACGGCGTAAGCCGGGGTTCAGACAGCACCTGTGCTCCCCCCTGTGCCAGGCTGGCGGTGGTTGCGGCAATATCCGTCACCTCAAAGGCCACCCGCACCCAACCGGAGACGCGTTCACCCACTTCAATATTGTCGATGTAGGCCGCCGTGGCCGGCTCAACCAGTTCCAGCGTGGCCTTGCCCGCTTCGAGGATCGCCACCCTGCCGCTGTCCGGCGGCACGGCGTCAACCTGAGTCAGCCCAAGCCGATCGCGATAAAAGGACAAAGCGTTATCAAAATCTTCGGTGGTGATCACCAGACGAAGCTGTTTTACCGATGATGCAGACATGGTTATCTCCTGGTTATTTGGCTGAGTAATTTTCATCTGCTAAGCTGCTTCAAGAAGATAACTTGCCGTCATGCGGTAATTCAAAGTCATAGTTTTCAGCCAAAGATGAAAATAACTCACCATGAAAAGAAAACTACCGCCGCTGGGTGCATTGCGGGCTTTTGATGCGATCGCCAGGCTGCAAAGCTTTAAGCTGGCCGCCGAAGAAATCGGGGTATCACCCACGGCCGTCAGCCACCAAATCCGGCTGCTGGAAAGCCTGCTGGAGGTCAGCGTCTTTGAAAGAACACCACGCAAGGTGGAGTTGACCGCTGACGGAAAGGTTTTGCAGCAAGCGACCGCTCAGGCTTTCGCCCTGTTGCAAGCCGCGACGGAAAAGATTGGGGAAAGACAGCGGCCCAGAGTCCTGACGCTAACCGCCACCACCGCGATGATTGCCCACTGGCTGGTCCCCCGGCTGCCGGCGCTGATGCGTCAGTTCCCCCATATTGACCTGCGGCTGCATGCCGATGACGGCATCGTGGATCTGCGTAGCAGACAGATAGATGTTGCCCTGCGCTATGGTGCCGAGCCTGGCGCGCAGTTGACACCGCGCTTGCTGTATCAGGACAGTTTTGTGCTGGTTGCCAGCCCGCAGCTAACCCTGAAAACGCCGGAGGATCTGCTGCTGGCCACGCTGATCCATACCGATGGCCGTCGGGTGCCCCAACCGGCGCCAGATTGGTACCGTTGGCGCAGCGAGTTTGGTCCGGCGGCATTGCAGATTGACGCAGGGCCCCGTTTCACTGACGAAGCGCATGCCATTCAGGCCGCGATTGCCGGTCAGGGAGTGGCGATCGTCAGTCAGTTAATGGCTCAACACGCGCTGAACACTGGACTGTTGGTCGCCCCGTTCAATATGGCGTTGCCGGGCGCCGCGCACTATTTCGTCAGTAATCCTGATGGCCAGCACCCGCAAACCGTGGCACAACTGGCCGACTGGGTGGCGGCAGAAATGATGAGTTAACTACCTCAAGGGTACGGCAAGATAATGCTGGCCCTCAATCCGCTAGCGTGGCGGCGACTGTCCTCCAACTGAATTCGCCCATGCATATGAACCAGCGTGGCATTGACGATGGATAACCCCAACCCAGCACCGATCTGGCCACTGCCTTCAATGCGGTAAAACGCGTCCAGCACCCGTTGGCGATTTTCGATGGCAATGCCAGGGCCGTTGTCCTCTACGGTAACTATCGCCTCACCACTTTCAATACAGACCTGCAAGTCGACGACCCCGCCAGACGGGGTATAACGTATTGCATTTTCTACCAGGTTTCTCACCACGGTAAAAAAATCGGCCTCGTTAAGCGTCAAATTAACCTCTGTCGGTTGCCATACCCCGAGATCGATACTCTTGGCCTCGGCCAACGGCAACATATCTTCGATCACACAGCGAAACAGGGTCTGTAGCGAAACCCGCGTCATCGGACGTTGACTATTCTGCTGCACCCGTGCCAATGACAGGAGCTGTTCCAGCAGGTGTCTGGTGCGTTTTATGCCCTGCAACATCCGCCTCATGCGCTGCTGCGCAATTTCCGGCATATCTGTCGTACCCAGCCGTTCTGCCTGTAAGGAGAGCGCCGTCAGCGGAGAACGCAGTTCATGGGCAGCATCGGCGACAAAACGGCGTTGAGCTTCCACACCCCCTGCCACCTTGCCAAACAAACGGTTAATGGCAGCAACAAAGGGCGCGATTTCACTTGGAAGCTCATTGACCGCTAACGGTGTCAAATCCTGTTCGCCCCGCAGTTCCAAATCGCGGGCAAGACGACCGATCGGCTGCATGCTTTTTTTGATCAAATCGGCCACAACCAGCAGCAAAATCGGAATTAAAACCAACAAGGGAATTAGCGTTCGCCAGGCGCTCTCCAGGGCAATTTCATCACGTTCTGAGGTGCGCTGTGCTACCGCCACCTGCAGGTCCGGCGAGAGTGGGCGTACCAATATCCGAAACGATACGTCGCCAATCAGCAATGTCTGAAAACCGGTTTTTAACGGCACGTTCGCTAAAAAAGACGTCGATGAGGGATCCACTATCGCTGGGATTAACTGCACTATTACCGTAGCTTCATCGTCACTCTGTGCCGCCGTATCATGCTGTTGCAGGCCGGAAAGCTTATCGTTGCGGATCAGTCCGGCAATTTGCGTCAGCGTGGTATCTTGCAGTTCGTGAGCTTCCTCAAAGGAGGCATAAAAAGCAAAACAGCCGGCAGCCAAAGCAACGACGATAATCGCGATGCTTAGACCCAGAGAAAGTTTGAGCTGCAGGGAATCCCTTAGCCGTTTTTTGCCACCATCCATCCCACGCCCCTGATGTTTTTTATCACCTCACCGCCCAGTTTTTTACGCAGTGCATGGATGAGATATTCCACCGCGTTGCTTTCCACCTCATCTCCCCAGCCATAGATTCGCTCCTCAAGCTCACTGCGCGAAAGTATGCTGCCGGGCCGCAACATCAGTGCCTGCAGCAGAGCAAACTCGCGGTTTGATAAGTTACAACGTAACCCGTCATTGATCAGGCAAGCCTCATGTGACGCGGGATCCAGCCAAAGCAGGCCATTGGTGAGCACCGGCGCGGCATTACCGTCTTTGCGCCGCAGGACGGCACGCATACGCGCCAGCAGTTCCGAGATATCGAAAGGTTTGAGCAGATAGTCATCGGCACCACTGTCCAGGCCTGTTAACCGATCCTCCAGTGCATCTCTGGCGGTAATAATCAGCACCGGCAGCCTGTCGCCTTTGGCTCGTAACGCCGTCAGCACGCTAAAACCGTTCCGATCCGGCAGGCCAAGATCCAGTAACAGCACATCGTAGTGCTGGCAGGCCAATGAAGTGAGCGCGGCCTGCCCGCCTTTAACCCAATCAACGGCATAGGCGGCATCTTTCAACGCATCCTGAATGGCTTCGCCGATCATCTCATCGTCTTCAACCAGTAACACCCTCATGCCGCCTCCCGTGTGCCCATCATGCTAAAGTTAATACTGTAGACGCTTTTGCATCAGCGTCAGGTAAGTGACCAGGCTTATAATCGCCGCCAAGAACAGACCACTGGTGCCAGCGGCCCCCAACCCCAGACCGCCATTGCCGACCGGTTGTGACAGCAAATCGCCACAGGAGGCGCCCAACGGCCGGGTCAACACGTAGGCGATCCAAAAACACAACACGCTGTTGGCTTTGAACAGGTAATGTGCGGCGGCGGTGACAGCAATCAGTGCACCGAACAGCAACGTCGAGTAGCCATACCCCAGCTGTAATCCCTCGGCGACCCAATCCCCTGCAGCCGTACCCAGGGCGAAGGTAAACAGGATTGCCGCCCAGTAAAACAGTTCTCGTTTAGGTGTATCAATGGCGTGAATCGACAGCGTACGCTCGGCGTTGTACCAAATCATAAAGGTGGTAACCAACATCACGCTGAACAAGGCGGTGGAATAAGCCAGTGAAACGCCAAAGTGATCGGTCAGGTTATCGGTGATCAAGGTACCGAATACGCTGATGAGTACCACCGCAATCCAATACAGCACCGGGACATAACGTCTGGCGCGAATTTGGAAAAACAACGCCACCAATAACAATCCGCCGGTGATCAGCGACGTATTGGTCAAACCAAAGCCGAGATCCATATTGAGGTAATCCGCCGCGGTTTCCCCTACCGTGGTGGACATCATTTTGATCAGCCAGAAAAACAGTGTGACTTCCGGCACTTTGTTTAGCCAATTAATGGCGGGTCTTTCAGTAGGTAAGGTCATAGCTAACACCTGTTATTGAGAAACACAGGAGTCAGTATCACAGCCAATACTTAGCGCTGACTTAGGGGCCAGGTTTTTTCCATCGTCCAACCCATTCATACGTTATGAAGGGGACTGTTCCCGTTTAAATATATTAAATACTGATGGAAATCAGGTATCAGGGCAGATTATTCAGGCTGAAACTTAATTTTTCCTTAGGGTGAGATAATTAGTGAGCGAAATCTAAAAATAAATTAATACGAATCGTTTTCACTATCATTATTAATGTTCTTATATACAATCAGGGCAGCCCGACGCCCGTCAGGCCTTGTTGACTGTACTTCTCTGCACTCCCTCAATAAAAAGGATGACTGTATGAAGCTGCGTTTTTCTTCTCTCGGCCCGATTGCCCTGTTGGCGTCGTCCATGATGCTGGCGTTGTCGGCCAATGCGGCATCTCAGGATGAAGGCATTGTTATTTATAACGCCCAGCACGAAAACCTGGTGAAATCCTGGGTGGACGGCTTTACCAAAGACACCGGCATTAAAGTGACCCTGCGTAACGGCGGCGACAGCGAGTTGGGCAACCAACTGGTGCAGGAAGGCAGCGCGTCCCCTGCCGACGTGTTTCTGACGGAAAACTCCCCGGCGATGGTGTTGGTGGATAACGCCAAACTGTTTGCCCCGCTGGATGCCACCACGCTGGCGCAGGTTGAACCGCAATACCGACCGCAGCACGGCCGCTGGATCGGCATAGCCGCCCGCTCAACGGTGTTCGTCTACAACCCGGCGAAACTGACCGAAGCACAGTTGCCCAAGTCGCTGCTGGATCTGGCCAAGCCAGAATGGAAAGGCCGCTGGGCTGCCTCGCCTTCCGGTGCGGATTTCCAGGCAATTGTCAGCGCTTTGCTGGAGCTGAAAGGCGAGAAAGCCACGCTGGAATGGCTGAAAGCGATGAAAACCAACTTCACCGCCTATAAAGGCAACAGCACCGTGATGAAAGCGGTCAATGCCGGTCAAATCGACAGTGGCGTTATCTACCACTATTATCCGTTCGTCGACGGTGCCAAGACCGGCGAAAACAGTAAAAACATCAAACTTTATTACTTCAAACACCAGGATCCGGGCGCCTTCGTCAGCATCTCCGGCGGTGGCGTACTGGCCTCCAGCAAGCACCAGCAGCAGGCACAGGCGTTCGTTAAGTGGATCACCGGTAAAAACGGTCAGGAGATCCTGCGCACCAACAACGCCTTCGAATATGCGGTTGGCGTCAACGCGGCTTCTAACCCGAAACTGGTTCCGCTGAAAGAGCTGGATGCGCCAAAAGTTGACGCTTCCGCGCTGAATGGCAAAAAAGTGGTCGAATTGATGACCGAAGCCGGGTTGATGTAAGCCGGTTGATCAGTACAGAGAGCTTTTAACCCTATGTCCAATATCGGTTTCAACGCCGCAGGTACGGCACCACGCTATGCTTCGGCTCGCCGCCATCAACGGCCCGGGCTGTTTATCGTCGCGGCCGCCATTTTATTTTCCCTGTTGGCGTTGTTGCCGTTGGGTTTTGTCATTAGCGTGGCGTTTGAAACCGGTTGGCCAACGGTGAAAGCGCTGGTATTCCGCCCCCGGGTGGCCGAACTGCTGTTGAATACCCTGCTGTTGGTGGTGTTCACATTGCCGATTTGCGCCATTCTGGGGGTGACGCTGGCCTGGTTGACTGAACGTACTTCGCTACCTGGCCGTCGCATTTGGTCACTGCTGGCGACCGCGCCGCTGGCCGTTCCGGCGTTCGTGCAAAGCTACGCCTGGATCAGCCTGGTGCCCTCAATGCATGGGCTCGGTGCCGGAGTCTTCATTTCGGTCATCGCCTACTTCCCGTTTATTTACCTGCCGGCCGCTGCGGTATTACGCCGGTTGGATCCCGGTATTGAAGACGTCGCCACTTCGCTCGGCACGCGACCGCTGGCGGTATTTTTCCGCGTGGTGTTGCCGCAGCTCAAATTGGCGATTTGGGGCGGTTCGCTACTGATCGCACTGCATTTGCTGGCCGAGTACGGCCTGTATGCGATGATCCGCTTTGATACCTTCACCACCGCCATTTTCGATCAGTTCCAGTCCACCTTTAACGGCCCGGCGGCCAATATGCTGGCCGGGGTACTGGTGCTGTGCTGTCTGGGGTTACTGATGCTGGAGGCCGCCAGCCGCGGTCGGGCGCGTTACGCCCGCGTCGGTTCCGGCAGTGCGCGCAGTCAAACGGCCTATCGCCTTGGCCCCCTCGCTACCCTGTTCGGCCTGCTGCTGCCCCTGATTCTCACCGCCTTGGCGCTGGGCGTGCCCTTTATTACGCTGGCCCGCTGGCTGACCCTGGGAGGGCTCGAAGTATGGCGCAACGCCGAACTGCTGCCGGCATTGCTGCAAACGCTGTCACTGGCCGCCAGCGGGGCGTTGTTGATCACCCTGTGCGCCATCCCGATGGCCTGGCTGTCGGTACGCTACCCGGCCCGATTGTATCGGGTGCTGGAAGGCTGCAATTACGTCACCAGTTCGCTGCCCGGCATTGTGGTGGCGCTGGCGCTGGTGACCATCACCATTCACAACTTCCGGCCTATTTATCAGACTGAAATCACTCTGCTGCTGGCCTATTTGCTGATGTTTATGCCACGCGCCCTGATCAACCTGCGCGCCGGTATTGCTCAGGCCCCGGTAGAACTGGAAAATGTGGCCCGCAGCCTTGGCCGCTCACCGGCACAGGCGCTGTGGAGCACTACACTGCGTCTGGCCGCACCGGGTGCCGCCGCCGGTGCGGCACTGGTATTCCTGGCAATATCCAATGAGCTGACCGCGACGCTGCTGCTGGCCCCCAACGGCACCCGTACGTTGGCTACCGGCTTCTGGGCGCTGACCAGCGAAATTGACTATGTGGCGGCCGCGCCCTACGCCCTGATTATGGTGGCATTGTCTCTGCCACTGACCTGGCTTCTTTATTCTCAATCCAAACGTACGGCGGGACTATGAGCACGCTTGAACTGCAAGGCATCGGTAAATCCTATAACTCGGTCAAGGTGCTGGAGCATGTTGACTTGCAAGTCGAACAGGGCAGCCGCACCGCGATTGTCGGCCCTTCCGGCTCGGGAAAAACCACCCTGCTGCGTATCATTGCCGGTTTTGAAATACCGGACAGCGGCCAGGTGATGCTGCAGGGCCAGCCGATGGCCAACGGCAACGGCTGGGTACCGGCACACCTGCGTGGTATAGGTTTTGTACCGCAGGACGGCGCGTTATTCCCGCACTTTACCGTGGCCGGCAATATCGGTTTCGGCCTGAAAGGCAGCAAGCGTGACAAGCAACTGCGTATTGATGCGCTGATGGAAATGGTGGCGCTGGATCGTCGTCTGGGGGCATTGTGGCCACACGAGCTTTCCGGTGGGCAGCAACAACGAGTGGCCCTGGCTCGCGCCCTGTCTCAGCAGCCCAAGCTGATGTTGTTGGACGAACCCTTCTCCGCGCTCGATACCGGCCTGCGCGCCGCGACCCGCAAAGCCGTGGCGGAGTTGCTGGCCGAAGCCAAAGTTGCCTCGATTCTGGTGACCCACGATCAGACCGAAGCCCTGTCGTTTGCCGATCAGGTAGCAGTGATGCGCAATGGTCGATTGGCGCAGGTTGGACCGCCGCAGGATCTCTATCTGCGCCCGGTGGACGAGCCGACCGCCACCTTTTTAGGTGAAACGCTGGTGCTTTCCGCCGAGCTTGAGCAAGGCTGGGCCGATTGCGTGCTCGGGCGAATTGCCGTGGACGATCGTCAGCGCCGTGGCCCTGCCCGCATCATGCTGCGTCCGGAGCAGATCCAAATCAGCCAGTGCGAGGCACAGCAGCAGAGCCAGGCGATGGTGACCAGTATCGATTTCGCCGGTTTTGTCTCCACCTTAAACCTGCGCATGACCGGCAGTGATACCGCAATCGAGATTAAAACCGTCAGCCGCGAAGGTATTCGCGCCGGTTCTCACGTCAGTCTGAATATCATCGGCCAGGCGCATATCTTTGCCGAGTAATACAGCAAGGGGCGCTTTGGTGCCCCAGCTATTCAGGCCAGTTGGCCAAAGCCGACTTTATTAGCCGTCTACTTCCCCGCCGTTCAGAAAGATAAAACCTATCGCAGCCATCGAGTACGAAAACCCCCTTCATCAACTACGATTAGTCTGTGACCGGTGTAATCATTCGCCCGTCCGGAGATAACCCACAGAGGATTATCATAATTATTCATACTGTTTGAGCCGCTGTTCTTTAATGCGGCTAAGAAAGGTTAATTATGGCACGTACTACCCCCCTCGAACGCTACCGCAATATCGGCATCTCGGCGCACATTGATGCTGGTAAAACCACCACCACCGAGCGGATTCTGTTTTACACCGGGGTCAGTCACAAGCTGGGCGAAGTGCACGACGGCGCCGCCACCATGGACTGGATGGCACAGGAGCAGGAACGCGGGATTACCATTACCTCGGCGGCGACCACCTGTTTCTGGAACGGCATGCAGCATAATTATCCGCAGCATCGCATCAATATTATCGACACCCCGGGGCACGTGGACTTCACCATTGAGGTCGAGCGTTCCATGCGCGTCCTGGACGGTGCGGTGATGGTTTATGACTCGGTGGGCGGCGTACAACCACAGTCAGAAACCGTCTGGCGACAGGCCAATAAATACAAGGTGCCGCGGCTGGCGTTCGTCAATAAAATGGACCGCGTTGGCGCTGACTTTTTCCGCGTGCGCAAAATGATGATCGACCGCCTGAAAGCCAACCCGGTACCGATCGTCATCCCGATAGGTGCCGAAGACCATTTCACCGGCGTGGTGGATTTGGTGCGTATGAAAGCCATCCTGTGGGACGAGGCGTCACAGGGTATGAGCTTCAGCTTTGAAGAGATCCCCGCCGAACTGCGCGATTCCGCACAGGAATGGCGGGACAAAATGATCGAAGCCGCCGCCGAAGGCTCGGAAGAGTTGATGGACAAATACCTCAATCAGGTGCCGTTGAACGAAGAAGAGATCGTCCGTGGTCTACGCCTGCGTACCGTGGCCGGTGAAATCCAGCCAATGCTGTGCGGCTCGGCTTTTCGTAACAAAGGCGTGCAGCGCATGCTGGATGCGGTAATCGAACTGATGCCCTCACCGCTCGACGTTCCGCCAATGGAAGGCCATGACCAGCACGACAATATCGTTATCCGCCGTGCCGCCGATGATGAAAAATTCTCGGCGCTGGCGTTCAAACTGATGACCGACCCCTTCGTCGGCCAGCTAACCTTTGTGCGGGTCTATTCCGGCGTGCTAACCAAAGGCAGCAGCGTCTACAACCCGGTAAAAGACAAGAAAGAGCGCATCGGCCGCATCGTGCAAATGCACGCTAACGATCGCAAGGATGTCGAGGAACTGCACGCCGGTGATATCGCCGCCTGCGTGGGGCTAAAAGACGTCACCACCGGCGATACGTTGTGTGATCCGGCTGCCATCATCACGTTGGAAAAAATGGTCTTCCCGGAACCAGTGATCGCACAGGCGATCGAGCCGAAAACCAAAGCCGACCAGGAGAAAATGGGCATTGCGCTGCAGCGTCTCACCTCCGAAGATCCGTCGTTCCGCGTGCGCACCGATGAGGATTCCGGCCAGACCATTATTTACGGCATGGGCGAATTGCACCTGGAGATCATCGTCGACCGCATGCGCCGCGAGTTTGGTGTGGAAACCACCACCGGCAAACCTCAGGTGTCTTACCGCGAGACTATCCGCAAGCGCGTTACCGATGTGGAAGGCAAGTTTGTGCGCCAGTCTGGCGGTAAAGGCCAGTACGGCCACGTGGTGTTGACGGTTGAACCGAATGAACCGGGCAAAGGCTTCGAGTTTTTAGATGAGATCAAAGGCGGCGTGATCCCGGGCGAGTTTATCCCGGCGGTGAAAAAAGGCCTGCTGGAGGCGCTGAGTAATGGCGTACTGGCCGGTTATCAGGTGGTGGATGTCAAGGTACACCTGACCTTCGGCTCTTACCACGACGTCGACTCTTCGGAACAGGCCTTCCGCATGGCGGCGATCTTCGGCTTCAAAGAAGCCTGCCGCCAGGCCGACCCCGCGATCCTCGAGCCAATCATGTCGGTAGAGGTAGAAACGCCCGAAGACTACGCAGGTAGCGTGATGGGCGACCTGTCTTCACGACGCGGTATGGTACAGGGGATGGAGGATATCCCGGGCGGTGGCGGCAAAGAAATTCACGCCAAGGTACCGCTGTCCGAGATGTTCGGCTATTCCACCACCCTGCGCTCAATGTCTCAGGGGCGTGCTACCTACACCATGGAATTCAGCCACTACGCCGAAGCGCCGCGCAACGTGGCTGAAGAGATCATTCACCACAGTAAAAAATAACCTCATCGCCTGCCGCCCACAGCGGCAGGCTTCACTCTTTCGCGGCCAGAGACACCACCACCGGCTGCGGCTTAATCCGCATCGCGTACACCACCCCGATAATCAGGCAGGCAATACCGCCCAGCGTCAACAGCGGCGGCCAGGCCTGACGCAGCATAAAGGTGTAAGCCAGCCCCGCCAGAATTTCGAAGACAATCAGCGGCCCCACCAACACCGTCGGCAAACGCTGGCTCGCCTCATTCCAGCACAGCGCACCTATCCAGGAACACAGCATGCCGATAGCGATCATCAAGGGCACAAACACCTCCGGCCTTGGCCCAAATGGCAGCGCAAACGCCGGCTGGGTGAGCACCAGTTGGCCGCAGACCAACAGATAACCAACCAGTGCCAGCGGCAAGGTGACCAGGCCCTGCGCGGTCGCCCAGGTAGCAGGCCTTTGGCCAGGGTTTTCCCGTAGCCAACGGGCATTGCGCAGGGGGAACCAGGTCCAGCACGCCACGGCGACCAGCGCCAACCCCAGCCCGCTGGTATAACGCCAGACGTCAACCGGTGCGCTATTGCCCTGCAGTTCGGCAACGTTAACCAGCGCCAGTCCACAGGCGATTAATATCAGCGCCGGTGTCAGCTTGCGCCAGGAGAGTCGCCCGTCGTGCCGGCTGTAAAACAGGTTGGCGGTCACCGAGATCACCACCGGCAGCGTGCCGATAATCATGGTGGATACCGGTGCCCCGGTGCGCTGAATGGCGCTGGCCAGGCACAGGTAATACAACAGGTTACCGATCGCCGTCAGTTTCAGCGCCTCCAGCCAGTCGTTACGCCGTAACTTTTTCAGTCGCCGACGATCCAGCCACGCCAGCGGCAAAGCGATTAAGCCAAAGGCCAGGTAGCGGCCGGTGGACTGTAACGCCGCCGGATATTCCGGGATCAGCACCGGGCCAACAAAAATCAAGCCCCACATCAACCCCGCAGACAGGGCAAATAACACGCCAGCAAACATAGTGACTCCATCAGAACCCGTGAATAAAACCTGGGGTCAGGCTAGCCGACTTTGGCGAAGGAATATTGTAGCAGGTTGCTGTTTTAGCGGGCCGTGACCTGTTTTTGGTAACGCACTGGCGTGACACCGTAACGGTTAGCGAAAGCCCGCGTCAAATGAGCCTGATCGGTTAGCCCCGCCGCCACCGCCACTTGCGCCGCGGGCATACCGCGCCCCAGCATCTGTTTGGCCTGTGACAGACGGATCGCCATCAGCATCTGTTGAGGGGATACATGGTATTCGGCTTTGAATTTACGTTGGAAATGATAGGGGCTGAGGGAAACCAGTGCCGCCAACTGATCCAACGTAATGACGGTGGCGAAGTTATCCTGCAGATAGCTTTTGACGATATCAAAACGGTGCGCCGCTTCCGCCTTCAGCGGCCGGGCGGCCTGAATATGCGGGCGGAAAATGGCCACCACCTGCAGTAACAGGTGGTCAATGGTCAGTGCGTCATCGGCTTGCCACAGTGCCGCCAGCGTGGTCGATAATTGCTGTGCCGCCAGTGGATCCTGGCGTACCGCATCGGTGAACCAGAACCCCTGCTCGCCGGACAACCGCTCCAGCGTGGCCGGCTCCAGATAAAGCATACGGTAATTCCAGCCACCGGCGGTTTCTGCCTCGCCGGTATGCAGCTCATCAGGATTCATCAGCACCAGTGAACCCGGTGCCGCCCGATGTTGCGCCCCACGATAGCGAAAACGCTCAGCGCCAAAATCGACGGTACCTATGGCAAAGGCATCATGAGTGTGCGGTTCGAAGGCATAACGTTCAATATGAGCGTGATAAAGCTCTACGCCCGGCACCTGCGATAACTGCCGGAACTGCGCGCTGTCTTTTTCAAAGGGAAACTGTTGTGGAACACCCTGCACCCGTACCACCCTGCTTCAATGTTGCTCGTGGCTGTATGATAGTCAAAGCGGCGAGGTTTGAGTAGTGGCGCACGCGGTGCTCTGGACGCTGCTGCTCATTGCGCGTAGGGTATTTTATCCAGCGTCTGGTGCCTGCAAGTCAGCGCCGACCTGTTGATTATCCCACCACAGAGTGGGAAACCGTCTTTAACCCCCCTGAAAGTAAGAGGCAACAATGTATCCAGATACTCAACTCTATATCGACGGACAATGGCGCAACGCAGTTGCCGGCAAAACCACGCCGGTCACCAACCCCGCTACCGATGAGGTGATTGGCAGCGTGGCACACGCCACCAGCGCCGATCTCGATCTGGCGCTGGCTGCGACCGAACGCGGTTTTAAAGTCTGGCGTGAAACCTCCGCTTACCAGCGGGCAAACCTGATGCGTAAGGCCGCTGCACTGTTTCGTGAGCGGGCGGAGCAAATCGCCACGATCATGAGCCAGGAACAGGGCAAACCGGTGGCGCAGGCCAAGGTCGAAATTCTTAACTCGGCAGACGTAATAGACTGGTTTGCCGGTGAAGCCAGCCGCACCTACGGCCAGATCATCCCGTCCCGCAGCCGGAACGTTCAGCAGCAAACCCTGAAACTGCCGGTGGGGCCGGTTGCCGCATTTACCCCGTGGAACTTCCCGATTAACCAGATCGTGCGCAAGCTGTCCGCCGCGCTGGCCGCGGGTTGCTCAATCATCATCAAAGGGCCGGAAGAAACCCCGGCCTCACCGGCAGAGCTGATCAGAGCCTTTGCCGACGCGGGCGTTCCCGCTGGCGTGATCGCGCTGGTGTACGGTACCCCGGCGGAAATTTCAGAATATCTGATCCCGCATCCGACCATTCGCAAGATCTCGTTCACCGGTTCAACCCGCGTCGGCAAGCATCTGGCGGCACTGGCCGGTCAGCATATGAAAAAAGCCACCATGGAGCTGGGCGGTCATGCACCGGTATTGATTTTTGACGATGCCGACCTCGATGCGGCCGCCAAAGAGTTGGCACTGGCCAAGTTCCGTAACGCCGGGCAGGTGTGCATTGCCCCGACCCGTTTCCTGATCCAGCAAGGCGTTTATGAAGCATTTGTCGAGAAATTCACCGCCGCGGTGCGTGAAATCAAAATGGGTAACGGTTTGCAGGAAGGCGTGACCATGGGACCCATGGTGCTGCAACGCAGCGTGGACGCCATTGAGGTCTTCGTGAAGGATGCTATCGCCGAGGGCGCCAAAGCCACTACCGGCGGCAAGCGCGTGGCCGGCCCCGGCAATTTCTTTGAGCCGACGGTGTTACGCGACGTGCCGCTGAGTGCCCGGGCAATGTCGGAAGAACCCTTTGGCCCGGTCGCCCTGCTGCGTCCGTTCGCGACCTACGAGGAAGCCATTGCCGAAGCCAATCGCCTGCCTTACGGTCTGGCGGCCTATGCCTACAGCCGCAGTATCGCTACGGTAACGGCATTGGGGCGTGATGTGGAAAGCGGCATGCTGAGCATCAACCATATCGGTTTCGGCCTGCCGGAAACGCCGTTTGGCGGGGTGAAAGACTCCGGTCACGGTACCGAAGGCGGCAGCGAAGCGATTGAATCCTATCTGGAAACCCGCTTTGTCACCGTCGCCGGTCGATAATTAACACAGGCAACGACCAATGCCCCGTTTTATACGGGGCATTTTTTTCAACCAACCTTATCGAATAACACTCGCGCTGCCGGGGTTAAGCCCAGCATATGAATGCAGGCATGCACCATGCCCGGTAACCGCTCACAACGTACCGCTACCCCATCCTCCCGCAGCCGCTGCGCATAATGCTCAGCCTCATCGCGTAACGGATCGTACTCGCAGCTAAGAATGGTCGCCGGAGGCAGCCGCCGCAACGTCGCGGCATGCAAGGGTTCCGCATAAGAGGCGGACTTCTCAGCCCCTTCAACCAGATAATGGCCCCAACAAAACTCCATTACTTCTTTCGTCAAGAAGTAACCCTGCGCGTACGTTTTGTAGCTGACCGTATCCATCGCACGGCTTAACGCCGGATACAGCAATAGCTGATGCTCAATAGACGGGCCACCCCGGTCACGGGCCAACAGCGCAACGGCGGCCGCCAGATTGCCCCCGGCGCTGTCACCGCCAATTGCCATCCGCGAGGCATCGATCCCCCACTTATCGGCCCGTTCAACCACTCCGCACAGCGCCTGATACACATCCTCCAACGGCCGTGGATAAGGGTGCTCCGGTGCCAGTCGGTAATCGACCGACAGGATCAGCCGCCCGCTAGCGTTAGCCAGCGCCTGACAAGGTCGGTCATACAAGGCCAGCGACCCCAGGCACCAGCCGCCGCCGTGGGCGTATAGCATCGCAGGCATCGGTTCATCCGCTGCCGCACCCAGGGGCATATAGGCGCGAATGGCGATCTCATGGCCGTCATTGGCGGTCACCTGCCCATCCCTGACACCGCCGCTGGCTTCACCCTCGCCCTGCAATGCCAACAACCCGGCCTCTGTGGCGGCGCGCATCTCCGCCAGGGATGACGGTGCTGCGGCCCCCGCCGTTTGTGCCAGAAAACGGGCAATCTGTGGATCAAGCGACATCACTGACTCTCCAGCAAGAAAGGCACCACCAGGGCGATAAATGCCTCATAGCACTCTTCGGTAATGAAATGACCGCAGTCGGCGACCGTCTCACCGCGCAGATTAACGGCGTTATCCCGTAAGGTGACAAAGGGCGCGTCACCGGTTGCATGTTCCGCACCAATGGTCATCACCGGCATGTTGAGCGGGTTTTCGGCACGGCGCTGGTTTTGCCGGATGGTTTCCGGAATGGCGCGGTAGTAGTCAAATCCGGCCCGCAGGCTGCCCGGTGCCGAATAGGCAGCGATGTAAGTTTCCGCCGCCACCCTGTCACGCCGGTAGGACCAGCGGTTAAAGATATAGCTGAGATACTCCCTCTCACGCCCTAACGTCAACGCCTCCGGCAGGTCTGCCAGTTGGTTGAACATGAAGTGCCACAAGAAAATATTTTGCTCCGCCGGCACAAAAATCGGCGGTGCCGGGGCCAACCCCGGGATCACCGCTTCCGTCAGTACCAGTCCCGTTACCGCCTGCGGAAAATCGCTCGCCATCGCATAACCGATCCACATGCCAATATCATGACCAACCAGTTGATAACGTGGATGACCCAGTTGCAGCATGGTCTGGTGTAACGTGGCGGCCACGCTGCCGGTGTCATAACCGCCGCAAGGCTTGTCGGAATCGCCAATGCCCGGCGGATCCACGGCTATAGCCTTAAAGCCTGCCGCCGCCAGCGCCTGCATCACATGCCGCCAGGTGTACCAGGTTTGCGGCCAGCCGGGGATCAGCAATACCGGCTGTCCCTCGCCAAGCGTCACACAGTGAATACGGTTGCCATTTACCCGCGCATAGACGTGTTCGGGTTCAGGTCCATTCAGCATGGGCCCGTTATTTTGCAGTGTCATTGGTGTTCTCCGTGGTGAAATAGTCTGGCTTAACGCAGGCCAAGCAAGGCATTGATTTGTTGTTGGTCAACCGGCGCACCGGCAAAATCATCAAACACCTTGTCGGTGACGTTGATGATGTGGTCACGAATAAAGGCGGCACCTTCACGTGCGCCATCCTGCGGATGTTTCAGGCAGCATTCCCATTCCAGCGTCGCCCAACCGGCGTATCCATGCTGGGTCAGCCGCGAGAAAATGCCTTTGAAATCCACCTGACCGTCCCCCAACGAGCGAAAACGCCCGGCGCGATCGCTCCACGACTGATAGCCCCCGTAAATGCCCTGTCGCCCGGTCGGGTTGAACTCGGCGTCCTTGACGTGGAACATGCGGATGAAGTCCTTATAAATATCGATGTAATCCAGATAGTTCAGCTGTTGCAGCACGAAGTGACTCGGGTCGAACAGGATCTGGCAGCGCGGGTGGCCCCCGACGCGCTGATGGAACATTTCGAAGGTCACGCCGTCGTGCAGGTCTTCACTGGGGTGAATTTCATAACACAGGTTTATCCCTTGCTCATCGCAGGCATTGAGCACCGGCAGCCAACGTTTCGCCAGTTCATCGAACGCCGTTTCGATCAGCCCCGCCGGACGCTGCGGGAATGGGAACAAATAGGGCCAGGCCAGCGAACCGGAAAAGGTGCCCATCTCACTCAGCCCCAGCCGTGCAGAGGCTTTGGCGGCCAACAGCAGCTGCTGATGTGCCCACTCGCCACGTGCCTGCGGGTTGCCATGCAGTTCCGGTGGCGCAAAGCTGTCGCACAGTGCGTCATAGGCCGGGTGCACCGCCATCAACTGGCCAAAAATATGGGTCGTCAGTTCACTGACCACCAGCCCGTGATCTGCCAGCATGCCGACCAGATCGTCGCAATAGGTTTGGCTTTCTGCGGCGGTGGCCAAATCAAACAGGCGACGGTCCCACGCCGGGATTTGCAGCGCTTTAAAACCGGTTTTCGCCGCCCAGTGGGCGATAGCCGGCAGACTGTTAAAGGGGGCGGCATCGTCACTGAACTGTGCCAGATGCAGGCTTGGACCTTTCATGGTTTTCATCCTAAACTCCAATTTGTTGTCGATTGACAAACAATAGGCTTAAATGAATCTCTCAGCAAGCGAATTTTAAAAACTCGTTGGTATTACAGTGGATTTAAGCGATCCTGTTTCACAGAGCAACAGGTTAACAGGAGTAGAGGAATGGCAGGCAGACCGCGCGAATTCGACCGCGAACAAGCGTTACTGAAAGCACGCGACCTATTCTGGCGTCAGGGATATGAAGGCACTTCACTGTCGGATTTGGTCGCCGAACTGGGCATTGCCTCCGCCCGTATTTATAAGGCGTTTGGCTCGAAAGAGTTACTGTTCCGCGAAGCGGTGGCCAGCTACGAAAGCCATGAGGGTGGCTTTGCCGATCGCGCATTCAGCGAGGAAAGCAGCGTTCGCGCGGCGATAAAACGCCTGTTGAACGACGCGGTGATGCTCTACAGCCGCGCGGACCTGCCGCAAGGCTGCATGGTGGTCTCTTCCGCCGCCAGCGTCAGCGACGAAAACAGCGGCATCAAAGACTGGCTGGCAGAGCACCGCCTGCAACGTACCCAGGGGATTATTGACCAACTTCGTGCCGCCATAGCCACCGGTGAATTACCACCACAGACCGATGCTGATGCCCTCGGTGACTATTTTGCCGCCTTCCTGCACGGTTTGTCGGTACAGGCGCGCGATGGCGTCAGCCGACCCCGGTTAGAAGCTGCGGTCAAGATTGCGCTATTGGCGCTGGAAAGCGGCGGTTAATCATTCCGGCAAATCAAATATCACCAGGGTGCCGTAGCTACCTGCCAGCACCCGGTGAGGCACACCGGCCGCGGCCTGATACAGTTGCCCGGCATTCACCCTAATCTCTTCGCCCTGCACTTCAATCCGTAGTTGCCCGGAGATCACCAGTAACCCCTCGTGGTAGTCATGAACTTCATCGACAATCTCGCGCTGATCCATCCGTAATACTTTGATATTCGCTGGGCCGACGCGCCCAAGCACGCTGGATCGCCATGCCTGGGGTAAATCGGCGGCCAACGCAGTGAGATCGAATAATGACATAAGGGCTTCGTCCGTAAGCAGCACCATCGCTGCCACGGCAATTTACCTTCTCACGCGCCAACGGCTAAATAACCATTGATTTTAACCTATAGCCAAACGGCTCACACCGGCACCCGGCGGCTGATTTCCACCACCTGGTCGCTCGGCAAATAATAGTAATCCGTCACGTGCATACCGTTACGCACCATCAGCGAAAAAATGTTGCGTTGCCAGGCCGGCAATCTGTCGTTGGCTTCACGGCGCACCACGCTTTCATGCCCCAGATAATAGGTGGCATCACCAAAGTTCAACCCGGTCTTTTGTGCCTCGGCATGCTGCAACAAACGGGGAATATGGGGCCGTTCCATAAAACCATAGCTCGCCACACCACACCAAAATCCTGGCGACTGTTGTCGCATCACCAGCCGTTCAGCGTTTGCCACCCGGGGCTCGTTAACAATCATGATATGCAGCGCCAACACATTGGCATGCAGCGACCCGTTACGTTTGACGTGCCATTTCATCACCGGCGGCGTGCCGCTCAGGGTGCGGGTAAGAAAGATGGCGGTGCCCGGAACCCGGGGGATTTTCTGCTGTTCGAGATGGGCCAGAAAATCCGCCAGCGGCACAGCCTTTTCGCCCAAGGTACGGGAAGCCGCGATCACCCCGCGATGCCAGATTAGCATCACGCCATACACCAGGGTGGCCAGCAACAGCGGTACGTACCCGCCCTGCATCACCTTGCTGAGGTTGGCCAACAGGAAGCTGAGGTCGACGATAAAGAAACCGCCGGCCACCAGCAGGCTGGCAATCGTTCCCCAGCGCCACACCTCACGCATCGCCACAAACAGCAACCCGGTCGTCATGATCATGGTGAGCGAAACCGCAATGCCGTAAGCGGCGGCCAAATTATCGGAGGATTTGAAGAACACGGTCAGAAACACCGTCACCGCCATCAGCAGCCAGTTGATGGCACCGATGTAAATTTGCCCATAACTCTCTTCGGTGGTCTGCTTGACCCGCAGGCGTGGCAGCCAACCCAGCTGGATCGCCTGGCGGGTCATGGAAAAGGCCCCACTGATGATCGCCTGACTGGCGATAATGGTGGCCAGGGTCGCCAAAATCACCAGCGGAATTTGCAGCACCGGCGGACACAAGCGGAAAAAGATATTTTGGGTGACGTCAGCACCGGACAGGATCAGCGCGGCCTGCCCGGCATAGTTCAGTAACAGACTGGGAAAAACGATGCCAAACCAGGCGAGCCAAATCGGTTTTTTACCAAAGTGCCCCATGTCAGCGTACAGCGCTTCTGCCCCGGTCACGCAGAGGAAAACGCCGCCCAACACCAGGAAGCTGGTTAACCCGTTAGAGAAGAGAAATCGGACGCCGTACAGCGGGTTCAACGCCATCAAGACGGCCGGATGCTGAATAATGCCCCAGATGCCCAGAGCGGCGATAGAGAAAAACCACAGCGCCATGATCGGCCCAAAAACTTTGCCGATGCGCGCGGTGCCCAACGGCTGAATGGCGAACAGGCTGATCAGGATCACCACCGCCGCCGGCAAGATATAGGGCTGCGATTCGGGCAACACGATGTTCAGCCCTTCCAGTGCTGACAGCACCGAGATCGCCGGGGTGATGGCCCCATCGCCGTAGATCAGCGCCGCACCAAACAGGCCGGCGAACACCACCATTGGCCGGATTTTTTTCTTACTCACCAACAACGACATCAGCGCCATGATGCCGCCTTCGCCACGGTTATCGATACGCATCGCGAACATGGCGTATTTCAGCGAAGTGACTATCACCAGCGTCCAGAAAATCAGCGACAGCAGGCCGAGGATCACCGGCGGGGACGGCGCATCTCCGGAGAGAAACAGCACGGTTTTCAGGGTATACAGCGGGCTGGTGCCAATATCGCCGAACACCACCCCCAGTGCGCCGCCGGCCAGCAGCGGCAGGCTCATTTTAGGCGTCTGTTCCGGTTCGTTCCCTGTGGTCATTGTGAGCTCCTGACTAAGCCATTAGGATATCATCAGGATAGTCAATTCAGGCAGTTAGCGTGAGTCCTTTATTGGCCTATTGCACTCAGGCCCCGGCCTCGTTGAGCAACCAGCGTTGCAGGTTCAGACCCTCCGGCGACAGTTCAGTGTCCTGCCTTACGCACAGGTAATAATCTCGGCCGTCATCAATCGCCAGGTCAAACAACTTAACCAATTCACCGCTGTTGAGATAAGGCACGATCAACGGTTCACGCATCAGGGCGCAGCCCAAACCCGCCTGCACCGCCGCCAGCGTCAGCAAGCCATCTTCAAACATCGGGCCGGTACTGCGCAGCGGCCGCCGGACTCCGGCCAACTGAAACCATTGCATCCAGGTGGTGCGTTCTTCGTCATGCAGCAGCGGCAGTGGCGAAAGCTGATCCGGCGTGTCCAACAACCCGTGCAACTTGATAAACCCCCGGCTGCATACCGGTACCATTTTGCCGGACATCAGTTTTTCGCTGCGATAACCGGTCCATTGCCCGGCGCCAAAACGAATCGAAATATCGGCGGCGTCACTGAGGTAATTACGGTGGTTGGCGTACACCACATTGATGTCGATATCCGGGTTCTCGCGCAGAAATCCGTGCAAGCGCGGAATAAACCAGCCCATGCCGAACAACGGGATCAGGCTGATGGTGACCTGCCGGGAAGCCGATTGCTCGCGCACCTGCTCGGTTGCCTGACGCAATACGTTAAACGCCGAGCGGATCGAGCGGTAATAATCCCGTCCTTCGTTTCGCAAGATCAGGTTACGGCCCTGCCGCTCAGTCAGCGGCATTTGCAGAAAGGCCTCCAGCATTTTGAGTTGATGACTGACCGCCGACGGGGATATCGCCAGCTCTTTGGCGGCAGCGGTAATGCTGCCCAGGCGAGCGATAGCCTCAAACGCCCGCACTGCACGCAGCGGTGGATCGTTAGGCAAGGCGGTGACGCATTGTTCTGTTTTTTTCATATGTTGACTATTTTGGTTAAATATCAGTGACGATTTAAAATTAATATACAAATAAATCAATAAATTAAAAACACACATTTTTTGTATAAGAAATTATATTTCCGTATTTTACAATTTTCTTTAACTCTCTACTCTGAGCTCCCTGAATCATTATTTTTCGGGACTCTCCCTATGGATACGCTGGTACAGCAGACCGTCAACGGACTGATGCTCGGCAGCATTTATGCGTTGATCGCCCTGGGTTACACCATGGTGTACGGCATTCTGCGTATTATCAATTTTGCCCACGGCGATGTGCTGATGGTCGGCGCGCTGAGCGCTCTGTCCACCCTCGGCGTGTTGCAACATCATTTCCCTGGTCTGTCACCTTACATCATGCTGTTGCTGGCGGCGCTGGTAGCCATGGCGGTCTGCGCGCTGGTGTCGATGAGCATTGAACGGCTGGCCTACCGCCGCCTGCGGAATGCCCCGCGTCTGGCACCGCTGATCAGCGGGATTGGCGTATCACTGCTGCTGCAAACGCTGGCGATGCTGATCTGGTCGCGCAACCCGTTAATGTTCCCGCAACTGCTGCCAATGTCACCTATCGCCCTGACCCAGGGTAGCGCCGAACACGTACCCGCCGTGATCACCGGTACCGGTATCGCCACGCTGGTGGTCGCGGTGCTGGTGATGGCCGGGTTGCTGTGGCTGGTCGAGCACTCTCGCTTTGGCCGCGCCATGCGCGCCACGGCAGAAAACCCGCAGGTCGCCGGCCTGATGGGCATCGATCCCAACCGCATCATCATTCTGACCTTTGCCCTCGGTGGCGCGCTGGCGGCCGTGGCGGGCATCATGATGGCCAGCAACTATGGCAATGCCGGTTTCTCCATGGGCTTCTTACCCGGCATCAAGGCCTTTACTGCTGCCGTACTGGGCGGTATCGGCAACCTGCGCGGTGCAATGCTCGGCGGATTATTGCTGGGGTTGTTTGAAGCGCTGGGCACCGGTTATCTCGGCGAACTGACCGGCGGCACCTTCGGCAGTAACTATCAGGACGTATTTGCCTTCCTGATATTGATTGCCGTGTTGGTATTGCGCCCATCCGGGCTGTTGGGCGAACGCGTCGCCACCCGCGCCTGAGGACATAAAATGACTATTCTGACCGAGACTCTGCACACCGCCTCCCCGCACCGCGCCAGACTTGGCGTGGCTCTGTTTATGCTCGGCCTGCTGCTGGCCCCCTGGGTGGCCGGATCCGTCGGCGGTAACTATTGGGTGCGGGTGATCGACTTCGCGCTGCTGTATCTGATGCTGGCACTGGGTCTGAACATTGTGGTCGGCCTCACCGGCCTGCTGGACATGGGATTTATCGCTTTTTACGCGGTCGGCGCTTATCTGACCGCACTGCTTTCATCCCCGCACCTCACTCAACAATTTCCGCTGCTGTTGCAGTGGTTCCCGCAGGGGCTGCATCTGTCGATTCTGTTGTTGATCCCACTGGCCGCGTTGCTGGCGGCGCTGTGCGGCATTCTGCTGGGTGCACCCACGCTGCGGCTGCGTGGGGACTATCTGGCGATCGTCACGCTGGGCTTCGGTGAGATCGTACGTATTTTGATGCGTAACCTGGATCGCCCGCTCAACATCACCAACGGCCCAAAGGGGATTTCCGCTATCGATCCGGTCACGCTGTTCGGACTGAAGTTTTCCGGTATGCATTCGTGGTTTGGCATCCGTTTTTCATCCCTGTATCTCTATTACTACCTGTTCGCCGCCCTGCTGTTGCTGATCCTGTTTATCTGCCTGCGCCTGCAGCATTCGCGGGTTGGCCGCGCCTGGACCGCCGTTCGCGAAGATGAAGACGCGGCACGGGCGATGGGCATTAATACCCGCAACTTCAAACTGCTGGCTTTCGCCATCGGCGCCACCTTTGGCGGTGTTGCCGGTGCGCTGTTTGCGGCGTTTCAGGGCTTTGTCTCACCGGAATCCTTCACCCTGCAAGAGTCGATTGCCGTATTGGCGATGGTGGTGTTGGGCGGTATGGGCCACATACCCGGCGTGATCCTCGGCGCATTGCTGCTGGCTGCCCTGCCAGAACTGCTGCGCAGCACCATGGGCCCCCTGCAACAGACGCTATTCGGCCAGGTGTGGATTGACCCCGAGATTATTCGCCAACTGTTCTATGGGCTGGCGCTGATCCTGGTGATGCTGTATCGCCCGGCGGGCCTGTGGCCGGCACGTCATCAACCGGGAGCCGCCTCATGACACCACTTCTCACACTCAGTCACGTCAGTAAACGCTTTGGCGGGCTGACCGCGGTGGATGACGTCAGCATCAGTATTCGTCAGGGCGAGATCTACGGGTTGATCGGCCCAAATGGTGCGGGCAAAACCACCTGTTTCAACCTGATTACCGGCCTGTATCGTGCCGACAGCGGCGAGTTTCGCCTGCAGGACCGCCGCTACAAGCCGCAGGCCATCGACAAGGTGGCACAGGCCGGTATCGCCCGCACCTTCCAGAACCTGCGGTTGTTTAATGAAATGAGCGTCCTGGAAAACGTGATGGTTGGTTGCCATCTGCGCACCCGCAACGGTCTGTGGGCGGCGATTTCACGCCATCGGCGCGCCCGCGAGGAAGAACAAGCCACGCGGGAGAAATCTAACGCGCTGCTGGAGTACGTCGGCATCAGTCAGTTCGCCCATTACCGCGCCGGCGATCTTTCCTATGGCCACCAGCGCCGCTTAGAGATCGCCCGAGCCTTGGCCACCGAACCTAAATTACTGGCGCTGGATGAACCGGCAGCCGGCATGAACGCCGCCGAGAAGGTGGCGCTACGCGAGCTGCTGCAACGTATCCGCGAGAGTGGCAAAACCCTGTTGTTGATCGAACACGACGTCAAACTGGTGATGGGACTGTGCGATCGCCTGACGGTGCTCGACTACGGCAAAGTGATCGCCGAAGGCGAACCAGCACAGGTACGGCGCGAACCGGCGGTGATCCGCGCTTATCTGGGAGGGGCGGCCCATGTCTGAACCCTTATTGGCAGTCAAACAGTTAAAAGTGTCTTACGGTGGCATTCATGCGGTTAAAGGCATTGATTTCACAGTAAACAGCGGCGAACAGGTGACCTTGATCGGTGCCAACGGTGCAGGCAAAACCTCCAGCCTGCGTGCGCTAACCGGCCTGCAACCGTTCGAAGGGGAAATCCTGTTCGACGGGCGTTCTATTCGCGGTATGCCACCACATCGCTTATTGCAACAGGGCCTGGTGATGGTCCCGGAAGGACGCGGTATTTTCGCCCGTATGACGGTGCTGGAAAACCTGCAGCTTGGTGCCTATTCACGCCATGACAAACCGGCAGTACGCCAGGATCTGGAGCAGGTTTGCACTCTTTTTCCGCGTCTGCGTGAACGGCTGCAACAGCAGGCCGGGCTGCTCTCCGGCGGTGAACAACAGATGGTGGCCATCGGCCGGGCGTTACTCAGCCGTCCGCGCCTGTTGGTGCTGGATGAACCCTCGATGGGTTTGGCACCGATCGTGGTTGAAGCCATTTTTGAAGTCATCAAAAGCCTTTCTCGTGACGGTGTCACGCTGCTTTTGGTGGAACAAAATGCCCGACTGGCACTGGCATCTACGGATCGTGCCTATGTGCTGGACAGCGGCAGTCTGAGCCACTGTGGCCGCTCTGCCGACATGCTGGATGATGAAAAAATCAAACAAGCCTATTTGGGCGAATAACCGTTTTTACTTTTAATCACACCGGGAGTTTTACATGAACAAGATAACTCGCTTCAAGCCGTTGGCGCTGGCCGCCGCCGTTCTGGCCAGCCTGGGCGCGGCATCGCCGGTTCTGGCCGATGAAACTATTCTGATCGGGCTGGCAGGCCCACTGACCGGCCCTTCCGCCCGTATTGGCAAGGATTTGGAGAATGGCGCGCAGTTGGCGATCGCCGATGTCAACGCCCAGAAACCGACGCTGAAAGGCCAGCCGGTCACTTTTAAACTGCTGTCCGAGGACGATCAGTCCGATCCGCGTACCGCCGTTGCGGTAGCCCAACGCCTGGTGGACGAAGGCGTCGCCGGCGTGGTCGGCCACTGGAATACCGGTACCAGCATTCCGGCGGCCCGCATTTACCACGACGCCGGTATTGCTCAGGTCGCGCCGGTCGCCACCGGCCACGGCTATACTCAACAAGGGTTCGATACCAGCTTCCGCGTGATGGGCCATGATGACGACGGCGGTAATTATGCCGGTGAATATGCGGTCAAGGTACTGAAAGCCAAACGCATTGCGGTGATTGACGATCGCACTGCGTTCGGCCAGGGGCTGGCGGATGAGTTTATCAAGTCACTGGCGGCTCAGGGCGTCCAACCGGTCGCGCGGGAGTATGTCGACGACAAGACCGTTGATTTCAGTGCGGTGCTGACTACCCTGCGCAGCAAGAACGCCGATCTGATCTTCTTCGGCGGTGTGGACTCGCAGGCCGCCCCGCTGGCCCGCCGCATCAAACAACTGGGGATGAACACCCCACTGATGGGCGCCGGTGGTTTTGTCAGCCAGACTTTCCTGACGCTGGCGCAGAAAGAAGGTGAAGGCGTGGTGGCACTGGAACCGGGCCTGCCGCTGGAACAGATGCCGGGCGGCAAGGCTTTTGAGCAGGCCTACCGTGACCGCTACAAAACCCATATCGAACTGCATGCACCGTTCGCCTACGACGCCACCCGGGTATTGATTGCCGCCATCGAGCAGGCGGGGTCCGCCGATCCGGCCGATTATCTGCCGAAGCTGCGCGCCATTCATTATCAGGGCGTCACCGGCAGCATTGCATTCGACGCACAGGGCAACCTGCAACAGCCGAGCTTCACCCTTTACCGGGTGGTTGACGGCAAATGGCAGCCGCAAAGCGTACTGGGCGGCGCAAAAGCACCATAACCATCCGCAAGGCAATGAGGAGCAAGGCAATGAGCGAAGCAAAAAACGAATTGGGTATTCTGGCCCGGCGCCGTATAGAGGCGGAAATCATCAAGCCAATCTACCAAATCCTGGTGCGTGAGATCGGCAAAGAGCGAGCGCAGGCGGTGATAGGCGAAGCCATCGAAAACGCGGCCATTGAGGCCGGTAAAAACTTTGCCGCGCAGGAGCCGAATGGCGCTGATTTGCAGAGTTTCGCCGCCTTGCAGTACCTGTGGGAAAAAGACGATGCGCTGCAGGTGAAGGTGATCAACCAGGATCCGCAGCATTTCGACTATGATGTCACCCGCTGCCGTTATGCCGAGATGTACCACCAGATGGGGCTGGGCGAAATCGGCCACCTGCTGTCCTGTGCCCGCGACAGCCAGTTTATCGTCGGCTATGCGCCGGATGTCGAGCTGCAGCGCACCCAGACCATTATGTCCGGCGCGTCCTGCTGCGATTTCCGCTACACCGCCAAATCGCAGGGAGAGAAAAAATGACGCCTCAGGTAAATGGCGAACGCCTGTGGCAAAGCCTGCTCGACATGGCACAGTTCGGCGCCATCCCGAAAGACGGCGTCACCCGCCTGGCGCTGAGCGAAGAAGACCGTCAGGCACGTGACCAATTGCGTGACTGGGCGAAGGAAGCCGGTTGCAGCGTACGGGTTGATCGCATGGGCAATATGTTTCTACGCCGTGAGGGTACTCGCCCGGAGTTGGCACCGGTAATTACCGGTTCTCACGTTGACTCCCAGCCCAACGGCGGCCGTTTCGACGGAATTTATGGCGTGCTGGCCGGTCTGGAAGTGATCCGCACCCTTAACGATCGCCAGATCGCCACCGAACGAGCGCTGGAAGTGGTCAACTGGACCAACGAGGAAGGTGCACGTTTTGCTCCGGCGATGATTTCCTCCGGGGTGTTTGCCGGGGTGTTCGACCTGGTTTATGGCCTGTCGCGCAGCGATGCACAAGGCATCAGTCTCGGTGAGGCGTTGCAGCAGATTGGCTACGCCGGTGAACACCCGGTGGGTGGCATGCCGATCCACGCCGCCTTTGAGCTGCATATTGAGCAAGGCCCGATCCTCGAGGCGGAAAACATTGAGATTGGCATAGTGACTACCGCGCAAGGTCAACGCTGGTATGAGCTGGAAATCACCGGTTTTAGCGCCCATGCCGGTACCACGCCGATGGATCGCCGTCGTGACGCCCTGCTCGGTTTCGCCACTCTGGTTACGGCAGTCAATACCATCGGCAAGAATTTCATGCCGGACGCACGTGCCACCGTGGGTATGGCTCAAATTACGCCCAATTCACGCAACGTGGTCCCAGGCAAAGTGTTCTTCAGCGTTGAGTTCCGCCACCCGCAAGAGGCGGTGCTGGAACAGATGGAACAACAGCTGCTGGCGGCGGTGGCCGAGGTCGGTACCCAGGGGCTGAGCGCCAGTGCCGAGCGCATCTTCCAGTATCAACCCATTCGCTTTGATCGGGGCTGTATCGACAGCGTCCGCCAGGCAGCACTGGCGCTGGGCTATTCGCACCGTGATATGGTTTCCGGTGCCGGACACGACGCCTGCTACCTGAGTCGGGTGGCACCTACGGCGATGATTTTCATTCCCTGCGTGGAGGGTATCAGCCACAACGAACTGGAAAACATCTCGCCTGCGTGGGCGACCGCCGGGGCCAACGTGTTGCTTAACGCGCTGCTGACGCAAACCCACGCCTGACCCCGCAGCCCCGGTGAATCGGCCGGGGCCTGGAAAAAAATATTCAACAAACTGGTTGAATATTAGCCCGCCTGTTCTATATTCAACCATATGGTTAAATTATCTTCCTCACAGCTGGACGCCATTTTTCGTGCACTTTCCGACCCGACGCGGCGCGCGATCCTGCGTACCCTGGCCGGTGGTGAGCACAGCATTGGTGAACTGGCTGCGCCGCTGCAGATGTCATTTGCCGGCGCTTCCAAGCATATCAAGGCACTGGAGCTTGCTGGGCTGGTGCAGCGTACCGTGCAAGGAAGAAACCATATCTGCCGGCTTGAACCCGAGCCAATGGCACAGGCCATGCAATGGCTGAAAACCTACGAGCATTTCTGGACAGAGCGGCTGGACGCGTTGGAAATAGCGCTGCTGCAGCCCGAACCGCATCCTCCCAAGGAGTGAACTATGAACGACTACGGCATGATTATTGAAACCGGCACGCTGCGCATTCAGCGGCTGCTGCCCGGCCCGATCGAACGGGTCTGGGCCTATCTGACGGAATCCGACAAACGCGCCACCTGGCTGGCCGCCGGCGACATGAAGCTGGAGAACGGTGCCCAGGTTGAGCTGGTGTTTCGCAATTCCGATCTGACCGGCGAGCATGAAGCCACACCGGCCAAATATAAAAACCTTGGCTGCAGCGTCAGCCATATCGGGCATATCACCTGCCTGTTCCCGCCGCGGCTGCTGAGTTTTACCTGGGCGGAACAGGGGCAGAACCGCCCTTCCGAAGTCACCTTCGAGCTGACCGAACAGGGTAACGCCGTGCTGCTGACGGTCACCCACCGTCGCCTGGCCAACCGTGACGAAATGCTCAGCGTGGCCGGTGGCTGGCACACCCATCTGGATATTCTGGTCGATCGCCTGCACGATCGTCAGCCACAGCCGTTCTGGAGCACCCACGCCAAGCTGGAGGAAGAGTACCGGGCCAGACTCTAATCAGCCCTCATCCCGGCGTCTGAAGGCCAGATAGCCGGTTACCAGCGTAAAGCCACCGACCAGCAACACCAGCAGGATAAAACCGTGGTGATTGCTGGCCAGTGGGATCCCGCCCACGTTCATCCCGAAGAAACCGGCAACGATATTGATCGGCAGCGCCAGGACGGTGATCACCGTCAGGGTGTACAGCGTGCGGTTGTTCTGCTCCATCTGCTTGGCGCCGATCTCCTCCTGTAACAGGCGAATGCGCTCGGTCAAACTGGCAAGGTCGTTTAACACCACGGTGAACTCTTCAGTGAACTGGCGCAGATCCTGAACGACGTCGCGGCTCAACCAGGTCGGCGGGCGATTCAACAGGCGAAACAGTGCCGCCGGTTCCGGTGCCAGCAGGCGTTGAAAGCGCAACAACATACGCCGCATGCGCCCCAGTTCGGTACGGTTACGCTTCACATGGTTGCTCAGCAGGCGATCTTCAATGGTGTCGACATACTGGTTGGCCTGCCGCACTACCTGCTCCAGGACTTCTTCCTGTTCCTCCAGCAAATGTGCCAGCAACTCGGTAGACGACGCCAGTTGCAACGGCCCCAGCCGCCCCAGCAGCCGTTCAATCAAACGCAGCGGCTTGTGCCGTGCCGTGACCACTAACCCGCTGCGACAATACAGCCACAGCGTCGCGATCTCCGGATTATTCTCTTTGGGGTGAAAAATCACGTCGTTGAGAACGGCGAACAGGTCATCTCCCTGACGCTCAATGCGGGTGGTATGGGAACCGTGGCGGATTTCGTCGAAGAAAAAGTCGGAAATCGCAAAGTGGTTTTTCAGCCATTTTTCCGCGGCCGCATGGTTCAAATTGAGATGCAGCCAGATAAACCCCTCACCCGGCAACAGCGCCTGATAGGCCTGGCATGCCTGCTGCGAAGACACCCGCTGCGGTGGCTCTGCCGTGCGGAATACGTGGCCGTAAATCAGCCCGGTGACCTCATCATCAAAATCAAGTTTGTGTAATTTTTCCGCAACCGTTTGAGCCATAAACCTTTATCCTGAATAACCACACCCATTAATTAATCGGCTTCCGCCTTTATATCAACCTTTAAATGCCAACGTTAATTATTTTCACTTTTCCCGATGATTAATATTAGCGTCATAAAAAAGTCACATTATTTCCCAATACTTTGATAGCAACAGCGTACCGCAGCGTCAGTATTCTAATGAAGTCTACCGGGAAGGTCCTTTATGAGCGATAACAGCGCCGTTCAGGCGGGTATGCCATCCGCGTCCAGCCTGCCAAAAATCTACCAAAAGAACAGTCGACTCACTGTTCTTTTTTTTGTTTTTTTATTAGTCCTGGGGATAGCTTTTGCCGGAGTGAATTTATTTAACGACGTCAGTGATGCCGGGGCGGTATATACCAGTTACCTGCCGTTCCTGTTATTGGGGTTAGCGTTATTGATTGCGCTGGGCTTTGAATTTGTTAATGGTTTTCACGATACCGCCAATGCGGTGGCCACCGTTATTTATACCCATTCATTGTCGCCGATGGTGGCCGTGGTGTGGTCGGGGTTCTTTAATTTTCTCGGCGTATTGCTCTCCAGCGGCGTGGTCGCGTTTGGCATCATTTCGCTGCTGCCCGTCGAGTTGATCTTACAGGCCGGCACCGGCAACGGTTTCGCCATGGTCTACGCCCTGTTGTTCTCGGCAATCATCTGGAACCTTGGCACCTGGTGGCTCGGGTTGCCTGCGTCGTCGTCTCATACCCTGATTGGCTCAATCATCGGCGTTGGGGTGGCCAATGCCCTGATCCACGGGCGCACCGGCACCAGCGGTGTCGACTGGGGCCAGGCGATTAAGGTGGGTTACGCACTGCTGCTTTCACCGGTGATCGGCTTTGTGTTTGCCGCCCTGCTGTTGCTGGCGCTGAAAGTCTTTGTCAAAAATCGCCAGCTGTATACCGCCCCCAAGAATGACTCGCCGCCACCGCTGTGGATCCGCGGTTTACTGATCCTCACCTGTACCGGCGTTTCCTTTGCCCATGGCTCCAACGACGGACAAAAAGGCATGGGCCTGATTATGCTGATCCTGGTCGGCACCATGCCAATCGCCTACGCGCTGAACCGTTCAATGCCACCGGAACAAATCCCGCGTGTGGCCGCGCTGGCAGAAGTCACCAAAAACCAATTGATAAGCCAGTTCCCGGCGGTCAGCCACGCACAGCCTCGTGAGGTGCTAACCGGGTATGTCCGCACCAGTGAATTGACGCCAGAAGTGGTGCCCGCGCTGGCGCAACTGACCGGCGCCATCGGCGATCAGGTCCGTCAGTACGGTTCTGTCGATAAGATCCCCGCGCAGGCGGTTTCCAACACCCGTAACGATATGTATCTGGCATCGGAAGTCATTAAACGCCTGAAGTCGGAAAAACAGCTGCAAATATCCGCTGACTCGCAGCGCAATCTGGATGCCCTGAAAAGCGACCTGGACAGCGCCACCCGCTTTATCCCGTTCTGGGTCAAGGTGGTGGTGGCGATTGCTCTCGGGCTGGGCACCATGGTCGGTTGGCGGCGCATCGTGGTCACCGTCGGTGAGAAGATCGGCAAAAGTCACCTGACCTATGCCCAGGGCGCCAGCGCCGAACTGGTGGCGATGACCACTATTGGCGCCGCGGACATCTTCGGATTACCGGTCTCCACCACTCACGTTCTGTCATCCGGTATCGCCGGCACCATGGCGGCCAACCGCTCCGGCCTGCAAATGTCCACCCTACGCAATCTGCTGATGGCCTGGGTATTGACGCTACCGGCCTCGGTGCTGCTTTCCGCCGGGCTGTACTGGATCTTCAACCATTTCTAAAACCGGGCTAACACGGAGAATTAATTATGGCTATGCATGAATTTGACCGCGACGAGAGCTTCAATCAGCGTCTGTTACAGGAGTTCTACGACAGCTACGACGAAGAGCTGGAGATGGAACTGGATGACCTGCGCTTTGACGACAGCGAAGTGGACAGCGACCAGAAGAAAGCCTGGCGCAAACAGTATTTCCGCGAGCTGCTGCGGCTGCAGGGTGAGCTGGTCAAACTGCAGGACTGGGTGATGCGCACCGGCCACCGACTGGTGATCATTTTTGAAGGCCGTGACGCCGCCGGCAAAGGTGGCGTGATCAAACGTATCACCCAGCGTCTGAACCCTCGCACCTGCCGCGTGGCCGCGCTGCCGGCCCCGAACGATCGCGAACGCACCCAGTGGTATTTCCAACGCTTTATCGCCCATCTGCCGGCGGCCGGTGAAATGGTGCTGTTCGATCGTAGCTGGTACAACCGCGCCGGGGTGGAGAAAGTGATGGGCTTTTGTAATGACGAGGAATATGAAGAGTTTTTCCGTAGCGTGCCTGAGTTCGAGAAAATGCTGACGCGCAGCGGCATTCAAATCGTCAAATACTGGTTCTCGATCACCGACGATGAGCAGGAGTTGCGTTTTCTCAGCCGCATCCACGATCCGTTAAAACAATGGAAGCTCAGCCCGATGGATTTGGAAAGCCGCCGCCGCTGGGAAGACTACACCGAGGCCAAGGAAATCATGTTAGCGCGCACTAACATTCCGGAAGCGCCATGGTGGGTGGTTCAGGGGATCGACAAGAAAAAGGCGCGTTTGAACTGCATCAGCCATCTGCTGGAACAGCTGCCCTATGAAGAGGCGGAAGGCAATGTGATCACCCTGCCACCGCGCAAACGCAGCCCGGATTACAACCGCCACCCGGTGCCAGACACTATGGTAGTGCCTGAAGTGTATTGATTTATCCAGGGAGGCGGAACACCGCTTCCCTGCCTTTCGCCCGCAATAACGTCACCGCTGGATCCTCATCTCGTTACAACACCACCCTATTTTCTCCACATTTGCTGTGCAGACTCTTGCTGATATTCCTTCACCTGTCAGGACACAGTTACGGTCACCATGTCTTTATTTAATTCCCTTACTCGTCTCCCCATCCGCCGCTTCGGCGCCATTCTGGTTCTCTTTCTGTTGTTGGTTGCGTCAGCCGCGCAGGCCGCTGCACCGCTGGCGCTGCACTCAACATCGGTGTTGGTGGTCAATCAACGCACCGGCAAAACGCTTTATCAGAAACAGGCCAATCACGTGCAACCCATCGCCTCGCTAACCAAGCTGATGACCGCCATGGTCGCACTGGACAGCAAACGCCCGTTAGGCAACAGGATGCGGGTCACCCCCGCCGACCGGGATTTGCTGAAAAAAACTCACTCACGTCTGACCATCGGTTCCACCCTTAGCCGTCGCGATATGCTGCACATCGCATTGATGTCGTCGGAGAATCGCGCCGCGTCGGCACTGAGCCGCAACTATCCCGGTGGTCGCAAAGCCTTTGTAGCGAAAATGAATCAAAAAGCGCGCGCTATCGGCATGAAACATGCGCGTTTCTACGATCCGACCGGGCTGACACCGCGCAACGTCGCCAGTGCCAATGACCTGTTGAAAATGGTTAACCACGCTTACCGTTATCAGACCATCCGTCGTTTCAGTACCGACAAACAGCAAATCGTGCGTCCTGGCCGCGGTCAGTTGGTCTACCGTAGCTCCAACGGTCTGATCAATAATTCCGCCTGGAAAATCCAGTTGCAAAAGACCGGTTTCACCGACGAAGCCGGCCACTGTCTGGTGATGCGCACCCTGATCAAAGGGCAGCCGGTGGTGATAATCCTGCTCGGCTCGAAACAGCGCTACGGCCACTATAAAGACGCCATTCGCCTGAAGGCCTGGCTGGAGTCCTGATCTGATTCGGGCGCGTCAATCACGCGCCCTTTTACCGTTCTGAGCATATCTAAATCCGTTTTTTATCAATGGAATATCCTATCCAAAATCAGTATTAAGCCTGTTGGATTGGGCATGCTATTTGTCATGGATAATTGATGATAAAGGAGCAGAAAAATGGCTTATGCCCTGAGCGTGTTGGAAAAAAGTCCGATTGCCGAAGGAGAAACTGCCGCCCAGGCGTTGACGCGTACGCTGCATTTGGCGCAGCAGGCAGAAATCTGGGGCTACCGCCGTTTCTGGCTGGCCGAGCATCACAATACCGCGCAGTTGGCTTGCCCTTCGCCCGAAGTGTTGATCGCCTATTTGCTCGGACAAACCTCCCGTATCCGTATCGGCTCTGGCGGCGTCATGCTGCAACACTACAGCGCTTACAAAGTGGCGGAAAACTTCAATCTGCTGGCGACGCTGGCACCGGGTCGGGTCGATCTGGGGGTGGGCAAAGCGCCCGGCGGGCTACCGCTCTCCACCCAGGCACTGCAGGCCGCCCACGATCAACAGAATAAGCCGGACTTCCCGCAACAGTTGGCTCAGCTCAATGCCTACCTGAATGACGACGCGCAACCCGGCCTGAGTGCCACACCGCAACCAGTCCAGCCCGCACAACGCTTCCTGTTGGGGGCCAGCAGCGAAAGTGCCCAACTGGCTGCCGAACACGGCTGGGCCTTTGTGTTTGCTGCGCAGTTGAATGGCAACCCAGAGGATATTCAGCGCGCGCTGGCACATTACTCTGAGCAGAGTGGTGGACGTAAAGCTCTGCTGGCGGTCGCGGTGATCGTCGCCAATACGACCGAACAGGCCCAGGCTTTGGCGGCCGGGATCCAACAATACCGGGTGCATGTGGCCGGAGGACAAAGCGTGACGGTCGGCAGCCTGGAGCAGGCAGAAAGTTATGTTCAGCAGGCCGGGGCTACCGATTACCGCATCGAACCGCGTGAAAGCCATATTTTGCTTGGTACCGCGCAGCAGGTGCGCAGTCAGTTAGACCAATTGCACCGGCAATATGGCGTGGAAGAGTTTGTTATCGATACACCGATCAGCGAACCCACCGCCCGCCTGACCTCTTTGCAACTGCTGGCGCAGGCCTGATCAGTTCACCACCGCGCCCGAACCTATAGCGACCGCCAGATCCTGCGCCAGTGTCTCCAACTGTGCCGGGATCAGGTTAGCCAGACTGACACGGATAGCCGGGCCGCTTTTCAGGCGGAACGGCTCGCCGCCCTGTACCAGCCAGCCGCGCTGCGCCATGATTTGGCCGGCGGCGGCTTCCGAACGCACCGGCAGCCAGATATGTACCCCTTCCCCCGCTGGCAATGGTGCACCGGTCAATGCCTGCAACCGTTCCGCCAACGCATCGCGCCGCTGTTGATAGGCTTGCTGCGCGCGAACCAGCAAACCCTCACGCTGCGCCTGCGTCCATAATTTGACGGCAATTTGCTGCAGGATATGGCTGACCCAACGTTCACGAATGTATTGATCGGCACGCATCGCCTGTAGCAATTGCGGCTTGCCGCAGGCCAGTGCAATACGTAGATCCGGGCTGAGGAATTTACTCAGCGACAGCACATACAGGCCATTGTCGGCAGTACAGGGCAAATGCAGCGGTTGCTGCGACAGCGGCCCCCAGAAGTCATCGACGATCGCCAGACAGCCCAGGTTTTGCGCCAGAAACTCACGCCAGTGGTTGGCGCGGGCCGCGCTAAGCGACATGCCGGTTGGGTTCTGCGCACGCGGTGTCAGGATCACTGCACACCCCTGCGGGCTGGCATCTTTCTCCGGCAATCGACACCCTTGCTCATCCACCAGCAACGGCAGTGGTTTGAGGCGAAGATGCCGCAGCAGCGTCAGTAACGGCGGCCAGCAGGGATCTTCCACCCACACCGACGCCCCCGGCGCCGCATGACTGCGCAGCGCCTTTTCGATGGCGTCCAGCGCCCCCGAAAACACCGCGGTCTCACCCAGAGATGCACCCTGTTGGCTCAACCAGTCACTGGCAAGCTGACACAAAGCCGGTAAATCACCGCTAACGTCATAGCCATTCTGCTGCGGGAAGATGTCATCCACACTCATTGACAGCTCCGGTAGCAAAGCCCCATCCAGGTTGCCGCTGGCCAAATCACACATGCCTTCGGGCACTTGACGGATATGGCGCGCCGCCATCAGGGGTTGCTCCAGCACCTGCGTACCGGCACGCCCGCGGGTAGCGACCAAACCGGCATCACGCAGCTTGGCATACGCACTGGCGACGGTATTGGGATTCACCCCCAGTTGGCCCGCCAGTTGACGCACCGGTGGCAACAGGTCACCCGGCTGCAAATCCCCCTGCTTGATCTGCGTGCTGATCTGCTCAGCAATCTGGACAGCGCTGCCGCCTTTTGCATACAATGACGCCATACATAAAACCTTTTTGTATTAGTTCAAAACAGATTACCTGTTTCGAATGGAAAAGTTAAGGGGTAAAGATGGAAAAACATTACGTACTCGATATTCAACACGGCGGGAAAGCGTTTGCCCGTTTGCAAATGTTCACCCCCTGGGCTGCCGACCAACTGCAGCAGGCCCAGGCGCTGTTCCCTGCCGATCAGGGCTACCAATTGCACATCAGCCAGGTCAAAGAGCGTCGGATAGTTTATCAAAGCGGCATCAACGGCATCACCATCCTCGGCGATACGCTGGAACTGGAAGTTTATCCCCACAGCACAGAGGTACAGCAATGAAAAAAGTTGTCGCTATCAGGCATGTGAATTTTGAAAACCTCGGTATCCTGGGCTCACTGCTTTCACTGCGGGGTTATCAGATTGATTATTACGATGCCGGCCGTGACGATATCCGTGCCATCGATAATGAGGAGACCGACCTGCTGGTGGTGCTCGGCGGACCGATCAGCGCTGCGCAGCATTTTGCCGGCCAACAACACTATGCATTTCTCAACGACGAATTAGCACTGGTAACACAGCGACTTCAGCAAAAACGGCCTACGCTAGGCATCTGTCTTGGTGCACAGGTGATGGCTCAGGCTCTGGGTGCCGAGGTGGTTTCGCTGGGTGTCAAAGAGATCGGCTTCGAACCCTTGACGCTGGCAGAGCATAAAGACTCGGTACTGGCCCCCCTGGGGACAACGCCGGTACTGCATTGGCACGGCGATATGTTTATGATCCCAGAGGGCGCGACCTGCCTGGCCAGTACCGAAATTTGCCTTAATCAGGCATTTGAATATCAGGATTTCGCGCTTGGGCTACAGTTCCATCTGGAGGCCGATCATCGCGATCTGGAACGCTGGCTGGTTGGCCATGCTTGCGAGCTGGAGTTAGCCGGTATCCTGCCGCAGCGCCTGCGTCAGCAGGCCTCTCGCTACGGCACAGAATTAGAACAGCGCGCCCGCCAGGTATTTGCGCGGTGGCTGGATAAAATCGAACCAAGGAAGTTATAGATGCAACAAATGTCTCAATTACAGCCACCGCAGGTTGATGTGATCAGCATTCAATCGCAGGTGGTTTACGGCAGCGTTGGCAATGGTATCGCTTATCGCACCCTGTTGAAAAAGGGGCTGGAAGCACTGCAAGTGCCCAGCGTACTGTTCGGTTGCCCGCCCTATTACGGCGCACCCAGCGGCGGCGTGATCCCTGCCGAGTGGTTCAGCGGCTTTCTGGAAGATTTGCTGGCACGCGGCGTGATGAAACGTACCCGGGCGGTGATCGTCGGTTATCTTGGCGATGTCGGCCAGTGCCACATGCTGGACACTTGGCTGCAACGCGTACGCACTATTAATCCGCAAATAAAAATCTATATCGATCCGGTGATGGGTGATTACGGTGAAGGCGTGTATGTGGATGAGCGTATCGTCAGTTGCTATCGCTCGCCGTTCCTGCAGTTGGCCAATGGTCTCACCCCCAACGGCTTCGAACTGGAGCAGCTTTGCGGGCACCCGTTGACCAGCCTGGAGCAAACACAGCATGCCGCACAGGCGTTGTTGAATGACACCACCGAGTGGGTCCTGGTGACCAGTGCGCCCGGCGTGGCAGAAAACGACGATCAGGTTGGGCTCCTGCTGGTCAGTCGCAGCCAGGTGCAAAGCTATACCCATCCTAAAATTAAATCGAAGGTTAAAGGCACCGGGGACATGTTCGCCGCGTTGCTGGTCAGCCACCTGCTGCACGGCAAAAGCCTCAATGACGCGATTGTCACTGCCAGTGGCGAGGTCTGCGATGTGCTGGCAGAAGCGGAGCATTTTGGTTGGGAGGAGATTGGCAGTCTGCGCGCCTTGAAATAGGCCGGGGTGATGGGGCAGCCTGCTGCCCCTCTGGTGACTATTTAACGTTTTTTCTTTTTATTAAAATCCAGTTCGAACGCAAATACCGCACTCTGAATTTTTCTTTCCATCGCCAGGCCCAGTTTCATAAAACGGCACGACAGGCGCGAGAAACGCACCAGTTGGTCGTCGTCATCCAGTTCCTGGTCTTCGTTGATCACTACCAGTTCCATATTGACTTTGAAACTGCCGTAGCTGCCAAAATCCAACAAAGCCTTTTTGAACTGGAATCCAGGCTGAAGGTTTTCCGGCAACGGACCGTCAACGCGCAAGCCAACGCCACCCGCAGAAAGATCGTGGATCCTCAACTGGTACTCGCTACCGTCAGCGTATTCGCCGCTGCAGAGAAACTCACGCCAGTGGGGAGTGGTCACACGAAACTGACGGCGGCGCTGGATGTACACCAGTTCCTTCGGCAGTCGGGTTGAACAGGCGTTAACGCCCTGATGGTTGGTAAATTCAGCCTGATCCACGGAGAATTCGATCTTCGCATCATGGCTTTCAATCACAATGGTACATTCACCGTCGACCGTCGTGTCCGCCTCATCGCCGCTGAACACAATATTATCCGGTCCGACGCTCAACAGCAGACTTTGAAACTGCTGCTGATCATTGACGACCTTCAGTGGCGTGCGCTGTTTACAAATTTCACGCAGGATCGCCAGTACTTCAAAGCGCTCCTGCTTGATAAACAATCCGTTATCATTCTGCTCCACTCGTCGCTCCTGACTCTTCCCAATGACGATTTACACTTTCCTTACAGTTATCATCACTGGGAATATTCCTAAAGTCAAATTTGCCAGCGATGCCAGGCCTGTGGCAGCAGTCTGGCGAAGCGTTCCGCCCAGGCTTGCTGACCCTGTTGATCGGCGATCAAATCCTGGCGGATCTCAATGCCAACGTAAGGAAGCTCCCGCCGCTCGGCATGCACCGGCAGGGTGTAATCCGTAGCATCGGTCATGGCGTAAGGCTCGTTAACGCCGACCTGCAAATCCCCTTCCTCCCGCAGCAGCTCTGCCAGCAGCAACGCAAACTCCGGCTGACGGTTAAACAGCAGCCCCACCTGCCACGGCCGCTCGCTGCCTTTGAATACCGGCGTGAAGCTGTGCATGGCGATAATCGCCGTCGGCAGTCCGCTGCGCTGGCGTTGATCCAGACTGTCGGTTATCGCCTGGTGATAAGGCCTAAAAATCTCATGCTCGCGCGCCTGCGCATGTCTGGCATCAATACCGACATTCCCGGGGATCGGCGTCAATTCTGACAGTGACGGGATCGAACTGGCGATGCCGGGCGTGCGGTTACAGTCAATGACCAAACGTGAGTAACGCTGATGAATCAACGTGGTGTCCAGCTGACGGCTGAGATGGCGCGAAACGCTTAATGCGCCGATGTCCCAACCGATATGACGGTCGATTTCACCGGGCGGCAGACCCAAGTTACCCAACTGCTGCGGTATCGCCTGGCCCGCGTGATCGCACAGCAATAAAAAGGGCGCGACGCCCCTGGGCGTTTCAATCGCCACGGCGGCGGGATCTTCGGCGGATAATAAAGACGAGACAAACGACTGTGGCATGCAAGACTCCGGCGGAGGAACAAAGCCTTATCTTAGGCTAGAACCCACCGCCGACGCCAAGTTTCGAATTAGATCAAAAATGCATGAATGAGAAGCCAATCATTCTATGCAAGCCTCCTGCGGCTGGTGCACCGCGATGTACCGTTGGAACCGTGCGGGCTTAAGCCGGGTGAGATCGACCAGCACCAGGCCGTCAATACAGTTATTGAAGGCGGGATCGGTGCCGAAATCAATAAACTGCACCCCGCCCGGTTCACACAGCTCGGTATATTGTTTATACAGCGTCGGGATCGAGCAGCCGATGTTGCTCAACAGGCTTTTCAGCCGAACCAAATCTTCCTGATAGTTATCGCCGGCAAACTGCGCCAACACCTGCGGCAGCGAGGCAGGATAAGGCTGACGCGACTGCGCCAACGCATGATTTGGCGAGAAATACAGCCGGTAGAAGGCAATCAACAGGTCACGCGCCGTCACCGGCATACCGCCGGAAATAGAAACCGGACCAAACAGATAGCGATACTGCGGGTATTTTGCCAGGTATGCGCCAATGCCTAACCACAGATAGTCCAGCCCACGCTTGCCCCAGTAAGCCGGTTGAATGAAACTGCGGCCCAGTTCGATACCCTGCGCCAGGATCGGCGCCATCTCACGGTCATAATGGAACAGGCTGTTGCTGTAGATACTTTCCAGCCCCTTGCGCTCCAACTGCTCGGCGGTAGGAATAAAGCGATAGGCACCGACAATTTCCAGTTCGTCTGAATCCCACAGCACCAGGTGGTAATAGTCGTCGTCATAGCTGTCCAAATCACGACGACGGCCAGAGCCTTCCCCCACTGCACGGAAGGCAATCTCACGCAGGCGACCGAGTTCACGCAGAATAGGCGCACGCGCCTCACCCTGACGGCGATACAGGAAGATGATTTTTCCGTCCGGGGTGACCCCAAGACGCTCACAGTTTGCCAGCGCCTTTTTCAGCTCCAATCGGTCTTCAGGCAGGGCAATCGGCGATTCACTGGCGAACAGCCCTTCTTTGCCCTGGCCCAGGCGGTAAACGTGACGACGAAAGCGTTCGGCCAGATCTTTGGCGCTGGTGTGGCCGTCGTGCCAGTTGGTAAAGGGAATACGGCCACCTACGCGGATTTTGATGCGGCCGCCCTGCTGCTGGAACATTTCGCGCACCAGCAATAACGTAGAAAGCGGTCGATAAACCATTGAGGTGAAATAGAACAGGTTGCTGTTACGCGCACTGATGTGGATCGGCACAATCGGCGCTCGTGCCTTGGCCGCCAGGCGTAAAAATCCGGTATGCCAGTGGCCGTCACGAATGCCTTTCGGGCTCATGCGTGACACCTCCCCGGCGGGGAACAGGATCAGGGCGCCCTGCTTATCCAACTGCGCCTGCATGCCTTCAATTTGCTTGCGGTTGGTCTTGTTGCCCACGTTGTCCACCGGCACAAACAGGTTGCGCAGCGGTTCTATGTAGGTCAACAGTTGGCTGGCGACCACTTTGACATCCGGTCTTACCGCCGCCACGGCACGCAGCAGCACCAGGCCGTCCAGCGAACCGATCGGGTGGTTAGCCACCAGCACCACCGGCCCCTGGCTCGGGATGTTTTCCAAATCGCCATCGACCAATTCACAGCTGAGGTTGAAGTAGTCCACCACCTGCTCGATCAAATCCAGCCCTTTCAGGTGCGGATAATCGGCGGCAAACTGTTTGAATTCTTTTTCGAAGAGTAAAGTTCTCAGCAGGCTACGCTGCCAGGCAGGGGTCTTGCGGTGTGGAAATGCATCATGCAACAGAGAGTCCAAGCTAAACATCGCGTTATCTCCTGGCTTAGTCGCTGCAAACTTAAGCCAGCGCCATGACCCTAACATGTCAGTAACATGACAAAAAAATGAATCCCTCAGCTATCAGTTATAGCAAATTATTGAAAACTTGGTGGCGAAGGGATCCCCATCGCCACCCCGCCGCATTTTATGCCACCGAAATTAAGGCTTCGATGCGCTGATTCACCACTTCCCGTAACCGCAAAAGCGGCTCCGCCTGATGGGGATAGCGTTTAAAAGTGATGTGCATCCCCAATTGTTGTTCAATCAAGGCTTCTACCGTCGCACGATCGGTCAGGCTTTCCAGCAGTTGCAGGGCTCGCATGTCCTGCAGGCCCTGATGCAGTACCCGTAAACGCAGTGACTCCACCGGCATCAGGTTTTCTCCGGGATAAACCACAAAGGCATCCCCTGAGGGAAACGCATTGCGGCAATCCGTCACCGCGTAGGGATTGAGCTTCTCCCGCGAATGCCCGCTGTTATAGAAATTAAAACCCCAATGCAGAAAACCGGCGATGTGGTACCGGTAAAGCTGGATACCCAAAATGCGGTTGCGCGCCGAAGGCTGGGCAAAGAAACGGTTGGCCACCTCGGTTTTTTGTACGCAGCAATAATAAGCCCACAGGCCAGGTACCCGGTTTTCGATAAAAGGCTCGATATGGTCGGTGGCGGCCACCGGCGTTTCCACCAGACCCTGCTGGTAAAAAGCATAATCTGACAACGCATCAAAAGTATGAAAGCCGGCCAATAGCGGGCGCAAGGTAGCGCTGGCACGTTGGTAAACAGCAATATTTTCCAGCGTCGGCTCATCCGAGATGTGAAACCACACTCGTTGTTGTAACTGCCGCTCGCGGAACCAGCCGGTCAGAGCCGGCAACAAGGCTTGCAGGAACTGTTGATACTCTTCAGCATGGGCATCGGTATGCCAGCCGAACAGTGGACTAAGCGTGCCGTCTGTCTCCACCATGATTTTTGGCGCATGGGCGGCCCCCCACTGGGTAAACAACGGGGCAATCTCAAAGTGTTCAATGCCCTCCTCCTGCGCCATATCCACCCATTGGGCCAGACGCTGGAAATCGAACCGGTAGCCCTGCGCAGAACGCTGCACGCCCACCAGTTGCACCGTGGTGCGCTCACCACCGACGGCGGTATCCAGCGGTGGCGTGAAGATCGGCGTCAGCAACATATTTACCCCGCAGTTAACCGCGGTACGGACAAAGTTGCGCGTCGCCAGCCAGTATTCTGGGCTGAACACCGCAAGATGGTAATAATCTGCCAGGCAATCGGAATGCAGCCATTCGGTGTGCAGCAAGGTTTGCGGCGGCAGTGCGGCCGCCACGATATGCAGCGTCAACTCAGCACTGGCCAGTACGTCCTCACTGGCCACATCAAACAGCGTCAGCGTCAGGGGGTAATCCCCGCCCGCCACCGGTATCGACGGTGGGGTTAAGGTTAACCACAGGCTGCCGTAATAATTGCAGGCGGCAAAGAAACGCCGATCGACCAGCGGTACCAGCGGGTCGGGAAATAACCCCGGCTCGGTGCGTAGATAGTTTTCATCGGTCTGGGCATAACAGGGAAAGTGGCTGGGTACCGACTGCACCTGACGCACGCTGATATACTCCGCCAATGGTCCCTCAATACGGTAGCCTAATTCACGTCGCGTTTCGTTATCGGCCCGCTGCAGGCAATAAACCCCCTGCCAACACATCATTTCGTTATTCAGCCCGTTGAGTTTATTTATCTGTGTGATCTGCGGAGCGTTATGGCTATGAAATATTTTTTCCAGGCAATGGGTAAAGGTCAATGAAAGACGCATAACCGTAATCTCGCTTTAATTGTAAAATACCGTGGAGTGATTTTCAGGCTAAACCAATTTATCGATTCAAACAATAGACCGCATTCAAAAACCGACGGCAAGAGGCTTCGAATGAAGTCATATACGATTTTTTTGTTTATTTGCATCACAAAAATGAAAGATAACCCGGCATGCACAATAAAAATGTTTTTAATCCCCATTATGGTGCAAGGGTTATCACTTATTCCTATGACGCCAGCAGCCCGTAATTGCTGCGCGGCAGGGCTAAAACTGGCCAGAAAGGTTAACGAATTGTGAATAAGTAACGCTTTCGGTTTAGGCTTCAACCCTTTCGATTTTAACAACAACGAAACATTCATGCCCCATTTTTGGGCAGATCGGGGTGTATTGACACATTGAAAGTTAAGGGATAGAAAGAATTCACATTACGAAAATATTGATTCGTCGTTCACCGAGGGGAAAGCAATGTCACCGATAAAAAATACCGGTCGTCTTCTGGCACACTCTGCCATTGCGGCTGCATTATTATTGCCAACCATGTTATATGCCGCCGATCAAATAACTTTGCGTTACGCCGTATGGGACAGAAATCAATTACCTGCCGAGCAGGAGATTGCCAAGCGATTTGAAAAAGAAAACCCTAACATTAAAATAGCCATAGAATTAACGCCCTCGGCACAATACTTTGTTAAATTAGATTCCGCCGCTGCCGGCGGCGTCACGCCAGATATATTCTGGATAAACATGCCTTATTTTGTGCAATACGCCAAGAATGGCATCATGCAACCCTTAACGCCGTATATTACCGGCAGCAGTGTGCAATTAAATAATATCGTCACCAGTTCGGTTAAAGCCTATCAGTATGACGGCCAGCAGATGGCCATTCCCCGCGATGTTGACTCGATCGCGGTGTGGTACAACAAAAAACTGTTCGACCAGGCTGGCGTCAGCTACCCCACCAATGACTGGAGCTGGGATGACCTGAAGAGCAAAGCCGCCGCACTGAAAACCGGTTTGAAAGGCAGCGCCTTCCCACTGGTCATGGATCTGAGCATCGACGGCCAGGACAGCTATATGAACCTGCTGTTCCAGAACGGCAACCACATTGTGCCAAAAAACGGCCAGCCGACCGACATTGCCAACGACAAGTCGATCTGGGTCTATCAACAGCTGCAATCCATGATGAAAGACGGATTGATGCCCAGCGCCCAACAGATGAGTGAAGTCAAAACCGAAAACATCTTCCAGTCCAACCGTGCGGCGATGGTGTATGCCGGTTCCTGGCTGGCGGCCCCCTTCGCCAACAACCCGCTGATTAACGACCATATCGGCGTGGTGATGATGCCGAAAATAGAGCGCCAGTCCGGCGTGGCGCACAGCCTGGCGTTTGCCATGTCCGCCAACAGCGCGCACAAGCAGGAAGCCTGGAAATACATTGAGTTTATGAGTTCCGAAGCCTCACAGACTGAGTTGGCGAAAGCGGTGATCCCGGCCAACAAACTGGCGGCCAAAGCCTGGGCGGCAGAGATCAAAAAGGTCGATGTGACGCCTTATATTGAAACGCTCAACGTCACCGAAGCCTACCCCACTGCCGGGACCAACACGCCAAAATGGCAGAACATGTGGATCGCCAGCCTGAAGAAAATCTTTATGGGCGCGGATGCCAAACCTGAAATGGACAAATCGGTTAAGAAGATTGAACGCGTGATGGAGCAGTAATCACCCCGTGCCGGTGACGCCTGCCCGAAGGCGCACCGGCCGCGGAATACCGCAGAGCAGTTACAGGTGAGGAAAGGCAACATGTCGCTGGCAGAAAGCTACGGTGCCCTAAAACAACAAAAAAGTACCCCACGACCGGCACTCAGCCGCCTGGAGCGTGCCGAGCGCTTCTGGGGCTGGGTGATGATTTTGCCGCTGCTGATTGGCTTGACGGTGTTTTACCTGGTCCCTTTTTTACAGAACATCTTTTACAGCTTTACCGACCTCAACCAGTTTATGCGCTGGAGCACCCTCAGCGTCGATAACTACGTCAATCTGTTTGAAGACGACGACTTTTACACCGCCGCCGCTAACACGTTGTTCTATGTGGTGGTGTGCGTGCCGATCAGCCTGAGCCTGTCACTGCTGCTGGCGATTGGCCTGAACCAGAACATCCGCGGCAAGGCGTTGTTGCGTACCCTCTTGTTCCTGCCGGCGGTCACCATGCCTGCCGCAGTGGCGATGGTCTGGCAATGGCTGTTCAACAAGGACTTCGGCCTGATCAACCAGGCGACGGGCCTGCTGGGTATTTCGCCGGTGGCCTGGCTGTCCGATCCGGACGTGGTGCGCATCAGCGTTTCCATCATCATTATCTGGTCGTCGCTGGCGCTGAAAATCATCATTTTGCTGGCCGGGTTGCAAAGTATTCCACGCCAGTTGTATGAGGCCGCCGACATCGACGGTATCAGTACCCTGCGCCGCTTCTTCCGCATTACCCTGCCGATGATGGTACCGACACTGTTCTTCGTCTCGGTGATGAGTTTTATCGAGATCCTGCAAGTCTTTGACGTGGTGTTCCTGATGTTTGACCGCGCATTGGTAGAAAGCGACGTGATGACCGTGACCAACCTGTTCTACAAATATGCCTTTTACCTGCAGGAGAAAGGCTACGCCTCCGCCATTACCGTGGTGCTGTTCGCCGTCACTCTGTTAATCACCCTGATTCAAATGGTGATTGGCAAACGCCTGAAAGTCAGTTGAGGAGCCATGACGATGAGCATAAGTAAAAAAACGCTGGTGTATTTGTTTATGGTTCTGGCGGCGCTGGCCTCGGTGGTGCCCTTTATCTGGATGCTGGTGACCTCGCTGAAAACTCAGGCCGAGAGTATCCAGATCCCACTGACACTGTTACCGGCGCACCCGAGCCTGCAGGCCTATGGCAAGGTTATGCGCGAAATCCCCTTCACCGACTTCTATGTGAACTCGCTGCTGGCGACCTTCTTCACCGTCACGTTGCAGATGGTGATCGCCACCATGGCTGCCTACGGCTTCTCTCGCCTGCACTTTCGCGGCCGTGATGCAGTGTTCCTGGTGTGTATTTCGATCCTGATGGTGCCGGGTCAGGCCTTTCTGATCCCGCAGTTCCTGGTGGTACAGAAACTGGGCCTGGTGAACAGCATCACCGGGCTGGTGCTGCCGGGTATTTTCAGCATTTACGCCACCTTCCTGCTGCGCCAGTTCTTCTTGGCGGTGCCAAAAGAGATGGAGGAAGCGGCGCTGATCGACGGTTACAGCTACTTCGCTATCTTCTGGCGCATCATGCTGCCGCTGATCCGCCCCGGCATTATCGCCTGCATCATCATTAACGGCCTGTGGAGCTGGAACAACCTGATGTGGCCACTGATCGTCAACACCACCACCGAGAAACTGACGCTGCCGGTCGGGCTGGCGTCGCTGTCCAGCCGCGCCGGGGTGGAATACCCACTGCTGATGGCCGGTGCGCTGATGGCGGTGATCCCGATGCTGATGCTGTTCATTCTTTTCCAACGCTACTTCATCCAGGGCATCGCCAGCGCTGGGGTAAAAGGCTAACTACGAACACAAGGTAAAAAACATGGCCGGTATACAGTTAAACAATGTGAAGAAGGTCTACCCCAACGGATTCAATGCGTTACAGGGTGTCGATCTGGACATTAAAGACGGCGAATTTATGGTGTTTGTCGGGCCCTCCGGCTGCGCCAAATCCACCCTGCTGCGGATGATCGCCGGGCTGGAGAGCGTTAGCGAAGGTCAGATACTGATCCACGATCGCTGCGTTAACGACACCATGCCGAAAGATCGTGGTATCGCCATGGTGTTTCAGAACTACGCGCTGTATCCGCATATGACGGTTTACAAAAATATGGCGTTTGGCCTGATCGGCAAGGAAAGCAAGGCCGAAATCGACCGCCGGGTGCGAGATGCCGCCGAAAAGCTGGAAATCACCAATCTGCTGCAACGTAAGCCGGGTCAGTTATCCGGCGGCCAATGTCAGCGCGTGGCGGTCGGCCGTGCCATCGTGCGTAAGCCCAAAGTGTTTTTGTTCGATGAGCCCTTGTCCAATCTGGATGCCAAGCTGCGGGTCACGATGCGCGTACAGCTGATCGAACTGCATAACCAACTGAAACAGGAAGGCGCCGCCGCCACCATGGTGTATGTCACCCACGATCAGGTAGAAGCGATGACCATGGGTGATCGCATCTGCGTGATGAACCGGGGGGCCATTATGCAGGTGGATAAGCCGATCAACCTTTACCACCAGCCCGCTAACCGCTTTGTCGCCGAGTTTATCGGCAGCCCTTCGATGAACCTGCACGATATGGCGATTACCCGCAGCGCGCAGGGTATCGGGCTGCAAATCGGCAATCAGCACCCTCTCGAACTGCCGGCGGTGCTGCAACAGCAGTTGGCAAATTACCCCCATGCACGTGTGTGCCTCGGCATTCGCCCGGAGTCCCTGCGGCTGTGCGCGCCCGGCAGCAGCAATTGCTTCCCGGCGAAGATTGTCACCATCGAACGAATGGGCAACGAAGAGTTACTGCACTGCGAACTGGTCGGGCTGCGCTTTGTGTTGCGCATGGCGTCACAACCTGACTGGGAACCGCGTCTGGGGGAACAGATCCACCTGGCTTTCGATCTGTCCCGCGCGCACCTGTTTGACGAAATCAGCGGCCAAAACCTCAAATAACTAGATCGGAGAATGTGCAATGTCGTCAGCTCAACAACATGGTTATGCCGGTCGCCCGGTTCGGGTGCTGGTGATTGGTGCCGGGGCACGCGGGGAAATTTACTCGCGCTACGCGTTGGCGCACCCGGATTTGATGCAGGTGGTGGCCGTGGCCGAACCGCGTGATGTCTACCGCCAGCAGTTTGTCGAACAACATGCCATAGCGGCGGACAAGGTGTTCACCGACTGGCAGCAGGCCGCAGACGCCGGCAAATTGGCCGACGCAGTGCTGATTTGCACTCAGGATACTTTGCACCTCGAACCGGCGCTGGCCTTCGCCAAACAGGGTTATGCCATGCTGCTGGAAAAACCGCTGTCACCGGATGCCAGTGAATGCCGCACTATCGTTGAGGAAGTGGTGCGCCAAAAGCTGATTTTCTCGGTCGGCCACGTGCTGCGCTATACGCGCTATACCCAAAAGCTGAAACAGCTGCTGCGCGATAACGTGATTGGTGACATCGTCAGCCTGCAGCACCTGGAGCCGGTGGGTTACTGGCATCAGGCTCACTCTTTCGTGCGCGGCAACTGGCGCAACGACGGTGAGGCGGCCTTTATGTTGTTGCAGAAGTCCTGCCACGATATCGACTGGATCCGCTACATCATGGAATTACCCTGTGAGCAGATCAGTTCCTTCGGCGGCCTGCGCCACTTCCGCCAGGAAAACCAACCGGCCGGTGCGGCGGACAACTGCCTGGACTGCGCAGTAGAAGCCAGCTGCCCTTACTCCGCCAAACGCATTTATCTGGGCGACGACCACAAGGCAACGCCGGGTTTTCTGCGGGTGTTAACACCCGAGGTCGATCAGCCGCATCTGCAGGCGGCGCTGCGCGATGGTCAGTATGGCCGCTGTGTCTACCGCTGCGACAATAACGTGGTCGATCATCAGGTGGTCAATATGCAGTTTGCCGGTGGCCGTACCGCTTCCTTCACCATGACCGCCTTTACCCGGCTGGAAGATCGCCAAACCCGTATTTTCGGCAGCCACGGTTGTCTCGAGGGCGACGGACGCTACATCCGTATTACCTCTTTTGTCGACGACAGCGAAAAGGTCTACGACGTCGATGAAGCCGAAGATCTGCACGCCATGGCCGGTCACGGCGGTGGCGATTACTACCTGATGCAACATTTTATCGACGCGATCCGAACCAACGATCCTTCCCAGATACTGTCCGGCCCGGCAGAAACGCTGGAAAGTCATCTGATGGTGTTTGCGGCGGAGCGCGCGCGCCGTGAATCCGCCGTTATCACCCTGAGCGGAGCCTGAATACGTGGAAATATCCCAGATACGCTACGGTTTCGACATCGGTGGTACCAAGATCGAAATGGCGGCCTACGACCGACAGCTCAAGCAGGTGCTGTGCCACCGAATCAGCACCCCCACCGGCGATTACCGCGAATTTTTGTCCTGCATCCACCAATTGGTCGAGCTGGCCGATAGAGAGTTGCACACCCAGGGCAGCATCGGCATCGGTTTACCGGGTGTGACCGATCCCCGTAGTCGACGACAACTGGCGGTGAATGTGCCCTGCCTGACCGGCCACTGTCTGGCGGACGATCTGGCGCAAGCCTTGGCGCGGCCGGTTGAAATTGAAAACGACTGCCGCTGCTTTGCCCTTTCCGAAGCCAGCACGCCGCAAACCGATCATCTGGCGCTGGTGTTTGGCGCCATTATCGGCACCGGGGCTGGGGGTGGATTGGTGATGAACAAACAGTTGCATAAAGGCCGCAACGGGCTGGCCGGGGAATGGGGGCACACCCCTATCTCCGCCCAGTTGGCACAACGCTACGACTTACCGTTGTTCACCTGCAACTGTGGACTCACCGGCTGCTTTGAGCGCTATGTTTCCGGCAGCGGTCTGCTGGCCTTGAGCCGCCATTTTGGTCATCCCGCGGAGAACGTCCCGGCGTTAATCGTCAGTTTTCGACAGGGAGAACCGCTGGCACAGCGGCTGATGGCCATGTATGTCGATATTCTGGCCAGCGCGCTGGCCGGGCTGCAATTGCTACTGGACGTGGATGCCTTCGTGCTCGGCGGCGGACTGTCCAACGTTGGCGAGTTGTACTCCCTGCTGCCCCCAGCCATGAGTCATTGGCTGTTGCCCGGTACCGAACCGGCGGCAGTCTACCCACCGGTGCACGGCGACAGCAGCGGCGTACGCGGCGCCGCATTACTACGCCAAAGTTGGCAATAAAAAATATGAAAAGACCGCCAGGAAAAAATCAACGGTGCGGCTTTCATCCTGCTTTCGGCAAATTAACCCGGGCGACAAGTTGCCGCCTGATAAATAACGAATTACGGCTTTTCACTTTATTCCCCAGCACCTTTCGGTTGAGGGTTAACCGAAAGGTTTGTTAAATATAAACAATTGATACGTATGACTTTTTAAAAAATAACCGGTTGCATTTCACTGTTTCGTTTGCTGTAATTCGCCACGAACAACTGAAAGCACTCCTGCCAGATTAACTGCGACGCATTGCGCCGCGGCCGGGTATGGCTACAGCTAAATCAGGAGTCACGCGTTAATGATCAATACCCTAAAACGACGGGAATTAATTATCGACCAGCTTTGTCGCGAAGGCACAGTGCGCGTTGAACAACTCAGCGCCCAGTTTGCGGTTTCCAGCGTCACTATCCGCAGCGATCTGCGTCAACTGGAAAAAAGCGGCTGTGCCGTTCGTGCCTACGGCGGTGCGATGCTCAACAAGCAGTTCGCCTTCGATCGTCCATTACAGGACAAGGGCCGCATCAATCGCGACGTGAAATACGCCATTGCCTGTGCGGCGGCGGCGCTGGTCAACGACGGCGACGCCATCATTCTCGACTCCGGCTCCACCACCAGCCAAATGGCACAGCAGTTGGTCGGTAAAAAAGATCTGGTGGTGATGACCAACGCGTTGAATATCGCTTTCGAACTGGCCAACAACGAACAGGTTGATTTGATGGTGGTCGGCGGCAGCGTACGGCGCAAATCCTGGTCTCTGTACGGCCCGGCCGCCGAACAGCACATGCGCCAGTTCCGTTTCGACAAGCTGTTTCTCGGCGTCGACGGTTTCGATTTGCACAGCGGCATCACCACGCCGGATCCCGGCGAAGCCCAGCTCAACCGCGCCATGTGCGACGTAGCGCGCGAAGTGATCGCCGTGGCGGACGCCAGCAAGTTCGGACGCACCAGCTTTTGCATGATCCGTGAAATCGGCCAAATCCAGCGTTTGGTCACCGACAGCCGCATCCCGGAAAGCTACCTGCATGCGCTGAACCATTTAGGGGTCGACGTGATTATCGCCGACCGTTAACCAAGGTTATTTAAGGAGTTTTCAACATGAACGGTTATTTTGCTTACGATGCGGGCTGGCTGGAACAACGACATGCGCTGCATACCGCCCGTGAGATTTGGCAGCAGCCGGATTTATGGGCCGCCCTGCACCAGCAGTTACAGCAGCAACAGGCGCTGTGGCAGCCTTTCCTTGACCCGCTGCTGGCTAATCCTCGCCTGCAGATTGTGCTGTGCGGAGCGGGCAGTTCGGCCTTTGCCGGCCGCGCGTTAGCGCCCTGGCTACGTGAGAAAACCGGCCGTGACGTGGTGGCCTACGGCACTACCGATATTGTCGCCAACCCGCACCAGTACCTCGATCTTACGCGCCCAACGCTGCTGGTCTCTTTCGCCCGTTCCGGCAACAGCCCGGAAAGCGTGGCCACGGTGGAACTGGCCGACCAACTGCTGCCGGAAAGCTATCACCTGATGCTGGTGTGCAACCCGGACAGTCAGTTGGCGCAATATGCCCATCAGCGCGATAACGTTTGTTCACTGGTGATGCCGCAGGGGTCCAACGATCAAAGCTTCGCCATGACCTCCAGCTTTAGCTGCATGATGCTGTCCGCTGCGCTATTACTCGGCCCGCACTCCCTGGCCGAAGCCCAGCGGCCTCTGACGGCGATGGTCGCACGCTGCAATGAACTGCGTGAAACCCTGCAACCTCAGGTGAAGGCGTTGGCGGCCAGCGGTTTCCGGCGTTACATCACGCTGGGCGGCAGCTGTTTCACCGGGCTGGCAGAAGAGGCTTCGCTGAAGATGCTGGAGCTGACGGCCGGACAGATTGTCACCCGCTACGATTCGCCGCTCGGCCTGCGCCATGGCCCCAAGTTTATGGTCGATAACCAAACGCTGGTCCTGCTGATGTTCTCCAGCGGCGACTATGCCCGTCAGTACGATCGCGATTTGTGGAACGAGCTGCAACGTGACGGGCTGGCGATGCAGATGGTCGGCCTGGCCGGCAGCACCCAACCGCTGTGCGACCTGATACTGAACCTGCACCACGCCGAAGATGACGTCTGGCTGCTGTTCCCTTACCTGTTATTCACCCAGATGCTGGCATTTGAAAGCTCGCTGGCACTTGGCCTGACGCCGGATAACCCGTGCCCGACCGGTGAAGTTAACCGGGTGGTGAAAGGCGTCACCATTTACCGTTATCCGTCATCTGTGGCGTAAGGAATCTCTATGTACCTGATATCCAACCGCGAAATGCTGCTGAAAGCGCAGCGCCAGGGGTATGCCGTACCGGCATTCAACGTTCATAATCTGGAAACCGTGCAGGTGGTGGCGGAAACCGCCGCCGAACTCCGCTCACCGGTGATCATGGCCGGCACGCCCGGCACCTTCAGCTATGCCGGCACCGACTATTTGATCGGCATCTGTCAGGCGGCCGCACACCGTTACGATCTGCCGTTGGCGCTGCATCTGGACCACCACGAAGAAATGGATGATATCGAACACAAGGTCAAAAGCGGTATCCGTTCGGTAATGATCGACGGCTCACACCTGCCGTTCGCGCAGAATATTGCCAAGGTGGCCGAGGCCGTGGCGCTGTGCCACCGCTACGGTGCCAGCGTGGAGGCCGAACTGGGCCGCCTTGGTGGGCAGGAAGACGATCTGATTGTCGATTCAACCGACAGCTTCTTTACCGATCCGGCTGCCGCGCGTGAATTTGTCACCGCAACCGGTATCGATTCGCTGGCCGTGGCGATTGGTTCCGCCCACGGGTTGTACCACGGCGAACCCAAACTGGATTTTGATCGTCTGGCGCTGATCCGCGAGCAGGTCGATATCCCGCTGGTGCTGCACGGCGCTTCCGGCATTCCTGAAACCATGGTAAAACGCGCCATTTCACTGGGGGTCTGCAAGGTCAACGTGGCGACCGAGCTGAAAATCGCCTTTGCCGACGCGGTGAAGAGCTACTTCTCTCAGCACCCGGACGCCAACGATCCACGCAAGTACATCGTGCCCGGCAAACTGGCGATGAAAGAGGTGGTCGCCGAAAAAATCCACATCTGCGGCAGCAGCGGCATGCTGTAACTCAGAATAAAGCACCAAGTCTGGCCGCCGTTTCAGACTCAACGGCGGCCATAACCATTTATTTAACGTGACGAAGCTCACAGTACATCGGCTACATTCGCCTGCTAATCATTAAGCCACCTTCACCATGATCTAAATCATGGTTTTTCCCTCCCCCCTCCTTATTATCAAATCTATCAGCACAAAAAATTAAGAATAGTATATAAGACATTAAAGAAGGAGAATCGAAAGCCTTTGTTTACGGATGACATCAAGTTTATCTGTTTAGACTTTATTTAATTGGATTCACTTATTTTATCAGTTCATTTTAAAAAGGAATTAATAATGAAAAACCCTATCATGGCATTGGTGTTGCTAGCCCTCCTCCCTGCTACCTTACAGGCAGCTCAGGGCGGCACCGTCCGCTTTACGGGTAAAATTACCTCGCCAGCCTGCACTATCAAACATCAAGATGAAGGAATCATCTCCAGTTGCTTTGGTCAAACCTCGACGAACGGGAATGGCTATACCATCACCCCATTAAATAAAATATCACCTGAACTAGTTTCCAACGTGACAACTGAAATGATTAATAATAACGACAGATTAAAAAACGTCACGATAAGCTATAAATAACTTGCTGTGTCTTTACTAATAACCTGCGGTATTTGTTTAGTATTAATTTTGACTTAATTGAATAAATTAATTGATGATTTATAAATTTATTTTATAAATTTGATAATAAAACGGCCCACACCACATCAATGCTCACAATGTGGGCAACTTCAGGTTGCCCATCTTCATGTCCGGAATCCGCCATCACTCCCCCGTATTTCATGTAATAATCTGCTCATCAAACGAGAGGAGTGTTCACATGCAAACTTTTTTTATTGACCGTATGGCGACGCCGGTGGGTGAACTGGTGCTGATTGCCGATGAGCAGGATCGTTTACGCGCCATCGACTGGACAGAGCATGAAGCGCGTCTGATGAAGCTGCTGAATACCCACTACCGTGCCGATCGATTCCAACTGGTGGACAAAACCAACCCTGGCGGCCTGACCGAGGTCATGCAGCGCTATTTTTCGGGTGAACTGGATGTCATTGACCGGTTGCCGGTCATGACTGCCGGCACCGAGTTCCAGCGTAGTGTGTGGCAGCAACTGCGTCAGATCCCATGTGGGGAGATCATTACTTACGGCGAATTGGCGAAACGCATCGGTCGCCCGACCGCCTCACGCGCGGTAGGTATGGCCAACGGATCCAACCCCATCAGCATCGTGGTGCCCTGCCACCGGGTGATTGGTTCGCAGGGCGCATTGACTGGCTATGCCGGCGGTGTTCAGCGTAAACAGTGGCTGTTGAAACACGAAGGTTATTTACAGAACGAACTGCTTTAATCCCTTCCGTCGGCGACTGATTTGTTGCGGCCACTAGTGTGGAATATAGTCCGGTGGCACGCCGCTGCTCGCTGCCGATGGAGAGTAGTCTGGAGGTACCGGTGAGGTCTGCGGCACATCGGTGCCACTGTAACCGTAAGCCACCGGTACTTTATTGCCTTTGGCATACATACACTGGCTGTAAACGCTATCGTAGCGGTCCTGTAAATCCTCATTGCTGCCCGAGGCATCGCTAGCCGCCATTGAACTGCCTACCAGTATTCCCCCACCAGCGCCGATCAACGCCCCTGGCCCAGCATGACCGGATGCCGCACCGATTAACGCCCCAGCAGCAGCCCCCACCAACGTGCCTGCCGCAGCGGTGCCTGCGGCATTGTTAGCCGCCGTCTGGGCGCCGCCACCCACACTGTTTTGTGCATAAGCGCGGCACAACACCTCATCACGGTTAAATTGCTCATAAAACTTTTTCCCGTCCCCGGTAAAGCCATCACTTCTGGCCCTGAGGGCGGGGAAACGCAGCCATTTAATCCGATCCCCAAAACCAGCAAAGTTAATGCAGGTAATAATTTCATCACTGATCCGCCTCAGGCTTATCGGGAAGCCGGACTGTCTGTTACCACTTTCATCCATCCGTCAGGGCAACGTGCCACCTGCGGGTAATAGCCTGCAGGGCGCCGACAGTAGTAGGCATACGTCGGCGCCCTTTCGATGTAGTTCTGCGGTGGCGGCGGAGTTACATACACCACTGGCGGTGGGGCATAATAGACCGGCGGCGGCCCCCAAGGGATACCGATCACCACTCCCGGACCGTAATACCCGTGTCCATAGTAGCCATGGCCATAGTAGCCATGACCGTAATAGCCATGGCCGTAATAACCATGAGCAGACGAAACCGCGCTGGCCGACATTAATGCTCCTGCCACCAGCATCAATAACATGACCTTTTTCATCATTCACTCCTGAGCCAGATTGTCACCGCACTCCTCCAAGATAACGCCAATCAAGGGGCTATCTGTGGCAACGATTTGGATGAATGCGATCGGTTTTCGCCAGCAAATGTGTACAAATATTGACTTGGTTTTGCCCAAAAAGACCGTAATGATGAGGGTTAAATATTGCTTACCTAAACAGACTCAGTGCTGTCCCAGGTTTTCTGACTGGCCGCCAGTGAATGCCGCCACCCTGGCCTGTTAACGTAAGTGGCAAATAAATCAAAATATTTCAGTCAACTACAGAACAATCGGCGGCATGGTTGCGCAAAATTCGCACAGAATGCCCCCGTTGTTATTAATGCTACCCTTATCACCTGCAAGAAAAGATGTTAAAATTGACGCATATCAATTATTGAATGAGCGTAATCTATGATCCCGGAAAAACGCGTGATTCGTCGTATCCAGTCTGGTGGTTGTGCGATCCATTGTCAGGATTGCAGTATCAGCCAACTGTGTATTCCTTTTACTCTTAATGCTCATGAGCTGGACCAGCTTGACAACATTATCGAAAGGAAAAAGCCTATCCAAAAGGGCCAGACCCTGTTCAAGGCCGGTGATGAACTGAAATCGCTGTACGCTATCCGCTCCGGGACCATCAAGAGTTACACCATTACCGAGCAAGGTGATGAGCAGATCACCGGCTTCCATCTGGCGGGCGATCTGGTCGGTTTTGATGCTATTGGCGGCCTGAAGCACCCAAGTTTCGCTCAGGCACTGGAAACCTCCATGGTGTGTGAGATCCCATTCGAAACACTGGATGACCTGTCCGGCAAAATGCCAAACCTGCGCCAACAAATCATGCGCCTGATGAGCGGCGAGATTAAAGGCGACCAGGACATGATCCTGCTGTTGTCGAAGAAAAATGCCGAAGAGCGCCTGGCGGCGTTCGTCTATAACCTGTCGCGCCGCTTTGCGGAACGAGGCTTCTCACCCCGTGAGTTCCGCCTGACCATGACCCGTGGCGACATCGGCAACTACCTTGGTCTGACGGTAGAAACCATCAGCCGCCTGCTGGGTCGCTTCCAGAAAAGCGAAATCCTCAGCGTTAAAGGCAAATACATCACCATCGAAAACGTCGACGCTCTGTCGGTGCTGGCCGGTACGCCACGGATTAACGTGACCGTAAACGCCTGATCCTAGGCTGGGTTGGTAATTCAACAGAATTATTGACCCAGCACATCTCTGCCGCTGTTCTGTTTTTCAATGTTGGGTTACTCTGTAAATTGACAGACTGTTGATTTTCAGCTGTAAGGAGGCCCTATGGCGAAGTATCAGAATCTTCTGGTGGCTATTGACCCCAATCAGGACGACCAGCCGGCACTGCGCCGGGCGGTATACCTGATAAAACGAAATGGCGGGCGCATTAAGGCCTTCCTGCCTATTTACGACTTCTCTTACGAAATGACGACCTTGCTCTCCCCGGACGAAAGAACGGCGATGCGACAAGGCGTTATCAGCCAACGCGCCGCGTGGATCAACGAGCAATGCCGTTTTTACCTCGACGAAGGCGTTCCTATCGAAATCAAAGTTGTCTGGCATAACCGTCCTTATGAGGCGATTATTCAGGAAGTGATCGTCGGTAAGCACGACCTGCTGCTGAAAATGGCGCATCAACACGACCGGCTGGAATCCGTTATTTTTACCCCAACCGACTGGCATCTGTTACGCAAATGTCCTTGCCCGGTGTGGATGGTCAAAGACCAACCCTGGCAGGAAGGCAGCAAAGCGGTGGTGGCGGTTAATCTGGCCAGTGAAGAACCCTACCATGACCCACTGAACATCAAGCTGGTGCAGGAAACCGTTGAACTGGCACAAAACGTCAACCAAACCGAAGTTCACCTGGTCGGCGCCTACCCCGTCACTCCCATCAATATCGCTATCGAACTGCCTGATTTTGACCCCAGCGTTTACAACGATGCCATTCGCGGGCAGCACCTGATCGCCATGAAGGCATTAAGGCAAAAATTCTGCATTAAAGAAGAATTTACCCACGTTGAGAAAGGCCTGCCGGAAGAGGTGATCCCCGATTTGGCCGAACACTTGCAGGCGGGGGTAGTGGTGTTAGGTACCCTGGGCCGTACTGGCATTTCGGCCGCGTTTATCGGCAACACGGCAGAACATGTGATCGACCATCTGAAGTGTGACTTATTGGTGATTAAGCCGGAAAACTTCAATTGCCCGATCGAAATTGACGAAGACGATGAGCACGACGACGAGGATTGATGTTTAACGCATAAAAAAACGGGCCCTGACAGGCCCGTTTTTATTGGCTTTCGTTACGCCTGCAGCGCACGCAGTATCGCTTCCACACTCTCTTTGGCATCGCCAAACAGCATCTGGGTGTTCTCTTTAAAGAACAGCGGGTTCTGCACGCCGGCATAACCGGTGTTCATCGAACGTTTAAAGGCAATCACGTTTTGCGCTTTCCACACTTCCAGCACCGGCATCCCGGCGATTGGGCTGCGTGGATCCTCCAACGCGGCCGGGTTCACCGTATCGTTAGCGCCGATCACCAGTACGGTGTCGGTGTCCGCGAAATCGTCATTGATTTCGTCCATCTCCAGCACCACGTCGTACGGCACCCTGGCTTCGGCCAGCAGCACGTTCATGTGGCCCGGTAAACGCCCGGCAACCGGATGAATACCGAAACGCACCTTGATACCGCGTGCACGAAGTTTCTCGGTGATTTCTGCCACCGGATACTGCGCCTGCGCCACGGCCATGCCGTAACCTGGGGTGATGATCACCGAAGTGGAGTTCTTCAACTGCTCGGCCACTTCTTCCGCCGTCGTTTCGCGGTATTCGCCCATTTCTTCCGCATTACCGGTCGAAGAGCCATCGGTACCGAACCCGCCGGCGATCACGCTGATGAACGAGCGGTTCATTGCCTTGCACATGATGTAAGACAGGATGGCACCCGAAGAGCCCACCAACGCACCGGTCACGATCAGCAGATCGTTGCTCAGCATGAAGCCTGCCGCCGCTGCCGCCCACCCCGAATAGGAGTTGAGCATCGACACCACCACCGGCATGTCAGCACCGCCGATGGATGCCACCAGATGCCAGCCAAACGCCAGGGCGATAGCGGTCATCAGCACCAGTGCCACCGCCTGCCAACCCACGCTGTCGGCACGAACAAACACCACCAGCAGCAGGAAGGAGACCACCAGTGCCGCCAGGTTCATTTTATGGCGATTTGGCAACGCCAGCGGTTTGGATGAGATGATGCCGCGCAGTTTACCGAAGGCCACAATCGAACCGGTGAAGGTGACCGCACCGATAAAGATGCCGAGGAACACTTCAGTCAGATGGATATTCTCCATCACCGGCTCCATTGCCGCACCGTGATCCAGGTAGCTGTTTAACCCCACCAGAACCGCTGCCAGACCCACAAAGCTGTGCAGCACCGCCACCAGCTCTGGCATTTCGGTCATTTCGACCTTTTTCGCCAGATAGATCCCAATGGAACCCCCGATGATCATCGCGATGATGATCCAGCCCACGTTGCCGGAATCCGGCCCGAGGATGGTGGCGATCAGCGCAATCGCCATCCCGGCGACGCCAAACAGGTTGCCGCGTTTTGACGTTTCATGGCGTGACAGACCGGCCAGGCTACAAATAAACAGGATAGCGGCGACAATGTATGCAGCTGTAACTAATCCTCCAGACATATGCTACCCCTTAGTTCTTGCGGAACATCTTCAGCATGCGCTGAGTGACGGTGAATCCACCAAAAATGTTGATGCTGGCGATCAGTACCGCGACAAAGGAGAGGAAACTCACCCAGCCGCCATGACCAATCTGCAACAACGCACCGACCACGATAATCCCTGAGATCGCGTTAGTGACCGACATCAACGGGGTATGCAATGCATGGCTGACGTTCCACACCACGTAGTAACCCACCACGCAGGCCAGCGCAAACACGGTAAAGTGAGACAGGAACTCTTTCGGTGCGGCGTTGGCCAGCCAGCCAAACAGGATGATGGCCAGCGCCATCAGGCCATATTTCAACCACGGAGAAACCGGTTTTGCCTCTGGTTTGGCAACGGGTGCGGCGGACTGCGCCGGTTTAGGCTGAGCAGAAACCTGGATTGGCGGTGCCGGCCAGGTGACTTCGCCACTGCGTACTACGGTAACGCCGCGGATCACAGTGTCTTCGAAATCAACGTCGATTTCGCCGTTTTTCTCTTTTGACAGCAGCTTCAGCAGGTTAACCAGGTTGGTGCCGTAAAGCTGTGAAGACTGGGTCGGCAGGCGGCTTGGCAAATCGGTATAACCAATGATTTTCACGCCGTTATCAGTGACGGTTACGCGGTCCGCGACGGTCAGCTCACAGTTACCGCCATTTTGCGCAGCCAGATCGACGATCACACTGCCCGGCTTCATTGAAGCCACCATCTCTTTGGTGATCAGCTTCGGTGCAGGTTTGCCCGGGATCAGCGCGGTGGTGACAATGATGTCAACCTCGGCCGCCTGAGCGGCGAACAGTGCCATCTCAGCCTTGATAAAGGCTTCGGACATCACTTTGGCATAGCCGTCGCCGCTGCCCGCTTCTTCCTCAAAATCCAGCTCGAGGAATTCTGCGCCCATGCTCTGTACTTGCTCTTTGACTTCCGGACGGGTGTCGAAGGCGCGAACGATGGCCCCCAGGCTGCCTGCGGCGCCGATCGCCGCCAGCCCCGCAACGCCGGCACCGATGATCATGACCTTGGCCGGCGGTACCTTGCCCGCAGCGGTGATCTGGCCGGTGAAGAAGCGGCCGAATTCGTGTGCGGCCTCAACAATCGCCCGATAACCGGCGATGTTGGCCATTGAGCTCAATGCATCCATGGACTGCGCACGTGAAATACGCGGCACCGAGTCCATTGCCATCGCGGTGACGTTACGTGCAGCCAGCTTCGCGATCAGCTCCGGGTTTTGCGCCGGCCAGATAAAGCTGACCAGAGTGCTGCCCTCACGCATTAACGCGATCTCGTCCTCAAGCGGTGCGTTAACTTTCAAAATCAGATCCGACTGCCAAACATCGGCCGTGTCGGTGATCGTTGCCCCAGCGGCTTCATAAGCGCCATCGTCAAAACTTGCCAGTTTACCCGCCCCGCTTTCAATCGCGACGGTAAAGCCCAGCTTCAGCAATTGTTCCACCGTTTTCGGCGTTGCTGCGACCCGGGCTTCATTGGCCAACCGTTCTCTTGGTACACCAATACGCATAATGTTCCCTTCTCACCTGTCTTTGATGATGTTTATTATCTTCCTACCCATAGCGATGGCCCCGGCCGACAAGCTTTTTGTTAACCTTGTCGGCAGCGAATTAAGGCGCCATCTATAACCTACTGAAAATATGATCGATGATCCATAATTGCTTACGCATTCAGGTCTGTTTTTACATAAAAACGCAGGCAACGACATGACAAATCGCAATTTAAAGTTAAAAAGCCCGGTGGAATGGCATTTTTGCGGCCATATTGTGGCCGCCCTTAGGTTGAGAACTTCCAGCATTGCGCGGCTGTCGCGCATAAAAGTTATAAAATTGTGAATAATTAACACTTATGACATCAAAGGCTTTATTATTGAAACTTATGACGATTCTGCGCAAAATAACGGGCACGCTCGTTCAAGGGATTTGTCTCATGGGATGAGATAAAATGCTGAGACACTGCTCGAGATTACATGTAATAATCGGCGGCTGAATTACACCTAAACAGTTCAGCACGTTATCAACGTTAATGCGCTAGGCGAAAGGATTTTTTATGAAGCTGAAGAACACGATCATCGCATCAGCCTTGTTATCACTCACTGCGCTGTCTGCTCAGGCGGCACAAGAGCTAACTCCTGAAAAAGCAGCGGCGCTGAAGCCGTTTGATCGCATCACGATTACCGGCCGCTTTAATGCCATCAATGAAGCCGCTGATGCCATATCCCGCCGTGCAGACAAACTGGGTGCAGACTCCTTCTACATTCAGGACAGTAATAACAGCAATAACGGCGGCAACTGGCGCGTCACCGCAGATCTTTATCATAAAGATGCGCCGGAAGTGAGCAAAGAGCCGAAGTACCGCGTGATTAACGGCGTTACCGAGCTGCCGAAAGAACAAGCCTTCCTGCTGGAGCCGTACGACACGGTGAGCGTCAGTGGTTTCTACCGTAGCCAGCCGGACATTAACGATGCCATCACCAAAGAAGCGAAAAAGAAAGGTGCAGCCTCCTTCTTTATCGTGCGTCAGGTTGATGCCAACCAGGGTGGCAACCAGTTCATTACCGCCTATATCTACAAAGCCGATGCGCCTAAACGCACAGTACAGAGCCCGGATGCCATCCCGGCTGACTCTGAAGCCGGTAAGGCCGCACTGGCTGCCGGTGGCGCTGCTGCTGCCAAGGTTGAAATTCCGGGTGTTGCCTCTTCCGGCTCACCAAGTCGCGACGTAGGCCGTTTCTTCGAAACCCAGTCTTCTACCGGCAAACGTTATACTGTCACTTTACCGAACGGTACCCAGATTCAGGAAGTGAACAACGTGACTGCTGCGCAGATGGTGCCGTTTGATTCTGTGACCTTCACTGGCCACTTCAACAGCATGACCGACATTTCTACCGAAGTCGCGAAACGTGCGGCCGAGAAAGGCGCCAAGTACTATCACGTGACCCGCCAGTGGCAGAACAAGAGCGGCGGTAACCTGACCGTCAGCGCCGACCTGTTCAAATAAGTTTCACTTTGCGGTTTACCATCGGGCAGCCATTGAGCTGCCCGTTTTTTTTGGTCGTGCACCGTCCTGCCAGTTGAATAGTTTTTTGTAAATTACGCATACTTAATCATTGCATCCATAGGCATCCATCCGTAGAATTTGCGCCAATTTTTAGGGCTATTGTCTACTCGTTCAGTAATTGCCATTACGTTGTTACTGCCAAGCAGTTCCCTCCCAGTTGTTTATTCTGCGTTCAGGATCCGTCATTGGAAAAAAAACTAGGTCTTACCGCGTTAACCGCATTGGTGCTGAGCTCAATGCTGGGTGCCGGGGTTTTCAGCCTGCCACAAAACATGGCGCAGGTCGCCAGCCCGGCGGCCCTGCTGCTGGGTTGGGCGATTACCGGCGTCGGCATCCTGTTTCTGGCTTTTTCCATGCTGTTGCTTACCCGCCTGCGTCCCGATCTGGACGGCGGCATCTTCACCTATGCGAAAGAAGGTTTTGGCGAACTGGTCGGGTTCTGTTCCGCCTGGGGCTATTGGCTGTGCGCAGTGATCGCCAATGTCTCTTACCTGGTGATCGTATTTGCCGCGCTGAGTTTATTCACCGATCGCGGCGGTGAGGTCATTCTGGGCGACGGCAATACCTGGCAAGCGCTGCTGGCGGAGTCCGTATTGCTGTGGATCGTCCATGCGCTGGTGCTGCGGGGTGTGCAAACCGCCGCCAGTATCAATCTGGTCGCGACCCTGGCCAAGTTGTTGCCGCTGGGGATGTTTGCCGTGCTGGCCGCGATGGCGTTCAACATGGACGTCTTCACGCTGGATTTCCACGGCGTTGCTCTCGGTAAGCCAGTGTGGGAGCAGGTGAAAAATACCATGCTGATTACCCTGTGGGTATTTATCGGCGTGGAAGGTGCAGTGGTGGTTTCAGCGCGGGCCCGTCATAAAAAAGATGTTGGCCGTGCCACCATGCTGGCAGTGATTTCCGCACTGGCGGTGTATCTGTTGGTGACGTTGTTATCACTGGGCGTGGTACCGCGCAGCGAGTTGGCCGAAATGCGCAATCCTTCTATGGCGGTGCTGATGGTTGATCTGATTGGCCCCTGGGGTGATGTGATTATCGCGGCCGGGCTGATCGTTTCAGTCTGCGGGGCTTACCTGAGCTGGACGATTATGGCCGCCGAAGTACCGTTGCTGGCCGCTCAACACGGCGCTTTCCCGAAGATTTTCCGCAAGCAGAACAAGAACCACGCGCCCTCGGCTTCGCTTTGGCTGACCAATATTGCGGTTCAGTTTGCTCTGGTACTGATCTGGCTGACCGGCAGTAACTACAATTCTCTGCTGACTATCGCCTCGGAAATGATCCTGGTGCCTTATTTCCTGGTCGGTGCCTTCCTGTTCAAGGTAGCGATCCGTCGTCAGGACAAACGGCTGATGTTCGCCGCAGCAGGTGCCTGCCTGTATGGCATTTGGCTGCTCTATGCATCGGGATTGATGCATCTGCTGATGTCGGTGCTGCTGTATGCGCCGGGGCTGCTGGTGTTTATCTATGCCCGCAGCGGACATGATGACGTCAAATTGCTGAATCAACTGGAGAAAGGCAGTATTTTTCTGTTGCTGGTGGCCACGGTACCGGCCGGCTGGTTTATGCTGCAGTAGGTGAAGAATGGCCGGGTGGGATCACCCGGTCAGTAACTTTTAGACTGGTGCAGGCTGATGGTCATGCGTTCCCCAACCTGAGAGATGATAACCCCCTCAACGCACTCTTGCTGAATGGTCGCCAACTGCTGCGTATCCAGAGCATAGGGCAGTTTAATGTCGAATACTGCCAGCCCCTGCTGCTGCGCCAGATCGATCAGGCGCACGATGTTGGTTTCGTCGCTGACCTGGGTGGAAACCACCTGCAGCGCCAACGCTTTCAACTGCTCTTTCCGCGTTTGTGAAGCGGAAGCCTGAGATTTCAATACCATGCCAAAAAATGGCATCACGCCATAGATTGCATCAACAAAGCGCCAGTGCTTCTTGCACGATGCGGACAGAAAATCCATGTAATCAAAGCAGATTCTCTCACTGCGGGCGACGGGTGCAAGGTGACTGCTGTTCATCCCTTCCTCTCATTGCCGGTGTATTACATCCTGAAATGGATAATCGATGCGAAGCTTTAACGAATTTCCGCCGTATAATGGCATAATTCCCCTATTGTTTGCCAGTCTGTCCAGGAGCTTTAATCAATGGAACATCACAACTCAGCCCCGGTGCTGATTACGGGCGGTGCACGCCGGATTGGACTGGCACTGGCCAGGTCATTCTTGCAACGCGATATTCCCGTGATCATCGCCTATCGCAGCGACTACCCGGCACTGAGCGAACTGAAAAGACTGGGGGCAATCTGTATTCAGGGCGATTTCGCGACGCACGACGGCATTTACCGTTTCGCTGAGCAGGTCCGCCAGGTGGCACCCAAACTGCGCGCGGTGATCCACAACGCCAGCGCCTGGCAGGCCGAATCGCCGGAAGTGCCGCCGGAGCAGGTCATGGCAGCGATGCTGCAAATTCACGTTTATACCCCTTATCTGCTGAATCAATTGCTGGAGTCCTGCCTGCTGGGCCAGGGACAAGCCGGTGCGGATATTATCCACCTGACCGACTATGTAGTGGAGAAAGGCAGCGACAAACACATTGCCTATGCCGCCAGTAAAGCCGCGCTGGACAATATGACCCGTTCATTTGCCCGTAAGCTGGCGCCAGAGGTCAAGGTAAATGCCATCGCGCCGGCGCTGATTATCTTCAATCCGGGTGACGACGAGCCTTATCGCCAGCAGGCACTGGCAAAGTCACTGATGAAAATCGCCCCTGGCGAGAGTGAAGTGGTCAATCTGGTGAACTACCTGCTGGAAAGCCGCTATGTCACCGGCCGTACTCATGGTGTAGACGGTGGCCGTCCACTGCGCTAGCGCACAGATCTGCATGGTATATCGCGGCCCCCCGCGTTATGCTGAATTTCGTTATTCTGATAAAACCGCTGAATATGCATAAAATTGTTTTTGTGGAAGACGATCCGGAAGTCGGCAAACTGATTGCCGCCTATCTGGGCAAGCACGACATTGATGTATTGATTGAGCCACGAGGCGACAGTGCACAGGCACGCATCGAGCTGGAACAGCCGGATCTGGTACTGCTGGACATTATGTTGCCCGGCAAGGACGGCATGACGCTGTGTCGCGATCTGCGCCCGACCTTCCCCGGCCCGATTGTGCTGCTCACCTCACTCGACAGCGACATGAACCATATCCTGTCGTTGGAAATGGGCGCCAATGATTACATCCTGAAAACCACGCCACCGGCAGTATTACTGGCGCGGCTGCGTTTGCATCTGCGTCAGCATGGCAATCAGCCAAAGGAAGAGTCGACTCAGCCGATCACTCAACATAACGCCTTGCACTTCGGCTTGCTATGCATCGATCCGGTCAACCGCCAGGTGACGCTGGGCGAAGAGATCATCACCCTTTCCACCTCAGATTTTGATCTGCTGTGGGAACTGGCCACCCATGCAGGGCAAATCATGGATCGCGAGGCCCTGTTGCAAAACCTGCGCGGCGTGAGTTATGACGGCCTGGACCGCAGCATCGACGTGGCGATTTCCCGCCTGCGACGCAAGCTGTACGACAATGCGCTCGAGCCGTTCCGCGTCAAAACCGTGCGCAATAAAGGTTATCTGTTCGCCCCGAATGCCTGGGAGTTCGTGCAGCAATGAGAAAGCTTTTTGTGCAGTTCTTCCTGCTGCTTTTCGTTTGCTTCCTGGTGATGGCGATGCTGGTGGGGTTGGTGTACAAAGTCACCGCCGAACGCGCCGGCCGCCAGTCGATGGACGATCTGATGAAAAGCTCTCTGTACCTGATGCGCAGTGAACTGCGGGAAATTCCGCTGAAAGACTGGAACAAGACCATCGCCACGCTGGACTTGAACCTGTCGTTTAAACTGCACATCGAACCGCTCGGCAAGCAGGAACTGAGTGAAGATCTGATGAAACGATTACGTCTTGGGGAAATTATCGCCCTCGACGATCAATACACCTTTATGCAGCGCATTCCACGCAGCCACTACGTGCTGGTGGTCGGGCCGATCCCTTATCTGTTCTATTTGCATCAAATGCGGCTGCTGGATTTAGCCCTGCTGGTGTTTATCGGCATGTCGCTGGCACTGCCAGTATTTCTGTGGATGCGCCCGCACTGGCAGGACTTGCTCAAGCTGGAAAACGCAGCTCAGCGCCTCGGTGCCGGACATCTTGATGAACGCACCTCTTTTGATCCCACCTCCAGCCTGAACCGGCTCGGGGTGGCGTTCAATCAGATGGCAGATAACGTCAATACGCTGATTGCCAGCAAGAAACAGCTGATCGACGGCATCGCCCATGAGCTGCGAACGCCGCTGGTGCGGTTGCGCTATCGGCTGGCGATGAGCGATAACCTGACCGATAGCGAGCAGCAGGCGCTGAACCGCGATATCGGTCAGTTGGAGTCACTGATCGACGAACTGCTGACCTATGCACGCCTCGATCGTCCGCAGGTGGCACTCAATATAGAACCTCTCGATTTGCCCAAGTGGCTGGAGGACAAGGCTGACGACCTGCGCCTGATCCACCCGGAACGGGAAATCGAGTTGGATATCCCGCACGTCGGCGATTTTGGCGGCGTCGATTTACGGCTAATGGAGCGAGTGCTGGATAACCTGGTGAACAATGCGCTGCGTTATTCTGAGCAACGCCTGCGTATCGGCCTGTGGTTTGACGGTGACAACGCCTGCCTGCAGGTAGAAGACGATGGCCCGGGTATTCCACCGGAAGAACGTGAACGGGTATTCGAACCCTTTGTGCGTCTCGATCCCAGCCGCGATCGCGCCACCGGCGGCTGCGGGCTGGGCCTGGCCATTGTTCATTCTATCGCCGTGGCCTATCAGGGTCAGGTGTACGTAGACGCCAGTTCACTCGGCGGTGCCAGCTTCCGCTTCTGTTGGCCGCTAAAGCCCACTTTCAATTTAAAAGCAGACCCGGTGTAACCCTGTTTACGCGGCGGCATGAAAACGCGAAAGAGTTATCCGGTTTACAATAAAATGGAGCTAAACGATGACATCTGCACATTCCCCTTCTTCCTACGACGAGCTGCGTGCCATTTTCACCCGACTGTCGCGCTTCGGCCACCTCTCTGCCATTGCCGGCTGGGACATGCAAACCATGATGCCGCCAAGTGGCAGCAAAGCACGTTCGGAAGCGCTGGCCGAACTGAGCGTACTGCAACACCAAATTTTAACGGCGGAAAAAACCGGTCGTTTGTTTGAACGCGCACAGCAAGAAACATTGGATGACATCGATCAGGCTAACTTGCTGGAGATGCGCCGTCAGTATGACAATGCGGTGCTGGTACCGGAATCGCTAGTTGAAGCCAAGTCGCTGGCCGGCGCACGCTGTGAGCACGCCTGGCGCTCCCAACGCCCGGCCAACGACTGGGAAGGTTTCTCGGAAAACCTGCGTGAAGTGGTCAAACTGAGCCGGCAGGAAGCGCAGATCCGCGCCGAAGCGGCAGGCTCCAGCCGCTATGATGCCCTGCTGAACCTGTATGAACCGGGGATGCGCAGCAGCGACATTGACCGTATCTTTGGCGATCTGAAAACCTGGCTGCCCGATCTGCTGCAGAAAGTGGTGGCCAAACAGGCTCAGGAACCTTGCCTGGTTCCGCAAGGACCATTCAATGTGGATACCCAGCGTCAATTGAGCCTGAGCGTGATGAAACTGCTTGGTTTTAACTTCGACGGCGGCCGGGTAGACGTCAGCGCACACCCATTCTGCGGCGGCGTGCCGGAAGATGTGCGCATCACCACCCGCTACAATGACAAAGAATTCCTGACCGCTCTGCTCGGTATCGTGCATGAGACTGGCCATGCCCGCTACGAACAAAATCTGCCGCGTGAATGGTTGGGCCAACCGGTGGCGCAGGCACGCTCTACCGCTATTCATGAATCACAAAGCCTGCTGTTTGAAATGCAACTGGCACGCGGCAGCGATTTCCTGAAAATTCTGCGCCCGCTGGTCGTCAATCAATTCGGCGAGCAGCCAGCACTGGAAGAAAGTAACTTCATCCGCCTGAATCAACGAGTGAAGCCAGGCCTGATCCGCGTAGACGCTGACGAAGTCAGCTACCCGGCGCACGTGATCCTGCGTTATGAAATTGAGAAGGCCCTGATCGAAGGCGAGATTGAGGTGGAAGATATCCCGGCGCTGTGGAACGAAAAAATGCGCGGCTACCTGGGCTTGGACACCGTCGGCAACTACCGCAACGGCTGTATGCAGGATATTCACTGGACCGATGGCGCATTTGGTTATTTCCCGACTTATACCCTGGGCGCCATGTATGCAGCGCAACTGTTCCATAGCGCGCGTGAAGCACTGCCGACGTTGCACAGTGACATCGCCGAAGGCAATCTGAACCCACTGTTCCACTGGTTGAAGCAGAATATCTGGCGTCACGGTAGCCGTTTCCCTACCGATACCCTGATCGCCAATGCGACCGGTGAAACCTTGAATCCGAGCTATTTCCGTAAGCATCTGGAAAGCCGTTACCTGTAATATATTCCCCAGGCACGGCTAACCCCGTGCCTTTTCCCCTGCTTTGCCGCAAGTATTCCATAGCGCACTTCCCCTACCTCAGACACCTCGGCCGCAGAGTGCGGGTTGGCTAACCCGCATATGTATGTTGTAACTAAAGTGAGATTAAAAGGTCGCCGAACCCGGTGGATTAACCGGCCAGTATCCACGATGTACATTAGGTTACACGCCGAAACCAATCACTCACGGAAAGCATCCCGCCGTTTGCCTACTATCTTATCACCGGCCCCGCAGTGGGCTTGATACATGATGAGTAATTTGAGGAATCAACAATGAAAAAAGTATTAGCTCTGGTTGTTGCCGCTGCAATGGGTCTGTCTTCTGTTGCCTTCGCTGCTGACGCTGCCACCACCACGACTACCGCACCAGCGGCAACGGCTACCACTACCATGGCTGCACCGGCCAAGACCACTCACGTGAAAAAACATCACGCGAAGAAAGCACCGGTTCAAAAAGCTCAGGCGGCTAAAAAGCACCACAAAGCCACCGCCAAGAAAACGCCGGCTCAAAAAGCCCAGGCAGCCAAAAAACACCACAAGAAAACCAGCCATAAAAAAGCGGCGTAATAGCAATCTGATGTGAGGCTCCCCTCACCAGTCCAGACTTGAGTTGTCCAACACCCGGTTCGCCGGGTGTTTTTTCATCGGGGGTTCTCATCATGCTGCGTCGCTACTTATTTGAAATCATTCTGACCACGCTGATCCTCTGCGGTCTGATCGCCGCCTTTTTTTACTTGTAGCCGCACAGCCCCTCTGGATTAGAAATTATTGAAAAATCAATCACTGCCCATCCACACGGCGACTAAATCAGTCTATAGTTACCATTCAGTGTGTTTATGGATGATCCGTATTTTCCAGGCAAGAAACCTATGCGCATAACCGTTTTGCTGTTGCTGTGCTCATTCCCACTCGCACTTCCCCTCTCAGTACGGGCTGACAGCCCATCCGACGCGTCGGCCGCTGAGCAAACTCGTTTATTTTTTGGTAAAGATGACCGCATAAAGGTGACAGAAACCGACGGTTGGCCATGGCAGGCCATTGGGCAAGTGGAAACCGCCAGCGGTAACCTGTGCACCGCCACGCTGATCTCTCCTCATCTGGCACTCACCGCCGGCCACTGCGTACTGGCGCCACCGGGCCAGTTGGACAAGGCGATTGCGCTGCGTTTCGTTTCCGGTAATAAGACCTGGAAATACCAGACCGACAATATTGAGACGCTGGTGGATCGCAAGCTGGGGAAAAAACTCAAGCCAGATGGTGATGGCTGGATTGTGCCGCCGGCAGCGGCGGCCTATGACTTCGCGCTGATCCGCCTGAAGGATAAAAAAACCTTGCCGATTAAACCCTTGCCGTTGTGGCAAGGTGACAGTAAGGCACTGACTCTGGCACTGAAGCAGGCCAAACGGCTGATTACCCAGGCAGGGTATCCGGGGGATCATCTGGACGACCTCTACAGCCACCAGAACTGCAAGGTGACAGGCTGGGCGCAACAGGGCGTGCTTTCGCATCAGTGCGATACCCTGCCCGGCGATAGCGGCTCACCGTTACTGCTGAAAACCGCCGACGGCTGGCGGCTTATTGCCATTCAAAGCTCCGCACCGGCAGCCAAAGATCGTTACCGCGCCGATAACCGCGCGCTGGCAGTGACCGGTATCCGCGATGCGCTGGACGCGCTGGCTGCGGGGAAATAAATCGTTATGTTCCGGCGTGGGATCCCGCGCCGGGCTCAGTAGGCAATTCTCCCACCATAAAGCGCCTGGGTGTGGTAGCGGTAAACTGACGGAAAAACGCTATGAAAGCGCTATCGCTGGAAAACCCCAGGCGTTGGGCTACCGAACTGACTGAAGGCATCTCCGCCAACAGTTCAATCGCCCGCATCAATCGCCATTGCTGGCTCCACTGTTGATAACTCAATCCGCTCTCGCGCTGAAAAATGCGCGTCAGCGTTTTGGCATGCAGGTTCAGATCCTGCGCCAATACCGCCAATCCCGGCAGTTCATCCCGCCGATCAAGTTCCTCCAGCCAGTGGGCCAAACGCCGGTCATGGGGTAACTTCAGGCCGGTATTCTCCAGCCGTGCCGCATGCAGCTCATTCACCAACACCGGCAGCAGATCGCGCGCCGTCCGATGCTCAACAGCCTGATTGAATGGCCAATAGGCAATACGGTCAATCATCGCCGCCAGTAAGGGATTAACTGCCAGCACCGCACATTCTTGCGCCATAGCGCAGACCAACGACGGCTCAAGCCAGATCGAACGATAGGCGACCTGACCGCGGAGTTGAACCCGATGGGGTATGCCACCGGGGATCCACAGGCAGCGCGTGGGCGGTAAGATCAACCACCGATCGGCAAGCGTTACCGTCATACAGCCACGCGGGGCATAGAGTAACTGAGCACGGCGATGCAAATGTTCTTCAGAATCATGCCCTCTGACTAACTCCGCTGCGACCCCCAATACCGGTGCCGGCCAGGCGTCCGGGTCAAAACTCTCCCGTTGGTCGATCAACGCCATCACGCTGTCCTTTTTTCATTGTTTTTTGTCCTTATGATTGTAATCGAACCTTTGGCATTTCCCTATACTGGCGCGATTCTTCACCCATCAAGGTTAATTCCCATGTCACGTTTACCCCTGCCGTTGATGGTAGCCACCATCATGGCTCCCCAGGTGCTCGAAACCCTCTACAGCCCTGCGCTCACGGCAATACGTACCGATTACAACGTCAGCGCCGCCCAGGCCAGCCAAACGCTGTCGATCTATTTCTTTGCTTTTGCCTGCGGCGTCGCCATTTGGGGTGTCATGTGCGATCGCTTTGGCCGCAGAGTCACCATGCTGGCAGGTTTGACGATCTATCTCATCGGCGCAGTGATGGCCCTGCTTAGTCAGAATTTTACGCTGTTGCTGGTCGCACGTGCTGTCGTCGCTTTTGGTGCAGCGGTCGGCTCCATAGTGACGCAAACCATGCTGCGCGATGTTTATCAGGGACAGTCGTTGGGAAAAGTATTTTCGACCCTCGGCATCGCCCTGTCAGTCAGCCCGGTACTGGGCATGTTGGTTGGTGGGACAGTCGTCGGCTGGGGAGGCAGCATGGCCATATTCGCCGCCCAGTGGCTGCTGGCACTGGTTCTGTTGATTTGGTGTTGGCGTGCCCTGCCGGAAACGAAACCGGCAACACTCTCCGTGGAGGTCACCACCCCAGGCAGTGGCTGGGATATTCTGCGCGACCGACAGATCTGGTACTCCGCGTTATTGGTCGCAGGCTTTAATATCATGGTGTTCAGCTACTTCAGCCTGGCCCCGTTCATGTTCGAACAATTGGGGTTGAGTAGCCAACAGTTCGGCTACTCCGGCATGGCATTAGCACTGGGCAGCCTGCTTGGCGCGCTGTTGAACCGTTATCTGCTGGCTCAGGGCATCAGCGCAAAAAAACAAATCCTGCTGGGCAGTCTGTTGGCATTCGGTGCCGCACTGGCTTTAGGTTACTGGCAACACAGCCTGATGCTGCTGTTACCCTGCACGCTGATCACCCTGGCCTTCGGATTGGCTATCCCCAACGTGTTAAGCCAGGCGCTGAACCGCTACCGGCAGCGCTTGGGCACCGCCGGTGCAGTCTTTGGCCTGCTCTACTATCTGCTGATTGGCGCCGGGCTGTCTCTGGCCGCCAGCGGGCAAAACCTGGCCGCGACGCTGTTAGTGTGCAGCCTGCTGTGCCTGGGTTGCGCAAGCTGCCTGCGCGCGTCACCTAGCCCGAAAGCTGCTCGATAGTCTGCAGGATGCGCTTGTCCGAGATCGGATAAGGCGTGCCCAGTTGCTGAGCAAACAGGCTGACGCGCAGCTCTTCGATCATCCAGCGCACCTCTTTCACCTCGTCATCCTGGAGGCGTTTCGGCGGCAGCTTGTTCAGCCACTGCTGCCAGGCCTGCTGCACCTGTTCCACCCGCAGCATTTGCGCGCGGTCGCGGTGCGGGTCGATAGCCAGCTTCTCCAACCGGCGTTCAATCGCCTGCAGATAACGTAGCGTATCCGGCAGGCGTTTCCAGCCGTTATTGGTCACGAACCCACGATAAACCAAAGCACCGAGCTGGGTTTTGACATCCGACAGCGCCAGCGCCAACGAGATATCAACCCGGCCTTTCAGGCGTTTGTTGATGTTGAATACGGCCGTCAGGATTTGTTCGACCTGTTTGGCGACACCCACCACCGTTTCGTTCAGTTCACCACGCACCTGTTCTTGCAGACGGGCAAAGTTTTCCTCCTGCCACACCGGTCCACCGTGTTCGGCAATCAGTTTGTCGATGCCGCACGAGATACAATCATCGATCAGATCCAGCACCCTGCCATAGGGGTTAAAATACAGCCCCAGCTTGGCTTTGTTAGGCAGTTTTTCATGCAGATATTTGACCGGCGAAGGAATATTCAGCAACAGCAGGCGACGCGTACCCTGCCACATCGCCTGCTGCTGCTCTTGCTCACTGTCGAACAGCCGGATCGCCACGCTGTCTTTTTCGTCCACCAGCGCCGGGTAGGCCTTCATCGAATAGCCACCGCGTTTCTGTTCATAAAACGCCGGCAGTTTACCGAAGCTCCAGATATGCAGATTGCTTTGCTCCAGCCCATCGTCCGCCACCGCCGACAGCGTTTCCTGTACCTTGTCCTTCAACTGCAGTTTCAGCGCCGTCAGATCTTTGCCTTCACGCAGGGTTTTGTGCTTTTCATCCACCACGCGGAAAGTCATCTTGAGGTGATCGGGCACCTGATCCCATTGCCAGTCATCACGTGACACCGTCACGCCAGTCATGCGGCGTAACTCTCGCTCCAGCGAATCCAGCAGCGGCAATTCCAACGCGGTCACCCGCCCCAGGAAAGCCTCGGCGTAGTTGGGTGCCGGCACAAAGTTACGGCGCACCGGCTTCGGCAACGACTTGATCAGAGCAATGATCAGTTCACGGCGAATACCCGGGATCTGCCATTCAAAGCCCTGTTGCTCAACCTGATTAAGAATAGGCAGCGGAATATGTACCGTAACGCCATCAGCGTCGGTGCCCGGTTCAAACTGGTAACTCAGGCGCAGCTTGAGGTTGCCCTGGTACCAGGTATTCGGGTAGTCCAGCGCACTGACCTGGTTAGCGCCGTCTTTGATCAGCATTTCTTTTTCAAAGCTGAGCAGGTCTGCATTTTGCTTACCGGCGTTTTTCCACCAGTTATCGAAATGGCGTCCGGACACCACATCGTTCGGAATACGCTGGTCGTAGAAGGCAAACAGGGTTTCGTCGTCCACCAGAATGTCACGGCGGCGCGATTTATGTTCCAGCTCTTCCACTTCGGCACGCAGTTTGAGGTTAGCGCCAAAGAACGCATGTCGCGTCGGCCAGTCACCTTCCACCAACGCATGGCGAATAAACAGCTCACGGCACAGCAGCGGATCGATGGTGCTGTAATTGACCGCCCGTGCAGCCACAATCGGCAACCCGAACAGCGTCACTTTTTCGCTGGCCATCACCGCTCCCTGGGATTTAGACCAGTGCGGTTCACTGTAGCTGTGTTTCACCAGATGCTGGGCCAGCGGTTCTATCCACTCCGGCTCGATGCGCGCGGCAATGCGTCCCCACAGGCGGCTGGTTTCCACCAGTTCGGCCACCATGGTCCACTTCGGCGGCTTCTTGAACAGGCCGGAACCCGGGAAGATCGAGAAACGCGCGTTGCGGGCACCGGTGAACTCCTGCTTGTCGGCATCTTTCTGGCCGATGTGCGACAGCAACCCGGTCAGCAGCGCAGTATGCACGCTGCGGTAATCGGAAGGCTCGCTGTTAACCGGCAGCCCCAGCTCTTTCACCACCTGACGTAGTTGGGTGTAGATATCCTGCCATTCGCGCACCCGCAGATAGTTCAGGAAGTCATTGCGGCACAGCCGGCGGAACTGGCTGGAGGAGTGCTCTTTTTGCTGCTCTTTCAGCCAGTTCCACAGGTTCACGTAGGCCAGGAAATCCGAGTCTTTGTCGGCAAAGCGACGGTGTTTTTCGTCCGACGCCTGCTGTTTGTCCATTGGCCGCTCACGCGGATCCTGGATCGACAACGCTGCGGTGATGATCATCACCTCACGTACGCTACCGCTCTTCTGTGCTTCCAGCACCATACGTGCCAGCCGTGGGTCGATCGGCAACTGAGCCAGTTGACGGCCCTGCGCGGTGAGCTGGTAATGGCCGTTCTCTGCCGTTTTGATCGCACCCAGCTCTTCCAGCAGACGCACGCCGTCCAGAATATTGCGCTTGTCCGGCGCCTCCACAAACGGGAAAGCGGCGATATCCCCCAGCCCAAGCGAGGTCATCTGCAGGATCACCGATGCCAGGTTGGTCCGCAGGATCTCCGGGTCGGTAAACTCCGGTCGCGACAGAAAATCCTGTTCCGCATACAGGCGAATACAAATACCGTCCGACACGCGTCCACAGCGGCCTTTACGCTGATTGGCAGAGGCCTGCGACACCGGTTCGATCGGCAGCCGCTGTACCTTGGTACGGAAGCTGTAGCGGCTGATACGCGCGGTACCCGGGTCAATCACATACTTGATGCCCGGAACGGTCAGTGAGGTTTCCGCCACGTTGGTCGCCAGCACGATGCGCCGACCGTGGTGCGACTGGAACACCCGGTTCTGTTCGCTGTTCGACAGTCGCGCATACAGCGGCAAAACTTCGGTATGCGGTAGATTCAGGCGGTTCAAGGCGTCGGCGGTGTCGCGGATTTCGCGCTCACCGCTCATAAAGATCAGGATATCCCCCGGCCCTTCGCGGCCAAGTTCGTCTACCGCATCGAAAATCGCCTGCAGTTGATCGCGGTCGGTATCGTCGGCGTCATCCACCACCGGACGGTAACGTACCTCAACCGGATAAGTCCGGCCGGAAACTTCGATAATCGGCGCATTATTGAAATGGCGTGAAAAACGCTGCGGATCAATGGTTGCCGAGGTGATGATAACTTTCAGATCCGGGCGTTTCGGCAGCAGCTCACGCAGGTAACCGAGAATAAAATCGATGTTCAGGCTACGTTCATGCGCCTCATCGATAATCAGCGTGTCGTACTGCATCAACAGCCGGTCCTGCTGAATTTCCGCCAGCAGGATGCCGTCGGTCATCAACTTGACCAGGGTATTTTCCCCAACCTGATCGTGAAAACGCACCTTATAACCGACACTGCCGCCCAACGGGGTTTCCAGCTCGTCAGCAATGCGATTGGCCACGGTACGCGCAGCCAGACGTCGTGGCTGGGTATGGCCGATCAGCCCTTTCACCCCACGCCCCAACTCCAGACAGATCTTCGGCAACTGCGTGGTTTTACCCGAACCGGTTTCACCGGCGACAATCACCACCTGGTGGTCACGGATCGCCTGCAGAATATCCTGTTTTTTCTGGCTGACCGGCAGGTTGGCCGGGTAGGTTATTTTTGGGCAACTCGCGGCACGAGACTGCGCCTTGCTCAACGCCAGCGCGATGTCACTTTCGATTTCAACGGCAGCTGCCAACAGAGCATCGGGATTTTTGATTTTTCGTGCGCCCTGCAGCCGACGTTGCAGGCGTTGTTGATCACGGAGCATCAGCTCGCCCAGTTGGGCAGACAATGCCGCGAGCGGAGATTTCACGTTCGGTATTCCTTGTTTCATCGCTGCTGTATCAAGCTTTAGCAACGGTTTGGTAATGGGTTAGCCAGTTTTTAGCTTTGGACGCGCAGAATATCACAAGCCGCTTTCTCCCCATAATCCCGCAGCTTATGGCCCAACAGGTCATTCAATAAAATCGAACAAAGGCCTCGAAATATTGCGCTATCACTGCTGGAAAAATGTGAATAGAGTGTACTGCATGCAAGGGACGCACCGTCCTGATGTCACTGTCATAACGTAAGGAATTACCGATGAGCAAAGTATTGGTTCTCAAATCAAGCATCCTGGCGGGCTACTCTCAGTCTAATCAACTGGCCGATTTCTTCGTTGAACAGTGGGCAAACGCTCATGGCAACGACACCATCACCGTACGTGACCTGGCTGCACAGCCAATCCCGGTACTGGATGGCGAACTGGTGGGTGCACTGCGTCCTTCCGATACCCCGCTGACACCACGTCAGACCGAAGCGCTGGCCTTGTCTGATGAACTGATCGCTGAGCTGCAGGCCAATGACACCATCGTTATGGCGGCGCCGATGTATAACTTCAACATCCCGACTCAGCTGAAAAACTATTTCGACCTGATTGCCCGTGCCGGCGTGACCTTCCGTTACACCGAAAACGGCCCGGAAGGCCTGGTGAAAGGCAAACGTGCCATCATCCTGACCAGCCGCGGCGGCATTCATAAAGACACCCCAACTGACCTGATTGAACCTTACCTGCGTCTGTTCCTGGGTTTTATCGGCATCACCGACGTTGAGTTCGTGTTCGCTGAAGGCATCGCTTACGGCCCGGATGTCGCGACCAAAGCGCAGGCCGATGCCAAGGCCGTGCTGACTCAGGTGGTTGCTGCCTGATGTCCCTCGCAGGGGTGTGATGCCCCTGCGAAGCCACAACAGAAAGACCCAAGTCCTGTCACACCTGTTCTACCCTCATAAAAATCCAATGCTGTATTTTATTGCGCGCCTGACGGCGCGCTTTTTTTATTTCTTCAGCCACTGGCCGTTAATACCGCGTACGTATTCTCCAGCCGCGGCTCGCGTTACCAGCTTCTGCCCAGCCATGCGCGCCACATCGTCGATGGCGATATGATTGCCGTCCGCCACTTGCTGGTATTTTTCGGTGCGACCGGCATTAATGCTTTTCACCAGCGTCAGCGTTTCGGCGTCCTGCTTCACCGGCGCGATATAACCGCTGAGCGTTTCCCCTACGCGGCCCTGCTGTTTGGCCTCATCCAACGTCAGCGCCATCGCCATGCTGCTGAACAACCACCCGGCCCCCATCAAGCCTAAATAACGTTTTTTCATGTTGGCTCCTAGAAAAGGCCGCTTTGGGTTTTCAGCAGATTATCGACATCCTTATCCACCTTGATATGAATTTCATGTTCGATCTTCACGTTCATGTTGATGGTGATCGGATCTTTAGGCGTCGCGACCTCAATACGCGGCACGCAGCCACTCAGCATCGAGGTGCCCAGCACGGCGACCAACAATGGCCCGCTGATGATTTTCATGGTTGTTCCCCAGGTTTTGAGAGGGCCTGTTCCAGCCACTCCTGTAAATTGTCGCCAAAGCGCAGACTGCGCCACAGCTGAAACACGTTTTCCTGATGGCTATAGTTCAGGATAACCTCTCGTTTGGCACTTTTTTGCGGGTTGACCCCGTCGATACGCGCCTTCAGCGTCAGTTCACCGAGATTGTCCAAATCGACCCTGGCCTTGGAGCGGTTAATCTCCATATAGCGCAGCCAGTCGATCGCCGCGCCGGTGGCCAGATTATTACTGCCGATGGCATCGGCCATATCCTTGTCCAACCGCAGCGTCAGCATGCCGGCATTGGCGATCCAACCGTTGTGCACCAGCCATTTGGGGTGATTCAGGTACAACGGCAGCTCGCCGTCCACCCGCCCGGACATGGCAAACTGTTTGGGCTTCAGCGCGGTGAACAAGGCGCTAAGATCGACCTTATCCAGTTTCAGTACCGCAGCGTCATGCTGTGGCATGCGCAGCGCTGACAGGCTGATACGGCCGTTCAACGCGTCCACCCCGACGTTGCTCAGCGTCAGCGGTGCCTGCTCGCTGTAAGGATAGGTACCTTGAAGATCGGCGCTAATATTCTGCATTTCGAACAGGTTGCTGAACGACTTGATGCGTAACGTCACCGGCTGCTTAGCCCCCAACTGCCACAGATGATTTTTCAGTCGGTAGGACATCACAAAGTCCAGGCCGCTCATCTCGCCGTCTTTCAGCCACATGCCGCCATTTTTCACCACCCAGTGACCACCGGCCTCAAAGCCCTGTACCCGGGCAGCGGAGAAGGCGGACTGGGCATAAAACTCGCCGTCGCGCAGTTTGATGTTCAGATCCGGCGAGATCAGCGGTTGGAACACTTTCAGCGATTGTTTCGGCCACCAGCCCTCTCCGCGTAAACGCTCGCCGTCCCAACGGCCCCGCAGGGCTATCGGCCCTATCTGTTCTGCCTGCAGCTTGCCTTGTAACTGGAAGCTGTCTGGCGTCGTGCCCTTGAGCTGTAATGCCAGCACCGGTGCCGGCAGATAACCGCCGTTGGTGAAACTGACCTTGCCCGAGACCAGTTGCAGTTCACCATTGAACGCCGGTGCCTGCGGGTCACGCTGCCAGCGCAGCGGTTGACTGAGGCTGAGGCGCGGCGCATCCACCGTCACTATGCTGTATTTCAACTGATCAAAACCGGTAGAAAGGCGATCCAGCACCAGGGTGGTATCTTGCCAACTGCCGCTGCCGGCGACGTCCCAGGCGGCCTGCAGCGGTGGCAACTGACCGTTACCCCAGTAGCGCCATTGCCAGTTGCCGTGGTCTGGCCAAAAGTCCTGTGCCTTGCCGTCCAGATGCAGCTTAAAGCGGCCCCAATAGCTGTCACTGGCGTTAATGATCGCCTGCAGACGGCCGGTAATACCGGCGGCAGTGACTTTCACACCGGCCAGCGGTAGCCGCGCCTCTTCCAGTTTCATTTCCGGCGTGGCGTTGCCCCACAGCCGCAGCAGTGAACCTGACTGCAATACCAGCGTCGGGTTAAGAATAGTGCCACTGATGATGCCGGGAATGGAGGCGGTCATTGAAAAATCGGCCAAATTCGCCTGACCGGTCAGTTGGAAGCGTAAATCGCTGTCGATCAGGCCAACCTTGCCCGGCCCCAACGTCAACACCGCGTTGCCTTTACCGTTGTGGCCGTCGGTAATGACGTTTAAACGGGCGCTAATCTGGGTTTCATCAAAGCCTTTGCTCCAGTCATGTAGCGCAATACTCAGGCCGCCGTTAAGCGGTTGCTGGCTGTACGGCCAACGCCACTCACCCTGTTTAATACTGACCTGCTGCGGGTTGATTTCCCACGGCAAGCTTGCCAGCGGTTTATCTGCCCCTTTTTCCGTCAGCGTCAGCACCCCCTGTTGCTGTTGCCAGCGCATGTCCAGCAGCAAAGGTTTTTCCAGATAGGCAGTCTGTATCTCGCCCTGCAGCGCCCCTTGCGTCGGCATGCTGTCCAAATCCAGCGGAATGGCAATCTTGCCGGTCAGGTGTAGCGGCTGTGGGCTGTTTGGCGCCTTGAGCGTCAGGCTGTTCAGGGTCAGTTGCTGATGGGGATCCAACAGCGCGTCGACGCTGATGTTGGGGCCCTGATACTGAAGACGCTGGCCTTCTGTGGTGGCATGTACCTGCAGTTTACCGGCGTAGTACTGCCATGGCAGCACCGAGAGATCCTTGATGGTGATATCCAGCAGCGGCAGTTGTTTTTGCAATTGGTCTAGCGCCAAAGGCGCACTGTTGTCGTCACCGGCGGGCAATTTTGATAAACAGGCGCTATCGACGTTCAGCTTGTCGCTGACGAGTTGCCAGCGGCCCTGCTGATAAGCCAATCGGGTTGGGCCGACGGCGGCAAGTAAACAATCCTGGGCTAAAAAACGGGCTCCATCCAACTGCAAGGCTCCCTGCCGCCACTGTAGTTTGCCCTGCAAAACCAACTGACTGCCCTGCGGTAACCAGTGCGAGAGTACTCGCGGCAGCCAGCGCGGCAGAGTTTGCCACAGCGCCAGCAGCAGGATCAGCATACTCACCACAATCCCTATGAATACTTTCAATCGCTTAGTCATTAAATGATTGTTTCATTCCTGAGTTAGGCGCCCTTTACCCGGGCTAAAGGCCGTTTAGGCTAAGTCTATGCCTGAATTGGCAATAATGATGGCATGAATTTGACATAGGGTGAAGCCGAGACCGAAGAAGATGCCCCGGACAGGGGCTTTTATAGCCATTGATGCGGATGCTGTAAGCTTTAGTTACATATTCATCACATGAATGTGACCTGTTTCAGACTTTTGTTATTGTCGTTAGATTTGATCATTAATAGTCTTGCAAGCATTCTAACAAAAGTCAGCTACTAGCTAACTATACTAGAGAAGCCATTCCCCACACCCCCGTGGGGATTTTTTTTGGCTCTGACCAACAAAGTTAACTCATCCCTCATACTCGCCACGAATATCCGCCACGCTCCAGCGTCGCCAACTACCCTTAATGGATACCGCCCCTATTGATATCGCTTACCCGTTTTTAGCGTTACCGAAACAGGCTAACCAATTGTAGAATTTACTAAAATCTGTTAAATTGATCACAAAATCAAGCTGGAGAAACCACGATGAAACTGGCGATATACAGCACTAAACAATATGACCGTAAATATCTCGAACTGGTGAATCAGCAGTTTGGCTACGAGCTGGAGTTCTTTGACTTCCTGCTCAGTAAAAGAACCGCCAAAAACGCCGCCGGTTGCAAAGCGATCTGCATCTTCGTCAATGACGACGGGAGCCGCGAAGTCCTCGAAGAGCTGGCGGCATTGGGCGTTGAAATACTGGCCCTGCGCTGCGCCGGCTTCAATAATGTGGATTTGGACGCTGCTAAAGAATTGGGCATCAAGGTCGTACGCGTGCCGGCCTACTCGCCGGAAGCGGTCGCTGAACACGCCGTGGGGATGATGATGTGCCTTAACCGCCGTATTCACCGCGCTTATCAACGCACCCGTGATGCCAATTTTTCGCTCGAGGGGCTGATCGGCTTCAACATGCATAATCGCACCGCCGGAGTGATTGGCACCGGTAAAATTGGCATCGCCACCATGCGGATCCTGAAAGGGTTCGGCATGAAGCTATTGGCTTATGATCCGTACCCAAGCGAGCAAGCACTGGAGCTGGGCGCCGAATATGTCGATCTGAAAACGCTGTACGCACAGTCTGACGTGATCACCCTGCACTGCCCGCTGACGCCGGAGAATCACCACCTGCTGGACAGCGACGCTTTTGCTGTGATGAAAGACGGTGTGATGATCATCAACACCAGCCGCGGCGCTCTGATTGACTCCTCCGCGGCCATTGACGCCCTGAAGCAGCAGAAAATCGGCGCTCTGGGGATGGACGTGTATGAGAATGAGCGCGACCTGTTCTTCGAAGACAAGTCGAATGACGTGATCCAGGACGATATCTTCCGTCGCCTGTCAGCCTGCCATAACGTGTTGTTCACCGGTCATCAGGCTTTCCTGACCGAAGAGGCGCTGACCAGCATCTCGGAAACCACGTTGAAAAACATTAACCAATTGGATCGCGGTGAGAACTGCCCTAATCAGCTCAATGCCTGATGATTTTAGCAAGGAAGAAAACATGAAGAAGTCCATCTCAGTGGCGTTAACGGCGCTGCTGTTAGCGGGGTGTGGAATGAGCCAGAACGGTAAAACGGTGACCGAAAGCGACCTGTTGCATCATAATTTTGCGCTGCAAAGCGTCGACGGCGTGGCGGTGAAGTCACGTCCTGGTAACGGACCCAACCTTGAGTTCGGTGAGAAAATGCATATTTCCGGTGCCATGTGTAACCACTTCTTCGGTAGCGGCCAATTGCAGGATGGCGTGTTAACCGTGCCGGGGCTGGCTTCTACCCGTATGGCCTGTTCTGATCCGCAACTCAACCAGTGGGACTGGGTGATTGGCGACGTACTGGCTAAAGGGGCGAAAGTCGCCCTTAGCGCTCAGCAGTTAACGCTGAGCGGCAGCGGCCACGTCCTGGTCTATACCCAGCGAGACTGGGTGCAGTGATCCTTGTTCACCAGGCCTGGCGGCCTGGTGTTCCTTTCTGCTTACCCGGCGGTTGAGCAGGCTCCCTGACCCAGGGTCCATTCTTCACACTGCTTGCCGTTCGGCATCTGGCACATTCTTACTGCCTCACCGTTTAAATTGTGGGCCACGGTTGTGGTGCCGCCCACGCTGGCGCAGTTCGCGCTGGTCTGTAAGGTATTGATTCTGGCACTGTTGCCCTGCTGCACTGGCTCTTCATTCTTGCTGCTGCATGCGGCCAAAAGCAGTACGGCGCTGGCCAGCAACCATTTTGATGTCGTCATTATTCCACTCCTGAGCCCGGAACTACGCTGTGTAAAATCGCCATTGCTGATAACTCGCATCACTTTATGCGGACACGTTTTGTTATCTTTGATGCAAACCTGTTTAATCTAGCCTGATATATAAATAATGAAAATATATTCCTGCAATTATTTGGCGTTTATTTGAACACAGTGATCTTTATTAGGGTTGCCGACGTTTTCATCCGGGGCACTGAGCAGCCACAGCAGGGTCTGAACGCAGGGAGCACTAGCCGGTTTGAAGGAGGGGTTGAGCAGCAGCAGACGGGTTGGGAATGGTCAGACAATAGTAAAAAAACAGCACCTGTTTTGTTACTGAGTGGATATAACTAACTCATTATTTTTAGTTATTATTTCTGCGTCCTTCAGCCAGCGTCACTGAATGTCACGCTGGCTGCTTTCACTTTAAAATAACAATTAGTGCGCCGCTGTTTTCGACAGTAAATTAATCACCAGTACGCCGGCAATAATTAACCCCATGCCAAACATCGCCGGCAGATCCAGCTTTTGCTGATAAATAAATACTGCTGCTATCGACACCAGAACAATCCCCATGCCCGACCAGATTGCATAGACAATGCCCAGTGGCATAGTTTTAACCACCATCGACAGGCCCCAAAAAGCGACCGCGTAACCGACCACCACCACCAGTGACGGCCACAGACGGGTAAAGCCTTCAGAGGCTTTCAGCATGGTGGTGGCGATGACCTCCGCCACAATCGCCATGGTCAAATACATAAATCCGCTCATCGTTTTTTCTTCTCTAAGTTCACCTGTTCAACAGTATGACGTGCCGGAAATAAATTGTCGTTAAACAACCGCAACAATTCTTCGTCACCGCGCGGTTTTAATTCAGGAAATATCAGCTTACAGCAATTTTTGTCTATTTTTGCTCCGCCACACAAACGCGATAAAGGGCCAATATATCCCTCTGCTAGACTTTGTTAATTACTGCGAGAGGTCACTTTTGCAGCTTTTTGAGCAATGAAAGGTAAAGTCGAATGATTACTACAGATGGTAATAATGCAGTCGCTTCCGTCGCCTATCGCGCCAGCGAAGTGATTGCCATCTACCCGATCACTCCCAGTTCGACCATGGCAGAACAGGCGGACGCCTGGTCAGGTGACGGACGTCAAAACATCTGGGGAGACGTGCCGCGAGTGGTGGAAATGCAGTCGGAAGGCGGAGCGATTGCCACGGTGCACGGTGCGTTGCAGACCGGTGCGTTGTCGACCTCATTTACCTCATCGCAGGGCCTGCTGCTGATGATCCCGACGCTGTACAAACTGGCCGGTGAGCTGACGCCGTTTGTCCTGCACGTCGCCGCGCGCACCATCGCCACCCATGCGCTGTCGATTTTCGGCGATCATTCCGATGTGATGGCGGTACGCCAGACCGGCTGCGCCATGTTGTGCGCCAGTAACGTACAGGAAGCGCAGGACTTTGCATTGATTTCTCAAACGGCGAGCCTCAACAGTCGCCTGCCGTTCATTCACTTTTTTGATGGTTTCCGCACCTCGCATGAAATCAATAAAATCGTCCCCCTGAGCGACGATACCCTGCGCCAGATGCTGCCTCAGGAGGCGATTGATGCGCACCGCAGCCGCGCGCTGTCGCCAGACCATCCGGTGGTGCGCGGTACTTCCGCTAACCCGGACACCTATTTCCAGTCGCGTGAAGCGACCAACCCCTGGTACGACGCGGCCAGCCGACACGTGATTGATGCGATGGACAATTTTGCCCAGATCACCGGCCGGGCCTATCAGCCTTTTGAATACTACGGCCATCCGCAGGCCGAGCGCGTGGTGATCCTGATGGGTTCCGCTATCGGTACCTGCGAAGAAGCGATCGACGCCCTGCTGACCCGTGGCGAAAAAGTCGGCGTACTGAAAGTGCGACTGTTCCGGCCATTCTCCGCACAATACCTGCTCAGCGTACTGCCGGAGAGCGCCAAGAAAATCGCCGTGCTGGACCGTACCAAAGAGCCGGGGGCGCTGGCGGAACCGCTGTATCTGGACGTGATGACCGCACTGGCCGAAGCCTTCAGCCGTGGCGAGCGCGCCCATATGCCGATGGTGATCGGTGGCCGTTATGGGCTGTCCTCGAAAGAGTTCGGGCCAGACTGTGCGCTGGCGGTGTTTAACGAACTGACGCTGGACAAACCGCGCCCGCGCTTTACCGTCGGTATTTTTGACGATGTGACCGGCCTTTCTCTGCCGCTCAACGAAGAAACCCTGCCGCAACGCGCCTCGCTGGAAGCGTTGTTCTACGGCCTGGGCAGCGACGGTTCGGTTTCCGCCACCAAGAACAACATCAAAATCATCGGTAACAGTACGCCACTGTACGCTCAGGGCTATTTTGTCTACGACTCGAAAAAGGCCGGTGGCCTGACGGTGTCGCATCTGCGCGTCAGCGAGCAGCCGATTAACTCAGCCTATCTGGTCAGCCGTGCCGATTTTATCGGCTGCCACCAGTTGCAGTTTATCGATACCTACCAGATGGCAGAACGCCTGAAACCCGGCGGTATCTTCCTGCTCAACACACCGTACGGTGCCGAAGAGGCGTGGTCGCGGCTGCCGCAAGAAGTGCAGGCCGTGCTGCTACAGCGTCAGGCGCGTTTTTATATCATCAACGCTGCAAAACTGGCGCGTGAATGTCGGCTCGGTGCGCGCATCAATACCGTGATGCAGATGGCGTTTTTCCACCTGACCCAAATTCTGCCGGGTGAAGTGGCGTTGCAACAGTTGCAGGACGCCATTGCCCGCAGTTACAGCAGCAAAGGCCAGGATATCGTCGAACGCAACTGGCAGGCACTGGCCGCCACGCTAGAGGCGCTGATTGAGATCCCGCTGCAGCCGGTTAACGACAGCAGCCCAATGCGGCCGCCGGTGGTTTCCGATGCCGCCCCCGACTTTGTTAAAACCGTCACTGCCGCGATGCTGGCCGGGCTGGGTGATGCACTGCCGGTATCGGCCTTCCCGCCGGACGGCACCTGGCCGGTGGGCACCACCCAGTGGGAAAAACGCAATATCGCCGAAGCGATCCCGATCTGGCAACCGGACCTGTGTACCCAGTGCAACCACTGCGTTGCCGCCTGCCCACACTCCGCCATTCGCGCCAAAGTGGTGCAGCCGGAGGCGATGGAGCATGCCCCTGCCTCGCTGCAGTCGCTGGATGTGAAGGCGCGAGATATGCGCGGCCAGAAATACGTGCTGCAGGTGGCTCCGGAAGATTGTACCGGCTGCAACCTGTGCGTTGAGGTGTGCCCGGCGAAAGACCGCCAGAACCCGGACATCAAGGCGATCAATATGGCACCACGGCTGGATCATCTGGCCGTAGAAAAGGAACACTACGACTTCTTCCTGCAACTGCCGGAGATTGATCCGGCGCAGATCGAGCGGATCGACATTCGTACCTCACAGTTGATCTCACCGTTGTTCGAATACTCCGGTGCTTGTTCCGGCTGCGGAGAAACGCCGTACATCAAGCTGCTGACCCAGCTTTATGGCGACCGGTTGCTGATTGCCAACGCCACCGGCTGCTCATCCATTTACGGCGGTAACCTGCCCACCACGCCTTACACCACCAATGCCGAAGGGCGTGGACCGGCCTGGGCCAACTCGCTGTTTGAGGACAACGCCGAATTCGGTCTGGGTTTCCGCCTGACGGTTGACCAGCACCGCAGCCGCGTATTGCGCCTGCTGAATACTTTGGCACCGCAGTTGCCGGCACAGCTGGTTAATGCTCTGCAGATGGAGGAGATCGTGCCGGAACCTCGCCGCAAACAGATCGCGGAACTGCGCAGCCTGCTGGCGCAAATCGAAGGTAACGACGCTCGTCAACTGGCGACCGACGCCGATTATCTGGTGGATAAATCCATTTGGCTGATTGGGGGTGACGGTTGGGCTTACGACATCGGGTTTGGTGGGTTGGATCACGTCCTCAGCCTGACCGAGAACGTCAACGTGCTGGTATTGGATACCCAATGCTACTCCAACACCGGGGGCCAACAGTCGAAAGCCACCCCGCTGGGCGCAGTCACCAAGTTCGGTGAGCACGGCAAGCGCAAGGCGCGCAAGGATCTGGGCGTCAGCATGATGATGTACGGCCATGTGTATGTGGCGCAGATCTCGCTGGGCGCGCAGCTCAATCAGACGGTGAAAGCGATCCAGGAAGCCGAGGCCTACCCGGGCCCGTCGCTGATTATCGCCTACAGCCCCTGTGAAGAACACGGTTACGATCTGGCGCTCAGCCACGACCAGATGAAACAATTGACCGCTACTGGTTTCTGGCCGTTGTACCGCTTCGATCCGCGCCGCGCTGATGAAGGCAAACCGGCATTGGCGTTGGACTCCCGACCGCCAAACAGCAACCTGACCGAAACGCTGCTGAAAGAACAGCGCTTCCGTCGCCTGAACTCGCAGCAGCCGGAGGTCGCCAGCGCGCTGTATCAGGCGGCAGAGAAAGAGCTGAAGGAGAAATACGACTTCCTCAGCCTGCTGGCCGGTAAAGGGGAAAAAACCTCCGCCGAGTAGCTCATCGGGGCGCGACCGGTTCGCGCCCCGCTTCCAGCCAGCTTTGCCGCTGCGCTTCTTTTACCGCCCCCCGCACATAGCTCGCCTTCCCCTGCCATTGCGCCGCATCAAATTGCGCCTTTTCAATCACCGCCTGATAACGCGTGGTTTTCAGCATGCTGTCAGCCTGGATCAGTAACGGGACGATGCGAACCCCAACCCGATCCAGACTCGGATAAGGCCATGGATGCGCCGCATCAACATAGGGCGCCATAAAATCCAGCGTTGCCAACAATGAACTGCCTTGTTCCGTTCGGTAGTGCCAGAGATCAATTCCCTGTCGTTGCGCCAAACCGGCCATCAGTACCAGCGCCTGCAAGTTAAAGTAGCTGTAATGAAACGACCGGGTGCGCAGCAACTCCTGCGGCTGCGAGCCATTGGCAGCAAGCTGCAAGTCCAGCTTTTGCTGCATCAGTATCGCCATGTCGCGCACGACCTCATCGCGCCCTAGCCAGGCGGCAATCCCTGCTACCTGTACTGCATACCAACTGCCATGATTATTCTTCGCGGCAGCCTCCTGCTTGCCGGCGGGACCGTGCAACAACCCATCGAGGTAACGGCCAAACCATTGCCGCATCTGGCTTTCATCATGCGCCGTCCAGCCCGGTGTTTGCTGCAGCAATAGCAGGCTGTCGACAATACGAGTGGCAAAATAGCGCCCATCCAGAATACCGTTACCACGGCCACTGTCGCGTCCCGGAATACCCTGGGCGTAGTTGAGATTTGGGTTCATCCGCGTTTGCGGGTTGATAAACCAGGTACGGATCAGCGCAATGGCCCGATCGCTGTAGCGCCGCTGACCGGAGAAATAACCCGCCAACGCCAGAGTCTGTACTCGCTGGGTGAATTCGGCCAAACGCACGCCGTCACTTTGCTCATTCTTACTGGCCGGATTCACTTTTCCGTCATGGCGAACCCAGGGCAGCCCATTGGGTTGACGGCTATCCGGCCACCAATAGGCTCCCAGGCTCAGATAGTCGTGCTTGTCGCCGCTGGGTGGCGTCAGGCCCTTATCGGTGACGCTGAGTAAGGGTTTTGGCAGCAGGCTATCGGCATCGCGCATCAGGCTTTGATAGTTAGCATCTCCCTGAAGATGCGCTTTTACCTGTAACAACTGCGGCTGCTGCAAGAAAATACAGCACTCCGCAGCATTGGCAGCCAACGGCATCAGACAAAGCAAGAAGGCGGCTCGCAAGCGGGTGCATATCATCAAACAGGTTCCCCATTATGATCAGCGGTGACTGCGGTTATCCTGCCCATTTTTAACGCCAAAGGTAAGTACCTTTTCAAAGCAGAATTTTACTGGCTTCGCAATTCACAATATTAATGAATACCACTCATAGTGCCTATCTAAAAATGATATGTTAGGCACTGTTATATAGCTTTATTTTTATCATGCATGGGGCAGACATAATGAGTATAAATATAAGACAAGCATTAGTTTCAGATGTAGATAGTATTTTCGAAGTTAGAACTTCGGTTATTGAAAATCATCTTAGTCGCGAAGAAATGCGGCAGATGGGGATCACTGAAAGCATAGTGGCCGATTTGATTCATAAGAGCAGTTGCACTTGGGTTGCGGTTGAGAACGAAAAAATCATCGGTTTCTCAATGATTTTGCCGGACGAAGGCTGCCTATTTGCCGCGTTTGTTCTCCCGGAATATGAAAGTAAAGGAGCAGGACGTAGGCTTGTTATGGCAGCTGAGCAAGAGTTATTCAAACACCATGATATAGCCTGGCTGGAAACCGATAAGAATAGTCGTGCTGCGAAATTTTACAGGCATCTCGGCTGGGGTAATGAAACGTATATTAATGATGTTGATATCAGATTAGAGAAAAAAAATCTTAGAGTTTAATTCACTGCAATCAATGTATATGTCCGCTTCCGGCACATGGCTGACTGTCAAATCAAATGCAATTACCTATACAAACTATAAGGTCTTGGCTCACCCCACCATATAAACGTCTCATCGCAGTTTATTGGAACTATTCCGTAAGCCGCTTGCCAGTTGAGTAAACACTTCAATAATTTTTGGCAGCGCCCGTTGCGGATCGTCGCTCGCAGCAATCCAAAGTGCGGAATTCAGCGCGGCACTGTTTAACAGATGTGCAGCGGCATCCGCGTCAACCGATTTAAGTACGCCGCGTTCGATCAACTTTATGACAGTCTGGCGGGTGGATTCGAGGCAACTATTCTGGCTGGGCCATTGTGCCGGATCCCCAAGGAAAGCCGGACCATCAAGCAGAACGATGCGCCTTACTTCTGTGTCCAGCGCCATCTTAATGTAGGCAATCCCTTCAGCCAGCAGCCTTTCCCAGTCGTCACCGGCATTCGCGGCGGCGGCTTTGGCTCGTTGTGCCATTTCACCATCTACTTGAGCAACAACAGCGGCAAGCAGCCCCTTTTTATCACCAAAGTTGTGGTATAGCGCCCCACGTGTCAGGCCAACGCTGGCGGTTAATTCATCCATTGATACGGCAGCAAAACCCCTTTCGGCAAAGGATTTCCGCGCTGCCGTAATCAATTTAGCGCGGTTCTCTTCCATTGTTTCGGCGCGGCGTTTGACGGCCATACGATCTCCTTTTTGACATACGTAACGGATGTCATTTGACATACGCGGCGTATGTGTGATTAATTCAACATACGCCGCGTATATTAAATCAATTTTGCATATCACGCATCCTGCATCACACATTGACTTAAGAAAGGAAATTCCATGATCCAGCGTGAACCTATTTTTCCTGCCAACCGCCATGCTCTCTATGAAGAGCACGGTTATTCCGCCGCGATCCGTTCTGGCGATATGTTGTTCGTTTCCGGTCAGGTTGGCAGCCGCGCCGACGGTACGCCGGAGCCGGATTTTGCCGCGCAGGTGCAACTTGCGTTTGATAACCTGGCAGCGACTCTTGCAGCAGCGGGTTGTACGTTTGACGACCTGCTCGATGTCACCACCTTTCATACTGACCCGGAAAATCAGTTTCCGACGATCATGCAGGTGAAACAGTCCATTTTCCCGCAGCCCCCTTACCCGAACTGGACAGCCGTTGGCGTTACCTGGCTTGCGGGATTCGATTTTGAAATTAAGGTCATTGCCCGAATTCCAACATCAACCTCCGCAGGTTGACAGACCGTAATGTTATAACGGTGAAGTTGACCCCTTCAACCAGCAATTACACGCTGTACCGTGGATGCAAAGCTGTAGCATTCAGCCGGAAGCCTGGGCACCGTTTGCAGAAGGGAAAAATGGTCTGTTCCAGCATCCCGTGTTAACGGCGATTGGTCAGAAGTACGGCAAAAATGTGGGTCCGGTTGTCCTGCGGTGGATCTTCCAGTGTGGCATCATTTCACTGGTTAAATCGGTGCGAAAATATTCATTGTTTCAGCAGCCTGAGTCACCGGGTACTTAGGCTGAAGATCCAGATTGACGCACTCTTGTTTAAACTCATGAGTAAATGATTTTTTCGCATTCTCACCTCGTTAGCGTTGCTCATTATATCTCTAACAAAGTGTCCGGAATGATTAGACCATACAAGCTCCTGTGAACTAAATTCCCCCAAACTTCAAAACATTCGGAGCGCCGTCTAAAAACAGTCTTGATTCATTCCCTCACACCCATAATACTGTATATAAACACAGTCAATTAATAGGGCAGTAAATCATGTATAAGGCTTCGAGCAGCACTACTGTGGTCAATCAAAAGCAGCTGTATTTTCTCCAGGATTGACAATATATGGCTAGAATGAGTGCATATGGGAATCCTGCGCAAGACTATATACACGCGAGGATCGACCTCAACGAGTACTGCATTAGTCATCCGTCGGCCACCTACTTTTTGATCGCCTCAGGGGAAAGCATGATTGAAGCCGGGATCACCGACGGATCCCTGCTGGTTGTCGACCGAAGCATTGGTGCCTGTCACGGCGATATCGTGATCGCCAGCATCGCAGGCGAGTTCACGGTTAAACGTCTCTGCCTGCGTCCTGTCAAACAGCTTGAACCAATGAATCCGAACTTCCGACCAATACCGCTGCGGGATGGCGGCGATGAGCTGAACATCGTCGGCGTGGTGGTTTCAACCATCACCAGGCTGAAATAATGTACGCCCTGGCCGATGTAAACAGCTTCTATGCGAGCTGTGAAACGCTGTGGCGTCCGGATCTGCGTGGCCGACCGGTGGTTGTGCTGTCGAACAACGACGGTTGCGTGGTAGCACAGAGCAAAGAGGCAAAAGCTCTGGGCCTGAAAACAGGCGCGCCCTATTTCAAAATAAAGCGCGATTTTGAGCGTGCCGGCGGTATCGCATTCAGCAGCAACTATGAACTGTATGCCGATATGTCGATGCGAGTGATGGCTGTGTTCGAAGAGATGGCACCACGGGTCGAAATTTACTCCATCGACGAAAGCTTTCTTGACCTTGACGGGGTACAAAACTGCGTCGATTTGGCAGCGTTCGGGCACCAGCTACGGACCAAAGTGCTGCGTGATACCGGGTTGACTATAGGCGTGGGTATCGCCCAGACCAAAACCCTGGCAAAGCTGGCGAACTTCGCAGCAAAAAAATGGGAGCAAACCCGCGGCGTGGTTGACCTGTCCAGCCTGGAACGGCAGCGAAAATTGATGGCCTTGGTGCAGGCAGAAGAAGTCTGGGGTATCGGACGGCGCCTCACCAAAGAACTGCGGAATATGGGGATCGAAACCGCACTGCAGCTGGCAGATGCAAGCACCACAATGATCCGCAAGCATTTCAGCGTGGTGGTTGAACGCACGGTGCGTGAACTGCGTGGTGAACCCTGCTTGTCACTTGAGGAGTTTGCCCCCACCAAACAGCAAATCATTTGCAGCAGGTCATTCGGCGATCGCGTCACTGAGTACAATGATATGCATCAGGCTATCTGCATGCACGCTTCACGCGCGGCAGAAAAATTGCGTGAAGAGCACCAATATTGCCGGAATATCAATGCATGGGTTAAAACCAGTCCCTTCTCAACCAACGAAAAGTATTACGGCAACACCGCGAGCATCAGACTCAGCACGCCGACGCAAGATACCCGCGACATCATCGCCGCCGCGATTCGATGCCTTGACAAGATTTGGCAGCCCGGTCATCGCTATCTAAAAGCCGGCGTTATGCTGCAGGACTTTTACTCGCAAGGCGTCGCTCAGTTGAACCTGTTCGACGAGTATCAGCCGCGCCCCAACAGTGAACGCTTGATGGCAGCCTTGGATCAGATCAATCAGTCCGGGCGCGCTGGAGTCTGGTTTGCCGGACAAGGCAATCAGCAGACATGGTCAATGAAACGTGAATTTCTCTCCCCCGCATACACCACGCGGGTCAGCGATTTACCGCATGCTCGCGTGTATTGAGGTCGGCAAGGCGCCTTTGCGGTCATGAAATAAAGGAATAATGACCCAATCAGCCCATAGAATGCTAAACTCGCTGGCTAAAACTTCATGCCCATAGTGCCCCCCATTGAGAACGAGCACGATTTAAATGTCAGAACAACAAACAGTTAGTCAAAAAGAGCAGTACAACCTGAACAAATTGCAAAAGCGCCTGCGTCGTAACGTGGGCCAGGCGATCGCCGATTTCAACATGATTGAAGAAGGCGACCGCATCATGGTGTGCCTGTCCGGCGGCAAAGACAGCTACACCATGCTGGAAATCCTGCGCAACCTGCAGCAGAGCGCACCGGTCAATTTCTCACTGATTGCGGTCAACCTCGATCAGAAACAGCCTGGTTTCCCTGAGCATATCCTGCCGGCCTATCTGGAAAGCCTGGGTGTGGAATACAAGATTGTTGAGGAAAACACCTACAGCATCGTCAAGGACAAGATCCCGGAAGGCAAAACCACCTGCTCACTGTGTTCACGCCTGCGCCGCGGCATTCTTTACCGCACCGCTACCGAGCTGGGAGCCACCAAGATTGCCCTGGGCCACCACCGTGACGACATTCTGCAGACGCTGTTCCTCAATATGTTCTACGGCGGCAAACTGAAAGGCATGCCACCTAAACTGATGAGCGACGATGGCAAACACGTGGTGATTCGCCCGCTGGCTTATTGCCGTGAAAAAGACATCGAGCGTTTCTCGGTCGCTAAAGGCTTCCCGATTATCCCGTGCAACCTGTGCGGTTCGCAGCCCAACCTGCAGCGCCAGGTGATTGGTGACATGCTGCGTGACTGGGATAAACGTTATCCGGGCCGCCTGGAAACCATGTTCAGCGCAATGCAAAACGTGGTGCCTTCGCACCTGAGTGACTACAACCTGTTTGATTTTAAGGGGATCCACCACGGTAGCGAAGTGGTTGACGGTGGCGATCTGGCCTTTGATCGTGAAGATCTCCCGATACAGCCGATCGGCTGGCAACCGGAAGACGCGGATGAAGCCGCTCCTGTGCGTTTAGACGTTCTCGAAATCAAATAAGCCGTTTTGCCGCCCGTTCTCCGCGGGCGGCTCTTTCCCTTCATCAGTTGTCGATCCCGCTCGCAATTTCAGCAGAATTCATCGGACAGTGCCGTTTTTATCCTATACTGTGTTTTTATACAGTCACCCTGGAGATTACCGATGAACATCACTCCCTGCTTGTCTCACGTTTCTCTCGGCAGCAATAATTTTGACGCCGCAGCCGATTTTTACGATCGCACTCTCGCCGCACTAGGCTGCCGACGGGTGTTGGAACACCCTGGTGCTATTGGCTATGGGCGTGATTATCCGGAGTTCTGGCTGCAAGTGCCAATCGACGGTAAACCGGCCACGAACGGCAATGGCCTGCACGTGGGGTTTTTCGCCACCAGTAAACAACAGGTTGATGATTTCTACCGCCAGGCGCTGCAGGCAGGGGCAACAGATGAAGGGGCACCCGGCTCACGGCCGCATTATGGTGAAGCCTATTATGGCTGCTTTGTTCGTGACTTGGATGGACATAAGATCGAGGCCAGTTTCTGGGATGAAAGTGCAGCCTGACGGGGTAAATTGCAGACAAAAAAATGCCGGTGATTAAACCGGCATCGTATGAATCAATGTGCTATGCAGTAATTCTAAATATAAGAAAGTAAGACAATTATGGAGCGCAACGCCCATCGCTTGACGTTGCATTCACCTGCGAGATAGATCATGCCCCATTTCCCCCCGGCAAAAGTTGATATCGCTCAATGTTAACCGGGTTATCGGCGCTTTTTGGCTACAACCAGCGGCGCCGCTTCAGCCACCAGCCCAGACCGAACACCAATCCGGTCAGCGTCAGGCAAAACGCAGCAAAACCGAAAGGATTGCCACCGCCGGGAATACCGCCCAGGTTAACGCCGAATAACCCGGTCAAAAAGGTGGTAGGTAAAAATACCATCGCCAATAGCGACATGGTGTAGGTACGACGGTTCATGGCATCAGCCATCACGGTAGTGATTTCGTCAGAAAGGATCGCGGTGCGCGCAATGCTGCCATCCAGATCGTCCAACCCGCGCCCCAACCGATCGGCAATGTCCTGCATACGGCGACGGTCGTCATCATTCATCCAGGGCAAGCGATCGCTGGCCAGCCGGGAGAATACGTCACGCTGCGGCGCCATATAGCGACGCAGTACGATCAATTGTTTGCGGATCAGTGCCAACTGCCCGCGCTCAGGGACTTGTTGTTCCAGCAGCGAATCTTCCAGATCGATGATTTTGTCGTGCAGATCCTCGATAAACTCACTGGCGTGGTCGGTCAGTGCATCCGATATTTCCACCAGCCAGTTACCGCTGTTGGTCGGCCCGCTGCCAGTTTGCAGATCGTTCACTACCTGGTCGATGGAATACACCTTGCGATGACGGGTGGAAACAATCAGTTTATCGGTCATGTAGACGCGGATAGTCACCAACTGATCTGGCCGCGAATTGGCATTAAAGTTAATGCTGCGCAGCGTGATCATGGTTCCCTCACCCACTTTACTGACACGCGGCCGCGAGCTCTCCCCGGATAGCGCCTCTCTTACCGCATCCGGTAGCAGCGGCGTGGTGGTCAGCCATTCGGCGCTGGCGGGGTGTGCATAATCGAGATGCAGCCAGCAAGGCTCGTCACAGGTGACTTTATCATCGTAATCAATCGATGTTACGCCACCCTTGCCATCGAGCTGGTAGGCATACACTGCGTCAGGAACCTGTAACTCGCGCCCCTCAATGACTTCCATTCCTCATCCCCTCTGCTTTTCAGTTATTCCAGAGTCTAGCGTTAATGGTAGGCGGATCAAAGATGAAGCCGTGCGAATGCTGCACCTGGAACGGCCTTATACGCTAACATGGATAAATAACGCACAATGCACGGCCGGACACCCGATGAAATCCACCTCGACATTCTTGTTAGCCTCCGTTTTGGCATTTGCTCCGGCGTCGTTTCATCCGCTGTTTGCCGCAGATAACTCACTCAACACTATCGCTGATGCATATCAGGTCAAATTGGGTGAGTCGGCAGGCAGCTTGCCTTACTTCGTAGCAAAATCCCATGATCCCACACCACACAACGCGTTAATCGTGCTGCACGGACATCCCAGAGACGCGGGGAAAACCCTGGCTGCGGCGCTGAAAGCCGCTCAACTTGCTGCCAGAACTGAGGACACATTGTTAGTCGCCCCACTGTTCCCGGTTAGCGATGCGCAGGCCGTACATTGTCATTCATCTGGCGTTCCGCCAGCCCAGCCAGGTGATGCACTCTGGAGTTGCAGTTCCTGGATAGAAGGCGGTTTGGACCACCAGGGGAACACGACCTCATTTGCCGCTGTTGATCGGCTGATTGCCGAGCTGCAAGTAAAATGGCCAAAGCTACAGTCGGTCACCGTCGCCGGTTTCTCCGCCGGGGCGCAATTTGTGCAGCACTATGTCGGCTTTGCCCATCCGCCAGCCGGCGTGAAAATGCGTTATGTCATAGCCGACCCTGGCAGTTGGCTCTATTTTGATAGCCACCGGCCGCAGCCGATAAAAAATGCCCACCCCGCCGATTGGCGTGATTGCCAGCAACAGGGGAACTGCAGCTTTGACTGGGTTGAGGTTAACAGTGACGCCTGTCCGAAGGTCAATCATTGGAAATACGGTATTGAGGCCATTCCGGCCTTTCTCGATCAAAACCGTGAATCGGTGCGGCAACGTTATGCCACGGCCAATATCACCTATATTGAAGGCGAGAAAGATACCGGCAACGCGCCCGGCACTTTCTACAAAATTCTCGATAAGTCCTGCGCGGCGCAGGCCCAGGGCCCCTATCGGCTGCAGCGAGGCCTGGCCTATGCCGCTTACGACCGGCGCTTTATTGCTCCGCACGCCAAGCGCGATTTGCTGATCGTTCCCGGCTGTGCGCACGACGTAAGCTGTGTATTCCCTTCAACGACGGCGCGTGCTGCCTTGTTTGCTCCCCCATAAATTACGCCATTCCTCTGCCACAGAAATAACAAACCCCGCAATTAGCGGGGCTTGATGAAAACTCATGGGGAGACCGCAACCTGTCAGTGTTTCAAAATATACATCGTCTGACTGTAGGCCACGTCCTCCGGATTGGTGATCGGATAACCTTTCACCCAGGGTTTGATCAATCGGCCATTGGTATACTGATAAATCGGTGCGATTGGTGCCTGATCGGCGATGATCTGCTCCAGCTTATTGTAATCCGTGGTCAGCGCCGCCGGATTGGTTTCATGGCTGGCCAGCGCCAGCAGCTTATCGTAATCAGCACTTTTGAATTTGGCGATATTACCGCTGTGGGTTGAGCTCAACAGCGACAGGAAGGTCGAGGCCTCATTGTAATCGCCGACCCAGGAGGCGCGTACCACATCGAAATTACCGGTGTTACGGCTATCGATGTAGGTTTTCCATTCCTGGTTTTGCAGTTTGACGTCGATACCGAGCGTTTTCTTCCACATTGAAGCCACGGCAATGGCGATTTTCTGGTGACTTTCCGAAGTGTTATACAGCAGCGTCAACTTCAGCGGATTGTTCGGGCCATAGCCGGCCGCCTGCATCAACGCCTTGGCCTGCGCATCCAGTTCCGCCTGCGGCTGTTGCTGCAACAGGCTCACCTCCGGCTTAAACCCGGCGGTGACGTCCGGTGTGAAGTGGTAAGCCGGTTTTTCACCGGTGCCCAACACTTTCTCGGCGATAATTTTGCGATCAATAGCGTAAGACAATGCCTTACGTACCCGGACATCGTTAGTCGGCGCGCGTTGGGTGTTGAAGGCATAATAATAGGTACCAAGTTGATCCGGGGTATAGACCTGGTCCGGAATGTCTTTCAACAGTTTTTGGTACATATTCTTCGGGAAGGACTCGGTGATATCAATATCGCCAGCCAGATAACGTTTGGTGGCGTTGGACTCCTGGTTGATCGGCACAAAGGTCACCTTGGTCAGCACCGTATGCGCATGGTCCCAATAGTGCTCGTTTGGCGTCAGCACCAGCTTCTCATTGACCACCCGTTCCTGCAGTTTAAATGCGCCATTGCCGACCAGATTGCCGACCTTGGTCCAGTCATTGCCAAATTTCTCCACCACCGCCTTGTTAACCGGGAACAGGCTGAAGTTGGCGGTCAGGCCGACAAAATACGGTACCGGTTTGTTCAACTGCACTTTAAAAGTGTAATCATCCAGCGCCGTGACGCCCAGCTTATCGGCGGGCAGCTTGCCAGTAACGATCTCATCCGCGTTTTGAATGCCGGCCAACTGGGCAAACCAGGCGAAAGGAGACAGATTTTTCGGCTCGACCAGCCGTTGCCAGCTATAAACAAAGTCTTTTGCCGTGACAGGGTCACCGTTAGACCAACGCGCATCTTTACGCAGAGTGAAAATATAGGTCTGGTTATCGGTGGTTTGCCAGCGGGTGGCCACGCCAGGGATCACCTTACCGTTGGCATCCTGATTCACCAGCCCTTCAAACAGATCGCGCGCCAATTGCGCTTCCGGCAAGCCTACCGCTTTGATCGGATCGAGTGAGGCCGGTTCATCTTTAATATGGCGAACAATCTCCTGCTTTTCCGCCAGCGTGGTACCTGGGGGAACCTGCGCTGCCATCGCGCTGCTCAACCCTGCGCCGATCGCCACGGCACACAACGCCAAACGAAAACCCTGTTGAATTTTTTTTCTCGTCATTCTGATTCATCCCCAGTTAACCATCTGAATTTTTTATCTTATAGCACAAGAGTAGACTCACCTAGAGTTCGAGACGGACAAGATGCAAAAACTGGGGGCCAGGCAATAAAAAATGCCCGCACGACGATGTCGATACGGGCATTTCTCGCTTAACGAACGTGATTAGTCGTAAAGGTGAATGCTATTGATGCGGTAGCTGAATTCCTCACCCTCTTCTTCATCAAAAATGGTGAAGAAACCTTTCTCGGCCAACGGCTTGGCATGGATATCGGTTTTCTGCATCTGACGTGACTCGGCATCGTCAAAACCATAGTCGAGATAGAAGCTGTTTTTCTGGTAGTCGACGTGCAGGGTAAACGGATAGTTGGACTCATCGCCACGCCCGTCGTCGTTCTTCACCACGCCAAACCATTCACCCTGACGGATCTGGTTTTCCTCGTCCACACCGCACAACAGCGTGATGGTATCCTTATCATTTTCGCTATAGCTGGCAACTATTCTGGCTACTGGCATGTTAAATCCCCTGTTGGGTAATTGGGTTAGCTTTGCCGATAGTATAACAACAGCGAACAAAATAGCTGGCGTGGTTTTATTGGCTTCACCAATCAATATTCAGCACGGTTTTGCCGCGTGAGCCGCCAGCCTTGCTTTGCGCCAGCATTTCCGGTGCCTGTTTAATCGATACCAGACGTTCCACCGGCACCTGCAACTCCCCGCGCGCTACGCTCTGCAACAGTTGCTCCAGCTCATCCGCGTTGATCTGGGCCTCAAGGTTACCGCCGCGCAGGCCCTGTTGCTGCATCTGTTCCGGAACTGCCGACCAAATGGTGCTTAGCGCCACACCGCCCTTGCGCAGGATGACCAGCAACGCGCTGAAAGCCTCGGCATTGCTGACCAGATCGATCATGCCGTCAATGCCCTGCGGATATTGTTGCTGCACCTGCTGCAGCACGGGTGCCCGGTGATGATCAATCACCTTCTCAGCCCCCAGTTCACGCAATGCGGCCTCGGCATCAGCCCCGCCGGTAGCAATCACTTTCAGCCCCTGACGTTTGGCCAGTTGGATAACGAAACGCCCAACCCCCCCGGTCGCCCCCACCACCAGCAGCGTCGCACCCGCGGGCAGTTGCAACTTTTCAACCAGTTTTAGCGCGGTACCGGCGGCAATCGGCATTGCCGCCGCCTTGGTCAAACTCACCTCATCAGGTACCTTTGCCAGCACCGCACGTTGATCAATCGCCGCATACTGGGCGTAGCTACCGGCACCGACCATGCCGAACATAAACTTGCCTGCTACCCGCTCATTGACGCTGAATCCGGTAACATCATCAGCAATGGCCTCAATCACGCCAGCACCGTCAGTACCGATCACCAAAGGGAAAACATGCGGCAATTTTCCTTCCAGCATGCCGTCAGCTATCCGCCAGTCAACCGGGTTCAGCCCGGCAGCGGCCATTTTGACCAGTATTTGTCCGGGCTGTAGCGAAGGTTTGGCGATCTCTACCTGTTCTGGCTTAGTACCTAGCTGTTTGACTGCAATGGCTTTCATGATGAGCTCCAATTATTTGTTCACGATAGAGCCAGTGTAGCGAACCGGAGATCGTCTGCCAGCCATCAATAATCGGATTCACTGTTCAATAATTTAGGACAATCAATTTTGTTATCAGGTGAGAAATTGCTCTGGGAAAGTTAAGCGAAAGCGTAATACACTGAATAAAATGATAATCACTCTCGACCTTTAAATCAGGGAACCATCATGATCCAGCATCGACCGCGCAGTGACCGTGGCCAATTGGCCGTTGCAGGAGAGAATTACGGCAGTTCGCTGTTGGGCGCGCCGCTACTTTATTTTCCGGCAGCCGTCAGTGGCCCGGAAACCGGGCTGATTATTGCCGGCACCCACGGTGACGAAAGCGCCGCTATCGTTACCCTGTCCTGCGCATTACGCAGCATCGCACCCAATCAGTTGCGTCACCATGTGGTGCTGGCGGTCAATCCCGACGGCTGCCAGCTAGGGCTGCGTGCCAATGCCAACGGGGTCGATCTGAACCGTAACTTCCCGGCAGCCAACTGGCGCTCCGGTGATACGGTTTACCGTTGGAACAGTGCGGCGGAGGCTCGGGATGTTAAACTCTCGACCGGCGGCCGCCCCGGATCCGAACCGGAAACCCAGGCGCTATGCCATCTGATCCACCGGTTGAAACCGCACTGGGTGGTGTCGTTCCACGAGCCTCTGGCCTGTATTGAAGACCCGGCCAGTTCCCAGCTCGGCGTTTGGCTTTCGCATAAATTTGCCTTGCCGCTGGTCACCAGCGTCGGTTATGAAACACCGGGGTCATTCGGCAGTTGGTGCGCCGATTTGTCACTGCCCTGCATTACTGCGGAATTCCCCCCTATCTCGGCCGATGCCGCCAGCGAAAACTACCTGGACGCGATGGTAGAGTTACTGACTTACCCGGGTTAAATCGGTTGTGGGGCGAGATTAATCGCCCCACATTCAAACGCCAGCCCTGGTTCAGCATCATTCGCCAGCCAGGTTGGGCCGTCCAAATCGACAAATCGCGCGCCCGGTGCCAGCGGCAATGCGGCATTGATCGCCCGCGAAGTGCAAAGCATACAGCCGAGCATGATGGCGAAGCCCTGTTCCCGTGCCGCCTCAGCCAGCGCCAGCCCCTCTGTCAGGCCGCCAGTTTTATCCAGCTTGATGTTAACCATCTGATAACGACCGGCCAGCTTGAGCAAGTCACCCCGGGTATGGCAGCTTTCATCTGCACAAATGGGCAACGGGTGAATAAAGTTTTCCAGTGCGCTGTCATCCGTCGCCGGCAGCGGTTGCTCCAGCATCGCCACGCCCAGATCGGCCAACAGCTGGCAGCGCGCCGCCAACCCTTCCGCCTGCCAGGACTCATTGGCATCGACAATTAACGTGGTATCCGGCACCGCCGCGCGGATCGCCACCAGTCGTTCGCTGATCAGATGGTTATCCAGTTTGATTTTCAGCAACCGCGCCCCTTGCTGTTCAAGTTCACGCGCGGCGAAAGCCATGGCTTCCGGCGAACCGATGCTGACAGTTTGCGCCATCAAAATACGCTCCGGCTCTGCGACACCGCTACGCTGCCAACGGTTCTGGCCACTCAGTTGACACTCTAAATCCCACAACGCGGAATCCACGGCGTTACGAGCAGCACCAGCCGGCATTAGCTGCTGCAGTTGCTCACGCGTCACCCCCTGCTCGACAGTCGGTGCCACCTCAGCCAGCAATTCCATCACCGACGCCTCACTTTCACCGTAACGCGGATAAGGTGTGCATTCACCGATACCCCGTACGCCCTGCTGTTCAATTTCGACCACCACGACTTTGGCTTCGGTACGGCTGCCGCGGGCAATAACAAAAGCAGTATGCAACGGCCAGGCTTCTGGATAAAAACGCATGCTTCTCATAACGGCTCCTGAGCAGAAATTACGCATAAAATCGGACGAATTCGCGGGTGATTTTTTGGACACACTCTAATATATACAACTATTTAGCAAACTTTATCTATTCAACCCACAATTGTTGACATAAACTGATGCCAGGGTGTGAACCTAATGTTAAAGGCGGCCGAAAGGCCCTTTAATTAGGCTCATGCCCTTTGTATAAACACCTGTAAAAGGAATCAAGCTAATGACTCAGACAGTACATTTTCAAGGCAACCCAGTTAGCGTTGCAGGCCACCTGCCACAGGCTGGCGAACAAGCCAAAGCCTTCTCGCTGGTTGCCAAAGACCTGTCAGACGTAGCGCTGAGCAGCTTCGCCGGTCAACGCAAAGTTCTGAACATTTTCCCAAGTATTGATACCGGCGTTTGCGCGACCTCAGTACGTACATTCAACCAACTGGCCAGCGGCCTGGATAACACCGTAGTGCTGTGCATCTCGGCTGACCTGCCGTTCGCACAGTCACGCTTCTGCGGTGCAGAAGGCCTGGACAATGTGGTAACCCTGTCCACTCTGCGCGGCGCAGAATTCAAACAGGCTTACGGTGTGGAAATCGCTGAAGGCCCATTGGCAGGTTTGACTGCGCGTGCGGTTGTGGTGCTGGATGGCCAGAACAACGTGCTGTACAGCGAACTGGTGAATGAAATCACCGAAGAGCCGAACTACGATGCGGCGCTGGCTGCGCTGAAGTAATACCAAGAGGCCGACGAATGCCGGCCTCTGAGAGTTAAATGTAGAAACGGGCGCTTATGGCGCCCGTTTTTTTATTCTTCGTTTTCGCCGGTAGGCTTACGGCTGCTGAGGCCATATTCGCGCAACTTATTGGCAATCGCGGTATGTGAAACCCCCAGGCGTTTCGCCAGTTTTCGCGTACTTGGGTAAGTACGGTACAACCGTGTCAGCACCGAGCGCTCGAATCGCTTGCTGATATCGTCAAGCGAGCCGTCCATCACCTCATCACCCAGCGACATTTCAACTTCAAACTCCGGCAGTACGATGTCCTGCGGGCGCAGTTCGAAGCCTTCTGTTTGCGTCAGCGCACGGTAAATGGCGTTCTTCAACTGTCGCACGTTGCCCGGCCAACCGTATTTGCTGAGGAAACTGCCCAGATCGTTCGCCAGCTTCGGCCGCGCGACACCCTGCTCATCGGCAAAGCGCGCCACAAACAGTTCGGTCAGCGGCATGATGTCCTGCGGACGCTCACGCAGCGGCGGAATAGTGATGGTCAGCACGTTAAGCCGATAGTAGAGATCTTCACGGAACTCACCACGCTGCACCAGTTCGGTCAGGTTTTTCTGCGTCGCGCAGATCACCCGCACATCCACATGGACTTCGTGTTCTTCACCCACGCGACGGAAGGTGCCATCATTAATAAAACGCAGCAATTTGGTCTGCATGCGCGGTGACATCTCACCGATCTCATCCAGCAACACCGAACCACCATGTGCCTGCTCGAAGAAGCCCTTCTTGCCTTCCAGCGCATTCGGATAGGCGCCAGGCGCATGGCCGAACAGCTCACTTTCCGCTACATCATCCGGTAATGCCGCACAGTTCAGCGCCAGGAACGGCTGCTTGCCACGCGGGCTGCGCAGATGGCAGGCCCGGGCCAGAATATCTTTGCCGGTACCCGTGTCGCCGACAATTAACAGCGGCGCATCCAGCATCGCCAGCTTACGTGCCTGCTCCAGCACGTGGCGCATTTTCGGGCTGGCGGCAACGATATGATCAAACTCGGTGTCATCGTTCACCGACAGATTCTGTAACTGACGTCCCATACGGGCCGTAGATTTCAGCATCACTACCGCGCCTACGGTGGCATTCTGCTGGTTCTCGTCTTCCAGATAGATTGGCGTGATATCCATCAGGAAGTCCTGACTGCGGATCACCACCCGTTCAGATTGCGGCGTCGTCTGCTCGCTCTCCAGCCAGCGGTTGAAGTTATAGCCGCCAATCAGCGCAGTAGCCGTCTGGTTGCGGATTTTGTCTTCGCTGAACCCAAACAGCGCCTGCGCCGCCGGGTTGGCCAGTTCGACTTTGCCCTTCATATCGATCGAGAACACCGGTTCCGGCATCGACTCCAACAGCGCGCGCAGTGCACGGTGTTCGCGTTCAGACGGCATGAAATTCACTGTGCGCACATCGGTCACGCCGGCAATGCGGCGGATTTCCGCCATCAGCGCGCGGAAGGTGTCGAAATCCAGCTGGGAAAAATTAAGGTAAATGCGGCCGATGGGATCGATTTCGATGCCACGTAAATCTATGCTGCGCAATACCAAAAGATCGAGTAACTCTCGAGTCAGACCGAGCCGGTCTTCGCAAAAAACTTCCAAACGCATCAGTATTGGCCTTATCTCTGCAGGTGCGGGGATGACTGATAACGATGATACTCTCTCACCCCGAGCGGTAGAAGCAATCTGTCAGCAAAAGTTGACAGAACTCTGATTTATCGCTGTTGTTGATGATTTTAAACGCAAGTGAATAACACCATCGGCGTCATTTTAGCTTATCTGTAGAGAGTTATCACAACTGCCAATAAATTTGCAGATAAATATAATGCATTTACAGGGTGATCGTCTTTCGTCAAGCGGGGGTTACGTATTGGCGTTAGCGGGGAATGATTGCTGCAAGAATGAACAGCGGCGCCCGGGTGGACGCCGCTGGCAAATTATTTGGCTTTGTTATCGCTCTTTTTCAGGGTGTCTTTCAATTGGCCGATCAGTTGGCTGCGGAAATCACCCAGCTTCGGTTTTTCCCCCTCCAGCCAGGGCAGCGGACGACACAGCTCCATTGCCTTGATACCGAGCCTGGCGGTCAGCAAACCGGCACCAATACCCTGCGCCGCTCGGGCGGACAATCGGGCGGCGAGGTCTTGTGACATCCAGTCCATTCCCACTTCGCGCACCAGTTCGGATGCACCGGCAAAGGCAATATTCAACAGCACCAGACGGAACAAGCGCAAACGGCTGAAGTAACCCAGTTCGATACCATACAGCGCCGCGATGCGGTTGATCAGCCGAATATTACGCCAGGCGATAAACGCCATATCCACCACCGCCAGCGGGCTGACGGCGATCATTAACGTAGATTCTGCGGCTGAACGGCTGATTTCACGCCGCGCCTGATTATCCAATACCGGCTGCACCAACTTGGCGTACAGCGCCACTACCTCACGATCGTTCTGGGTTTCATGCAGCGAAGCCTGCCAGCGTTGCAATGCCGGATGTCCCTGATCGAGCCCGGCCTGGCGCGCCAGCTTCTCACAAAACTCACGCCCTTTACCCAATCCATGACTGTGCAACAGCTCGCGTGCCACATCTCGCTCTTCTGCCCGTTGACGCAAGCGATACAGCCGACGCCATTCGGTCACCACCGAGCCCACTCCGGCAAAGACAATCAAACCGCCAGCAACACCGCCACCCATGGCAATCCAATCCTGTTGCACCCAGGCGGTATGTACCCATTGCACGCCCTGTGCCACCACACTGACGCCGAACAACGTCAGCCCGGCGGTGACCATTTTTCGCCACAGGCTGCGTTTGGGTTTCAGCGCCGCGTTGATAATGCCTTCGGCGCGCCCTTCTTCCTCTTCCTGCTCCAGTTCCGGTGCCGCCGGGAAAAAACTTTCCGCCTGCTGTTCATCGAAGGCCACATTGGCGCGTAACACCGGCTCCTGCGGTGGCTGCAACGGCTGTTCGAAATCGATACGCGGTTTTATCGGCTCGCTCATCGCAATTTATCTCCCAGTAAAAACTCCATCACCGCATCCAGACGGATATGCGGCAATGGGCTATCCACACTCATCGCCCGGGGGCGAAACTGATCAAAATGGAAGCCCTGGTTTTGCCAGAACGTCGGCCCCGGTAAACGCGCCGGCACTTCGCCGGGGAACACGGTCAGCGGCGCTCCATCGTTCAGGCGATTGCCTTTCAACGCCGGGATCCGCTGCCCCTGATGGTCAACGATACCGCTCTCGGTAGCCTGCACCGAAGCCAGCCCGACGCAGTCCATGCTGATGCCCTCAAACGCCGCGTTCTGCCACGCTTCCTGCACCAGCTGTTGTAGCAACGACACCAGATTGGCGTGCTGATCGGCAGTGATGTGATCGGCCTTGGTGGCGGCAAACATCAGTTTATCAATGGTCGGCGAAAATAACCGGCGAAACAGCGTGCGCTTACCGTAGTGGAAACTCTGCATCAGTTGGGTCAGCGCCAGCCGCATGTCGTTGAACGCCTGCGGACCACTGTTAAGCGGCTGCAGACAATCCACCAGTACAATCTGACGATCGAAGCGGACGAAATGCTCTTTATAAAAGTTTTTGACGATGGTCTGGCAGTAATAGTTGAACCGCGCACGCAGCATGCCGATATTGCTGTGTTTATCCGCCTGTGCCAGCCTGGATTCACCGAGACTGTCGACATTGGGCCAGGGGAAGAACTGCAATGCCGGTGCACCGGCCAGATCGCCCGGCAGCACGAAGCGGCCCGGCTGAATAAAATGCAGCCCTTCACTTTTGCAGCGCAGCAGGTAATCGGTATAAGCCTGGGCGATGGCCGCCAGCTTGTTTTCATCGGCCGGAGCCAGCGGATCGCAGCTTTTACACAGTTCCAGCCAAGGCTTGGCCCACTCGGCGCGATCGCCCTGCAGCAGTCCCGCCATTTGCCGTGACCAGGCCAGATAGTCCTGTTCCAGCATCGGCAAATCCAACAACCATTCACCAGGGTAATCGACAATCTCCAGATACAGCGTTGAAGTGTCTTTGAAGTGACGCAGCAATGAGTCGTTGGAACGGTAACGCAACGCCAGGCGAATTTCGCTGACGCCACGCGTCGGGGTCGGCCAGCTCGGCGGAGTGCCATAAAGCTGTGCCAGCCCTTCATCATAGGTAAAACGCTGAATGCCGAGATCGCGTTGCGGAATGCGCTTCACACCCAGCAGACGCTCTTCACGCACCGGCGAGAACAGCGGCATACGTGCACCACTGTGAACGTGCAGCAATTGGTTGACGAAAGCGGTGATAAAGGCGGTTTTTCCGCTACGGCTCAGGCCGGTCACCGCCAGGCGCAAGTGTCGATCCATCCCGCGGTTGACCAGCGACGTTAACTCATTTTGCAGTCGTTTCATTGTTCTCCTTGGCATAACGCCCAAATACCTTGTTCAGGCCTTTGCGGAACAGCGGTTCCAGCACCAGCGCCAGGACAAAGCGAATCGGTTTGCGACCCACGGTGCGCAGCAGCCAACCGGCCGCCCCTGCCGGGCCGT